>ENA-OXET01000037-OXET01000037.1-human-gut-metagenome-genome-assembly--contig:-NODE-37-length-107809-cov-27.408681_pt1 | contig 107809 bp, 94 predicted proteins | sample MGYA00249831_ERZ652256 | MGnify/ENA primary metagenome ERZ652256 (study PRJEB26925, sample SAMN05826983) | human gut metagenome | biome: ENVO:2100002; feature: ENVO:00000062; material: ENVO:00002003... | reverse complement strand
ACAAGGCTATTCGTCGGCAGCGTCAGATGTGTATAAGAGACAGCCCTAAAAGCAATTTACCAGAAGATAGCAAAACAGGCCTAGTCTCTGCCATCTGTATCTGATCTTTATACTCTTCGAGCAGATTCAGGCCAGCATCAAATTTGGAAATCTTGTTTTCTGAAACTATCCATATATTTCCTTCTTGATCCTCTATGCTGGACAGTGACAAATCCGGTAATCGGTCATTAGTGGCATTGTAATGTTTAAAGTTCAATCTTTCAGATAAACTGCTACCATCATCCAAAATATTAATACCACCACTCAAAGTAGTTACCAGCAGTTTACCACCCTTAGTTTGGGTTATATCCAATATATCATTATTGCTCAAACTGGAATAACGCTCATCACAAACATTATGAAAAAAACGAATCTCTTCCGGACGGGAAAAATCTGTAGAACAGGACAGCAATCCGCCAGTAGTACCTATCAAAATCACTCCATCAGCCACCTCATATAAACAACGCACTTTCTCACATACATGAATGGGGTAATTATTGAGAATATTACCGTAATGAACAAACTTCAAATCTCCTCCTGCGGAAGCAGACTCAACCAAATTGATACCTCCACCGAAAGTGCCAATCCATATTCTTCCAGACGAATCTTGCAAAATAGAGAATATAGACTTGGAAGAAATGCTGTAAGGATTATCTTTATCAGGCAGGTAACAAGTTACCTGATAGTTGTCCTCCCCTTGAAAACGGAATAAAAACAAACCGTCTTCTCTAGTCCCCATCCAGATGTTATGATCCTTATCTTCGTAAATACAGTACACGTCAGCATTAAATGAGACAGACTGATCCGCCACTATTTTTCCTTTTTGCGAAATATTTCCTATCCACTGTCCTAACGAATCATAAAGACAGATGTTTCCCGGTTGAGTTTTATGATTCCGTTTCCAACCAATCCATACACGTTTGCGATGATCTTCCATCAACGAACGAGCAGACTCTTTATGTCTGTTGATTATATAATCCAACCCACTTTGATGAAAAGAAAGATATCCTAATTCACTTCCTGGAGTGGTATACCACAGATTTTTATGATGATCAATAAAATAGCTGAAAGCCTGAAATGAGATTGGTACTCTCACTCCTTTTTCATAAACATAAGCCTGTTCCAAAGATCTAGTCATCGGATCATAAAAGTATAACTCACCTTCTACAGGATTCACCCAAATACAACCATACTCGTCCTCATGTATAAAAGTACAGGGCTTGGTAAAAGGAACTTCCTTTAACTTAGGATAACTTAATAAGATAATATCCTCAGTAGTACAATCTAAACGAATAACCCCACCCGTGCCCCCCAGCAACCAAAAAATACCTTTTCTATCTTGATATATATCAGGACTGATCTCTACAGGCATTTTATAAAGAGTAAACTTGCCTGTTTTCGGATTATAAAACCGAATCTCTTTTCTCTGTAAAATAGCGATTTTATGATCAGATAAAGATTTCAGTCCGATAATCTCAGACATAGGTTCATTGGGGACACATGGAACAACATTTTGACTCTGATAGTCATATCGGGCAAAAAAGCCTTTTGAAGTAGCAAGATAGATATCATCTGCATTCTCTACCATAAACTTAAAAGGCATAAGATTTGCCATACTCTTCTTTCCTACAATCGTAGCTCCTTTATTTGTCAGAATCCATTCATCTCCATCCTTGTCCTGCATCACAATATAGATACTGTCTCCTATGTTATTTTCTATTTTTCCAGTATATAATTGCACTGACTCCGTAGCAGGAAATCTATTTTCATCCAAACGGAATAACTCATTTTGTACACCTACGGCCCATGTTATCCCTTTACGCAATACATACAGTTTTTCAACTGAGTTTATCACCCCTTTGTTGAAAAGAAAGGGATCTTCATACTGACAAGTACGGGTATTAAACAGATAACAATGTTTATCATACGTCTGACACCAAATATTATTCAGAGAACTTTTTTCAATATTGGTAAAACGATGATTTGTTATACGTACATCACTTTCAGGATAAGTTTTATAATTAGTAAAAGAATATCCATCAAAACGCTCTAGTCCGTTCCACGTAGCCATCCATATATAACCATTATCATCTTGAATGAAATTCTGAATATTTTTCTGTGATAACCCATCCTGAACTGAATAATATTTAATATCAATCAAACTCTGACCAAACAAAGGCAAGGCAGAAAAATACAACCATATAAGAAGAATCTGTTTCAACATAGTATTTACCTTTTTCAACCACACAAATATCGGAAAAAGATGTCACAAACCAATAGCCTGAATAGTTATTACAATGATTAGACCTGTTTTTATAAGAAATTCTACCATAAGTAGCAATATCACACCATAACCTCCCCTTTCAAAAGAACTCTGCCGAAGTATAGCTTCGGCAGAGAAAAGAACAAGATGAACGTCTATCCAGACATTCACAATGCTAAACCATAAACTGATCTTTAAAAATTAACAATTCATTATTCTGTCCAGTCCTCCACTATAGCCGAAGGATCCGGATTCAATATAATAGCTTGGTTATTAATAGATTCAAACTTACTAAAAAATAAATTGAACCATGGACAGCAATATCCTTCTTTAGAGTTCATACGATACCCCACCGGACAATTGGTACCTAGATACCCCCGTGTAACAGGCAATTCTAAACGCTTATAATCCCAATAAATAATACCCTCTCCCCAAAATTCTATCCTTTTTTGCAAAATCAATTCCTTACGAAAATCCTCCATAGTAGATGCCGTACATTGATAGGAACTGTAACGATAAGTTTTCATAAAATTCTCTAAAGCAGAAATTCCAGCACTTACCCCCTGACTAGCGGCTATTGCCTCAGCCTCAATAAAATACATTTCTTCAACACGCATTAAAAGATTATCTATCGGTGCACCTACATTGGCGTCAATCATATTGCCTTCTTTCGGCTTGAATTTTAAATGAACATATGCAGGCACCTTTTTAAAATTCTCATCGGTGAACAATGTATGATATTTAGTACCTGGAGCCTTTCCAGCATCTTCAGGAGCAATCCAAGTTTCTTTGCGCCAATCATCATCCGAGATTTGCTCAAATAAAACCTTACTGATCATTCTGTGTGCCCCATAGGAAATTCCTCCTACCCCAAATGTCTGTTCTGTACACAAGTGCCCTGCCAAATTAAGCCATACACTGTGAATATTCTCTTTATTCATGATTCCTCCCCACATCCATGCACTTGTCTGAATAGAGTTAAAGGCCGTAAAATAGTCTTTTCCACCATACCATTCCAATTCTGTCAATGGAGCAGCACCACTTTTAACTATAGCCTGTCTTGCACAATCGGCAGCTTTAATATAACAATCCTTATCCGAATCTATATCTAAATCCACATTCTGGATCAGTGCTGCCAAATCATTAGAATACTTTTCAAATCGCGTACCCAATTCTAGCCAAAAACGAGCTTTTAATGCAAATATAATGGACAAATCAGGCATATTCTTAGTAGGCCTCAAGTAATCAGCTAATAGAACTTCTGCATTCTCCAAATCATCCAAGATATATCTGTAAATAGTATAAAAAGGAACCCGCGGATTATTACGTGCTTCTGCTTCCGTTATATTCTCACCAATGATAGGGACTGTTAATCCATATACCCCATTGGTAGCAGCCTCGTCATCCAGCTTAGAAAATCCAGTCTTCTTAAACTCAAACAGACGAGCCATATCCATGTAAATCATCGCACGAAAGGCTTTGGCTATTCCTACATATTGCCTATTTGTTTCTGTAGTATTATCAAGATCCACAATACGGATTAAATTATTGACATTATTCAAAAATTTATAGTAGTAATAATAAATAGAATTCACCTCTGAATTATCAGCCAAGCTACGGCACAATCCGAAAGAATTATAATAATCATAACCAGATTTATATATATAAAAATCCTCACACATAACTTCTCTTATAATACCGTATGAGGTATAGCCCAAGTCCCAAGTATAACCTTGTCCATAAGTATTATATGCATTAACAAAGCCTACCACGGCATTTAACATAGCATTCATAGCAGCTGGTGATTCTGCAATCTGCTCGGAAATAGCGGTAGAGCTTTTGGGAAAGGTCTGTTCGATACAACTGCTCATATTTATACCTGTACCGAAAAGCAGACAGGCAACTACCGCTGTTTGAAATAATATATTTTTCTTTTTCATCGTCTTAAAATTTTTGATTATAACTAAGTTAGAATTGAAGACTGATACCTCCGGAATAAGTACGGAACGGAGCTATCTTTCCTGATGTACCTACTCCTGAAATGGAACGGCGAGGATCCAAGCCTTTTCTTTTTGACCAATAGTATACATTATCGCAAACAAAATATAAACGTAAATTTTTAATTTTCAAATGAGAAGTCCAACTATCAGGTAATGTATACCCCACTTGAATATTTTGTAGATTCAAATAGCTTCCATCAATCAGAAAGCGGTCTGACGAACCAGTCGTATTCAGATCATTGAAATACCAACGTGGAATGGTTGATGAGGGATTTTCTGGAGACCATGCCTTTAGCACATCTTTATGCCAACGGTTACCTACAGATGTTGCAGTTGGGTTACCCATCATACCTGCATAACCGTAATCATAAGTCAAACCACCAACCAAATAGGAAAATTGAGTAGAGAGATCAAAACCATGGAAAGTAATGGAAGTGCCAAAACCACCATACAAATCCGGATTAGGATCTCCACACAAATAAAAGTCGCCTGTAGAATAAGTGGTCGTTGTTTTTTCCTCATTGGTTTCTTTATCCGTATAATACCACAGTGAAAGTCCGTCCTCAGACAAACCGGCAAAACGTTTCATATACCATGTATTGATAGGCAGATCCTCACCATAATATCTGCTTCCATTCATATATCCTCCATGACCATCCATAACAGTAGTCTTTTTCTCATCTGGCAAATAAGTAATCTTATTCTTATAGTGTGTCAGATTCAGATTTATTTTCCATGTAAAATTCTTTTTATTAACAGGAATATAGTTCAGTTCCAGTTCAACACCCTTATTCGCCATATCGCCGATATTATCATAGTACCCAGGATAACCCAAAGAAAGAGGAACATTGAACCAATTTAACATATCAGTAGTCTTACGATAAAACAATTCAACACCACCATTCAGTTTTCCTTTAAGCAGTTCAAACTCAACTCCCAAATTCATGTTAGTATTCGTTTCCCAAGTTATATCTTTTTTCCCCTTACTATTAAAAGACAATGAAAGTTCATCATTACTATTCACTATATTATATCTGTCTGTATAATTATATGAACCTATATTATCATTACCTTGCTGTCCTATGGAGAACTTTATTTTGAGCATATCAATCCATTTCACATCAAACCAGTCCTCTTTAGACATTAGATAAGCACCGCCTACAGAATAAAAATTACCCCACCAATGATCAGGATGAAAACGCGAAGAAGCATCACGACGATAAGAAGCCGAAAAATAATATTTTGCATCGTAATCATATAAAGCACGGAAAAAATATCCCTCCGTATTATAATCATTCGAATAAGAAGCAGCACTTGAACCATCTATAACAGCCCCATTCAATTCATGGTTTCCCCAATATGAAAACATATTTTTCTTGGATGCGGATAATTCTGCATAATTATATTTATAACTCTCATGTCCCAACATTACCGAAATATTATGTTTACCAAAATTATGGCTATAATTCAATATCTGCTGTAAGTTTAATGTAGTAGTACGATAATGATACATTGTCACTGTGCCATTCTGTTCTGCACCAAAACCATAATATGGATTTGTTGTAGTATAATATCTGATTTCATTAACTGTGGTTCCCACATTAAATGTAAACTTAAAATCTTTCAAAAAAGTAATATCTACAAATGCATTACCATTAAATGTATTACCATTCCTATTTTCTTGGTTAAGCATAGATGACTGAATAGAAGAATTAGGATGGTTAGGACGTGCCAATCCCAGTTGTGCCGTCGCTGTTCCATAATCATATACTTTCCCATTTAAATCCGTCAGAATATTTCCATCAGCATTCCTCACATATACAGGATAGATTGGTGCCATGCCCTCTGTAAAGCTGGATAAATCCGTATCATACTTTTCTGTCAAGGAAGCACTATTACTATGTGTATAACTGATGTTAGCACCATATTTCATCCATTTTTTTGCTTGGTACAAGCCTTTAAAACGAGCGGAATATCGTTCATAATTTGAACTAGGAACAATTCCATCATCTTTTAAATAACCAAAAGAACCATATGATTGCATCTTATCGGTTCCTCCAGCAATATTCACATTATATTCTTGACGCAAGGCAGAACTATAAGCTTCATCAACCCAATCATCCGGATAAAGCATATATCCATTAACCACCCTGCCCAAAGTTGCATTGGGATTCAGCTTTCCGTTCATACCAATAAGATTTTCGTTTTCAGGATAACTATACACATTATAAGTCAAACCACCATTTTCCTTCGTATTACCCACCATATTTTTATTAGCTTGAGCATAAGCCTCTCCTTCTGAAAGCCCCTTTACATACCTCAATTGATTATATAATGCCTTATAATGTGCTTCATAATATTCACCCGGATCTTTGATATAGTCATAATCAATTGTACCACGAGTATTCACTCCCCATTTTGCACTAGCCGTAACAACAGCTTCACCAGCTTTTGCCTGCTTGGTAGTAATAATAATAACACCATTGGCACCACGTGCACCATATAACGCATTTGATGCTGCATCTTTTAAAACGGACACTGATTCAACATCAGATGGGTTGATATTGTTCCATCCTCCCTCATAGGGCATACCATCTACAATAATAAGTGGATCATTATCCGCATTGATAGAACCAATACCACGAATTATCAATGTTGGAGCATCTCCTCCCGGCTGCCCAGATCCACTTGTCATTTGTAAGCCTGCCACTTGTCCAGCAAGTGCCTGAACGACGTTCGTTGTCTGTCTTTTAGAAAGTTTCTCAGCATTTACAACTGAAGCCGATCCAGTAAATGCCGACCTTTTGGCTGTACCATAAGCAACAACCATCACTTCATCCATCATTTTAGACTCTGTAACCAATACTACCTTGACAAAAGATTTAACATCAACCACTTGGGTCTTCATACCAATAAATGAAACCATTACTTTCTTATCAGTTGGTTTAATATTATCCAACACAAATTTACCATCCACATCTGTTATCGTACCATGTGTAGTTCCCTGTATCAACACAGAAGCTCCTACTACCGGCAATCCATCATCCTTGGAAAGAACAATTCCCGACATTTTGGTTACTTGAGCCGATAAATGGCCTATTACAACTAATAAGCACATTAAAAACAGAACAATGCGTTTTCCCATACCATTTAGATTTTTTTTAATAGGTTTAATATGATGGAAACAAATATATTAAATATAATCGATGAATAAAAACTTTATTCACTTTTTTTCTTTATATTTTTTAAAACGATAAGTGTTTTGTGCAAAAATTACATAATAAAAGAAAATATCAAGCCTAAATTATTTAATAAAAGAAGTATCACTTTTTTAACTTCAAGAATAATTCTAGTATGTAGAAATCGAAGTTTCCAAACTGAACCGAGATGTGGGAAGCGTTGTAGAATTTTCAAACTGAGCCGCAAATATGGTGCAATTTACTAAAATAAAAATCACAAATATCTAATAACTAGATATTTGTGATTTTATTTTGTACTCGAAGCGGGACTTGAACCCGCACAGCCGCAATGGCCAAGGGATTTTAAGTCCCTCGTGTCTACCGATTCCACCATTCGAGCATCCTCGACGAGAGAGAGCGGAAAACGAGACTCGAACTCGCGACCCTAACCTTGGCAAGGTTATGCTCTACCAACTGAGCTATTTCCGCCTTTTGTTTTAACGGATGCAAAGATAAGTCATTTTATAATACCAACCAAACTTTGCACCCATTTTTTTATTTACAATCGTAAAATTCCCTCTATTTCGGCCAATTCTTCATTAGTAAAGTTCAAATTATCCAATGCATGAAGATTATCTGCCAACTGTTTCACAGAACTTGTCCCCACAATAACAGAAGTCATTCGTTCGTCTTTCAAGACCCATGCCAATGCCATCTCAGCCAAAGTCTGGCCACGACGAGCGGCTATTTCATCCAACCGACGTGCTTTTCCTACTTTATCTTCTGTCACTTGATCTACTTTCAAAAATCCGGTAGAACGGGCCGCACGAGAATGTTCCGGAATACCATGCAGATATTTTTTAGTCAGCAAGCCTTGCGCCAAAGGCGAAAATGCAATAAAACCGGAGCCTTGTTCTGCAGCCAATGGCAATGATTTCTCCTCTACAGTACGGTCAAACATACTATAACGATATTGGCTAATGAGACACGGCACACCGGCAGCCCTCAACATTTCATAAGCTATTTTAGCTTGTGCTGGAGGGTATTTTGAAATACCCACATACAATGCCTTTCCTTGTTTCACTATATCAATCAATGCCTGCATTGTTTCCTCAACAGGAGTCACCCCATCATAACGGTGACTATAGAATATATCAAAGTAATCCAAACCGGTACGACGCAAACTTTGATCAATGCTGGCCATTAAATTCTTACGCGAACTGTTTCCTCCATAAGGTCCATCCCACATTTCATGCCCTGCTTTTGAGGAAATAATCAATTCATCACGATAACCTTGAAAATTTTCCTTTAAGATTTTACCAAAATTAATCTCAGCACTTCCCGGAATGGGGCCATAATTATTAGCCAAGTCAAAATGCGTAACCCCATTATCGAAAGCGTATTTAATCATATCGGTTGCCACACCGAAATCGTCCACACTGCCAAAATTATGCCACAAGCCTAAAGAGATACGAGGCAAAAGTAATCCGCTATTCCCACAGTATTTATACTGCATCTTGTCATAGCGCTCTGCTGAAGGTTGATATTTCATGATCATGCGATTTATAATTGTTTCTATCTACCCAAAAGGGATTGTTCTGCCTGCTCCATGACTGAGAAGTTAAAACCATCTACTACCTGTTGCATCAGATTTTCAATTCTGTCATTACACAAATTACCTATACTACCCTCATGAGTATGATGTACCTTCTTGTTGTGAGTAAATTTTCCGGCTTCTATATCCAAGCCCACCTTCTTATAAGCATCACGGAATGGCATGCCCTCAGAAGCCAGACGGTTAACCTCTTCCACACTAAATATATAAAGGTAACGATCATCATCCAGAATATGCTCGTTGATTTTAATCTTGTCCATAATATAGGCAGCCATTTGCAAACACTCCTTCAGCTCCTGAAAAGCAGGCAGGAATACTTCTTTTATAATCTGCAAATCACGGAAGTAACCCGAAGGCAGATTGTTCATTATCATCATAATTTGTTGGGGGAGAACCTGTATCTTGTTACACTTAGCCCGTGTCAGTTCGAACACATCGGGATTCTTCTTATGGGGCATAATACTGGAACCAGTTGTACACTCGTCCGGAAGTTTCACGAAGCCAAAATTCTGACTACTAAACATACAAGCATCAAAAGCCATCTTAGAAACGGTTCCGGCAATAGAAGCCAAGGCAAAAGCTACATTACGTTCCATTTTGCCACGTCCCATCTGCGCATATACCACATTATAGTTCATCGAATCAAAACCCAGCAGACTAGTAGTCATCTCACGGTTTAGCGGGAAAGAAGAACCATAACCGGCAGCAGACCCCAACGGATTACGGTTGCACATTTTGAATGCGGCCTGCAGAAACATCATATCGTCCACCAAACTCTCTGCATATGCACCAAACCACAAGCCAAATGAAGAAGGCATCGCTATCTGCAAATGGGTATATCCCGGCATCAGCACATCTTTATATTGATTGCTTTGAGAAATCAGCACATGGAAAAGCCGCTCTACTGCTTCGGCCACTTCTTTTAATTCCGCACGAGTAAACAGCTTCAAATCCACCAGCACCTGGTCATTGCGTGAACGTCCACTATGAATTTTCTTCCCGACATCTCCCAACTTACGCGTCAACATCAATTCTACTTGCGAGTGTACATCCTCTATACCATCCTCTATTACAAACTCTCCCTTTTCGGCAGAAGCATAGATATTCTTTAATTCCGCTAACAGCATTTCCAATTCTCCGGCCGTAAGCAAACCAATACTTTCCAACATGGTGATATGTGCCATTGAGCCCAATACATCGTGTTTAGCCAGATAAAGGTCCATTTCACGGTCACGTCCTACTGTAAAACGATCTATCTCCTCATTTACTCGGACATTTTTTTCCCAAAGTTTCTGTGCCATATTTTTCTTTATTTTTTAATAAGGAATCATCGATAACATCTCAGCCAGTTTATCCACCCCATCCTGTAAAGGTTTAGTAACCATCGCCTTCATAAACATATTCACTTCTGCACGAATAGTTACTTTCAGTTTTGCCTGCCCAGCCTCTACAGGCAAAATCTGAATCCACAAATTCATAGGGACCGGAGATTTTTCACTTTCGAATTTAACACATTTACAAGGTTCACGTTCTATAATACGCAAAGTAATGCTTATGCCTTGTACCGTAAAACTTAAAGAATCACAGTCGAACTCCATACCTTGTACCTTGTCAGCCAATTTATCACGTACAGATTCCAAGTTACTTAAATCCGACAACTTATTAAACACCTGCTCCTGACTATAAGGAACATATTTCACACTACTCTCAAATTGTGCCATAATACCTGCTCTCTAAAAACACGAAAAGAACAATCCGGAAATCCATAAAAATTTCCGAACGGTTCTCTTCATATTATATTTGTTTTAAAACTATAACTTATTTGCCTGCCTCCCAATGAGCCGGATCCTTTCTCCAGTTATCTAAAACAGAAACATCCTCTTCATTAATATATCCGGTTTTCAAGGCCGAATCCAATACAGCTTCATAATTAGTCAGAGTAACCAAGTTCACTTTTGCTTCCTTGAACGCTTCAATTGCCACCGGGAAACCATAAGTAAATGCAGCGACCATACCAATCACTTCACATCCGTCACGACGGATAGCTTCAACAGCTTTCAAGCTACTGCCGCCAGTTGAAATCAAGTCCTCAATAACTACGACTTTCATACCAGGACGAAGTTCACCTTCAATCAGGTTTTCCAAGCCATGGTCTTTCGGAGTAGAACGAACATACACAAACGGCAGATTCAATTCTTCAGCCACCAAAGCTCCTTGAGGGATAGCCCCTGTCGCCACACCGGCAATAGCATCTACCTGACCGAACTTCTCCAGGACAATACGGCTAATCTCAAGTTTCACAAAATTACGAAGAGAAGGATACGAAAGAGTTTTGCGGTTATCACAATAAAAAGGCGACTTCCAACCGGATGCCCAAGTAAAAGGATTAGCCGGCTGCAACTTGATAGCCTTAATCTTCAGTAATTTCTCTGCGAATAATTTTTCTAAAGTCTTCATAACTCAACTATATCTGATAAATATTGTGCAAAAATATAGAAATACATCGAGATAATGAAAAATCGGACAAGGTATTTTTCTAAAAAATAGTTGTTGTTATCAAGATTCCCCTGCCAATGCCAAAGTAAGTACACTGATACGTAATCCGGGTATGCCACGAAAGGCATCAGCGCAAGAAACAACCGTAGCCCCTGTTGTCAGCACATCATCCACCAACAATAGATGCTTTCCTTCCAAGCCATCGGGGAAAATACAGGCAAACAAATTTCGCACGTTTTCCCATCTTGCATATTGTCCTTTATGCGTCTGCGTATCAGTATATCTGCTTCTTATCACAACTTTAGTGTTCATAGGAATACCTGTCACCACCGAAACTCCCCGTGCCAAGCATTCACTCTGATTATACCCCCTTAAACGTTTTTTACGTTGATGTAACGGGACAGGAACAATCAAATCTATCCCATCAAAAAAATGAGAACACATAAGTTCAGATGCCATCATCCGCCCCATCACTTCACCCACTTCTTGATTACCATGATATTTCAGTTCATACAACAACTGTCGGACATTCCCTCCCTTTGCATAATAAAGAAAAGAGGTGGCACGCTCCACCGGTATTTTTCCCCAGAAGTTACATTCTACAATATTATCTTTCCGTAAATGAAATTGAGTACGCGGAAGCCTTGACAAGCATTTCAAGCAAAGCACTCTCTCCCCTGATATAAGCTGCCGCCCACAAAGCAGACAACTATGTGGGAAAAATAAATTCCAAAGATCAGTCCAAATAGACATCATCTTCTCCGGTTTGTTTCACACAACGGCAAACAGCCTCTATTTCAAATCCTCTACCAACAGCAAAACGAATCAATTTCCCATTCCGTTCGTATTCCGTACATGCTTTCACTCTACTTCTTTTCTGCTCGATCAAGCCAGACAGAATCTCCACATACTCCCGTTCATCTATCTCCTCCAACCCTTCGGCTATAACATCCGCAGGGATCTTCTTCATGCGCAAAGCCTGACTGATTTTCACTCTGCCCCATTGGTTAAAGCGATATTTATCACGAACAAAAGCCGAGCAAAAACGCTTCTGGTCAATGTATCTCTCATCCTGCAAATACCGAACGATTTTCTCCATCACTTCCGGAGTTGCCCCCCATTGTGATAATTTAGCCTCTACATCCGTTACACAACGTTCCATTGAAGAACAATAAGCTTCTGCCTTATACCTCAACTCATTCTCACTTAATTCTCCTTTCATCTCATTTTTCCGCTTTTATCATTCTATCATTTTGAAAGAGATCTTTCCTCAATTCTATATTTTTGTATCCCAAACCAGCTAGCATATCCACCGTCTCCCGGCCATATTCCTGATTAATTTCAAAATAAAGCCTTCCACCAGACACTAACATATCCCTACCCAATTCTGCTATTTTCCGATAAAACAGCAATGGACTATCATCCGGCACAAACAAAGCCAATTCCGGCTCCCACTCCAAGACATTAGCACTCATATTCGCTTTCTCCTTTTCTGTAATATAAGGTGGATTGCTGACAATGACATCAAACTGCTCACCGGCAGGAGAAGCAAGCAGCACATCCCTTTGCTCAAGAGTTACACGAACGCCGTTCCGCCTGCAATTACGTTCTGCAACTTGCAACGCCTTTTCTGAGACATCCCATGAAACGACCTCCGCCTCTTCCAGATTCTTGGTCAAAGAAACAGCGATACAACCACTCCCCGTACCAATATCCAATATTTTAACCCGACCATACTTATGTTCCCGTATAATCCAATCTACCAACTCCCCCGTTTCCGGACGTGGAATCAATACATGTTTATTCACTTCAAAAGTAAGACCATAAAACTCTTCAGTGCCTATTATATATTGAATAGGTTCTAGTTTTTGCAGACGGACCAGAATATCATCCAACCGTTTCTGCTCATTCACTGAAAAAGTAGTATCTTTGCCTGCATACAATTCAACAACAGACATACCGAAGACTTGTGTAAGCAGCAATTTAGCCATAGGTACAAGTTCTGTATCGGGGTAATACCCCTGCAAGGTTTGTTTTATGTAAGATACAACAGGATTCATAGTGTCATTTTATATGCAAAAGTAAGAATTTAAACAAGACTGTTATGACAAAAGATGAAAAATATATTTCCCGTTGTCTGCAACTGGCACACAACGGACTCTGTAACACAGCTCCTAATCCGATGGTAGGTGCTGTCATCGTATATCACGATACCATTATTGGAGAGGGCTACCACATCCGTTGCGGAGAGGCACATGCCGAAGTAAACGCCATACGTTCCGTTAAAGACGAAAATCTGTTGAAGGAATCAACCATTTACGTAAGTCTGGAACCATGCTCCCATTATGGGAAGACCCCTCCCTGCGCCGATCTGATTATAGAGAAGAAAATCCCCAAAGTCGTGATAGGCTGCATGGACCCGTTTTCTCTGGTAGCCGGCAGAGGTATCGAAAAACTGCGCAAAGCCGGTATTGAAGTAACTGTAGGTGTATTAGAGGAGGAATGCCGGCACCTGATAAGACGCTTCATTACATTCAACACACTCAAACGCCCATACATAACCTTAAAGTGGGCAGAATCTACCGATGGTTTCATCGATATAAACCGCACAGGAGGAAAACCGATCAAACTATCCAATCCACTGACCAGCATGCTGGTACACAAAAAACGCGCCGAACATGACGCTATATTAGTAGGACGACGCACGGCATTACTTGACAATCCCTCCTTATCCACCCGGAATTGGTACGGCAAGCATCCCGTACGCCTGGTAATAGACAAAGAATTGACATTACCGCGAGACCTGGAACTTTTCAGTGGCAGGATAAAGACATTCGTGTTCACCCGAAAATCCCCCCATCAGCCAAACACATTAACAGAATACATATCTTTGGATTTTAGCAAAGACATCCTGCCGCAAATAATGGAAGTATTATATCAGAAAAAAATACAATCACTTCTAGTAGAAGGAGGAAGTATTTTATTACAGTCTTTCATAGATTCCAGTCTATGGGATGAAGCCTTCATAGAAAAGGTTCCACTGTGTTTGAAGAATGGGATAGAGGCACCTTCTATTCAAAAAAAATACTTTAAATTGAATAAAATATACTTTGGAAGAGAAATAATGCATGCCGTCCATCCACAAAACCAAAGACAAAATGTGGCTGATTGACAGAGAAAAAGGGCTAGTTTATCTATAAATTAATATAAAACTTGCCCTAAAACTTCTGTATAGAAAAAAATCTTCCTACTTTTGCGACTTGTAACAATAGACTCATTTGCAAATGAAAATAAAGTTTTTGACTGTCATCACAAGTCTGCTTACTGCAGCTTTTATGATTACATCTTGCTTGGACGACAACGAAGTAGAAACAGAATATAGTTCAGAATCAAGCATTACCGCTTTTGCTATAAAAGATAAAATTGAAACTCAATATACCGAAAAGGTTAATGGCAAAGATACAACGCTGACATTCACCGTTGATGGTACCAAATACCCTTTTGCCATTGACCAAGGCACAAGACATATCTACAATGTAGACTCCCTGCCAGTCGGTACAGACATCAGCAAAGTTGTAGTCAGCATAACATCAGATGGTATCGGAGTTTTTATTGTTGCAGAGGACAAAGATTCGTTGTGGAATGAAACCGACTCCTTGAATTTCGAAAAACCTATCCAATTTAAAGTTATGGCAATGAGCGGAGTCTATGGGCCTATTTATAAAGCTGAGATTAATGTACATAAACAAGTTCCCGACTCATTGCAGTGGAGCCATAGAGGAAGTAGTTTCGACAACACCATCCAGGCACAAAAAGCAGTCACATTAGGAGATTATATTTATGTTTTCGCACAGCAAGACAATGGTGCCGCTGTTACAAGCACCCACATCAATGATGGAGGAACCTGGACACCCTTACAGGCTTTACCTGAAAATATGCTAAATGCGGACTATTCTTCTGCCATGGCATGGGGAAACAAATTATACATACTTGCCGACAATGACCTGTACTGTTCCTCTGATGGAAAAAGCTGGAGCAAGATTGGCACTAACACCAAATTCGAGAAGCTGATTGCCGGCGTTCATTCAGAATATAACCGCAAATTGTACGCCATAGACACCAACAATCATTTTATGGAAAGTACGGATGCTATGGCGTGGGATACTAATGGAGAGGTTCCGGCCAATTTCCCGAAAAATCAGATATCATACACAGCTTACCCGTTGGTAACCAATAAATCCATAGACCGTATGGTACTAATGGGGGAAAATCCCATTGCTACCGACACGACCTCTACTGTATGGACCAGACTGACCACAGAAGACAGTTGGGCAGATTATCCTACAGCCGCATACGATAGTTTTTATTGTCCCAAGCTGGCTAATATAGCCATGATTCATTACAACGACCAATTATACGCTTTCGGTGGTCCGGGCAAAAGTTTCGGTAAGGACATTCCCGCCTTCAGCCAATTCTATGAATCAACAGATCAAGGCGTTACATGGAAACCTGTTTCTAGATATGTATTTTTCCCAACAGAATTCCCCGATCTATACCATCAGGCAGACGGCAACTATTCTTATGTTATAGACAAAAATAACTTTTTGTGGATTATATGGAGCCGAAGTGGAGAAGTATGGAGGGGAAGAATCAATAAGTTGGGATTCGATTCCAAGGAATAAAGTCAAAGAGAGTCATATAAAATAGATTGCGACATGCCATATAGAGAGCAAATAGACAAAAGCCGTATACCTGCCCATGTAGCCATTATAATGGATGGAAATGGAAGATGGGCTAAACAACGTGGACAGGCACGTAGCTTCGGACATCAAGCCGGTGCAGAAACTGTACACATCATAGCAGAAGAAGCGGCTAGACTGGGAGTCAAATACTTGACACTATATACTTTCTCTACCGAAAACTGGAATCGCCCGGTAGATGAAGTCGCTGCTCTGATGAGTCTTCTGATGGACTCCATTGAAGAAGAAACTTTCATGAAAAACAACATCAGTTTTCGCATTATCGGTGATACGGCAAAGTTACCGGTAGAAGTTCTGGAACGATTGAACCAATGTATTGAACACACCTCAATCAATACCGGCATGTGTCTGACACTTGCTTTAAGCTACTCTTCCAAATGGGAAATAACAGAAGCGGTAAGACAAATAACGATCAAGATTCAAAACAACAAACTAGCCATTGACGACATCGATGACAATTTGATAAATGCGCATTTAAGTACAAACTATATGCCCGATCCAGATTTGCTTATACGTACCGGAGGAGAAATCCGCCTTAGCAACTATCTGCTTTGGCAATGTGCTTATTCCGAACTATATTTTTGTGAAACGTTCTGGCCGGATTTCCGCGAAGAAGAATTTTGCAAAGCCATTTATGATTATCAGAAAAGAGAACGCCGTTTCGGCAAAACCAGTGAACAAATATAAAGTTAGATAAAATGCTATATCGTATTTCACTTATACTATTAACGCTTACATGCCTATTTTGCTTTTCAACAGGCAGTTACGCCCAAGAAGCAAACGTAGAAGAAAACGACAATCCAGTCATACTTTATTCCGGAACGCCCAAGAAGTATGAAATCGGCGGAATCAAAGTAGAAGGCGTAAAAAACTATGAAGATTATGTATTGATCGGACTTTCAGGACTATCGGTAGGACAGACCATTGTTGTTCCGGGAGATGACATTACCACAGCTGTAAAACGTTATTGGCGACACGGACTGTTCTCTGATGTACAAATCATAGCTGAAAAAATTGTTGGAGACAAGATCTATTTAAAAATCATCCTGGCTCAACGTCCACGTATTGCCGACATTCGTTACCACGGCGTAAAGAAAAGCGAGCGTGAAGATTTGGAAGCCAAACTAGGTTTGGTAAAAGGAAGCCAGATTACTCCCAACTTGATAGACCGTGCTAAAATATTAATCAAGAAACATTTCGATGAAAAAGGTTTTAAAAACGCCGAAGTGACTATTGTAGAGCGTGATTTGGCTGACAATAAAGACCAAGTGGATGTTGATGTAATGATTGACAAGAAAGAAAAGGTGAAAGTCCACAAGATCACCATTGACGGCAACACTGTGTTGAGTGACAAGAAGTTAAAGCGTGTCATGAAGAAGACGAATGAGAAAAACAAACTTGTCAACCTCTTCCGTACCAAAAAGTTCATTGAAGAGAAATACGAAGAAGACAAACAGCATATCATCGACAAATACAACGAATTAGGTTACCGCGACGCACAAATTGTTGTGGACAGCATTTCTCCATACGATGACCGTACCGTCGATGTGTATATGAAAATAGAAGAAGGTGACAAATACTATCTGCGCAACGTGACATGGGTAGGTAACACCATTTATGCTTCGGACTGGCTGAACGAGCAACTCCGTATGAAAAAAGGAGATGTTTATAACCAGAAATTAATGACCGAGCGTCTAACCGGTGATGAAGACGCTATCGGTAACTACTACTATAATAAAGGATACGTATTCTACAACCTTGACCCGGTAGAAGTAAACATAGACGGTGACTCCATTGACTTGGAAATGCGTATTCAGGAAGGTCCTCAGGCCTCTATCAGCAAAGTGCGCATCAACGGTAACGACCGTTTGTATGAAAACGTGGTACGCCGTGAGTTAAGAACCAAACCGGGAGATCTGTTCAGCAAAGAAGCATTGGAACGTTCCTATCGTGAGATAGCCCAAATGGGACATTTCAACCCTGAAAATATCCAGCCGGATGTTCAACCGGATCCTACCAATGGTACAGTAGACATCAACTGGAATCTGGAGTCTAAAGCAAATGACCAGGTAGAGTTCTCGGCAGGTTGGGGACAGACCGGTGTTATCGGTAAATTAAGTTTGAAGTTCACGAACTTCTCTATGGCAAACTTGTTCCATAAGAGTGATAACTACCGAGGATTCCTGCCACAAGGTGATGGGCAGACATTGACCATCAGCGGACAGACCAACGGTAGTTACTACCAGTCATATAGTGTATCGTTCTTTGACCCGTGGTTTGGCGGGAAACGTCCGAATTCATTCTCTGTTTCGGCTTTCTACTCCATACAGACAGATATCAGCAGTAACTACTATAACTCAGCTTATATGAATAATTACTATAATTATTACAGCGGTTATGGTAATTATTATGGTGGATATAACAACTACGAGTCTTATTATGACCCCGACAAATCTATCCAGATGTATGGAGCATCCATCGGTTGGGGTAAGCGTTTGAGGTGGCCGGATGACTACTTTACCCTGTCAGCCGAACTCTCTTACCAACGATTTATATTGAAAGACTGGAGCTACCTGTATATCAAGTTGAACAACGGAGAGTATATGTCAACCGGTAATTGCAACAACTTGAGTTTGAATCTAACTCTGGCACGTAACTCTACGGACAACCCGATTTTCCCGCGTCGCGGTTCTGAATTCTCGGCTTCCGTACAGTTGACTCCTCCGTACTCATTGTTCAGTAACAAGGACTACTCGGTATACGGTAAAGATGATTATGATGAAGCTGCAAGCATGTTCAACTGGATTGAATACCATAAATGGAAATTCAAATCAAAGACCTATACCGCCCTTACAGGAGGTCAGAAATGTCCGGTTATTATGACACGCGCAGAATTCGGCTTGCTGGGTCACTATAACAAATACAAAAAATCACCTTTTGAAACATTCTACATGGGTGGTGACGGTATGACAGGCTATAGCACCAGCTACGCTTCCGAAACCATTGCACTGCGTGGTTACGAAAACGGTTCATTGACCCCTTATGGTAGTGAAGGCTACGCTTACGTACGTTTAGGTGCAGAATTAAGATACCCGTTGATGCTGGAGAATTCGACCAGTATCTATGCGCTAGGCTTCATCGAAGGAGGTAACGCATGGACAGATGTAAGCAAGTTCAATCCGTTCCAGTTGAAACGCTCGGCAGGTGTCGGTGTCCGTATCTTCCTGCCGATGATTGGTATGATGGGTATTGACTGGGCATATGGTTTCGACAAGATTAACGGCTCCAGCCGTTATAGTGGAAGCCAGTTCCACTTTATCCTAGGACAAGAGTTTTAATAACTAAAAACAAAGTGATTATGAAAAAGGCTATCCTATTATCTCTATTGTTTGTGGCTTGTGTATTCACAGCCAGCGCTCAAAAGTTTGCCTTGATTGATATGGAATATATCCTGAAGAATATTCCTGCATACGAACAGGCGAATACCCAACTGAATCAAGCTTCACAACAATATCAAAGTGAGGTGGAGGCGAAAGCAAAAGAAGCGGAAACACTTTATAAAGAATACCAGAAAGCCTCGGCTTCCCTGTCGGCCGCACAGAAAACGCAAAGAGAAGAAGCAATTGTGGCAAAAGAAAAGGAAGCAGCCGAACTGAGAAAGAAATATTTCGGTCCTGAAGGAGAAATGGCCAAAAAACAAGAAGCATTAATCGCACCTATTCAAGATAAAATCTATGAAGCGGTAAAACAGATTTCAGAACAAAAAGGATATGCGGCAGTAGTAGACAGAGGCTCTGCCCAAAGTATTATTTTCGCGTCTCCAAGCATTGATATCAGCAATGAAGTGCTCTCAAGATTAGGATATTCAAATTAATTTCCTACATTTGCAACCGATAATCCAAATTTGCAATAACTAATAAAAAATAGAACTATGTTGAAAAAAATTGCTTTACTACTTTTACTCATCGTTCCGATGAGTGTATTTGCTCAGAAATTCGGGCATCTTAAATCTGCAGATGTACTTACTGTCATGCCGGAATTTACAAAGGCTCAGACTGACATCCAAGCTATGCAGAAACAATATGAGGATGAAATGAAACGTGCGACTGATGAACTGACCAAAAAATATACTGAATACCAACAGGAACAAGCCAACCTTCCTAAGAACATTCAGGAAAGACGCCAGAAAGAATTGCAGGAATTACAGGAAAAAGGAATGCAGTTCCAACAAGACGCACAACAGCAATTGCAGAAATCATACGCTGATATGATGGAACCTATCTACAAAAAAATTGAGGATGCCATCAAAGCAGTAGGCCAGGAAGGTGGATATACTTATATCTTTGATTTGAACAGAACAGAAATTCCCTACGTAAATGAAGCGCAGTCCACAGATGTAACTGCTGCTGTCAAAGCTAAAGTAGGAATCAAATAATTAAGTTAAAGACCTTTACAGGCACGGATTACACAGATTTCATAGGTTTCGAAACCGTGAACATCCGTGTAATCCGTGCCTGTATTATATAGCTATACTGCCATGATCCCATCTCTCCCCCCTTCAACCGGCCCTATCGGTGTATTCGACTCCGGCTACGGTGGTCTAACCATTCTGGACAAAATACGCGGACTGATGCCTGAATATGATTATATCTATTTGGGAGACAGCGCACGCTGTCCATACGGACCGCGCTCCTTTGAAGTTGTTTACGAATTTACCTTGCAAGCCGTAAGCAAACTGTTCGAACTAGGATGCCCTTTGGTGATATTGGCATGCAACACAGCATCGGCAAAAGCCTTACGCACCATCCAGCAGATCAATCTTCCGGTAATAGACGCTACCCGCAGAGTACTCGGGGTCATCCGGCCTACAGCAGAATGTATAGGAGAAATCACCCGAAGCCGGCACGTAGGCATACTGGCCACAGCCGGTACCATCAAATCCGAATCCTATCTTTTGGAAATACATAAATTATCTCCCGACATTGTGGTAACAGGAGAAGCCTGTCCCATGTGGGTTTCCTTAGTAGAGAATAATGAATATCAATCGGAAGGAGCCGACTATTTCGTCAAACAACATATCAACCGGCTGCTGGATAAAGACCCGATGATTGACACCATCATACTGGGATGTACCCATTATCCGTTACTGCTTGATAAAATAAGACAGTTTACTCCCGGACATATCCGCATCATCGCACAAGGAGAATATGTAGCCCGAAGTCTGCAGGACTATTTGAATCGCCATCCTGAAATGGACGCACGTTGCGAAAAAGGAGGAAAATGCCGCTTCCTTACCACCGAAAGTGAAAACAAGTTCGAGGAATCCGCTTCCATCTTCTTAGGTCGGCAGGACATAAAAGTAGAAAGCATAGCATTGGAATAACTTTCTTCCGGTTTACCTGTTATATATACCATCCATAACGCTTAATTCATGAAGATATGTATACAAATAAAGTAAAGAAGATAGCTGCGGTACACGATTTATCCGGTGCAGGACGAGTATCTCTCACCGTCGTTATCCCTATCCTCTCATCCATGGGCTTTCAAGTCTGCCCTCTGCCCACAGCCGTATTATCCAGCCACACCCAATACCCGCACTTCTCCTTCTTGGACCTCACGGACGAGATGCCCAAGATTATCAACGAATGGAAGCAACTGAAGATACAGTTTGACGCTATCTATACAGGCTATCTGGGCTCTCCCCAGCAAATACAAATCGTATCCCGGTTTATTGATGATTTCCGACAACCTGACAGTCTGGTTATGATAGATCCTGTTTTGGGAGATAACGGGAAATTATATGCCAACTTCGATGAACAAATGATTATGGAGATGCGCCATCTCATCCGGAAAGCCGATGTTATCACACCTAATATGACCGAACTCTTTTATCTGCTTGACAAACCTTATAAAGCAGAGAATACGGACGCGGAACTGAAAAACTATCTGCACGAAATATCAGAACACGGTCCCGGTATCGTCATTATCACCAGTGTACCCGTACAAGGTGACCCGCACAAGACTTCCGTACATGCATACGACAGGCAAGGAGACCGTTATTGGAAAGTTACTTGCCCCTACCTGCCTGCTCATTACCCCGGCACAGGTGATACATTTACCAGTGTGATAACCGGCTCACTGATGCAGGGAGACAGCCTGCCTATCGCCTTGGACCGCGCCACACAGTTCATCCTGCAAGGCATCCGCGCCACTTTCGGATATGAATATGATAACCGAGAAGGAATTCTGCTAGAGAAGGTATTGCACAATCTGGATATGCCAATCCAGATCAGCAGTTATGAACTGATTTGAGGACCCCGAAAGTAGAAGATTTGCCCCCGGGAAGGAAGCCTGTACCAAGCCCTATTACTCCGACGATTAAGGTCGTTTTTCCTTATAGCTAACCCTTATCATACAGTTAACTACTACAGACTCCGGCAGTGGACTGTACAGTCTACTGCAAGAGTTTATACAGTCCACTATATCAGACTGTACAAACCACCGGAAGAGACTATAGTACACAACCATAAAAAAGAGCTTAACCATAAAACAAAATAGGGTTAACCACAAAGAAGAAAAGACTTAACCAGATAAAGCCATAAGACCAAAAGACGAAAAGAGTAAAACCAAAGAAAGCAGCCAAATCGTACCGTGCAAACCAACAAACATCAGCCGTATCAACAATAATAAATAAATTACCTGCCCAGCAGCCTGCGGCTGAGATAACGCACGGGATACCACACAGAAAGAAAGCCCACCACCAGCACAGTGACAAAAACTATAACAATATCCCATGCATGGACACTGACCGGATAGGCATCCACCACAAAATTGCCACCGGAGTTACCACCTCCCAGCGAAAGCAATCCGAATTCCTGCTGGATAAAACAAAGGATCAAGCCCAGTGCCACTCCGATAACCGCACCCATCAATGAAATCATACGCCCCTCGAACAGAAAGATACGCGTAATCAACTTGTCGCTGGCCCCTAAATTGCGCAATGTCACTACATCTGCCTTCTTATCTATAATCAGCATGGACAATGAGCCTATCACATTAAAGCAGGCTATCATCAGGATAAAGGTAAGGAAAATATAAGAGATCAGCTTCTCTATCTCCATAATGCGGAAAGTATCCGCTTGCTGCTCATACCGGTCCTGCACCCGGAAATCATCTCCCAATATTTTCTGTATCTTCGATTTTACACTCCCTGCATCTACATCCGGCTTCAATTTCAATTCTACCGAACTCACTTCTGTGTCATACTGAAACAACCTACGGGCAAATTGGAGGGAAGTCAAAATGTAAGAAGAGTCATACTTCTGTTGGTTCACCGCAAAAACAAGGCCGCTGGAATATAAATCGGCAGAGTTAAAGCTGGAAGCAGGATTGGCCATATTGACTTTAACTCCCCGTTTGGGAGCATAAATCTCTAGCGGATCGAGGAATTTGATACCCGTTCCCAAGATAGAAACCAATTCTATGCCGGGAATGGCATAATCTACCACTTCATCATGCAACACGAATTGCCCCCGGCCGAAAAGGATACTGTCAATAGCGGTCAGATCCTCGAAATTATCTTCAATTCCTTTAATCACCGCCATGGTCTGACGATCTTTATACTGAACCATCGCATTCTCTTCCAAAGACTCAGAAAAAACAGCGATCTCCGGCATCCGGCGCAAAGCTTCTATACGCGCTTCTTGTCCGTCAAAAACCTTTCCGGTGACAGCCGTAATTTTCAGCTCCGGGTCAAAAGCCGTAAAGAAAGTAGCTACCAGATCCTGGAAGCCGTTAAAAACAGACAAAGTGCATACCAATGCCAATGTAGCCAAAGCCACTCCGCAGACGGAAATGGCTGAAATAACATTAATGGCATTGTGCGACTTCTTGGAAAAAAGATAACGCTTCGCTATATAAAAGGGAAAATTCACCGTCCGGTTCTACTTTTTCAACAGTTCGTCTATACGTTCGGCATAATCCAATGAATCATCCACAAAGAATTTCAACTCGGGAATGATGCGCAACTGATGGCGTACCCGTGTTCCTAATTCATAACGGATGGATTTCATATTATCATTGATATTCTTTACTATTTCCTGGCTCCTCTCAGAAGGGAACACGCTGAGATAGACGCGTGCAATACTCATATCGGGACTGATGCGGACAGCACTTACCGACACCAAAACACCATTCATGGACTTGGTCTGAAGCAGGAAAATCTCACTCAACTCCTTTTGGATCAAACGAGAAATCTTATTTTGTCTGGTCGTTTCCATAATTAATAATTATTCAGTTTGCTAATTTGCTAATATGCCATACGGTTCATAGCGCAAGCTATGAGCACATTATTCAACATTTTCTTATGATTGTCAGCCCGTCGCGCAAGGGAAGAATCACCTTTTCAACCCGTTTGTCGGCAGCTACCAAATCATTAAATTTCTTTATTCCAATAGTCTGAAGATCTGTATGATGCGGTTCCTCCAAGACATGTCCGTCCCACAATGTGTTGTCGGCAATGATATATCCGCCGGGTGATAATTTCTCCAGTACCATTTCGTAATATTCAATATACTTCCGCTTATCACCGTCTACAAACGCTAAATCAAAGGTAATGTTCATGACAGGCAGCAACTTCAGCGCATCACCTATATAAAATTTAATCTTGCCGGCGTAAGGCGAACCTTCCAGCCAGGGACGTGTAAAGTCCTCCTGCTCATCGTTTATCTCAAATGTGTGCAACATGGCCCCCTCTTCCAACCCTTCGGCCAGGCAAAGTGCGGAGTAGCCACTGTAAGTCCCGATTTCCAACACCTGACGGGGGCGTATCATTTGCACAAACATTTTCAGCATACGTCCCTGCAAGTGGCCGGAAGCCATACGGGGACGTAAAAGCTTGACGTGCGTATCGCGATAAAGTGCCTTCAGGTAATCACTTTCTTCGTCAATGTGCTGAAGGATATATTCGTCAATAGCGTCCGTTTCTTTCATTCCTATCTTCTATTTTTATAGGTAACGGTTGCGGTTGGGCAGCACATAGTCCATAGCATACTTCAACACATCTCCCACTACATTGATTTCAAGGAAAGAAGTCTGAGTACCTTGCTTACCGCTGCTCAGATAGGCCACCATGTCGCTTTCACTCAAAACGCCATCATCCAGCAATTTACGCAAAGCAGCGAAATAATATGCCTGTCCGTTAGCCTTTTCGGGCATATAGATAGCCTCCACCCCATATGACAAAGCCAGATGACGCATCGTTTTTTCTTTATAACAGATGGCCAATACAGGATATTTGCCACGGAAAGCAGCAATATTACGTGCGGTACGCCCGCTGAAACTGTCGGTAATAATGGCGCGGATATTCAGTTTGCTGGTAGCCTTTACTGCCTGTTTTGCCAGGAAAGCAGTTACGTCATTGGAGTTTTCATCCAAAGGAATACGGATGTCATTCTCGGCCAGTTTATCTTTCTCAGCCTGCGCTGCAATCTTGGCCATCGTCTTCACGGCTTCCACCGGATACTTGCCGTATGCCGTTTCTCCACTCAGCATCAATGCATCCGTGCGGTAGTAAATAGCATTGGCAATATCGGTCACTTCAGCACGGGTAGGACGCGGATTATTAATCATGGTATGCAACATCTGGGTAGCAACAATCACCGGTTTCTTTGCCAGAATACATTTCTTTATCAACAAACGTTGAATGCCGGGGATTCGTTCCTGAGGAACTTCAATGCCCAAGTCACCACGAGCCACCATGACTCCGTCGGCCACTTCCAATATTTCATCAATATTGTCCACTCCTTCCTGATTCTCGATCTTGGCGATAATCTTAATGTCGCTGCCGTATGCATCCAGTATCTGGCGGATATCCAGCACATCTTGCTTATTACGAACAAACGAATGTGCTATGAAATCAATGTCCTTTTCAATAGCATACAGTATATTGTTACGGTCCTTTTCTGTCAAAGAAGGGAGATTGATGCGCACGCCCGGTACATTCACACTCTTACGGTTACCCAAAGTAGCTTCATTCTGCACCTCGCACAACAAATACTCGTCTGTCTTCTCAATCACGCGCAGCTCCAGATCACCATCATCAATCAGAATATCGCCATCCACCTGAAGATCATGCACAAAACCGGGATAAGATACAGCAATACATTCACGGGTCGTTTCTTGTGCTGGATTGCCTACAATCTTTACTTTGTCACCAATCTGATAAGGAATAGGCTCGCCGCCTGCAATAGCAGTAGTACGCACTTCGGGACCTTTTGTGTCCATCAATATGGCAATACGGTTGGAAACCTCACGTACATTGGTTATCAATTTTTCAAAACCTTCACGTGAAGCGTGAGCCGTATTCATACGGACCACATTCATACCAGCCTTGAAAAGATCTCTTATAAACTCTACCTCGCAACGCTGATCTGAGATGGACGCTACGATTTTTGTTTGTTTCAACATCATAATCTTATCACCTTATATTATACCTAAACTTTTTATTTTCTCATCAACAAAGCCTCAATCGCCAAACGATATGAATGAAGCCCGAACCCACAAATTACTCCCACACAAGCGCAAGAAATCATCGACTTATGGCGAAACTCCTCACGGGTATGTACATTTGAGATGTGCACCTCAATCACAGGAGCTGTCACGGCGCGGATAGCATCCTGTAAAGCAATGGAAGTATGCGTATAAGCCCCTGCATTCAAGACGATGCCGTCATAATCAAAACCCACTTCGTGTATTTTATTGATCATCTCACCTTCCACATTCGACTGATAATACGCTATTTCAATGTCCGGATAAGTACGGCGCAATTCCACCAGATAGTCTTCAAATGAAACAGCACCATAAATGGAAGGTTCCCGTTTGCCTAATAAATTGATATTAGGTCCATTAATAATTTGTATTTTCATATTTATACTATATCTGAACTTTTTCTACCTTTGCAGGGAATTTGGGTACAAAGGTAGAAAAAAGAAATGAAAAGAACCGAGAAAACAGACAAGATATTGGTGAAATACAAGCAATATTTAAAGTTGGAGAAATCGTTATCTGACAATACGGTAGATGCTTATCTTACTGACCTGGACAAGTTACTGGCTTATCTTACATTAGAAAATATCAACATTCTGGATGTCCGGCTTGAAAATCTGGAAGATTTCTCAGCCGGATTACATGATATCGGCATCCACCCCCGTTCGCAGGCACGCATCTTGTCAGGCATCCGCTCTTTCTACCGTTTCCTCATTATGGAAGATTATCTGGAATCCGACCCAACAGAATTACTGGAATCCCCCCAGACAGGTTTCAAACTGCCCGAAGTAATGACGGTGGAAGAAATAGACTTATTGATAGGCAGCATAGACCGCGGAACCAAAGAAGGTCAACGCAACAGAGCCATATTGGAAACACTTTACAGTTGCGGACTACGTGTTTCCGAACTCTGTAATCTGAAATTATCCGAACTTTATTTTGAAGAAGGCTTCATCAAGGTGGAAGGGAAAGGAAGCAAACAGCGGCTGGTCCCTATTTCACCGCGTGCCATCAAGGAAATCAGGCTCTACTTCACCGACCGTAACCTGATGAAAATAAAGCCGGGATTTGAAGATTTTGTCTTCATCAGCAATTTCGGGAAGAACATCTCCCGCATCATGGTTTTCCATATCATCAAGGAACTGGCAGAGCGCATCGGTTTGAAAAAAAAAATCAGTCCTCATACCTTCCGCCATTCTTTTGCGACACACTTGCTGGAAGGAGGCGCCAACTTGCGTGCCATACAGTGTATGCTTGGACACGAAAGTATCGGGACCACAGAAATTTATACACACATAGACCGCAATATGTTACGCAGTGAAATCATAGAACACCACCCCCGTAACATCAAATTCAGAGAAAAAGGTAAATAAAGGTTCTATATTCTAAAATATTTTAAGATAAATTGAAAAAAAAGCAGGCTAAGAAGCTAGCACATAATAGAGTTTTTCCTATCTTTGTCCCCAAAGAGACGCACAAAAACGTACTATAGCGAATTTTACATTACAAACGTTAAATTAATAAAGTAACTATGATTAAAAAGTTGTATTTGCCCTTAGTGGCTTTATTGGTCCTTGCCCTGTCATCATGCGGCAAGATGGGAGAATTGTCTTCTGACTATTTCACAACTAACCCTGAAGTGCTTGAAGCAATCGGTGGTAAAGTGCCTGTGACAATTAATGGTAAATTCCCCGAGAAGTATTTCAAGAAGAACGCAACTGTTGAAGTTACCCCTGTTCTGAGATGGAAAGGTGGCGAAGCTAAAGGCCAGCCTGCTGTATTCCAAGGAGAAAAAGTAGAAGGAAACAATCAGACTATCGCTTACAAAGCAGGTGGTAGCTATACGATGAAAGCTTCTTTCGACTATGTTCCCGAAATGGCAAACTCTGAACTTTATCTTGATTTCAAGATTACAAAAGGAAAGAAATCATACACTATTCCTTCTGTGAAAATCGCTGATGGCGTTATCGCGACTTCTGAACTGCCTACTGCTGCCAGCTCTAACGCATCATACGCTAACGATGCTTTCCAACGCATCATTAAAGATGCTCAAACTGCTAACATCATGTTCTTGATCCAGCAAGCTAACTTGCGCAACAGCGAATTGAATTCTGACGATATCAAAGAATTCCATAAGAAAGTGGCTGAAGTTAATGCTGACACCAAGAACTACAAACTGAATAACATTGAAATTTCTGCATACGCTTCACCTGATGGTGGTGTGAAACTGAACACCGGTTTGGCTGAAAACCGTGAAGCAAACACAGAAAAATATATGGAACGCCAGTTGAAGAAAGGCAAGATTGATACTAACCTGGATGCAAAATACACTGCACAAGATTGGGAAGGTTTCCAAGAACTGGTATCCAAATCAAACTTGCAGGATAAAGATTTGATCTTGCGTGTTCTTTCTATGTACAATGATCCTGAACAAAGAGAAGCTGAAATCAAGAATATTTCTTCTGTATACAAAACTTTGGCTGACGAAATCCTGCCTCAGTTACGTCGTGCCCGTTTAACTGCCAACTATGACATCATCGGTCGTAGCGATGATGAAATCAACGAAGCATTCAACTCTGATCCTAAAGTATTGAGTGTAGAAGAATTATTGTACGCTGCTACACTGACTAACGACAACGCCCGCAAAGAAGCTATCTTCAACAAGACAACTCAACTTTATCCGAACGATTTCCGTGCTTATAACAACCTGGGTGAATTGGCATTCGCTGCCGGTGATGCTGCTAAAGCAGAAAACTACTTCAAACAAGCTGCTTCTAAGAACGCTAGCGCTCCTGAAGTAAACGCTAACCTTGGTCTTTGCGAATTGGTTAAGGGCAATGTTGCAGCTGCTGAAACTTACTTAGGCAAAGCTACAGGTGCTAATGCTGCCGGTGAAGCTTTGGGTAACTTGTATATCAAACAAGGCCAGTATGACAGAGCTGTCAACTCATTCGGTGACGCTAAGACTAACAGTGCCGCTCAAGCTCAGATTTTGGCTAAAGACTATAACAAAGCAAAAGCGACCTTGTCTGCAATCAAGAATCCGGATGCAATGACTGACTACTTGATGGCTATCGTTGGTGCTCGCACAAACAATGCTTCATTGGTAAGCAGCAGCATCAAGAGCGCAATCGCAAAAGATCCTTCAATGGCTGAAAAAGCTGCTAACGATCGCGAGTTCGCTAAATACGCCGACGCTATCAAATAATATAACTAGATATCATCTTGTCTAGTTTTTAGATGATTATTACTGTAACCGGAGGCTTCGTGATGAAGCTTCCGGCTTTTTTATGTAAAATAACCTTCATTTATACCTGCCTTTAGCCACAAAATGCGTATTTTCGCAAAAAATATCTTGAAATGAAAAAATTACTATTCTTTCTTTTCACTCTTGTTGTGCTGGCAAGCGGCTGCGGCAAGAAAAATACATTCACCTTAGAAGGAAGCATTAAAGGACTCCCTTCAGACACTATATTAGTATTTTATCAAGAGCCCGATTACAAGCTAGATACCATACTCCTCTCAAAAGGCAAATTCACTTACACTATTACCCCTGACACATTTACTATCTTTTCATTACTATTAGGAGAAAAACAAATCTTGCCGATATATGCTGATAAAGGAGAAAGTGTCACCCTAAACGGAATGGTCGGAGAGATAGAGGTTAAAGGAAAGGGAGAAAACGCACAACTGGCAAAACATATCCAGTACCTTAACACATTAGAAAATAACAAAACTGCCGTTATGGCTGCTGTGGATTCATTAATTAAAACCAATCCACACTCGTATAGCAATATCTATCTGATAGACAAATATTATGTACAGGACTCGCTTCCTGACTATAACCACATAGATCAACTGATAAAAGGATTAAGCGGTATCATAAAAGACACACCTTATATTATAGATCTCCAGAATAAATTAAGTGAGAAAAAAGAACTGACAGATCATCGCTACGTTTCCAACATCTCGTGCACGGACAGAGAAGGAAAGACCATCAACTGGAACAGCGTAAAAGGGAAATATGTCCTTTTGGATTTTTGGGCAAGCTGGAACAAAGAAAGCATTGCCACACAAGATTCTTTAGTACCCGTACAAAAGGCATTGAAAAAAAATAAGTTTGTTATTATCAGCCTCTCCCTTGACTTGGACAAAAAGGAATGGATGGAGAAAATCATTCAAAGAGACACCACACAATGGAAACAAGTTTGCGATTTCAAAGGCTGGGACAATTCCATTGTCAAACAGCAAGGCATAACCCGGATTCCTGCCAATATACTTATAGGTCCTGACAAGCGGGTCATCACGCAAGATATACGCGGCAAAGAACTGATAGACAAAGTGAAACAGCTGATAGAACAAGATAAAGAGAAAGAAAAAGCCGCCAAAGAGGCAGAACGTACTCGAAAGAGACAAAATAAAAAATAAAAGAATGCTGGTAAAAGTCTATGGAGCAGCCGTTCAAGGTATCGACGCTACCATTGTAACTATTGAAGTAAATAGTTCACGAGGTATAAAATTCTTCCTTGTCGGTCTGCCGGACTCGGCCGTGAAAGAAAGTCATGAACGTATTATTTCCGCTTTACAGGTAAACGGATATAAATTCCCTACTTGTCAGATTGTAGTGAATATGGCCCCTGCTGACATACGTAAAGAGGGGTCTGCATACGATCTTCCGCTAGCAATCGGAATATTGGCCGCTACCCAAATCGTATCGGAAGAAAAACTTTCACGCTATCTTATTATCGGAGAACTTAGCCTAGATGGAAGCCTGCAACCCGTCAAAGGAGCTCTCTCCATAGCTATCAGTGCCCGAGAACAAGGTTTTGAAGGATTCATACTTCCCAAACAAAATGCGCGAGAAGCTGCTGTAGTAAACAATCTGAAAGTATATGGCGTAGAAAATATCAAAGAGGTCATCGAATTTTTCAATAATGAACGCAATCTGGAGCCTAGCATCGTCAATACACGGGAAGAATTCTATGAAAACCAAAGTAGCTTTCCATACGATTTTGCTGATGTAAAAGGACAAGAAAGTGTAAAACGCGCATTGGAAGTAGCCGCGTCTGGAGGACACAACTTGATTATGATCGGTTCACCCGGAAGTGGAAAGTCCATGATGGCAAAGTGTATGCCAAGCATTCTCCCTCCCCTGTCATTGGGTGAAAGTCTGGAAACGACTAAAATACATTCAATAGCAGGAAAATTAGGAAAAGACAGCTCACTGATTGCTATTCGGCCTTTCCGTAGTCCCCATCATACAATCTCGCAAGTAACATAAATATACGATTTGGTGGTGAATATTTTTTTTTCTATATTTGTATCCGTAACCAATAATATATTCTTTCACTATGAAATGTATATTACTAGTCAGAGTTTCTACAGAAGCCCAATCCTATGAAGAACAGGAAAATGAGCTATATGACTTGGCTCATTTCTATGGGTATAAAGATAAGAACATTTCTTCAATAGCTACTAAAGAAAGTGCTATAAAATTGGATGAGGAGGAAAGATTTGGTCTCAACCGTATGAAAGAGCTGCTTGAAACAGGTGAATATGACTGTGTATTCGCTTGGGAAATCTCACGTATAGCCAGAAGAAAAAAAATATTATTCAGTATCCTTGAATATCTTACTACCAAGGGAATCCAACTAATCATCAAAGAGCCTAGAATTAGACTACTCAAAGATGACAGGACTATTGATGAAGGTGCCGAAACAATCTTCACCCTATATGCCCAACTTGCAGAATCTGAAATGAGGAATAAGATTGCCCGTTTTTCCAGAGCTAAAAAAGAAGGCTATAATAAAGGTAAATATATGGGTGGAAAAATAAAACTAGGTTATAAAGTTTCCGAAGATGGTTATTGGGAAATTGATGAAGAGGATTCCAAATTGGTCCGCCTTATCTTTGACATGTATATTTCCGGCGAATACAGCTTGGCAGAATTAGGAAAAGAATTAAAGTCCAGAGGTTATTTTAAAAACCTATCTATTACCAATGTAAAAGCAGAAATGTATGGTTTACTAAAGAATCCGATTTATCGTGGCATAAGGACTAGTAACAATATCTACCCTCAGATTATAGATGATGATACATGGGAGAAATGCCGTAAGAAAAGAGAAGAAAATAGAACTCGCCCCAAAGCAAAAACGCCTCACCTATTGACACCTTTAATCCGTTGTTCTTGTGGTGCGTCATATTCAGTTAATCTCATGGATGCAACATATTCATGTAGGGTAAAACATAATGCCGTAGAAAAAGGATTATCCCATTCTCCAGACATCAATATTAATATGATTGAGTCATTGGCATGGTATGTAGCTTTACAGGAATTACATGAGGATATGATCAATAAACGGAATAATGCCAAAGAAAACTATGAGAAAGAAATACAGGTTTACAATCAGAAGATAGCCCATTCACGTGAAGTATTGGAATCGACCATGCAGAGACGTTCCGATCTTGACGAGAATTATTTTGTCCATGGCCGCTTCACAAAAGAGAAATATGAAGAACTGGCCCAAAAGCAAAATGATATAATAAAGGTAGAGCAAGGTAATATAAGAAAGTATGAAGCTGCAATATTAAACATGGAGAAACAGATTCAAGCGGACATTACCTTTGATGATATGATTGATTCTCTCAATCAGTCCTATGAAACCTTGAAAAATGGGACAGATATAGAAACCATGAGAAAAATCACCCACAGATACATTACGGATATTTATATCGAACCGTGGGAAGGTAAGGCAACATCCTTTTGGAAAAAGGTGACGATCAAAACTATCCATGATACTGACAAGAAAAAAAAGATAGAACAATTCAAAGAGCAGGGACTGGATGGCATTATTTTTACTCTCAAGGATATGTTCTATGTTAATACCCTCCACAAGAAAGCATATTGGAATGAAGATATGATGAACTGTGTACCAATGGTTTATATAGAAAGAATAACCAGAAAAAGAGGAAAAAGGACGAAAAAAAAGAAAATGGGAATAAGAGAATGCAGAAAATCATAACGTTTCTTCAATTTTAACTAGAGATTATTAATTATACAATTGGTTTAGAATTATTCTTTCTCTTTGTATAAACTAATTTTTCATATAAAAAACAGAACTGCATGAGTTATATGATTAACCTTACTAACATTATAGGAGAGTTTCCTGCATGGAATTTATCAACTGAGACAAGAAAAAATAAATATTTGGAATTTGAAGCTCCGAAGAGAAAATTCCAAAGAGAGCTGAATATTCTCAATTATACCAAATGTTCTGTTCGTGACTTATCTTTTTTCGCTAAATATCCTTTATTGAAAAAAATAATATCGTTTTTACAGGATAATGTTGAGACTCAAAACATGGACATTGCCTTGTTTTTAGAAATTGCTATCCTTTTAGCCTATCATGTTAAATTATCTGCAAAATCAGTAGCAAATTCAATCAACTATTTTTTGAAATGTCGCAATGAATTAACAAATAGCACTCATAAGATCTCACTTGCAGGATTAGAAATACTTGATGAGATAACAGCACTGATAAGAGAGTGTGAATTAGGGCTAATCGATAAATCATCCAGTTTGCTAAAAAAGAAGTTGTTTAAAGATGAGGATTCAATCAATTTTGGAGAGGAAAGATTATATCCCAATGATTGTATTTTCGGATATTTACTACAGGAACACATCTCAGGTTATCTTCTCTGTTTGGTTACAGAGCCATTCGTTGAATTGTTTTATACCAATACTTCTTCAGTTAATCCCTGCTTTACGTTATTTAATGCTTTATGTTTCAAAGGCGAAATCAAAAGTTTCATTACAAAGGATGAAAATTTGTCCTATAGTGCTATAATAAAACAAAAAGATAATCCATTAGCGACATGTCTGGCTGTCACCTTAGATAAAATCACCTCATCTAATAGAATAAGCAGCCAATGGATTCTGGACAATATATCTCAAAACTATATAACTACTTTTCGTAAGCTTTGGTGGCTAAGTTCTATTTATGCAAAATATCATTCCAAATATTCTAATGAACTTAACAACAACAGAAACTTATTTGCCCAAGTAGAAAAGATTATTAAACTCGTAGAATTGGAAAGTGGCAAAAAACTAGTGATGCCCGATAATTATCCTATATCTAATGTCTTTCCAGAAACTATGGAAATGAAGAAAGAATCACCAGACGGAAAAAAAGGAGTAACTGAATTAGGTGTCTATTATTCTCAAAGAGAGAAGGACATAAACAGCCTTACTCAACAAAGCAATAATGACAAGGATAGGGAAAATTCCTTTTTTATATTGCCCGATGATTATTTTGAACAGCTTTCTGACAGTTGTGAGCGTATCTGTATAGATGACATCAAAGAAATTATAAAAAAGCAAGGAGTACAGAAATTCTATGAATTTATTGATTATATAGCAGAACAAGAATATATAGAAAACGATATCCAAACCAAAAAAAGTTTCGCCTACCGTTTGACTGGAAGACATAAACCTGATAATCTTTTGAAAAAAATAGAATGGAATACGGATAAGGATTCTGGCAGCTATAGACTTTACTATATCGTAAAGCAATTCTATTGGGGCAACGGAAGAAAAGGGATAAGAAAAGGAAACAATGTTCCAACTGGTAAATACCACCGAATAAAACTTTTTTTCATCTGTGATAAATATACTGGTGATCCTTCCACATACGCCAACAAAGCCCCCCAGGATTTTAAAACAAAACTGGAGGAATTCTTCACTAAAGAAATCAATAATAACAACCCCGTTCCGCAAGGGCTTCCTTCCCCAAAACCTTTATAATTTTGTATATTTAAGCTATTCTTGTTGGAAGAATAGCTTTTTTTGTTCCATTTTTGCTCCACCTTTGCCCTATTTGTCCCATTTTTAGTTCCCACGACTCATATTTTTCATCTTCATATTCTGCTTTGAACCAATTGTTTACCTTTTAGTTTTCTTCATTTTTTCATACAACACACTAATACAGAAGCTTTTATAGACAAATCAGTAACTTTGCGATACCAAAAAGCAATGAAGTATGAAACAAAGTATAGACAACGTAGAAATGCTGCGACTGATGGAGAAGAAGCAAAAACTCCTTCTTAAAATAAGAGCAGCCCTCGCATTAGATCGTATGGATCTAGTGAAGGAGTTGTCGTATGAGTTTCAGGTTGTACTAGAGAAAGAACATAACCTTAAACAGTTTAATTTTTTAAAATTATGAGTACAGAAAACTTATGTTCTGTAACAGAACAAGCAACCGTCCAAGCGATGGTAGAGAGTATTAACAATGGTATGACACCTCAGGGAAGTACTACGCCTGATAGTAACTGTAGCGCAAAAGAGAAGGAACAGTCAGCACAACTGCTTGCAAATAGTGTGCAAATAGATGGGGAAGCCCTCAAAGCTAAACTATTAATAAAATTAAGTAATGGTGAGAAGGTAGGAGTTTTTGATTTCCATAGAGCCGGTGGAAAATTTGCATATCTTGATAAAAACCGGTTAATCGACATGAAACATGTGGAATTTCTGTTTGGCTCCTTCAAGCGTGTCGGTATGCTAAATGACATTAAGGTTGTAGCAGCCCGAAAACTGATAGAAAAAGGTCATATTCTTAAAGATCGCGCAGGCAATATTCTTACATTAGCCACTCCTAATATAGATATGTATTATTGCATTCTTGACGGGCAGCACAAAGTGGATGCTCTTGCTCTTTGGCTAGCTAGTGAAGAAACCAGAAACATTCCGTTGGATGCACGAATGGAACTGGTGAATATTCCTAAAGATGTTCCTATAGGAGCATTTATTGGAGAATATAATCTTGCCTGTAAGAAATGGAATCATCGTGATACCGAAACACTTCTGGTACAGACCTTTGAAAAAGAGGGCAGGACTGTTCTTTCCAGTATAGAAAAATGCGTGAATGAGGATAAGATGACCCAGCGTGCCGCGTGGAAAATTTACAAGATGATTGACGGCTATAGAAAACAGAAATTTGAGGATGCGCTGTTTTACAATAAACTGTCTGATGAACTTAGAGGTACGGATGCTGAAATAGAGCGTGGAGACAGAATACGCAGAGCCATCCAGGTAGCATGTAGAAATGAAGTACGGATGAAGAGGAACAGTGCCATCATTGATGCTGTCATTGCAGCCTATAATGCCGTTTCTGATGTACAGAAAGCTGAAACGATGGATCAACTGATGCTTTTTATCACTTCTTTGTCCAAACAGACACTACTTGCCGCCATAAAAGCCGATTCTGTAAGCCAAAAAACAGAAGTAATAACCCAAGCATGGAAAAATTTCCAGAAGGAAATCAAAAAGGATGGCAAAAAGGAAGAGTACGAGGCTTTGGCTTTAAATGCGGAAGAGGAGTACGACAGGATGGTTTCCAGTGTAGCCTCACCCAAAAAATCATCCAATCTTGACAAAATCAAAAAAATTCTTTCATAAAACAACTTCCCCCATCTTCGTGGTGGGGGATCAACTATAATTTTAAATGATGAAAAATCAGAACAAAGAGTGTAATGGTGCATTATATTCAGGCGATGGAAAGGTATTTCTAAAGCTATTGAATCAAGAGTGCTGTTATTATGCTGTCGAAAACGGAACAGAGAGTATTTCGGATAATGCTTTTGCTACCCTCTCTTTTTCCAATAAGACCGAATTCTTGGATTTACCTGACTCGGTTACTAAATTAGGTTCAGGAGCTTTTCAAAGGATGGCTCTAAACTCAATAGCCATTCCTCCAAAGGTAACAGAAATACCGGAAAAGTTATTGTTCGGCTGTACCAATCTTGAACATGTACACCTGCCGGAAGGAGTGGAATGCATAAATCGGGAAGCGTTTTGGAAGTGCCCAAACCTAACCCGTATCACATTACCACATAGCTTGAAGGAAATCATAGGAAATCCTTTTGCCTATTCCGGTATAAGGGAAATTGACAACCTGTCTGAATATTTCAAAATCCAGGATGAATGTCTATATACGGCTGACGGTACACTGATTTTTAATTTTTCTAACAAACGGGAATTTGATGTGCCGTTCTGGGTTATGGAAATAGGCGGGAGTGCTTTTGAGGGGAATGTGTATATGGAGAAAATCAGTTTCCCCAGGTTAATTAAAATTGCCCCCAGAGCCTTCGCAAATTGTACTTCATTGACTACAATTTCTGTTCCCCAAAAGACAAAACATCGCTTTAACGTAGGAAAAAACAATTATAAACTGATAAAAGAACGTGATGATGAAAACATTAGATCAACTTAGGAGTGATGGATATATTCTCTGTCTCCCTCAAAGGACCAAACTTGATACCGGAATCATCAACAAACTACAATGCCGGTTGAAGTGCCCTTTAGAGAGTAAGATAATACTTCATGTGGTATCTGCTTACGATTATCTGGTACGTGGTATTTCCATAGTCGATGATAACGGAGAACTTGTTACTTCCCTTGATGAGGTTCTGGAAAAGAAACTGGTTATTGCCGGGAAGGATCTTAACCTTTGGTATGCTTTACAACAATCTGCAATCAGGGATGAGGAGATTGGCATTGAAATGGTCTCCTATAGGTGCTTGAAATTCTGATATTGGTTAGCAAGCATAGGTGCCGGCTTGCTTGCTCATAATTGAACTTTCTAAAAACTTTTGGATAATGAGAAAACAAAAAATTCCCATTACAGCCCTTTCTATGCCTGAAAACATCCCGGGTATAGAGTATAAATGGCTTAGAAACAGGTGGATGTTGAGTTTTAATAATAAAATAACAATGAAAAAAATATGAGTAATAATACAAAAATCTCGTGGACTAGCATTTCTTGGAATATAATGACAGGTTGTACTCCGATAAGTGACGGATGTAATGATTGTTATGCGAAAGCTATGGTTAAACGACTACAAGCTATGGGACAAGCGAAGTATCAGAACGGTTTTACTCCGACCATACATCCCGAGTGTATGAACGAACCCTTTTGGTGGAAAGGCAACAAGCTTGTGTTCGTGGCAAGTATGGGTGATTTCTTCCATATAGAAATCCCGTTTGATTTCATTGACAAAGTAATGGAAGTTATCAACCAGTGCCCACAGCATACATTTCAGATTCTGACAAAACGGGCAGATAGAATGTATAAATATTTTTCAGTTCATACCATTCCTGAAAATGTCTGGCTCGGTGTTACTGTTGAGAATCAGAAGGTGAAAGATCGCATTGATTACCTGAAGAAACTGGATGCTCCGGTACGGTTCCTCAGTTGCGAGCCTTTGTTGGAAGACCTGGGAGCACTTGACTTGTCTGATATTGATTGGGTTATCGTTGGCGGTGAATCTGGTAATAGAGCCAGAAAGATGGAAAAGGACTGGATTTTGAATATTAAATCCCAATGTGACGTTTCCACAGGTACAGCTTTCTTTTTCAAGCAGTGGGGTACTTGGAGTGCTGACGGAGTGAAACGTAGTGCTAAAGAAAACGGGTGTCTTTTGGACGAAAAAGAATACCACGCTTATCCGACTCCAAGAAAGATAAAACCTTGACAATAAACAGTGGGGAAGCCTAAATATACAAATAACAAGGCTTCTCCACAAATAATCAAATTTAGGAATTTCAGAGCCATAATCCGCCCCAAATCGCTAAAACGCTCCTCTGTAACCTTATGAACCTTATTCCTGAAAATGATTTTAAAATTGAATAGCATATCCATTGAAGGTTCAGAATCTTCATTGGGTCGTCAGGAAAATACTGCTCCTGATGTTATCATCCAAAAAGTAAGTATAACTCCGGAAAAATTCAAAGATGATGTCGAAGCACTGGTAAAGTATATCGGTGAGGAACATTTCGTTTCCGGTCTCAACATTGAAGTTACATTGAGTGAACTTCTTGCTGTAATTCCAAGAAAGCGTAGAAGATGCGAAGCGTATAACTCTTTGGTGAAATACCTGAGAGAAGAGAGAAACATAATATTAACCATAAAAAGCAATAAGAAGAATGTCAAAGATTTATAAGAAACAACCGCTTGATATAGTAGTCAGTGGTATAACGCTAAGATACAGCATGAAATATAACATTTGGGTAAATTGGGCTGGAACTCGTGCTTATCGGAAATATAATGATTCGTCCTGGAATCGTTTTTTACAGATCCATACTGATATAAACGGTTCAAAATTCCTGAATGTCAAACCCAAAACCGTTCAATTGGATGAAGCTGTTGCCGATGCTTATAACCCCATGCCTGATGACGGAAAGAAATATAAGTTGGTACATAATGACGGGAACTTGGGGAACTGTCAGGCCAATAACCTTGAATGGAAAGAGGTCAGGAAGTATGACCCATTAGCTACCAGACGTAAGATTGGTAATGGTCTGACTGTAACCGTTGAGGGGAAAATATTCGATAAAGGCAAAGAACTGCCGATTGAGAAGGAGACAGGTGATAGAGATACAGATCGAATGGTGGCTATAAGTCCTAAAGTAAGGTATCGCAGGAAAAACAACCGATGGGGAAACTATGATGATAAAAGTGCGGATATTGATGACCTGATGGCTAAAGCTGAATTTGTGGACGGAGATAAATCTACAATGCAAAGACCGAGAGTGCTTCATAAGAACATGAACTATCTTGATTACCATGCAGATAATCTTGAATGGGTGGAAGAAAGCAGCCCTGAATATCAAGAGTATATAAAAAGGAAGAAGGAGGATATAGATAAGCTGACCAAAGAACTAAACTGGAATAATCCCAATTTCAAGTTACCTGACAATCAATAAATGAATAATCAGGGTTGGTCGGAGACAAGAGTATGGAACGTAGTGGAATGTAATACATAACTCTTCCGAAGGAAGGGATGGTGAAGTGGAATAAAAAAGTGTACAAAAGATGTACAAAAGCTTAAAGAGTAAGCATTTATGTAGATAAATTATTCCACCCCTTCGGGTTATGTACCATACTTATACTTCGTATAGCCTTCTGTCTCTGACTAACCCACTAATCAAAACCTATAGGATAATGAAGAAAATACAAATAAGCGTTCCATCCGGTATCAAGTATTTGTCAGATTGGGATAAACTTTGGGAATTATTACCCAACGACAGGGCTTTCATCCTCAATAAACGGATCTGTGGTTGTGGTGCTACAGAAATGTATATCCGTTCCGACAAGAAAGTAATTTTAGCCGGTCCAAGGAAACATCTACTTTATAACAAGTATTCCCAACATCTTTCCGACAGCCTTCATCTTTACCGTTTTCAGGGAGACAAAAAGAAGTATTTTGAAAGCAAGACAGGCAGTGAAAAAGAGATCCTGACTTTTAACTCCGAACTTCAGGAATATATCAAACATGGAGGGAAGAAGATTCTGACTACCTATGACTCGCTTGGGAAAATCATGGAAGTATTGGTTGGCTTAGGGGAGAATCTGAGTGAATGGATCGTCGTGGTTGATGAGTTTCAGGTTATTTTCTATGACTGCCATTTCAAACCGACTACAGAGTATGAATTGTCGGAAGTACTACAGAAGTTCACCCAAGTAATCTATCTTTCAGCCACTCCTTTTCTTGAATCTTATCTGGATATGACGGTACAATTCAAGTCTCTACCCATCTATGAATTACTTTGGCCAGAGAGTATGACAAAGTTACCCGATGTAGAGGTAATAAAGTCCAGAAAACCAGTATTGGAACTATGTAAGGAATTGATAGAGAAATATCGTTCAGGAAATGGCAGGAGTACGATGGTAAACGGTGAAGAGTTTATAGCGAAGGAAGCCGTTTTCTATATCAATTCTGTTTCAGAGATTATAAAGATTATCAAGAGGTCTGGATTGAGACCGGAAGAGACCACTATCATCTGTTCTTCCAAGAGTGACAATATAAAGAAACTGGATGAATTATCAAGACAGACCGGAATGAAGTTCAGGATAGAAGAGATTCCGGGCAAGGGAGAGCCACATAAGATGTTCACCTTCTGCACATCGACTGTCTATGTAGGAGCCGACTTTTATTCCACCAATGCCTATTCTTATATATTTGCCAATCCCAAAGTAAGCAGCATGACGATAGATGTCTCTGTGGATCTTCAACAGATTATAGGAAGGCAGAGGCTGGAAGAGAACCCTTTCCGTAATTCTGCCACCTTATATTATAATACACGGGAAGCAAAAGTGACGAAAGAGGCTTTGGAGAAATCAATCAAGGAAAAGAACGACAGCACCAACCGACAAATAGAAAACTACGAAGCTGCTCCACATAAAAATGATCAGCTTCAAATTATGGAGAATACAATCAGACAGCAAGGGCATAAGGAGCATTATTGTTGCATCGTGAAGGATAAGGATAATAACGTAAGGATAGTTAAAAATGAAATCCTTGAAATAGCGGAACGGAGAGCCTGGGAAGTTTCAGATCAGATTTATCGGAGTGACTTTTCCATGTACAGGGCTTTAAGTTCCGGTGTAAATGTTATCAGAGCAACAGACAGTGACAATCCTGAGATACAGAAATTATTCAGCGAGTGGAACAAGGACTGTCAATTCTCCAGAAAAGCAAAGATGTATTGTGAACTCCATGATACTATTCCTGATTTGTTGGATGAATGTACCTTTATAGAGAAGAAATTCAAGACCTATTATGATGCTCTCGGAAAGGAAGGTTTTAAAGCATTGCATTGGAGAGAGGACTATATCAGACAAGCCATTGAACCTGCTCCTTTTGATAAACTTCCTAAAGATAAAATAGCGGAGGAACTGATAAAAGTGCTGAGGGTTGGAAAGGACTATACGAAAGCGGAGGTCAAGGAATTACTTCAAAACATATATTCCAAACTCGATATTCCCGGTAATCCAAGTGCTTCTGATATTTCCGATTACTTGACTTGTGAGGATAGGACCAACCGAATGGAAGGTAAAAAGGTCGCTGTGTTTAGAATAGCCTCCCATATCCGAAAAAAAATATCATTGTTCGGCAGGATTACAGACATCAATCACCCTGAAGAATATGATATAGACAAGGTACTGGATATAATCAAGACCGACAGCTATTATCATGTAGCCGGGAAAGTTGATGCGGTAAGGAAAGCCAAGACCAAGGAAGAAAAAGAGAAAGCCAAGATGAAACTTCCGGCTGTAACATGGAACGGAACTTTCAAGACGAAGAACAGAAGCGATTTGATTCACTATTCTTCATTCACCGCTCTGGATTTCGACCATATTCAGCCGGAGAAGATGGATGAGTTCGGAAAATGGTTACAAGGATTCTCATGTGTCTATGCCTATTACGTTACTCCAAGCGGTAAGGGTTATAAAGCGGTTATTCTCCATGACAACTATGAGCCGCTTTACCATTATGACTTGTATAATCAGCTCTTGGAACTCTTTGATTGTCCTGAGAAAGATACGAGTACTGTAGATTTGGCGAGAGGTAATTTTCTGAGCTATGATCCGAACCTATGGAAAAATCCTAAACCTGAGCCGTTTCACTTTGTCCCATCCACCTCTGAACCAATTATACCCGAAACTGTTACAGAAACCATAATAAAGGATGAAACAGGAACTGAAATAATGACGGAGGATGATTCTTATGTAGCCAATTTCCTAAACACTCTGAGCAGACAAGTTGTTTCAGATGACAGTATAATTCGTATTCTTGGAACTATTTGGACCGGAAAATCTTTAGCTGGTAGAAGGAATAATACAGCGATGTCTTATGCAGGAGTTCTATGTAAGGCAGGGGTAGAGAAAGACAGAGCCAAATCATTCATCGAAGAGCTTATTCCGGATTTTGATATTACTGAAATAATTGAATATGCTTACTCTCATAATACTTTCGGATGTGAGCGTAGGAGATATAAATCAAGAAAGAAATAGCCGATAAAAAGAAAAAGGAGACTGAACCATACAAATGTTCGGTCTCCCTTATTTTTTATATAGATAAATTTATTTAACCAGTTCAGAAATTACTGACCATTCTTCCAACTTCTTCTCAAAAGTAAGGCTACAGGTATTGGATGTTGAAGAAAGTAATACAATCTTTCCATCAAAGTCTATTGTGAAGAAAAAACGTTTGAAAAGGAAGGTTGTTGAAGGACGTTTTTTACTTCCTTTTCCTTTGCCATTCAAGACTATTGTTTTTATGCTCGGATGTTCTTTCAAAAAGGATTGTATGTCATTAGTAATAAGGGAATTAATATCATATCCATCATCTGTACTTCCTTTTCTTACTCCACTCTGTACACAATCCCACAAGGCTATGTTATGGGAAGTGATAAAATCATGGTTAGACGTCATATCATCCTTTTTTCCAAAGATTGAATACATAATCTTCCAAAACGAATTATGGGATGTATCACAATAATATACTTGTTCTCTTAAAGATTTGTCTCCCGGCATAGTCCCTAAAATTAACACTTTTGGTGAATCTCCTAGCCATGGAGATAATCCTATTTTATAATCAGATAGAGGAGTGCTATTAGGTTTATCATTCTTTATTTTAACTTCTTTGTTTGCCGCCTTCTTTGCAGTAATGAAATTGGATTTTGTACTAATATATTTATAGATGTCATTGATTGCTTGGTTTTCTGCATCATTAAGCTTCTTATTCCAATATTGGGCATAACCAGCTTTTAGTTCTTCCTTACTTTTATTCAGAAAAACAGCATTGTCTTTGGAGTTGTAATCTTTCAGAAAAGTGAACACCTTATTAAGAGCATTATATCTACATCTTGCAATACCTTTACTCTGATATTGAAGTTCTATAGCTTTTTGTAATTCCTCCATTGTCATAATCTTGAATTTTATCTTTTCACAAAAATAAGGAAAGTAATTTATTTTAGGAAAAGAAAGCCGCTATACCTTTTTTCAGTATAACGACTTTAATAAAATATGAACTATCCACCATTCCCTATTACTTATTCGTTTAGTTCAGTTGATCCAATCCACTACAGTTTCTCCCTTATAACCTTTTTCCCAAACAAACCAGGCATAGGCGATAGCATTCCCATTTGCCTAGGCTGCTGTAAAATCCCCACCTTTGGCAACAACGGCACGGGAAGAAAAGACGTGGATTTTTCGTGGCGGATTGGTTTGAAAGAATGGTTTACGTCTTTTCCCCTCCAGGAATGTCAGCTTCAGGAACATGGCTATCTTTGTTCCTTCTCCCGATATATCCAGGGCTTTCTCTATAAATTCCAGGGCTATCTTATAAGGAGGGTTGGTAATGATAGCTCCATAAGGGTTTTCGGTGGCTTTCAGGAAATCAACGCCACCGGTACCATAACCACGATTTATCAGGTCAGTGGAATAAACCTCCTTGCCTAATTCTATCATCCTTTTGGACAGGTGCCCCATTCCACAGGCAGGTTCCCATATAGTATCAGGAAACTTCTCCACCTCGAATAACCTGTCTATGGCTTCGGGGAATGTAGCATAAAAATCATGTTCCTCCCTTGTCGTATCAAAGTGGTTGGACGCTCCGATTGTGGTATATATCGTACTTTTCATTGTTAACCCATTGTGTTTGTCATTATTGTCTTACGCTGCTATAATCTTTCCTCCCCACTGAAGAGCCATTGCATCCGTTATCAAAACATACTATTCATCCGTATTAGCAAAAAACAAGCACTATCTTTAACTCCATAAGCAAAAAGTCCATTCCTCACTCCTAGATACCGTGGCTGCTATGGAAAGAGAGAATATCAGCTATCGTCTACAATCAGGAAAAGCACAGTATATAGCTAAAGGTGGGCAAGTAGGCAAGAAAACCGGATATCGTAAACCAAAGGAGAAGAAAGCTGAGCAATATTCGGGTGTACTCAAACTTTTAAGCAAGAACTATCCGATAAAGATGGTATCCAAACTTGAAGGAGTAAGCGTCAGCACAGTACAAAGATTAAAGAAGGAGTTTTGTTTATAGATATTTATTTAGAGAGAGGTGTGATAAGCCTCTCTCTTCTTTTAAAGGGCGCTCCCGTAAAATAAAATGTCTGAACATAAATTAATTTGCAGCCTCCCTTTCATTTTAAAAGAGAGATGTAGAAACCTCTTTTTTTGAGAATTAAATAATATAGTCGATATATAGATGTTTCTCTTAATAGAAACAGAGAAAGCAACAATTTTCACAAAAAAGATTATCTTCCTGTAAGACAAATTTCTCTAATAAGATTCGACTTTGGTCTCATTAGGTTTAAGCTTATAGCTGCCAAGTAAATATTTACAATAACCGTAATATTCTATATAGATAATCATCCAATTCATAAAACGTAGTAAATTTTCCAGCTAATACCGAAAGAAAAAAAGGTCTTGTTTCGTTTAATTGTATAATAGTTGGACGATTATCTGTGCATTCGCTTTCAATAGGAACAGGTTTGATTGTGAATAATGTCTCCTTGAATTTAACATTCGACAGTTCAGGACGCAAATATTCTTGAATCAGTTCTTTCATTTGCAAATAACTTGTGTTTGGTTTATTTAAGCAATAGTTGCAATTTAAAAGTCTGTTTTGGCAACATTTCAATTCATTTTTCATACATGGAAATCTCAGCTCATTTTTTGAAACATGGTGTGGCGTATGATGCACACTTGTCAAAGAATGCCATTCAGAGAATCCGAATGGCATAATAGAAAAAAAATCACCATCCATTACTGTAAACCCTTTGTTTTTCATTAATTGTGGAACCCGGCAAAGTATTATTTCACACAATTCATATTTGAGGTCCAACTGTTTTTTATTAAATAGTTGATTGATTATATTGATTGACGCATAAGTTGCATTGACAATGCCATAGGTTTCTATCTTCATACCGTTTTCCAGTTTAATAATGTAAGAAGTGCCATTGTTGTTTTCTACAAATTGAATGCTATTATTAAAGATGATCTTTATCTTTCTTGTTTCAATTAATTCCAAAAAATATTCCCTTAACATATTGTAGTCATATGTATATTCTTCCGTCAGATATAAAGCGTCAATACGGTCTTTGTTAAAATATATCAATGGATCTTTCTCTACATACGGAATATGATTTTCCTTCATAAAAGAAAGAAAATCGACAGCAGACGTAAGTGACCCATCAGAGGATATAGCATAAAAAGCATCAAAATTTCGATTAAGGCAAAATTCAAATTCTTCAATAAAACGATTTCGATATTTGAGAATATCGGTCACTGTTCTTTGAGCTCTCGGATAATGTAAACCATTATGAAAACGTGCCTGATTAATTTTTGATGCACGGAGAAAAGCACTGGAATCCTGTTCGAGAATAAGAATATTTATTTTTTGAGAGCTTAAGAACTTGGCACAATATAGGCCGTACATGCCAGCTCCTATAACAACAACATCACACACGATCTTCATAAATCTTTATATTTTTTTGCAGGATTACCAAACCATAGCTCATTTGAAGGAATATTCCTTACCACCACCGAACCCATCCCAATGACATTATTATCTCCTATAGTGATTTGATCCTTTATTGCTACAGCAGCATAGATTGTATTATTATCTCCTATTAAAGCAGATCCGGCAATAGTGACTGAGCTACCTATCCAGTTATTAATACCAACTACAGCATTATGACCGATGGTACATAATCCGTCAATTTTAGTTCCATCTCCAATCTGTGTTGGAGACAAAGTACCTCTAGGTATTTTGCAATTGGGACCAATAATTACAGAACTCCCTATTTTAACTGTAGAATAATGAGGGAATGTATGCAATATCCCCTTCAAATCACGTTCACACCCCAGTCCGGTATTTCCGATAACCGTACCTGCATGTATAATCGTATTATTACCTATAATTACATCATCATAAATGACAACATTGGGATGAATAATGCAGTTGTTTCCAATACTACAATTCATAAGAATAGCCGAAGGACTGACCAACGTATTACAGCCAATCTGCGGTTTTATATATGACCCTCCAAAGTGAGACGGTAGAGAGGCTGGAAAGAACTTGCTTGCTATTAGAATGAATACCAATCTCGGATTGGCGGTCTGTATCAATACTTTGTTTTTTAACAGTTCTGTATACTGAACATTCTCATCCACAATCAAACAGCAAGCACCGGAATGCTCGGCCAGATATTGTTTATTCTCCTTATACGGAGCAATCCATCCAAGAGCGTTCGGCTCTTCTGTGAATACCCCTCCCACTCTGTCGACTGCCAACATTTCATCATAGCCATATATATTAATAATGTTGTCACTTATGAAATCCACAATATCTTTTAGCAAACACATATGAAAGTATTTTTTATTGAGTAATAAATTTAGCGGAAACTGGCAATTTGATTAAAGCACACATAGTAATATTTCATCCTTTCCAAAGTCTTAATTTATTGAAAAATGAAAGCTTGGAATCCAATTTGGCATAAGCTTTTGCCAGTTCGTAAGCAATTGGAGATACAACTTCAGACTCCTGAATTTTTTTTTCATAAAAAGGAACTATGTCTTCGGTTGGTATAAGAAGCATTTTAGAATTTTCATTTTCCGCATCGGAGGCACAATTGACATTATATATCAAAGCATCTATCTCCTTTATTGTATTTAATCCATAATCCATGGAAAGAAAAATCTCTGACTCCAGCCTGCCTTCCGTTTGAATTAGAAATAATATAACATTTCTAATTTTATATTTTGGGGGATCATATATAAGATGGAGCTCTTCAAAAAGACCTCTCTGAAGACAAATCTCAATTGAAGGGCAAGCCCCTTGTTCAATACCCGTATCTCTGATATCAAATGTTTCATCAAAAGACGCGTGCCATCGGTCCGGATTGAGTACAGTTGTTGACCTTTTGCTGATCAAAGTTCCAGAAGTTCCATCAATGTTTATATTCAAGAATCCACCAACAGCCAAGCAGCAAACAAATGGGGATATTCTACCAATATCCTCAACAGATGAAACTTTGAAAGGAATCTTATCAATGGCGTAAAGACTTTGATACAATGAAACAATACAATTATATGTAAAATAATCAGTTGTAAACATATTGATTTCAATATTTCCATTGTTTGGAATAATAGAATTAACTCCCAAAATCGTATTATTACTCTTGGCCTCCCCCTTCATCAATGAGTCTCTAAATTTCTTTGCCGTATTTTCTACATGTATCTTAATGTAGTTATTTATATTGTCCTGTAGCTTCCCATTATAATTTACGGAAATAAACTCTTTTAACTTTTTAAACAATATGCCATTCCTCATAGAACCAGAACCTTCTTGTCTGTCTGTAAAAAAACGGTTCTTTTTCAGATCCCATTTGTAAGAATTTGGAATCGGTATTTTAAAATCACAATCCATACCGGAAACTATAATCCGATCCAATCTGTCATATGGCAATATTTCTAATGCTACTATCCCATTTGATTCCGAAGAATTAATTTCAGTCTTGATTTCGGCTCCAACTTTCCGGAATCTTTCCCGGTATATATAGTCAATAACATTTCCATAAAAGAACTGTAATATATTGGTGGACACTTCATCTAAAAAGTCACTAACATTCATATATATTGCTATTGCGGGTAAAAAGATTATTCAGTGATTGTTTGAATTTTGTATTAAACATGGATGTTTTTTTCTCAAAATATTGCTCTCTGGAAAAAAAAGGAAAATTAGCTTTTTCTTTGGAGGAATATTTTATTTTCACTTCTGCAAAAAGTGTAATTTCAGTCTTATCCACCCCCAAGTCTGTAAAATAACAATGTTCTATTTCTAAAGAGTTAGAAACCAAATTTAACTCTGAGATTTTTTTAGATACACGAATTTCCAACTCTTGTAGTTCCAACGTTGATTCATTTTTCCAAAAAGTAATCAAATTGGTATCTAACAACGGTTCGTATGACATAGTCTTAGAAACATATTGATAAAAAATAAAGACTTTCCCTTTCTCTATAAAGTAGATATTACAATAAATGTTACAATTTGCAAGAAATGGATATAACCTGTTCAGACAGTGAGGCTGATTAGACCTGTCTGTGTCTCTAAATATACAGGAATACAAGCCATCCAACAGTTTATATGTGCGAAAATCTGTCATAAACAGAGTCAGATTTAACCAATGTGCCTCATCTTTTTGTTTTCTCTGATCCCTGTTATGTGCAATTGAACAAACGCCTATCATTTTTTTATTTAACTCAATAAGATTATACTCTTCCTCCAAATTCTCATTTAAAAGGGGAAAAAGAATTTCTAAACGATCTTTATATTCAGAGTAAATAAGTTTCAGTTTTCCAAATGGGAGTTCCTTGATGACATCATGCCAATTCATGTCATTCAGAGTAACCTGATTTTCCGTAAGAACAAAGAAAGATATTTCCTTCTCATAATGAGAGATCGCATGATCAATAAACATATAGGGAGATTTGATATTCTTGTAGAATAATTTTTTCAAATATATTCTGGCATTAATCTTTTTATAGATTATACATAAGTATATAAATTTTAGTGTCTTAATAAAAATAGTCAAAGTGATTATTTTTATCAAAAAGCTGAATATTTTCTCGAATAAAATCGTTATCATACACGCGGTTTTGACACTATTTTACAAATTTCGGTAAAGTGACATCACGCGTATAACGTCCACTTCCTCCATCATACCACCACTCAAAAGTATTTTTTCTGCATTCACGATGGTGCATGTTAATCTCATACGGCTATAATATCTTTATCAGTTCTCCTGTCTCCTTTTTACGGGGAGACGCCCATGCCTGGAAGATTCCTACTATAACAGCGACAGCCAAAGAAGAGAGCAAGGTCTCAACTATGGATTTAAGCAGCCAATATCTGTTTCCACCATTAACTATATCAGGATATATTATGTAATGTAAACAAAAAAATAAGACCGTCAATAGTAATACCACTATTGTAACAAACGTTATTTTACTCCGTTTGGTCTCCAATCTTTCAAAATCCATACTGATTCACCTTAACTGTTTCTTATTCATATTTTTCGGCATTCCAACCACCTTCATTCGCGGAGAGTTATGATTAGGATTCATATAACAGGCATTCTTGTAATAGCTTCTTTACGATAAGAAAGCTTTGGTTCTTCCCCTTTCTTACCGCTATCTGATACTCCTCCTGCCAGAAGAAGTTCTTCAAACTCCTCTTCCGACAAACCAAACCGGTCTTTCAAATCTTGAAATACCAATTCTCTGTCTCCTTTATATTCATCAACAGAAACATGAAGTTCGGGTATAAAGTCTTTTACTGATTTTTCCATATTCTGATAAAGATATTAAGAACAAATCCCCGACTTTCACAAGCAGGGGATTCCATTATAAATTTAAAGTTTTTCTATTATCTAAGGTTCTCCCACTGGAGAAACGCTTATTCCGCTTTTCTGCTCACTGTTACTGTGAAGGTTTGTTTGGCAACACCCCAGTCGTGAGTATAAGTGATTTCGAATTCGACAGGATGTTCATAAACAGTACCAGTCGGTTCGCCGTTCCAAGTAAGAACACCATTAGCATATGTATATTCACCTGTTTCTTTTTCTGCTGCTGACAAATCAATTGTCACACCTGTAGATTCAGGATTTGTAGTATACAGAGCTGATGCTGTTTCTGTCTTAACAATATTAGCTGCATCAAATACAATCAACTTATTACCTAATACATCCTTCAATGCAAAGTCTGTCCATGTCTTCTTCTGTGCGGCACCCAACTTGTTGATCTGGTCGATCAGCTTGATTTGTGCATTAGTAGCCAAAGCAGGATCATTGAAGCTCAGATTGGCCAAAGCGGAGAATGTCTTGACAGGTGACTGAACAGTCCATTCCTCAGTCGTGAAGAATACGCGTTTGTTATCTGTATCTCCAGCTGTGATATCATAAATATCCACATTCAGTTTGCCAACTTTGGACAAGTCTACACGAGCTTTGAATTGAATCTCGTTGTCAGAAGTCCACTCGATGTTGCCTTCCTTCATCATCTGTTTAACATATTCATTCTGCTTCTTGCTATCCAGAACAAACTTAACCGATGCATCAGCAGGAACCTTGTCATACATTTCATCGAACTTCTGAGACTTCAGAATGAATGAGGTAGGAGTACCAGAAGGTGACCATTCACCGATGATTGTATAGCTCTTGTAAGCATCCTTAATCGGACAATCGAATTCATAAGTTACAGAGAAATCATTTACTGTTACCTGATACAGCTTATTGTCGTACTTGTTGTAAACACCGAACGGAGTCTGAACGCCATTAACCGGGAATTGACCGAAATCACTATTCCAATCATAGTTACTGCTATATCCCATCAACAGATTCATTTTCTTAATTTCTTCTTGATTTGCTCCCGGAGTCAAGATCAAGAACAAAGAGTCTTTATCTGCGTTGTCACCACCATTCTTGAAATACAATACAGCCTCATTAGTGATACTCTTTCCTTCAAGATATTCAACTACAGCAGTAACATCTGTAATATTTTGATTTTGTATATTCCAGAATTCTCTCATAGATTCTCTAGAAACAGATGTATAATTTATCAGTTTCTCTGCATTATCATATACTGGCTTGTTCAATTGTACGAAAGTAATATAGTTTGCATTGTTATATGCAACAACATCACGACCACCAATAGCATTTTCGAAATTACGTACATCTAAAGTGATAATCTGAGACTTGGCTGCATTATAAGAGAATGCAAAATCGTCCTCATTGCTCAATGGTTTCAGAGCAACTGTAGCAAATTCAGGAGTTACAACCGGACGAACCGCCTTGATGAAGACAACATTCTTTACTTCGTAGTCTTTTACTTCCTCTTTCTGAGCCTTGACAACAGTTGTAATTTCTATTGCTGCATACTCATTAATAGCAGAAGCTTGGTTATCAGACTTAACAGACAATACATTGTCCTTCAATTCAAAAATACCTTGATGAGTTTTTATTGTCTGACCTTGGAAATCGTATTCCTCTTCCTGATCCAACAATCTGAATGTCTTGGTATAAGAAATGCCAGTCTCTTTCAACCAAACACCACCATTAGTAATATCAAGATAAGCATCAATAGAATCGTTCAGATTATAAACACTCTTGAAATCAAATTTCCCGAATGAATCTGTACTATATTCATTCCAATTATTGTCTTCCAGAGTAATTGGGGATGTTTGAGCTTCGGGAATAGTTGTGAAAGCATTTTTAATGCTTGTTGTAAAGGCCGTTCTTCTACCTACTGTGAAGTAATCAGAAGCAGATGTATACTGGCCATACATAGTTACATCCAAAGACGTAGCATAATATGAATTACTGCTGATACCTTCATTAGGAATCATAGCCAGCTTCAAGATACCATTTTCCAAAGTGGCCGAACCGTCCATGTAAACCAATGCAGGTTCCACGCTGCGTGTCTTATATGTATCAACAAACGAGAATTTGGCATTATCCAAAGAAAAGTCCCCCGGATATACCTTAAATGAAGCATACGCAGGAACGAAGGCAAACAAGTCACCGTCTACAGTATTGATATTGTAAGCATAGCACACATCATCAGCATCATCATGAGCTTGTCTTCTGTAAACCACAGTCTGCAAGCCTTTGAATGCAGAACCTTCCTGTAGTAATGTATAGTTCTGACCATCAATTGTTACAATCACGGTTTTGGTCTCTTCATCTATAGCAATATTGGGAAATTCGTTGTTCTGTTTCAGATCTGTCAGCTTGTCACCAATCTTGATATACTCAACACCATCAACAGTTACCCAGGAAACGTTGGAACCTACGTTCTCACCATCTTCACCTTTAGCAGGCACATTGTTACCTTCGGTATCCTTTACATTCACCCAAGTTTTTCCTTCGTCAGTGCTATACTGCCATAAATTGTTTTCCACACGGAACTGAGGAATAACTGTTACGCCATTAACACCGTTCGTACCATTAGCACCATGTTTGATCGTAATCTTGGAACCGTCGGTGAAAACCAGCTCATAACCGCCGGTAACTTCATTACATGACTGAACGAACTTACCTGCTTTAATTGCCGCATCCAGACTGGAAATAGTTCCTTTCACATCGTTCAGTTCCTTGTCGATGCGGTCAATGTCATCGTCATAGTCTTTACAGGATGTGAATGTTCCTGTCGAAGAAACCATCAAGGCTCCGAACAGGACTGCACTTAAAAATTTTTTGTTCATAATAAAAATTTTAAATTTATAAATTTAAAAACTAAAAATTGGTTATACATACCATTTATTGTAAAAGGACTTAATTGCTTTGTTTTGATCTTGTCACATATTTCATAGGCGTCATTCCAACTGCTTTCTTAAAAGCCACATAGAAAGGACTCTTTGATGCGAATCCACATTTTGCAGCTATCTCTTCCAGACCGCAACCTCCCGCACACAACAATTCTTTCGCATATTCAATCCTGTAGGTATTCACCAGTTCGTTCAGGTTACATCCGAAATACCTGTTCACCACATTGGAAAGATAGGTCTGGTTCGTCTCAATCATCACGCTCAGTTTCTTTAAGGACAGTTTCGGATTCAGGAACACCTTTCTTATTTCCAACTGATAGAGGAGATTTTTGTAAATTCCACGGTCTATCTCACGACCGTCCTTCCTCTTCAGAGTAAACTCCTTCTCCCACTATTTTTCAGCAGTCTTGAAGAGCAGCTCCCTCTGTCTAGGTGAGGTTGCTGTCGTTTCCTTCCTTCTTAGAAATAGATATTCCATAATGTTCCTTCTCGTCCTTTTTTCCTGTTTTTTAATAGGCTGAAACATGATTTTGGTGCAAATATACATACTTTATCTAAACTTTGTGCATTTTTCCTATAAAAAAATATAGAATCTCGTAAAAAAATTGTTCTGGAGGTTATTTTCAGACTGTTATGTGAAGCTGAGTTAAATCGAATATACCTTATTTAATATGATTCCGCATTTCATAAGCAGACGACAAGCGGATAATTTAATGAATCGTATTCTATGAAAAACAAAAAATCCACCAGCCTGTGAATAAAACAGACTGATGGATAAATTAATAACAATAACAAAACTTCCATCACACTTCATAGCCTGACGGATTGGTAAATATAGAAAAAATCTGTACTATATTGCAAAGATAACATAATCCGATGAATCTCTGAAACCCCTCACCAACAAAAAAGAAGAGAAGCACCATACATTATGTATAATACTTCTCAGTGAACTTACTAATATACTAGCTTCACCATCACCCTCTTATAATCCGCATCCACCTGTAGATTCCTGATCCGGCCAGCACCAAGTTTATTCGCTGATTTCTGATAACACCTGATGAACTCTGATTTCTCAAAGAAGTAGGTGTATATTCCGAAAGAAGGCCTGGGCCACATCTCAGGCAATTCAAATCCGTCCAACCCTAATCCGGTTATGATAGCAGCATCCACATCCCATACCAGATTAGCTTTCAGGAAATCGTGGTAATTGCATGGATGGAAGAAAACCAGCTCATACTCATCCTCAGAGATTTGGCTTATCCTGAAATCCACATAGTGCCCTCCGGTTAATTTATCAATATCTTCCTGAACCTGTTGCTGTATTACTGTCAGCGGTGTGTCAGAAACATTATGAATCCTTCCTGTTATAAATATATTCCTCATCATGGCTCTCAGTATTTTATGTCCAATACTATCCGATCTCCGTAGACCCTGATATTTATGTCTTCCGTTGACTGTTCCAATACAGACTCCATCAGAACACGGTAAAGTCTGATAAAAGCTGTCTTATGGGTATAGCAGCGTCCATTGATTTCTGAGAGAGGATAGAGAAGAAGTTTGTTGCAGTCCATTCCCTCAGGTCTGAATGCTGAAATATGAATCCCCAAGACTATCGCCATATCAGTATCAGGAATGATATTGGATTTTCCCGAGTACTTCAAAAGATCATCCCTCCAGAATATAAGCCTGATCCTGTCACTCTCAAGCCTCTTATACTCAACTTTAACACTACAATTCGTCATATCATCAAGCTTAGTCTGTATTCTGGCCTCAATCTCCTCTTTTCCAAGTTCTGTACCAAGACCTGTGTTTGCTGCGATAAAATAATATTCCATGTTGTTAGTCCTCCTTGTTTTTAGTTTTGTTGGATGTGATAATAAGTTTGATGTTGTATTCCCTGCCCAGAAAAGAAACCAGACCTTGATATGAATCTACCCTGTGACGGTTTCTGGGTATGATTGCCAGAGCTTCCTGAAGGGTGAGACTGACAGAGAGACCGGTTAAAGAGGAAAGCTCACAGTCATAGTATCGTTCCAAGGCTGTAATGTCTTTCTTATACTTTTCAGGGATGTTTGTCTGGTTGCTGTCTTTTTTCACGATAACACTTGGCTCAGCATTTTCCAAGCGATCAGGAGTGGAAGATCTTCGTTCCGCTCCTAATATTCTGTTTATAAAATCTGTAAACATACTTTTTATTATTTCAAGTATTAGGTTCTGACTGACTCACAATGGCGAAAACGCGATTTGGAAAGGGAGAAAGAATAAAAGAAAAGTGTCCTCAAATCAGATTTATAACCATGAATATCAGACACTCTTCTTATGAGTATTGTTTCTTCATTAATAAGGCTTTCAGTGCTTTTTACAGAAAGGATTATATGATGCTGACGTAATACTTAAACAACTAAGAAGTCAGATCCCATTATTTTCCATACCCTTTAATCATCAATAACTTTCCCAAGCCTTTCTCTTTCACCATACCTATTATATATAAGGTGTCAGAACTAAAGAAAGGCTTGATTACCATCCTGAACAACAAATACAAAACATATAATCGCTCTTTCATTTCCATACCAACCTGAAATTCAGTATCCTTGTCGTGAAAAAACAAAATCAGAACATGTTACAATGGCAACAACTAAAAAGACTACAACAAAGAAGGCAGCCACAAAATCACCTGTAGAAATCATTACTCCTGATATTGTTGGAACCAGTGCGGGTAAGATCTGGAACACACTTAACGGATCAGAGGAAGCATTGACAGAAAAAGAGTTATTGAGCCTGACCAAACTTTCCGGACAATCATTATATCTCGGATTGGGATGGCTGGCACGTGAGGGAAAACTGGAGTCTGATGGTAAGGAATTTAAACTGGTATAATAAAGAAGTGGCTCATAGGGGTAACAACAACTCCTAAACCACTTCAAACTCTCACCGTAAACCAATGACATCCTAGTTACCTAAAAGACAAGCAGAGTAACCTTTTTAATTTCCTTACAAATTTCTTGAATTTCTTACAATGAAAAGGTGTTTGCTAATTTATTTTTGTGAAAATCGAAGTGAATTAGAATGATATAAAAGTATGATACTTCTATATGATACTCATTTTTACAAAACATTCTGTAACCATTCGATTTTTGCTATCAGAAATAAAAATCATCTAACCCCTATATGGAATATTCGATTTTACAAGTTGTATATCTTCTAAATTATAACCGTTGATTTGCAAAAAATGAAGAATGGACTGTTCTTTCAAATATGTATTATTTGTCGGGCCAATTACAATCCCTTTTAGTGCCTTTTTGGGTAGTGATACCTCTATATAAGGTATTATGTAACCATTTCGTGTTCGAAATTGCACTCGCTTGTTATCGTTGCAATAAATGACACCTCTTGTTTCATTTTCATAACTATATGCTGCGTTCTTTGCTCCTAAACAAGTGGTAATAATATTGTTAATAGTTAATGTATTACGATGTTGCTCTTCGTCTTCTTTAGAAAGTTTTGAATCAAATGAAGTAAACCGTCCTGTTTGTATAAGATTGCAAAAATTATCAAATTGTTGTTCTATATTATCCTTGCCATATGTACATTTTATCATTATTTCATAGCCCTCTGTTAATTCATTATAGTCAAAAATCAAGGCGCAACCATTACCATTTGCAGCATACATACCCCACATACTGAGATTATCCTTACACAATGAAAAAGATGTTATATAATAGCTGCGAAATGCCTCTGGTAGTATAGACAGATTTTGAGTACCATTAATGGCTGCTATTCCTTCAATTAGTTCATGCGGGTCATTAAGATACAAAATGTTCGTTGCTCTTAATATAATTTTATCTTTGGCTAAAATATTAATTAGCGCATTAATATCGGTATAATGATATATATGCCATTTCGTTTCTTGGTTAATTTCTTGCATATATCGATAATTTTAATGTCATTAAACGTTACTTTTCTCCTTTGTTTACAACCCACTAGAATAATACAAGTATTAAAAAACATCATACCAAGTTTTTTAGATTATTTCACACTAGAATATACTAAATCCTAGTTCAATCCTTGTATACTTAGAAAAACAAAACTATACATTATATATGAGACTTGCTAATATTATTAAATAAAAAACATGTATCCGATAGTATTTTATCTGTATAATCGGATAAAGCCAGCTGTTTTCTCTCTGATCTTATTTTGAGCTTTTCATCCGGTTCGTCTACAGTAATCCTTTCACTTCATTTAACCGGGGTTAGTCAGAGACAGAAGCCTAATACGAAGTATGAGTATGATACATAACCGTAAGGATGGAATATTTTAATCACATAAATGCTTATTCTTTAAGCTTTTGTAATAAATTTGCACACTTTTTTATTCCACCTTGTCTTTCAGTTATGTATTACATTCCACTTCGTTCCATACTCTTGTCTCCGACCAACCCCCAAAACCGATAATACCCTGATACCCAAGAGAACAAATAGAGTTACCTTTTTCTCTTCCAGGATCTCTTTAGCAGTAGGAGTAGTTAATTGGATATCAGAATCATATCTATCCATTCTTATACGATGCCATATATACTCCCAGATACCAACTCAGCCGGTAATCATTCCATCACATCAATTGTAAAACCGGACTGAGGCATAATTTTCATGGACTAAGATGACCGGGAAAAGACTAACCTCCATAATACAGATTGATCTTTCTTTTCCCCACTTCCTCAATATCAAGTTCTATATTCCGTTTCTCCAGACAGGAAAGTATACTAACCGTCTTTTCAGCAATCTCCTTATCCATATCTATCACAACACCTTCACCAACAGACACTTTACATATACCACCGAGAAAAGCAACCCTTTCAAGAACAACCTCAGGAAAAAGCCCGTTCTGAACCCTTCCCGCTATCAACAATGAATTTCCGACAACCCTGTCAGAAACTGTTATACTGTCAGCCCTCATCCCGAAAGCCGACATAAGTTCATTCATATCTCCGACTGTAACCATAACGGGGGACAAAGATAGTAATTCATTCTCACTATTTACCCAACCGGCTGTTCATGACACCAGAAAATTATAACTATAGATCTTGTTCCGAACTAGAATATCAATAACAGGCAGAATATCAAAACACAATCCTCACTGCAATAATTCTCCATGTGGCATTCGGTGATCATTTTATTTCATATCAGCCTGGATACATAATTATTACAGAGTGGATTAAAATCAGGAAACATTAAAGGATTGATTTTCGTTCTTAAATATCAACCATACTTTCAGCAACCTATATCACATTTATTTTTCTGACTACAACCGATAATAATTCATTCCACTTATTCAAATTGCTTCATCATTATCAGAAATTGGGTTGGCAGTAAGGAAGAAGCATATATTACTCTGTTTATCATTCAATATAATCAGGAATAAATAAAAAACTGACCGAACATTATTTCATTTATATCATTCATTTTATCAAATAAGCCAAAATATGAATTTTTACATCAAACCTTGCCTACTATTGAACCTAACAGCTAATATGAACAATTAATGGATTTTAGTTCATTGTCATCTTCTTTCCCACCCTCAAGAGAGAGAAGGGGGGAAAGGGGAAAGCGGAACCTCTAAAACCTATTTTTTTACTGATTTTGGAATGGATGAAATTGAAAAAAGTTATGAAAAATAGGCTTTTCCACCCCATTTTCCCTCTTTTTCCCCTTTGAGGCAGGGAAAGAAAAGTAATCTAATCACAGAACCAATCATCCAAATTATAATCTCTTTGACTTTTAAGGATAAGAAAGATACGAACCACCCCTGACAACTATTATCAATCAACAAAATTTCCTTAATCTCACAACCCAAATTCAGACAACACTATAAAGACCGGAATAAAAAAACTCTAATCGTTTTTCTTTTATCCCACCATTCACAGTCCCGGATGAGATGATTGCCGGCAGAAAATGTATAAAACCATGCCGAGACTATTCATCCGGTTAAGAATATAATGATAAATAAACACCATCATCTGCCTTTCCCGTTCATGGAAATATTTTATCAACCGTCATAGTAATTTAATCGGGGGTAGGTCAGAGACAGAGGTGAGACGTAGTATATGCAACATAACCGGAGGATGGAATAATTTATCTACATAAATGCTTATTATTTAAGCTTTTGTACATGATTTGCACACTTTTTTATTCCACTTTGTCTTTCAGTTATGCATTACATTCAACTACGTTTCATACCCTTGTCTCCGACTAACCCCTTTTAACCTATAGTATCCTGATTTTCCTAGAGAGAGTAATAGTAACCTTTTTTCTTTTTCTATTATGCCTATATATAGGACCTCAGAAATTTTTGATTGTAAAAGGAGAATAAAAAAATAAGAGAAACCTGTTTAATTAAGTTCCTCTTATTCACTGTGTCAGAATCCATAGACTGTCTCCTGCAAACGTTCAACCGCCATCCAGCTACAATCAAGAAGCCTGAATCCGTAACCATCCTCCAGGGTCATCAGATACTCCTCAAAATCATCATACTTCTCCGAGTCACGTTTCTGCTCCTCCGTCAGTTTGATCCTTATGATCTCTCCGATACTGTAATCCAGGAGAATAAGATAGTTGTACTCCATGATTTTCAATCCTTTTTTAAGTTATACCTTTTCAATAATATACTCACCTGCGAAGCCCTGAACTCTTTCCCCATAGCTGTAACAAACCCTTCACTGTTCAGGATTCTGGCCATTTCAGACAAACTTCTGTCTTCTTTTACCAGGTTTTTCAACAATGCTATGGCTCTCTTGTTATTGGGATTGTCAAGAGCTTTCTGATGATTGGTCCTGTTACTATTCTTTACCGCTTGATCCAGTTTATTCAACAGGTTTTCAGATTTACCCAGTCTATATCCCCTTGCTTTCTTGGCTTTCAGGGATTGTCTGGTTCTTTGGCTGATTAATCCGGCTTCATATTCCGCTATACTGCTGATGATATGAAGTACAAGTTTGTTAGCCTCCGGAAAATCACAGAATACAATCTCGACATCACTCTCCAACAATTTACTGGTGAAAGCGACATTTCTACTTAATCTGTCCAATTTTGCTACAATCAGGACAGAATTTGTTTTTCTACATAGTTCCAAAGCTTCTGTAAGTTTAGGTCTGTTGGATTTACGGCCACTTTCTGTTTCAATATATTCAGCAATCGTTTTTCTATCCTTCAAGTAATTCTGTATTATTTCTCTCTGTGCCTCCACGCCAAGTCCTGAGATTTCCTGTTTCACCGTGGACTGCCGTAAATAGGCTACATAATTTTTCTGTCTCATTATTAACACTTGTTTAACGCTCTTCCCGGTTACTAAACGTCCGTTCAATAACCTTTAAGCAGGTTCATAAAAAAGGCTTTCCATGAGATTTCGAGTTCTTATAAATTCTACTCTCCCACAGAAAGCCTGTTATCACATTTCCCGATTTTTCAGAGAACCGCTAATACTTTATAATATTATATGTATCAGAAATTCTCTTTTCATAATCATCGGTTTTCTCCACAAGTTCATCCACCACAGAAACAAGCATGTCAAAGTAGATGTCTTCCCTCTTATCCCTGATTTCTCCATCCTCACCAATCAGACAGACTTCAAACAGGTCAGCACCCTCATTCAATACAATCTGAACTTTTCCGGTATGCTTGAATCCGTTGACCCTGAATTCAAGACCACATGTTATTACTTTCACTGTCTCAATCTCAACTCCCCAGGACATAAGGACGGGGAGATTGGATTTCAGGATGGACCAGATATACTTAGCCAGTTCCAAATCGTAGTTCTTATCTCTTTCCATAATCCAAAGTTTTTTCATTCATATCCTCTTCATCCTCAACCCAGAACATCCGATAATCTTCATATATCTTTCTGTAATCCTCCAATCCGAAGGGTGGAAAATTGGTGGAATACATGTCATAAAGGTCTTCGGGAGTTAAAGTCGGGTCATGGTTCAGCATATCATAAACCTCATCCTCAAACTCATAGGGACTGAAATATGAATCACTTTGTGTATGGGGATAAGTGTCTGTACAGTCCTCTATGATATGTTCTATAAACCTCAGGCATTTCAGCAGGTCTTTCTTTACCGTTATCTCTTCATCGGTGTGGGCATTGTAGTAACCACATGAGACGTTGATGCAGGAGACCCCAAGCCCTTTCTCTTTCAAGGTCAGAATATCGGTCATCAAGCCGTTCTCCTCCATGTAACCCCATTTTTCAGGTTCTATCGCTTCAATGAACCCTTCGGAACACAACTCGGAATAACCTATGTTTGTAATAAGGTCTGAATTGCCTTTACGGTCAGGCTGGATAACGAATCTCACATCATCGAAGAAAGACATCACCGCCTCAGAACTTCCCTTGCAGCCTGTTTCTTCCTCTCTAAAAAAGACTACTTTCATAGAATTATATTTCTTCAGGCATTCAAGACAGATGAACACTCCATTTTTATCATCGGCTCCCAAATTCTCAAACCTCCTGTTCTTTGGCGAATAACCGAATATGACTTCCCTTGTCTCCACCGCCTTGAAATCCTTTGAATGCTTGCAGTGTGAAACCTGGTCGATATGGCTCACTAAGCAAGAATAAACTTCCGCTTTACCCTTGACTACATACAGGTTCCCGAACTTATCCTTTGACACGGATATATTTCCGGGAAGCTGTCTTATATAGGAACAGAGGAACTTTACCATCTTCTGTTCCTTCCCACTCGGGCTGTAGATACTATACAGCCGCTTCAATAATTGTATATTCATGATTTATCTCTTTTTTAAGTTTATAGCCGTATGGAAGGTTGGTACTTGGATTTATCCTGTCGAACACCTCATTGTCAAACTCCCATGCTTCCTCATTTCTCAATAACCGGCATAATGTATCCGTACCGATGCTTTTATTCTCATAGATACCTTCCGGTTCATTCCAGATATTGATCCGGGTAATGTCGGTGTAATCCTCATACCATTCATCATCATATTCGGAGTAATGCCAGTTCTTCCGCTTGAACTCATTCTCCGCTTTCTCCATACATTCCTTGCAGCAATAATATTCCTCCGTCACTTCCGAACACATGGCATCATCCAAAAGAATGTTTGTTCCACATTCATCACAGCAGACACAGTCGTCCTCGTGGTGATATTCTCCTTTCGATTCTATCCATATAAAATCATCCAGATTGTTCACGTCCACCCAAATCTCCCTTCCGTTCCGGTAACAGGATCTGGTTACTGAACAATGATACTGGTGGTAATCGTCCCATTCCCGATCGTCATCATCGTCGTCAGTATCACCATATAAGTTCAAGTCTGTGGTGTCAAGGTTATATGAAAAGTGTGAGTTTTCGTAGTTATAGGCTTTATTCAGGTTATAATTGTACCATTTGAAAGAATCCTGATAAGAAAGCGTGTCTTCCAGTTCCAGATCACAGTCAATCTCAAACTTCCTGTCGGATAATGAGTTCCCATGAATATCTACAAATGCGTTAGCTTCATGGCAGGATGCACCCACGATTTTATAACCGTCTATGTAATCACCTTGAATGAGTTTGTCAATCAGTAACCGTTTCAATACATCATCGCCTCCTGAAGAGTATTGCCTTTCAAGCAGCCTCCATTTATTGCCATCCTGATCCGTAACGTCAGTAAATAGAATGGATCTTGCTACAACCAATCCTGTTTTGTCTGTTATGTAAGCCGCCTTGGCTTTTACCGAATCACGATAGAATGAGGTCCGGTCTTCGTCCACCATACATGAACCGAAATTACCTTTGCAATAATCACTATCATATATCTTCCAGAACTCATTGTTTATATGTAGTTCCATATCAGGTGATTTCCCATGTGTATAAGTATGCCATTGCTGGGTAAAAATATCTCCGGCAAGCCAGTTTACGACACTTGGAGAGAGCAACTTTCCTATCTCTGTCTCAAGGATAAGCTCTCTCATGAATTTTCCGGCCCTCATCTTGAAGACTCGGCTACGTTCAACATTGATATAGCGGACTGAACTTTTATCCAGATCCTCACATACACCCTTGCTTTCGTCAGTCTGATATCTGGAAGAGTGGTATGTCTTGCCTATCAGTTCCACCCTATAAGGCAGCTTTTTATCACCTTTTCCTGATTCAATGACAGCATCCATTACTTTTTTCTGTAGGTCAGCCATATCATATATATGTAACAAGGCATAATCATCATGCTCCCTGCAATACCTGAGCAGTGCAGGATTCTTCAGATGGCCCAGCAGTATCCTGTTCTTTCTTACCACCGTACCGTTATCTCTTTTTTCAAGTCCGAAACAGGCCTTGAATCTTTCGTAACCATAAAAATTATAGTATAACATAATCTTCTGAATTTTAAATTGTCGGTAAATAAAAAAAGAAGAGATACTTCCTTTTAATCAGAAATATCCCTCCCCGGAATATTAGTCTTGGTATGTTTCAACCTTTTCAGATGAATGGTATCGTCTTGTCTTCCAGAACTCCTGATTCCACTATCTTCTTACATATCTCATGGGAAGCCTTGTTCCTCAGGTCATATCCGTAACCTTCACTTCCCATTGTTTTAATCACTTCAACCATACTTCTGAATAAGGTCTGTTGCAGGGTCCTGTGGAATGTAGTCACCGCTGAAGCGAACCTTTTCTCATTCCACCCATAATCGTTCAGGGCATGTTCAAGTTCTTTTGCAGCCTTGAATTCCCTGCTGTTTTCCAATTCATGTCTTTCCATAACCTATAATATTAAACCGGAGATAATTCTGTAGGGAAAACCTCAGCCTCGGAAAAATCGGAAGTTATAAGGACCACACTGTCATCCTCCAAATTATCCGGGACCGAAGCCACTTTGTATTCACCCTCTGATATACCTTCGGGATCATGCCAGCAAACAGTGGCACCAACTTTTATAAAATCATATTTCATCGCTAATATTCATTATTGATTATACATTATTCCTGTTGTAATGATTTGGGGTAAACGTCTTTCTTATACGTGACTGACATTCATCCGGTAATTCCTTCAGGATCCCAGCATATCTTTTATCAGAACAGCCTTGCGGCAATCTGTCTATGCATGTCATAATATCATTCATTTCCATATCAAGTATCCGTTAAAGGGTTCAACAAAAAAGGGAGAAAGATCATGTTTGTCATATTTAGATCTTTCTCCCTTGTGAGTCAATTTATTTTCAGGTCTAACTCAAAAACCATCCGTAATTCTCAGTATCTTCACCGTTTAAAGCTTTTTGGACACCAATCGCAAAATCAGTGCAGTTCTGATTTCGCTCCAAGAATTTATCAATATAGGATTGTTTGGCGGCGTCATTAAGGAGCTGCATCAAATCCCAACAAGTGATATTCTCTCTGCCACGTAACCCGAAATTAGGGTTTTCTATATAGCCTTTCGTAGCTGCATTGACATTGGAATCACCTAAAATCACCTTGGGCAATTCTTTAAGTTGTGAAGCGGGTAAAGCTTGATATAATCTGAGCCTACCAATTATCTGACAAAACTGTTCCTGTGAAATATTCGTCCTTCCCAGATTTTCAAGTAGCCTGAGATTCTGTTCGGGGTTAAAGTCTTGAAATAGTCTGAGTGCTGAACTGTATATATCTGCATCACTCATCACTTCCAGTCGTCCGGTCAGACCATCGTTCAGTAACATAAGGTTCGAGCAAACTTTCACTCTCCATCCGATAAAGATTTTAAATTTCTCCGGTGATTTTCGGGCGTATAGGTTTTCCTCGTTCAGACTTCTTACACCTCCGATACATAAATGTACTTCTTCTCCGTTCATCATTCTGCTCATAGACCTGATATGAAAACAGAAAGCCATACGTTGATAATAGATAGTCTCGTCCTCAGGTTTAAGTTCCTCTTTCTTTTTGGTTAATGCTCCCGGAACCCTGCCCAGGATTCTATGTGATACCCTGATTTCTGTGTTTCCAAAGCTTTCACCCGTAAAATAGCTCCTTGCAGCCTCCTCGATCCGGTGTATGAATGTCTGGTGGCTGATTGTAAGCTGATTGTCTCCAAAACTGGGTACAATGCAGTTTCTCTCAAGTTCTTCAAGTGTAATACCCGAAGTGTTACTTTCAATAAAATTGGGATGTTCTTCCTGCTCTTCTTCAGATACGATTACAGCATCTTCAATATTCTCGGTATTAATCACATCCATCATTCTTGTCATCATTCCGATTGTTCTTGGAATGACAGTAAGTTCATTAGTCATTGTTTCCATACTCTTTGTTATTTTTTAGTTGTTAATAAAATCCGATAAACGAAAAAAAGCCAAGAGGTTTATTTCTTTGCTTTTATAAATAAACTTCTTAGCTTCTTAATTCCCTTGAGTATTGATGTAGTAACTTCAAGGATTGTTATTATTACGTCCTGACCTTTATCATAATCCACTGTTCAAGACGTTATGTTAGTTTTCAGCCGCCACAGTATCTGTAGCGACTTTACTCGTGGCGGATTTTTTCTTTCCCAATCTGCCACCATACTTCTCGGCAAGCTCGATCAATACGGAGCCTGCCACGATGATCTCCGCTACATTTGCGGCGATCTTCAATGCTTTTACCAAATTTCCCATTTCTCTAATTTTCAATTGTTTGTTATTACGTTTCTATTCTCTTATATATTATTCTCACATATAAGGCTTTGAAGGATTCAAGAAAGGGGAAGAAAAAAAAGAAAAGCCGTCATCAAACCTCCTCGATCTGACTTGACTTTCCGATAGACTGCATACTTTGGGTAATCAAGACTAAAGCTGTGAAAACTACTCGTACCGTTGCTATCCCTCGAATTAAAGTTCTAACCATCATCTGAAATTAGATTTAACCCGGAAAATTACTTTTTATAACGCTTGAAGCTACGCACCTTATCTTAATGGTGCTGAATAATGCTCCAAGCTATTTTCTCATATATAAGGGTTTGGAAGGTTTCAGGAGGGAGGAATGAACGGCCATACTTTTGATATATAAATGAAAGGTCCGCAAACAAAAATCCGGGTGCCCTGTTGTATCCGGATAAAGGAGTATCGTATGGAGAGAACCGAACTGATTGAGGCTATAAGAAAAGTCTGTGAGATACAAAACGATATCAGAATAGACATGAGGGTAAGAGGTGAGGGCTGGTTTTTCGATGCCGCATACATATTTCTTGGAGAGAACGGAATATATGTGACCGACACCTTATATATAATAAGCATAGACGAACTGGACACAGGGTCATTGAACAGAATACATCAAAAAATTGTTCTGAAATAGATTTCCCTCATGAATGATAAAACAAATTGATTCATTACAAAGCGGCGGTTCGTTGAGAATAGCCACTTTTCACTATAATCCATATTATTTTGGAGGTCTTGAGTTTTTTGCCTATCTTTGTAGTAACCCATATATCAGACCATTATGAACAGCAATAATAAAAACCAGATAATCCGTTTTGACTGGGCGATGAAACGTCTGCTCAGGAACAAGGCAAACTTCAGTGTCCTTGAAGGCCTGCTCACCACGTTACTGGGTGAGAAGATCATTATCCAAAGACTTCTTGAAAGCGAGAGCAATCAGGAGGATGAGTATGACAAGTATAACCGTGTGGATATGCTTGCCGAGAACTCCAGGGGTGAGCCGGTATTGATAGAGGTGCAGAACAATAATGAATATGCCTACTTCCAGCGTATGTTGTTCGGTACTTCCAAGCTGGTCACTGAATATATCAACAGAGGGGAAAGCTATGACAAGGTCCGTAAAGTATACAGCGTCAATATAGTCTACTTCTCCCTAGGGCATGGCAGGGACTTCGTTTATCATGGAAAGACGGAATTCAGGGGTATCCACACTAATGATCTTCTTGAACTCACCCCGTTCCAGAAACAGACATTCAAGGTGGATACGGTCAGCCAGTTATATCCCGAATACTATATCCTGAAGGTGAACGGTTTCAATCAGGTAGCAAAAAGTCCCCTGGAAGAATGGATCTACTATCTTAACACTGGAGAAATACCTTCCACTGCCACAGCTCCCGGTCTTGAGGAGGCTCGTGAGAGATTAAAGTTGGATAGTATGACTAAAGATGAACTTGCCGCTTACTACCGCCACTTGGATAATATTGTAATCCTTCGTGACAATATCAATACTGAACGGGAAGAAGGAAGAGCAGAAGGGATTGAAGAAGGAATAAATAAAGGAGAAAGAAAAAAAGCAATAGAAGTTGCCCGTTATTTAAAATCATCTGGAACCTCAATAAAGTTAATTATGGGAGCAACCGGATTGACCAAAGAAGAAATTGAAGAACTATAAAACAAGTTTCTCTATATAACACTGTTTAGGAGGAGCATACATTTCGTATAGTTCCTCTTTTTTTTGCATGATTGGTTGTTTATATAAAGTTCAAAAATACCAATCTACCACCTAATAGTTAATTAATGTTGTAGCAATGGTAGGTGGCGGCACCAATCCCCAACCGGGAGAAATCAGTCTGGCCCACAACGGTTTGCTCTTTCTAGACGAGTTGCCGGAATTTAATAGAAGTGTACTTGAAGTACTTCGCCAACCCCTAGAGGACAGGTATATATCCATCTCACGAGCTAAATACAGTCTAGATTATCCGGCCAGTTTCATGCTGGTAGCCAGCATGAATCCCTGTCCATGCGGATATTATAATCATCCCACACGAGCTTGCGTCTGTAATCCTGGACAAGTGCAACGGTACCTGAACCGTATCTCCGGTCCTTTACTGGACCGCATAGATATCCAAATAGAAATAGTTCCGGTTCCATTCGAGAAAATGGCAGAACAACATCATGCAGAAAGTAGTGCAAGCATACGCAAACGGGTTATCAAGGCCCGGAAAATACAAGCTCAACGTTTTGCTAACCATCCGGGTATTTACTGCAACGCACAAATGGAAGCCGGATTACTCCATCTGTATGCTCAACCCAATGAAGCAGGGCTAAAATTATTACAAACTGCCATGACACGCCTCAACCTGTCGGCACGCGCATATGGTCGTATTCTAAAAGTAGCACGTACCATTGCCGATCTGGACAACAGCGAACACATTACTTCCATCCACCTGGCAGAAGCGATAAGCTATAGAAATCTTGATAGAGAAGACTGGGCCGGCTAGTTTAGCTGCCGGGCTCAGTTTCCTTTGCATGATAAATGACCTGCATCAATGAATCCAGTTCAATGTAATTTGCAAGTATATCCTCTTCTTCATCGGTCATTTCCCAATCTTTATTCTCACTCTTTTTAGAGAAAAGTACATTCAAAATGAATTTATACCACGCATTCATGATTCTTTCAATCTAAGGTTTTCATCAAAAACAGAATAAGAAAAGTTTAGTTCATTAATCTTCCCTATTTTTCTCTTTTTTCGATAGCTTTATCGAACCTTTAGGAGAGAACTCAAATTTTCCTACATACCAATGTCCACCCTCTTCCAACTTCTTTTGATTCATATCTTTGATTAAAACAGAATCTGATTTAAATGCACCACCATTTTCTTCGCCGTCTATATCATTAAAATAGACTTTCTGTTCATTAATTCCACCTATACTCAAGTCTTCGGTCTTGAATTCTCCTTTTTCATCTGTATAAATTGTATCGGCAGGGAAAACGCCATTATTCCAATCTTGCCTTACGATTACCTGAATGTTTTTCAAAGGCTCATCCTTATCCGAAGTCACTGTACCTTTCACTAAGAATTTGCTATAAGGAGTACCATATTCACATCGTATCTCCCAATTCTCATCTTCATTACTGCAAGAAGCGAATCCAAGTAAAACCAACGCTCCGGACAATAACCGATGTACTGTCATTTTCTTTTTCATGTTCATAATCCCTAATAGTTTAAAGTCAGTTTTTATGTTATTTATCTTCTTTAGAAAGTTTTATTTCCATGTTGTATTCATAAGTACCTAAATACCAGTTTCCGTCTCCTTTCTTTATTTGTTTACTTTCCATATCCTTCATACAGACAGAATCCGATTTAAAAGTTCCTCCATTTGCCTCACCATCTATATCATTAAATATCAATTTCTTCGTATCGACCCATCCGTCTCTCATCATCTGTGAAACAAACTCACCTCCAGAATCTGTATAAATAGTATCATTCATCCGGACCAACTCCCCTTCTTCATCATTATAATATGCATTCTCATTTTTTACAATTACCTGAATGTCTTTCAAAGCCTTTCCGTCATCAGATATCACCTTACCTCTTACCCAGAAATCTATAGTAGGAGTTCCATATTCCACTGAGGTTTCAGCACAAGCAGCAAAACCCAATAAAGCCAGCACACCGCATAAGCTCTGCTCCAATACTTTCTTCTGTTTCATCTTCTTCATTCCTTTCTTTTTTATGGTGTTTGCAATCTTTTTAAATGACAGAACAATAAATCTCCATTTTCATCGCGCAGGTGCATGCCATTCCCTTTACAGAAACGAAAATATTTACAATCAGCACATTCATCTTTTTTCATCCATTCTCGGTCACGGTAAGGTTTGAATCTATGATTCCATACTTCCATAAAATCATTCTCATAAATATTTCCCTGGTGATAATCGGCACGAATACTGGGACAAGCAGAAATCGCTCCATCAATAAGAACTGAGCCGACCGATATTCCCGCCCGGCAAGCGAAGAAAGTATCGCGCACTTCAGCCTCATAATTACCTAGAAATCCCTCACAACCGTAACTTACATGGATCCGTCCTTCCTTACGGCTCTTCCTAATAAATTCCATTACTCCTCTGAACTCCTCATTAGACAATTGAAGTTCAGGATCTTTGGCTGCACGCCCTACCGGGAATATAGTAAAAAGCCGCCAACCTTTTACCCCCAAACTTATCAAGAAGTCTTTCAACTCCTCCAAACGCATATAACTATGCTTATTTACACAAGTAACCACATCAAAAACAAAATCAGGAACCTGTACCATCAACTTGATCGCTTCAACAGCCCGTTCAAAACTTTGCGGGTTGCCCCGCATCCAGTTATGATCCGTCGCAAAACCGTCAAGACTGACCGTAGCCGTATGCAATCCGGCATCCAACAGCCCATTCAATCGTTCACGAGTCATATATAGTCCATTAGTTACCATTCCCCAAGGAAACCCTCTTTCATAAATAGCACGCCCACACTCTTCCAGATCCTTCCTCATCAAGGGTTCCCCACCAGTAATAATCACAAAGATTTTATGCGGATCATTTTGAGCTGAGACACTATCCAACACCCGAAGAAAATCTTCCTTCGGCATATCAGGATGACCAGCGATCTTTTTACAATCACTGCCACAATGTCGACAATGCAAATTACAACGAAGAGTACATTCCCAAAATAGTTGCTTCAACTGATGCTCTTCCGTACGCTCATTTTCCAACCGCCGGAATATTTCAAGACCCATCCGACGACGAATAGACAAAGGGGCATTTATATTCATGTGTTTTTCCTTTTTTATATTAAATGCAAAGAAGTGCAAATCACTGCATCACAATATAACATTTTTTGCAATTTCCCAGCTTCCGGCAAAGCCCCCGAATAACAATATCTTATAATAAGTATGGTCTGTCAGAAATTTTAAAGGAGAAATATTTCTGATTATTCCATATACTTACTAAAAATCACTAACTTTGCACGTTACTGGTAGAAATAACAAAAAAAGACATCATACAATGGAAAATAAATTCAAAAGAACCACCGTCACATCCGCTTTGCCTTACGCAAACGGTCCGGTACATATTGGTCATCTGGCAGGTGTATATGTTCCTGCTGATATCTACGTGCGCTATCTCCGCCTGAAGAAAGAAGATGTTCTTTTCATCGGAGGCTCTGACGAACACGGAGTACCTATCACCATTCGTGCAAAGAAAGAAGGTATTACTCCGCAAGATGTGGTGGACCGCTATCATACCTTGATAAAAGAATCATTCAAAGAATTTGGAATTTCATTCGATATATACTCTCGTACTACATCAAAAACACACCACGAACTAGCTTCCGAATTCTTCAAAACCCTGTATGATAAAAGTGAGTTCATTGAAAAGACCTCCATGCAATATTATGACGAAGAAGCCCATCAGTTCCTGGCCGACCGTTATATTATCGGTGAATGTCCTCACTGCCATGCAGAAGGAGCCTACGGTGACCAATGCGAGAAGTGCGGAACATCTCTTTCTCCAACCGACCTGATCAATCCGAAAAGTGCTATCAGTGGCAGCCAACCTGTGATGCGTGAAACTAAACACTGGTATCTGCCATTGGACAAACACGAAGGATGGCTGCGTGAATGGATTCTTGAGAATCATAAAGAATGGCGCCCTAATGTATACGGACAATGTAAAAGCTGGTTGGATATGGGCTTGCAACCTCGTGCGGTAAGCCGTGACTTGGATTGGGGAATCCCTGTTCCTGTAGAAGGTGCTGAAGGAAAAGTACTTTACGTATGGTTTGATGCCCCCATCGGCTATATTTCAAATACAAAAGAATTACTTCCCGACAGTTGGGAAACTTGGTGGAAAGATCCAGAAACCCGTTTGATTCACTTCATCGGAAAAGACAATATTGTATTCCACTGCATTGTTTTCCCTGCTATGCTGAAAGCAGAAGGAAGCTATATCTTACCGGATAACGTACCTAGCAATGAATTCCTGAACCTGGAAGGTGACAAGATTTCCACTTCACGCAACTGGGCAGTATGGTTGCATGAATATTTGCAGGACTTCCCCGGCAAACAGGATGTATTGCGCTATGTATTGACAGCCAATGCCCCCGAGACAAAAGACAACGATTTTACCTGGAAAGATTTTCAAGCACGTAACAACAATGAGTTGGTAGCTGTTTATGGTAACTTTGTAAACCGTGCTTTAGTGCTGACTCATAAATATTTCGATGGGAAAGTTCCAGTTTGCGGTGAATTGACCGATTACGATAAAGAAACATTAAAAGAATTTGCAGACGTAAAGGCAGAAGTAGAAAAACTATTGGATGTATTCAAATTCCGCGATGCACAAAAAGAGGCAATGAACCTGGCACGTATCGGTAATAAATACTTAGCTGATACAGAACCCTGGAAACTGGCAAAGACTGATATGGACCGTGTAGCCACCATTCTTAACATAGCATTGCAACTAGTTGCCAATCTGGCAATTGCTTTCGAACCCTTCCTGCCTTTCAGCAGCGAAAAGCTCCGCCAAATGCTGAATATGGAAACATTTGAATGGGACCAACTGGGACGTACCGATCTGCTGGCAGAAGGGCATCAATTGAATAAAGCAGAACTGTTGTTCGAAAAGATCGAAGATGAAACCATTCAAGCACAAGTAGACAAACTGTTGGCTACCAAAAAAGCAAACGAGGCTGCCAGCTATAAAGCTAACCCGATAAAACCGATAATTGCTTTCGAAGAATTTGAAAAGTTAGATATCCGTGTAGGTACCGTATTAGAATGTGAAGTAGTGCCTAAAATGAAAAAACTGCTGAAATTCAAGATTGCTGACGGACTGGAGAACCGTACCATCGTCAGCGGTATCGCGCAACATTATAAACCGGAAGAACTGATAGGCAAACAAGTTTTATTCATTGCCAACCTTGCTCCGCGCCAATTCAAGAATGGACTGGTGAGCGAAGGCATGATTCTAAGTGCTGAAAACTTTGACGGCACCTTAGCAGTGACCTCATTATTAAGAGAGGTAAAGCCGGGCAGTGAAGTGAAATAATATACACCCAAATACAGAAAAGGCTGAAAGCAACTGAAACGTCTGCTTTCAGCCTGACTATTTTATAATCTATCTATAAAAATGGCAGAACAATCCTTGAAAGAAAAAACAGCAAAAGGCCTCTTCTGGGGTGGACTAAGCAACGGAGTACAGCAGCTGCTGAATCTTTTTTTCGGGATATTCCTATCACGCATTCTGAATGCCGAAGATTATGGCATGGTGGGAATGCTATCCATCTTCTCTCTTATTGCAGGTTCCTTACAGGAAAGTGGGTTCACGGCAGCCCTAGCTAACAAACGGGAGATCTCCCACAAAGACTATAATGCCGTATTCTGGTTCAGTACCGGACTAAGTGCCTGTCTCTACCTCATTTTGTTCCTTTGCGCCCCACTCATTGCCGAATTCTATCATACTCCCGAACTGACAGCTTTGGCACGATACACTTTCCTCGGTTTCTTTGTAGCCAGTTTGGGTATTGCCCACAGTGCTTACCTGTTCCGCAACTTAATGGTCAAGCAAAAGGCAATGGCGGTCACTATCGGATTAACTGCCTCAGGAACTATCGGTATAACTATGGCCTGCTTGGGATTTGCCTATTGGGGCATAGCCACACAAAGCATTGTTTATGTAGGAACTATTAATATCTGTTATTGGTGCTTCTCACCCTGGCGACCTACACTTACTTTCGATTTCAAGCCTTTAAAAGGGATGCTTTCTTTCAGCAGCAAATTAGTAGTAACCAATATATTCAACCACATCAATAATAATATCTTTACCGTTATTCTTGGTAAATTCTATTCGGGACAAGAAGTAGGCTATTTTACTCAAGCTAATAAATGGAATTATATGGGACATTCATTAATTTCAGGAACAGTCAACAGTGTGGCCCAACCTGTACTTTCCAGTTTATCGGATGAAAGGGAACGCCAACAACGCGCTTTCCGGAAGATGCTCCGCTTCACTGCCTTTATTTCTTTCCCGGCTATGTTAGGATTATCATTAATCGCACCCGAACTGATTATGCTGACTATTACGGACAAATGGTTGCCCAGTGCCTCCATCCTACAGTTGCTCTGCATCGGTGGCGCATTCATCCCCATAACCAATTTGTATTCCAACCTAGTTATCAGCAAAGGAAAATCGGATATCTACATGTGGAATACCATCAGTTTAGGCATTATCCAGTTAACAACCATGCTCCTGCTTTATCCATACGGTGTACATACCATGATTATAGTGTATGTATCCATCAATATCTGCTGGCTGTTTGTATGGCACTATTTTGTATGGCAACAAATACGGCTCAACTTGTTCGCAGCACTGAAAGACATCCTTCCGTTTGCCTTCATAGCTACTGCGGTAATGGCAGCTACCTATTATGTCACTATCGGCTTTGCCAATCTGTATTTATTAATGGCAAGCAAGATTATCATAGCCGGCACACTCTACACAGCCATCCTGTGGTTGAGCGGCTCTGTCACTTTTAAAGAGAGTTTACACTATATAATCAAGAAATAATGGCTGCTACACGTCACTCCGGATTAGAATGTTTACGAATTATCAGTATCATACTGATTGTATCCATGCATATTCTAGGGAATACCTTCCACACCAGTAATTTGCTGAACAAAGAATTCATACTATTTGTCAATACATTGGGAAACACAGGAGTAACTTTATTCATTCTGATCTCAGGCTATTTCGGAATCCGTTTCAATACACATAAATTTTTCAAGATGCTGGTTGTCGTATGGTTTTATTCCATCGTTTCTTATCTGATCGAAACAATATGGCTTCACACTCCGCATACCTGGACAGGACTAGCCTCCTCATTGATACCGATACTTAGCAAAAAATACTGGTTTATGACCTGCTATGTAGTGCTTTATTGTTTCTCACCCTATTTAAACCGACTGGTTCAAAACCTCTCACAAAAAAGTTATGAACAACTACTGTTACTATGGGGATTCTTTTTTATATTTGCCCCGACAATCCTGTTTTTTGAAATTCAAAATGACACAGGTAAGGGAATTATCAATGTCACACTAGCTTATCTCATAGGACAATATCTGAAGGTCTATGGTCTTCCGAAAAACATGAAACGACATAGCTGGGATATTTTATCAGGGAGCCTTGCCGGTATTTTTATACTGAATTCCCTGCTTACAGCAATGAGTGGAAATATCATACTGAGATTCGCCCGAGATAATAATCTACTGATTATCATCGCCTCTATCATGGTTTTCTACCAGTTCACCCGATGGCATTTTTCATCCCGCATCATCAATTACCTAGCAGGATACGTTTTTGCCTTATATATGCTTCAAGGACTTCTTATCCACTGTTTACAACCCTGGTATACCCCTTATGCAAACAGCAATCTACTTGTTCTGTATTTTATGGGAACACTTGTTTCTATCTGTCTGACAACACTTGTTATAGAATGGAGCAGACGGCTGCTATTAGGAAAAATAGAAAACAAATTAGCAGATGCAATGGAAAGAAGAGGAGCAAAAATTAAAATGTTTACAGATAATCATTAAAACAATTATTTATTTCCGCAACTCATAATTTCAAAATCTCCAATGGAGTCCCTCCTATCTGAGCTGCCATATCCGAAAATGAACTCTGAAAAGAACCATATATTTTTTGTGTACGGGCCAATGTGTACATATCCGTGATACCCTCCCTTATTCCCTCCAAAGATCCACGGTCTGCCTTTTTTCCGGAACAGAATATCCGGTCACCATAACGCTCTTTCATCTCCCGCTTCACCTCTTCCGAATCTGTAGCCAAATAGATAGCCACCTTATCGTCCTCTTTTATCTCCTCATCCAGTTTCTGATAGAATAACTCGATAGGGCTTTGCCGGATAGAAGCCAGATTATCTGTACGACGGATATGCATACCAATCATGGTATCCGAAAAATTCCGACAACGGTTTTCCACCTCTTCCATAACCTCTTCTACCGGAACAAATAACCGACTGATCCATACATAATCATAAGGTTGAAAAGCGGTATATGATGCCATATAAACACAGCTACCTTCTTTAACCCACCGTTCAAAATCAAAATGCCGATTACATAAAGGAGTAATAGAACGCTCGTACAGGCAAGACTTGAAAAACAGTTTCTGAAACAAAAGCGGGAAATGAAAATTCCTGGAACGAGGTCTGTCCAACAATGCATAATCCAACTGCGAAGCATCCCGCAAACAGGCAATCTTCCTGTCCACAGGTTTGAACAATTGGCTAAACGGTGCATTTAGCGCCCAATCCTGAAACCAAACGATACTTAAATCACTATCACTCTTCGCTGCCAGTGTCACGGCCGAAGCCACCGCACGCATACGGTTAGCCAGTCCTCCTACCGGTACAAATGTAATTTTACCCATTCTCATTAAATTTTAAGGCAAATATAAACAACATCGCTTATAAATGCTAATTAATTACTACTTTTGCATAGTCCCCCGATAAACAAAAGAAATGAGAAAAAATATCGCAATCGTATTAGCAGGAGGTATAGGCAGCCGCTTAGGTCTGTCCACTCCCAAGCAATTTTTTAAAGTAGCGGGCAAAATGGTAGTCGAGCATACAATAGATGCTTTCGAAAGCAATCCGCACATCGATGAAATTGCCATTGTTTCCAATCCTTTTTATATTGCTGACTTTGAGTCCATCATTATCAAGAATGGATGGAAAAAAGTGAAGAAGATTCTGAAAGGCGGTCAGGAAAGATTTCATTCCAGCCTTTCGGCTATCAAAGCTTACGAAGGCAGCGATGTCAACCTGATTTTCCATGATGCTGTACGTCCATTGGTCAGCCAACGTATTCTAAATGATGTCATCAAAGCATTGGAAACATATGCAGCTATTGATGTCGCCATGCCTGCCACTGACACCATTATCGAAGTAGATGGAGATTTCATTCATCAGATTCCCGACCGGTCCAAACTAAAACGGGGGCAGACTCCACAAGCTTTTCATTTGGAAACCATCAGCCACGCTTATGAAATCGCCTTGAAAGACGAACATTTCAAAGTTACCGATGACTGTGGGGTTGTTGTAAAATATTTACCCGATGTACCTGTATATGTAGTTACAGGCGAGGAAAGCAACATGAAGCTGACCTATAAAGAAGATACCTACCTATTGGACAAATTCTTCCAGTTACGTAAAAGTGAGCTGAATGAAATTCCATTGAATGAAAGCCAACTGAAAGGCAAAGTAGCCGTCATCTTCGGTGGAAGCTATGGAATAGGAGAACATACAGCCCGTATGCTACAGGAGAAACAAGCAAAAGTATTCTGTTTTTCCCGAAGCATGAACGGTGTGGATGTAGGCAAAAAGGAACAAGTGGCCGATGCTCTAAAAAAAGTATTCTTACAAACCCACAGAATAGACTATATCATCAACACGGCTGGCGTCCTCAACAAAGAGCCTTTGATGAGTTCGGACTATCAAACGATATACAATGCGGTGAGCACCAACTATATGGGAACTATCAACGTAGCGATGGAGGCGTACGCCTATTTAAAAGAAAGCAAAGGGAAATTAGTTTTCTTCACCTCCAGTTCCTATACTCGCGGCAGAGCTTTCTACAGCATCTATTCCTCTACGAAAGCGGCCATTGTAAACTTTGTACAAGCTATCGCACAAGAATGGGAACCGTTTGGCATTGCTGTTAATTGCATCAACCCCGAACGTACCAAAACTCCCATGCGCGTAAAAAACTTCGGAACAGAACCTGAGAACACCCTATTATCAGCAGAAAAGGTCGCAATTGCCACCATACAGTCATTGGTTTCCGAATTTACAGGACAAGTAATTGATGTAAAAAGAAATGAAGTATGAAAAATGAATTTCTATCTACCTATGTAGCCAATAACCTGCGAGCCTGCCAACTGAAGCAACTCTCCATATTAGAAGAAATGGACCGTATTTGCCAAAAGCACCACCTGACCTACTGGCTGGACGGAGGTACATTATTGGGAGCCGTGCGCCACGGAGGATTCATCCCTTGGGATGATGATATAGATATAGGAATGCCATTGGCCGATATGCAAAAATTCATAGAAGTAGCTCCTGACGAACTATCCGAAGGGTTATTCCTCCAAACCCCACAAAGTGATCCTTCAAGCAAGGAACCGATTATAAAAGTGAGGGACTTGAACTCTCTGTATGTAGAATTCGGCGATAATTTTAATGCGGATTATCAAAAGGGGCTTTTTGTAGATATATTCCCATTTATTGATTACCCCAGCATACCCAAATCATGGGTAAAGAAGCTAACCAAAGGAATCTCCAAAAGCTATTCCATTCTGCATACGCAACATTATTATTCTCTACGTGCCTTCGCAGAATTCTTTTACTTCGGCACAAAATACTGGCTGTTCAAAGGAATATGGAATCTGCTTGGTCTGCTCTACAAAAAAGATACTTATCTTTCCAATGTTCTGATAAACAATGGATACGGTATCATGCACCGCAAAGACTCTGTATTTCCCATATCAGAAATAATTTTTGAAGGGAAACCATTCAAGGCACCTGCCAACCCAGATGCTTACCTGAAAGATTTATATAAGAATTACATGGACATTCCTCCCAAAGACAAACAGAAAATCCATGCCATTTATATTCACCCCGAATTGATAAAGAAACCATGAAACCGTTCCTTGTAGATGTACCCGTACTCATTTTGTTCTTCAACCGCCCGCAACAACTGTCACAAGTGTTTGAACAAGTCAGGAATGCCCGTCCCTCCAAGCTTTTCCTCTATCAGGACGGACCACGTGGCGAACACGACCTGCCCGGTATAAAAGCATGTCGTGAAGTGACAGATCAGATAGACTGGGATTGCAAAGTCCATCGCATGTATCAGGAGAAGAACTATGGTTGCGACCCATCGGAATACATCTCACAAAAATGGGCTTTTTCTATGGTTGACAAATGTATCGTATTGGAAGATGACGATGTGCCTTCCGTTTCTTTTTTCACATTCTGTAAAGAAATGTTAGACAAATACGAGCAAGACACCCGTATCACCATGATTGCAGGTTTCAATAACGAAGAGATTACTCCGGATGTACCATACGATTATTTCTTTGCCTCCACCTTCTCGATTTGGGGATGGGCCAGTTGGAAAAGGGTCATCGACCAATGGGACGAGCATTATACTTTTCTAGAGGATAAGTTCAATATGCAACAACTGGAGCAGCTCATTAAAGAACGGAAATTCCGCAAAGACTTTATCTACATGTGCCATCGCCATAAAGAAAACAACAAAGCCTATTATGAAACCATCTTCCACGCTTCCATGCTTTTCAACTCGGGACTGGCTATCGTACCTACCCGCAACATGATTAACAATTTGGGAGTCACAGCAGATTCCACCCATTTTGCCGGTTCTGTTCATACACTGCCCAAAGGATACCGCCGCATCTTCACCATGAAACGGTATGAAGTAGAATTTCCTCTCAAGCATCCCCGTTATGTCATTGAGAATGTAGCTTATAAAAAAGCCGTCTACCGCATCATGGGGTGGGGACATCCCTGGATTAAGATAGGACGTTCTTTCGAAGAATTATTTCTGAACCTGCGATACGGCAATTTTTCCATCATTACTAAAGCAATAAAAAACAGAATTAACAAATGGCTGAAAAGAGACCAACACCGGTAAAACCACTCACTATTTATTTTTATCACACCCGGTTAACCCGTGAAAGTTACGAGGAATGGAAAGATTATAAGTTTCCGGGACACATTCTCTACGGACTTCCTTTGCTGGAAAAATATGGCATCCGGTCGGTAATGCATAAATACAAAGCTTTCCCCGGCCGTCTAAGACTGATGCTCTATGCCACTAAAGAGATTCTGTGCTGCAAAGAGCCATACGAAGTACTCTACGGTACATCTTTCCGTGGACTGGAGCTAATTATCCTGCTCAGAGCATTAGGATTCTACCGCAAACCCATCGTCATTTGGCATCACACTGCCTTAAAAACTTCATCCGGAAAAATAAGAGAACATATCTCACGTTTCTTTTATAAAGGCATTGACCATATGTTCCTATTCAGTAAAAAATTGATTAAAGACTCATTAGCGACCGGGAAAGCTCCCGAAGAAAAGCTTCAGCTTATCCATTGGGGACCGGATCTCGCTTTCTATGACCATATTCTACAAGTAATGCCAGATCGGAAACCAGAAGGCTTTATCTCCACCGGGAAAGAAAACCGAGATGTAAACACTATGCTGCAAGCTTTCTGCGCCACCGAACAACAACTGGACTTGTACATCGCCCCCACCAATGGAAGTGTAAACTACCAACAGATTATTGAAAGCTTTTGTCTACCCGATTCTGTACAAGTACACTATACGGACGGTGTCATCCCATACTTATTGGCACAGAAAGTGGCACGAAAAAGCTGTGTTGTCATCTGCTGTATGGATTTTCCTTATACCGTAGGCCTTACCACATTGGTAGAAGCCTTTGCATTAGGCATCCCTGTCATTTGCTCACGTAATCCCAATTTTGAAATGGATATAGACAAAGAAGAAATAGGAATTACCGTAGCCTATAATGACGTGGAAGGCTGGATCAACGCCATTCATCGCATAGCCGACCATCCCGAAGAAGCCCAAAAGATGGGCGCCAACGCCCGAAAGTTGGCAGAAAAACGTTTCAATTTGGAAATCTTTTCCCATGAAATAGCAGAAAGCTTACTGGAAATATCTAAGATGTCCTCTAAAAAACGTACATTTGCATAAACTTTTATGCACATGAGAGTACTTATCATCAATACGTCTGAGCGAATAGGTGGAGCCGCCATTGCAGCCAACCGCCTCATGGAGGCTTTAAAAAACAACGGAATAAAGGCAAAAATGCTTGTACGTGACAAGCAGACCGACCAGATAAGTGTCGTTGAACTAAAGAAATCATGGTGGAAAGTATGGCAATTCATCTGGGAACGTGTCGTTATCTGGCAAGCCAACCACTTCAAGAAACATAACTTGTTTGCCGTTGACATAGCCAATACCGGCACCAATATCACAGTATTGCCCGAATTTACCCAGGCCGACGTCATTCATCTGCACTGGATTAACCAAGGTATGTTGTCACTGACAGATATCCGGCGTATCATCCAATCCGGCAAACCCATCGTTTGGACAATGCATGATATGTGGCCTTTTACCGGTATCTGCCATTATGCAGGAGATTGCGATAAATATGCCACACAATGCCACAACTGTCCGCAACTTTACAAAGGAAGCAGAAAAGACATAGCCTACCGTACTTTCCAGAAAAAGAAAAAACTGTTTGAAGGAGCACAAATCACCTTTGTAGCTTGTAGCCGCTGGTTAGAATCATTGGCTAAGAAAAGTGATCTGATTAAAGGTCAGACCATTACCAATATTCCCAATGCAATCAACACCAACCTGTTCAAACCTCGTGATAAAAAACAGGCCAGAGAAAAATGCCATCTTCCGCAAGACAAGAAGTTATTGCTTTTCGGCTCCGTAAAAATTACAGACAAGAGAAAAGGAATAGACTATCTGGTATCAGCTTGCAAACAAATTGCTTCCTCATATCCTGATTTTAGTAAAGAATTAGGTGTAGTGGTTTTTGGTAACCAAGCCGAACAATACACTTCCCTGTTTCCCTTCCCTATCTATCCGATGAATTATGTCAGCAACGAGAAGGAACTGGTAGATATCTACAATGCAGTCGACTTATACGTCACACCTTCTTTACAAGACAATCTACCCAATACCATCGTAGAAGCAATGGCCTGTGGTATTCCGTGTATAGGGTTCAATGTAGGAGGTATTCCACAAATGATTGACCACCTGCACAACGGTTATGTTGCCGAATATCAGTCTTCCAAGGATCTGGCAAACGGCATTCACTGGGCATTGACCGAAGGAGAATATGAAAGTCTGAGTGAGGAAGCCTGCCGTAAGGCAGTATCCAGTTATTCGGAAAGTACCATTGCCAAGAAATATGTTGAAATCTATAACAAGATTACAGGGAATCATGCATAACCATCATCCTCATCCCAAGTTTTCTATTATTACCGTCACCTACAATGCAGCAAAAGTGTTGGAGGATACTATACAAAGTATTGTTACACAAACTTATAAGAATCTGGAGTATATTATTGTGGACGGGGGATCAACAGATGAAACACTGGATATCATTCACAAATACCAGGAACATATCACCACTGTTATCAGTGAGCCCGACCAAGGTTTATACGATGCCATGAACAAAGGAATAAAATTGGCAACCGGAGATTATCTTTGTTTCTTGAATGCCGGTGATGGCCTGCACGAGGATGATACTTTGCTGCAAATGGTACATTCCATCAATGGAACAGCCCTGCCGGGAGTGCTATATGGAGAAACAGAAATAGTGGACAGTCAAGGGCATTTTTTATACATGCGCCGCCTGTCTGCACCCGCAACGCTTACCTGGAAAAGCTTCAAGCAAGGAATGTTGGTTTGCCATCAAGCCTTTTTCGCCCGCCGTGATCTGGTAGAGCCATACGACCTGCAATATCGGTTCTCGGCAGATTTTGACTGGTGTATCCGTATCATGAAGAAAGCGGATGTACTCCATAATACCCATCTTACTCTTATTGATTACCTGAATGAAGGAATGACCACCCGTAACCATAAAACCTCCTTGAAAGAACGCTTCCGTATTATGAGCCGTCACTATGGATGGGCAAGCACAGTGACACACCACTTATGGTTCGTTCTGCGCCTGCTCTACAAATAATCCGGAAGTCTGACTAATAACGGGACTCAATCAATTTTCCTACGGGCCTTTCTGACCTGCAAGAACAAGAACAAGACCAACACACAGGCCAATACACCCAATGCCACAAAAGCCACCGTTTCCGTAACATGCAGCGATTTCGGGTCGAACTTAAATTCCACTACATGCTTTCCGGCCGGCACATTCATTGCCCGAAGAATATAATCCGCTCTTCCGTGCGGCGCTTCCACACCATCAATATATGCCTGCCAACCGGGATAGTAAATTTCCGAGAAAACCACTGTTCCTCCAGTTTTGGAATTAACCTCATATTTCAAATCATTAGGTTCGTACGCAGTCAGTTTGATTGTACTCAGTGTATCTGTTTCAGCTGCCGATTTTACCTCCGCACTGAATTTTTTATCTACGACAGCCGTTTTTGCCGGGTCTATCCGATGCAAAGCGTCTATCTCTTCATTGGCATTGTCCACATACTGCACCTCGTTTACAAACCAAGCATTGCCCAGCGTATGAGGATTCCGTATTGGGACGGTCTTTCCACCTTGCAGCGGAAAAATAAAGTAACGGGTATTCAGCATATTCAACACAGGAAATCCGGACGGAGCCACCTTCTGCATATCACCTCCCGCCTCCGAAACAGCCTTGAACACGCCATTCATCTCGGTACTGATATGCTCCTCTATCATTTCCTGATAGCGGCGCAGTTTGGCGGCATGATATCCACCGATGCTCTTATGCCAATAAGAAGTCGTATTTTCATTAAACGTATTGCCGGCTAGGTTCAGCACCCGGAAATCCAACGTTTTATCGGCCAATATCGTCTTATCCGTTTCGGTCGGTTTAAAGGAATTATCCTGTTGTACCTTTTCCACAAACTGGTCATCATACAAATAACGTTTGTTCACACTCCACATATCTGCCAGACAGAGGACAGCCAATGCCAGAATCGTCACCTTCGCTTTCAGCTTGCCCATGCCATATAACCAAAGAACTGCCGTACCTATCATAATAATAAAGAAGCTGCGCCATGCATCCGAAGTAAAGACACTCCGACGGATTTCTTCTAGATTAGCAAGTAACGGAGCCAGCTGATCTGCCGGAATACCCTGCAATGCCTGCATTTCCATGCTTGAAACATACGACGGGAAAAAGAAACCGGGAGCCAATGCAAACAATAAAGCGATACCACCTGTCAATCCCAGACTGATATAAAACGACCGGGCCCGTTCCTTAACCAACTGAGGACGTGCCATTACCTCCTTTAAAGCAAGGACAGCCAACAGAGGTATGGTAAACTCAGCAATGACCAAAATGGAAGAAACCGCACGGAATTTATCGTACATCGGGATATAATCCAAAAAGAAATCAGTGAATCCCATAAAATTCTTTCCCCATGACAGCAGGACAGACAAAACAGTAGCACTCAAAAGCGCCCATTTCATAGGACCTTTCACTATAAACAGTCCAAGAATAAACAGAAACATTACAAACGCCCCCACGTATACAGGACCGGATGTACCGGGTTGCTCGCCCCAATACTGGCCTATCTGGCTATAGATGCTATTATACATAGGATTCGCCTTTTCCATCGCCTTTTCGTTAGCTGCTAAAGGTACGGAAGCGCCACCTTTCACATTAGGAACAAGCAAAGAGAAAGTCTCACCGATACCGTAACTCCACTGAGTGATATAATCTCGTTCCAGACCACTTTTAGTCTGATTATGACTATCCGGTTTCACCAGCTCACTCTTTCCACGCATCGTTTCCTTACTATACTCATACGTATGATATAAGTTGGATAGATTTATGCAAACTCCCAAAATACCGGCCATCAACAACACCCCAGTTGCTTTCAGAAATTGCGGCATTTCCTTCTTCTGCCAAGCATCCACTCCAAACGCAACCGCCATAAAGAGCATGACAAATAGAAAATAATAACTCATCTGCACATGGTTCGACACTATCTGCAAAGCAACAAAAACCGCTGTCAGCAAACCGCCTGACAAGTATTTTCCTCTATAAGCCAATACCATACCGGCTATAGTGGGTGGAATATAGGCCAAGGTTACAAATTTCCAGATGTGTCCGGCAGCTATAATGATGAAAAAATAAGAAGAAAACGCCCACAACACAGCCCCCAATGAAGCCAGCCAGACCGAGAAATCGAATGCACGCAATAATATATAAAAGCCCAACAGCATGACAAATACATACCACACATAATTCGGGAGATACAAATGATACAACTTCTCCACTCCCTTCAGGGTATCCGTAGAATCATAACTGGGTGCCATCTGATAAGTAGGCATACCACCAAAAATCGAATTAGTCCAGCGCGTACGCTCTCCCGTACGTTCCAGATATTCTTTCGCTTCTTCACCAGCACCAATGCCCGCCACAGAGTCATGTTGTGAAAGGATACGCCCTTCTGTCACTGCCGGGAAAAAATAGACGAATGAGATGACAGCAAAGAGGATAATCACTACTATATCAGGTAGTATTCTTTTAAATAAGTTCATAAGTATATCTGTTTATTAACGTTGCAAAGATACGATATACTCTGATAAAATGCGTACATTTGCAGCCATAAATAAAGTTGAATTATGAAAATAGGAATTATAACAGCCATGAGTTCCGAGCAGAAACAAGTAACGCAACTGCTCGAAAACAAGAAAGAATACACCGAAGGTCCTTTCCAATATACTGAAGGCAGCATTAGAAATAATACCATTATCCTGATGAAATGCGGAATAGGTAAAGTGAACGCTGCTGCCGGTACTGTAGAACTGATCCGTACCTTCCAGCCCGACTGTGTCATCAGCACCGGTGTAGCAGGAGGTATAGACAGCTGCCTGAAAATAATGGATGTTGTGGTGAGCCGACAAATTGTATATCATGATGTATGGTGTGGAGAAGGCAATGTGTATGGACAGATACAAGGACTTCCCGCCCGATTCGAAGGTAATGCTACATTGTTTGATTGCGCCATGTCACTGGATACTCCGACCGCCATTCATGGAGGCCTGATATGCAGTGGAGACAAATTTATCACCGACCGTTCCGAACTTAACGACATTAAAGAAAAGTTCCACGAAGGGCTGGCAGTAGATATGGAATCGGGAGCCATCGCCCAAATCTGTTATATATATAAGGTACCGTTCATCAGTTTCCGTATCATCAGCGATACACCGGGAGCCGACAACCATTGGGAACAATACACAAATTTTTGGGAGACTATAGCCGACCGTTCCTTCGAGGTCACTCATACCTTCCTTTCCTCATTACCAGCTAATTTATAAAAACGAATAATATGAAAACAATACCCAGTTTTACCATTGATCATATCCGCTTGCTTCGCGGTATCTATGTATCCAGAAAAGACGAAATGGGCAGTGAAACGGTCACCACCTTTGACATCCGCATGAAAGAACCTAACCGGGAACCTGCTTTGGGACAAGGAGCCTTGCATACTATAGAGCATCTAGCTGCCACCTACCTACGTAACCACCCTATATGGTCTGACAAAATTGTCTACTGGGGACCGATGGGATGCCTCACTGGCAACTACCTGTTGATGAAAGGCGATTTAAAATCAGAAGATATTGTAGAACTGATGCAGGAAACGTTCCGCTTTATAGCCAATTTTGAAGGCGAAGTTCCGGGAGCCGCCCCTAAAGATTGCGGTAACTACTTGCTTCATGACCTGCCTATGGCCAAATGGGAGTCGGCCAAATATCTGCATGAAGTATTGGAACACATGACAAAAGATAATCTGTATTATCCTACTAAAGAGTAATTCTCTACAACAGAACAGTAGAAACGTAATAACAGAAAATAGAAAAGCCGCTCTCTGAAAAGAAAGCGGCTTTTCTTTAAGTCCTTTTCAATAAAGATTGAATTACTTACGTAATCCTAATGCTTTAACAATAGCACGATATCTTTCGATATCACGATTCTTCAGGTAGTTCAACAACGCACGGCGTTTACCTACCAAAGTTGTCAAAGCTCTTTCAGTGCTATAATCTTTTCTGTTGAGCTTCAGGTGCTCAGTCAGGTGAGAAATACGGTATGAAAACAAAGCTATCTGCGCTTCAGCTGAGCCAGTATCAGTGTTAGACTTTCCGTACTTTTCAAAGATTTCTTGTTTTTTAGCTGCATCTAAATACATAATTCTTAGATTTTTTGATATATAAAATTTTCATTTAGCGGGTGCAAAGATAGACATTATCTTTTATATCACAATGAATTAGAGCGATTTATTTTTTAAATAATCTTCTATCTCTTTTACTGTCGCATCTTTCAGCAACACCTTTTTGTCCTTATCCAACAGATAAAGAGCAGGCATCGCTTTCAAATCATAGCATTCTTCGGTCAGTACCGTCAATTCTTTATCATAGCTGTTGATCCATCCATCAGGAATTTCATTCTGGTGTTTCGTCCATACTTCACGGTCTTCATCGGGATAGAAAGCAAGAATTTTCACTTGTTTCATGATGTGGGGACTGTTCAATACAGCAGAGGTCTTCATTGTCGCCAGTGTTTCGGCACAACCATGACAATCCGGATTATAGAATAACAATAAAGTGTAAGGAGTGCAGATATCACGCATACGTTTCTGCATTCCCGAAGGCAAGGTATAAATAAAATCAGCGGCAATACTGCCCACCTTGTTCATACCAATCAATTTCAAATCATGTTGGGCACGGCTCCGAGCAGCCTCATCGGTCAGCGAAGAAGCAGACAGGAAACGGCAGACAGGCTCATAAAGCTCCTCATTCCGAAGGGGAGAATTCGGATCAAACAAGTATCTGCGGAAAATTTCCACAAAATAACCAAACATTTTTTTCTCCTGCGAAGCCTGCTGCATAATCCGGATTAAACAACTGTCCGACAGGGAAGATGGCACACGGTTCAATAAGTCCATGTAATCTACCAAAGCTTGTTCTGTGATATCCGGTACATGAATATAAGCGGTATCCTTAAAATTAAAATGATCCCAGTAATGCTGTACCATAAAGTTCAGCCGGTCTTCCGGGGATTGCAACATAATAGGGACCTCCGGCAAAGTGAAAGTCAACGATTTATTATCATCATTCACAGATAGAGATTTTTGTTTTTTGCCATCACAAGCGATAAGCAAAAAACAGCACAAGACTCCGATCCATATATCAGTTTTTCTCATACGCTTTTAATTAGGCATTGCACCTTTTACAAAAGTAGAAGGAATTCTCTGAAAAGCCAAATTACTTCGAAATTACTTTATCTCAGCCAGCCACTCATGAAATCCATTGTGAGGGGTATAATGTAATACATATTCCGTTTTGCTGTAGCTGATAATATTTTCGTGCGAAATCCGGCTTACATCCACTTCTGCTTTTGCCAGCCACAAAGTATCCTCCATGACATAACACCCTAAGGACACTCTCAGCATCATCTGGCTCAGGTAGAAAGCAGACTGTTCATAAGCATACCACTTTCCATCCTGTTCCCAATAGATATATATCAAGTCGGAATTGCTCAGCTCCCTTTCTAATATGGTCACTACCTCTCACATAGGAGTTGGCGGTAATCGTTTTTAATCAATATCATCTCAGTGTCTGAACACAGGGCAACAAACCACGGACCGTTCAGCAGTTTGTTCAGGTCTACTTCTACCTTGTCTAACATAACACCGTAGAAAAAACATGCCTCTTTCAGTTTCAAGGCCGCCTCACTAAGTTTGCTTAAGGATTTGGCGGAACGATGGTAAGCATACCAGCGCCCTTCCTCTTCATACAGATAAACTTCCGATTTACTACATGATTCTTTGTCCATTATTTCCAGTAGGTTGTTCATACTATTTAACATCTTTTACACAACGAACTTTTAGATCAGCATCAGTAGCATGGACAGTTACATTGGTTCCTTGGAACCAAAAACCATAAGAAGACCTATAAGCACCATTTGCTTTACTTCCTGAATAGTCCGTGCGGCAGGTAACATAACCACTCAACAGATTGTTTGCGCTCATCAGACCCAGTTCTTTCTGATTAGGCATTCGCCAAATTCCTTTATCAGTTTTTCCGCTATCCTCATAATAGTATTTACAAGGATCATATTCCGGTCTTTTCTTATTCTTAATCGTATAATAATTATTATTCCATCCACCATCCACCATCTTTTGTTTTAGATAGTCTTTAGACACTTGTATCCGTGAAGACAATCCATTGATTTCATCACGCTCCAAATGGATATCTATAGTTTCTGTAGTCCCTTTGGTTGCAGTCAAACCTGTCAATGTAAATATATTGTCACTATACTGATAGAATTTATTCGCTTCGTACAGTCCGTCGTCTGATGCCAACGTACGCACACAGCGAACCAAATTCGCATGTTGCCAACCGGTATTAACCTCTTTATTACTTGTGGACAACCCTTCTTCAGCCCAAAAAATGCTATTGGTACCGGTAGAAGCCGTGAAATAGTGATATTTAGCATTCTCTTTGTCATTATCATTGAGCGTGCTCATTTTAGCCCTAAACAAGCGGGCGTCCGGGTCAACGCTATTCAATGCACCCTCGCCATACCACAATCCGCGATACTGATCAACAGAGGCCATATACCATTTTACCTCATTAGCTTCAATCGTGCCGTTTCCATTCAAATCCCGGTTACGGCTCATACATGCCCGTATCGCCTGTTGGTACATGGGTTGCCTCCCGTCTGCCGGTACAATCATATTAGTGTCCGGATACCATGATTTTTCCTTGTTGCTTTGTACGGCACTGTTACGGGCATTCCAAGCATTAGGATTCTTGTGCTCACCCAAATTATTCTTATTCAAATAATAAGCAGTAGACAATTCTTCCTCGGTTATATTCTCCGTTCCATAAGGATAACCATTGAAACCGAAATGATAGAACGTAGTAATGGAACGCTGAGAAAGACTGTAACGCACTTTTGCATAAAGACTCTTCCTGTCCGTGCTCACCGACAACTGATTGGCAATAAGTATGGTACGAGGCGCACAATTGGAATAGACAGTCCATGATTTCCCTTTATAATAGTTTTCGTCCACGAAACAGGTGTAATAAGCGTATCCATCATTTGAGAATACTTCATCTTGATTGCTATCCGCATTTTCGTATAATGCCTTCAACATAAAGAACACATTAACCCAAGATGCGCCATATTTATTTGCATACTCATTATTGTCACCCGGATATTTGGCAACGGTGGTTAAACTCTGTCCTGAAATTCTGTTTTTAGAAACATTGCGTACAAAACGCAGCCATCCATAATCATCCTCTCCATTAAAAAGGCTCTGCCCGCTTATCGGACGGATTGTTCCTCCATCAAACGTAGCCAATTGTACATCACCTTCGGCATTAAAGATTCCCCCATCGGTAACATACAAATTCTCCGTATAACCGAAAGGTGTTGAGATTCTTACTATATATCCTTTTCCCGCCTCTTTCAGCGTCTTTATATTTTCCCGAGAGAATGTCAGCACTCTGGCCTCATAATGAGCGTCCAAATCAAAAGACTCTCCTCCTTCACTGTCAATCACCAATCCTTCCACATAGGGGTTGTCTCCCTCGACTTCCGCTTCCACTTTGATATCCTCGACACCGTTTACTTTCACCTTATATTTATAAGAGTAATTCCGGCGTATATTGAAGTCTTCAAGACTTCCGGTATTACTGAAGTTGCCAAAATGGATAGTATACGAAACCTCCCCGATAGTGGTGCCTTTCTTATAATTTCCACGAATCACGATATAGGAAGAATTATCCGGTGCATTATCGAACGATTTCACGTCATCCGTATAGGTATTCGTTTCACGATCCTTCCACATCTTTATCTCACCTCCCCGATAGGAACGGATATTCTCGGGAAGATAAAAAGTTAACGTTTCCCCGGCCATACCAGAATAAGATGACTCGACATCTGCGGTAGTAGCGTCAGCTGTACCATTCACCAACTTTCCACCGACAGCCACATTATGCAATTCATACGTACTGGGAGTGAAAGTTACTCCGTTACCGGCCTCAATGGTAAATGTATTCTTCGCCAATATTCTGTACAGTCTTATAACGTTGCTTTCGCTTATAACACCGGCTCCATTGGTTCCGGCAGTAATTGTAACAGCCTTGCCCCCATTCAGATAACCGGACATCATGAACTGTCCGTCGGTAGGATTAGGGGAAATAATGTGGCTGGCATTACCATACTGGCGTTTAAAGTCTATTGCAAGGAACTCGTCTCTTGTCAATGAGGAACCTGCCACATCCGCTTCATCAATTCCCGTCAATTTATTTTTGTCTGCGTCATCCAAGTAATAAATTGTACTGTTCAAGTTGGCAAGAGCATAGATATACGCTTCACCGGTTATTGCCTTTACAGTAACGGTTTCCGGTCCGGGAGTCGGTATAGGACTCGACTCTGTAGCCACCAGCTTTTTATATCCTGTCAGTTCTCCTGCCGCATTAAACACATAAAAGTGTAAATCATTCAACCTGTTTTCAGCAGTACTGGCGCGCGAAACAATCACTTCCTGATTGGTCTGCAACTGACAATTCAACTGCAAAATCACCTCTTTATTCTCTTCACCGGCAGAGTAAGCTATTTCCTCTTCCGAGCAAGCCCCCACGCCTATCAGTAACGAAAGGCAAAGCGCCATATATTTCAGTTTATTTTTCATATATAGTATCCTCCACAGATTATTTTCTTACATCACCGCCACCGTCACCAAAATCCAATTCGCCATTACCAACCTCTGTCCAATCCATTACTTGATATTGAAGTTCTGCATCTATCTCGATCGTACTCAGTTTAATATTGAACAGGTATGAATGGTTACGGATTACATCAAATATATCTCCATCTCCATTCGTCCGGAATTTAATAGTTCCCACTTTGGTTTTGTTATGATAGGTATAATGAACCGTCAATGAAATTTCATTCCCACCTGTAGTATTCACCTTTTCCGGCAGATAAATTTCATTTTCATATGCTGTCGTCACCTGCAAGCCGTCATAAGTAATAGTCTGATTCTGTGCTCCAGCAGGAATAGAAGGATATATATATTGAACCGTTTCCACCGGATTTGGAGTTTCCGTTGAAACACAATAGCCTTTGTCGTTGGCATTGTTCACTATTATCTTTGTGATAGTGAATCCTTGATATCCATCCTGCATATTCACCCAAATGCCCACCTTTGCTACAGCACGATAAAGGTTGCAAGCCAAGTCCACTCCCGTACCGGGTACAGCTGTCAAATTGCTGCTTCCCCACATCGGGATAGCTCTTTCTGCAAGTTTCCAAGGTATCGTAGATCCACCATAATGATAAACCAATTCTTTATAAACTTTGGCGATATTACTTCCTTTCTTTGTTTCCAGAAAATTACGTATAGCCGCTCCGGTCGTATAAGACGCTATCTTATTGTCTTTCAAGTTAGCCAGAACAACCAGTTTCACTTGTTCGCCACCGACCGTTCTCAACATGGTTCCTTCCAGCTGACGAGTATAATAGTTGTCACCTTCAACAGGATTGCCTAGTTTCAAATCCTGTACTTGATACAAAAAGTTATCATTTGCATCAACGACCAATACATATACATCATCCGCAGTCATGGCACTTTGTTCCACTGTGGTATAATCTAAATCACCTGGTTCGCTTGCGGCCCGTCCGCCGAAATTGGAGAATGCCAGTGTAAGGCGTACCGGTACCTTCCCGCCATCCGTAGCCTTTGCCACCTCCTCGTCCTTTGCACACGACGATAGGTACAAGCCGCAGAGCACCGCCATTAGTATATATGATAACCATCTTTTCATAGATTCTATTTTTTGTTCGTTGTTACATATCCATCTCGTTGAAGCGTACCACCCAGTCATTGATAATGATGCTGGTGTTAATCCACTTCATGTTCTCGTCCAGGAAGAAAGTCATGTTGTATTCGTCCTGACGATCCAGATATTCCTGCTGGGTCATGTCGTGACCTTCGGCCTCGGTGAGCAATAGGTATTTTACCAAGGGGATGGAGAGTACGGTCTCGCCCGTATCCTTGTTGGTGATGGACAGGCGCGGATTTTGATCCACCATCAGTCGGCCTACGGTAATCTGGGCAATGGCCACGCTGATATTGCTATCCTCAGTATCGCCCTCGGCACGTGCGCCTTTTGTGTCCATGTCCGTGCTTCCTTGAACGCGGTAATAGGGATAATATGTTAATGTTTCGTCTTTCAACAGCTTGTTGTCATAGTTCATCAGGCCGTTGTCGTCCGTAATCGTGAATTCAAAGTTATCGACATCTACAGTCACTCCGTCCATTTGCTGGAGAATGATGCGGATGCTGTTGGTATTCTTCACCAACGGCACTGTCACCACCTGCGAGGTGGCAGCCCTGGAAAAGGATTGCTTGGTCACTTCGCCGTGCCACAACGAAGAAAGCTTGCTGTTAACGATAGCCGTTCCGTCTTCCGCACGGCTGTACATTCTGTCCATCTTGCATTGCAGCTCGTCCATCGAGGATTCCCCCGCGGTAACCAAAGGTACCGAGAATGAAGCTTCGTTATTCAAGCCCGCCCAAGTGATAAGATGATAGTCACCTGGTTCCAAATCTACTTTCATGGTATATCCGTCTTCACCCAAAACGTCACCTTCTTCCGTCTTCTGATACACCAATTTGCCGTTATCGTCAAAAGCATAAAGCGTAACAGTCCCCACCTCGCGTGAGAAAGCATCGGCATACTTCATGTTATAATCATATTTGAACTTCACTCTGTACTCTACAGAGCAATCCACATCTTCTTCATCGAGTATGCTGCCGCACGACACAATGGCACTTCCCAATGTCATCGCCATCATTAGGCTGAAAGAGAGTTGTTGGGCGAATGTTTTTACTGTTTTCATGCTTTTGTTTTTTTAATGTTAGAATATTAAAGAGAATAGCAGGGAGAGGAGGAACACTCCTCTCCTGCTTATATAATAGGGTTATTAATTAGAAATTAACAGTGTTAAAGCGTACAATCCAAGGAGCTATTGTAGTTGTCAGTTTCAAGTATGCACTTTCATCGTCTATTGTTCCACCATCTTCCGGTATAATTGTCGAGCTGCCGATTTCCTTGAAAGTTCCAATCTTCAATGAATAGATGTTGTTACGCATGATAGCATATTGCATATTGTTTTCGTTTCCTTTGAAATGTTCGATAGGTGCGTAGTAATAACAATATCCATCTGTATAAGTTACCAAATTCTCAGCCTTATAAGCCGGGTAAACAGATTTCAAAGCATCCATTGAACGGAAATACTGATTGGCATATTTATATATGGTACCTACATTAGTACCCTCATTATCCAAGATTTCGCCACGGAATACAATACCTGTTACCACGCCTTTTTGCTGGTGATCCTTTGTTACTGAATTTTCAAGGCAATAAGTCAGGAATGCATCGTTAGATTGTGCAATTTCACCAATTTCAACATCACTTGACTTAGGAAGGTCCTTCAAGAAAGCATTGTTATAAATATCCTGTGAAGTCTGTAATTCACCTACTGTATTGAAGAAATAATCTGTAGCTGTTTTATCTCCATCAGCCCACAATCCGTCTGTTAGTGTCACGCTATTCTTGTCCACTGACTTAGGATCTACCAAATAATCACTATTAGTCAATGTACCAAATGGAGAGATGGTACTCCAATCACTGGTCTTATGTCTTACCGCATAAACGGTTTTTGACAAGTTCACCATAGCATATTTATCCAAATACACAGTCCATGTCTCCTCTGCTGTTGTAGAAGTTCCTTTTTCATAATGGAAAGCACCCGTTCTATCTGTTGCTACAAATACAGGAGCTTCTATTGAAGTCGTTGTTTCATTCTGTTTAACATTACCTTTATATTTATTATCAAGAGTTGACTCCAACTGATATCTGCCCGTTTCGTTTCCACCATTTAGCAAAACCCAAATTTCTGCATTATCAGCGTCAAGTAAAGCCTTGTTCAATTTAGTGATATAAATGTAGCTGGTTTTATCAGCTGTTGTTGTTTTCAACCATCCGTCAGTGGTTACCGTAGGGATAGTGGTTACTTTAACCTTTACATTATATTTATTGTCATTATTGTTCGGTGTAAATGTTATCTTGGAAACCACACGCTCCACTCTTATGGCTTGAATGATAGGTTGTGTAGGGTCCTGACTTGTGATATTTACCATTGCCGCTTCACTATTAGCCATCATAAAATGATCTCTTGCCGATGCACCTTTCGTAACAACATCAACAGATGCGTCGTTAGAGCTTCCTGCGGTAATAGAATAATTTGTAACATACTCATATACACCAGCAGCTGTTGCACTTGTTTCTTTTGCCTTATTTGCTATATCTGCACAAGGATTCAAAATAACCAATACATTATAACTACCTGTTTGGTTCAATTGGAAGCTAGGTTCGTAAACGCCACTCGTTACAGTTATATTATCAGCATACTCCACTAATCCTGTCGCTGTATTTCCCTGAACCGGGCTAATGATAATGACAGCATCTTTAATACTACCTTCCGAGGGTGTTCCATTTTCCACATCATCTCCTGTTTCAGCATCGGCAGCACGTCCTGAACCTGTAGAAGTAGAGATACTTAATGTAAGGTTAGCTTTCACCTTTTCTGGTTGTTCAATATTGTTGTTTTCTACAATATCATCGTTTGTACATGCTACCAAAGCGGCGCAAGCAAACATTCCTAATAATAAACCCTTAATCTTCATAATCTTAAGTTTTTCAGTTTATAAATTCTTTATTTTTGTAATTTCTATTCTTGTTCATTGATATTGCAAAGGTAAAGGCCTTTTAAGGTTAGTCTTAATTGGTGTTTTCGGCAAAATAGATTGGCATCTTTGACAAAATGACTTTTGGAGTCTTTTTGAAGGGCATTTTCTTCATCCATGAATGAAACGCCCTATACTTTGCAAGAATCGCCACTTATATTTTTCGTAGCGATAAACAAAAAATACGCCGCCATATATGTTTGTATTTTTCAATTTGTTAAATTGTTCAATATTCATCCTTTTGTCTAACTGAACTTCCTGTTACGCTTCCCCCTTTTGATACTCCTTCTGAAGTTGGTGAAGTGCATTTCATTCAAACTCCTTATTTATCTGGTACTTTCTTTCCGTACCGGATAGTCATGGAATATAGCGGATTCAGAGATTGCGGACAAGTGGGAGAAAATACTAAGAAATTCAGCTTCACGGCTACTACACTACGCCAGATTCAATCCGCACCTACAGTAGAGGTTCTTCAAAGAGATTGGTTCAAATCCAGCAATGAGGTGTTTCCTTAAGGAGTCGTTCACAATTATTTCACCTAATATTCCGGTCTGAATTCCACTCATAATGCAGTTCCAAAAAGTAAGTGCAGTTCATGAAGCAAGTAAGTGGCCTTACTTTTTTTCTATAATATGGGTAACTGTCCGGATGAAAAAATAATAAAGATATTTGCGAGTATCTACTTATCAGGTTTAATAAATAGCTATAGCCATAAAATTCAAAATCCGGGAATAGACTCTACTACCCCGGATTTTACCTTGCGCTTTTCACAAAGAACAAGTTTCTTCTAACATCTTTTATTGTACTGTTTGTCTATATGTCTTATTTTCCAAAGATTGCATCATCTTTACGTTTATTGACCATTTCTTCCAAATTGGCACCGGCTTCAACAGAACCTTTGGCCTGCGCCTGTTTGAAATAACTTTCGGCAGAGTCGAGATCCCCTTGCAACAGTTTCAGCACGCCTCTGTTGTTCAGCGTCGCACTCGCTTGTGCATCAGCCTTATCCAAATAACGGACTGACTGTTGCAAGTCACCTCGTTGGAGTTCGATAGCGGCAGCGTTTATATTCGCTGTTGGGTCATCAGGGAACATGCGCACTGCCACATCGAACACTTCGTTAAACTCGTTGCTTCCCTTTTCGTATGTCTGAGCAACCAAGAACATTTCCTGCAAGCTCAACTGCTGGGGACGGGTTCTTATAATCTGTTTCGCTTCCTCTACATTGAATCCGCGTACTACATAACGCACTGTGTAATCAGAGTGACGCAAAGCCGGATAGCAATCTTGTAATAACGTGGCATATACTTTTCCACCATCCAAGGCTTTAATGCATCCCTCCTTCACATCATAATCGTTTTCATTCTTATCTATTATAGACAAAATTTCATCTTTCAGCGGTAAAGCATTCTTTGTGACATATTCACGCAATCCAGCCCAGTCTTCGGGCACAGAATTCACTTTGAACAGATCTGCTTTAAAACCATACTCGCTCATTACATAGTTCTTTAACGCTTCAGCACGACCTTGCGCCAGACGCGCATTAGCCGCATATCTGCCCTCAGGAGAGGCATAACCCACGATATCTATTTCAGTAATGGTAGTATTGGCATCATTCTTCACCACATCCACTGTACGCTTGATAGCTGCCAGTTCAGAGGGATTACGACGATAATCAGGATAAATCCTGGTCTGGTTTACCGGAAAATCCAAATAAGCACGGCCTTCTTCAGCACGATTCTTCACAGCCTCGACAGCAGGAGAAACAAATGCCACAGCAGGTTTCACCACATAACGCTCCAAATTGGCACGGGTCACAAAGGCGCTGCTTTCTTCTTTTTGGCAATTGGCACAACCACGGACATCAGCCAACAGTTCCAGTTCAGCACCATTCATCCATTTCTCGTATGGAATACGGGCTGAATAATTTACAGTCTGTTCCGTTCCATTCTTACGACGAAGAATGGTATATGCATCCGACGGAATACTGCGTTCACGCTGTTGCACGATGGAACGGATACGCCCATATACCCAAATAGCAGGCAAAATCCTGTTATAACTGTTATCCTGTGTCTTCAAAACCGGAGTCAGAGTTGCCACACAGTTGGAAGAAAGCTCCATTGCAGTCGGCAACGTGATATCCATTCCTATCATCACCTGTCCATTATCACTAATCAGGATTGACTGGTTGCTGACTTGTACCTGACCACCTGATAATGTCTGTGCACCTACCGGAATAGTCGGAATCAATAATATCTCCACATTCTTCACACTCATATTTCTTATAACGCACATAAGCATAACCCAAGCCGATGGTGGCGCCCAGATTCCAATGACGTCCCAGCACAAACTGATAACCGTAACTGACACCGCCACCATAAAAATGTCCCTTATAACGGAAGTCTTTCAAATCATCGAAAGGAGAAAACGGCAAATCAATACCGGTAGTATTGTATGCTCCTCCCATTAAATGGAAACCGAAGAAATGACCATTGAACTTATCACAAAGCCAATAGCGCAACTCAGGCTGTACCATCACCAGTTTCAGCATTTTATTATCGCTGTATTTCCAGGGATTATAATAAAACGGAATATCCACTGTAAGCTTCTTACTCAACCCTACTTCCACTCCTAAGTTTGGTATGGCGACAGCATCCATCGCCACATTAGTTTTAACAGCCATCTGTCCATACATAAATAAGGAAGAAGCCAACAGACACACCCATGAAAATAAAAATCTTCGTATTACCATATTCTATTCTTTCTAGCTAAGTTATTGTTTACTTCACAAAGGTAAAGGCTATTTTTTTAACAGGATATTGGCAAATTAATCTTTATTAAGAGGTAGTTTCAGCAAAATGCAAAATGAACAAAAAACAATCCTAGTTCCTATTTTCGTCAAAAATAGAACATACATTCAATGAGAAACATTCCAACTATCAAATGGAACACCAACGGAGTTTTCTCCATTCATAGGTGAAACTCCTTTCATCATGATAGAAACGCCCCTTATATAGCCAAACACCCCCTTCTTTCCAACATAGCAGGCATTTTCATCAAAAAGAGGGTGTTTTCATCAAAAAAGCTTGAAAATAATTTGGATACATAAAAGGAATACCTATTTTTGTATCGGATGATAATGGGTCAATCATTCAAATAATCAAAAAACAATAAAAAATTATAGTTCTATGAAGGCAATGCATTTAATAATTGCCATGCTCGTCATGATGAGTTTGGCATCCTGCTCTGCAGATGGTAATGACCCCGTTGAAAACTCTGTTTCAACGTATCTCCTAGAAAAAACGTATGGAGCCAGAAGCGTTACATACAAAGAAAATAATTCTGACAAGTTAAAATTAAGTGAATTACCGGCTATCAGTCTTTCTGAGGCCGACCATATTCTATCTGTCCTACGAAAACATACTGATGCTCAAGAAGAACTTGATATTCGAACTGCTACCAAAGGAGAACAAACATGGCTGAGAATTGTAATGAAGCAAACAATAGATCATAAATATGCTTTCACTATCCAGCTGAATATGAACTGTTACAGTGACGGAAGCTTGTACTATGGCGGATATCAGGCGGAATGTTCTTCTTCTTTGATAAAATGGTATCTTAAAGGTTTTAGCCTGGCTACCGATAATGCCACAAAAAATTATAAATTCGAATCCCAAAGCTATATTTATATGAAAGTAATAGATAACGGAATCAAATATATGCAGATTCCTGTCACTATAAAAGGCAACTATAATCCCCGAAACCATGATGCTGCATTTTCCTACAATTTATGATATATAATGCAATAATCACTTTATAATATATACCATCATTCCCCCCTTGTTTCTAGCTTAGCCTACATACCTTAAAAAAAGCAAGAGACAAGGGGTGCACTTCATTCAAATACAATCGTCTAATAATCAAGGAAAAACAAAACAGTATGAATGAAATACCTACCATCCTTTATTTCCACCGAACCTGTTGATACTAAAAACAGAATATATTCTTATGATTTTTAGTTGGTTATGAAAATATAGTTTGCTATATTTGTAGGAATTCCTAAAATAGATTAAGGAATAATATCAGGCAGATTGTACGTGACCAATTTGATTACAGGGGAATAAAAGTGAAACAATTTATTATAATGAAATCTTTAATAATCACCTTATTATGTAGTTTTTGTCTATCAACTACTAATGCCCAAAGTTATTTCCGCCAGTGTGGTATCCAACTACTTACCAAACAAAACGGATTGAGCAACAATACATTGACTGGAATCTATCAGGATAAAGCCGGCTTTTTATGGTTAGGAACCGATGTTGGACTGAGCCGCTATGACGGAATACATTTTCATAATTACAATTTGATTGATAAAGAGCCACGTGCCTTAGCTCATTTATATGAAACATCAAACAATCTGCTATGGTCCCATATCGCCAATTTAAACCAAATAGCATGTTTTGACAAGATGCGTGGAATCTATATGCCACTTATCTCACCTACCCCTGAGGTATTGAAAGATATACAGGATATATGTGTACTGCAAGACAAATTATATGCCTTGACCTCCAATGTCATAGTAGAGTTAAAGATGGAGAAAAATGCAGATGAAATAAGACTGACCGCCCAACCGCTTATAGATATAAAAACAAAAGTCCTAAAACTTTATAATAACGAAGATATTTTATGCGCACTGACAGTAGAGAATCAAATCTTACTTTATAACGTTTCCGATAAAAGTAGCGAGCATATAAATGGAACCGATCTAGGTATTGTGAAAGCCGACAACATTGAAAAAATACATATATATAATAATAATGTGTGGATCTGTGACCAAACCGAAGGAATCATCTGTTATAATACAAACACTAAAACATCCCGCACACTGAATGACAACAGCCAGTCATCCTTCATTCAAAAAGATATACGCGATATTATCCAGATAGATAAAACCACATTCATTATAGCCACATGGAGTTCACTGTCAGCCATAAGATTTGAAACGGACAACTACCTCCAGTCGCCATTCCACATTATAGACCTGACCCAACATGATTCTTACTATACCCCTATCCTCAAAAACAGAATTACCGACATCCATTTTGACAAATCCAACAATGTGCTTTGGGTAGGAACTTTCGGCAGAGGATTACTGAAACTGAATCTCAAAGGAAACGATATCAACCGTATCCTGTTGAACGATGAAATAAGATATGTGAATGGTATAGCACAAGATGCCGATGGATACATCTGGCTGGTCACCGAAAAAGATGGCATATATAAAAGTATAGAAAATAAGATCTTCCCCAATCTGCGCTTTTCCTTATGGGAGAAAAGTAACAAGAATAATCATTATTGCCTGCACAAAGATCGAAATGGAGGACTATGGTTCGGCGATAACAAAGAAAACATTCTTTGGGTAAATCCTACTACCGGTGAAACAGTGATTCACCAACTACCCCCCGAAACAGCAGACTCTGCTGTAACTGCTGCTATCTTGAAACTATATCTAAACTCACAAAACCATTTATGGATTGCCACCGAAAAAGGAATAATGGTCTATAACCATCAGACACACGAATGTATAGCAGCACAACCTTATACGAAAGAATTCAAAAAAATAACCGCTATATGCGAAGATGGAGATGGAACCATGTGGCTGGGTACTGAAAAAGGGATACACCGTGCCAACTGTAAAGGGAAACAAATAAAATTCACTGGTGGTTATGAAAAGGAAAGAAACCTGACACCCGGAAAAGTATTAGCACTTTATCTGAACAACTATAACCAACTGCTTATCTCGTACACTGATAAAATTATCCAAATAGACGGAAAAGAGAAAACCGTATCCTCTACCATGATCTTGCAAAAGGACTTGCCTAACGGACACATAAGCTGTATGATAGATGATAAGAACGGAAATACCTGGCTAGGAAGCAATGCTGGTTTTATCACACTAAATAACAAGAACAATGCATCATATGCCTATGCATTACCGGAGAGTTATTACGATGTATGTCGGCTGAATGACGGGAAATTACTATGGGCGAACTCTACAGGGTTGCTCTATTTTGAACCGCGCACTTTAAAAGAAAGTTCAAGTAACCGCCAATTCCATATCTCCGATATAGATATTAATTACAATAAAGTAGAAATAGGAGAAAAAATAAACGGACAAGTCATCCTAGACATACCTGCGTACCTGATAGAACATTTATCTTTAGACTACAATAACAACAACTTGATTCTCTATCTAAGTGATTTGAAATACGGAACCTCGCCCAACACAGTGAAATATCGCCTGTTACCCACAGAAGAAAAATGGAATACGAATTATGACGATCATATAAAACTCAGCAATATCACTCCTGGGAAATATGTGCTGGAAATACGCTCGTCTTATCCGTTGGAAGAAAATGAACAAATAACCCGGTTATCCATCAATGTAAATAGATATTGGGCTGCAACCGGATGGGCCATCGCCGCATACATCCTGACTATTATCATTATTTCCTTGTTTACATGGATGTACTTTAACCGGAAATTACAGAAACGGCAAGTTTACAAAGCCAAAGAAGTGAAACTGAAAGAAAAGCTGGAAGAAGAAACAGAAATAAGAAAAGAAGAAGAGAAAAACCACCAATTGCGTGACCAAATCAGATATATGTTGGCACAGGAATTACGCACTCCGTTATCACTCATCACTGCTCCGTTAAAAGAAATGATTACTAATACGACCTTCCCGGAATCATTCCTGCAAAAAGCTAAAATGGCCTATCGGAATTCAATCAGCCTGCAAGACATTTGTAACCAGCTATTGAATATTCATCAGCAAGAAAGTTACAGTCTTAAATTGAATGTGGCCCCCTATCCCGCCAGCGTGATAGCCGACACTGTAGTTCGTGCCTCTCACGAGCTACTGAACGTCAGTCCCATTAACCTGCATTATGACAAAGACAACAAAATAAATACAGAAATATGGATTGACCGGAAAAAGATAACCTTTATTCTAAGTAATATATTATCCAATGCATATCGGCATATCTCGTATTCCGGTTCCATCCGTTTTACTGTAAACACCAGTATTATCAACGGAAAGGATTTCTGCCTTTTTACTATAGAGGATGACGGGAAAGAAATGATAGAAGAGTCCTCTGTTATCTTCCTTGGATCGGATAATTACAACCCTCCAAGCAACCGGCTACACCCCGAATTAGGCATTGAAATTATGAAAACGACAGTACTCGCCCACCACGGTGATATCCAGATCACTCAAGAAAAAAACAAAGGAACCCGAGTTGTCCTTTATATCCCTCTAGGTAAGCAACATTTGAAAAATGATGAAAACGTATGTTTCATCGAACCCGAAACAATAGCGGAAGATCCAAATAAAGCAATGATTACCGCAGAGGATAAGAGACAACAGGAAATAGCAAACAGCATAACTGCCAAACCTATTGACAACCCCGAAACCAAATACAAACTACTGGTTGTTGAAGACCATGCAGATATCCGCCTCTATCTGAAAGTATTATTCTCTGCTACCTATAATATTATTATGGCGGAAAATGGGGAAGAAGGAGTAAGAATAGCGCGTAAAGAAATACCGGATCTTGTAATAACGGATGTCATGATGCCTATCATGAACGGTTTTGAATGTTGCCGTATCCTAAAAGAAGATCTAAAAACTTGCCATATCCCTATTATTCTACTGACAGCTTTGACAGATGACGAAAATATAGTGAAAGGAATAGAATTAGGAGCTGATGACTATATTCTGAAGCCGTTCAATCCGGAGATTCTCCGCACCAAAGTAAAACGTTTAATAAAAAGCCGGACTGAACTGAAACAGATTTATACCAAACTACTAATGCCTTCCATCACCGTCAACGGCTCGCAAGAAGAAAATACGGAAACAATCATCATAGAAGACCCGTTCATCACACAAATTCTGAATATTGTAAATGAGAACCTGCAAAATCCGGAATTCAATGTGAAAAAACTGGCCGAAATGCTGAATATGAGTCAACCTACCCTTTACAGGAAAGTAAAACAACTCACTAATTTCACTATCATAGAATTAGTAAGAGGAGTCCGGTTAAAACGCTCTGCCGAATTACTGAGAAGCCGCAAATACAATGTTCAGGAGGTGGCCGAAATGGTTGGTTATAATGACATCCCCACTTTCAGAAAGCACTTTGTCGATTTCTATGGCACTACTCCCTCCACATTTAATAGTAAAGAAGATACGGAAGATAAAAAATAATCGTTAACAGCCAAATATTTTTTGAATTAAAAATCGTACCTTTGCAGCCAAATATATAGGTATAGTATGCAAGACATTAGAAACATTGCGATCATCGCCCACGTAGACCACGGAAAAACAACACTGGTGGACAAGATGATGCTGGCGGGACATTTGTTCCGCAACGACCAGACAAATGGTGAACTGGTATTGGATAATAATGACTTGGAACGCGAAAGAGGGATAACTATCCTTTCAAAGAACGTTTCAATTAACTACAAAGGAACAAAAATCAATATTATTGATACTCCGGGACACGCCGACTTCGGTGGCGAAGTAGAACGTGTACTCAATATGGCTGATGGATGTATCTTATTGGTAGATGCATTCGAAGGCCCGATGCCGCAGACACGCTTCGTATTGCAAAAGGCGTTACAGATCGGTTTGAAACCTGTAGTTGTTGTGAACAAGGTGGATAAACCCAACTGCCGTCCGGAAGAAGTATACGAAATGGTATTCGACTTGATGTTCAGCCTGAATGCTACAGAAGATCAGTTGGACTTCCCCGTTATTTATGGTTCTGCCAAAAATAATTGGATGAGTACTGACTGGAAGACCCCAACAGAAAATCTGGTTCCGTTGTTGGATGCTATTATTGAGCACATTCCAGCACCGAAACAGCTAGAGGGAACTCCTCAAATGTTAATCACCTCTTTAGACTATTCAGCATATACAGGTCGTATAGCTGTGGGACGTGTACATCGTGGTACCCTGAAAGAAGGTATGAATATTACACTGGCAAAGCGTGATGGCAGTCTGATAAAGTCTAAAATCAAAGAACTACATACTTTTGAAGGCTTAGGACGTAAAAAGACAGATGCCGTTTCATCGGGAGATATCTGTGCTGTAGTAGGTGTAGAAGGCTTCGAAATTGGTGATACCATCTGCGATTTCGAAAATCCGGAACCATTGCCCCCCATCGCCATTGACGAACCGACCATGAGCATGTTATTCACTATCAACGATTCTCCTTTCTTCGGCAAAGAAGGTAAGTTTGTGACTTCACGCCACATCCAAGATCGCTTGACCAAAGAACTAGATAAGAACCTGGCATTGCGTGTACGCAAAAGCGAACTGGAAGACGGTAAATGGATTGTATCAGGACGTGGTGTACTTCATCTTTCTGTACTGATTGAAACCATGCGCCGCGAAGGATACGAATTACAAGTAGGACAGCCTCAGGTTATTTTCAAAGAAATAGACGGAGTAAAATGCGAACCTATCGAAGAATTAACGATCAGTGTGCCCGAAGAATATTCCAGTAAAATGATCGATATGGTAACCCGCCGTAAGGGTGATTTGGTTTCTATGGAAACACAGGGTGACCGCGTAAACATTGAGTTTGATATGCCTTCGCGCGGTATTATCGGTCTTCGCACCAATGTACTGACTGCATCGGCCGGAGAAGCGATCATGGCCCACCGCTTTAAATGTTACCAACCATACAAAGGTGAGATAGAACGTCGCAGCAACGGTTCTATGATTGCTATGGAAAGCGGAACAGCTTTTGCATACGCTATTGACAAATTACAGGATCGTGGCAAATTTTTCATTTATCCGCAAGACGAAGTATATGCCGGCCAAGTGGTAGGTGAACATGTTCATGAAAACGACTTGGTGATCAATGTAACTAAATCGAAAAAGCTTACCAATATGCGCGCATCAGGTTCTGATGACAAGGCACGCATCATTCCTCCGGTAGTATTCTCGTTGGAAGAAGCATTAGAATACATTAAGGAAGATGAATATGTAGAAGTTACTCCAAAGAGTATGCGTATGCGTAAAGTGATTCTTGACGAAACAGAACGCAAGAGAGCCAACAAAAGCTAATCAATCTACATTGAATATAAAAAAATCCCGAAGGCCATATTACCTTCGGGATTTTTTATCTCTAATCTACAAACTTCACTTTACTAACCTCTCTAGGTTTAGCAGCCGGCATTTCATCGGGATAACCGAAAGCAATCGCATAAAGCAACTCATACCCTTCACTGAATCCCAACTTTTTCATATATTCCGCAGCTGCAGGTGATTTCATGAAACGCACAGGTCCTCCCAAACAACAGGAACCTATTCCCATTGACCAGGCAGACAAAATCATATTCTCACCCAACAAACCACAATCGATCTGTGACATATCATATGCAGGATCGTTAGCAATAAACACTACTGTAGGAGCATTATTGAACATATTCTTAAATCCCGGACGTTCTGCCGCTTTGGGATTTTCTTTTTTGAATATTTCAGTCAAACCATTGATAAATTCCGGATTATCTACTACACGAACCTCCCATGACTGTTTATTCATTCCATTAGGTGCATTGATTCCACATTCTACTATAGTCTGCATCTTTTCACGCTCCACAGCCTCGGGCTTATACTTCCGTATACTACGGCGACTCATAATAGTTTCTACCACAGGGTTTACCTGGCTCACGGAAACACTATCCGCAACAACTTCCTTCTGTCGGGAGCCTTGCGATGTACAGCTGCATAATACGAACATGCCTGCACCAACTAACATTAATCTAAATAATTTCATTTGCTATCATATTTGGTTTGCAACAAATCTAGGCATTTTCAAGCATAAAAAAAAGTGGTTCCTTTATAAGGAACCACTTTTTATATGTTAAATCTGTAAAATTCAAATTACAACTTCGGACCAGCAGCAACCAATTTCTTACCTGCTTCGTTACCAGTAAACTTAGCAAAGTTCTTAATGAAGCGACCAGCCAAATCTTTAGCTTTTTCATCCCACTGAGCAGCGTCAGCATAAGTATCACGAGGATCAAGGATCTTCGGATCAACACCCGGCAATTCTGTAGGAACAACGAAATCGAAGTAAGGAATAACCTTAGTAGGAGCCTTATCAATAGAACCATCCAGAATAGCATCAATAATACCACGAGTATCACGGATAGAGATACGTTTACCAGTACCGTTCCAACCAGTGTTAACCAAGTATGCTTTAGCACCAGTCTTTTCCATCTTCTTAACCAATTCTTCAGCATACTTAGTAGGATGCAATGACAAGAAAGCAGCACCGAAGCAAGCAGAGAATGTCGGAGTCGGTTCAGTGATACCACGTTCTG
>ENA-OXET01000024-OXET01000024.1-human-gut-metagenome-genome-assembly--contig:-NODE-24-length-138742-cov-17.265418_pt1 | contig 138742 bp, 99 predicted proteins | sample MGYA00249831_ERZ652256 | MGnify/ENA primary metagenome ERZ652256 (study PRJEB26925, sample SAMN05826983) | human gut metagenome | biome: ENVO:2100002; feature: ENVO:00000062; material: ENVO:00002003... | reverse complement strand
TGTCGTCAGCTCGTGTCGTGAGATGTTGGGTTAAGTCCCGCAACGAGCGCAACCCTTATGGTCAGTTACTACGCAAGAGGACTCTGGCCAGACTGCCGTTGACAAAACGGAGGAAGGTGGGGATGACGTCAAATCATCATGCCCTTTATGACTTGGGCTACACACGTACTACAATGGCGTTAAACAAAGAGAAGCAAGACCGCGAGGTGGAGCAAAACTCAGAAACAACGTCCCAGTTCGGACTGCAGGCTGCAACTCGCCTGCACGAAGTCGGAATTGCTAGTAATCGTGGATCAGCATGCCACGGTGAATACGTTCCCGGGCCTTGTACACACCGCCCGTCACACCATGAGAGCCGGGGGGACCCGAAGTCGGTAGTCTAACCGCAAGGAGGACGCCGCCGAAGGTAAAACTGGTGATTGGGGTGAAGTCGTAACAAGGTAGCCGTAGGAGAACCTGCGGCTGGATCACCTCCTTTCTAAGGAGTCAGGCGAAAGAGTGACATCAAAAGATGACAGTCTTTCGGAACAGGTGATAGATACAGGTTGATTAGATATTGTTCGATTTTGAGGGCCCTGAAAAGGGAACTCAAAGACGTACCTTGAAAACTGAATAATAACTGCGAAACAAAGATTATAGTAAGTTCTTTTTAAGAAATATTACAATTTCAAAAGGAAGGGTAACATAATCTTCGTTGGCAAGAGAGAATCAAGAGGATACAAGCCAATCTCGAAAGAGATTAGTTTGATATGGTCAAGCGAACAAGGGCGCAGGGCGAATGCCTTGGCACTGGGAGCCGATGAAAGACGTGATAAGCTGCGATAAGCTTCGGGGAGCTGCAAATAAGCATTGATCCGGAGATTTCTGAATGAGGAAACTCACCTGGGTTCATACTCAGGTACGTTGTACTGAAATTCAAAATAGGTACATCGGGGGAACCGCCTGAACTGAAACATCTAAGTAGGGCGAGGAAGAGACATCAAATGAGATTCCGTAAGTAGTGGCGAGCGAACGCGGAAGAGGGCAAACCGAAGGTAGAAATACCTTCGGGGTACGGACTGCTTTTAGGACTCGATCTGTTAACCGAACGGCATGGGAAGGCCGGTCAGAGAGTGTGAGAACCACGTAGGTGAAAACGGAAAGAGCTGCGCAGATTCCAGAGTACGGCCAGACACGTGAAACCTGGTCGGAAGATGGGGGGACCACCCTCCAACCCTAAATACTACCCAGTGACCGATAGCGTATAGTACTGTGAAGGAAAGGTGAAAAGCACCCCGGGAGGGGAGTGAAAAAGAACCTGAAACCCTGTGCCTACAAGCACCTAGAGCACGTCAAAGTGTGATAGGGTACTTTTTGTAGAACGGTCCGGCGAGCGATTGTATGCAGCAAGGTTAAGGACTTAAGGTCTGGAGCCGAAGCGAAAGCGAGTTTGAAAAGGGCGTTAAGTTGCATATAATGGGCCCGAAACCGGGTGACCTACCCATGGTCAGGTTGAAGTGGAAGTAAAATTCCATGGAGGACCGAACCGACCTCCGTTGAAAAGGCGGCGGATGAACTGTGGGTAGCGGAGAAATTCCAATCGAACCCGGAGATAGCTGGTTCTCCCCGAAATAGTTTTAGGACTAGCCTCAAGTTAGATACCTGGAGGTAAAGCACTGAATAGCCTAGCGGCCGAGAGGTTAGCGAAGCTTATCAAACTCAGAATGCCAGAGTATTGATGCTTGGGAGTCAGACAGTGTCAGATAAATGTCATTGTCAAAAGGGAAACAGCCCAGATCTACAGCTAAGGTCCCAAAGTCAGGTTAAGTGGAAAACGATGTGAAGATACGCAGACAACCAGGATGTTGGCTCAGAAGCAGCCACTCATTCAAAGAGTGCGTAATAGCTCACTGGTCGAGCGTCTTTGCGCGGAGAATTTAACGGGGCTAAACCTGACACCGAAGCTTAGGCAATCCAGCAATGGATTGGGTAGGGGAGCGTTGTATACGCGGAGAAACAGTAGCGTAAGCGGCTGTGGAGTGTATAGAAGTGAGAATGCCGGAATGAGTAGCGCGAATGCAGTGAGAATCTGCATGGCCGAAAGCCTCAGGTTTTTGGAGGAAGGTTCGTCCGCTCCAAGTTAGTCGGGAGCTAAGGTGAGGCCGGAAGGCGTAGCCGATGCACAGACGGTAGAGATTCCGTCACCACCAAAAGAGTTAAGCACAGGGACACATTTGAAGTCTCAGAGCCGGGTGTTGGTTCCGGTAGAGATCGAGGGAAGTTAGTACCGAAGTCTGGGATGGAAGATGGCGAGAAAAGCTGTGTGTATTTCTGAGGTGCCCGTACCGCAAACCGACACAGGTAGGTAGGAAGAAGATTCTAAGGCCAACGGGAGAAGGGTTGTTAAGGAACTCGGCAAATTGACCCCGTAACTTCGGGAGAAGGGGTGCTCCAGAGATGGAGCCGCAGAGAATCGGCCCAAGCAACTGTTTACCAAAAACACAGGTTTGTGCTAAATCGAAAGATGACGTATACGAGCTGACGCCTGCCCGGTGCTGGAAGGTTAAGAGGAGATGTGCAAGCATTGAATCGAAGCCCCAGTGAACGGCGGCCGTAACTATAACGGTCCTAAGGTAGCGAAATTCCTTGTCAGGTAAGTTCTGACCCGCATGAAAGGCGTAATGATTTGGGCACTGTCTCAACAGCCCGCCCGGCGAAATTGTAGTACCGGTGAAGATGCCGGTTACCCGCGACAAGACGGAAAGACCCCATGGAGCTTTACTGTAGCCTAATATTGGGTTTCGATGTTGCATGCACAGGATAGATGGGACACTGGGAAACAATCGCTTTGGCGGTTGCGGAGTGGCCGTTGGGATACCATCCTTGCGATATTGGAATTCTAACCTGCGGCTCTGAATCGAGTCGGGGGACATTGTTAGGTGGGCAGTTTGACTGGGGCGGTCGCCTCCTAAAAAGTAACGGAGGCGTTCAAAGGTTCGCTCAGCTTGAACGGAAATCAAGCAAAAGAGTGCAAACGCAGAAGCGAGCCTAACTGCGAGACTGACGGGTCGAGCAGTAACGAAAGTTGGAGTTAGTGATCCGGTGGTATGTGAGTGGAAATGCCATCGCTCAACGGATAAAAGTTACCCTGGGGATAACAGGCTGATCTCCCCCAAGAGTCCACATCGACGGGGAGGTTTGGCACCTCGATGTCGGCTCATCGCATCCTGGGGCTGTATTCGGTCCCAAGGGTTTGGCTGTTCGCCAATTAAAGCGGTACGCGAGCTGGGTTCAGAACGTCGTGAGACAGTTCGGTCCCTATCTGTCGTGGGCGCAGGATATTTGATGGGAGCTGTCCCTAGTACGAGAGGACCGGGACGGACGTACCTCTGGCGCACCAGTTGTTCCGCCAGGAGCATAGCTGGGCAACTACGTACGGATCGGATAAACGCTGAAAGCATCTAAGCGTGAAGCCGACCCAAAGATAAGATATCCCACTGATTTGATCAGGTAAGACCCCTTGAAGACTACAAGGTCGATAGGCACGATGTGTAAGTGGAGCGATCCATTCAGCAAGCGTGTACTAATAGGTCGAGGGCTTGACCACAATTCGCTTGAGACTCTAAGAGTCAACGAAAAAATGTAAGCAGTGATTATTCAGTTTTGAAGGCACGTCCTTCTGAAACACTAGACAAAGTAAATCAGAAATGATATACTTAGCTAGTCATATGGTCGGTGACGATGACGGTGAGGTTCCACCTGTTCCCATTCCGAACACAGCAGTTAAGCTCACTCGTGCCCAAGATAGTTAGCTGGAAACGGCTTGTGAAAATAGGTAGCCGCCGACTTGATCAAAACGCTCTAAGAGAGATCTTAGGGCGTTTTCTTTTATGTCATGCAGTGCTGGGCCCCACAGACCTTGTCTGTTATTCCATGAAAAAGGGATGATACCGGACCATGGTGGGAAAGGTCGAAGGAATTTACAGAAAATTCATTCAATAACCGGCTAAAATTCACCATCTGGTTTGACGGGATGGGGCTTTTGGTGTATCATATATTTATGTGTGAATATTCGTTTTGGGGCAATCAAATGGCCCGGACGTTTGCTATTTTGAAGAATCATGAGGTGTGACCAATGTCCTTAGCTGAAAAACTCTTTGGCAGCTTCTCTGACCGGGAACTGAAAAAGATCAACCCCCTCACCAAACAGGTGCTGTCTCTGGAAGGCAAGTATCAGGCGATGTCTGATGCCGAGCTGCAGGCCCAGACTCCTGCACTGAAGCAGAAACTGGCCGACGGTAAAACGCTGGATGATATTCTGCCCGATGCCTTCGCTGTCTGCCGCGAGGCCGCATGGCGTGTGCTGGGCATGAAGCATTTCCCGGTGCAGGTCACCGGCGGCATCGCCCTGCACCGGGGCGACATCGCCGAGATGCAGACCGGTGAAGGCAAGACCCTTGTGGCAACGCTGCCCGCCTATCTGAATGCATTGACCGGGGAGGGTGTCCACATCGTCACCGTCAACGATTACCTTGCCAAGCGCGACAGCGAGTGGATGGGCAAGCTTTACCGCTGGCTGGGCCTGTCGGTGGGCCTGATCGTGCAGGGCATGGATGGCGATGCCCGCCGGGAAGCTTATAATGCTGACATTACCTACGGCACCAACAACGAGTTCGGCTTCGACTATCTGCGCGACAACATGGTGACTTATAAAGACAACATGGTGCAGCGCGGCCATGCCTACGCCGTTGTCGATGAGGTGGACTCCATCCTCATCGACGAGGCCCGTACACCGCTTATCATCTCTGGCCGCGGAGAGGACTCTTCCAGCCTGTATACCCAGGTGGACCGCTTTGTCCGCACTCTGCGCAAGAGCGTCGTGGTCGAGCTGGAAGACAAGGTGGAGACCGACGAGCAGGCTGACGGCGATTACATCGTGGACGAAAAGCACAAGACCTGCACCCTGACGGCTAAGGGCATCAAGAAGGCCGAGGAATATTTCAAGATCGAAAACCTCGCCGCCGCAGAGAATATGACCCTCGCCCACCACATCGACCAGGCCATCAAAGCCTACGGTGTGATGCAGCGCGACATTGATTACGTCGTGAAGGACGGCGAAGTGCTCATCGTCGATGAGTTTACCGGTCGCCTGATGATCGGCCGCCGTTACAACGAGGGCCTCCATCAGGCCATCGAGGCCAAGGAGGGCGTGAAGATCGCCGCCGAGAGCAAGACGCTGGCGACCATCACCTTCCAGAACTACTTCCGTATGTATAAGAAGCTGTCCGGTATGACCGGTACGGCAAAGACGGAGGCCACCGAGTTCACCGAGATCTACGGTCTGAACATCGTTACCGTCCCCACCAACCGCCCTGTCATCCGCAAGGATTACCCGGATGCCATCTACAAGACCATCAACGGCAAATACAATGCCGTCATCAAGCAGGTCATGGAGTGCCACAAGAACGGCCAGCCGGTCCTGGTGGGTACTGTCAGCGTCGAGAAGAGCGAGACTCTCGCCAAGATGCTGCAGAAGTACACCCGCGACTTCAACGTGCTGAACGCCAAGAACCACGAGCATGAGGCAGAGATCGTCGCACAGGCCGGTAAGAAGGGCGCTATCACCATCGCCACCAACATGGCTGGCCGTGGTACCGATATTATGCTGGGCGGCAACGCTGAGTATATGGCAAAGGCCCAGATGCGCAAAGAGCACTTCTGCGAGAAGCTGCTGGATCCCGAAAAGCCCGAGGAGGCTCTGCCCGCAGCCGTGGAGCTGCTGCTCATCGAGGCCGACGGCCATGGTGAGACTGCCGACGCCAACATTCTGGCAGTCCGCAAGCGGTTCGATGAGCTGTATGCGCAGTACAAGCCCCTGACCGAAGCAGAGGCTGAAGAGGTGCGCGCTGCCGGCGGTCTGTTCATCATCGGTACTGAGCGCCACGAGAGCCGCCGTATCGACAACCAGCTGCGCGGCCGTGCAGGCCGTCAGGGCGACCCCGGTGCATCCCGCTTCTATCTGAGCCTCGAGGACGATTTGATGCGTCTGTTCGGCGGCGACCGCGTGCAGAGCCTGATGGGTACTCTGGGCATCGACGAGGACACCCCCATCGAGAACCGGATGATCACCAGCACCATCGAGTCTGCCCAGAAGAAACTCGAGGGCCGGAACTTCGAGATCCGCAAGAACGTCCTGAAATACGACGACGTCATGAACCAGCAGCGCGAGATCATCTATGGTCAGCGCCGCAAGGTCCTGGACGGCGAGGACATCAGCGCCGAGATGCACAATATGCTGAAGGAGAATATCGAGTCCAGCTGCAAGCAGTTCCTCGCAGGCGATGTGAAGGACGAGTGGGACTTCGGTGCGCTCCGCCGCCACTATCTGGGCTGGCTGACCACCGACGCCGACTTCCACTACACTGTCGCTGACTATGACAGCATCTCTCAGGAGAGCATCGCGGATATGCTGTATCAGCGCGGCATGGACGTCCTGAACGACAAGGAGCAGCGCTACGGCGCACCCCTGATGCGTGAGCTGGAGCGTATCTGCCTGCTCAAGTGTGTAGACCGCCAGTGGATGGACCATATTGATAACATGGACCAGCTGCGTCAGGGCATCGTTCTGCGCGGCTACGGCCAGAAGGACCCCGTCGTCGAGTACCGTATCGAGGGCTTTGATATGTTCGACCAGATGGTCGATTCCATCCGGGAGTCCAGCGTCAAGATGCTGCTGACCATCGAGGTGCGCGAGGCGGGCAAGGCCCCCAAGCGTGAGCAGGTGGCCAAACCCACCGGCGAGGGCTATGTGCCTGGCAACGGCGCACCCGGCGCAAAGGGCGCACCCAAGGGCCAGCCTGTCCGCGTCATCAAAATCGGCCGCAACGACCCCTGCCCCTGCGGCAGCGGCCTGAAGTGGAAAAAGTGTACCTGCGCCAAGTACCACCCCGAAGGAAGCCACACCGAGGGCTGAACATAACACAGCAAAAGCTCTCCCTCGGGAGGGCTTTTGCTGAATCGAGAAACTGTTTTCGTAAGCGGGATGCAATGCTTATGAAAACGGCTTCTTATAAAAAAGAAGGAGCGGATGAGTATGAATATCACATCGGAAGAGCTTTTGAAGGAGGCCCGCGCACTGGAGCCGCAGCTGCAGCAGTGGCGTCGGACGCTCCACCGCCACCCGGAGGTGGGCTTCGATCTGCCCCGCACGAAGGAGCTGGTCAAGAAGGCGCTGACGGAAATGGGCTATGAGCCGAGGGACTGCGGCAAGGCCGGTGTCATTGCGCTGGCAGGCGGCAAAAAGCCCGGCAAGACCATCCTGCTGCGTGCCGATATGGACGCCCTGCCCATCCCCGAGGACTCGGGTGAAGAGTTCAGCTCGGAAGTCCCCGGCAAGATGCATGGCTGCGGCCACGATATGCATACGGCCATGCTGCTGGGCGCAGCGAAGCTGCTCAAGGCTCACGAGGAGGAGCTGGAAGGTACGGTCAAGCTGGAATTCCAGCCTGCCGAAGAAATTTTCCAGGGCTCCCCGGATATGATCGCGGGCGGCCTGCTGGAAGACCCCCATGTGGACGCCGCTGTGATGTTCCATGTGCTGGCCGGGATGCCGCTGCCGGTAGGTACGGTGTTGGTGCCGGGCGGCGGCATCACGATGGCCAGCTGTGAGCAGTACCATATCGTGGTCAAGGGCAAGGGCGGTCACGGCTCTACCCCGGAAAACTGCATCGACCCCATCACGGCTGCGGCCCACATCCACATCGCCCTGCAGGAGATCAACAGCCGGGAGCTGAAGCCCGGCGACTTCGGTGTGCTGACCACCGGCCGCTTCGAGGCCGGTGCGGCATCCAATGTCATCCCGGATGTGGCCCAGATGTGGGGAACCATCCGTACCACCGACCCGGAGAATAAGACCGGCGAACTCATTCGCACCCGCATGACCGAGATCGCGCAGGGCGTGGCGGCGGCCTTCCGCTGCACCGCAGAGGTATCCTTCGCCGATTACTGCCCCTGCATGGTGGTGGACAAGCCCCTCGCCGAGAATGCGATGGACTATATGACCGAGCTGCTGGGGAAGGGCGCTATGGACATGACCGCCCTCACCGGCGGCAAGCCCGGCGGCGGCAGCGAGGATTTCGCCTTCGTGAGCCATGAGGTGCCTACTGTGAGCATGTTCATCGCCGCAGGCGGCCCGGAGCAGGGCTGCTGCTACGGCCAGCACCACCCCAAGGTGCGGTTCGACGACAGCATCCTCTACGAGGGCTCTGCGGCCTTTGGCTGGTTCGCACTCCGCTGGCTGTACGACAACGCCGGCATCGCGTTCTGATATTAAGACAGCAAAAGGCCCTCTCAGCGCCGCTGAGAGGGCCTTTCTATCGCTATCAGGTGTGGGTGCAGAGATAATCCACCCATGCGTCGTACCCGGCGGGCAGCAGATGGTAGCCGTCCGGCTGGGCGTATTCCTCGATGAGGTCGCCGTTCTCGTCGGCCAGCGCCTCCCAGAGGTTCAGGAAGGTGCAGCCCTTTTCCAGCGCGATGGCCGAAAGAGCATCGTTTATCTCACAGAGCCGCTCCTTGTAGAGGCCGGGGGACTTTTTGCACACTTCAGGCCGGACCGGGGTGATGGACTGGACGTAAATTTTCGTGTTGGGCAGTGCCTGCGAGATCATGTCCAGCATCAGCCGGTAATAGGTGAGGAAGCTGGTATAATCACTGTCAGCGGTCAGCACATTGGTACCCAGCAGGATGTAGAGCGCCCGGGGCTGCTGGGAGGCCAGCGCCTCCATCGGGACTTCCTTTTCGCCGTCGGCCCGGCGGCAGGTGGTGTTGTTGACGACGGCATTGGGGCCGACGCCCTTATAAGCGCAGAAGTGCGCGTTGGGCAGGCCGGTGTCGTACAGCTGCATCCCCTGCGTCAGGCTGTCGCCCAAAAAACTCACGTCCGAAAAGCTGCTCCGCTCCACGGCAGGGCTGGCAGGCTGGGCGGCGAGGCGGAAATCCATCGCGGTCATCCCGTTGTCGAGGGTCTGGACACTGAGGCGTCGGGCCGGGGTGTAGCTGATGGTGTTCCACTCGCTGCCGGTCAGCTCCTGCTGCAGAATGGTGGGGCCTTGGGCCGTATTGGGGGCTGGCTCGCGGTGAAGGCGCTTCCAGAGGACGCCCACAGCGGCCAGAAGCACCAGTAGGATGAGCAGCGCAGCGGTGATGAAGATCCTGCGCCAGCGCCGATGAAGGATGCGGCGGCGATATTCCTGATAATCTGCCATAATGTCCTCCTGTGGCGGAATGGTTACTTTCGCCCCTATTATACAGCACAGCCCCGGCCCGTGCAACCCGTGAGGAAAAATTCCCATATTCCGGGGGCCTGCCCTTGCGTTTTCTATTATAAATATGATATACTAAAGTGAATCAAGTATGATAGGGAGGCTTTCACGATGCCATTTACTCCGAAACTGACTTATAAAGGCAAGCCCCTCGTCCGCAAGGACAATGAGCTGTATTACGGCTGCATGACCGACCCGTATGTGCTTTATCTGCAGATCCAGTCCACCAAGACCGTGGGCGGTGTGGATGTGGCAGACAAGGTCCATCTGCAGCTGCTCTCTACCGATGAGTCCAAGCCCCGTGAGGCCCGCGTGGCACGTCAGACCACCAAGAACGGCCTGTACAATGCGCTGGACATCGGCAGCATCTGGCTGCAGAAGGCAAACGAGAACGGCTGAACCCAAACGCGAACCGCAAGCTGCTGAAAGGGGCTGCTCCTGCATGGAGCGGCCCCTTTTTTGCTGTGCAAATATTTTGCGTTATGCGGAGCTTTGTGGTATACTTATCCTGATATTTTATGCACAAAAGGCAGGAATGAAATTATGCTGCATGATCCGGAACTGCATTATCTGGATAACGCCGCCACCACCATCGTTGCTCCCGAGGTGGCAGACGTGATAGACAAGGCCATGCGGGAGCACTGGGCCAACCCCTCCAGTCTCTATGCCCCCGGCGCACGGAGCGAAGAGGCCCTGAACGCCGCCCGTGCCGCCGTGGCCCGCACCCTGGGCTGCAAGTTGAAGGAGCTGTACTTTACCTCCTGCGGCAGCGAGGGCAATAATCTGGCCCTGCTGGGCGCGGCCCAGACCCGCACCTTCGGCAAGGGAATCGTGGTGTCGGGCTTCGAACACCCCAGCGTCCAGCGCCCGCTGGAACGTCTGGCCGCGCAGGGCTATAACGTCACTGTCGTGAAGCCTCAGGCCGACGGCACGCTGGACATCAACAAGATGCTGGATGCCGTGGACAAGAACACCATCCTCGTGGCCTGCATGATGGTCAACAACGAGATAGGCACCCGCAGCGACGTGGAGCGTCTGGCCGCCGAGGTCAAGCGCCGCAACAGCCGCACCATCGTCCATGTGGACGCTGTGCAGGCGTGGATGCGCATCCCCATCAAGCTGGACAACATCGACACGATGACCGTCAGCGGCCACAAGATCCACGCACCCAAGGGTATCGGTGCGCTCTACCTGAGCGATCGGCTGGTGCAGGCGTTCCAGCCGCCCTATCTGGGCGGTGAGCAGGAGCGCGGCCTCCGCCCCGGCACCGAGAACCTGCCCTATGCGCTGGGCCTTGCCGCCGCGGCCACCCGCCTGGCCGGCAGCATCAAGAGCCGTGACAAGGCTGTGCGCGCCCTCAACGACCGCCTCCGCGCGGGGCTTTCTGTGTTCCCGGAGGTGGAGATCAACAGCCCGGCGGGCGCTGTGCCTGAGGTGCTGAATTTCAGCGAGAACTGCATCAAGAGTGAGACGATGCTTGCATGGCTGTCCGAGAAGCAGATCTACGTCTCGTCGGCCAGTGCCTGCGGCAGGGGACAGCCCAGCCACACGCTGGCGGCCATGGGCCGCGACCCGCTGGCCATCGACACGGCCATCCGGGTGTCCTTCTGTGCCGATAACACCCCGGAGGATGTGGACGCCTTCCTCGAGCGCTTTGAGGATGGCATGAAGCACTTGCAGAGAATCAAAAAGTAAGGAGTAACGATGAGAGAAGTCATTATGGGCTATCAGGGCGAAATGTCCCTGAAGGGCCTCAACCGCAACCAGTTTGAATCGACGATGATGAAGATCCTGCGCTACCGTCTCAAGACGGTGGGCAAGTTCCGCGTCTACTGCACCCAGTCCACCTTCTACATGGAGCCGGAAGAGGACGACATTGATATGGACCTCGCCTTTGAGCGGGTGAGCAAGGTGTTCGGCCTCGCGGCCCTCAGCCGTGCTGTGGTCTGTGAGAAGGATTTCGACACCATCTGCCAGACCGCCGAGGATTATCTGGGCGACAGCCTCCACGGCATCAAGACCTTCAAGGTCGAGGCCCGCCGTTCCGATAAGACCTTCCCCATGACCAGCCCCGAGCTGATGCGGGAGCTGGGTGCCTATCTGCTGGGCAGGCACAACTACCTGCGGGTGGACGTCAAGAACCCTCAGTTCAAGGTCATCGTGGAGATCCGCGATTACGGTGCGTATATCCACGGCCCCAAAATACAGGGTGAGGGTGGTCTGCCTGTCGGAACCTCCGGCCGCGCCCTCAATATGCTGTCCGGCGGCATCGACAGCCCTGTGGCGGCATACCGGATGGCAAAGCGCGGCCTCGGCCTCGACCACATCCATTTTGCGTCCCCTCCGTATACTTCTGAGCGCGCAAAACTAAAAGTTAAGGCTCTGGCCCAGCTCATCACCCCCTATACCGGCAGCACCAACCTCTTTGTGGTGCCGTATACCAAGCCTCAGGAGTATATCCGCGATAACGCGCCCGATGTTCTCTTCACCGTCCTCATGCGCCGCAGCATGATGCGCATTGCCAACATCATCGCCAGGAAGCAGGGCTGTGAAGCCCTCGTCACCGGCGAGAGCCTGGCACAGGTGGCCAGCCAGACCGTCAAGGCTCTGCAGTGTACCGATGCCGCCCAGGACCTGCCCATCCTCCGCCCCCTCATCGGCATGGACAAGACCGAGATCGTCGAGACGGCCCGCCACATCAACACCTTTGAGACGAGCATCCTGCCCTACGAGGACTGCTGCACCATCTTCACCCCGCCGCACCCGAAGATCCGCCCCGAACTGAGCGAGATCCTCGAAGCCGAGGCCGGGATGCCCGGTCTGGCAGAGCTGGAAGCCGAGGCCGCAGAGGCCACCGAGCGCATCCGCCTGCGTATCACCGACGACGTGGAATTCGAGGGCTGAGCCATGACAGCAGAGATCATCAGTGTGGGTACCGAGCTCCTTCTCGGCAACATCCTCAACACCAACGCCCAGTACCTCAGCCGGGAGCTGGCCGATCTGGGCATCACGGTCCAGCGGGAGAGCACCATCGGCGACAACCATGGCCGTCTGGCCGATTTCGTCAACGAGGCCAAGAGCCGCTGCGACTTGCTGGTCTTTACCGGCGGCCTCGGCCCCACGGCAGACGACCTGACCAAGGAGACCGTTGCCGCCTGCTTCGGGGATGAGCTGGCCTTCGATGAGGCCGAGTGGGATAAGATCACCGGCTACTTTGCCCGCACCGGCCGCGAGACGGCCCCCAACAACCGCAAACAGGCGATGGTCCCCACCAAGGGCCATAAAATCATCAACAACCACGGCACTGCCCCCGGCGCGTGGTTCGAACAGGACGGCCACTGCGCCGTCCTCATGCCCGGTGTCCCCCACGAGATGAAGGCCATGTGGACGGAGAGCGTCCGCCCTCTGCTGATGGAGCGCCAGAACTGCACCCTCCACTCCGTCACCCTCCGTGTGCTGGGCGGCGAGAGCGATATTGAGTATAAGGTGCGCGACCTTCTGGAAAACCCGAACCCCACCGCCGCCATCTACTGCAAGACCGGCGAGTGCGAGATCCGCATTACCGCCCGCGCCCGCTCCGACGAGGACGGCGAAAAAATGTGCCGCGCGTATGCCAAAAAGTTCTATGATATGCTGGGTGATGCGGTGTATGATGAGGATGTGGCCGGTCTGGAAGAAACGGTGGTCCATACCCTGCAGGAAAAGGGGCTGACCATCGCCACCGCCGAGAGCTGCACCGGCGGCCTCATCGCACAGCGCCTGACCTCCGTGTCCGGCTCCAGCGAGGTGTTCGGCTATGGCTTTGTCACCTACTGGGAGCAGGCCAAGGCAAAGCTCGTGGGCGTGGACCCGGCGGTCATCGAAAAGTACAACGTCGTGTCCGCCCCCGTGGCGGCACAGATGGCTCTGGGCGCGGCAAAGGCTTCGGGCTCTGACATCGCTGTGAGCGTCACCGGTGTGGCCGGCCCCACCGGCGGCGACGAGGTGCGCCCTGTCGGCACCGTTTATCTGGGCGCTGCCCGGGATGGCGTGGCCTGCGTCAAGAAGCTTTTCGTCTCCCGGCCTGACCGTGCGCTGGTGCGCGCCCGGGCCGCACAGGCTGCGCTGGAACTGGCGCTGCGTCTGGCACAGGGTAAAGCCCCTGCCGGGACGCAGGCCCTCACCGCAGCCCAGCAGTCGGACGACGAAGCGCTGGCCGCACTGGATGAGGTGTTTATCCGGTAAAAATCAAAAATGAGAGGTTGATGGGATTTGGCAGAGGAGACCCGCTGTGTGCTGCGCCTGTACGGTGCGCCGCAGGGGCGGCTGGCGGCCGCTGTGGCGCTGTTTGCGCCCCAATGGAGGGCTGAGGCCCAGTGGAAGAGCCGGGGCGCAGAGACGCTGCTGGCTGTCCATGCGGATACGCCCACAGGACTGAAAAAGGCGGCCCAGAGCCTCCGCAGCAGCTTTGGTGCGGACGTATATGGTGCAGGCGATACCAGTCTGGCCGCTGCCGCCGTGCAGGCGCTGGAAGCCCATGATCGTCTGCTGGCCTGCGGTGATGCCGCCGCCGGTGCGCTGCTGGAATCCCGGCTCGAGAAAGTCCCCGGTGCCGAGAAGGTCTACGACTTCGGCACCATGAGCTATGCCGACGCCAAGGTCGGCCCCCAAATCGAAAAGCGCGCCCGGGCCAAGCTCGGCGGGGAAGGGGACAAACCCGACCCTGTCCGTCTGGCCCTCGCCCGGGCGCAGGCGGCCCGCCGCGTCGTGGGAACAGAGCTGGCCGTGGCCTGTGCCGAGCGGGAAAGCGACCATGTGCTGGTGCTTAGCACCAAAAAGGGCTGCTGGCTCCGCACCGTCCCCGCCGCAGATAACCCCGGCCTCTGGCTGCTGGATATGGTGCGCCGCGCCGCTGCCGGTTTGCCGCAGGCCGAGGGGACAGGCTTCCTTCCCGCCGGACAGACCAAACAGAGCGATCCTCCGGGCCGCTCGCAGAGCAAGGACCCCACCCCAAAGAAGAAGCATCCTCTCCGCGTTCTGCTGGCGGTGCTGGTGCTCCTGGCGCTGGCGGCGTTCGGTGTGGCGTGGTATCTCACGGACGGCGATCTTGCCGCCCTGCCCCAGCGCCTGAAGACCCTGCGTCTGCCCGAGTGGGTCACCCTCTGGCAGGCCCATGAGCCGAAGCCCGGTGCAAGACTGATATAAAACACAAAGGGGCCGCTTCCCGGCAGAAATACGGGAAGCGGCCTCTTTTTATACAGCACAAAACCCGCCGCAATGGGATGCTTCCCATTGCGGCGGGGCATTTGTGTTAAAATACAGTCAAGTGACAGTGCTTAGAGCTGGCTCTGATATTCCTTGCGGTAGCCTTCCAGCTCCTTCTGGTTGCCATAGACGAAGTGACCGTTGGCGATCTCCTCCCAGACCGGCTTGTCCACGCTGTAGTCGTGGCAGCTGGGGTCATAGACCAGAAGCTTCTTCTTCTTTTCCAGGCCCGGGTCGGGGATGGGAACAGCGCTCAGCAGAGCCTTGGTGTAGGGGTGCAGGGGATGGAGGAACAGCTCTTCAGCCTCTGCCAGCTCCACGATGCGGCCCTTGCTGATGACGGCGATGCGGTCCGAGATGAACCGGACGACCGACAGGTCGTGGGCGATGAACAGGTAGGTCAGACCGCGGGACTTCTTCATGCTGTTCAGCAGGTTCAGCACCTGCGCACGGATGGAGACGTCCAGTGCGGAGATGGGCTCGTCGGCCACGATGAACTCCGGCTCCATGACCAGCGCACGGGCGATGCCGATACGCTGACGCTGGCCGCCCGAGAACTCGTGGGGGAAGCGGGAGGCGAACTCCGGCAGCAGGCCGACCTCGTGCAGAGCGTTCATGACCTTTTCGTGCAGGTCATCCTGGTCCTTGTACAGGTGGTGGTTCAACAGACCCTCAGCCACGATGTACTCGACCTTGGCGCGCTCGTTCAGAGAGGCCATGGGGTCCTGGAAGATCATCTGCACCTTGCGGATGACCTCACGGTCCAGCTCCTTGGAGATCTTGCCGTTGATCTTCTGGCCCTTGAAGAAGATGTCGCCGCCGGAAGTCGGGTTGATGCGGCAGATGGCACGGCCAATGGTGGTCTTGCCGGAGCCGGACTCGCCGACCAGCGAGAAGGTCTCGCCCTTGTAGATGTCAAAATTGACGTGGTCCACGGCCACGAACTTCTTTTTGCCGGAGCCAAAGGTGATCTGAAGGTCTTTCAGCTCAATCAGCTTTTCACGCTCAGCCATTTAAGTTGGAACCTCCCATCTTTCCCATTTTCTCACGCAGGTTCTGGATGGAGTGCGGGCGTTCCATCTTGGGAGCCCGGGGGTCCAGATACCAGGTCTTTGCCGCGTGGGTCTCGGACACCTGGAAGAACGGAGGTTCTGCCACGAAGTCGATGGCCAGCGCGTGCTTGTTGCGGGGTGCAAATGCATCGCCCTTGATCTCATTGAACAGGTTCGGCGGCGTACCGTCGATGGTGGGCAGGGCCTCACCCTTGGTACCCAGCTGAGGCAGAGCCTGCAGCAGAGCCCAAGTGTAGGGGTGCCATGCGTCGTAGAAGATCTCTTCGACGGTACCGTACTCGACGATCTGGCCGGCGTACATGACGGCCACGCGGTCTGCCACGTTTGCCACAACGCCCAGGTCATGGGTGATGTAGATAACGGACATGCCCAGCTCCTTCTGCAGGTCACGGATGAGCTGCAGGATCTGTGCCTGAATGGTCACGTCCAGAGCGGTGGTGGGCTCGTCGCAGATGAGGATCTGCGGACGGCAGGCGGCAGCGATGGCGATGACGACACGCTGACGCATACCGCCGGAGAACTCGTGCGGATACTGCTCGTAGCGGCGCTCCGGGTCGGGGATGCCGACCTTGGCCAGCATCTCGATGGCGGCCTTCTTGGCCTCCGCGCCCTTCAGGCCCTGATGGTGCTCGATGCTCTCCTGGATCTGCTTGCCGATTTTCTTCAGCGGGTTCAGGCTGGTCATCGGGTCCTGCATGACCATGGCGATCTTCTTGCCGCGCACGCCCAGCCAGTCCTTCTCGGTGAACTTGGTCATGTCGCGGCCTTCGTACATGATGGAGCCGCCGGTGATCTTACCGTTGACATCCAGCATACCCACGAAGGTCTTGGTGAATACGGACTTGCCCGAGCCGGACTCGCCCACGATGGCCAGCGTCTCGCCGTCATAAAGGTCCAGCGAGCACTTGCGGATCGCGTTCAGCTTCTTGCCGCGCAGGCTAAAGGTGATCTCCACGTCTTTGGCAGAGATGATCGGTTGTCTATCCATTTTTGTGATTTTCTCTCCCATCTGTTAAACGTGGTTGCGCGGGTCAGCAGCATCCGAGAAAGCGTTGCCCATGATATAGAAGGAAATGGAGATGATGGACACGATGGATGCGGGGAAGACCAGCAGGTAAGGATAATCGAGGAAGAAGCCGCGCACCTTGCTCAGGATGAGGCCCAGAGACGGAGTCTCGATGCCCAGACCGATGCCCAGATAGGACAGGGTGGACTCGAGGTTGATGGTGGCGGGGATGCTCAGCGCCATGCGCAGGATGATGACGGAGACCAGATAGGGCAGGATGTTCTTGGTCAGAACGCGCCACAGCGGGGTGCCAAGGCAGCGGGACGCGAGGTTGTACTCGCGGTCACGGAACATGAACACCATGTTGCGGACGCGGCGGGCCATGACCAGCCAGCCGATGGCGATCATCGAGACGGCCATGATGGTGAAGCTCTGGCCGACGACCAGTGCGATCAGGGTCATGTAGATGATGTAAGGCACGTTGTCGATGAGGTTGTACAGCTCGGTGAAGAAGCGGTCCAGCTTACGGACATAGCCCCAGATCAGGCCGATGATGACGCCGAGGATGCTCTCGCCCACGGCAACGATGAGGGCCAGACGGATGGACACCTGCGTAGCGTACCACACCTGACACCAGTAGTCGCGGCCGAGGTTGTCGGTGCCGAACCAGTATTCGCTGTTGGGCTTCCGGAAGGCCAGAGAGGAATCCGTCACCAGCGTCTGATAATCGTACTTGCCGATGGCCAGTGCGATGAAGGAGAAGATGACGAGGAACAGGAACAGGATAAGGCAGACGACAGCGGCCTTGTGCTTGAGGAAGTTCTGGATGACAGAACCCCAGTAGCTGTAGTTGGAGTAGCCGACACGCTCGGCTTCCTCCGGAGAGTAATCGACAAAGTAGAACAGTTCGTCCTGCTTTTTGCCCTCAAAATCCGATGCTTTAGCCATCAGCGTGCGGCCTCCTTTCCGGTCAGAGTAATGCGCGGGTCAACCAGCATCATCAGCACGTCGCCCAGGAAAACACCCACGATGCCCAGTGCAGCGTAGAGGATGACCAGAGTCTGGACGACGTTCAGGTCATAGCGCTGGATGGCGTCGGTCAGCAGGGGACCCATGCCGGGAACGGAGAAGAACCGCTCCATCAGCAGAGAGCCGCCGACCGTCAGCAGGATGGACTGGGGGATATACTGCACCATGGGGACCATGGCGTTGCGCAGCACGTGCTTGAACATGATCTCGCTGGAGCTCAGGCCCTTGACGCGGGCCAGCTTGATATAATCGCGGGTCAGCTCGTCCACCATGTAGCGGCGGGTCCACAGGGCGTAGCCTGCGATAGACGCCAGCGACAAGCAGACGATGGGCAGCACGCTGGACGGGCCGACATTACGGGTGGAGTACAGCGTGGGAAAACCCAGGTATTTGGAGCCGAAGACCAGCACCAGCGAATAGGAGACCAGAGAAGGCACAGCGTTGACGAAAACGGTGTAGGCCGTGCCGATCCAGTCAAAGACCTTGTCCTTGAAGGCGGTCTGCAGGATGCCCAGCATGATGCCCACCAGCAGAGAGATGCCGGCGGAGATCAGGCCGAGGCGCATGGAGACGCCGAATTTCTTGCCGATCACCTTCACGACGGAAGCGCCATTCTGGATGCGGCGGGAAGTGCCGAAGTCCAGATGGAGCAGGTCATTGTAGAAGTGCATCAGCTGAGTGCCGATGGGGTCGGTCAGACCGGCGGCTTCCAGCGCGGCGTATTTCTGCTCTTCGGTAAACTTCATGAGCTGTTCTTCCGTGAAGTAGTAGTCCGTAGGCAGGCAGCGCATCAGCAAAAAGACGATGGTTGCGATCAATAAGATCGTGACGAGCGACTGAGCCAGCCGCTTGACGGTGTATTTTAACATGATAACCAAACCTTTATAAAATAATCATCAGGCTTTGGTTGCTGCATTGAAAGCAGCGGAGAAAGCCTCGTACTCCTCGGTGGTGTAGCCGTCGCCCTGACGGGTCTCCCAGTTGACGGCCTTGTAGTTGCAGGGACCGTACATGGCGTTGATCTTGGTGTACTCGTTGACATGGGTCAGGCACCAGAGCACCTCGTACAGGCAGGGGATGCACAGTGCGTTGTTCAGCATGGAAGCCTCAGCCTTTGCGAATGCGGCATAGCGTGCATCGGTATCGGTGACGATGGCCTTTGCCGCGGTGACCAGATCGGTGAACTCCTGATAATCTGCCAGCAGCTCCTTCTGGTAATCCTGAGGATCCTTCTCAACGGCTGCGATCCAGGAGGTGGTCTGAGCGTAGTAAGCGTTGTCGTCGCTCAGGACTTCCTGACCCAGGAAGTTGACGGGGTCGCCGAAGTCAGCGCCCCAGCCGTTCTGCAGGATGGAGTGCAGCTGGACGTTACGGACTTCCTTATAAACGGAAGAGACATAGGTGCCGATGTCCAGCACGACGAAGTCATCGCCCAGGCTGTCGGAGAAGCACTGCTTCAGAACGGTGGCGGTATCCAGAGCATTGGTGTCGCCGCTCTTGATGTAGTGGTAGCAGTGAACGGGGAAGGTGACGCCGATGGCGCTCAGCTCTTCCATGGCCTGCTTCTTCAGGTCAGCGATGTCGCCGCCGTTGTCGCGGAGGCGGATCATGGTCTTGCCGTCGTAAGCCTGACCGTCGAAGCCCATCTCCTTGGCGACCAGAGTGGTGTACTCCTCACCCTTGGTGTTGTAGCAGACGCCGGGCATGGTGTAGTAGTCGTTCTCGCACTTCAGGGGGTTGATCTTGTTGGTGCGGGCGTAGTAGTTGGTGAAGTTGATGCCCTTGTAGAAGCACTGACGGAACGCGCGGTTTGCAACAGCCTTGTTCCAGTTCTCGTCCAGATTGCCGTTCTCATCCTTGCGCTGGAAGTTCAGGTGCATCTGGAAGCTGAACTTGGTGGGGCGCTTCTCGCACAGGAACTTGTTGTGCTTGTTGTTGGGGTCGGAGGTGATGGTGGTCAGGTTGGACTCGGTCAGGTCGATGTTATCGACCTCGCCGTTCTCGTACAGCTGCAGGCCCATGGACAGGTCGGGGATCATGGTGATGGTGTGATGCTCGAAACGGGTGCAGTCCTTTGCAGCGTAGTAGTTGGGGTTGGGGATGAAGCTCTTGGTGTTCTGCTGGATGTACTCCTCGATGAGGTACGGACCATTGTACCACATGGTGGAGTAATCGCAGGCACGGAAGCCATCGATGCCCAGCTCCTTGATGAGGTCCTCAGAGGCGGGGTAGAAGCTGTTGTAGGCAGCGACGGTGTCGAAGTAGGGGCAGGGGTTCTTGCAGGTAAAGACCAGAGTGTAGTCGTCCGGTGCCTCGACGCCGACACCGGCAGCCAGCATATCCTCGTAGGTCATGTCGGCGGCAGCGTCGCCCTTGTCCTTGGTCAGGTCGTAGTACTCAGCAGCGCCCACGACGGTCTCAGAGGGCATGGAGGTGTTGAAGGCCTCGTTCTTGAGCGCGTTCAGGACCCACTCAAGACCCACGAGGAAGTCCTTGGAGGTCAGGTGAGACTTGACCTCGCCGTTGACGTCGCACCAATCGACATCGTCGCGCAGGTGGAAGGTCCAGACGGTGGAGTCGTCGTTGTGCTCCCAGCTGGATGCGATGGCGGGGGCTGCCTTGCCGTAGCAGTCGAAGCTCAGCAGGCCGTCCCAGCAGTTGGTGATGACGTTCAGGTCGGAAGCGGACTGGCTGTACAGGAAGTTCCAGGTCTCCAGCTCACGTTTAGAGGTCTCGAAGGAGACGTAATCGGTGATGGCGTCGGCTGCGGGTGCAGCTGCGCCGGAGGCAGCACCGGAGGTGCTGGCAGCAGTGCTGCTGGAAGAACCACCGCAAGCGGCCAGGATGCTTGCAGCGCCCACGACGCCGGAAGCCTTGAGGAAGCTGCGGCGGCTGATGGAATGAGACTCAAAATTTGCGTTCATTGTGTTTTCCTCCCAATTATTTTTTCGTGTCTCGGCTCTATGGCGCAGGGTACCTTGCCCTGCCGATTTCCCACTCCTACGAGATTATCTGCCCCCTCTGTATTACCAGAGAATACAAAAGAGCGCAGAAACAGACCACTCTGTCTGTGCCTGTGCTCCTCCCGTAAAATCCTTAACACGACATATATTGTACCATCGAAATAAATAGTTGTCAATGGAATGTAAATTGCCTTTTCTTCCAAAAGAAAGCCGTACTCTGCATGGAGATAAAATAAATTTACTTTACTGTGATGAAGAGTGACGAAAATAAGATAAACAGGCCCAAAAACAAAAGAACGGGAGCTGTTCTTAATCCAAGAACAGCTCCCGTGTGTGGGATACGGGCCGGAAGCAGGAACTCCCGGCGGAAAAGTTAAGAAAAAGTTAAGATTTTGCGGCGTCGAAAGCCTTGGCAAATTCCTCGTACTGAGCGGTGGTGTAGGCGTCCTCGCTGGTCTCCCAGTTGACGTACTTCAAGTTGCAGGGGCCGAACATGGCGTTGATCTTGGTGTACTCGTTGACGTGGGTCAGGCACCAGCGGACATCGTAGTAGCAGGGGACAGCCAGCGAGTTGTTGATCATGTAGGCCTCGGCCTTTGCGAAAGCCTCATAGCGGGCGTCGGTGTCGTCCACGATGGCGTTGGCTGCGTTGACCAGGTCGGTGAACTGTTCAAACTCGTCTACCAGCTCCTTCTGGTAATCGGCGGGATCCTCCGCCACCAGCTGGATGTTGGAGTAGTTGACGGCGTAGTAGGCGTTGGAGTCGTGCAGGATCTCCTGACCCACAAAGTTGACGGGGTCGCCGAAGTCTGCGCCCCAGCCGTTGATGACGAAGCCGTGGAGCTTGGGGATGCGGACTTCCTTTGCAAGGCTGGAAACATAGGTGCCGAGGTCCAGCTGGATGAAGTCGTCGCCGAAGCTGTCGATGAAGCACTGCTTCAGAACCGTGGCGTTGTCCTGAGCCACGGTGTTGCCGGCCACGAAGAAGAAGGGAGCCTTGACCGGGAAGGTGACGCCGATGGCGGTCAGCTCATCCATGGCCTGCTTCTTGAGGGCGGCGATGGAGTCGGCGGTGGACTTGCGCAGATGGACCATGGTCTTGCCGTCATACTTCTCGCCGTCGATGCCCAGCTCCTTGGCCACCAGGTCAACATAATCGGTGCCTTTGGAGTTGTAGCAGACGCCCTTCATGGTATAGTAGTTGTTCTCACACTTGAGGGGGTTGATCTTGTTGAAGCGTGCGTAGTAGGGAATGAGGTTCAGGCCCTCCTGGAAGCAGCGGCGGAATGCCCGGTTAGCCACGGCCTTGTTCCAGTTCTCGTTGGGGGTGCCGTCGGTGTTGAGGCAGTAGAAGTTGAAATGGAAGTCGTAGGCGTACTTGGTGGGGCGCTTCTCACAGAGCTGGTCGTTGTAGGCGTTGGAAGTGTCGGAGGTGATGGTGGTCAGGGTGCTCTCGCTCAGCTCCAGTTCGTCCAGCTCACGGTTCTGATACAGCTGGTAGCCCACGGTCAGGTCGGTGATCATGCTCAGGGACACGCGCTCGAAGCGGCTGCACTCGTCAGCTGCATAATAATGGGGGTTCGGGATGAACCGCTTGGAGTTGTCGGAGACGAATTCCTCGATGAGGTAGGGGCCGCAGCACCACTGCTGGGTGTAGTCCACGCCGCGGAAGCCCTCGACACCCAGCTTTTCCACCAGAGCCGGGGGTGCCGGATAGCAGCAGACGTAGGAAGCCACGGTGTCGAAGTAGGGGCAGGGATTTATACAGGTGTAGACGACGGTGTAATCATCCGGTGCGTCGATGCCGACGCCTGCGGCCAGCATATCCTCGTAAGTAAGGGCTTCGCCTGCGGCGTCATCCATTCCGTAAGTCTTGTCGTAGTAGTCGGCTGCGCCCACGACGGTGGTGGAGGGCATGGAGGTGTTGGAGGCCTGATTCTTCTTTGCGTTCAGCACCCACTCGAAGCCCACGAGGAAATCTTTGCTGGTCAGGTGGTCCTGCACCTCGCCGTTCATGTCCACCCAGTCCACATCGTCACGGAGGTGGAAAGTCCAGACAGTGGAGTCCTCGTTGTGCTCCCAGCTCTTAGCCAGAGCAGGCACCGGCTTGCCGTAGTTGTCGAAGCTGATAAGACCGTCGATGATGTTGGTCGTCACGTTGAAGTCGATGGCCTGCTGGCTGTAGAGGATATTCCAGCTCTCGATCTCACGGCCGGAAGTCTCGTAAGTAAACAGCTCGCTCAGGCCCTTGCCGGAAGCAGCTGCACCGGAAGAAGCCGACGAAGCGCTGGCTGCGGTGCCGGAAGAAGAGCCGCCGCAGCCAGCCAGCAGACCGGCTGCGCCAACAGCGCCGGCACCCTTGAGGAAGCTGCGGCGGGTGATGGTGTAAGACTCAAAATCGTGGTACATATTCTTTCCCTCCTGTAATGATTGGTACGGCTCTGCGTTCCCCAAATCCCTATCCTGTCCATACTACCTTACCTTCCCACAAGGTCTGGGAGCCGTCTTCATAACCATTGTACACCGTCTGAACGGTCTTTTTGCTCACATACTGCGTTGCTCTCCCTTGCAATCCGTCAGGATTTCTGCGGAAAATCGCCTTGTCTGTGGGCAAAAATCCTCGCCTGTCCGGCGCACTCTGGCCATGAACCCGGCTTCAAAAGGGTACAAAAAGGGCGCAGAGACAGATTTTATTGATCTGTTTCTGCGCCCTTGCAGAACCCGTATCGATTGCAAATATTCTATCATCCCACAGGCGGGAAGTCAAGAAAAACAACTCGGACACGGATTGAATCTTATTGATTCAGCTAACACATAAAAGTGAAAAGATTTCATGTGATGACTGAAATGGAATGACTTTTGTGTCTGTTTAGCCCTGAATCGCAGCGTTGAAAGCCTTGGCAAACTGCTCGTACTGGACGGTGGTGTAGGCTTCCTCGGAAGTCTCCCAGTTGACAGCCTTGTAGTTGCAGCCGCCGTACATGGCGTAGATCTTGCTGTACTCGTTGGCGTGGGTCAGGGACCATGTGATGTCGTAGTAGGCGGGGCTGACCAGCACGTTCTCCAGCAGATAGGCCTCAGCCTTGGCGAAGGCCTCGTAGCGGGCGTCGGTGTCGTTGACGATGGCGTTGGCGGCATTGACCAGATCGGTGTACTGCTCGAAAGCATCCATCAGGTCCTTCTGGTAGTCGGCAGGAGCCTCAGCCACCCGGGCGATGTTGGAGTAGTAGTGTGCGTAGTAGGCATTGTCGTCGTGGAGGGTCTCCTGACCGAGGAAGTTGACGGGGTCGCCGAAGTCGGCGCTCCAGCCGTTGATGACAAAGCTCTGGAGCTGAGGAGTGCGGACCTCCTGTGTCAGGCTGGAAACGTAGGTCTGGACGTCCAGCTTGATGAAGTCATCGCCGAAGCTGTCGGAGAAGCACTGCTTGAGGATGGTGGCGTTGTCCAGTGCGGAGGTGCTGCTGGCGATGATGAAGTAGGTGGCCTTGACGGGGAAGGTGACGCCGATGGCGCTCAGCTCCTCCATGGCCTGCTTCTTCAGGGCGGAGATGTCGCCGCCGTTGGCACGCAGGCGGATCATGGTCTCGCCGTCGTACTTCTCAGCGTCGAAGCCCATCTCCTTGGCCACCAGAGTGGTGTACTCAACGCCCTGCGTGTTGTAGCACAGGCCCTTCATGGTGTAGTAGTCGTTCTCGCACTTCAGGGGGTTGATCTTGTTGTAGCGGGAGAACCATGCCTTCAGGTTCAGGCCGCGGTAGAAGCACTGACGGAAAGCGGTGTTGGCGATGGCCTTGTTCCAGTTCACATCGGGGGTGCCGTCGGCGTTGTTCTTCTGGTAGTTGAAGTGCATGGCGTAGGCAGTGGGGCGGGCGCGCTTCTCACAGAGCTGGCTGTTGTACTCGTTGTTGGGATCGGAGGTGATGGTGGTGATGGTGCTCTCGTTCAGGTCCATCTCGTCCAGCTCGCGGTTCTGGTAGAGCTGGAATGCGATAGCCTGATCGGAGATCATGGTCACGGTCATACGCTCGAAGCGGCTGACGTTGGCAGCATTGTAGTAGTGGGGGTTGGGGATATAGCTCTTGGTGTTGCCCTGGATATACTCCTCGACGAGGTAGGGGCCGCAGTACCACATGTTGGTGTTGTCGCAGCCACGGAAGGTCTCGATGCCCAGCTCGTCGATCAGCGCCTGAGAGGCGGGGTAGAAGCTGGTGTAGGAGGCCACGGTATCAAAGTAGGGGCAGGAGTTCTTGCAGGTGAACACCAGAGTGTAGTCGTCGGGAGCCTCGATGCCCACGCCTGCGTCCAGCATATCCTGATAGTGCAGGTCGGCGGCGGCAGCGCCCATATCCTTGGTCTTCTCGTAGTACTCCTCAGCGCCCACGATGTACAGGGTGGGCATGGAGGTGTTGTTGGCCTCGTTCTTGGAGGCGTTCAGCACCCACTCCAGACCGACCAGAAAATCGGTGGCGGTGATGTGCTCCTTCACCTCGCCGTTGCAGTCCACCCAGTCCACATCGTCGCGCAGGTGGAAGGTCCAGACGGTGGAGTCCTCGTTGGCCTCCCAGCTGGTGGCGATGGCGGGCACCAGCTTGCCGTAGCAGTCGAAGCTCATCAGGCCGTCCCACAGATTGGTGACGACGTTGGCGTCGCTGAGGGTCTGGCTGTACAGCAGGTTCCAGCTCTCGATCTCACGGTTGGCAGACTCCCAGGAGATGTACTCCTTGAGGGGGGTGGCACCGGTGGAGTTGGGGGCCTGTGCGCCGGAAGCGGCCGTGCTGCCAGAGTTGTTGGACTTGCTGCCGCCGCAGGCGGACAGCAGGCCGGCGGCACCCACGACGCCTGCGCCCTTCAGGAAGCTGCGGCGGGTGATGTTGCGGGACTCAAAATCGATGTTCATTGAGATACGCTCCTCCGAGATATTATTTTCCTTTTTTCCTATCCTAAATGCAAAAAACGGCGCGCTCCGGGCGCCAAAAACGCACAAAGCGCCCGGGACTGCACCTTTCGTATTCTAACATTCTGGGCAAAAGAAGTCAATGACATACGGCGCTGAAATAGAAACAAAATGGTAACGGATGCTTTTTTCTGAAAAATTGCGGCAAAAAAACGGTAAAGAATGGAAAGAAGTCGTACCTTCACAAGATGATGGATGGATACAACGAAAGTCGGAAAACGCAAAGCGGCTATCTTTTTTCATAAAATCATGCTACAATACTACTGAATGAACCCTGTATTAAGGAGTACACGGATGAAAAAGCTGGTTTCGATGTATCAAAAATATATGTTCCGCCCCATTCTGTATAAATCCGTCACCCGGGTGTCGGTGGTGGCTGTGCTGATGCTGCTGTGGGACCGCTACGTCAGCGACGGCACGTTTACCATGTGGCAGGCCCCGGCCCTGCTGCTGGGCGTCGTGCTGCTGATGTGGGCGTGGGTGAACTACCTGCGTCTGGACGGTGTGACCATCCATCATCTGGGCGAAGAGTTTAAGGATATGGGCAAAAAGAAGAAGTTCCACTCCACCAAGTCCATCGTGGACTTTGCCGATGAGCGCATCGTCTCCTTCGAGGAGCTGGAACCGGAAGAGCGCACCTACTGCAGCATGCTCTCGAATCTCATCCTGGGCGGGGCGCTGCTCATCATCGGCCTCATCGCAGGCGCAGTGTGAGGGCAGCGGACATGGCAGAAAAAAGCGAAAAACAGCTGGTGGTGGGCATCCTTGCCCATGTGGACTCCGGCAAGACCACCCTCTCCGAGGCAATGCTCTACCGCGCGGGCAGCATCCGCAAGCTGGGCCGGGTGGATAACAAAGATGCCTTCCTCGACACCGACACGCTGGAAAAGGCGCGTGGGATCACCATCTTTTCCAAGCAGGCCCTGCTGAAAACGGGAAGTACGAGTATCACCCTGCTGGACACCCCCGGCCATGTGGACTTTTCCACCGAGACGGAGCGCACATTGCAGGTGCTCGACTACGCAGTGCTGGTCATCAGCGGCACCGACGGCGTCCAGAGCCATACCGAGACGCTCTGGCGTCTGCTGCGGCGGTATCATATCCCGACCTTCGTGTTCATCAATAAAATGGACCTGCCCGGCCCGGGCAAAGAGACGCTGCTGAGCCAGCTTTCCCACCGTCTGGGCGACGGATTCGTGGATTTCGGCGCAGAGCAGGCCGAACGGGACGAGGCACTGGCCCTCTGCGACGAGCGCCTGATGGAAAAGATGCTGGACGCGGGCAGCCTGACGGCGGAGGACATTATCCCGGCCGTCGCCCGGCGGCACGTCTTTCCCTGCTGGTTTGGCGTGGCCCTGCAGAGGGAGAATGCCGGCGGACTGCAGGGTGTGGACGAGCTGCTGGCCGGCCTCGACGAATACACCCGCGCCGCCCCGGCGCTGGAAACTTTCGGTGCGCGGGTGTTCAAAGTCTCGCAGGATGAGCGGGGAGAGCGGCTGACCTGGCTGCGCGTCACCGGCGGTGAGCTGAAAGTCAAAGCCCAGCTCACCGGCGAAGCGGACGGCGAGCCCTGGGCCGAAAAGGCCAACCAGCTGCGGCTTTACTCCGGCGCAAAATATACGCTGGCAGAGGCCATCGGCCCGGGGCAGGTCTGCGCCGTCACCGGACTGACAAAGGCGAAGCCCGGCACCGGCCTCGGGGCCGAGCGGGATAGTGACCTCCCGGTGCTGGAACCGGTGCTGAGCTATCGGGTGTGTCTGCCCGAGGGCGCGGATGTTCATGCCGCATTGGGCAAGCTCCACCGTCTGGAAGAGGAAGAACCTCAGCTCCATGTCGTCTGGAACGAGACGCTGGGCGAGATACACGTCCAGCTCATGGGCGAGATTCAGCTCGAGGTGCTCAAGAGCCTGCTGGCCGAGCGGTACGGGCTGGACGTGGAGTTCGACTCCGGCGGCATATTATATAAGGAAACGATCACCGAGGCCATCGAGGGCGTGGGCCATTATGAGCCTCTGCGCCACTATGCCGAGGTGCATCTGAAGCTCGAGCCGCTGCCCCGGGGCAGCGGGATGCAGTTTGCCGCCAACTGCCGGGAGGAAGAGCTGGACAAAAACTGGCAGCGCCTTGTGCTGACCCATCTGGAAGAAAAGCAGCACCTCGGCGTCCTCATCGGCGCGCCTCTGACGGATATGAAGATCACCCTCATCGCGGGCCGCGCCCATCTCAAGCATACCGAGGGCGGCGACTTTCGGCAGGCCACCTACCGCGCCGTGCGGCAGGGCCTCATGATGGCAAACCAAATCAAAAAGACCCAGCTCCTCGAGCCGTGGTATTCCTTCCGGCTGGAAGTGCCTGCGGAGAACATTGGCCGCGCCATGAGCGACGTCCAGCGGATGGAGGGCAGCTTTGACCCGCCCGAGACGGCACCGGACGGCCAGACCGCCGCCCTCACCGGCTTTGCACCGGTGGCTGCCATGCGCAGCTACCCCATGGAGGTGGTCAGCTACACCCGGGGCAGGGGACACCTGAACCTGACGCTGGACGGCTACCGCCCCTGCCACAACGCGGCGGAGGTCATCGAGACGGTGGGCTATGAACCGGAGCACGACCTGGACAACCCCGCCGACTCGGTGTTCTGCTCCCACGGTGCGGGCTTTGTGGTGCCGTGGGAGCAGGTGCGCAGCCATATGCATGTGGACAGCGGCTGGGGCCGCACCGCCCCGACAGCAGAAGAAACAGCGGCCCGTCCCCGCCGGATGGCGGCTTACCGCGCCACGCTGGAAGAGGACGCCGAACTGCTGAAAATTTTTGAGCGCACCTACGGCCCCATCAAACGGGACCCGCTGGCGGCGTTCCGCCCAGTGCAGAAGCGGGAGCGGCCCGATTTCGCCGCCGAGCAGTGGGAGATCGCCCCCGAATATCTGCTGGTGGACGGCTACAACATCATCTTTGGGTGGGACGAGCTGAACGCCCTCTCCAAGGAGAGCCTCGACGCCGCCCGCCACCGGCTGATGGACATTCTCTGCAACTATCAGGGCTTCAAAAAGTGCGTCCTCATCCTCGTGTTCGATGCCTACCGTGTGCCGGGCAGTCCCGGCAGCATCGAGCAGTACCACAACATCCACGTCGTCTACACCAAAGAGGCCGAGACGGCGGATATGTTCATCGAGCGCGTCACCCACGAGATCGGCAAAAACCGCCGGGTCCGGGTGGCGACCTCCGACGGCATGGAGCAGGTCATCATTCTGGGCCATGGCGCCCTCCGCGTCTCGGCCCGGATGTTCCACGAAGAGGTGCAGGACGTGGAAAAAGAGATAAGGCGCTGCATTCAGGGGGAGGCGTGAGCATGGCACCCGAAATCACGGCTGAATTTGTCTGGTCACATATCCCAAAACGCCCGAGGGAGAGCAACAAGGGCAGCTTCGGCGCGGTGCTGGCTGTGGCGGGAAGCGCCTGCTACCGCGGTGCGGCGTCGCTGACCGTCGAGGGCGCTCTGCGCACCGGCGCAGGCATCGTCACGCTGGCAAGCGTTGAACCGGTGCTGGCGGCGGTGTCGGCACGCCTGCCGGAATGCTGTCTCTGCCCCTGTGAGCCGGGGGCAGAAGGGGGCATCTCCCCCCAGAGCATCCCCCGCATCCTCCGGCAGAAGGCCGCCGTCCTGCTCATCGGGCCGGGACTGGGCTATCTTGCCCAGAGCACGGCCCGCGCCGCCGAGACGCGGACGCTGGTGAAGAAGCTGCTCACCGGCTTTTCGGGCAGTGCGGTGCTGGATGCCGATGGCCTCAACGCCGCCGCCAGCCTCATGAATGCGGGTGAGGAACTGCCGCGCCCGGCCAAAGAGCTGATCTTGACGCCCCACCCGGGGGAGATGTCCCGGCTGACGGGGCTTTCGGTGGAGGCCGTTCAGGCCGACCGGGAGGGCGTCGCCCGGCGGTATGCCGCTCAGTGGAATGCGGTGGTGGTGCTGAAAGGGGCGCGGACCGTGGCCGCCGCCCCGGATGGCCGCGTCTGCGTCAACCCCACCGGCAATCCCGGTCTTGCCCGGGGCGGGAGCGGCGATGTGCTGGCCGGTATGACGTCGGCCCTGCTGGCCTGCGGTCTGTCCGCCTGCGAAGCCGCCGCCTGTGCGGTCTGGCTCCACGGTGCCGCCGCTGACCGTGCCGCCCGCCAAAAAGGCGAGTGCGGGATGCTCCCGCAGGATATTTTCGCCCAGCTGGGGCAGATATTTGCGGAAAATGACCGTTGAAATGTGAAAAACAAAATGCAGAATCCATAAAATTTTGCACTGATTTCCGTCGATAGATACAAAAGAGGTGTTGAATATGGTTGAAAAGCTGGAAAAAATCATTTCGCAGAGCCAGAACATCGTCTTCTTCGGCGGTGCGGGCGTGTCCACCGAGAGCGGCATCCCGGACTTCCGCAGCGTGGACGGCCTCTACCATCAAAAATACGATTACCCGCCCGAGACGATCTTGAGCCACACCTTCTGGGAAGAGCGCCCCGAGGAGTTCTACCGCTTCTACCGCGATAAGCTCATCGTCAAGGGAGCAAAGCCCAACGCGGCGCATCTGCGTCTGGCAAAGCTCGAGCGGGAGGGCAGGCTGAAAGCCGTCATCACCCAGAACATCGACGGCCTCCATCAGGCGGCAGGCTCCAAGACGGTGTACGAGCTCCACGGCAGCACCCTGCGCAACTACTGCGTCAAGTGCGGCGCGTTCTACGATGTGGACTTCATCGCCAACAGCACCGGTGTGCCGCGCTGCCCCAGATGCGGCGGTATCATCAAGCCGGACGTCGTCCTCTACGAAGAGGGGCTGGATGAGCAGGTATTGTCCGGCGCCGTCTCGGCTATCCGCCGCGCTGATACCCTCATCATCGGCGGTACCAGCCTTGTGGTCTACCCGGCGGCGGGGCTCATCCGTTACTTCCGGGGCGACCACCTCGTGGTCATCAATATGCAGCCCACGAATGCGGACGCCGAGGCCGATCTGTGCATTGCAAAGCCCATCGGACAGGTGCTCAGCGAGGATGTTGTGGTGGAGGAGTGAAGCATGGGAGCCTCCGGCAGTGCCGGAGGCTCCCATTTTGTCTGTAAAGTTATCAGTCGATGGTCGTCTTTGTCCGTCCAACACCCAGCACGGCGGTGGAGATCTTCTTCCAGCTGTTGCAGCCGCAGACGCCGTCGGCGCGCAGGCTGGTGCGCCGCTGGAAGCCCCTGAGGGCTTCTTCCGTCCGGCTGCCGAAGATGCCGTCGATGCGGTTCCCGGTCTGGTAGCCCAGCGTCGAGAGGGCGTCCTGGAGGATCATGACGTAGCAGCCCCGGCTGCCCCGGCGGAGGGTGGGGTAGCCTGCCGTGGTGCCTCTGCAGGCAGGCGTGCCGTAGCGCCGGTCGAAGTGGACCCATGTGGGGGTCTGGCTCAGCGGCTCGACATAGCCCCACGCCCCGGTGGAGCGGGCGGCGTTGTAGATGGCGGTGCGCTGGGTCCGGCTGAAGCTCTGCCCCACATCGAAGGCCACGCCGGCATAGTGCTGGCTGCGGGTGCCGTGGCCTCCCTCCCAGATGCGGCGGAAGGCGTATCCCACCGGGATGCCCCTGCCGTATTTGCGGCGGGTGAGGTTCCACGCTTCCATTGCCGCGATGGTCGTCCAGAGCACCGGGCTGTTCGATTTGCCCCGGAACTCCCGCACGGTCAGAGTCCTGCCGGTGCTGTAGGGCATGGGGTCGTTCTCGCGCAGACTCGAATAGGTGTAGACTCTGTTCTCGTAGGCGTCATAGACCAGTAAGCGTGCCATCTCTCATCCCTCCTCGGTGCAGTTGTCGCAGGCAGTATGGCTCTGGGCGCGGATTGCGGCCCAGGTGGGCCGGTCTACGACGCCGTTTGGCTCAAGGCCCGCCCGCTGCTGCGTGTCTTTTACGGCGGCGGTGTCCTCCGGGCCGAAGGAGGCGTTGTCGGCGACGTAGTCCTCCTCGCAGTAGAGCTGGGAGCGGTCATTGAGCCAGCCCTCGATGAGGCGGACATCAGCGCCCACGCTGCCCTCCTTCATGGCCCGGTCCGGGTAGTCCGGCCCCTGCCCGGGATTCCGGTCGGGGTTGGGGGTGAAGGCCGCCAGCTGTAAGCTCAGGGCTTCCACTGCTGTCCACGTCTCGGCGTCTGCCACGCCGGTGGCGGGCAGGCCCAGAAGCTCCTGCGCGCTGGCGGTGGCGTTCGCGGTCTCCTGTGTGTACTGGCTGGAAAGCGCGGGGGACGCCACACTGTCGTAGTAGTAGGCGATGCGCTGCAAAAGCAGGGTGTAGTAGAGCACGGCGCTGCTGTCGGTGCCGACGGTGAGCGGTGTGCCGGGGTAGGGGAGACGCTTGAGGGTGACCACCGGCCCGGACGAGCGGAGGGCCGACGCTTTGCCGTAGAGCGAATCCCATGTCTTCCGGCCTACGATGCCGTCCACCGTCAGCCCGGCGAACCGCTGGTAGGCCCGCACGGCGGCCTCGGTGGCCGCGCCGAAACGGCCATCGATGGAGACAGAGGGGATGCTGCTCTGGTAGGCGCTCATGAGGTAGAGGTAGAATTGCAGCTCCCGGACGGCGGTGCCGGTGGAGCCATTGCGCAGCACGCCCGGGTACTCGCCGGGCCGCAGGCTGGGCGAAAGCAGGCGGTTGGCAATGTCGTTGTAGACTTCGTAGAGCTTATTCCATGTCGTCCGGCCCACGACGCCGTCGCTGGTGAGGCCGAAGTAGGTCTGGAACCGCCGCACGGCCGCTGCGGTAGACGAGCCGAAGACGCCGTCCACGGTGACATTGTTGAGACGGGAATAGACCGTCCGCGCGATCTTCAGCCAGAACTGCACCAGCCGGACGTTCTGGCCGCTGCTGCCCTGGCGCAGGGCGGTGCCGGGGTAGGCGTTGGGGGTGCCGTTGTCGGACTGGATGCTGCGGAACTGGTCGTACAGCTCGGTCCATGTGGTGCGGCCCACGATGCCGTCCACCGTCAGGCCGTAGCGCCGCTGGAACGCCCGGACAGCCGCCGCTGTGCCGCTGCCGTAGACGCCGTCCACCGTGACAGAGGGGATGCTGCTCTCATACTGAGCCAGCGTACTCAGCCAGAACTGCATCTGCTCTACCTTGCTGCCGGTGGAGCCCTGTTTGAGGACGCTGCTGCCGAAGTTCCATGAGCCGTCCGAGAGGGTGCCGCTGAAGGTCTCGCCTTCACTGGTCAGCTCGGCGAGGTCCTTCACCGAGACATAGATATAGCTGATCTTATACCAGGTGCTGCGGCCCACCACGCCGTCGGCGGTGAGGTTGAACTGCTTCTGGAACTTTTTGACCGTCTCGGTCATCTTGCGGCCGAAGATGCCGTCCACCGTCAGCAGGCCGAGGAAGGGGTAGTCTTTGGTGATGCGGTTGAGCTGCCGCTGCAGGGTGAACACCGCCGCTCCGGTGCTGCCCTGCCGCAGAGGGCTTCCGGGGTAGCTCTGGGGGATGGACTGGATGTTGTTGGTGCGGATGATCTCGATGTTGCTGCCGTAGTAGTATTTGAGGATGCTCAGTGCGCTGCGGCCCTGATTGGCCAGCGTGACGGTCCCCCACTGCTTGAGGCCGGGGCAGGTGACGGATTTGCCGTCGCAGTACTCGGCGTAGTAGGGGTTCACGGTGCCGGTCTTGCGGATATAGGTGTTGAAGATGTCGTCCGTCAGCCGCACCATGACGTCGAACACCGTCCGGCCATGGACGTAGTATTGGTCGTAGCTGGTGGAGTTGGTGATGTTGAAACTGTAGCCCTTGCTGGGGTACCACTCGGTGTAGATGCGGTTGAGAGCCAGCGAGATCTGGCAGTGGATGTTGGCCCGCAGGGCCTGCTCGGGCCACGGGGAGCAAAATAACCCAATAGGCCAAAGCTGCCTGCCCGGACTGCCGCAAGGCACGGAGCGAGATGCAGGAACTGGTCCGGGCGGCATCCTCGGCGGCCTTTTTGTCAAGGGATAATAATAGAAAATAAGCAGGATTCACAAGCATGAACCCTTGAAATGCTTCTGTTATAATGTTACATATACATACTGTATGCGTTGGTATATATACTGTTCAAAAAAGCTGCATCGACTGGCGCAAAGAAATCGGACACGCGCTGCTTTTATGAATCAACATATGAAATTTTATTGAAAATCCATCATGGCGGTGGTAAAATAATCCTATAGTTCTGTCATGCTGTATCGATGCCTTTTTGTGGTATTCGGGAGTGCAGAACGGCAGCTGCCCAAGAGTTGTGAGGAGAACGATTTGATGAACAAAAGAACATTGCGCCGCCTTCTTTCTGCGTTTGCGGCATTGGTGATAGGTCTATCTGTGCTGACCGGCTGCGGAACAAAAACCGCCGAAAATGTGGAAAAGCAGGAGGATGCTCAGACCATTCAGGTGTATCTGTGGACGAATAACCTGTACGAAACCTATGCGCCTTATATCCAGTCCCAGCTGCCGGATGTAAATATTGAATTCATCGTGGGAAACAACGATTTGGATTTTTACAAGTTTTTGCAGGAGAACGGCGGTCTGCCGGATATCATCACCTGCTGCCGCTTCTCGCTGCACGATGCGGCTCCCTTGAAGGACAGCCTGATGAACCTTGCCTTGACCAACGAAGCGGGCGCTGTGTACAACACCTACCTCAACAGCTTCAAAAACGAGGACGGCAGCGTGAACTGGCTGCCGGTCTGCGCCGATGCCCACGGCTTTGTGGTCAACCGCAGCCTTTTTGAGCAGTACGGTATCCCCCTGCCCACCGATTACGCAAGCTTTGCGGCAGCCTGTCAGGCGTTTGAGAAGGTGGGCATCCGCGGCTTTACCGCCGATTACACCTACGACTACACCTGCATGGAAACGCTGCAGGGGCTTTCCGCTGCCGAGCTTACCACGACGGAAGGCCGCAAGTGGCGCACTGCTTACAGCGACCCTGCCAGCACCGCACGGGTGGGTCTGGACGACACCGTGTGGCCGGGGGTGTTTGAGCGGATGGCGCAGTTCATTCAGGATACCCACCTCACGGCAGACGATCTTGCGTTGAATTACGACGATGTGACCGGGATGTTCCGGAACGGAGAAGCTGCCATGTACTTTGGCAGCTCTGCCGGTGTCAAGATGTTTCAGGATGAAGGCATCGACACGATATTTATGCCCTTCTTCAGCCAGAACGGCGAAAAGTGGATCATGACCACCCCCTATTTCCAGATCGCTCTGAACCGTGACCTCGAGCAGGACACCGCGCGCCGCGAAAAAGCCATGAAGGTGCTGAACGTCATGCTCTCCGAGGAGGCGCAGAGCCGCATCGTTGCCGACGGGCAGGACCTGCTGAGCTACAGCCAGAACGTCCCCCTGCGCCTGACCGAGTACATGAAGGACGTGCGCGATGTGGTGGAAGAAAACCACATGTATATCCGCATCGCCTCCAACGATTTCTTTGCCGTCTCCAAGGACGTTGTCTCCAAAATGATCGCGGGCGAGTACACGGCACAGCAGGCTTATCGTGCGTTCAATGCCCGGCTTCTTGCTGAGGATACGCCTGCCGATGACGAGATCGTGCTGACCTCCGGGAAGAGCTACTCCAATGTCTTCCACGCAAACGGCGGCAGCGCCTCCTTCTCCGTTATGGCGAACACGCTGCGGGGCGTTTATGGCACCGATGTGCTGCTTGCCACCGCAAACAGCTTTACCGGCAGTGTGCTGCAGGCAGACTATAACAAGAAAATGGCCGCTTCCATGATCATGCCCAACGGTCTGATGTCCCGCCAGCGCACCATGACCGGCGCAGAGCTGAAGGAGACCGTCCGCGCCTTTGTGGAGGGCTGCGAGGGAGGGTTTGTGCCCTTCAACCGCGGTTCTCTGCCGGTGGTCAGCGGCATTGCCGTGGAGGTCAAAGAGGCAGGCGGCAGCTATACCCTGACCGGCATCACCCGGAACGGACAGCCGCTGGGGGACGACGACACCGTTACCGTGACCTGTCTGGCAGCGGAAAATCAGATGGAAGCGCTGCTTGCGAGCGAAAGCGGCAGGTCTTTGGAGGGAGATACATGGGTGAAAAACAGATGGCGCGATCATCTCTCCGGCGGCGGTGCAGCGCTTGCAGAGCCTGAAAACTACATGACACTGAGGTGAGCGGGATGGAAGACGAAAAGCACGAATCCAAACGAAACTGCCATCCCCGGCAAAAGTGGCTCCCTGTTGCCGCCATCCTTCTTCTGGTCTTGCTGATAGCAGGTTTCAGCGTTCGGTACATCTCGTTTGTGTCCCAGACCATCTATCAGGAAAGTACCTCGCATCTGGAAGAGGTGCTGCATAAATCCAACAATATGCTGAAAGAGATGGTGCGCAAGAACCTGACCTATCTGCATCTGTACAACGGCTTTCTGGAAAGTACCTCGGATGAAGCAGAGATTCAGGCATATATCGAGGCAGCGCAGCAGGACACCGGATTTGCCGAATTCTACTTTCTTACCTATGACGGCAACTACATGACCGTGACCGGGGAGACCGGCTACCTTGGCCTGCAGACCAATCTGGACGAAGAGCTTGCCAGCGGTAACGATATTGTGATGAATACGGCTCTGCCCGGCAAAACCCAGATGCTTGCGTTCATCTGTCCCGAAACGCAGGGCAGCTACCGGGGCTTTGCCTACGATGCCATTGCCATCTCTTATTATAATGATGCGGTGCTGAGATTGCTGGACAGCTCTGCCTTTGAGGGCAATGCCAGCAACTATGTCATCTACCCGGATGGGCGGGTGGTCATCGACAATTCCGTAAACCGCACGGAAACGATCTACAACTTCATTGCGATGCTGCGCGACCATTCCGATCTTTCCGATGCGCAGATCCTGGAGCTGTCCAATGCCTTTGCACAGGGCAGCAGCGGAAACATGAAGGTAAAGCTGGGCGACACCAGTTATTATCTGGTCTACGAGGACACGGCGGTCCAGAGCTGGACGATGGTGGGACTTGTGCCGACCAAGATCGTCAATGCCAATCTGGATAAGCTGTGGTTCCATACAGTGCAGATCGCAGCGGGCATTGCCGCAGGTCTTGCGGTGCTGGCCATTCTGCTCATTGTGCGCAGAAGCCATACAACCCTGCGCCGGAAGAATACCGAGATCTCGTACCGGGACGAGCTGTTCCAGAAGCTTTCGCGTAACGTGGATGATGTTTTCCTGATGGTGGACGCAGAGACCTCCAAGGCGGATTATGTCAGCCCGAACATTGAGCGTCTGTTGGGCATCCCGTGGAGAGAAGTCCGGCAAAATGCCTTCGCTCTGGACAAGCTGGGCGCCCCGGAGCAGGGCAAAAACTTTCTGGATGGGCTTCTCAGCGGGCAGCAGCGGGAATGGGATCTCGAGTTTGAGCATCTGGAAACCAAAGAGCGCCGCTGGTTCCATAACATCGCCATAGGCAGCGAGGTAGAGGGCAGGACCAAATACATCCTTGTCATGTCCGACCGCACCGCCGACAAACAGGTGAATCAGGCGCTTTCGGATGCCGTTGCCGCCGCCGAGACTGCCAACCGCGCCAAGAGCACCTTCCTTTCCAATATGTCCCACGACATCCGCACCCCCATGAACGCCATCATCGGCTTTACCACACTGGCGATCAGCAATATCGACGACAAGGAGCGGGTGAAGGATTATCTGGCCAAGACCCTTGCTTCCAGCAACCATCTGCTCTCGCTCATCAACGATGTGCTGGATATGAGCCGCATCGAAAGCGGAAAGCTCCATCTGGAAGAGGTGGAAGTCAACCTTTCGGAGGTGCTGCACGATCTGAAAACCATCGTCAGCGGGCAGATCTACGCAAAACAGCTGGAGCTTTATATGGACGCGATGGATGTGACCGACGAGGATGTCTACTGCGATAAGACCCGGCTGAACCAGATCCTGCTGAACCTGCTGTCCAACGCCATCAAGTTTACCCCGGCGGGCGGTACGGTCTCGGTGCGGGTGCGCCAGCTTGCCGGGCAGGTGCGCGGCTGCGGGCAGTACGAGTTCCGCATCAAGGACAACGGCATCGGCATGAGCCCGGAATTTGCCAAAAAAATCTTTGAGCCGTTTGAGCGGGAGCGCACCTCCACGGTCAGCCGTATCCAAGGCACCGGCCTTGGCATGGCCATCACCAAAAACATCGTGGATATGATGGGCGGCACCATCGAGGTGCAGACAGCGCAGGGCAAGGGCAGCGAGTTTATCATTCGTGTGCCGCTGCGGGTGCAGGCAGAGCACCGCCCGGTGGAAAAGATCACCGAGCTGGAAGGTCTAAAGGCTCTGGTGGTGGACGACGATTTCAACACCTGCGACAGCGTGACAAAGATGCTGGTCAAGGTGGGAATGCGCGCGGAGTGGACCCTTTCCGGCAAGGAAGCGGTGCTGCGCGCGCGGCAGTCCATCGAGATGAGCGATGTCTACCACGCCTATATCATCGACTGGCGGCTGCCGGATATGAACGGCATCGAGGTCACCCGCCAGATACGCAGCCTGAACGACGATACCCCCATCATCATCCTGACGGCCTACGACTGGTCCGACATTGAGGTGGAGGCAAAGGCCGCCGGTGTGACTGCCTTCTGCTCCAAGCCCATGTTCTTGTCTGACCTGCGCGAGACCCTGATGAGCGCCCTCGGCCAGAAGCTGACAGATGCGTCGCAGGAGCTTCTGCCGGAAAAGAACGCCGACTTCAAGGACAGACACATCCTGCTGGTAGAGGACAACGAGCTGAACCGCGAGATCGCACAGGAGATCCTGCGCGAGTACGGCTTTCGGGTCGATACGGCGGAAAACGGTGAAGTGGCGGTGGAAAAGGTGAGCACCGCAGCGCCGGGTAGCTATGATCTGGTGCTGATGGATGTGCAGATGCCGGTGATGGACGGCTACACCGCCACCCGGAAGATCCGCGCACTGGATGACCCTGCCCGGGCAAAGCTCCCGATCCTTGCCATGACCGCCAACGCCTTCGACGAGGACCGCCGCAACGCATTGGAAAGCGGCATGAACGGCTTTTTGTCCAAGCCCATCGTGATCGGCGATCTCGTGCAGGAGCTGCGCAAAATTTTGTGAGCCAAACGCCTGTCAGGCTGAAAATAAATAAAGCACCCGCAGCATTCGCTTCCAGAGGTCAAGAGCCTCTGCGAAGCCTGCTGCGGGTGCTTTTGCTTTTGTCGGCTGGCAGCCGTTATGATTTCAGTACATCTGCAAGGACCTGCAGCAGATGCGGAATATCCAGCGGCTTTGCAATGTGGCCGTCCATACCGGCATTCAATGCATTCTGACGGTCTTCTTCAAAGGCATTTGCTGTCATTGCAAAGATGGGAATGCCTGCCTTTGCAGCATCCGGCAGGGCGCGGATCTGCCGCGTCGCCTCGTAACCGTCCATCTTGGGCATCTGGATGTCCATTAAGATCAAATCGTACTGCCCGGGGGCCGCCTGCTTCATCTTCTGGACAGCGATCTCGCCATCCTCAGCAGTGTCTACCGCAAAGCCCGCTTCCTTCAGGATCTCCAGCGCGAGCTCGCGGTTCAAGGCATTGTCCTCCACCAGCAAAAGTTTCTTTCTCTTGAGCTCGGAGGCATCTGGCTGCGCTGGCTTACAGGCAGGCTCTGCACCGTACGGTTCCGCCAGCACTCTGCGCAGTTCGGAAAGGAACAGCGGCTTTTCGCAGAAGGCGGTCACTCCGGCAGCGCGGGCTTCCTCTTCAATATCCGTCCAATCGTAGGCCGTCAGAATGATGATAGGGCAGCTTTTCCCGATCACCCTGCGGATCTGCCGCACGACCTCGATGCCGTTCATATCGGGGATGAGCCAGTCGATGATGTAGACGCTGAATTCGTCGCCCTGCTCCATGGCGTATCGGGTGCGGATCACCGCTTCCCGGCCGGAGATCGTCCACTCCGGCCGCATCCCGATCTTGGACAGCATGGTGCTGACGCTCAGGCAGGTGTCGGTATCGTCGTCTGCTACCAATGCGCGCAGCCCTTCCAACTGCGGGAGCTGCCTGGGCTCCACCTTTTGTCCGCTGAGTGCGAAGCAGAGATCTACGATGAATTCGCTGCCCTTGCCCGGTTCACTTTCAATCGCAATGGTGCCGCCCATCATATCCACAATGTTCTTGGTGATGGACATGCCCAGGCCGGTACCCTGAATGCCGCTGACGGTGGAGCTTTCTTCCCGGCTGAACGCCTCAAAGATGTGCTTCTGGAACTCTTCGCTTATACCAATGCCATTGTCCTTGATGCGGAACTCATAGCAGCCACGGCCCTTGGGCGCACCGTTTTTCTGGGCAATGCGGATGCTGATCGTACCGCCTGTGGGAGTGAACTTGATGGCGTTGGACAAAATGTTCAGCAGGATCTGGTTCAGCCGCAGCGGGTCGGTGATGATGTCCTCGTTCTCCACGTCCATGGTATCGATGAAAAGCGACAGCCGCTTTGCCGAAACATCGGGTTGGATGATGGAACGCACATCGTGGACGAGGTCCGGCAGATGCACCGCTTTTTCTTCAATTTTTACCTTTCCGCTCTCGATGCGGCTCATATCCAGCACATCATTGATGAGGGAAAGCAGATGCTGGCTGGAGGTAGAGATCTTTTTCAGGTAGTCCAGCACCTGTTCCTTATTATCAATATGGGTCGCAGCCAGCGAGGTGAAGCCGATGATGGCGTTCATGGGGGTGCGAATATCGTGGCTCATATTGAACAGGAATTCCCGCTTGGCACGGTTTGCCGCACCCTCGTGCTGGAGTGCGATCTCCAGTTTGCGGTTCTGTTCCTCCAGCTGAGCCTGATACTTCTTCTCCTGCTCTTTCTTCTGCTGCTCCATCTCCTGCACGGAGCGTCTGCGCAGCACCCGAAGGACCATTACAAGCAGGATGTAACCGGCCAGCGCCATCAAAATCAACGGAAACGATTCACGGAAGACGGATTTTTCATCCGTATACGCGTAGAGATCGAAAGACCTTCCGTGGCAGTACATTCCAAAATAGCAGCCGGAGCCGTTCCAATCGTGGGTATGGGTCAGCGTTTCGGCAGCCCCGGCTTTGCGGATCTCCCGCACCGGCAGACTGTCCGCAGCATCCTGCCCGATGAGCTCCGGGCGGTTAGAGGCAATGACCTGATTGTTCTGCACGATGAACAATGTGCCGCTGGTCTCAACCGAGTAGCCGTCCAGTACGCTCTGGATGGACAAGGCCGTTCCTTCTACAAATTCTGCCGGGGTATAGCGGTAGGCAAGCAGGATGACCTCTTTGCTTTCTGCCCGGTGTGCCGCAACATCCACGGCAGACCCATCCTCCAGCAGGATCCGCTTCAGGTAGGTCTTTTGCGGGTAAGAGAAAACGTCCAGAACCGTATCATTTTTGAGCTGCTCTCCAAACCGGGCATAGCCGATGCCGTTCGTTGTGGATTCGCACAGGAGCGTACCGTCCGGGGCCAGAACCGAAATACCTGTGAGCCAGAGCAGCTCTGCCTGCCTGTTCAGGCATTCCGGGTCGGAAAGGTCGAGCGCAGGGTCCTGTGCCAGCTGATGCACCGATACCGCCGTGCGGCGGAGCGCTTTGGCCACAATCGTATCGTTGTGCTTTTCAAAGCTGGTGGACTGGGATTTGACAAAATCAAGGATCTGACAGAAACGAGCCTCCGTTGCACGCAGTGCCTGCCAACTTGAGAAAAAAACGACGCCGGCCATAAAAAGCACGCCGATGACCAGATAGATTCCCCATCTCCATGTATCTGAGATGGTTTTGTTTTTACGTGCCAATGGTGTCCACCTCCAGATACTGCGAAGGATGTTCCAGATACTTGCCAAGGATCTGCTCCAGTGTGCCGTCTGTGCGCATCTGCGCAAGAACAGCGTTCAGCTGGATGTCCAGCCCGCGGCTGTCGTTTTTGGCAAAGGCGATGCCCAGACCGGTGACCAGCAGCGGTTCTTCGAGGATGCGGAACTCCACGGAATTGTCCTTCATGTATTGCAGGATGGCCGTCTCATGGGCAGCGATGGCATCCACATAGCCGCAGGCCAGCATCGCATACTGCACGCTGCGGTCTTCGGTGCTGAACACCTCGACGGTCTGCGGGATGCGCGGGTCGGAGCCGCTGAGAAAGATCTCCTCCGGCTTGCCGGTGCTCTGCACGGCGATGGTCTTTCCGGCAAGGTCGCCGAGTGTCCGGATGCTGCTGTCGGCATCCACCGCAGCCACCTGACGGCTCACCATGTAGGGCCCCGCCCAGCGGTATACCTCCTCGCGCCCATCCATGGAAAAGCAGCCCCAGATGCAGTCGATGGTACCGCTTTCCACCAGATCTGTTTTTTGCTCCCAATCGATCGGTTCAAACCGGGCAGCATATCCCATGCGGCGGAAGGCTTCGGTGGCGATCTCCACGTCGATCCCGGCGGGAACGCCGTCATTGTTCAGATAAATATAGGGCGGATAGGTATCACTTCCCACAATGAGCTGCGGAAGACTGCTGTCCTTCGCGTTCGTTCCGCCGCAGGAAGTCAGACTGCCGACGGCAGCAGATGCCGCCAGCAGCGTGCAGCCGCGCAGAAATGCACGGCGTGAGATTCTGTGTTTCATTTGGGCTTTTTGTTCTCCTGTTTTATTGCATCCATTGCTCAGTTGTGCTGCTGTAATTCTTCTTTCAGGTCAGCCTGAATATCCGTCAGGCACTGCAGCAGCAGCGGGTTGAACGCTCCGCACTCGCCGTTCAGGATCATCTGCACGGCTTTTTCGTGGGAGAAGGCTTTTTTGTAGCAGCGTTCGCTGGTCAGTGCATCGTACACATCAGCCAGCGAGACCAGTTGTGCGCTGATGGGGATCTCATCGCCCTTCAGCCCATCCGGGTAGCCGCGCCCATCCCAGCGTTCGTGGTGCCAGCGGGTGATCTCGTAGGCCGTTTGCAGCAGCGGCTGCTCTGCAAAATCATCCAGATCATGCAGCATCTGGGCTCCCAGAATGCTGTGGGTCTTCATGACCTCGAATTCCTCCGGGGTCAGTTTGCCGGGCTTGTTGAGGATCTTTTCGTCAATGCCGATTTTTCCGATGTCGTGCAGGGCAGAAGCCAGCGGGATCATATCCTGCTGTTCCGCAGTGATAGAGTATCTGCTGCTGATCTCCAACAGACGGCGGAGCAGCAGCTCGGTGATGATGCGGATGTGCCGCACATGGGCGCCGCTTTCGCCGTTGCGGAATTCTACGATATGGCTCAGTACACCCACCAGCATATCCGTATTATTCTCACGGGCGCGGATCTGCTCAGAGACCATCTGCACCAGCCGCCGCTGCTTGGCGTACAGCTTGATGGTGTTGGTCACACGGCGGTACACGATACGAGCATCGAAGGGGCGATTGACATAATCACTTGCGCCCAGCTCATAGGAACGCCGGATCGTCGCATCGGAGTCCTCGCTGGAGATCATAATGACCGGGATATCCTCGATGGTGTGGTTGGCATTCATGGCTTTCAGCACTTCAAAGCCGTCCATAACGGGCATATTGATGTCCAGCAGCACCAGTGCAATGTTTCCGGCTTCTGCCTGCAATTTTTCCATGCATTCCCGTCCGTTTTCAGCTTCCAGAACATGGTAACTATCCCTCAGGATCTCTGTCAGCATCATGCGGTTCATTGCGGAGTCATCCACAAGTAAGATCTGTGACTTGTTCTGCAAAAGCTTTTCCAAAGCCGCCAGATTATGCCCCGGAACCTCCACCATGACGGCATTCTTGCGGCACTTTGCCTGATACATCAGCCGGTCCGCCCGGCGAACGATGTTATCCATAGGGTCGGCGAGGGACTGTATCGTTCCGCCAATGCTCAGCGAGAGGCGGAAATGCGAATAGCCGGGTACAGATGCCATCTGCGCGGCGGCTCTGATCTGCTCCAGCTTGGCTTGCAGGATGTCGCTCGGAATGCCGGACAGAACCAATAAAAACTCATCCCCGCCGTAGCGGATGAGCAGGTCCGATTTCCGGATGCAGGACTGGATAGCGTTTGCCACCGTTTTCAGTGCCATATCCCCGGCGTAATGCCCATAGGTGTCGTTGCAGATCTTGAAATCGTCCACATCCATCAGTGCGACACCCGCCGGGCCGGTGGATTTACGGACAACTTCTTCGTAATAGCGGCGATTGTAAATTCCTGTCAGCGGATCCCGATAAAGCTCGTCTTTGAGCTGCTGCTCCCGTGCAGCGCGCTGTCGGGCTGTTTCGTCCTCCGATACTTTCTGATTTTCGGTCAGTTGTTTCAGCGCCTGCTCCGCTGCGGCAAGAGCGGCTCCCTGTTGATGAAGATTTTTCAACAGCTGCTGCTCACGCGCTTTGTAATATTCCTCGATCTCGGAAAGTGTATTCACGTTCTGACCCTCTTCTACATCATTTACATCATTTGTTTGTTTCATCTGCGAAACCGTGCTTTTCCGCTATTTTTTAATGGGGAGGGGTAACGCGGAAGCGTTTCACCGTCTGTTCCAGTGCTGCAATGTCCACGGGTTTGGAGAGATGTTCATCCATGCCGGCTTCCTTGCTCTTTTGCATATCCTCAAGGAAGGCGTTGGCGGTCATGGCAAGGATGGGGATGGTTTTGCCCAGCGGATTTTCGCCATTGCGGATGCGGCGGGTGGCCTCCAGGCCGTCCATCACCGGCATCTGCACGTCCATCAAAATCATGTCGTACTCGCCGGGCTTGACGCCGGCAAAGGCATCCACGATCTCCTGACCGTTGGAGCAGACGGTGCAGCTTGCGCCCTTGGATTCCAGCAGCATTTCCAGGATCTCGGCGTTGATGGCGTTATCCTCGGCGCAGAGGAACTTCATGCCGGACAGGGGAGAAGTTTCTTCTGCTTCCTCCGGCAGAGCCTGCACCTTCTGCGCATGATCCGACTCCGTATCAATGGGAAATTCCAGCACGACCTCAAAGCGGGTACCCCTGCCGGGGGCGCTCTCCACGCTGATGGAACCGCCCATCAGGTCTACGATGCTCTTGGTGATGGCCATGCCAAGGCCGGTGCCCTGCACCTTATTGGTGCCGGATTTTTCCTCGCGGGTAAAGGGGTCAAAAAGGGTCTTTTGGAACGCCTCGCTCATGCCGATGCCGTCATCCTGCACCACAAAGCGGTACCGGGCGAAGTGCTCGTTCCGGGGCAGCTCTTCCATCTCCAACCGGATATGCCCGCCCTTGGGCGTATATTTGACCGCGTTGGAGAGGATGTTCATCAGCACCTGATTCAGGCGGTTGGGGTCTGCCAGTACGTTTTCGTGCTGCAGATGGGTGTTTACCGTAAAGGTCTGGCGGCGCTGGCCTGCCTGCTGACGGATGATGCTGTCCAGCTGGCTGACCTGCTGGGGCAGGTTCATTTTTTCCACATTCAGGGTGGTCTTGCCGCTCTCGATGCGGCTCATATCCAGAATATCATTGATGATGCCCAGCAGCAGCTGACCGGAGCTTTCCAGCTTGCCCAGATGCTCGGCCAGTTTTTCCGGCTGGTGCAGCTCGTTTTTCATCAGGGTGGTAATGCCGATGATGGCGTTCATGGGGGTACGGATGTCGTGGCTCATGTTGGAGAGGAAGTCCGTCTTGGCCTTGCTGGCGCGCTCTGCGGACTGTAACGCCTCTGCGGCAGCATCCTGCGCCTGCCGCAGCTCATCGTTTACCTGCGTCAGATGGATGTTGTATTGTTCCAGACGGAGGTTCGCTTCTTTTTCGGCCCGCAGCTCTTGCTGCTGCTTTTGCCGCAGGAGAAACCAGCCGACGAAAACTGTTATGACCGAGAACACCATCGCAATGACGATGATGATGACCATGACGATGTTGACCAGCTTCTGCGTATTCACGGCCACATATTCTGCCGGAACAAGGAACGCCAGTGTCCACTGGGCGTTTTCCATCTGCTTCAGGGCGTAGAAATACTCAGTCCCATCCAGCACGGCGTTGGAATAGCAGGAGCCTGTGCGGGCAAGCCGCTCCTTTGCCCCCGCAAAGGAAGAGCCGTGCAGATAGGACATCCGAGAGAGGACGGTGTATACGTTGTGTCCCTTCAGCAGCTCGGTGTCATTGGCGTTGAACAGCTTGAAGCCGTCGTTATCCAGCACATAGACGCTGTTGTTGTTTTCGTAGGCGTCACAGCGGAAATAATCGTTCAGCTGGGTCATGCTCTGGGAGATGCCAAAGTAGCGCAGGGTGATCTCTTTTTCTCCGCTTTGCAGTGTGATGGGGGTGGAGAGCTGTTCCAGAAACACCATCCGGGAGTCGTCCTTGGTCAGCGAGTTGGAAACATAGTTGACCCGCTCCGGTGCGCTTTCCAGATAGTTCATTCCCCGCAGCAGCCCCATGCGGCCATACTCGGTATAATAATGTCCGGCAGTATCCACGGCTACCAGTTCGATCTGTTTTTCATGGTAATTGGAAAGCTCCGACAGCTTTTTCAGATAGCGGTAGAGGTCGGTATCGGTCTCCAGCGGGCTGTTGTACAAATAATTACACTGCACATCCACCTCGTCCCAGTGGGTGTCGATGACATCTTCCAGACTGCGGAACATCTGGTGGGTGACTTCCTCCATCTGGCTCAGCCGCTCATGGTAGACAAGGTTCTGGATGTAGGTCTGGCTCATGACAAAAAGGGTCAGGAGCGACACGATGATGACAAAGCCGAAGCCGCCAAACAGCCATTTATAGATTTTGTTGTTCACATCCGGTATCTCCTGTCCGTTTTGTTCAGCTCCATGCGGTATCTGCCCGGCTGATGGTGGTGTATGCGCCAAAGAAGGCTTTTGCGGCATCCATGCCCACCACGCCGCTGTCTGTGACCGTGGTCTCCGCAGCCAACTGGTCGCTCACACCGCAGATGGCCACCTGATAGGTCTTGCCCGCCTCCGGCTGCACCGGGCTTACCAGCACATAGGGGTAGCACTTGCCGTTGCCGTAGGCATCGTAACCAGAAGCAAGCAGGCCGCTGATCTGCTGCCCGGTCAGGGAAACGGTCTGGATGGTGCGGTTCCAGCCGGTGGGCAGAATGACCGAAAGGTCGTAATCCGTAATATCCTTGGCGTACAGCTTGGCCGCTACGCCGTGGTGGTTCTGATCGGTGGGGTTGCCGGGGATCCATGTGCTCAGCGAGACCAGCGCAAGGTCGCTGCCGGTAGCCTGTGCAAAGCAGCGCCCCACCAGCATGGCGCAGTCCTCCTGCGAAAGCTCCTCCGTAACGGTAGTGATGACATCCGGGGTGTCGTTCACCACACTGTCCTGATCCTCGTCCAGCTGACGGATGACATCCTCCATGGTGGCATTGCCCTTGATGAAATCCAGCATTTTAAGGCCGGTGGTCACGATGGTGTTTTCCCAGCCGGAGTAGATAAAGGGCGCGGTGTTGCCCACGTTCAGGGCATCGGCGATGTCGGCATAGTAGGTGCCGTCCGCTTTTGCGTCCTTGAAGGGCAGCAGGCTGCTTTTCAGCGCCGTTGCGGGCTGCAGAGCGCTGGTGCCTGCAACGGTGGAAAGCACACGCATCACCTTGAGCGCATCTTCCAGCTTCTGGGGGTCCTGCTCCAGCTTTTTATTCAGACCGTAGAAGCGGTTCACATTCAGCACAAAAACGTTCTGGGTGCCGTCCTCCGAGAGAAACGGCATCAGCCCGTATTTATCGGCGTTGCCGTCTGCCTCCACGATGCCGTTGGTGTTTCCGATCAAAAACAGGGTGTTCCCCTCGGTCATCCTCTGCCGGGTCACATTGTCGTCAAGAGCGTCGCCGGAGTCGTTCAGCATCCCGATGTCCTTCCACTTCTGGACATAGGCCATCGCATGCATCATGCCGGGGGTATTGCTGACATTTGCCTTACCGGACAGATAATCCCGCTGCCACAGCCTGCCGTCCAGTGTGCCGAGGAAATCGGCTTCCGCAATGTTGCACAGGTACTGGAAACCGTAGCCCGGATACTGGATCTGCGGCAGACAGAGATCGACCCCGGCTTCCTTTGCCTTTGCAGCCAGTTCTTCCAGCTCAGCGAAGGAATTGGGCAGCTCCCAGCCGTATTTCTTCAGCAGGGTCTTGTTGTAGGTGATGCCGTAGCAGTTGTAGGTCGAGGGCAGCAGGTAGATGGCACCGTTGTCGAACACGTCCTGCAGACGGGACTCCACATAGTTGTCGGTAAAATCGTAGCCGGAAAGGTCCAGCAGTTTGTCGGAGACCAGATCGGTCCGGGGGTCGTAGTAGGTCAAGGTGCAGACGTCCGGCAGGTCGCCCGCCGCAAACATATTCTGCAGACAGGTGGTGGTGTTATCGCCGCTGTAGGGCACGACCTCGATGTTCACTTCCGGGTAAACGCTGTGTACCTGCTCAATAAAGGCTTCTATCTCCTTATAAGGTGCCATAAAGGTGATGGCTTCGTGAGCATCGTCTTTTTTAGCCGTTTCGGTCTTAGTGCCGCCGCAGGCGGTCAGTGCTGCCGCTGCCGCAGTAATGCCGCAGACCTGCAAAAACGAGCGGCGGGAGATCTTTTTCATCATATAAATATACTTTCTCACATTTTCGGAAAGCAATACTGCGCAGGTGCAGTAGCGCAGTGCTGCCTTAGCTGTTCTTACACATCCCACAGGAACTCCGGCGCTTGCGGCCTGTCCGCACGGGGCTTTGCGCCGAGTTTCCATAAAATGACAGTATAATTGTACCATTGCGGCAAAGGCGTTTCAAGTTGATTTTGAACGTCTTGCAATATTTTGCATGAAAAATATGGAAAGTTCTGAATTTCGCTGACTGGAAATAGACTGAAGAGACACATATCACGACCAGATGGACCGAAAAGGGGGATTCGATGAAAAAAGCTCCTTTTATTCTGCACGAAAAATTTCGCTCGGACAACAACGAACAGCGCAAAGAACGGTTTCAAAAGGAATTTGAGCGATATATCATCGATGGATTGCTCAATGCCGTTCCTCCAAGCTCCTGTGCCTGATGCGGCATCCCTGAATTGGAAGGAGGGATGCGTTATGCTGCGCATGGATGCTCGTGTACAAAAAGAAGGGGGCAGATCATGAAAGCAGCAATTTATTGCCGCCTGAGCAAAGAAGATGAAGATAAAATTGGTGAATCGGAGAGCATTCAGAATCAAAAGTCGATGCTGCTCCAGTACGCTCTGGAAAACGGATTTGATATTTACCAGATCTATTCGGATGAGGACTATTCCGGCATCGACCGGAACCGCCCGGCGTTCAATTCGATGCTGCAAGCCGCAAGCGAACATCGGTTTGATGTGGTACTGGCCAAAACGCAATCCCGTTTCACCCGTGACATGGAGCTCGTGGAAAAGTATCTGCACGGAAAGTTCATGGAGTGGGGCGTCCGCTTCATTGCGGTGGTAGACCATGTGGATACCAACGATACCGCGAACAAAAAATCCCGCCAGATCAACGGCCTGATCAACGAGTGGTATCTGGAAGATCTGTCCACCAATGTCCGCTCGGTGCTTGACCACAAGCGGAAAGAGGGGCTGTTCATCGGCTCTTTTGCACGGTATGGATACTGCAAAGACCCAAATGCAAAAGGAAAACTCATCATCGACCCGGAAGCAGCCGACGTGGTAAGGCGGATCTTCTCCATGGCTCTTAACGGGATCGGCGCACACAAGATCGCACGCATCCTGAATGATGAAAAAATTCCAAGCCCAACGGCCTATAAGCAGCTGCATGGCATCCATTACCGCAGTGCATTGAAGAATACAAATGCGGCTCTTTGGAGCAGTCCCACCGTATATCAAATACTGCATGATCAGGTTTATATCGGAAATATGGTGCAGGGAAAGCATAAAAAGGTAAGTTACAAGTCTGAAAAGACGATTTGGCTTCCAAAATCGCAGTGGATCGTTGTAGAAAATACGCATGAAGCGATCATTGAGCGGGAAATGTTTGAAATGGTCCAGAGGATGATGCAGGAGCGCACCCGGAGCGGCGAGAAGGGAACGATCCATCCTTTGGCACGGAAAGTAGTATGCAGCTGCTGCGGCTGTATCATGGAGCAGACTGGCCGTCAGCCGAGAGCGGATGGAACACAAAGACGCTATGTTCGCTGCCGGATGCACCAGCGCGCACCGGAAGTGTGCGGCAACAAGACCTGTACCGATATGGACGCCTTGGAGAATGCGGTACTGGAACGTATCCGGGCGTATGCGGCAGACTATTTTGACCCTGAAAAAGTTACCCTTCCAGAACAGGATGACCCCATCCGGCGGCGAGAGCAGGCCAGGCGCGACGAGCTGAAACGGTTGAAGAGCGAAGCAGCCCGGCGGCGCAAGGCCATGCAGGAGCTGTATCTGGATAAGGTGTCAGGTTTAATTGATGCCGTTCAGTTTTCTGAGATGAACCAGACCTTTCTGGAAGAAGTGAAAAAGGCAGAGACCCGGATCGGTACATTGGAAACGGAATTGGAACAACAGCAGGAAGAGACCGGTGGAGTCCAGACGCAGAGGCAGCGTGTCCGTGAACTGGCACAGGTTTCGCAGCTGACCCGCGAACTTGTTGTGCTGCTGGTCCATCGGGTCATCGTCAGCCCAAAAGATCCGCTTACCGGAGAACAAAAAATCACGATCGAATGGAATTTCTGAGCCGGCAGGCAGTTCGATTGCCCCGCTGGGCTGTTTTCGTCAGCCCAGGTCGGATACACCTCACTGGACGCCACGTTGGCGATATACCTGCGGAACGAGACGGTGACGTTCCGGGCCGAGGCGGCGGGCCTGCCGAGATGGACGGTAATATTTTTCGGGATGATGACCCGGTCCAGCACCCGCGGCACACAGGCGAGGAACGGGTTCGGGCCGCTGCCGCCGTCGCCGGTGAAGAGGCTGTGGGGTGGGATGACGATGGGGACGTTGGGGGTGTCCCGTATCTCCTCGGTGTCGGGTATCATCTCGGGCTGGGCCAGCGTCACCTGCCCGGGAAAGACCTGCACGCCCTGGATGCGGACGGTGCGGTAGCCGGTCTTGGAGGCCACGAGGTCACAGACCGCGTAGGGGGGCTGCGTGGTGTTGTTCTCGTCCAGCGAGAGAGCACAGGCGGGGGTGGTAAGGGTGACGTCGTCGGCGTTGCCTTCGGCGTCGGTCAGGCGGGTGGCGGTGAAGCCGTTGCCGCTGACGGTGACGGTCACACCCTCGACAGGGCTGGACTGACGGGCCGCAAAGGCCTGAATGCGCAGAATTCCGGTAGCCATACAAAAACTCTCCTTTGCTTGAAATCAAGATAAGGCTCGGTACAGCCTATTCCGCCGTGAGAGAATGGGTGAATCCCCTTGGCTTTTCGGGGCGGGGAGAGTATACTGGAATCAGCAAAACACACACGAAAAGGAGTGCAGACAAATGCAGGCGATCATTCAAAACGAATTTCTGAGCCTTACGGTGGACACCCACGGTGCCGAGGCCGTCAGCCTGAAGAACGCGGCGGGGGAGGAGCTGCTCTGGCAGGCCGATCCGGCGGTCTGGGAGCGCCACGCGCCCATCCTCTTCCCGTGGACGGGCAAGCTCAAGGACGGCAGCTTCACCCATGGCGGCAAGACCTACAAGGGCGGCCAGCACGGTTTTGCCCGGGACGTGGAGCACACCCTGCTGAAGGCAGAGGGCGACACCATCCGGCTGGAGCTGCGCCCGGATGAGGCCATGAAGGCGGAGAAGTTCCCCTTCGACTTCGTGCTCACCAGTACCTTCCGGCTGGACGGAAAGACCCTTCACCACACCCTCACCGTCTCGAACCCCGGCGCCGAAGAGCTGCGGTTCGGCATCGGCTACCACCCGGCCTTTCAGGTGCCGTTCGATGACAGCCACACCGTCGAGGACTACGAGTTCCGCTTCGACCAGCCCGAGAGCCCGGTCATCCTCGACGCCAGCGGGGGCGGTCTGCTGACGGGCAAATGCTACTACCAGTGGAAGAACCAGCAGGCCATCCAGCTGACCAACGACCTCTTCGACAACGACAGCTTCTGCATGGCGGGCCTGCGCACCAGGACGCTGGGCATCTACGAGAAGGACACGGGCCGCAGCATCGTCTGCGATGTGGCCGGCTTCCCCTACACCCTCATCTGGTCGGCCCTGTCGAAGCCCCTGCGCTTCGTCTGCATCGAGCCGTGGAACTCGCTGCCCGCCTCGGTGAACGATCCGCAGGAGTGGGAGCAGCGTGCTGCCGCGGCCTGCCTCGCCCCCGGTGAGGAGTGGAGCACGACCCTCAGCACGACCTTCGACCGCTGAACCGCAAGCAAAAAGGGAGGCGCCCCGGCGGGGTGCCTCCCTCTTTTTGTGCGATAAAATTTACAGAGCCTTGATGGCGGTCTTGATGCGCTCGGCAGCCTCTTTGGTCTTTTCGGCGTCACCAAAGGCGGTCAGGCGGAAGTAGCCCTCGCCGCACTCGCCGAAGCCCACGCCCGGGGTGCCGACGACGCCGCAGTTCTCCAGCAGCCAGTCGAAGAACTCCCAGCTCTTCATGCTGCCGGGGCAGCGCAGCCAGATGTAGGGGCTGTTCTTGCCGCCGCAGTACCACACGCCGCACTCGTCCAGAGCGTCGGCGATGACCTTGGCGTTCTTGCGGTAGTAGTCGAGGTTGTGCTGGATCTCAGCCATGCCGCTCTCGGTAAAGACGGCGGCAGCGCCGCGCTGCACGACATAAGGCACACCGTTGAACTTGGTGGTCTGGCGGCGCAGCCAGAGCTTGTTGATGCTCATGCCGTCACGTTCCAGCTCTTTCGGCACGACGGTGTAGCCGCAGCGGGTGCCGGTGAAGCCTGCGATCTTGGAGAAGGAGCAGATCTCGATGGCGCACTCGCGGGCACCCTCGATCTCGAAGATGCTGCGGGCCAGCTCGCCGTCGGAGATGAAGCACTCGTAAGCGGCGTCGTAGAGGATGATAGCGTTGTTCTTTCTGGCGTACTCCACCCATGCCTTGAGCTGGGTGCGGGTGTAGGCAGCGCCGGTGGGGTTGTTGGGGCTGCAGATGTAGATGATGTCAGCCTTCACGCTGTCGTCGGGCATCCCGAGGAAGCCGTTCTCCTGACTGGTGCGGCCATAGATGATCTTGCGGCCATCGGTGACGTTGTCGTCCACATAGGTGGGGTAGACGGGGTCCGGAACGAGGACGGTGTTGTCCACGTCGAACAGGCCCAGCACATTGGCAAGGTCGCTCTTTGCACCGTCGGAGATGAAGATCTCGTCCTCGTCCAGCTTGGTGCCGCGGCCTGCGTAGTAGCCCTGAATGGCCTGCTTGAGGAAGGGGTAGCCCTGCTCGGGGCCGTAGCCGTGGAAGCCTTCCCTGGTACCCATCTCGGTGACGGCGTCATGCATGGCATCCACGACGCACTTGGCCAGCGGCTGGGTCACATCGCCGATGCCCAGACGGATGATCTCCTTCTCAGGGTGTGCCTCCTGATAGGCGGCGACCTTGTGGGCAATGTCCACAAAGAGGTAGCTGGCCTTCAGCTCATTGTAATGTTTGTTCATTTTCATGATACTTTCCCTCAATTCTTTCTTTATAAGTGGCTTGCCCTCTCAGGCCGCTCCCTCAGAGGGAGTGCCAAAAGCATAACGGAGAGGGCAGGGATGCTTAAACTTCAGTGACGCCTTCGCATACGGTGACAGCGCTGCCGGTCATCAGCAGTTTTTTGCCCGGCAGCACCCGGATGATGAGCTCACCGCCGCGCAGCTGGACGTGGACGTCCTCCCCGGCGGGGCAGACGCCCAGCTCGGTCAGCGCCGCCACGGTGGCACAGGTTCCGGTGCCGCAGGCCCAGGTCTCGCCGCTGCCCCGCTCCCACACCCGCATTTTCAGGTGGGTGGAGTCCACCACCTGCACGAACTCGGTGTTGACCCGCTCCGGGAAGTTCGGGTGCTTCTCGAACGCCGGGCCGATGTCCTCGAGCTTGAGGCTGTCCACATCGTCCACGACGGTGACGCAGTGGGGGTTGCCCACGCTGATGCAGGCGACACGCCAGGTCCTGCCCTCCACGGTGAGGGGGCAGTCCACCAGCGGGCCTTCGCCCATATTCACGGCGGGCAGAGCCGCCGCCATGGCGGAGTATCCGCCCATCTCCACCTGCCAGAGCTGGCGGCCCTTGCGGGTGATGGTCTTAGGGCCGCTGCCCGTGTCCACGACGAGCGTCTCTTTGGCGACGCCGTGGGTGTAGAGCCACTCGGCCACGCAGCGTACGCCGTTGCCGCACATCTGGGCCTCGCTGCCGTCGGCGTTGAAGATGCGCATCCGTCCGTCTGCGCCGGCCGTCACCGGGGCGCAGATGCAGATGATGCCGTCCGCGCCGATGGAAAAGTGGCGGCGGGAGAGGTCCTGCGAAAGGGCTGCGATGTTCTCCGGCACACCGCTTTCGCGGCAGTCGAGATAGATATAATCGTTGGCACAGCCCTGCATTTTGGTGAATGAAAGCTTCATAATACTCCTTCCGTCATCGATTTCTTGTTTTGCAGAGCCTGCCCTTCTCGTGAAAGCCTCTCCCCTTGGGAGAGGTGTCTGCAAAGCAGACGGAGAGGGCAAGGATGCTGACGAGAAAGCGAACACACAGCGATAATTTCGCTCTGACAAAGGGGGTGCTTATCGCTGTGCGGCGGCTCTTTTGCCGCGGGCTTGCCCTCTCAGTCACCTGCGGTGACAGCTCTCCCAAAGGGAGAGCCAAAAAGGGCTATTATTACTATAAGTACGAACGGCCCTTCTGTCAAGCAGAAAAGGGGCGGCAGAGAGATTTCGAGCGGAATTTTTGCCCGGAAAACCATGCTGGAAGCAAAACGGGGCTTGACAATAAGCATATCATGGGATATAAAGAAAGAGAGCGTTCTGCGCAGGGAGACAGTCTGCCCGCCAAAGGGGAGGCGGGAAGGGCTGCCACGGTCTGCGCAGCGTGAAGATGCGAAATTAAAGCAAAAGGAGACCGCTATCATGGATACGTTTGAGAAGATCCGCGCACTGCTGGCAGAACAGCTGGACATCGACCCCGCTAAGATCACGATGGACAGTGACATTATGGGCGATTTTGAGGCCGACAGCCTCGACATCGTGGATATGGTGATGACGCTGGAGGATGAGTTTGGCATCGAGGTGCCGGACGACTCCATCGAGAACCTGCGCACGGTGGGTGATGTGGTGAAGTTTGTGGACAGCCACAAGGGCTGAGCGACCAACAAGCAAAAAAGCCCCGCATCCGCGCCTCTGCACACGGCAGAGTAGGCGGCGGGGCTTTATATATGGGTTCGTGCGGAACGATGAGCGTTTGGCGCACGGCCTTGGGAGGATAAGATTAAAATGGCAAAAGACAACAAAAAGCTCGTACAGGCGATCACCAGTCAGGAGGAGAACTTCGCACAGTGGTATACCGACATCTGCGTCAAGGCAGAGCTGGTCGAGTATTCCAGCGTGAAGGGCTTCATCATCCTGCGCCCCTATGGTCAGGCAATCTGGGAGCTCATCCAGAAGGATATGGATGCCCGCTTCAAGGCCACCGGCCATGAGAACGTGGCAATGCCCGTGCTGATCCCTGAGAGCCTGCTGCAGAAGGAAGGCGAGCTGGTCAATGGCTTCGCGCCGGAGGTGGCGTGGGTCACGATGGGCGGCTCCGACAAGCTGGAAGAGCGTCTGGCTGTCCGCCCCACCAGCGAGACCATGTTCTGCGACCACTGGTCCCGGGTGCTGCACAGCTACCGCGAGCTGCCCATGAAGTACAACCAGTGGTGCAGCGTCGTGCGCTGGGAGAAGACCACCCGTCCCTTCCTGCGCAGCCGCGAGTTCTGGTGGCAGGAGGGCCACACCATCCACGAGACTGCCGCCGAGGCTGAGGCTGAGACCCAGCAGCAGCTGAACTGCTACGCAGACGTCTGCGAGCAGGACCTGGCCATCCCTGTTGTCAAGGGCCGCAAGACCGATAAGGAGAAGTTCGCCGGTGCGGAGGCTACCTACACCATCGAGGCCATGATGAAGGACGGCAAGGCCCTGCAGAGCGGCACCAGCCACTACTTCGGCGATAAGTTCAGCAAGGCTTACGACGTGACCTTTACCGGCCGCGACAACCAGCTGCATCACCCGTTCCAGACCAGCTGGGGCGTTTCCACCCGTCTGGTGGGCGCTATCATCATGACCCACGGCGACGACGACGGCCTCATCCTGCCCCCGGCTGTCGCCCCCATCCAGGTCGTGGTGGTGCCTATCGCCGCCCACAAGCCCGGCGTCTCCGAGAAGGCTGCTGAGCTGGCCGAGAAGATCTCCAAGTACGCCCGCGTCAAGCTGGACGACAGCGACAACGCTCCCGGCTGGAAGTTCTCTCAGTGGGAGATGAAGGGCGTGCCTCTGCGCCTCGAGATCGGCCCCAAGGACCTGGAGAAGAACCAGTGCGTCCTCGTCCGCCGCGACACCCGCGAGAAGGTGTTCGTCTCTCTGGACGAGCTGGAGACCGCGATCCCGGCCCAGCTGGAGGCTCTGCGCAAGGACCTGTACGAGCGCGCTCTTGCCAACCGTGAGAAGCGCACCTGGGCTGCCACCACCATGGACGAGGTCAAGGAGCTGGCCAAGGCGGGCACCGGCTACATCAAGACCATGTGGTGCGGCGACCTGGCCTGCGAGATGAAGATGAAGGAAGAAGTCGGCCTGTCCAGCCGCTGCATGCCCTTCGAGCAGGAGCATCTGAGCGATGTCTGCCCCTGCTGCGGCAAGCCCGCCAAGACCATGGTCTACTGGGGCGTCGCATACTAAGCGAAACTTCTGCAAAACAACAAAAGAGCAGCTGCTTTCCTCACGGGAGAGCGGCTGCTCTTTTATACGATCTGGCAATAATCTGGTAAAAATTTTGTAAAAGGGGTTGAAAAAATCGTCCAGCCGTAGTATGATGACGGGGCCGAAAAAGGCAAATACCGTACAGGAGGAAGCGAACACGATGTCCGGCGACCAATTAGACAAACCCAAACAACGCTCCTCCTGCGATGCAGGCAGCATGGATTGAATCTGCCGCGTCCTGAATGCATCTGCCCATGATACACCGCAGGAGTCTGACCAAAAGACGACGCGGTGTATTTTTATGCCCCAAAAGGGGAGGAGGAACCCAAGATGCAGCAGAAGAACTACCAGCAGGAAATACTCGCCCTCATCCACAGCGGCCTGCCGCAGGCTGAGCTGGCCGAAAAGCTCTCGGATTACCACGAGAACGACCTTGCCGACGCCCTCGCAGCCCTGACGCCCGACGAGCGCCAGAAGCTCTATGCCGTTCTGGGCGTGGATACCGTGGCTGAGATCTTCTCCTATCTGGACGACGCAGAACCTTACCTGAAAGAGCTGCCCAGCGACAAGGCCGCCAACGTCGTTTCCCACATGGACTCGGACGACGCCGTGGACGCTCTGGACGACCTCGAGGAAGAGGATAAAGCCAAGATCGTCGGCCAGCTGGACAAAAACTCCGCCGAAGATGTGAAGATGCTGCTCTCCTACGGCGAGGACGAGATCGGCAGCAGCATGACCACCAACTACATCTGCATCCGGAAGGACATGACCATCCGGCAGGCCATGAGTGAGCTGGTGAAGCAGGCGGGCGAGAACGACAACATCTCCACCCTCTACGTCGTGGACGAGAACGACAAGTTCTACGGCGCCATCGACCTGAAGGACCTCATCATCGCCCGGGCGGAGGACAGCCTCGAAAAGCTCATTGCCCGGTCCTACCCCTATGTGACCGACCACGAAAAGATCAGCGACTGCATCGACCGCATCGTAGACTACGCCGAGCGCTCTCTGCCTGTCCTGAACGATGCCGGCGAGCTGGTGGGCATCATCACCTCGGCGGATGTCGTCGAACTGGTCGATGACGAGATGGGCGACGATTACGCAAAGCTGGGCGGCCTGACCGGCGAAGAAGATTTGAACGAGGGCGTCTTCGAGAGTGTCAAGAAGCGCCTGCCCTGGCTGGTCGCTCTGCTCTTCCTCGGGATGCTGGTGTCCTCGGTGGTGGGTGCCTTTGAGTCGGTGGTGGCTGTCCTGCCCATCGTCATCTGCTTCCAGTCCATGGTGCTGGATATGGCGGGCAATGTCGGCACCCAGTCGCTGGCCGTCACCATCCGCGTGCTGGTGGACGAGAACCTGACCACCTCCAAAAAGCTGCATCTGCTCTGGAAGGAGATGCGGGTGGGTCTGGTCAACGGTGCGCTTCTGGCCGTCATGGCGCTGGGCTTCCTCGGCTGCTATATCCACTTCTTCAAAGCCTATGCGTGGGGGCAGGCGTTCCTGCTCTCCGGCTGCGTCGGTTTTTCCCTCATCGTGGCGATGGTCATTTCCAGCCTGGTGGGTACGGTCATCCCCATGCTGTTCCATAAGATCCATATCGACCCCGCCGTGGCGTCCGGCCCGCTCATCACCACCATCAATGACCTCGTGGCCGTCGTGGTGTACTACGGTCTGGCCATGATCGTGCTCATTGATATGCTCCATCTGGGCTGATTTTTGAATAAGAGCAAAGGCTCCGGCACTGCCGGAGCCTTTTTGCGTCTTATCGGTTTTCGATCCAGTACCGCTGGGTCAGCATCCCATCCGAGGAGTCAAACATCTCATCTTCCAGTACGCCGCCGTTAGACTGAATCGTCTTTGCTGAGGCGATGTTATAGTGGTCACAGCAGATGCGCACCTTGGAGATGCCGCGCTCCTTGGCCTTTTCGAGGGTCATGCAGAGCATCTGGCTGGCGTAACCGTTCTTCCGCTCCGAGGGGCGGACGCTGTAGCCGATATGACCGCCGTAGGCCAGCAGATAGTCGTTGAGGTGGTGGCGCAGGTTGGTCATGCCGACAAGATGTTCCTGCTCGTCCAGAGCCAGATACTGGGTGGCCGGTACGAACCCGGCAGGCGTGGTGGCTGGGTCTTTCAGCCTGCGGATGTCAGCCAGCCACTGGCCGAAGTCGTCGTATTTGTCCAGCGCCGAAGTGCCGTCGAGCCGGGAGCTGATGGCAAGAAACTCTTCCCGGTAGACCATGACCTGCTCCCGGTCGCCCTCGTCCGGCTCCCGCAGATGGAGCTTCTGGGACGGTGTATGGCGGGCTGCGGCGCGGAAGTCCGGTGCTTTCATCAGGCCGTGGCGGTTGCAGTAGAAGTAGAGTACGCCTGCGCCGGTGATTTTGAAACGGCAGCTGGCGTCTCCCTCAGGGTAAAGTTTGACCAGCTGCAATTTGTCGCCGGTGAGGCAGGCAATGAAGGAAATGGAGTGGTCTTTGGTCATGGGGTGGTGGATGGTGACGAAAAGCTCATCTTCCACCCGCTCGAGCGTCAGCTGATGGTGTTCGTCGGCGTCGTCCGCCTCAGAGATGTCCAGCGGCGGCAGGGTGATGCCGCAGCAGCTCACGACAGCCTGCCCGGTGGCGTGGAGCACATTGCCGCACAGGGGGCAGACGTAGAGCTTGGAGCGAAGCAGGTTGGCAGAACGGTTCCGGTTGACGACGGGTTCGCCCTGCATCAGCTCGAGCACGCTGACGCCCAGAGCCGCCGCCAGCGGCTCCAGCAGGGAAATATCGGGCAGGCCGTGGGCTGTCTCCCACTTGGAGATGGCCTTTGCGCTGACGGCCAGCTTTTCGGCCAGCTCTGCCTGCGTCATGTGTTTGGCTTCCCGCAGCTGCCGGATGGCAGTGCCGGTGACGTAAGAATCCATAAAAACTCTCCTTTGCAGCCCTCTCAGTCACCTCCGGTGACAGATTCCCCCTTTTGTCGCTTGCGCGACATCTTCCCCCGGCCGGGGGAAGTCTTTCCTCATAGGGAGAGCCATTGACAAGCCGGGCAAGTCTGAGCGGGACGAAAAAGTAAATGTGTATACCCAAAAGCAGGGGCCTCGCTGTTGTTGCCAAGTATACTATAAGAAAAAGCTCCACACAACCTACGCTGCGTGGAGCTTTGCTTTTTGAAATTACTCGGCTTCTTCGTCCTCGTCCAGCTCGATGCTGAACACGGCCTTTTTCAGCTTGCCGCAGCCCTGCGCCTTCAGGCCGGACTTGTAGGGTTCACCGGCCAGATAGAGGGCGAAGCGCCCCTCGCAGAGCATCCCGGCGATGCTGGTGCCGGCGGTGCCGACGGTCAAATCGGCAGCCTCATCGGCGGGCCTGGTGGGGGTCAGCTCACCAAGTGAGACTTCGAACAGCTCGCTGCCCTCAAGGTCGGTCTCGAGGGTCAGGTGATCGTCCCGGCGCTGGAAGAGCGCTTTGTCCGAGGTCTGCGGCGTGACGGTGCTCACCGTGACCACGGCCTTGTCGCCGTCGATGCGGGTCTTTCCGGCGGGCAGATTGTTGATGTCCCGGGCCATGACGAACTCGATGACAGCGTCAAGGTTGTCGCTCATGCCGAGATAGTTGGGGAGATTGTTCAGGGTATCGTAAATCATAGGAGAAACCTCTTATTCTGCATCTTTGGGGTCGGTCATCAGCTCTTTGATGCTGGGGACGACGCCGCCCAGATTCTGCAAATCGGAAGGGATGATGATCTTGGTGGCCTTGCCGTTGGCGACCTTGGCCAGCGCTTCCAGACTGCGCAGGGCAAGGACCTTATCGGTGGGCATGGCTTCGTTCAGCAGGCGGATGGCGTCGGCGTTGGCCTTCTGGACGGCGAGGATGGCCTGCGCCTCGCCCTCGGCCTCGAGGATGCGCTGCTGCTTCACAGCATCGGCGCGGAGGATGGCGGATTCCTTTTCGCCCTCGGCGGCAGTAATGGCGGCCTGCTTCTCGCCGTCGGCCTTCAGGATGACGGCGCGCTTCTCGCGCTCTGCCTTCATCTGCTTTTCCATGGCCTCCTGGATTTCACGCGGCGGGATGATGTTCTTGACCTCGACACGGTTGACCTTGATGCCCCACTTGTCGGTGGCTTCATCAAGGATGGCCGTGATCTTGCTGTTGATGGTGTCGCGGCTGGTGAGGGTGTGGTCCAGCTCCATCTCGCCGATGATGTTGCGCAGGGTGGTGGCCGACAGGCTCTCGATGGCCGCGATGGGCTGGTTGACGCCGTAGGTGTAGAGCTTGGCGTCCATCACCTGGAAGAAGACCACCGTATCGATCTGCATGGTGACGTTATCGCGGGTGATGACCGGCTGAGGGGGAAAGTCGGCGACCTGCTCTTTCAGGCTGACTTTCTTCGCCACCCGCTCGAGGAACGGGATCTTGACGTGGAGGCCGGCGCTCCATGTCTCGGAGTAGCTGCCCAGACGCTCCACGACGTAGACCATGGACTGCGGCACGATGACGATGTTGGTGACGACCACCAGCAGGATGACAAAGATGAGGATGAGGATAAGGAACAGCATGATAGGCATAGGGACGCTCCTTTCATATCAGTGAGCCGCCGGTGCGGCGGTCTCGGTCAGGACAGGCTCCACGATGAGCAGGGTGCTGTGGATCTCGGCCACCCGGCAGCTCTGGCCCGGGGCGAGGGTGTCGCCGGGGGTGGCGCAGCGGGCGTTCCAGTCCACGCCGTCCAGCCGGACACGGCCGGTGGTCTCGGCGGAGACAGGGGTGAGCGCTGTGGCCTCCCGGCCAAGGGCGCGGTCGCCGTTCGTTGCCGTGGGTGGCTTGCGCAGCCGGGCGCACAGGGGCTTGAGGGCCAGCAGGCAGAGGGTGCTGACGGCGATGAACACCACCGCCTGCACCCGGAAGGAGCCGGTGACCAGACAGCTCAGCAGGGCTGCGGCGCTGCCCACGGCAAACCAGATGGAGACGAGATTCAGGGTCATGGCCTCGAGAACGACGAAGCCGATGGCGGCCAGAAGCCAGAAAATAGGGTCAACAGACATGAGTTCTCCCTCCTTTTCCCCCATTATAGAGCAAAACGTCTGAAAAGTACAGAGACGAATTGTAAATAGCGCTCTCGAAAAGCCTCTCCCCTTGGGAGAGGTGTCACCGAAGGTGACGGAGAGGGCAAGGCTGCTGACAAAAAGGTTTGAATACAGCGATAACATCGCTTTGACAAAGAGGCTGCTTATCGCTGTGCAGTGGCCCTTTATTGACGGGCTTGCCCTCTCAGGCGCTCCGCGCCAGCTCTCCCAAAGGGAGAGCCTTGGTCTTACTGATAGTCGTAGTAGCTGTGGTTCGGGTTGTGTCCGACCTCTTCCACCACGATGGTGAAGCCCATGGGGTTCACCTCGGTGTGCTTGCCGCTGGCCAGCGGCTCCACGATGATATGCTCGGTGCGGTTGACGATGATCTCTGCCGCCTCAAACTCACCGATGCGCTGGTAGTGGAGGACGCCGCCCTCCGCCCGCAGGACACGAAGCTCTCCGGTGCGGAAGGCCTCGCAGGTGTGGCGGAGCTGTGCCAGCTGTGCCAGAACAGGCTTCAGCCGCTCTTCGTGGCTGTTCCAGCAGTAGAAGCCGCGGTTGAAGGGGTCGCGGTAGCCCTGCATCCCGATCTCGTCGCCGTAGTAGAGGCAGGGGACGCCGGGCAGGGTGTAGATGATGGCGTAAGCCATCCGCAGCTTGAGCATTCCTTCCTCGTAGGCGTCGCCGGTGACGCAGCGGCCGCTCTGCCACTCGCGGCCCCGGCCATTGGCAGGCTCGTCGGCAATGACGGTCAGTGCGCGCTCGGTGTCGTGGGTGGAGAGGAAGTTCAGGGCCGTATCGAGGGCCGGGGCGGGGTAGTGCTCGCAGATGGAGAGGATGTCGGTCATGGTCTGGCCGGCGTCTCGTCCGCAGACGAAGCCCAGAACGGCGTTCTTGAAGGGGTAGTTCATCACGCTGTCGAGGCCCTTGCCCAGCAGGTAGGTGCGGCGCTTGTCGAAGCCGAACTTGGTGGTGGCGTCCTCCCACACCTCGCCCAGAAGGAACTTATCCGGGCCGACCCGCTTGACGGCGGTGCGCACTTTTTCAATAAATTCGTCGGGCAGCTCGTCGGCCACGTCCAGACGGAAGCCTGCTGCACCCCTGCGGAGCCAGGTGTCGATGACACCGCCCTCGCCGGTGATAAATTCGACGTAGGATGGCGTTTCTTCGTTGACTTCGGGCAGGGTCTCGAAGCCCCACCAGCTGCGGTAGCCGCCCTTATACCTGGAATCGAAATCGTACCAGCTGCGGTAGGGGGAGTTGGGGTCACGGTAGGCACCGCCCTCGCCGTAGCGGCCCTCGCGGTTGAAATAGCGGCTGTCGGAGCCGGTGTGGCTGAACACGCCGTCCAGCACGATGCCGATGCCGTACTTCCTGGCCTCGGCGCAGAGGGTCTCGAAATCCTCGTTGGTACCCAGCAGGGGGTCTACGTTGAGGTAGTCGGCGGTGTTGTAGCGGTGGTTGGAGTGGGCCTCGAAGATAGGGTTCAGGTAAAGGTAATCCACGCCCATCTCGCGGAGGTAGGGCAGCTTCATCTGGATGCCCTTGAGGTCGCCGCCGAAATAGTCCTCGTTCAGGTGGCCGCCCACCTCATTGGGCTGCCAGAAGGGCTCGGCGTGCTTGTCGGCCTGATAGAGCCGGTCGGGGAAGGGCATGGGCTTGTTCTCCACGCCCTCGCAGAAGCGGTCGGGGAAGATCTGGTAGAAGACCTTGCCCTTGATGGGGGCGGGCGTCTCAAAATCGGCCTCATACACGGTGATCTGCCAGCTCTCGCCCTCCTGCCAGCTCACGACGCCGCAGTTGTCCGGCCCGCGCACGATGCGGCGGAAGTCGGTGTAGAGGTCGAAATAGTAAAAGTAGAGGCCCACGTCGTTGAGGGTGACGTCCACCGAGAAGTGGTTCTGATGGGGCGTCTGGCCGTCGAACTTCATCCGGTAGTGGACGGGAACATCGTACCTGCCCTCTTTCTGGAGGACGAGATGAGGGTCTACATAGCCCAGCTCCTCCGGGATGCAGAGGGACAAATGCACACTCTGACCGGCGCGCACCGCACCGAAGGGCTGCTTGAAGTAGGGGTCGAAACTATTGAACAGACAAGGCAAAAAGGATCGTCCTTTCTCAAAAAAAGCCCCGGGCAGCGATGCCACGGGGCGTTGCGTTATTTAGGAAAGATTACTTGACGGCAGAAGCATGCCAGATGTCGCGTGCGTAGTCCAGAACAGCACGGTCAGCGCTGAAGATGCCGCTGTTGGCGATGTTCTTCAGGCTCATCTTAGCCCAATGCTCACGGTCAGCGTACAGGCGCTGCAGGTCGGCCTGAGCACGGCGGTAGTCCTTGAAGTCGGCCATGACCATATAGGGGTCGCTGCTGCGCAGGTTCTGGGTGACTTCGTGGAAGTTCTCGCCGTTCCAGCCGCGCTCCAGGAAGTTCAGAGCAGCATTTGCAACGTCGTCGCCCATGATGAAGGCGTTGGGGTGATAGCCCACCTGCTTGAGGTTGTTGACCTCGGGGGTCAGCATACCGAAGATGAGCTCATTCTCCTTGCCGGCGGCGTCGGCGATCTCGACGTTTGCGCCGTCCAGAGTACCCAGCGTGATGGCACCGTTCAGCATGAACTTCATGTTGCCGGTACCGGAAGCCTCGGTGCCTGCCAGAGAGATCTGCTCAGAGACCTCGGCTGCGGGCATCAGGTGCTCGCTCAGGGAGACACAGTACTCTTCCAGATAGACCACGCGCAGCTTCTCGCGGACAGCGGGGTCGTTGTTGATGAGGTCGCCCAGCTTGCAGATCATGCGGATCATCTGCTTGGCCATATAGTAGCCGGGAGCAGCCTTTGCGCCGAAGATATAGGTCTTGGGGATGAAGTCGGCGTTGGGGTTCTCCTTCAGGTACAGGTACTGAGCAGCGATGTTCAGCGCGTTCAGGTGCTGGCGCTTGTACTCGTGCATACGCTTGACCTGGCAGTCGAAGATGGAGCTGGGGTCGATGACCTGACCGGTGCTCTTCTCGAGGTAAGCGGCAAAGTTCTTCTTGTTGTCCAGCTTGATCTCATTCAGACGCTTCAGGACGGTCTTGTCCTCAGCGAACTTGTTCAGCTTGGACAGGTCGGCGGCGTCGTGCTTGTAGCCGGTGCCGATGGTCTCGTCCAGCAGCTTGCACAGCTCGGGGTTGGAGGCCAGCAGCCAGCGGCGGTAAGCGATGCCGTTGGTCACGTTCTTGAAAGCCTGAGGCTTGAACAGGTAGTAGTCGTGGAAGACGCTCTCCTTGATGATCTCACTGTGGAGCTTGGAGACGCCGTTGATGCTGTTGGCGGTGTAGGCGCAGATGTTGGCCATGCGCACCTGATTGTCGCCGATGAGGGCCATATAGTTGATCTTGCCCTGGTCGCCGGGGAAGGCTGCTTCCAGCTTCTCGCGGGCGCGGCGGTCCATCTCGACCACGATCTGGTAGATGCGGGGCAGGGTCATCTTGAAGATGTCCACGTTCCACTTCTCCAGAGCCTCGGCCATGACGGTATGGTTGGTGTAGGAGAAGACCTTCTGGCAGATGTCGAAGCTCTTGTCCCAGCCGAAGCCGCACTCATCCAGCAGGATGCGCATCATCTCGGGGATGGCGAGGGTCGGATGGGTATCGTTCAGCTGGATAGCCACCTTGTCGGGCAGGTTCTCGAGGGTGCCGTAGGTGGACAGGTGGTTCTGGACGATGTCGCCGATGGAGGCAGCAGACAGGAAGTACTGCTGGCGCAGGCGGAGGATCTTGCCCTCAACGTGGTTGTCGTTGGGGTACAGCACCTTGGAGATGAGCTCAGCGCTGGCGTTCTTGCTCATTGCGGTGTTGTAGTTGCCCAGAGAGAAGCTGGACATATCGAAGTCGGGAGCCTTGGCCTGCCACAGGCGCAGCTTTGCAACGCCCTTGCCGTCGTAACCCTGAACGTACATATCGGAGGGGATGGCCATGACGCTGTTGTAGTTGGTGTGCTGGATATAGTGGAAGCCATGGTCCCAGTTCTCGTGGATCTCGCCGTCGAAGCGGACTTCCACAGCCTGATCGGGGTGGCTCTTGAGCCAGACCTGACCGCCGGGCAGCCAGTTGTCGGCGCGCTCCTGCTGCCAGCCGTCCACGATCTTCTGCTTGAAGATGCCGTACTCGTACAGGATGGAGTAGCCGGTGCCGCAGATGCTGGTGGTAGCCATGCCGTCCAGATAGCAGGCAGCCAGACGGCCTAGGCCGCCGTTGCCCAGACCTGCGTCCGGCTCTTCCTCGTAGATGCTGTCCAGGCTGATGTCAGCCTCGGCCAGAGCCTTCTGGGCAGCGTCATTCAGGCCCAGATTGAACAGGCTCATCTTGAGGCTGCGGCCCATCAGGAACTCCATGCACAGGTAGTACACCTGCTTGGAGCCGGTGCCGATGGCCTTGGACTGGAACTTCTTATGGTTCTCGCTCATCATCTGGCGGCAGATGAGGGCCAGAGCGCGGTAGATCTGCTGATGAGATGCAACGCTCAGGTCAACACCATATTCGCTGGTGAGCTTGTCCTGAAGAATTTTTGCAAATTCTTTTGTAGTCATAAATGAACTCCTATCCGCACGAATGCTTAAATTTTTTGAATTAGTACGGTGACAGGGCGTTTCTCCTCCAATTCCCTCGCCCCTCGCATAACACATAACAATGATATTATAATCACTCCGGATGGGGATTGCAAGAAAAAGGAAGCATTTTTGCCGTATCTGACATTTTTATGGCAATGTTTCTGACAAATATGCCAAAAATTCAAAAATAGCACTTTTTCTCGCGCACTATTTATATTATAATAAAGGGAGACAAGGGCCGTGTTTGCCCCGAAATGCATCGGTTCGGACGGGTAATTCGGGGACAAACTCGGCTGAACATGAAAAAGCCGCGGCAAAGCGCTCCTGTCAGGGCTGAAATGGCTTCCGAAAATCCCGGAAATAGCAGGAAATGACCGGAAATGACCGGCCCGGCAGGGCGTGTGCCGCGCAAAGTGAGGACGATATGGTAAATAAAGTGAGAGTGACCATTGCAGGCGCACCCTACGCCATCGCAACGACCGATACCGAGAACTACATCACCACACTGGCCAAGAAGCTGGACGATGACATCACGAAGCTGCTGGACAACAACGGCAACCTCTCTGTGACCAAGGCGGCGGTGTTCTGCGCGATGGACTATCTGGACGAGTACCGCAAGAGCGCGGGCAGTGCCGAGAATATGCGCAGCCAGATACAGGACTACATTTCCGATGCAGCCAAGGCGAAGCTGGCAGCGGATAAGGCCAAGGCGGAGAACGAGACCCTCAAGCGGGAAAATGCCGCTCTGCGGGAACAGCTGGCCAAGCTTCAGCAGAAGTGACTTACATTATAGCAATGTCAAAGGGAGAGTTATGTCAAAAATTGAGATCCTTGCCCCTGTGGGCAGTGAAGAAATGCTCCGCGCAGCAGTATTCAGCGGCGCGGACGCAGTATATCTGGGTTTTTCCGGCTTCAACGCCCGCACCGGTGCGGGCAATTTTGATGCCGACAGCCTGAAAGAAGCCGTCCGGTTCTGCCATGCCCGGGGTGTGGCCGTCCATGTGGCGTTGAATACCACCGTCTACGGCGGCGAGCTGGCGGGTCTGGCCGACGCCGTGCGGGCCGTCGCCGCCAGCGGGGCCGACGCCGTCATCTGTCAGGACCTCGCGGTGGCGAAGCTCATCGGGGACATCGCGCCCCAGCTGCCCCGCCACGGCTCCACCCAGATGAGCGTCCACACCCTGCAGGGCGCACTGGAGCTGAAAGAGCTGGGCTTTGCCCGGGTCGTGCTGGCCCGTGAGCTGAGCCTGCCCGAGGTGGAGCACATCACCAGGCACTGCGGCATCGAGACGGAGTGCTTCGTCCACGGCGCACTCTGCATGTGCGTCAGCGGCCAGTGCTATATGTCGGCTTTCCTGGGCGGACGGAGCGGCAACCGCGGCTCCTGCGCCGGCCCCTGCCGCCTGCCCTTCGAGGCCAACGCTCTGCCCGAGGGCAAGCCGGGCCGTCTGCACCACCTGTCCCTCAAGGACAACTCCGTCATCGACAAGCTGGACAAGCTGCAGGCCATCGGCGTAGCATCGGCGAAAATAGAAGGCCGTCTGCGGACGCCGGAGTATGTCGCTGCTGCCGTCAGCGCCTGTCTGGCAGGCCGCGAGGGCCGCGCCTATGACCGCGACCTGCTGAAGAATGCCTTCAGCCGCTCCGGCTTCACCTCCGGTTATCTGGACGGAAAGATCGACGGCACGATGTTCGGCGTCCGCAGCGAGGCCGACGCCGAGCTGACCAGGAAGACCCTGCCTGCCCTGCGGGAGCTGTACCGCCGGGAGCGTTCCCGGGTGCCGGTGGAGATGAAAATTGAAATCGAAGAGGGCGGCGAGAAGCTGACCGTCACCGACGGCACCAACAAAGCCTTCGCCTACGGCGACGCCGAGCCTCAGCCCGCCCGCACCGACCCCACCGAGAGCCTGAGCCGCAGCCTGAGCAAGACCGGCGGCACGCCTTTCTCTGCCGAAAAAATCGATGTGGAGATGGATGGCGGCCCCTGGTTCGTGCCGGGCAGTGCCGTCAACGAGCTGCGCCGTGAGGCACTGGACGCCCTGCTGAAAAAGCGGGAGACCCTGCGCCCGTGGCCGGTGAACGAAGTGGAGCTTCCGCCTCTGCCGCTGCGCACTCTGCCGCCCCACCGCACCCTCCGCGCCCGGTTCGAGCGCTGGGAGCAGGTGCCGGAGCAGGCACTCGGCGGGGTGGAATACCTCATCCTGCCCATCGCGCAGGCCGACCGCGTCCCCCGCGAGTGGCGGGAGAAGACTCTTCTCGAACTGCCCCGCGTCATGTTCGGCGCACTGGAAGAGGATACCGCCCGCCGCATCGCGGCTACGCAGGACGCGGGCTTTGCGGGCTATGAGGTGAGCAACATCGCCCACCTGCGGCTCTGCCGCGGTCTGCCCATGACCGGCGGCTTCGGCCTCAACGTCACCAATGACCTCGCGGCCCAGTATTATGCGGACCTTGGCCTGAGCTCGGTGCTCATCCTGCCCGAGGTGAAGGACAGCGACATCAGCACCATCGCGCCGACTCGTGACGGCAAGCCTGTGCCGACCGGCGTCATCACTTACGGCCATATGCCGCTGATGGTCACCCGTGCCTGCCCGCTGCAGAACATCCACGACTGCGCCCACTGCGACAAGACCGGCCTGCTCACCGACCGCAAGGCGAAGAAGTTCCCGGTGCGGTGCGGGCTGGGTGTCCGTACTATTTATAATCCCGTCCCCATCTATATGGGCGACAAGCCCGGCGCACTGACCGTGGACTACGGCGTGGCTTACTTCACGCTGGAAAGCAGGGAAGAGGCCGCCGCCATCCTCGACAGCATCCGTCAGCACGCACCGTTTGAGGGTGAGTTCACGAGAGGATTGTACTTTAAGGGAACGAACTGAATATAGCCTAAGGGAGGCTGTGCCTCTGTACAACCTCTCCGTCACGCCTACGGCGTGCCACCTCTCCTAGTAGGAGAGGCTTTGGCATTCCGTAAAGCTTCGCCTCTTCGCCAGAGGCTCCCCCTCGGTAGGGAAGCAGACTGAGAGGTTATACCAAGACGCACCTGCCCTTGAACAGCAAATAAATTTATGAGGTATACTATGGAACCCATCACTGTAAAATACAAAGTGTTAGACTCCCGCGCCAAGACGCCCGCCTACGCCACCTCCGGTTCTGCCGCTGCAGACCTGTGCGCTGTGCTGGATGAGCCGCTGACCGTCCAGCCCATGCAGCGGGTGCTGGTGCCTACCGGCCTTGCCATCGAGCTGCCCGGCGCCCACGCTGTGGCGCTGGTCTACGCCCGCAGCGGCCTGTCCATCAAGCACGGCCTCTGCATGGCAAACGGCGTCGGCGTCGTGGACAGCGATTACCGCGGTGAGCTGAAAGTCCCGATGGTCAATCTGGGCGCGGAGGCTTATACCATCCAGCCCGGCGAGCGGGTGGCCCAGCTCTGCATCGCGCCGGTGTACACGGCGGCATTCGTGCAGGCCGACGCACTGGATGAGACCGCCCGCGGCGAGGGCGGCTTCGGCTCGACGGGGAAATGATGATGAAGAACCTGATCTTAGCCTCCGGCAGTCCGCGCCGGAAGGAGCTTCTGAGCTTATACACGACGGACTTCACCATCTGCGTCAGCGATTTCGACGAGAGCGGAGTCACTGCACCCACTCCGGCCCAGCTGGTGGAAAAGCTGGCCCGGGGCAAATGCCTCGCCGTGGCAAAAGACCATCCCGGCGCGGTGGTGCTGGGATGTGACACCGTCGTGGATGTGGGCGGCGAAGTCTTCGGCAAGCCCCACAGCGTGGAGGACGCAAAGCGGATGCTCCGCGCCCTGTCCGGCGCGGCCCACGAGGTGCATACCGGCGTCTGCGTGTCGGACGGCATACACACCGAGAGCTTCGTGGACAGCTGCAGGGTGACCTTCTTCCCGATTTCGGAGGGGGAGATAGACGCCTACACGGCCACGAAGGAACCCTACGACAAGGCCGGCGCCTACGCCATCCAGGGCCGCGCAGCCCTCTGGCTCGACCGGCTGGAAGGGGACTACTACACCATCATGGGCCTGCCCGTCAGCCGGACGGCCCGTCTGCTGAGCAGATTCTGATGCGGGACGCAGAAAAGCGGCCCCGGCGGCAAAAAATGAAAAAACTCGAAAAAGTTTACGGAAATGCTTGAGAAAAGCGCGCCTTGCGGCTATAATAAAAACGTGTTATTCTGCGATGAGCTGTCCGTTGGTCTGAGCGGGCGGCTCTGCGTTTTGGAATAGACCCTGGAAAATCGTAAGGAGAGAAGACTATATGAGTTTGTTTTCAAAGGATGTTGGTATCGATCTCGGTACTGCCAATACCCTCGTTTACATGAAGGGCAAGGGCATCATCATGCGTGAGCCCTCTGTTGTGGCCGTGGACACCAAGAGCGACGAGGTGCGCTGCGTGGGCGCTGAGGCAAAGGCCGTCATCGGCCGCACCCCCGGCAGCATCGTGGCGGTCCGCCCCCTGAAGGACGGCGTCATCGCCGACTTCGACATCACCGCCAATATGCTGGAGACCTTCCTCAAAAAAGCCTGCGGCAACAGCATGTTCTCCCGCCCCCGCGTGGTCATCTGCATCCCGTCGGGCGTCACCGAGGTGGAGCGCCGTGCTGTGCGTGAGGCCGCTCTGAAGGCCGGCGCCCGTCAGGTGTCGGTCATCGAGGAGCCTATGGCCGCTGCCATCGGTGCGGGTCTGCCCATCAGCGAGCCCACCGGCAGCATGATCGTGGACATCGGCGGCGGTACGGCTGAGATCGCTGTCATCTCTCTGGGCGGCATCGTGGCCTCCCGCAGCGTCCGGATGGCCGGCGATATGTTCGACCAGGCCATCATCGCCTTCATCAAGCGCAAGTATAACCTCCTCATCGGTGAGCGCACCGCCGAGCAGATCAAGATCGAGATCGGCTCTGCCTACCCGATGGACCCCGAGATGACCCTCGAGATCAAGGGCCGCAACCTCGTGGACGGCCTGCCCAAGAACGTCGTCGTCCACTCGGAGGATGTCCGTGAGGCTCTGCTGGAGTGCCTGGTCAAGATCACCAGCGCCATCAAGGAGACTCTGGAGCGCACCCCGCCCGAGCTGAGCGCCGACATCATCGACCACGGCATCACCCTGACCGGCGGCGGCGCACTGCTGCGCGGCCTCGACAAGCTCATTGAGAGCGAGACCGGCATCGATGTCCATGTGGCTGAGGACCCGCTGGACTGCGTGGCCAAGGGTGCCGGTGCCGTGCTGGACCATGTGGATGTCCTGCACGACGTTCTGGATACCGACGGCGGTCATATGTAAGCCTCGGCTGTGCCATTTGCGGCGGTACGCTGAGGGAGGACCTTTGCGCTGCTGCGCCGCAGAAGATGAGTTTTGAGCGCGGATGGCACGGCTGTCCGCGCTTTTTTGCAGATTCGGGAGGAACCCGCCTTGAAGGATTTTTTTGACACATGGAAATTTAAGATACTCATTGCCATCGCGGTCTTCCTCGTGGGCATCATGGCCTATGCAGGCGCGAACGGACGCCTGACCGCCGCCCCGCAGGAGCTGCTGAGCGTGGCCGCAGCCCCGTTCCAGCGGGCAGCAGCGGCGGTGAGCAGCGGCGTGGCCTCCCTGTGGGAGAACTACGCCGACATCGACGCCATTCTGGAAGAAAACCAGCAGCTCAGCGAGGAAAACGCCTCTCTGCGCTCCCAGATGGTGGACTACGACAAGCTCAAGGCCGAGAACGAGGCCTACAAGGCGCTGGCCAACATCCAGGAGCAGCACCCGGAGATGAGCTACACGTCCTCCTTCGTCATCGGCCGCGACCCGCTGGACTCTTTCTGGGGCTTCACGCTGGACAGAGGCACACTGGACGGTGTGGCCGTCAACGACGCCGTCATCAGCGACGAGGGCTATCTGCTGGGCGTGGTGCGGGAAGCCGACCTCACCAGCTGCAAGGTCATGACCATCCTGCACCCCAGCTTCAATGCGGCGGGCGTCGTGTCCCGCACCCGGGACAACGGCATCATCACCGGCAGCGCCGACTACGCCGCCGACGGCCTGTGCATCCTCTCGAACCTCGCCCGCAGCACCCTGAGCAGAGAGGGGGACCAGGTCATCACCACGGGTCTGGGCGGGGTGTTCCCGCCGGACGTGCTGGTGGGCGTCATCAAGGAGCTGACCCCCGAGGCCAGCGGCAAATCGACGCTGGCCGTCATCCGGCCGGGCGCAGACCCCCGCACGGTGCGCCATGTGTTCATCATCACCAACTACTGAGGAGGGCCGGAGATGGAATCTCGCCGCAAGCGCAGCCGCAGCCAGAGGCTGAAATGGGGCTGCTATATCCTTCTGCTGGTGGTGTGTACGGTTTTGCAGACCATGCCGGGGCTGTTCCAGTTCGGGGCCGCGAAGCCGCTCTGGCTGCTGCCGCTCTGTCTGGCGGTGTCTGCCGCAGAGGGCGAGTTCGCCGGGGCCATCTTTGGCGCGGTGTGCGGCCTGATGTGGGACTACACCGCCGGCCGCACCGTGGGGATGCTGGCGCTGGAGCTGATGCTCCTCTGCTTCGGCGTGTCGGTGGTCGTGCAGCTTTATCTGAAGGACACCCCCTCCAACTTCGTGCTGCTGGCCGTGGTCTGCGCCCTGCTGGTGCTGTCGGCGGACTGGCTGTTTTTCTACTATATGCCGGGCTATGCGGGCGCAGGGGAGCGTTTTCTCTGGGCCGTGCTGCCGTCGGCCCTGATGACGGCCCCGGTGAGCTGGCTGCTCCACCGTGCAGTGCAGCGCATCAGCACGGAATTCAAGATAGATAACGGCGTGGTATGATGCCAGACCCTGCCGGGAGGAAAACGGATGAATCAAGACGAACACAAGATCGTGGTGCGCCGGATGGCTGGGCTCATCGCTGCCGCCTCGGTGCTCATCGCCGTGTATGTGCTGCGGCTGATATTTTTGCAGCTCGTCAACAGCGACAGCTTCAAGGCGCAGGCGACCAACACCACCGATTATAACTTTACCGTCACCGCTGCCCGCGGCGACATCGTGGACAGCGCCGGACGCCGCATCGCGGCCAGCACCACCAGCTACAATGTGGTGCTCAGCAAGCTGCTGATGGGGGACGAAGACCTTGACACTATGCTGCAGCGCATCGTGGAGCTGCTGGAAGCCCACGGCGAAAAGTGGAACGACTCGCTGCTCATCGGCGAGCCGGACGCGGCGGGCCACTACAGCTTTACCGCGCAGGCCGACAGCACCGGCGACCAGAAGGCTCTCGCGGCCATGAAGGACTCGCTGGGCTTACAGCAGTACGCCACCGCCGATGACGTGATGGAAAAGCTGGTGGAGGACTACAAGCTGGAAAGCTATCCTTTCCACTGGCAGAGAGTGCTGGGCGGCATCCACTACGAGATGCAGCAGCAGGCGTTCTCCAACGTCAACAACTTCGTCATGGCCGAGAACGTCAGCGAAGTGACCGTGGCGACCATCAAGGAGAACAGCCTGACCATGCCCGGTGTGGAGATCGTGGAGACCAGCACCCGCAGCTACGATGAGGGCGGCATCATCCCCCATGTGCTGGGCCGTGTGGGCAAGATCACCGCCGAAAAGTGGAAGGTGACCGACGAGAACGGCCAGACCACCTACCCTCTGCGGGAAAAGGGCTATAACATGAACGACATGATCGGCGTGTCGGGCCTCGAAGCCGTCTATGAAGACGAGCTGAGGGGCAAGGACGGCGTTGAGACCATCACCCGCAGCTCGGACGGCGTCATCGTGGGGACTGCGATGACCACCGTGCCGGAGCCGGGCCATACCGTCCAGCTCACCATCGACAGCGCCTTCCAGCAGGCGGTGGACAGGGCACTGGCCAAGAACATCGAGATGATAAACAGCACCTACAACAACAGCAGTTCCGCCAAGGCTGCCGCCGGTGCGGTGGTGGTCATCAGCACCAAGGACGGCAGTGTGCTGGCCGCCTCCAACTACCCCAGCTACGACCAGAACCTCTTCGCCACCCAGTACAGCCAGTACAGCTCGGATCCGGGCCTGCCCCTGCTCAACCGCGCGTTGCAGGGCCTGTACACCCCCGGCTCCACCTTCAAGCCTGCGGTGGCGGTGGCGGCGCTGGACTCCGGCGTTATCAACCGCTCTTCCACCGTCTACTGCAACGGTGTCTATACCTATTATGACGACTACCGCCCCAAGTGTACCCGCCACGGCCACAGCGGCAACATCGATGTCATCACAGCCATCAAGTGGAGCTGCAACATCTTCTTCTACGATGTGGGCCGCCGCACCACCAGCGATGTCTACGACGCCTACGCCTACAAGATGGGCCTTGGTACCCGCACCGGCGTGGAGGTCAATGAGGCCACCGGCCGCCTGACCACAAAGAACGACTCCAACTACATCGCTTCACTGGACGTCCAGGCCGCTATCGGTCAGGGCAACACCGTCGTCACCCCCGTCCAGCTGGCGACTTACGCCGGCACGCTGGCCAACCGGGGCGTGCGCTACCGCACCCACTTCGTCAAGGCCATCCTCGACACCAACACCGGCAAAGTCCTGCAGGAGACCCAGCCCGAGGTGATGGACGTCATCGAGGACCGGGGCGACACCTTCGACCTCGTGCGGCAGGGCATGATCGGCGTGTCGGAGACGGTGTCGGGCCTGAAGAACTACCCCGTCACCATCGCCTGCAAGTCCGGCACCCCTCAGCGCAGCGAGACGTACTACGTCGGCAGCACCCGCAAGCACTACACCAACACCATGATGGTGGCCTACGGCCCGGCCGAGGACGCTGAGATCGCCCTCGGCATCGTCATCGAGTACGGCGGCGGCGGCGCCCGCGCCGGCAACCTCGTGGCCGACATCTTCGACGCCTACTACGCCATGAAGGACGGCAGCCTGACGCTGGACGAGACAGGAGCAGGCGAGACGGCTGACACGACAGCTGACGGGCAGGATGCTGTGCCGGAGACTGTGCCGGAGACTGTGGAAAACAACGACGCCCTTGCAGACGACACCGCTCCCGCAGAGCAGCCCGCCGCCTGAGCGATGGTGCGTGGATTTGGCAGAAATCTATGAAAAATTAGAACTTTTGCCCGAAAAACAGTTGTAAAAAGACGGAAACTGTGATACTATGATATGTGCAAGATGATTGCCCCAGACAGGGGCGCGGGAAAAGGAGAGGTTGACCGATGACGATTGCACTGATTGCGCATGACTCCAAAAAAGAGCTGATGGTACAGTTCTGTACGGCGTACTGCCGGATTTTGAGCCAGCATAAATTGGTGGCAACCGGTACGACCGGCAAGATGATCGCCGAAGCCACCGGCCTGCAGGTGCAGCGCTTTCTGGCGGGCGTACAGGGCGGCGACCAGCAGATCGCGTCCCGCATCGCCTGCAACGAGGTGGATCTGCTGCTGTTCTTCCGCGACCCCATCAACGCAAAGCCCAGCGAGCCGAATGAGATGACCCTGCTGCGCCTGTGCGATGTCCACAACATCCCGCTGGCCACCAATATCGCCACCGCTGAGGTCCTGATCCACGGCCTCGAGCGCGGCGACCTCGACTGGCGCGACATCGTGCATCCCCAGAACTGATCCATAAAACGAATCCCCCGTGCAGCTGAACTGCACGGGGGATTTTTTGCTTCAACGGGCTTGCCCTCTCCGTCACCTTCGGTGACACCTCTCCCAAAGGGAGAGGCTTTGCCCTCACGCAAAAAAGAGACTGCCGCGCTGCGGCAGTCTCTTTTGCGTTTCAATGTAAGGGTCACGTCTCCGGCTGAGCCGCGGCGGCGTTCGACTGCGCGATATACTCGGCGGCGTCATCGGGGATGTCGTCCATCCCGTCGTCACCCACATCGACCACCAGCGGCGGCTTCTTGAAGAGGATGTCGTAGAGGATGGGGACGATGTACAGGGTCATCAGGGTGGCATAGCTCAGGCCGCAGATGATGACGATGGCCATGCCGCTCATGAGCTGGCTCGCCATATCGTTGCTGAACACCATCTGCAGCATGGCCAGAACGGTGGTCAGAGTGGTCATCAGGATAGGACGCATACGGGTCTTTCCGGTGGCGACAAGGGCCGCACGGCACTCCAGACCGCCCAGACGCAGCTGGTTGGCGTAGTCCACGAAGACGATGCCGTTGTTGACGACGGTACCCATCAGGACGATGAAGCCCATCAGGGAGATCATGGTCAGCTGCTGGCCGGTGACCAGCATGCCCAGCAGGCCGCCAGTGAAGGCCAGCGGCACCGTGAACAGGACGATGAAGGGGGACAGCAGGCTCTGGAACTGAGCCACCATGACCAGATAGACGAAGGGCAGGGCCAGAGCCATCCACTGCACCATCTCATCGACCATCATGTTGACGGTGGAGGACTCGCCGTCCAGCGAGAAGGAGCAGCCCTCGGGCATCTCATCGGTGAGGGCGAAGGCGTCCAGCTTCTTCTGCAGCACGCGGGACTGGACCGTGGTGTTGTAGCCGTCCAGCGTGTCTGCCGTCACCGTGATGTAGCGGGTCTGGTTCTCGCTGGTGATGGAGTCGGGGGCAGTACCCGTCGTCCAGGAAGCAATATCGCCCAGCGTGCAGGTGCCGGTGGTGATGGTGCCGGTGGCGTCCATGACGCTGGTGGTGAAGGTCATGTCCATCATGTTTTCCTTGGTCACAGGGTCAAGATTATCGCTGATCTGGACTTTCATGGTGGAGCCGTCTACCGTGACGGGCGTCTCCGCCGTCGTGGTGGTGGTGAGCTTGGCGGCGATCTGCTGGTAGACCTGCGCAACCGTCAGGCCATAGGCGCGGACCTTGTCGCGGTCGATGTCCAGATTGATGGTCGCATCGCCCTGGCCGAGGCCGGTGGCGGCATTGGTGAAGCCCTCGGTGTCGTTGACCAGCTGGACGACCTTATCGCCCAGTGCGGTAATGGTATCGGCGTCGGGGCCGTAGATCTTGACAGAGAGGCCGCTGCTCAACTGGCTGGTCAGGTCCTGCATGCCGCTGATCTCGACGGTGCCGGTGCAGTTCTCGACGCCGGAAACGGCATCTTTCAGGGCCTGCTCCACGGCGGCGATCCGGGTAGAGGACAGTGACTGGTCCAGCATGACGTTGAACCGGTAGCTGCCGTAGCTGTTGGCGGCGCTCAGCAGGTCGGTGATAGCGCTGGGCAGGCCCAGCTGGCCGATGTCGATGCCGGCCACAGTGGTATCGGTGGTGACGCCCACCTCTTCCACGCCGTCCACGGCCATGACGGCCTCGACGACCTGTCCGGCCACACCGTAGGATTCCTCTTTGGTCAGGCCGTCGTCGGTGGAGAGGGCGATGGTGGCCTCATTGCTGGAAATTTCGGGCAGAAGGACGACGCCCATGGAGAAGACCTTCCAGCCGCAGAAGGCCAGCAGCACGACAGCGGCCAGCAGCGGCAGAGCGCGGTGCTGCAGGCACCACTCGAGGCTGTGGGCATACTTATCCTGAATCTTTTCGAACCAGACCAGACGCTTCGGCTCAGCCTTTTTCAGGACGGTGGAAGCAGCGGCAGGCACAACGGTGATGGCCACGATGAGAGAGGCCATCAGGCAGTAGCCGATGCACATGGACATGGGCTGCAGCAGGCTGCGCACCGTGCCGGAGGCAAACACCACCGGCAGGAAGACGCAGACCGAAGTAAGGGTGGAGGCCACGACCGACATGCCCACCTGACGAGCGCCCTGCACGGCGGCGCGGGCCGCCGGTACGCCCCGGCCCCGCAGACGGTAGATGTTCTCGATGACGACGACCGAGTTATCCACCAGCATACCGACGCCCAGCGACAGGCCCGCCAGCGTCATGATGTTCATGTCGAGGCCGGTGAAGTACATCAGAGCGACGGCGAACAGGACGGACAGCGGGATGCTGACGCCGACCACGAGGGTGGGCTTGATGTCCTTCAGGAAGATGGCCAGCACGATGATGGCCAGCGCAGCGCCCACCAGCATACTGCTGATGATGCTGTTGACGATGATGGTGATGTAGTTGCCCTGGTTGGACAGGACGACGACGTGAAGGTCAGAATACTGGGCCTGCAGCTCCTTGAAGGCCTTCAGGCAGCCGTCCGAGACGCTGCTGGCGCTGGAATTGGCGTTGCGGAAAATTTTCAGCACCACGGCCCGCTCCCCGTTCAGGCGGGTGTAGCTGGCCTCGGCGTTGTCGATGACGGCCACATCGGCCACATCGGAGAGGCGGACATCGCCGAAGCCATCGACGTGGAGCAGAAGTGCGCCCTCGATGTCCGAAACGCTGTCGTACTCTTCGCCGACCTTCAGCAGCCAGGACTCGCCGCTCTTATCGGCGACGTAGCCGGCAGGCATCGAGAAGTTCTGGGCGTAGATGAGCTGGGCGAGGGTCTTGATGTCCAGCTGCTTGGCCACATCGGCGCTGGCAAGAGCCTTTTCCTTGGTCTCCTCGTAGAGCTGCTTGGCGTCTTCCAGCTGGTTTTCGTAGTCCTTCAGCTTCTCCCGGGCCTCGGTGAACTGCATATAGGCGCTGAGCTGCTGGCTGGAATAGCTGCCCAGAGCGACGGAGAACTGGTTCATCAGGCCGGGGACATTGTCCATGGCTTTGATGACCTCATCCAGAGTCTTATAAATGGTGCTCAGGCTGTTGGAGACTTCCAGCTCGTTGGCAAGGTCGGAGACGGTGCCGTCGCTGGTACCCAGACGGCCCTGCAGCTCCTGCAGAGCGGCGGTGAGCTTATCGGTGATGTCGCGCAGCTCGCCGACGATTTCGATGAGGGAGTCGATGTCCCGCATACCGGTCTGGTTGAACTGGTCCACGACACGCTGCAGGCCGTCGCGGACGTCGATGAGGGCCTGCTGGATCTCCGGCTCATTGACCACGCCGATGAGCTGGTTGACACTGTTCAGCAAAGCCTGCGCCTGGTCGCGCACGACGGTGACGGCGTCGGCCACCTCCGTACCCATCTGGGCCATGACCGTATCGGAGACGGTGTTGCCGAAGTTTTTCAGCTGTTTTTCATACTCGGCGCGGCCCGCGGCGATTTGCGCCTCAGCGGCGTCGAGCCGGACGCGGGCGTCGGCCAGCTGGGTGTCGATGAGCTCCAGCAGGCGGGCGTTCACTTCGTCTATCTTATCCTGATTCAGCTGCACCTGCACCATCTTTTCGATGAGGCCGTTGGCCGACACGCTGGAAACGCCGCTGGTGCGGCCCACATAAGGCACGAGGGTGTTATCCACGAAGTCCGACAGATCGTAGACATCGCTGCCCTCCCGGCTGACAGCCACCGTCATAAAGGCGTTCATGTTCAGGCTGTACTCGATGATGGAGGGGGTCAGACAGGTGCTGGGCAGGCCGGTCGCGGTCTGGTCCACCTTATTGGAGGTCTTGACCATCGCGCTGTTCATGTCGGTGCCTTCGGCGAATTTCATGAGCAGAAGGCTGTAGTTTTCTGCCGAGGTCGCCGTGATGCTCTCGACGCCGGACACTGTACCCAGCGCGTTCTCCATCACATCGGAGACTTCTGACTCCACACGCTCCGGGCTGGCACCGGGGTAGACGGTGACCACCATGAGGTATGGCGTGCTGATGTCGGGCAGAAGGTTCGTCTGCATGTTCGTGATGGACACGAAGCCCAGCAGCAGGACCATGATGACCGCAACAAGGATGGTGAACGGCTTTTTGACACTGAATTTTTCCATGATTTCCTATCCATTTCTTTTTTATACCGCCGCGCGGCAAGAGGTACGCCGCAACCACGGCAGCACACTCCGAACGCTTCTTATCGTTCCTATTATACACGAGGGAATCTTCCTTGCAATAGTCCTGAGGTTAATATTTAACAAAACTTTCCTTAAGCCACCTTAGTTTAGGAAGTCAATGGGAATATCCCGGCCACTTTCTTGCCATATTTCGTGGAAATACGGGCCGGATTATGCTATACTAGAATGCAGAATGGAATTTTATCGCAATTTCAGGCACAGCGCCTATCCAGACTGCTCAAGGCCCATGTTCCGGGCTTATATACGTTCGATACGACCCCAAAGAGGAATGCTATGAAGAAAGTTATATCCGTCCGTTTCAAGGACAACGGCAAGACCTATTATTTTGACCCCGCAGACACCCCCATCAAGACCGGCGACTATGTTATCGTCGAGACGGCCCGGGGCGTGGAGTGCGGCGAAGTGGTGCAGGGCGTGAAGGAGATCGCCGACTCCGCCGTCCCCAAGGCCCTCAAGCCCATCACCCGGATGGCCGACAGCGTGGATGTGCGCCGGATGCGCCAGAACCGTGAGGATGAGAAGCGCGCCTACCACACCTGTCAGGAGTGCATCGCCCGCCACGGGCTGGAAATGAAGCTGGTGGAGGCCGAATACACCCTCGACCGCTCCAAGATCATGTTCTATTTCACCGCCGATGGCCGTGTGGACTTCCGTGAGCTGGTCAAGGACCTGGCCGGCATCTTCCACACCCGCATCGAGCTGCGCCAGATCGGCGTGCGCGACGAGAGCAAGATGATAGGCGGTCTGGGCATCTGCGGCCAGCCCTTCTGCTGCAGCCGCTTCCTGAAAGACTTTCAGCCCGTCTCCATCAAGATGGCAAAAGAGCAGGGTCTTTCCCTCAACCCGGCCAAGATCAGCGGTGCCTGCGGCCGCCTGATGTGCTGTCTGGCCTACGAGGAGAGCGCCTACGAGTACCTGAACAGCATCATGCCCATGGTGGGCAGCACTGTCCGCACGCCGGACGGCCTCGGCACTGTGCTCGAGGTCAACCCCATCTCCGGCTATCTGCGGGTGCGCTGCGGCACCGAGGCCTTCGCGCCCCGATACTATAAGGTGAGCGTCTGCGAGTATATCTCCGGCGGCAGGCGTGCACCCCGCCGCCCCGACCCGGACGACGATTATTCCGGCGTGCGCGACCCCGCCCCGGTGGTGGCTTCGGCCAACGCCGACGGCACCTCGTCCTGCCCCGGCTGCGGCAGAAAAGATAAAAAATAAGAGGCCGGAAATGGCGGGGTCTTTGAACGGTTAGTCTGTTAAAACTAACTTTGCTTCGTGATTTTCGCCAAAAAACCTCTTCAATTTTCTCCAAAAGTTAGCCTGTGCTTTTGTGCAACCCACCAAAAAACGAAAAATTGCTTTTGGGCGGGTACGGTTAGTCTTGCCTTTTTGAAACGGCTTTGTTAGAATGCAGTCAAGGATATGATTTCCGAGGGGTCTGCCAGAGCCGTGCAGGGGCAGATTTCTTCATAAATACTGAGCACGGGGAGATAAAGGAGAGTTCTATTATGGCACACAAGGTTTCTGACGCATGTGTTGGCTGCGGCGCTTGCGAGGGCGCTTGCCCCGTTGGTGCAGTCGCTGTTGAGGGCGGCGTTGCAGTTGTGAACGCAGACGCTTGCATCGATTGCGGCGCTTGCGAGGGCGCTTGCCCCACCGGTGCTATCACCGCTGAATAATTTTTAGCAGATAGCGCGCGAATAACGCATCAAAAGCAGCAGACCTGCCAGGCGGGTCTGCTGCTTTTCTTTCCTGCATATTTTTTTCATCTTTCGGGACACAATATTTTGTCGGAGGATTTCGGCCGGGCGTATGGAACATTCTACCGAGATTTTGTATAATAAAACAGAAGTATCCTGCTCCGCCGTCCACCGGTTCGGCTCGGACGCGCTTTTGCTGGCCCGCTTCTGCGAGCCGCGGCGCAGCCAGAAGGCGGCAGATCTGTGCTCCGGCTGCGGCATCGTGAGCCTTGAGTGGCACGACAGGGGCCATCGCGGCCCCTGCGCCGCCGTGGAATTGCAGCCCGAGGCCAGTGCGCTCTTACAGGAGGCTGTGGCCGCGCAGGGCATCGGGCACATCACCCCTTATCTCGCCGACCTGCGCACCTTCCGGGAAGGGGAGGGCCAGTTCGATGTCTGCGCCTGCAACCCGCCCTATTTTACTGCCGGGCCGCAGAGCACCGACGCGGGCCGCGCCGTGGCCCGCCACGAGACGGACTGCACCCTCGAGGATGTCTGCGCCTGTGGTTTCCGCCTGCTGAAGGACGGCGGAAAGCTTTCCCTCTGCCATCGGCCCGAGCGTCTGGCCGAGGTGCTGGCTGTGCTGCGGGCGCACCGCCTCGAGCCGAAGCGTCTGGCCTTTGTGAAGAATAAGCCCGGCGCCGCGCCGTGGCTTTTTCTTGTGGAAGCCCAGAAAAACCGCCGCACCGGCCTGCGCATCGAACCGGATGTGCTCATCACCGCCGGGGCGGCGATGTACGGAGAAGTAAAATAACAACATCAGGGAGGTCAATCATGGCCGGTATTCTTTATATCGTGGCAACCCCCATCGGCAATCTGGACGACATGCCGCCCCGCGTGGCCGCCACCTTCGGCGCGGCGGACTTCGTGGCCGCCGAGGACACCCGCGTGACCATGCGGCTGCTGAACTATCTGGGCCTGAAAAAGCCGATGGTCAGCTACTACGAGCACGCATTGCAGAAGGGCGAGGGCATCCTGCGCCGGATTGAGGCGGGCGAGAACTGCGCCCTCTGCTCGGACGCCGGAATGCCCTGCGTCTCTGACCCGGGCGAGGTCATCGTGCGGGACGCGCTGGCCCGGGGCATCAAAGTCGTGCCTGTCCCGGCGGCGTCCGCCTGCGTGACGGCGCTGGCCGTCTCGGGCCAGGACACCTCCCGCTGGGTGTTCGAGGGCTTTCTGCCCGTGAACCGGAAGCAGAAAAAAGAGCGTCTTGCTGAGCTTCTGGGTGAAAAGCGGACCGTCATCTTCTACGAAGCACCCCACAAGCTGCGCACGACGCTGGACGACCTCGTGAACGCCTTCGGCCCGGAGCGGAGCATCACCCTCTGCCGTGAGCTGACCAAGCTCCACGAAGAGATCTGGAAGACCACCCTCGGGGAGGCACAGGCCCACTACGCCGCCAACGAGCCGAGAGGCGAGTATGTTCTGGTCATGGCCGGTGCGCCGGCTTCCACAGAGCCGGAAGCAGAGATGACCCTCGAGCAGGCCGCACAGCGCGCCCTCGAGCTGACCGGACAGGGCTTCGGCCCCACTGCCGCCGCCAAGGCCGCAGCCCAGGGGACGCCCTACTCCAAGAGCGAAGTATATAAGGCACTGCTGACCATCCAGCAGCGCGAGCCGGAATAAAATTTGAGGAGGATCCTTTTCCCGTGACGAAACTTCTGATTTTGAGCGACAGCCACAACAGCCGTCTGACCGTCGAAAACATTCTGGCCGCCGAGGCGGACAGCATCGACGCGCTCGTCTTTCTGGGCGACGGCCTGCGCGACCTCGAGCAGGCGCTCACCTTTTACCCCTCTCTGCGGGCCTATGCTGTAGCCGGGAACTGCGATTTCGGTGCGCTGGAGCCGCTGGACGGGCTTGCCGCCTTTGACGGGGTGGTCGTCTTCTACACCCACGGCCATCTGTACGGGGTGAAATACGACCTCGACACGCTGGCTGACGCAGCCGCAGCCCGGGGCGCGAACGTCGCCCTCTTCGGTCACACCCACATCCCGGTGGCAGAAGAGCGGGGCGGGGTGTTCCTGTTCAACCCCGGTTCCTGCGGCCGGTGCTACACCGGCCCCAACACCTACGGCATCCTGACCCTTGCCGACGGCAAGGTGGTCAGCCACGAGCACAAAGAGGTACCCAGAGCATGAGCATCAACGAGGTTCGCTGGCTGTCCGAGTGCGGCAGCACCAACGCTTACGCAAAAGAGCATTTTGAAGAGTTCGGCCCGGTGGGCGCGGTATATACCACCAATCAGACCGCAGGCCGGGGCCGTCTTGGCCGCAGCTGGGTGAACGCCGAGGGCCGCGCCCTCTATTATACGGCGGTCATCCGGGAGCCGCTGGCCCAGCCTGCCACCCTGCCGCTGCTGGCAAGCCTTGCCGTCCGCGATCAGCTGGCCCAGCGCTACGGCGTGGACTGCCGGATAAAATGGCCCAATGACCTGCTGCTGAACGGCAAAAAGATCGTGGGCATCCTCTGCGAGAGCGTCAGCTACGGCTGCCAGATGCAGGGCCGGGGCATCGTCTGCGGCATCGGCATCAATCTGGCACAGCCCCAGAGCTATTTCGACGCCGCAAACCTGCCCAACGGCACCTCCCTCGAGCTGCAGGGCGCGAAGGTGGACCTTGCCGCCGACCCCCAGTGGCTGGCCGAGGCGCTGACGGACTTCGGCTTTGACCGTCCGCTCTACGCCTTCGCGCGGGAGGGCTTCGCTCCCTTCCGGGACGAGTACAAGGCGGCCTGCGTCAATCTGGGCCGCCACGTCACCTTCGATTTGCCGGGCGGCGGCACAGGCAGCGGCACAGCCATCGACGTGGACGCCGACGGCCGGCTCATCGTCCGCACCGACAGCGGAGAGGAGAGGGTCTTTACCGGCGAAGTCTCCGTCCACGGCATCTACGGGGCCGTATAAATTTTCCAGAATTCCAGCGCCTCTGCGGGCCGTCCGGCCCCGGGGGCGCTCTTCTTTTTTCCCTGCGAAGTTTGTGGAAAACCCGGGTTTTCCCACGGTTTTCCACACATGGTTTTTGCCGGGCAGCGTTTGTGGAAAACTCCTGCGCCAAAAATTCCAGAGGGGAGAGGCGCTTTTGCCCCAAGCGCGAAATGCCGCAGAAAATAAATTTTCGGCCTCGACTTCCTTTTCAAAAAAAGGCTCTGTGACCTCTTTTCTCCCCAGATTTTCCCTCTTTTCCCGTTTTAGAATACATCGTGTATAACCCAAAGCTCAATTTTCTGTGGAAAACTCGGTGGAAAAAGTGGAAAACACTGTGGGAAACCCCGCTTCTTTTTCACAAAATCGGTGGAAAACCCAGTGGAAAAAGTTAAAAAATCATTCCAGCCGGGATACTCTTCCGATAACGCACCAAAATGGAATCCCGCACTTCCCACGGATTTTCTTGAATGGGCCGGGCAAACATGATACAATGAAAGACAGAAAACGGCCCCGGACATGGGCCGCAAAAATTCTTTTCACGGAGGCGTCTGCCTATGAACTGGATCTCCCGCTTTGAGCGGAAATACGGCCGCTTTTGCATCCCCAACCTCATCTCCATCATCGTAGGCGGACAGATTTTAGTCTACGCCATCGAGCTGTTCGTCAACCAATTCATCTCCGTCTATCTCGGCCTGAGCCGGAGCCTGCTGCTGATGGGGCAGGTGTGGCGGCTCATCACCTTCGTCTTTATCCCGTTTTCGGGGGGCGGGCCGCTGAGCGTCATCCTCGGCATCTACTTCACATGGTTCATCGGCACGGCGCTGGAAAAGGAGTGGGGCGATTTCCGCTTCAACCTCTACTTCCTGCTGGGGATGATCGGCACCGCGCTGGGCTGTCTCGTCACCGGCATCCCCGCCGACACCTACTGCCTGTCGCTGTCGCTGCTGCTGGCTTTCGCCATGCTCTACCCCGAGGTGCAGGTGCTGCTGTTCTTCGTCATCCCGGTAAGGGTGAAGTATTTCGGTCTCTTCGCCGCTGCCATGTGGCTGTTCAGCTTTCTGACTGCCGGGTGGCTGTATAAGGTGAGCTATCTGCTGAGTATGCTGGGGTTTGTGCTCTTCTTCGGGCCGCAGGCACTGCGCAGCGTCCGGGCGTGGATACGCCGGGAGCAGTGGAAGCGGAAGAACCGGAGGTGAGCCGCGCATGATGATAGACCGCCTTGCGGGCAACGCGGCCCTGAAAGACAGCGTCCGCCTGATGCTGGGCAGCCGCCGCCTGACCCACAGCGTGTTATTGGTGGGCGAGACGGGCCTGGGCGCGGGCTACGCGGCCCGGTGCGTGGCGGCAGACTATCTTTACCCGGCAGGCGGCGCGCCTGCCGAGGCCCTTCTGCGGGGCGAATGCTGCCGTGCCGTGGGCAAAGCCGGCGACCGCGACAGCGGCCGCATCGAGACCGGCGTGGTACGGGAGGCCATCTCCGTCACCGGCATGGGCTCGGGCGGGCGGTATCTCGTCAGTCAGGTCAAGGCCATGCGCACCGAAATTTTCAACACCAGCCTCTCCGCCGAGGGCCGCGCCGTCCTGCTCTACCATGTGGAGCGGATGAACGAGGAATCCGCCAACGCCCTGCTGAAGGTGATGGAGGAGCCGCCGGAAGGCGTGCTCTTCCTGCTGACGGCAGACTCGCTGGCCGGTGTGCTGCCCACCATCCGCAGCCGCTGCATCAGCTTCGCCGTGGCCCCGGTCAGCCCCGAGGAATGCGCCCGGTGGTGCATCGGGCAGGGCGTGGACAAAAAGCAGGCCCGGCTCTACAGTGAGCTGTTCGACGGCCACATCGGCACAGTGCTTGCCGCCGCCCGGGACGACGCCCGCCGGGAACAGGTGGAAAAGGCCCTGACGCTGGCCAAGGCCGCGGCGGCTCACGACAGCTATGCCGCCGCCGTCCTGCTGGCCGGGTACGAGAAGGACAAGGCCGCAGCAGCGGCCCTGCTGGGCGATTTCCGGGCCGTGGCCGCCGCCGGGCTCCGGGGATGTGCCAGCACCCCTCTGACGGGTGACGCCGCCCGCCGCGCCCTCTCGCTGGCCGATGCGGCCATTCAGCGGCTCACCGCGCAGGTGAACCCCAAGATCACCCTTTCCGTTCTTGCAGCGAAGCTTGGATAAAGCAAAAGCTCCCCTTCCGGGGAGCTTTTGCGATTGCTATTTGATCCGATTATCTTTTGCGGGACCGACTCCGCCGCCGCAGGTTCAGCGAACCGCCGCCGGCCACCATCGTCAGGAAGCCCAGCACGATGAGGATGCCGATGAGCGCGGCCATGAGAAGAAGGGTCGTTTTGGTGTCGGAGCGAAAGTCAGACACATATTCTTTGTGGGTCACGAGGTCCACCGTTCCCATCTCGTAGCCATCGAGGTAGACGGTGGCCGTACCCAGCACAGCACCCTCCTTGACGGTGGCCGAAGTGCTCTCCGGCACCGAGAACTCGAAGGTCACTTCATCGTCGGCGTGGCCGTAGCCGCTGAGGCCGCTGGCGGCGTAGAGCTCCACGGCTTCCTCCGTGCGGCACTTGGTCAGCGGGACGGTGGTGAGCACCGTCTCCGTGTCCACCAGCTGACGGTCAGAAAAGCTGGAGAAGGCCCAGTCCAAGATCTCCGCACACTCGCGGTAGATGTTGTTCATATCACTGCCCAGCACCACGAGACCGTAGGTGTGGCCGTCCCGCTGGGCAAAGGTGACGAAGCACCGGCCTGCGAGGGTGGTGAAGCCGGTCTTCATGCCCCGGACATAGTCGCGGTGATAGGCATACTCCGGGTTCAGCATGAGGTTGGTGGACTTGATGGTCCGCTCGTTCTGGTGCAGGTTCGTGGCGGGCAGCGTATAGGTGAGGGTGTTCGCGGCCTGCATATAGGTCTCGTTGGCGTAGCAGGCGGCGGCGATTTTTGCAAGGTCCTCTGCCGTGGAGACGTTGCCGTAGTCATACAGGCCGTGGACGCAGGAGAAGGCGGTATCCGTGCAGCCCAGCTCCTTGGCGCGGGCGTTCATCTGGGCCACGAAGGCCGTCAGGTCGCCGCCCGAGACGTCGCTGGCGATGACGCTGGCCGCGTCGTTGGCACTGGCCACCAGCAGACCGTAGAGCAGGTCGATGCGGCGCACCGTCTCGCCGATGCGGAGGTTCATGGTGGAGCCGTTGGCGTTCTGGATGTCCTTGAACTCCTGAGTCAGGCTGGTGGGGATGGTGATCTCAGCGTTCATGTCCTTGCCGCTCTCGAGGAAGAGCAGGGCCGTCATCATCTTGGTGAGGCTGGCGATGTAGCGCTGCTGGTCAGAGTTCTGCCTGAGGATGGGCTTGCCGGTATCCAGATTGAAGAGATAGACCGACTCGGTGTCGCTGGCCGTCTGGATGGGCATCTGATAAGCGGCAAACCCGGGCAGGGCGGCGCAGACCATCAGCACCAGCGTGAGCAGCAGCGCCGTGCTCCGGCGCAGGAAGGTGGGTCGATTCATAGGCTTGTCCTCCTTAACATTCAAACATCAGCCAAACACTTTGTGCCAGAATGCACTCAGCCCGTGCTTCTCGGGTTCGGCCTCGGGCTCTGCCGGGGCGGGGTGCAGTTCGGGGCTGGTAAAGGCCCAGTCGAACAGCTCTGCCGCCTCCCGGAAGATATTCTGGGAGTTCGAGCCCAGGATGACCAGCCCGTACGTATGGCCGTCCCGCCGGGCAAAGGTGACGAAGCACCGCCCGGCCTGGGTGGTGAAGCCGGTCTTCATGCCGTGGGCATCGCTGCGGTAATAGCCGCTGCCGGGCTGCAAAAGCTTGTTGGTGGTCGTGACCGTCCGGGCCGGATGCACGTTGGTGGCGGGCAGTTCATAGGACACCGTGTCCGCTATCTGGCGGTAGGTCGGGTCCGCATAGCAGGCCAGCGCGATCCTCGCCATATCGCGGGCCGTGGAGTAGTTGCCGCCGTCGTAGAGGCCGTGGGGGCAGGTGAAATGGGTGGCCTTACAGCCCAGCTGGCTGGCCCGGAGGTTCATCTGGGCCGCGAAGGCGGCCAGACTGCCGGAGGTATCGACGGCCAGCACGCTGGCCGCGTCGTTGGCGCTGGGCAGGAGCATGGCGTACATCATATCGATGCGGCGCACCGTCTCGCCGGCCTGCAGGCCGATGGTGTGGCCCCGGTTGGCCCGGATGGACTGAAGTTCCGGCGTGAGGCTGGCCGGGATGGTGATGCCGGCACTGAGGTCGGTGCCGCTTTCCAGCACGAGAAGGGCCGTCATCATCTTGGTCAGGCTGGCGACGCAGCGGGGAAGGTCGGGGTTCTGCTCCACGAGAGCTTCGCCGGTGTCGGCATCGAAGAGGTAGATGGATTCCTGCGGGTAGGCGGCCTGAATGGGCATCGCGTAGACGGCGAAACCGGACAGTGCCGCTGTGGTCACGAATGCAGCGGTCAGGACCAGAGCCAGAAACCGCCGCGCAAAGGGATGAAACTGCATAAATTGATACTCCTTCGGAAGCCTGGGGGCTTCCTTGCTCCGACAATAAGAGCTATAATAAAGAATACCATAAATGAAGCAAAAGAGAAAGGTGGTTTTTCAACAATGATGCTCTCCTTTGGTGGAAAAATGCCCCGAAATGAGGGCGCTGTCTTTGTGGCGGCGAATGCGACGGTACTGGGCGACGTGACGCTGGGCAGGGGCGTGAACATCTGGTACGGGGCTGTACTGCGGGCCGACGAGGGCGCGCTGATACTGGGCGAGAACAGCAATGTGCAGGACAACGCCGTGCTCCACTGCGACCCCGGCGGGCAGGTCGTTCTGGGCAAAAACGTCACCGTAGGCCACAGCGCCCTCGTCCACGGCTGCACGGTGGGGGACAACAGCCTCATCGGGATGCATGCCACCATCCTCAACCACGCTGTCGTGGGCAAAAACTGCATCATCGGGGCCGGGGCGCTGGTGCCTGAAGGGATGGTCATCCCCGACAACTCGGTGGCGGTAGGCGTGCCTGCCCGGGTCATCAAGACCATCCGGGACGACCAGCTGGCCCACAACATCGAGAACGCAAAAGCCTATGTGGAGATGGGCCGTCAGCACGCGGCGCTAGGCTCTCATGCTGAAAAATAAGCATCTTTCTCCCCAAAAATTTCACAGGCCGATTAACAAATCTTTCACAGGAAAGACATGATTTTGGCCGGTAATTCGGGTATACTATAGCTCACAAGGGTGCGGGGCCGCAACCGCCCCTTGCACATGATTCCTCCTCACACCAAAGCAATACCCCAAACAGCAAGACCCCCTCTGGCGTCGCCGCAAGCGCCAGACAGGGGTCTTGTTGTATCTGGGAAACAGAACGCTCCCGCTCAGCACTTCCTGAGCAGGGGCGTTTTTGTGTATTTACATCATGCCGCGGAAGACAGCCTGTGCGATCTGGAAGTAGAGGATCAAGCTGCAGGCGTCCACGATGGTGGTGATGAAGGGGGTCGCCATGATGGCCGGGTCGGCGCCCAGCTTCTTGGCGGCCAGGGGCAGCATACCGCCCACCAGCTTTGCGAGGATGACGCTGAAGAACAGCGACACGCTGACGACCACTGCGTAGCCGATGACATTGTCATACTGGCCGGTGTAGAGGTAGGTGTACATCAGGTAGATGCGCAGACCGTTGACGAGGCCCAGCACAGCGCCGACGATGGCGGAGACCTGCAGCTCCTTGCCCAGAACTTTGAGGAAGTCGCTGGGCTCCACCTCGCCCAGAGCGAGGCCGCGGACCATCAGGGTGCTGATCTGGTTGCCGCAGTTGCCGGCGGTATCCATCAGCATGGGCATGAAGGAGACCAGCAGGGGCAGGCTGACGAAAGCCTCTTCGTAGTGGGTCGTGACCATGCCGGTGAAGGTAGCAGAGAGCATCAGGATGAGCAGCCAGGGGATACGCTGCTTGGCGTGGGTCCAGACGCTGGTGCCGAAGTAGGTGGTGGCATCGTCGTCGGGCAGAATAGCTGCCATCTTCTGCATATCCTCGGTGCTCTCATCGGTCAGGACGTCGATGGCGTCGTCGATGGTGATGATACCGACGAACATGCCCTCGTTGTCCAGAACGGGCATCGCGGTGAAGTCGTAGCGCTGCATCTCGCGGGCCACATACTCCTGATCATCCGTGACCTTCACGGTGACGACATTGTCGTCCATGATGTCCACGATGGGGGTAGAGGGGTCAGACAGCAGCAGGCTGCGGGCCGACACGACGCCCTGCAGGCGGTTGCGCTCCACCACATAGCAGGTGTAGACCGTCTCGGCGTTCTCACCCTGCTTGCGGATAGCGGCGAAGGCGTCACTGACGGTCATCTCCTGCCGCAGACGGACGTATTCGGGGGTCATCAGGCTGCCGGCAGAGCTCTCGGGGTAGTTCAGCAGCTTGTTCAGGCTCTCACGGGTCTGGCGGGACGACTTTTCCAACACCCGCTTGACCACGCCTGCGGGCATATCTTCCAGCAGGTCGGCGGCATCGTCAAGGCTCATATCTTCGATGGCGCTCACCAGCTCGACGTCGGAGAACGCATTCACGAGGTCGTCGCGGGCCTCATCGGACATATAGGCGAATGCTTGCGTTGCAACGTCCTTTTTCAGCAGACGGAACACCACGAGGCGGTTGTTCTCGTCCAGCTCTTCCAGCAGCTCGGCCAGGTCGGCGGGCTGCTCTTCCTCGGTCACTTCGCGCAGCTTGACGTACTGCTTCTTGACGAGCAGCTTGAGCAGACGGCTCTTGGTCAGCATCTCGGGGTTGGCCTTGACTTCTTCGTCGTTGGCCTCCTCTTTTTCGGCCTCGCGGACGTCCTGCTTGAGGTCTTCGGTGGCCTGCTCGTTCAGGTCTTCGGCCAGCTTCTGGCGCACCTCAGCGGGAATATCCGTGGGCAGCTCCTGCACCGGAAGAGCCTGTTCCTCTTCGCGCTCCGGGGTCTTCTTTTCTTCTTCCACTTGTGTTCCTCCTCTTTTCTGTCTCAGGAGGACACAGCCGCATCAACGCAAAAAGCGCCGCTCCTGCGCCGCAGACCCCGGGCCGCACTGCCCATCTGCACGCGCAAAGCTGCGCCTCTTTTGTACGGCAGCCGGACAGCGGATACTCCGCTGTTCAGCGTACAAAAAAGGCGAACGCAGCACCCTTCGCGGTCGTTCCGGCCGCATCATTCCATCGTCTTCGACTATGATCCGGGTCCATTGTCCTGCGTTCACCTCCACAAATTCGTTTTGCTAAGTTTCTTAGCCTATAAGTTTATTATATCTCCACTCAAATGCCCGGTCAACCCTGTAAGGCGTCCATTTCCGGAATATTGACGCAGAAAAAACGCACAGCGCCCTCCCCGGTGCTTGCGGCTTCACCGGAAAGGGCGCTGTGTTTGGATATTGCTTTGGTGTGAGGAGGAATCATGTACAAGGAATCGGTTGCGGCCCCGAATCCTCATGGCTGTAGTATAGCAGATTCCGCACCGGATTTCATGAAAAACCTATGAAGAAAGTGTAAAAGACGCAAAAATACGCCCCGGACACTGTTTCCAGTGAGCGGGGCGCTAAAAACGGGATCCGTTTTTGACTGCGGCAAGATACCTGCAAGCAGGTCTTATGCAGCAGGCGGGGCAAGGTATCTGCGAACAGACCTTATGCTCCTGACACACGCGAAGTATGCTTTCAAGGACCCTCGCGGGCGCTTTGGTATTTCAGGCTCTGCCCGCCCCGACGCGTTCGGACGCGGGCAGAGAGTTGAAATCAGTTTGGAGTACAAAGCTCCAGTCTCTGCGTAGAAATAAGCCTGTCATTTCTTCTCTGGCCGGGGCCGCAGTTTCGTACTGCTGCGTTGCGCAGTAATCGCCAGCACGGAGCAGCCGCCCTTTCGGGACTAAGGTGCCGCTGCGGCAAAATTCCAGCCGGAATCAAAAGAACTTTGGCTTACTTGTACAGCTCGACCAGGCGGGTCAGATGCTCGTAACGGTCGTTTGCGACCTGCTCGTTGCGAGCGAACAGCTGCTTTGCACGCTCCGGGAATGCACGAGTCAGGCGGCTGTAACGGGTCTCGTTTGCCAGCAGTGCCTGATACTTCTCGGCATCCACAGCCTTGGAGGTCAGGGTGAAGGGGTTCTTGCCCTGAGCCTTGTTGGCCGGATTGAAGGTGAACAGGTTCCAGTAACCAGACTCAACTGCCTTCTTCATCTCGTTCTGGCAGTTGGTCATGCCGCCCTTAACACCGTGCAGCTCGCAGGGAGCGTAGCCGATGATGAGGGAGGGGCCGGGATATGCCTCAGCCTCTGCGATAGCCTTGACAGCCTGGTTCATGTTAGCGCCCAGAGCGATCTGAGCAACATAGATGTAACCGTAAGTCATAGCGATCTCAGACAGGCTCTTCTTGCTGATCTCCTTACCAGCAGCAGCGAACTGGCAGACCTCGCCGATGTTGGAGGCCTTGGATGCCTGTCCGCCGGTGTTGGAGTACATCTCAGTATCGAAGACCATGACGTTGACATCCTCGCCGGAAGCCAGGACGTGGTCCAGACCGCCGAAGCCGATGTCGTATGCCCAGCCGTCACCACCGAAGATCCAGATGGACTTCTTGGCGATGAACTCCTTGCTCTTCAGGATCTCAGCGGACTCGGTGCAGCCAGCGGCAGCAGCCTTCTCCAGCTCAGCAATCAGAGCCTTAGCGGGGGCATCGTTCGCCTTGGTGTTGTTCTTGGTTGCCATGAACTCGTCAAAGGCAGCCTTCAGCTCAGCAGAAGCCTTGTCAGAACCAGCGACCTCAGCGATGCGCTTGATCAGGTTCTCACGGACGGTCTTCTGGCCCAGATACAGGCCCAGGCCGTGCTCTGCGTTATCCTCGAACAGGGAGTTGCACCATGCAGGACCGCGGCCGCTGTCCTTGTTGACAGTGTACGGAGAGATGGAAGCAGTACCGCCCCAGATAGAGGAGCAGCCGGTGGCGTTGGAGATGTACATCTTCTCGCCGAACAGCTGGGTGATCAGACGTGCGTAAGAGGTCTCAGCACAGCCTGCGCAGGAGCCAGAGAACTCCAGCAGCGGCTGGTTGAACTGAGAGCCGATGACGGTGTCGTCTGCGAACTTAGAGGGCTTCTTGGAGATGTTGGCGACGCAGTAGTCGAAGACTGCCTGCTGATCGGCCTGAGACTCCTGAGGAACCATCTGGATAGCCTTGGTGGGGCAGACGGTGACACACTCGCCGCAGCCCATGCAGTCCAGAGGAGACACAGCCATAACGAACTTGTACTCGTTAGCGGGCTTGTTGTCGCGGCTCTTGGTCTGTGCGGGAGCTGCTGCCAGCTCGTCAGCGGTCAGCTGGAAGGGACGGATGGTTGCGTGAGAGCACACGAATGCGCACTGGTTGCAGCCAACGCACTTTGCAGCATCCCACTCGGGGACGTTCACAGCGGTGCCACGCTTCTCGTAAGCGGAAGCGCCCTGCTCCCACTCGCCGTTTGCGTTAGCAACGAAAGCAGAGACAGGCAGGCTGTCGCCGTCCATACGAGCGATGGGCTCCATGACGTTGCGGATCTGCTTGACCAGCTCGGGACGGCCAGACAGCTCCTTCGGAGCGGGATCGGCCTCGGGGTTGGACCAGGAAGCGGGGACGTCCACCTTGTGGATGGCGTCAACACCGGCATCGATGGCCTTCCAGTTCATCTCAACGACATCCTGACCCTTCTTGCCGTAGCTCTTCTGAGCTGCCTGCTTCATGAAGTTGACGGCGTCCTCGATGGGCATAACGTCAGCCAGCTTGAAGAAAGCGGACTGCAGGATGGTATTGGTGCGCTTGCCCATACCGATCTCGATAGCCTTGTCGATCGCGTTGATGGTGTACAGCCGGATGTTGTTGTCAGCGATGTACTTCTTGGCCTCAGCGTTCAGGTGATGGCCCAGCTCCTCATCGTTCCACTGGCAGTTGATCATGAACACGCCGCCGGGCTTGACATCCTGGACCATCTTCATGCCCATGTGGATGTAAGCGGGGTTGTGGCAGGCCACGAAGTCAGCCTGGTTGATGTAGTAGGGGCTGCGGATGGGCTTGTCGCCGAAGCGCAGGTGGCTGATGGTCACGCCGCCGGTCTTCTTGGAGTCATACTGGAAGTATGCCTGAACATACTTATCCGTGTGGTCGCCGATGATCTTGACGGAGTTCTTGTTCGCACCGACGGTACCGTCGCCGCCCAGACCCCAGAACTTGCACTCCTTGGTGCCGGCTGCTGCGGTGATGGGAGCGGGCTTGACCTCAGGCAGAGACAGGCCGGTGACATCATCGGTGATGCCGAGGGTGAAGCGCTCCTTCGGCTCGTCCTTCTCCAGCTCCTTGAACAGAGCGAAGATGGAGGACGGGGGAGTGTCCTTGCTGCCCAGACCGTAACGGCCGCCGGTCAGGATGACATCATTCTTGCCAGCCTCACGCAGGGTAGCTGCGACATCCAGGTACAGGGGCTCGCCCAGAGAGCCGGGCTCCTTGGTGCGGTCCAGAACCGCGACCTTCTTAGCGGTAGCAGGCAGGACCTTCAGCAGAGCGGAGGACACCCAGGGACGGTACAGGCGGACCTTGATGATACCGACCTTCTCGCCCTTAGCGTTCAGGTAATCGACGACCTCGTCCGCAACGTCGCAGACAGAGCCCATAGCGATCATGACGCGATCGGCATCGGGTGCGCCGTAGTAGTTGAACAGGTCGTAGTTGGTGCCCAGCTTCTCGTTGATCTTGGCCATGTACTTCTCGACGACTGCGGGCAGTGCGTCGTAGACAGAGTTGCAGGCCTCACGATGCTGGAAGAACACGTCGCCGTTCTCGTGGGAACCGCGCATCTTGGGGTGCTCGGGGTTCAGAGCCTTTGCGCGGAACTCCTCGACAGCCTCCATGTTGCACATTTCCTTCAGGTCGGCGTAATCCCACTTCTCGATCTTCTGGTACTCGTGAGAAGTACGGAAGCCGTCGAAGAAGTTCAGGAAGGGAACCTTGCCCTCGATGGCTGCCAGATGGGCAACAGGGGACAGGTCCATGACTTCCTGCACGCTGCTCTCGACCAGCATTGCGAAGCCGGTCTGGCGGCATGCCATAACGTCGCTGTGATCACCGAAGATGTTCAGGGACTGGGTAGCAACGGTACGTGCAGAAACATCGAACACGCAGGGCAGCTGCTCAGCAGCGATCTTGTACATGTTGGGGATCATCAGCAGCAGGCCCTGAGAAGCGGTGAAGGTGGTGGTAACAGCACCTGCACCCAGAGAGCCGTGCACAGCGCCTGCAGCGCCTGCCTCAGACTGCATCTCGACGACCTTGACCTGGTTGCCGAAGATGTTCTTCTGGCCCTGAGCGGACCACTGGTCCACAAAGTCAGCCATCGGAGAAGAGGGGGTAATGGGGTAGATGGCAGCCACGTCCGTGTAGGCATATGCTACATGAGCGGCAGCGGTATTGCCATCCATGGTTTGCTTTGCTCTAGGCATTTTTCTTCCTCCATTCAGAATTTGGTACCTTCTGCGCGGGGCAAACGTCTTTTTACCGGAGCCGGAGAACTCCTTTGAAAAACGTATTGCTCGACTGATAAGCGCCGCACTTCGCCGGAGCCGGAGAACTCCACAAAAGCACACGCTCATCGAGGGCAATAGCCCTGCCCGGGGCCGGAGAACCCCATGAAGGCACTATTGCTCATCTAATATAATAGCAAATTCCGCCGGTAAAGGCAACGCAAACCGACTGTAAAAACACAACAAAAATTCAAGAATTTTTTTAGCGCTTTTTTACAGATGTGTTCTTTGCTGCATCCATGGCGGTGTTATGCTCCAAAATCCAGCATCCATGAGGCTTTTTCTTACAAAATTCTAAATTTATAATTGACATTTGTACAGATTCTGCCGTAAACTTTATCTATAGTATCATGCGCTGCACAGCGCAGGGAAGGACAGGCACAAAACGATGGATGCTGCACATTTTGAAAAGACGCTCTCGAGCGAAGTTCTCTTTGAGGGCCGGGTGGTCACGCTGACCAAAGACGTGGCTCTGCTGGAAAACGGCGAGACTTCTATCCGGGAGGTGGTCCACCACCACGGCGGGGCCTGCATCGTACCGTATTTTGAGGACGGCACCCTCTGCATGGTGCGCCAGTTCCGCTACGCCATGCAGCAGGAGCTGTGGGAGCTGCCCGCCGGCAAGCTGGAAAAGGGCGAAGACCCCTTCGAAGCCGCCAAGCGGGAGCTGGGCGAAGAGTGCGGCCTGACCGCCGACCACTACACCCCGCTGGGCGAGTTCTACCCCACGGTGGGCTATGACACCGAGATCATCTATATGTGGGTGGCCACCGGCCTGCACACCACCCAGATGCATCTGGACGACGACGAGTTCCTGACGCCCGACCGCATCCCGCTGGCAAAAGCCTACGAGATGGTCATGAGCGGCGAGATCAAGGACGGCAAGACCATCGCGGGCGTGCTCAAGCTCAAGGCGCTGGTGGACGAGGGCAGGCTGTGATACTCTACGAAGATACAGCCCTCGTGGTTCTGGACAAGCCCGCCGGGCTTTCCAGCGAGGACGGCGTACCCGCCGCCCTTCGGAAGCTCTGGGGCAGGCCCGACGCCTATGTGGGCGTCATCCACCGGCTGGACACCGGCGTGTCGGGTCTGATGGTCTACGCGAAGACTCCGCAGACAGCCGCCGCCCTCAGCCGTCAGGTGACGCAGAGCCAGCAGGTTTATGCCGAACAGGATGGCCGGGCCGAGCCTGACGCCGGTACGCCGGACGCGCCGCCTTTCGTGAAACAATACCGCGCCCTCATCGCAGGCGGGCCGGACGAGAAGCTGCCCGCCGAAGGCGTCCTGCGGGACTACTTATTCAAGGACAGCCGGAAAGGCCGTGTTTTTCCGGTGAGCCGTCCGCGCAAGGGCGTGAAGGAGGCTGTGCTGGAATACTGCATTTCTGCCTCCGCCCCGGACGGCAGCACCAGCCTTGCGGACATCACCCTCCACACCGGGCGCACCCACCAGATACGGGTGCAGTTCGCGTCCCGCCGCCACCCGCTCTGGGGCGACGGCAAATACGGCAGCCGCATCAAGGGAGACATCGCGCTTCAGAGCGCCCGGCTCCGCTTCATCCATCCCGACACCGGAAAGGTAATGGACTTTCGCCTCCCGGTCCCCGGGACATGGCCCGCTTGGGGCATCAGACAGGGAAACGACAATGGAACAACAGTATAAAACAGATTCTGAAATATACGCCGTCCTCGAGCGGGAGATCATCGATTTGACCCTTCGGCCCGGCTGTTCGCTGAGCGAAAACCCGCTCTGCACCCGCTTCGGCGCGCCCCGCTCCCTCATCCGGGTGGTGCTGCAGCGGTTGCAGGAGAACGGGCTGGTGAAGATCGTGCCGTACAAAGGCACTACTGTCACCCGGCTGAACCGGGACATCGTGGACGAGCTGATCTATGAGCGCATCGCGGTAGAAGCCCGGGTCCTGCGGGACTTTGCACCCCACTGCACACCGGAGCACCGCGCCCTCATCCGCCAGCGTGCCGCCGCCTACGACGAGCTGGCCAAGGCCGAAACACTGGACTTCAACCGTCTCTACGAGGCTGACACCCGGCTCCACGAGACGTGGTTCTCCGCCATGGGCAAGATGTACCTCTGGCGGACCCTGCAGAACGCCCACGCCGACTACAGCCGCTTTCGGATGCTGGACACCCTGACCACCGGCGGGCTCGCCGAGGTGGTGGCCGACCACCACAACCTCATCGACGCCATCGAGCGGTGCGACCTCGCGGCCTTTGAGCCGCTGGTGGAACGCCACCTTTACGGCGGCATCCGCCGTCTGGGCTCCAAGCTCACCGAGGAATACGCCGATTATTTTGAATGATGTTCCATGGGGAACCAAAAAGCGCCTCTGCACAAATGTGCAGGGGCGCTGCTGTTTTTCTCAGCCCATGATGCCGGAGATGAAGATCTCCAGACCGATGCCGATGAGGATGACGCCGCCGAGGACGGAGGCTTTGCCGGAGAGTTCGGTGCCGAACTTTTTGCCGATGGCAAGGCCGGCTTCACAGATGAAGAAGGTGACGGCCGCCACGATGAGGGAGCAGACCAGCGCCATGAACCAGCCGTACTCCGAGATGGTGAAGCCCACCGACAGCGCGTCGATGCTGGTGGCGACGCCCTGCATGAAGAGTGCGCCCGCGCTCAGCTCAGCGGCTTCCTCGGCCTCTTCGCCCTTGATGCCCTCGATGAGCATCTTGCCGCCGATATAGCCCAGCAGGATGAGGGCGATCCAGGGGATGAACTGTTCAAACGAAGAGAACAGCTCCACGATGGTGTGGACGCAGACCCAGCCCGTCATGGGCATGACGGCCTGAAAGATGCCGAAGGTGCCTGCGATCTGGACGCCCCGGCGGCGGGACATCTGCGGGTCATGCAGACCGTTTGCCATCGAGACGGAAAACGCATCCATGGCAAGGCCCACGCCCAGCAGGGCGCTGTTGAAGAAAAACAAAAAACTCCATTCCATAACGATGCCTCCTGATTTGACCGGAATTGGTGGGCAGACAAAAGACCCGGGATCGGCGCGCATTTCGCCAATTCCGGGTCGGATTTTTACAAACTGACTCCATGTGGAATGGGCGTGGTACTCGCACCAAAGCACATGAGTCTCGCAAATGAAAGCAAGCCAGACAGCCGCCCGGGCCGTCATTGTGTTGACTTGCTGCGCCGCCTGCAAAACAGCGCCTGCTACTCCCCCATGAGGATCTTTCTTGTTGTCCGGCTATCGTACCACACAAACAGCGGATTTGTCCAGTATAACCGTGATTTTTTGCAAAAAACCTGCGGGAGAGCACCGCAGAAAGCGTGTACTCCCCCGCAGGGTCAGTTTATGTGTGGAAATGAGGTTTATTCCTCGTCGCCGGTGTCAGCCTCGGGAGCTTCGGCGGCCGATGCCTCATCGGCTGCTTCCATCTCCGCCAGCTGCTCGGCAGTGGGCTCGTCCTCGGTGTCGGCCTCGATGCTCTCGGTCTGTGCCTCGTCGTCGTGGTCGGTGCGGGCCAGCACCATCACCTTATCGTTCTCGCCCAGACGCATGACCCGGACGCCGGAGCCGTAGCGGCTCTGGACGGGGATCTCGTTGGCGTGCAGGCGGATGATGATGCCCTCCTGACTGCTCAGCAGCACATCGTCGATGTCGTCCACGATCTTGACGGCTGCGACCTTGTCCTTAGAAGCGTCGTAGTTGCGGATGCCCTTGCCGCCGCGGGCGGTGATACGGTAGGTGTCGATGTCAGAGCGCCGGCCCTTGCCGTTTTCGGTGACGGTGAGCACCGTGCCGCCCTCGCGGCAGATGCAGACGCCGACGACCTCGTCGCCCTCGGCCAGCTTGATGGCGCGGACGCCGTGGCCGCTGCGGCCCATCGGGCGGGCATCGGCCTCGTTGAAGCGGATGGCCTGACCGTTGCGGGTAGCCACGATGAGCATATCATTGCCGGTGGTCAGGCGGGTCCATGCCAGCGCGTCGCCCTCGTTGAGTGCGATGCCGATGAGGCCCGTCTTGCGGATGTTGGCGTACTGCTCCAGCGGGGTGCGTTTGATGAGGCCCTGCTTGGTGACCATGGTGACGAAGCCGCCCTTGTTGTCCTCGTCCTTGGGATAGCAGAGCATGTTGGTGACCTTTTCGCCCTCGGCCAGCTGCAGCAGGTTGATGATGTTGCTGCCCTTGCTGGTGCGGCTGCCCTCGGCGATGGTGTAGCCCTTGATGCGGAAGAGACGGCCCTTGTCGGTAACGAACAGGACATAATCATGGGTAGAGCCCACGAACATCTCCTGCACGATGTCCTCTTCCTTCCGGGTCATGCCGGAGATGCCGCGGCCGCCGCGCTTCTGGGCCTGATAGGTGGCCTTGAGCTGGCGCTTGATATAGCCGGCCTCGGTGAGGGTGTAGACGCACTGCTCCTCGGCAATGAGGTCTTCGATGTCCACTTCGCCGGTGACGGACTGGATCTCGGTGCGGCGCTCGTCGCCGAAGCGCTTCTTCATGTCCAGCAGCTCGTTCTTGACGATCTCCAGAACCCGGGCGTCGTTGGCGAGGATGTCCTCCCAATCCTTGATTTTTGTCTGTAAGCCGGACAGCTCTTCCTCGATCTTGAGGATCTCGAGACCAGCCAGACGGCCCAGCTGCAATTTCACGATAGCGTCGGCCTGCGGGTCGTCGAAGCCGAACTGCTCCATGATAGCGGCCTTTGCCTCGGCCATGCCGCCCTTGCAGGCGCGGATGGTAGCGATGAGCTCATCCACGATGTCGGTGGCCTTCTTCAGACCCTCGAGGATGTGGGCGCGCTCCTTGGCCTTCTTCAAATCATACTGCGTGCGGCGGCGGACGACTTCATCCTGAAACTCGACGTACTTCTGTATCATCTGTTTCAGGGTCATGACCTTCGGCACCTTGTGGTCGATGGCCAGCATGATGACGCCCACGGTATCCTGCAGCTGGGTGTACTGGTACAGCTGGTTCAGGATGACCTGCGCGTTGGCGTCCTTGCGGATGTCCACCACGATGCGCATACCCTTGCGGTTGGTCTCATCGTTCAGGCCGGTGATGCCCTCGATGCGCTTTTCCTTCACGAGATCGGCCATGTTCTCGATGAGGCGGGCCTTGTTGACCATATACGGAATTTCCGTAATGATGATCTGGGTACGGCCATTCTTGGTCTCTTCGATGGCAGCACGGCCCCGCAGGGTGATTTTGCCGCGGCCGGTGGCGTAGGCGGCGCGGATGCCGCTGCGGCCCATGATGATGCCGGCAGTGGGGAAGTCCGGTCCCTTGATGTGCTCCATCAGGCCGGGCAGGTCGATGTCGGGGTCCTCGATATAGGCCACGCAGCCGTCGATGACCTCACTGAGGTTGTGGGGCGGGATGTTGGTGGCCATGCCGACGGCGATGCCCTGACTGCCGTTGACCAGCAGGTTGGGGAAGCGGCAGGGCAGGACGCTGGGCTCTTTCTTCGTCTCGTCGAAGTTGGGGTCCCAGTTGATGGTGTCCTTGTCGATGTCGGTCAGCATCTCCACCGCCATGCGGCTCATGCGGGCCTCGGTGTAACGGTAAGCAGCCGGGGGGTCGCCATCGACCGAGCCGAAGTTACCCTGACCATCCACCAGCGGGTAGCGCAGGGAGAAATCCTGTGCCAGACGGACCATGGCGTCGTAGACGGAGGCGTCGCCGTGGGGGTGGTAAGAGCCCAGCACCGCACCGACGGTATCCGCCGACTTGCGGTAGGGATGGCTGGGGTCGTTGCCGCGTTCGTGCATGGTGTAGAGGATGCGGCGGTGGACGGGCTTCAGGCCGTCACGCACATCCGGCAGGGCGCGGGCCACGATGACCGACATGGAGTAATCCAGAAACGCCGTCTCGATCTCCTTCTTGACGTCCCGGATGATCATCTTGGTACCGCTGCCCGGTATCATCACATAATCTTCTTCCATTGTTTCCTCCAATTACACGTCGAGCTTTGCGTACTGGGCGTTGGTCTCGATAAAGCGGCGGCGGGGCTCCACCTGATCGCCCATCAGGATGGTGAACGCCTCATCGGCCTTCTCGGCATCCTCGATGGTGATGCGGACGATGACGCGGTTGTCCGGGTTCATGGTGGTCTCCCAGAGCTGCTCCGGGTTCATCTCGCCAAGGCCCTTATAGCGGTTGATCTTCGCGCCGGGCATCTCCTGCGAGAGCAGGGCCATTTCGGCGTCGTTGTAGGCGTATTTGATGGTGCTGCCCTTCTGCACCTTGAACAGCGGGGGCTGTGCCACATAGACATGGCCCTGCTCGATGAGGGGGCGCATATAGCGGAAGAAGAAGGTGAGCATCAGGGTGCAGATGTGAGAGCCATCGACATCGGCATCGGCCATGATGAACACTTTGTCATACCGCAGCTTGGAAATATCGAACTCGTCGCCGATGCCGCAGCCCAGTGCCAGCACGACAGGCATCAGCTTGTCGTTGCCGTAGATACGGTCGGCGCGGGCCTTTTCGACGTTGAGCATCTTGCCCCACAGGGGGAGGATGGCCTGAATGGCCGAGTCACGGCCCATCTTGGCCGAGCCGCCTGCAGAATCACCCTCGACGATGAAGATCTCGGTGCGGGTGGGGTCTTTTTCGCGGCAGTCTGCCAGCTTGCCGGGCATCCGGCTGGTCTCGAGGGCGCTCTTGCGGCGCACCAGCTCACGGGCCTTCTTGGCGGCGGCGCGGGCGCGGGCGGCCTGGGTGGCCTTTTCGAAGATAGCCTTGGCCACGCCGGGGTTCTCCTCGAAGAACTCCATCAGCTTGGAGTAGACCATGTTGGAGACGAGGGTGCGAATTTCCGTATTGCCCAGCTTTGCCTTGGTCTGGCCCTCGAACTCGGCCTCCTGCAGCTTGACGGAGATGACACAGATAAGGCCCTCACGGACGTCAGCGCCGGAAAGGTTCTCGTCCTTGTCCTTCAGCAGACCGTGGCTGCGGCCATAATCGTTGAAGACGCGGGTGAGGCTGCTGCGGAAGCCCTCTTCGTGGGTGCCGCCGTCGGGGGTGTTGACGTTGTTGGCGAAGCTCAGCAGCAGCTCATTGTAACTGGAATTATACTGCAGGGCGATCTCTGCCATGCCCCGGTCGGTCTGGCCCTTGAGGTAGATGACATTGGGGTGGAGCACCTCGAGGTCGCGCTTCTCGCCCAGATAGGTGACGAAGCTCTTGATGCCGCCCTCGTAGCACATGACCTCGGTGCGGTAGGTGGGCTCGCCCTCCTTGCCGTCCTCGAGGACGGGGGTGTAGAGCTCGCGCTCATCGGTCAGGGTGATCTTGACACCGGCGTTCAGGAAGCTCTCTTCCCGCAGGCGCTTTTCCAGCGTTTCGAAGTTGTAGACGGTGGTGTCCTTGAACATCTCCGGGTCGGGCTTGAAGGTGACGCGGGTGCCGGTGACACTGGGGTCCACGGTGCCGATGCACTTCAGCGGGCCGTCCGGGTCGCCGCGGCGGAAGGTCTGCTCGTACTCGCGGCCGTCGCGGCGTACGTTGACGGTCAGCCACTCCGAGCAGGCGTTGACGACGGACGCGCCGACGCCGTGCAGGCCGCCGGCCACCTTGTAGCCGGAGTTCTCGCCGCCGAACTTGCCGCCGGCGTGGAGGATGGTATAGACGACGGTGACGGCAGGCAGACCGGTATCAGCCTGGATGTCCACGGGGATGCCGCGGCCATTGTCCGTGACCTGAATGATGTCACCCTTCAGGATCTTGACCTCGATGTGGTCGCAGTAACCGGCCAGAGCCTCGTCGATGGCGTTGTCCACGATCTCGTACACCAGATGGTGCAGGCCGCGCTCGCCGGTGGAGCCGATATACATACCGGGGCGCTTGCGCACTGCCTCCAGGCCCTTCAGGACCTGGATCTCGCTGGCGTTGTATTCATGGTCCGTCGCAGTTTCTGCGTTGGTACTGGTAATGATTTCCTCTGCCATTTCCTTTCTCCCTTTTGTTTTGTTTCGTTTTTTCGTTACTATTTGTAAAAGCGATCGATCGCTGGTTGGCTTATTCCAGTTTCATCTCCGTGCGTCGTTTGAGCGCAGCCGGCGACAGCTCCGAGAGATAGACCGTATCCACCGGGGAATCTGCCAGCACATAGCTCTGGGGCAGCTCATCGGACAGGCTCACCACCGCCCCGTTTTTCTGGGCGTAGTTCAGAAACTCCCGCCCCCGGGGTGAGATGGTCGTCGTTTCCAGATTGAAGATGCCGATGATGTCCCGGTCGTTCAGGACATAATCGCGGCCAAGGTGTACATACATTGCATCACACTTTCGTCAGTACGCCGCCGTTCATCCGGTAGACCTCGCCGTCCGTTTTGAGGAAAGCGGTGTCGTCGCAGCTGGTCACGAAGGTCTGCTTTTCCCGCATCCGGGTGAGCAGATACTGCTTGCGGCCATCGTCCAGCTCGCTGAGCACGTCGTCCAGCAGCATCACCGGGTGTTCGCCCGTGATGGAGGCAGCTGCGGCGGCTTCGGCCATTTTCAGGCTGAGCACGACGCTCCGCTGCTGTCCCTGACTCGCATACACTTTTGCAGGCTGACCATCCAGAAGAAGGTCCAGATCTTCCCGGTGAGGGCCGCAGAGGCTCTGCCCGGCCCGCAGCTCTTCGGGCATCTTCTGCCGCAGAAGCTGGGCCAGACCGCCCGGCTCGAACTGGGCCGCATACCGCAGACTCAGTGTTTCCGCCCCGCGGGAAAGCTCCTCATAGTTGGCACAGGCCAGCGGGGAGAGGGCGGCGAGATAGGCTCTGCGCCTCCGCTGGATGGCCTCGCCCTGCTGGGCAAGCTCCACATTCAGCACCTCTAACAAGGCCCGCTTTTCGGCATAAGGCCGCTCAATGCCATTGGAAGAGCGCCGAAGCAGCGCGTTTTTCTGCTGCAAGGCCCGGACATAGCGGCGATAAAGGGTCAGGTAGCCGGGGTAGAGCTGGCAGAGGGCAGCGTCCAGAAATTTCCGCCGCCCTTCCGGCGCGCCCTTCACGAGGCTCAGGTGTCCGGGGTCGAAGACCACCGCCGGAAAGCTGCCCGCAAGGCTGGCCGCCCGCTTGACTGCGCCCCCGTTCACCGAGACTGTCCGGCCCGGGCGGGGAGAGTCCGGCGCGCCCACCGTCAGGCGGACGCGGTTCGGCTCTTCCGTTTCCTGCTCTTCCTGCTGTGCGCGGAGGGTGGACGCTTTGAGTACGGCGAAGGGTTCGCCCCGGCGCACCAGCTCTGCGTCCTTGCCGCCCCGGAAGCTCTTGCCGCCGGTGAGCAGCCAGATAGCTTCCAGGAGGTTCGTCTTGCCCTGACCGTTGTTGCCGCAGATGACAGTCAGCTCCCGGCCCGGTGTCAGGCTGGCCGAGGCGATGTTCCGGTAATTTTCGACTTCGAGAGAGAGCAGCCGCATCAGCCGCCCATCCCGATCTCGATGGTCTGTCCGTCCAGCTCCACGGTATCGCCCGGGCGGCACTTCTTGCCGCGCATGGTGCAGACTTCGCCGTTGACCTTCACGGCCCCGCCCTGAACGAGCTCCTTGGCTTCGCCGCCGGTCTCGCACAGGCCCGCATATTTCAGCAGGGCGTCCAGCTTGATGAATTCGGTATGGATGAGGATCTTTTGCATTTTATTACGCCTCTCAGTCGTTTTTGAAGCGGACGGGCAGGACCAGATACAGGAAGTCATTGCCCTCCACCGGCAGCACTTTCACCGGGCTCAGCGGGCCGCTGATCTCCATCCGCACTTTCTCGGTGCGGGCATTGCGCAGCGCGTCCAACAGGTAGCGGTTGTTGAAGCCGATCTCCACCTCGTCGCCCTCGCACTCGGCGTTGAACTCATCGACGACGCGGCCCAGATTGGTCTGGCAGCGGACGACGACTTTACCCTCTGTAAAAGTGATGCGGAGGGGATTTTTTAAACGCTCTGTAATAATCAGAGAAGCGCGCTCGATGGTCTCGATGAACTCCTTGGTGTCGATGGTCACCCGGGTGCGGCTGCCTGCCGGAATGACATTGTGATAGTTGAGGAACTCGCCCTCGATGAGGCGGCTCATGATGGTGTAGCCGGCGGTCATGAACACGACGTAGCGGCGGTTGGCACAGATGTGGACCGGCTCTTCGTCGTCGTTGGGCAGAAGATGAGACACTTCGGTCATGGTCTTGCTGGGGACGATGATGCGGATGTCCTTGACGGCAGCGACGGGCCGCTCCACGATGGCCAGACGGTAGCCGTCCAGAGCAACGATGGTCATTTTATCCGGCTCTATCTCAAAAAGTTCACCGGTATGCGCAGGTTTTTTCTCGTCCTGGCTGACGGCGTAGAGGGTGCGGTCGATCATATCGCGGAGCACGCCGGTCTTGATGGTCAGGGTCTCCTCGGCGCCGGTGTTGGGCAGCTCGGGGAAATCGGTGGCCGACATGGACTGGATCTCGAACTGCGCCACGCCGCTCTGGATGGTGGTTTTGCCATTATCGGCAGACTGGATGGTGATCTGGCCTGCCGGCATCCGGCTGATCATGCTGCTGAGCAGCTTGGCATTCAGCACGAGCTCACCGGGTTCTTTGACATTGGCTTCGATGGTGGTCACGATGCCCATTTCGAGGTCGTAGCCGGTGAGGGTCAGCTGGAAGCCTTCTGCCTTCAGTAAAATGCCCTCCAGTACCGGGATGGTAGAGCGCAGAGTGACTGCTTTTGATACGCCGTCAATGGCTGCACTCAGAAGAGTTTTGTCGCAGATGATGTTCAAATCTTCTTCTCTCCTTTTTTGTGTCTGTTTTGCTGTCGTTTCTCATTGGATCCGATGCAAAAACCTGTTTTCTTTATTGAACTTGTTGTAGTAATCGTAGTAGGGGGTGGGGAAGATGTGGAAAACTCTGCAAACCCTTGCCGGGATGCGGGGATTTGGTTTTCCACGGAGATGTTGAGGAACTGTGGATGGAATGTTGAATCGGGGAGAGCAGTGGTTCTTTCCACATCCGCTGTGAAAAAACGGAGGTTGAATGTTGAAAACCATGTGGAAAGAGTGGAAAGTTTCGGCCTTTCACCACAATATCTGGGTCTATTTTCCCCTTTTTGTTCCTCTTTCTCCCCATATTTTGGGGTTTGGCCCCTGAATGAGTATGACTTTTACACCGGCTCCGGTGCGTTAAGCCTTCACATTCTTGATGATGTCGCTCACCGTCTCCCGCAGGTGCTGGTCGTTCTTCATGTCCCGCTCCATGGTCTTGAGGGAGTAGACGATGGTGGAATGGTCACGGCCCGAGAACTCCCGGCCGATCTCCTCCATGCTCATGCCGGTGACCTCGCGCAGGATGTAGATGGCCACACGGCGGGCGGAGGCCACATTGGCGTTCCGCTTGGTGCCGCGGATGTCGGCAGGGGAGACGTTGAAGGTGCGGGATACCTCGCCCACGATCTTCTCGATGGTGACAGGCACGGGCTGGGTCTCGTTGAGGATGTCCTTGATGGCATTCTGTGCCACGCTGATGACCGGCTGGATGCCCTCGAGCATATAGTAGGCGTTGAGCTTTTTGACCGCGCCTTCCAGCTGGCGGATGTTATTTTTCAGATGGTTGGCGATGAACTCGGCCACATCCTCGGGCAGATCGAGGTGGAGAAGCTCCGCCTTGCGCTTGACGATGGCCACGCGGGTCTCGAAATCCGGCGGCTGGACATCGGCGGTCAGGCCCCACTCGAAGCGGGTGCGCAGACGCTCTTCCAGGCTCTTGATCTCCTTGGCCGGGCGGTCGGACGCGATGACGATCTGCTTGTGGGCATCGTGGAGGGAGTTGAAGGTGTGGAAGAACTCTTCCTGGGTGGACTCCTTGCCCGCGATGAACTGGATGTCGTCCACCAGCAGCAGGTCGGCCACGCGGTACTTCATCCGGAAGTCCTCGGTGCTGCCGGCGCGGATGGCCGCGATCAGCTCGTTGGTGAACTGCTCACAGGTGACATACATGATGACGAAGTCGGGGTGGGTGCGCTTGATCTCGGTCTGGATGGCCGTCAGCAGATGGGTCTTGCCGAGGCCCGAGCCGCCGTAGATGAACAGCGGGTTGTAGGCACCGGAGGGGTTGGCCGCAACAGCCTGCGCCGCAGCAAACGCAAACTGGTTGGAGGGGCCTTTGATGAAGTTCTCGAAGGTGAATTCATAGTTGCCCTGCGGGGAGGCGGGGTTCGCCTCGTACTGCTGGGCCAGCACCACTTCGTGGGGCGGCGTGCTGGGGACGACGAGGGTGATGTCCACGTCAAAGCCCAGCACTGTTTTGAAGGCCTCTTTGAGCAGGCCGAGATAACGGTCCGTCACGATCTTGCAGATGAAGTCGTTGCGCACCGAGAGGGTGATATGGCTGGAGTCCTCAAAGCTGATAGGCTCCAACCCGTCGATATAGAGATTATACGTCGGCTCCGCCATCTGCGCCTTGCAGTAGCTCTGGGCAGCCTCTAAAACGTCCTTGAAAGAATCCATAGTACATCCACTCCATTGAAGTTTTCAACAATGCTGCTGATACCAGGTTAGTATACCACAAAAATCCCCCTGCGTCTATATTATATAAGGTAATTTATAATACATAAAAAAGACATACCTGCGTCTGGGAAACGGCCTTGTGTCCAAGGCGGAGAAAAGCCACAAGATATTGTGGATGAAAAGTTTTCCACGGGAAACGGGTGAAAAAGTTGAAAGTTTCTCCACAGAGGTTTTTCAAAAAAGTTTGAAGGAAAGCGAAAAAAATGCTTGACAGAAGGCCATAGTGTGCGATATACTGTTGAATTGCAAGCCTGTCCCCATTTTGGGACCAGAATAGACCCCATACCGGGGACGAGTTTTTACGGAGGAAATACACCATGAAGAGAACTTTTCAGCCCAAGAAGCGTCAGCGCAAGGAAGTTCATGGCTTCCTGACCCGCATGAGCACCAAGAACGGCCGCAAGGTCATCAACGCACGCCGTGCTAAGGGCCGCAAGAGCCTGACCGTCTGATCCTGAGCAGTATGCATCAGGTCCGGCGCAGAATGGAATATGCGCAAAAAGGCCGCTGATATTGGATTGGCGGTCTTATTTTTTTACCCGGCATTCGGGAAAAAAGGCCGGAAAGCTGCGGTGAATAGTCGCATTGCCTAAAAAAACTGTCAAAGATTTGGCAGAGAAAACGCCCGGATGAGCTTTTCATGTCGGCGTTTTTTTGCTATACTGAACACTGAGCATTGCTTTTTTCCGGGCGGTGCTCCCACATCACCTGAAGGGAGGCGCACAGGATGCGCTATCGTCCCATCCGCCGCAACGGCGAGTTTGGCCGCGTGTATGCCCGCGGCAAGTCCTATGTCAACCAGGCGCTGGTGCTCTACGTGCTCAAAACGCGGAGCAAGCGCACCCGGGTGGGCCTGACGGCCACCAAAAAGATCGGCCACGCCGTGCAGCGCAACCGCGCCCGCCGCGTCATGAAGGCCGCCATCGACGAGCACCTCGACTACAACATCGGCGGCTATGACCTCGTTTTCGTGGCCCGGGGCATGACCCCCCGGCTCAAGAGCTGGCAGCTCAGCGCCGTCGTGGCAAAGCTCTTTGCCCAGGCCGGCCTGCCGGATAAGGCAAAGCAGCCGGGCGCAAAGCCCCCTGCCACCCTGCCGCCGGTCCGGAAGCCCGAGGCGTGAGCATCTTTCAGAAAGCCCTCTGCGGGCTCATCCGGCTCTACCAGAAGTTCATCAGCCCGGGGCTGGGGCGGAACTGCCGCTTTTCGCCCTCCTGCAGCCAGTACGGCATCGAGGCCATCCGCACCCACGGCTGCGTCAAGGGGCTGCTGCTGACGGCGTGGCGCATCGCCCGGTGCAATCCGCTGGGCCGCTGGGGCTACGACCCCGTGCCGGAAAAGGGCCGCTGGAAAAATCCGGCCCGGCATCTCTCGGCCTCGGCTCTGTTTTCCACCAGACACGAAAAATAAGTGGAAAACCTCTTCGCCGATGCTCTTTGGAAGAGCGCTGAAGCGGGGAAGACCTCTCCGTCAATGCCCTTTGAAAAAGGGCGGCAGAGGGGAGAAAAATCTCTCCGTCACGCCTGCGGCGTGACACCTCTCCTATCAGGAGAGGCTGAGAGGAAGAGCTATTATAATGCTTCTTGTGACGTGCTGAACTGTGGGCGGCGTGTCCTACGATAAAAATAACCGTCCCGCACCACAGGCGGGGCAGAATGGACAGAGACATGAATATTTTGTACATCCTCGGTGTACCTCTCGGCTATGTGATGGAGTGGATCTACAACCTCATCCCGAACTACGGCTGGGACATCATCATCTTCACCATCGTCATCCGCCTGCTCAGCATCCCTCTGCAGCTCAACCAGCAGAAGAGCATGGCCAAGATGTCCGCTTTCCAGCCGATGATCGCCGACATCCAGAAAAAGTACAAGGACAAGCCCGACAAGCAGCAGGAAGAGCTGCTCAAGCTCCAGCAGGAGTTTGGCTATAAGCCCACCGCCGGCTGTATGCCCATGCTGGTCAACTTCCTCGTCATGTTCGGCGTCATCGAGGTCGTGTACCGCCCGCTGCAGCGCATCTTCCACATCGGCGCCGAGGCCATCACCGCCGCAGGCGATGCCATGACCGCTCTGGGCATCAGCTTCACTCAGGTGACCCGAGACACCAATATCATCGCACAGGTGCTGGCCGGTGAGTCCACCGTCACCTCTGTGTTCACCGCAGACCAGCTGAACACCATCACGGAGTTCGGCCAGCACATGGACTTCTTCGGCATCGACCTGACCCGTGTGCCGCAGTACAGCCTGGCAGCAGACAACCTGCCCCTGCTGATCTTCCCCATCCTGGCTGTCGTCACCATGTTCATCTCCACCCACATCAGCATGAAGGCCTCCGGCCAGGAGATGCAGGGCAGCATGAAGCTGACCATGTATATGATGCCTCTGATGTACGTCTTCTTCTGCTTTACCGTTCCCTGCGCATTCTCTCTGTACTACGTCATTTCCAACATCGTGATGACCGTCCAGACTCAGGTCATGCGCAAGATCTATGACCCCGAGAAGATGAAGGAGCAGGTCAAGGCCGAGATCGCTTCCCGCAGGAAGGAAGAGAAGCGCGGCGTGAAGAGCACCACCATCAAGGTCCAGGACGAGAAGACCGGTGAGGTCGTGGAAAAGAACATCTCCGCCAGCGAGATGAACAAGCGCCGCCTCGAGTATGCCCGCCAGCAGGATGCTGAGCGCTACAAGGACGAGCGCACTGTCCCGCTGAGCGAGCTGCAGAACAAAAAGGAGGATTGACGGTTATGATCCGTACGCAGGAAGCGACCGGCAAGACGGTCGATGAAGCACGCACCAACGCCTGCGCTCTGCTGGGCGTGGAAAAGGACGACATCAACGTCAGCTACGAAGTGCTGGAAATGCCCCAGAAGACCGGTTTTCTGGGCCTGAAGCTCACTCCCGCCAAGGTCCGGGTCAGCGTCGAGCTGCCGGACGAGCCTGCGGCAGCTCCCGCTGCCCCCGTTGAGGAGCTCGCTCCCGTTGTGGAGGAGAAGGCTGCTCCTGTGGCGGCTGAGCCTGTCGTCGAAGAGACTGCCCCTGAGGCTCCCGCTGCTGTGGAAGAGCCTGCCGCACCCGCTGAGGAAGCTGCCCCTGCCGAAGAGCAGGCTGCTCCCGCCGCCGAGGGCGAAGAGGTGGAAGTCCCCCTCAACATCGAGGAGAACGCCAAGGTCAAGGCCGCTGTGGACTACCTGAAGGATGTCATCGAGAAGATGGGCGTACAGGACGTCAAGTTCAGCGCTGTGCAGAAGGGTGAGGCTACCATCATCCGTCTGGACGGCGAGAAGATGGGTGCCCTCATCGGCCGCCGCGGCGAGACGATGGAGAGCCTGTCCTATCTGGCAAGCCTCGTGGCAAACCGCCTCGAGGGCGACTACATCAAGCTGGGCCTCGACGTGGCCGGCTACCGCGACAAGCGCGAGAGCGACCTGACCGCACTGGCACAGCGCATCGGTGCCAAGGTGCGCCGCACCGGCCACAGCTTTGCCATGGAGCCCATGAACCCCTACGAGCGCCGCATCATCCACTCTGCCATTGGCAAGATGGAGGGCGTCCGCAGCGAGAGCAAGGGCGAGGGCCGTGACCGCCGTGTGGTCATCTACTCCACCGACCCCAACGCTGTGGCTGAGAGCGCAAATGCACGTCCCCGCGGACCCCGCGGCGGCCGTGACCGCAACGGCAATGGCCGCAGCGGCGGCTATCATCGCGGCGGCGAGCGCCGTGGTGACCGGAATGGCCGCGGCCCGCGCAATGGCAATGGCGGCCGGGGCGGCTGCCGCTCCAATGTGCCTGAGCGCACCTACACCCCGCGCGACGCCGAGAATGCTGCCCCTGTGGCACCCAAGCGCACCGAGCGTGTGGATGATTTCGCGGATCTGAGCTTCGGCAAGATCGAGCTGTAAAAGCTGAAGGATAAGACCCTCTCCCGCATGGCGGAAGCCGTGCGGGGGGAGGGTCTTTTTTTGTACGAGGCACACTATAAATTTACATATCTTTTGCATGAAGATGGTTTACGAAGAAAAGCAAATCTGAAAGAATAATTTAGGAAGAAAAGTCGTTCTTATCGGAAAATTGGAGAATATGTCCAATTCCGGAAGAAGTTTTTCTCCTATTTGCACATTGTAAAACAATATCGGCAAGCCTTATACTAGAGCTACAAATGCTTCGGAGTGTATACCAAGCAAAAAAGAGAGGAATTATCATGGAACAGAATAAGATTTCCCGCCGTAATTTCCTGCGCGTGGCCGGTGCATCGGCTACCGCCGCCGCAATGGGCGGTCTGGTCCCGGCTGCTTCCGCTGCCGGCATCAAAGACCTGTGGAGCATGGACCTGCAGATCCTTGCCACCAGCGATACCCACGGTAAGTTTGACCCCTGGGACTACGCCGCCAACAAGGCCGACGCCTCCGGCAGCGTGGCCCAGCAGGCAACTGCCATCAAGGAGAACCGCACCAAGACCACGCTGGTCGTGGATGCAGGCGACACGATTCAGGCAAACTCCGCTGAGCTGTTCCTGAACGACGATGTCCACCCCATGATCGCTGCTCAGAACGCCATCGGCTACGATGTCTACGTCACCGGCAACCATGAGTACAACTATGGCATGGCCACGCTGGAAAAGGTGCTCTCCCAGCAGAAGGCCAAGGTGCTGACCGGCAACGTCTACAGTCCCGAAGGCAAGCCTCTGGCGGACGGCTACACCATCATCAAAAAGGGCGGCGTCAAGATCGGCGTCATCGGTATGGTCACTCCCAACATCACCCGCTGGGACGCCAAGAACCTCGAGGGCTGGACTGTCACCAACCCGGTGGACGAGAGCCGCAAGATCATTGATAAGATCAAGAACGATGTGGATGTCATCATCGGCGTTATGCATATGGATATTGACAATGAGTACGGTGTCTATGGCTCCGGCGTCACCGACCTGGCAAATGCCTGCCCCGAGTTCGACGTCATCGTCGCCGCTCACGGCCACAAGAGCATCCCCAACAAGATGATCAACGGTGTGCTGGTGGTCGAGAACAAGAATGCCGGTGCCACCGTCTCCGACATCCACGTCTATCTCGAGCGCGGCCTGAACGGCAAGTGGAAGGTGAAGGACCGCACCTCTGAGAACCTGATCATCAAGGACTACGCTCCCGACCCCGAGCTGACCGCTCTGCTGGCAGAGTACGACCAGCGCGCGAAGGACGACGCCGTGACCCCCATCGGCCAGCTGGTCGGCGGTGATCTGGCCCCCGAAAACGAGATCGACTGCCTGCCCCAGCCCATGGTGCAGGATACCGCTCTGCTGGACTTCATCAACGAGGTGCAGATGTACTACACCGACGCTCAGGTGTCCGCAACGGCTCTGACCTCCATGACCTCCCAGATGCGCGAGGGTACCATCCGCAAGTGCGACATGGCAAGCATCTACACCTACCAGAACACCCTGTACAAGCTGCAGATGAACGGCTGGCAGCTGCGTCAGTTCATGGAGTGGTCTGCTGCCTTCTTCAAGACCTGGGAGCCGGGCGATGTGACCATCGCATTCGACTCTTCCGTCCGCTACTACCTGTACGATGCCTTTGCGGGCGTCAAGTATGACCTCGACATCTCCAAGCAGCCCGGCAACCGCATCCAGAACCTGACCTGGATGGATGGCCGTCCGGTGGAGGACGATGACAGCTTCGTGGTGGCCGTCAACAACTACCGTGCCACCACCCAGCTGCTGGCTTATGCCGACATCTTCAAGGAGGGCGACGAGCTGCCCAAGCTGCTGGAGATCGACGTGCGCGGCGATGTGGGCGGCATCCGCGAACTGCTGGGCGAGTACATCCGCACCGTCAAGGGCGGCACCATCGAGCCGCACGTGGACAACAACTGGAAGCTCGTGGGCAACAACTGGAACGCGGCTGACCACGAGAAGGCCGTCAAGCTGCTGCGCGAGGGCAAGCTGGCTCTGTCGGAGAACGCCGACAGCCGCACCCTGCCCGGCAAGGCCATCACTACGGCCGATATTGCCGCATTCTGATTTTTCTTTCACACGCAACGGGGTGTGCAGTCTTTCAGGGGCTGCACACCCTTTTTTGCTGCACAATAAAGTGAAGGATCAATGCGGACTCTCCGGCGGTGTGCCGCTTTTTTGCGCAGCATATTTCTTTTTTTGGCGGTTCGTGGTAGAATATACTGTATTCATCTGCGCATAAGGAGGGGAGAAGATGCAGCATTCGACCATTGCGGCCATTGCTACCGCTCCGGGTGCGGGCGGCATCGCCATCGTGCGGCTGTCCGGCCCGGAAAGCTATGAAGTGGCGGCGAAGGTGTTCCGTCCGGCCAACTCAGCCAAAAAAGTCGCGGACGCCAAAGGCTATACGGCCATGTTCGGTGCGTTCGTGGAGGGGGAAGAGGCTTTCGATGAGGGCGTGGCGCTGTTTTTCCGCGCGCCCCACAGCTACACCGGCGAGGATGTGGTGGAGCTTTCCTGCCACGGCGGCAGTGCAGTCGCCCGGCGGCTGGTGGAAGCCTGCATTGCGGCGGGCGCGTCGCCTGCCGCTCCCGGCGAGTACACCCGCCGCGCTTTCCTGAACGGCAAGCTCAGTCTGACCCAGGCCGAAGCCGTCATGGACATCATCTCCGCCGATGGCCGACAGGGGGCCGCGCTGGCAAATGCCTCCCTGAACGGTGCGCTGGCCCGGAAGACAGCGGCCCAGAAAGATGCTCTGACGGCCTTGCAGGCCCATCTGGCCGCATGGGTGGATTTCCCTGAGGAAGATGTCCCGGAACTGAGCCAGAGCCATCTCTGCGACGTTTTAGGCGGGGTAGAGCAGGAGCTGGACGCCCTCATCCGGAGCTACGATGCGGGCGCTGTCCTCCGCGAGGGCGTGGACTGTGCCATCGTGGGCAAGCCCAATGCGGGCAAATCCACCCTGCTCAACCTGCTGGCCGGATTCGACCGGGCCATCGTCACGCCGGTGGCCGGAACCACCCGCGACGTGGTGGAGCAGGCTGTCCAGCTGGGCGACGTCCGGCTGAACCTCTTCGATACCGCCGGTCTGCGTCAGACGGAAGACGAGATCGAAGCCGAAGGCATCCGCCGCAGCTGGAAGAAGCTGGACGAGGCGGGGCTTATCCTCGCCGTCTTCGACGGCTCGGAGCGCCCGACCCGGGAGGATCTGGAGCTGGCTCAGCGCTGCGGGGGTCGTCCGGCCATCGCGCTGGTCAATAAAGAGGACAAGCCCACCCGGTTCGACGCAGAGCTCATCGCACCCTATTTTGCGATGGTGCTGCCGGTCTGCTGTCAGGAAGAAGGGGCGCGGAAGGTCATCGCGGCGGCGGTAGCCCGCCTGCTGGGGACCAACCAAATCGACCCCCACGCTGCCAGCCTCTCGGGACAGCGGCAGCTTTCCGCTGCCACCCGCGCTCGGGATGCCGTGGCCGGAGCGCTGGACGCCGCGAAGGGGCTCGGGCTGGACGCTGTGTCGGTCTGCGTGGACGACGCGCTGGATGCACTTTGCGAGCTGACAGGGGAGAATGCCTCGGAGGCGGTCATCAATGAGGTGTTTGAGAGATTCTGCGTGGGGAAATAAAAATCAATTTTACGCAGGGCTTAGTTCTCTTTTGCGCACCAAAAGAGAACCAGAAAAGTGCCCGCGATTGAGAGGCTCGGCGGTGGCGAAGCCATGAAAGCCCCAGTGGGGCTTTCAAGCCGACAGTCCGGTTTGCGAAGCAAATGCCGCGTGTTTAGCGCGGCAAGGACAGGGAGGCACGAACTAGGGGCTGCTCGCCCCTAGTAACCCCGGAGAGGTGGGCTCCAACTCAAAATGCTGGAGATTCGTGCATTCGCACGAAGATCTCTTAACCGCATTTTGAGCCTCCGCCGATTTGCTGCTCCGCAGCAGACTTTACGTCCTTGCTGAACGTAAAGTTCTGCGAAAGCGTAACACCATCGGCGGAGCCGTAAACCGGAGAAGCCCAAAAAATGCGTTTAGCGAAGCGGCTAGCATTTTTGGGCTTCGACAACTCCTTCGGGGTCTGAAAGGGGCGAGCAGCCCCTTTCTCGTGGGTCCAGCGCGTCGAAATCGCTGGTGGTTTTCTGGTTCTCTTTTGACATCAAAAGAGAACATTAGCCTTAATGAAAAAGCGCTTTACCCCGCGCCACCGGCGCGCAGAAAACTTGAGAATACAAAAACCCTCAGGTCTCTCCCAGAGAAACCTGAGGGTCAACAGCGGCTCAGAGCCGCTGCGGAACACGGCGCATCTCTCCCGAGCGCTCGAGGCTGCTGGCGGCAGCGTCCAGCGCGAAGGCCAGCGCTGCGCCCAGCACCACGTCGATGCAGCTGTGCTGCTTGAGCAGCATGGTGGACAGGATGATGGCCACGCCCAGAACATTCGCAGCGGGCCGCATCCAGCGGCGGCCCGGCTCGTCGAAGCAGCGGCTCCGGCGGTAGCCGATCATCAGCGTCACCGTGTTGAGGACGTGGATGGACGGGCAGACATTCTTGGAGCTGTCAACGGCATAGAGCATCCGCACCAGACGGGCGAAGATGTCGCTGCCATACACCCGGTAGGGCCGCAGAGCAAGCCCTGTGGGCAGAAGGACATAACAGCTCAGCGCGATGGTCATGCCGGCGAAGAGGCACAGGCAGACCCGCCAGAAGTCGCTGCGCTCGCCGTGCCGCAGCAGATAGAACAGGGTAAAGGGGATCCACGCGAACCATGCAAAATAGGGGACGATGGCATACTTGCAGAAGGGGATGACATCGTCCAGCCGGCAGTGTACCCAGATGGCAGGGACGGTGATATTCACCTCGAGCCAGTGGAACACGGTCAGATAAAATACAGTGTAAAGAGCCATGAAAGAGATGGGATGGCGTGCGATCCAGCTGCGCATCAGTAACACTTCCTTTTAGGGGCAGTATTCCATTTCGCCCCGGCTTCATAGCATTATACGCCCCAATTATGAACAAAACAAGACAAAGATCTGACAATCTTACTAAAACAACCTGCGAAAAACTGTGCAGATAGTCGAGCTGTTTTTGTGCTGCAAACAAAAACAAACCGCTGCCAGTTGGCAGCGGCTTGTTGCTTGAAGTTCAAGCAATGCCGTTCGGAATGGGTAAGTTCAGACGGCGGCGAAACTCAGATGAGTACGCTGGGCTGTTATGCATTCTTTGCGGTGCGCTTCTTAGTCGCATGGAGGAAGATGGCCAGCATTGCGATGGCGAAGATAACGCCGACGGGATATGCAACAGCGGTGTTGTAGATGGTAGCGCCCTCAGCGGTCTTGCTGTTGAGGAGGCTGCCGAGGCACTCAGGAGCCAGAATAAAGTAAGTAGCAGAAACTGCGCTCATGAAGGTAGCAGGCACAGCGGTGATCCAGTAGTTCTTCTTCTCCTGGAAGAGGTACATGGAAGCAGCCCACAGAACGATCATGGCCAGAGTCTGGTTGGTCCAGCTGAAGTAGCGCCAGATAACGGTGTAGTTGATGAAGCCCAGTGCATTGCCGATGCCCAGGAAAGCGCCGACGCCCAGAACGGGGATGCAGAGCTTCAGGCGGTTTGCGTAGCTGTCCTGATCGATCTTGAACCAGTCGGCCAGGGTCAGACGAGCGGAACGGAATGCGGTATCGCCAGAGGTGATGGGGCAGACGACGACGCCGATCATAGCCAGTGCGATGCCCACGCCGCCCATGGTCTTGGAGCAGACGTCGTAGATAGCAGCGGACTGGCCCTCAGCCAGAGCAGCTGCCAGACCGGTGTTCAGACCGCCGGTGATCTCGTACAGGGAGCAGCCGGCTGCGGCCCAGATCAGAGCGATGATGCCCTCGCAGACCATTGCGCCGTAGAAGACGAAGTGGCCCTGCTTCTCACTCTTCATGCAGCGAGCCATCAGAGGCGACTGAGTGGAGTGGAAACCGGAGATAGCGCCGCAGGCGACGGTGATGAACATGAAGCTCCAGATCGGAGTTCCGGAGGGATGCATGCTGCCGAAGTGCTCCCAGATCTCGGGGATGGTGTAGGCGGGGTTGGTGAAGATGCCAAAGATAACGCCGACGGCCATGATGATCAGGCAGATGCCGAAGATGGGGTAGATCTTACCGATGACGGCGTCGATGGAGATGAAGGTCGCAATGAAGTAGTAGACCAGGATGATGATCAGCCAGAACAGGGTAGTGGCAAGAACACCGGACATACCGTTGTTCTTGCACAGGGTAACGATCAGGCCGGCAGGGCCGACTGCGAACACGGTACCGACCATGATCAGCAGCACGACGGAGAACACACGCATGACGTTCTGCATCACAGGGCCGAGGTATTTGCCGGTGATCTCTGCGATAGAGCCGCCGTCATTACGCTCGCTCATCATGCCGGAGAAGTAGTCGTGGACACCACCTGCAAAGATGGTGCCGAAGGTGATCCACAGGAACACCACAGGGCCCCACAGAGCACCCTGCAGTGCGCCAAAGATGGGGCCGAGGCCCGCGATGTTCAGCAGCTGGACCAGAAACAGCTTCCACTGGGGCATCACGACGTAGTCAACACCGTCGTTGATGCGGACAGCGGGAGTTTCACGGTCATCGGGTCCGAACGTGTTGTCAACGATCTTGCCATAGACGAAGTAACCGCCGATCAGGATCGCTAAACAGAGTAAGAAACTAATCATACCAGAAACCTCCTTTTTGATTTCTGCAGCCGACCCCATTCTGCCGACTGCCAAAATCATCCTTGGCCTTATGTTAACACATTCTTCATAAAATGAATAATATGCTTCTGGTATGGGTCATATATCAAAAAATATATGGCCCGGCACCCTGTTTGTGGGACACCGTGCCATATTTTAGCGAAGATACGATTGAATTTCGGGACTGCTTCTCTTTGAAACGATTCCGGAAATGTCCAGAGGGCAGTTTGCTGAAAATTCTTGCGCGTTTTTGTGCAGAGTGCCAAGGCAAGGCACTTTTTTGCCTTTTTACGCGGCTTTTTCGCATAAAATGGCGAGAGCTGAAAAACGTCCTCATTTTACCGTGAGGGCGGCTTCCCGGTGGAGCAGGTCGATGAATGCCTGTTCTTCGGACCGGAGCGCGCCGTGGTCGGGGTAGACCAGCACGTCCCGCATGACCTGACGCTGGGCGGGGCATTTTTTGAGCACCAGATGGAACTGGTCCAGCGCCCGCTGGGGCATAGGGGAGGCCCACATATAAGCTGAGAGCAGCTGCTGCAAGATAGAAAACTGGCTGCACCGCTCGTAGACATGGATGCGGCGGCTGTCGTTGACGTGCCAGCGCACGCCGTCGCCGCCGTCTTCGCCGGGGAGCTGGAAGTCGTCGTGCATGATCTCCATATAATGGTTCAGCTCCGAGAGGTCTTTCACCTCGTGCTTGGCCAGCGGGCCGTCCCGGTTGGTGAGCAGGCGGTACTCGAACTCCATCACCGGCTCCATTTTCAGGCCCCGGCGGGCGCAGTAGTGGATGTAGTGGTCGTCGTCCTCGGCGGCATACCGCAGCAGCGCCAGGTGATAGCCCCGGCGCAGCACGAAGTCCAGCGCCTCCATGGAGCCGCCCTCCCGGATGTGGATGCGGAGCTGGTCGGCCCCAGCGGCTTCTTTCAGGAAATCCACCGCCGCATAGGAGGCGTAGGTGGCGTGGGGGATCATCACCCGCAGCTCGGCGCAGCGCTCCCGGGCGTGGTGGGCATCTTCGGTCAGGCGGTCTACCTCTTCCAGCACCCGCGCGGCCTGCTCGATGAACCGCCGCCCCTGCTCGGTGGGGATCATGCCGGTGGACGAGCGCTCAAAGATGCGCAGGCCGTATTCCTCTTCCAGATTCTTCAGCGCTTTGCTGACGTTGGGCTGGGCGGCGTAGAGCTGCTTTGCCGCAGCGCTCACCGAGCCCCATTTCTTAATGGCAACGAGATAACGCAGTTCTGTGATGTTCAAAGCTCTTCTCCCCCGGTCAATGCAGATTCTACTTTATTTTATCAGCCCGGCGGCAGGCGTGTCAAGCTGCGGTTGACGCCTCGAAGAGCGGGGCTTATAATAAAGAAAAACGCCCCGGGAGGTGGAAGCTATGGAGCGTTACCGCGTTGTGCGCATCGAAGAGCAGATGTACGGCTGCGAAGAGCTGCCCGAAGGGGCCGAGGTCTGCTGTGACGTGACGGCAGAGGCAGCGGACGGCACCCGGAAGACCCTGTCCTGCCCCGATGCCGAGCTGACACGGCAGGGCATCGACGAGGGAGACACCGTGCTCTGGGACGGCACGGCCCTGCGCAAAGCCTGAATTTGGAAAAGAGCTGGAAAAGGAGAGGGACCTCATGAAAAAAATCGAGACTTCTGCCCTCATCGGCCTGGGTGCGCTGGGCATCCTCTTTGGCCGGAAGATGCCCGGCGTGAAGGTCATTGCGGACGCGGAGCGCGTTGCCCGCTGCTCGGCCCGGCCGGTGGTCTGCAACGGCAGAGAGTGCCGCTTCGACTACGTCACGCCGGAGCAGGGCCAGCCGGTCGATCTGGTCCTCGTGGCCGTCAAGGCTACGGTGCTGGAGGGCGTCGATCTGCCTGCCGACAACCACAAAGCCTTCCTCGAATCCATGGCCCCCGCCTTCAAGCCTGACGGAATGCCCAGTATGCGGCAGGACGTCCTCGCCAAGCGCCCCACCGAGGTGGAGCGGTTTGCAGGTGTCGTCCGCCGTCTGGCCCAAAAGCACGGGATGCCCACTCCGGCCAACGATCTCTTCTATGAGAAGATCCGGGAGATCGAGGCCAATTACAATAAATAAGGAGACACCATGCACAGCATTTATTTTGCCCGCCACGGCGAGACGGTCTGGAACGTGGAGAATAAGATCTGCGGCATGACCGACAGCCCCCTCACCGAAAAAGGCCGTCAGCAGGCCCGGGAGCTGGGACAGAAGGTCAAGGAAAGCGGCGTCCAGATCGACGAGATATTGTATTCGCCCCTGAGCCGCGCCGCCGATACCGCAAAGGCCGTGGCCGAGGCCACCGGCCTGCCCGCCCGCTGTGAACCCCGCCTGCGGGAGCAGTGCTTTGGCAAATACGAAGGCACACCCCGGGACGGCGCAGAGTTTCGCCTCTCCAAGACCCATTTTGCCGACCGCTACGACGGCGGCGAGAGCATGATGCAGCTGGCCCAGCGCATTTATAATCTGCTGGACGAGCTGCGGCAGGACAAGGACAAGACCTATCTTCTCGTGGCCCACAACGGCATCGCCCGTGTGGTGGAGTCCTATTTCCACGACATGACCAACGAGGAGTATTCCGCCGCCGGCATCAAAAACTGTGAGTTGGTGGAATATCATTTTGAATAAGCAGCAGAAAGGCCGTCGGGGGATCCCGACGGCCTTTCTTTTCAACAGGATGCTTTGCGATAGTGGAAAACTTTGTCCTTGGTGATGAACATCAGTACCGTGACGCAGAGCGCCCCGGCTTCGGCTGCCGTGACGGCCAGCCAGACGCCCTCGATGCCCAGAACCATGGGCAGGAAGATGAGGGCCAGCAGCTGGAACAGCAAAGTGCGCAGGAAGGAGATGAGCGCACTGGTCACGCCGTCGCCCAGAGCAGTGAAGAAGGAGGAGCCGTAGACATTGAAGCCCATGAGGAAGAAGTTCAGGGCGTAGACGCGGAAGGCATGGCTGGTCAGCGCCAGCAGCTCGGCGTCGTAGCCCACGAAGATGCGGGCCACATAGGGGATAACCAGCATGGAGAGGGCGGTCATAACGACGGCGATGACGCCGATGAGGCGGAGGCTCTTGGAGTAGAGGTTGTTCAGCTCGGCGTGGCTGCGTGCGCCGTAGTGGTAGCTGACGATGGGGGCGCTGCCGACGGCATAGCCCACGAAGACGGCCACAAACAGGAACGCCGCATACATGATGACGCCATAAGCCGCCACGCCGTTTTCGCCGGCAAAGCGGAGGAGCTGGTAATTGTAAAGAATGTTGACCAGCGACATGGAAAGATTGGTCATCAGCTCCGAGGAGCCGTTGATGCAGGCGCTGCGGATGACGCCGCCGTTCCACTGGGCGCGGCCCAGATGGATGGAGCTGGTGGAGCGCTTATTGAGAAAGTAGAACACCGGCAGCACGCCGCCCACGGCCTGGCTGATGAAGGTGGCGATGGCTGCGCCCTCCACGCCGCCGTGGAGCATACCCACCAGCACCACGTCCAATACCATGTTGGTGACGCCCGCCGCCACCGTGAAGGCGAAGCCCAGATGGGGCTTTTCGGCGGTGACGAAGAAGCTCTGGAACAGATTCTGCAAAATGAAGAAGGGCAGGCAGATCATCAGGAGGCGGCCATACCGGACGGCGTAATCCAGCATCTCGCCCTCTGCGCCCAGCAGCGCCGCCGCCGGGCGGACGATGAGAACGCCGACAGCGGAGAGAACGATGCCCGCGAGGAGGGCCGTCCAGACAAAAAGGCTGAAATAGCGGTCGGCCTTTTCCCGGTCGCCCTCGCCCAGCGTGATGCCCACGATAGCGCTGCCGCCGGTGCCAAGCATGAAGCCCACCGAGCCCACCAGCATCGGCACGGGCATGATGAGGTTGACGGCGGCAAAAGCCGTTTTGCCCACAAAGTTCGAGACGCACAGGCCGTCCACGATGCCGTAGATGGAGGTGAACAGCATGGTGCCGACGCAGGGCAGCACGAACCTCAAAAGGCGGCTGTAATCAAAGTGGTCGGATAACTGTATTTTCTGCTTTGACATGGGTGCTCCTTGTTACATCCCGGGCCGCCAGCCGGTGCAGTAGCGGGCATAATCCCGGTCGGCCTGCTTGACGTAGAGCACCAGCTCCTCGCCGCCGTCCTTTTTGGTGCGCTGGCGCACCTTGGTGGGCAGGTTCTGGCGGTGGAGCAGCTCCATCTCGTCGTTCAGCTCTTCTTCGTTGTCAAAGGTGTCCAGCTCGGTCCAGTGGGTGGCAAAGAGCCAGAATTTTACAAGATGTTCGTTCAAGATCCAATTTCCTCCGATGCATTCAGACGGTAAAAGGGCGCGATGGCGTTCACGTCGCCGTGGCGCACGATGGAATAGGTGATGTCACAGTAGGGCTGGATGGCGGTGCTCTTCTCGACGGTGGAGATGAGCAGGACCTGCAGCTGCATCCGGCGGAACAGCTCCATCATGGGGCGGATGCGGTCGCTGGTCATCTTGCTGAACGCTTCGTCCAGCAGCACCAGACGGATGCTGTTCTCGCTCTTCTGGTAGATCTGGAGCAGCGACGCGCAGATAGCTACATAGAAGGGGGCCTGATTCTCGCCGCCGGAGGAATCGCGGCTGACGCGGGAAAGGGAGGCCTGCTGGCCGGAGACGGTGTTGGTCACTTTGATGTCGTAGTCGAGGTAGGTGCGGTAGTCTACATAATCCGAAAGGGTGACATTCTCGGGGCGGCGGCCCTCCTGCCGGGCGCGGGTGTTCTCGTCCACATCGGCCATGATCTTTTCCATCAGCTCGTCCACCTGACGCTCATAGACGGGGTCGGCGGTGGCGGCGAGGTTGTCCAGCGAGTCGCCGTCGGTCATCTGCTGGTTTCCCTTGTCCACGATGACCTGATAGAATGCGGTCAGCTGGGGGTCGCGGCTGGGACCAAGCTCAAAGCGGTAGACCTCTTCGCCGTAGGTCAGCTGTTCCATTACCTTGTTCAGCTCCCGGAACTGCCGCCGTGCGTTGAAGATGTCATCCTTCATCCGGAAGAGGATGTCCTTGCGGAAGCGGTCCTTGCAGTCGCGCTGTGCCTGCTCGAGGCGGGCGGCGTACCGCTCCAGATCAATGCGCACGAGGCTCTCGTGCTGGGCGCGGTACTGCTCGATGCCCGTAAGGCCCAGCGAATGATCGCAGACGTAGCGGGTGTTGTACTCTTTCTGGGCAGGCTCGAGGGTGCCGGTGAGGTAGACGGCCAGTGCGTCGTCCAGCCGGGCCTGTGCCTTTTCAGCGGACTGGGCCGCATAGCGCGGGCCTTTGTCCTTGCTCAGGGCCGCGAAGCGCTCCCGTGCCAGCGGCTCCAAAAGCGGGTACTGGGCGAAGAACCGGTCGGCGGCGTCCTTTGCCTGCCTGGCGGTCTCTTCTGCCTTGGTCTGCTCCGCCTCGCAGGAGGCCAGCTGCTTTTCGCAGACACGGATGTCGCCGCCGGCTGTCTCCACAGCGGCGCGGGCGGCGTCCCACGCGGCCTCGCGGGCCTCGTCCTCTTTGTAAAGCTGCTGCAGCATCGGGTTCTCGCGGCACTCGGCCAGCTTCTGCTCCTGTGCGGTGCAGTCGGCGCGGGCCGCTTCCAGCGCGGCGCGGGCGTCCCACAGCGCGGCCAGCTCATCCATGACGCTGCTGTGCAGCACATCCTGATAGCCGTCCCGTGCGGCTTTGAGGGCGGCGGCAGACTGCGCCGCTTCCCTGCTGCGGGCGGTCAGCTCATCCAGAGCTTTCGTCAGTGCTTCGGCCCGGGCGCGGCGGGCGTCAAGGCCGATGTACCGCTGGGGCGTGCGGAGACGCTCGAGGCGGAAGGGGTGGTGGCGCAGCAGGTCGCGGGTAGCGCTGTCGGGATAGTTTTCCAGGGTGTCGGAGGTGTCACAGCAGACGATGCGCCGCAGGATGGTGTCGGCATACTGTGCGGCCAGCGGGTTCTCGCTTCGGACCTGCGCGGCGAGGCTGTCGGCAGGGGCGACGTCGGCCTTGCGGTTGGCCGTGCGGATGCTGGGGGTGTCCAGCAGGCTGATGGGGCCGACCTTGTCCCGCAGGGCCACAAAGGCGCTCTTGGCGGCGGCGTAGTGGGCAGGCGGCACGAGGATGTCGAACCGGCGGTCGCCGAGGCAGGCTTCCACGCAGTCCTGCCAGCTCTCGTCCTCGACGCTCAGCAGTTCGCAGAAGATTTTGGCGTCCGGCGTCATGCCGCGGCTCTTGAGCTCAGCGTTCACGGCGTCCCGCACTCTGGTGGCGGCGTCGCCGTGGGGGTAGACCCACCGGCCGCCCGAGACGGAGGCCAGCTCCGCCTGCTTTTCCTGTACCTCAGCGGTGAGGGTGTCGGCGCTCTGCCGTGCGGCGAAATACTGCTCTTCCAGCGGCTTTTCCAGCCCGGCGAGGGCGCTTTGGAGCTGGGGCAGAGTCTCCGCCGTCAGCGAGGCGGGCCAGAGCGATTTTTCGACGGCAAAGCCGCTGCGCTGCAAGCTCTGCAAGAGGCTCTGCACGTTGCCTGCGGCGGCTTCGCTTCTGGAAGCGTCCCGGCCGGCCTTGTCCAGCGCGGTCTTTTTGCGGGCCAGCTCTTCGCTCAGGGCGTCCAGCGCCCGGCCCTCGCCGCTGGCGGCGGCACTGTGGGCCGAAAGATAAGCCCGGCGGGCCTCGGCCTCGGCGTCTTTTGCGGCGGCGTAGCGGGCTGTCAGCTCTTCGTGCTGGCGCTTTCCGGCGGCAAGATGCTCCTGCCAGGTGTTCGTCCCGGCGGCGGCTTCCTCAGCACGGGCCAGAAGGGCAGTGCCTCGGTTGACGAGGGCTTCCGTTTCCTTTTGGGCAGCTTCGCGGCCATAGTCCACGATCTGTTCCAGCGCGGCGGCGCGGGTCTGGGCCTCGGCCAGCACGGCGTGGAGGTTTTCCAGCTCCACCCGGTCGCCCTGCAAAGCTTCCAGATCAAGCTCGGGCTGAGGCAGGATGTACTGATATAAAAACTCCCGGAAGTTGGGGATCTCGTCCATGCTGGTACCCATCTGGAAGACTTCGTTGAACTTCTTGCCCAGAGGGCTTGCGGCGCGGCCGATGCCCAGCGCCCGGCAGATGCGGTCACGGGCTTCGCCGGGGCTGCGGGTGTAGGAGAGACGGCCCACAGCGGGCTTGAAGTTCTCTTTCGAGCTGGGCGCGCCGGTGCGGGGGTCGATGAAGGGCAGCTGCTCGAGGGTGCAGCCGTCCTCGGAGATATACCAGGTCTGGTCGCCGGGGTGGAGCTCCTGCATGGGGCCTTCCGACTCGACCCGGACGGCGATGACGAAGTGGGTGCGCTTGACGCTGTCCCAGAACTCCGCGCCGATGTAGGCCACGGTGCGGCCCGGGCGGCGGTAGGCGTTCTCGCCGCGCTGCTTGGCGTGGACAGAGCCTTGCAGGGTGCGGCCGCTCTTTTTGTTGCCGAGGGCGTTGAAGCTGCGGTTGGTGGTCAGGCAGTAGCGGATGGCGTCGAGGATGGTGGTCTTGCCCACGGCGTTGACGCCGATCATGTAGGTCAGCCGGGCGCAGTCGAAGGTGACGTTCTCAAAGTTGTGCCAGTTGATGAGCTTCAGGCGTTTCAGTTCTATCATTCTTCCACCTCCACGGCAGCGGTGCCGTCCTCCGGCCGCTCATAAAGCGAAAGCTCACTGCGGGTGCGGGTCACCTCGGCGGCAGCGTCCGCGAGGTCGGAATCCGGCAGAGCAAGCAATACGGTGGGGAATACTTCAATGCGGCTGTCCAGCCCGGAAAGCCGTCCCACCGGCCGGGCCAGATTGTACCGGCGCAGGGTGCGCAGCAGCTTTTCCAGCGTGGGCTGGTCGAGGCGGCGGGGCAGGTTCATTTTTTGGAGTTCGGCCTGTACCTCTTCCACCGTCACCAGCACCTGATCGGCGCTGGCCGAGAGGCTCTCCCGCTTTTGGAGGTAGAGCAGGCGCAGGACTAAGAGCAGGATGCTCTCGTACTTCAGAAGCCGGGCCTGACTGCCCTCATGCTCGTTGACGAGGGCCGCCGCCTGCAGCGGGGCGGGGTAGAGCACCACCGAGCAGCCCAGCGGCGCAAACACGGCCCGCACTTCGTTGAGGTGGTCCTGAACATAGAGATATTTGGCGCGCTGGTCCTCCACGCCGCCCAGCACAAAGCAGTGGTTGAGCAGATAATTTGCGCACTCTTCCAGCATTTTATTCGTTTCGGTCATCTTCGGCGTCCTCCTTGCGGGGTGTCAGAGTAAATTCTTCAAACCGGAAGCCGCCCCGCGTGGCCCACTCGCCGGTGAGCCGGATGTCATAACAGCGGCGCGGCGACTGGGAGTAGGTGTGCAGTCCGATGATGCGTGCGAAGTCGTTCGGGTGTTCGTCGGCGAGGGTGGACGCCGAGACAGAAGGCCGTGCGGCCAGCGCCTGCCGGGCGAGGATGTCCACGTTCTCCTCGGTGACGGCCATCTGGGCGTAGTCCAGCAGGAGCTTCTGCTCCCGGCGGAGCTGCTCCTCGTCCAGCTGTCCGGCCTGCACCGGGGCCAGCGGCGCGTCGGTGCGGGGCGCGGCCGGAGGATAGAGCGGCTTTTCGCCGAAGACCTGCACCGGCCAGAGCCTGAGCCGCGCGGCCAGCGGGCCGTCGTCCGGCTCAAAGAGCTGGTCGGGCGTTTTGATGTCCTCGGCGTACCGCCGCAGCAGGGCGGTGACGCTGCCCTGGGCCGAGCGGTCGCTCAGCAGCAGGAACTGCGCCCGCTGAACGGCCCGCTTGCGGTAGCGGACGTGGCTGGCGTCGATCTCCCGGATGAGGGTGCTCATCTCTTCGAGGGCGTCCCGCTGTTTCTGGATGAGGGCGCGGACGGCGGGAGCGGCCTCGCTCGGGGCGCAGCGCTCCACCCGGGCGTAATCCAGCGCCAGCTGGGGCAGGTAGTTGGTCTCGCAGTCGTCCAGTCCCTCTTCGAGGAAGGCGCGGTAGTTGAACAGGTTGTCGCTGGTCTTGAAGCGGTGGTAGGCGGCCGCCACCACCTTTTCTTCGTACTGGTCGAAAAGCTCCAGCACCTCCTGCGGGGTGCGGTTGCGGGTGAGGCGGTCGATGTAGTGGCCGATGGAGGCGTTGAGGGCGCGGAGGGACTTGTTCAGCGCCTCGAGGTCGCCGGCTACCTCCCGCAGGACGTTCTCGTAGGGGCTCTTCTCTTCGCCCACGTTCTGCAAAAGCTGCCACGCCTTGTAGAGCTTGCCGGTGTAGGTGACGACCCGGGGGTTCAGGATCTCTTCCAGCGCCTCGAGAAGCGGCGTCACCTCCGGCACAAAGGCCAGCGCGGGCTCTTCTTCGTAGCTGCCGGGCTGTTCGGCCAGCCAGCCGGTGCGCCGCAGCCGCAGCAGAAAGCCCAGCGCCAGCGTGTGGGGGTCGCGGGTGGGCTGCTCGGCCTCATCGCCCGCGTCGTCGGCGTCCAGTGCCAGAGGCTTTGCCAGCGCGGCGAAGTAATCCTCGGCCCGGGATACGGCCTCGGCCCGCAGGATGCTGTAATCTGCCGTGTGGCGGCACTCCTCCCACAGCAAGAGCAGCAGCTCTGCATAAAATGCCCGGTTCGGCCCCGCCAGCGGCCGGAACAGCCGCGGGCTGACCAGTTCAAACAACTGCATCCGTATGCCCCTTTCAATCGGTAAATATCGACTTCTATTGTACCACAGATGGCACAGTTTTGCACCCCGCCGGGAAATAAAAACACGGGCCGGCAAAGCGGTATGAAACCCCTTTGCCGGCCCGTGCGGCGCTCCCTTATTCCCAGACCCGGCGGCAATGCTGCACAAAAGCCTGACAATGATTAACTCGATGATAGCACGACTTTGGCATTCTGTCAACCAGATTGCTGAAAAAAAGAAGAAAGTGTGAAAGGATTTCTCCAATCTTTTCCTGAAATTACACACATTTTCCACGAATTTGTGATAGCTTTAAATACAGAAGAACTCCCCGATAATGTACTCGTTTGAAATACAAGGCGGAACTACTCCTGATAGATGCACAACAGCCCCCCGGAATTGCAGGACTCCGGGGGGCTTCGTGTTTGTTTACAGCTCCTGATAGGCGCTCATCAGGGCGGGGATGAACTGCTTTTTGCGGCTGATGACGCCGGGCAGCACCCAGCTGCCATCTTCCTCCGGCTCCTTCTCGAAGCCGCTGCGCAGCATCTCGCCGGCATGACGGCCGGTGCAGATGACGACGCTCTCTTCCTTCGGCACATCGGTCAGCAGCATATAGAGGTCCTCCACATTCTGCTTGCCGCAGGCTTCGGGCAGATAGGGGGTGAGCAGCTGCTGGGCCGCTTTCAGGTTCTTGCGGGTCATGTAGCTGCCCTGCGCCACGCCGAAGCGGACGTCGCCGCACATGAACACCTTGAAATCCTGCAGGAAGACTTCCTCCGGGGTCTTGCCGTCCAGCTTCTCACCGGCCTCGAACATCTCGGAGGCAAAGGCGTCGATCTCGACGCCCGCGATCTTGGCGAGGCGGTGGGCGGCGGAGACATCGACGGGAGTGCAGGTGGGGCTGCGGAAGACCAGCGTATCCGAGAGGATGGCCGCCAGCAGCAGACCGGCGATCTGAGGCCGTATCTCGACGCCGTTCTCATCGTACATCTGGGTGATGATGGTGGCGGTGCAGCCTACAGGCTGGTTGCGGAAATAGACCGGGCCGCTGGTCTCGAGGCTGCCGATGCGGTGGTGGTCGATGATCTCCAGGATCTCAGCCTGGTCGAAGCCCTCCACGGCCTGGGTGGCCTCGTTGTGGTCCACCAGGATGATGCGGCGCTTGCGCAGGGCGATGATGTTGCGGCGGCTGACCATGCCGCAGTACTTGCCGTCCTCGTCGAGGATGGGGAAGTAGCGGTGGCGCACCTTGGCCATCACGCGGGTGACGTCGGCCACCGGGGTGACGAGGGTGAATTTCATGATGTCGTCGCGGGTCATATAGTAGGAGATGGGGGCGCACTGGCTCATGAGCTTGCCGGCGGCGTAGGTGTCGCAGGGGGCGGTCATGATGGCGACGCCGGTCTCCTCGGCGATGCGCTGGATGGTGCGGCCCACCTTGGCGCCGTTGCAGATGATGAGGAGGGATGCTTCCTTCTCGATGGCGCACAGCTGGCTCTCATAGCGGTTGGTCAGGATGACGATGTCGCCCTTTTCGACGTTGTTTTCCAGCATCTCAGGGGTGGCAGTGCCGATTCTGATATGACCGGTGGTGCAGACGGCGTTCTCGTTGCCGACGACCATGGTGCCGCCGAGGGTCTCGAGGATATTTTTATAGGTGGTGCGGCTGGTGGCAAGCACACCGGTGTCGAACACGTCCATGTTGGCCGTGGCGATGTCCTTCACGGTGATGATGCCTTCCAGCTCGTTGTCGGCGCTCGTGATGGGCAGGGTGTCGATCTGCTGGTCGCGCATGATCTCCCATGCCTTGCGCAGACTGGTGGAGCCGGGGATGCCGGGCATCTCGCGGTAGTCCACATCACGGATCTTCGGGTTGACATCGGTACACATCCGGGGCGGCGCGACGCCGAACCGCTTGAGCACGAATTCCGTCTCCTGGTTCATCCGTCCGGCCCGGCGGGCCTCGCAGACGAGGGAGCTTGTCTTATTTTTCAGCTCTGCGTACGCAATGGCAGAGCAGATAGAGTCGGTGTCCGGGTTGCGATGCCCGATGACCACGACCTTATGAGCAGTCTTTGGCATAGATTCCTTCCCCCTTATGGGTCTTGGGTTGACCTTCTTATCATGATACCGGAGCGCCGGTTTGTCCGCGTCCCTGCACGGCGCGGAAAAGGGAAGCCCTCTGGCAGCTTTCATTGTAACACAAGATGGAATGGGGGTAAAGTGGCGCAGAGGGGCAGGAGCCTTAAAATTTTGAGAGATTCTTGTATACATCTTCTTGCCTTTTGGGGAAAGACGCTGTATCATAGGGATAAGTCTGTATACTTTGAAAAAACCCCTTCGGGGGCGGCGCGGAGGAGCGAATGACGAGCACAAAATTTGAAACGAAGCCTTTGTTTACCCGCCAGCAGCTGACGGCCCTGCTGCTGCCGCTCATTGCGGAGCAGGCCCTCAGCGTGACCATCGGCCTGGCCGATACCCTCATGGTGTCGTCGGTGGGGGAGGCGGCGGTGTCGGGCGTGAGCCTTGTAGACACCTTCAACACCCTGATGATACAGATCATGACGGCGCTGGCCACCGGCGGCGCGGTGGTCGCCAGCCAGTACATCGGCCATCGGGAGGAGAAGAGCGCCCGGGCTGCCGCCGCACAGATCATGTTCATCATGTCCAGCTTCAGCATTCTTGTGGCAGCGGTGGTCGTGGTGGGACGCCACGCCATCCTGCGGGGCATCTTCGGCTCCATCGACGCCGACGTGATGAAGTACGCCGAGACATATTTCCTGCTGTCGGCCCTGAGCTACCCTTTCATCGGCCTGTACAACGCAGGCGCGGCCCTCTTCCGGGCGCAGGGCAACAGCAAGATCAGCATGATGTCCAGCCTTGTGATGAATGTCGTCAACATCGGCGGCAATGCCATCCTCATCTTTGGCTTCAAGATGGGCGTCATGGGCGCGGCGCTGGCCAGCCTCGTCTCCCGCGCGGTGGCCTGCTGTGCCGTCCTCTTCCTGCTCCAGAAGCCGGGTTGTATGCTCCGCGTCACCGGCCTGTCGGCCCTGAAGCCGGACGGAAAGCTCATCCGGCGCATCCTGCGGGTGGGCATCCCGGCGGGCATCGAGAACGGGATGTTCCAAATCGGCAAACTGTCGGTGGCCAGCCTCACCAGCACCCTCGGCACCGCCGCCATCGCGGCCAATGCCGTGGCCAACACCACCAGCACCTTCCTGAACATCCCGGCCATCGCCGTCGGCATGGCGGTGCTCACGGTGGTGGGCCAGTGCCTCGGTGCAGGCGAGAAAGAGCAGGCTGTCTGGTATGCCCGCCGTCTGCTGCTGGTGGCCTACTGCGGTGCCTGGGTCATGAACCTGTCGGCCTTCTTCTTCGCCGACCGCTGGGCGCTGTCCTGGTTCGGCCTCTCGCCGGAGGCTTCGGCCATGGCGCTGGAAGTCATGATGTGGTTCAACATCGTCTCCCTCTTCTTCTGGCCCTCCAGCTTCACCCTGCCCAACATCCTCCGCGCCGCCGGCGACGCCAGCTTCACCATGACCGTCAGCATCGTGTCCATGTGGGTGTTCCGCGTGGGCTTCTGCTACCTGTGGGTCCTGAAGATGGGCGGCGGACTGCTCAGCATCTGGATGGGGATGTATCTCGACTGGGCGTTCCGCTCCATCTGCTTTACGGTGCGTTTTGTCCGGGGAAAATGGCTCGAGCAGAAGGTCATCTGAAACTGCCTCTTGCTTTTTTCGGCTCAGAGTGGCAGAATGAGAAAAAGAAATGGAAGAAGGGGATTCTCTATGCTGTTTCATCCTGCACAACTGGGCCTCGCCCATCTGGACAAAGCAACGCTGGAAGCCGATAAGAAAGCCTGCAAAAAGATCGGCCCCTGCGGCGTGGGCAAAAAGGCCCTCTACCTCAACAGCTTCTACATCGACCGCCGGTATTATCTGCCCTATGGCAGCATCAGCCGTGTGTTCAAGCGGGTGGCCATGAGTCAGGGAGGCTTCTCCGGTAAGGGGATGTTTGCCTCGATGGCTTACCTCGTGGTGGAGTACGACGGCGGCAAGCAGAAGCAGTGCAACTTCAAGGACGAGCGGGACGTGGATGCCCTGCTGGAAGTTCTGGCGAAAGAACAGCCCAACATCCCGCGTCTGAGCTCCGCAGGCGAGGCGGAAATTGCCCGCCAGAAGGCCGAGAAAGCCGCCCGGAGGCTGCCCCAGCTCTCGAAAGAGGCAGAGCAGAGCGTGGGCCAGCTCAAGCGTGCATCGGACTACCTCGCCAGGAAACCGGAGCTTGCCAAAGAGCTCAGCGCTGCCGAGCGCCGCAAGCGCGCCCAGCTGCAGAGCAAGCCGGTGTATAAATATGTGGCCCTCATCATCAGTCTGTTCGGCGTGGTGTCTGCGGCCTATGGCATCCAGAGCATCATCAACCACACCGGAAACTACGGCATCTACTTTGCGCTGTTCGGCTTTGCGGCCATCTTCCTCTTCTCCAGCTACAACATGATGCCTACGGCCCACAACAATCATAACGCCATCATGAAGCGTGCCGACAGGGCCGAAGCGGCCATGGCCGAGTACATCAAAGCCTATCCCGGCGGGAACTTCCCGGTGCCGGACATCTACGCTCACCCTGTGGTGCTCAAGCAGATGACCGACGCTCTTCAGGAGGGCCGGGCCGTCACCCTGCCCGAAGCTCTCGAGGCTGTGAAGGACCGCCTCAAAGAGGTCAACGCCGACGTTCAGGTGGAGCAGGAAGAGTACGACGAGATCGTCCAGATCAAGGCCATGTTCCTCAACCACGATTATCAGTAACGAAAAAATGCCATCGCCGCGGGGCGATGGCATTTTTGTGTCTTATCAGACTTCTGCGGGCTGGGGCTGAGTGAATATCTTCATGCTGTCCTTGTAGGCGTGGATGAAGTAGGCGATCTCTGCGATGGCGGTCAGCGTCCAGGAGCAGGGGTAGAGCAGGTAGAGCGAGGGGATGGTATGGAAGTGGGCGAAGATGGTGTAGACCCAGATGACCCGGAACACGCAGGAGCCGAGGACGACGATGACAGTCGGCACTACCGTCTTGCCCAGGCCGCGGGAGGCCGCGATGGTGCAGTCCATGAAGGCCGAGATGCAGTAGGCAAAGCCCATGACGCCCACACGCTTCATGCCGGCGTCGATGACGGCGCCCTCGGTGGTGAAGAGGGCGAGGAACTGCCGCCCGAAGATGAACAGCGAACCGCCCAGCACGAGGCCGACGCCGAAGGAATAGGCGAGGGCGATGAAGTAGCTCTTCTTCACGCGGTCGGGCTTGCCCGCGCCGTAGTTCTGACTCATGAAGCTGGCGCAGGCCATATAGAACGCGGCCATTGCGTCGTATATCATGTTGTCGGCGTTGGCGGCGGCGGAGTTGCCCTTGACCATGAGGGAGTCAAAGGAGTTGACACCGGCCTGAATGAAGAGGTTTGCAATGGCGAAGACGGCGTTCTGGAATCCGGCGGGCAGGCCCAGCGCGAGGATGCGCTGGGTGGTGGCAGGGTCGAGGGCGACCTTGTGGAAGTTCAGGGCGTAGCAGTCCTGCACGCGGGTCAGCGCCCGCAGAACGAGGAAGGCCGAGACGCACTGGGAGATGGCACTTGCCAGCGCGACGCCCGCCACGTCCAGATGGCAGACGATGACGAAGAAGAGGTTGAGCAGGATGTTCAGCACGCCCGCGATGCACAGGTAGTACAGTGGCTTTTTCGTCTCGCCAATGGCGCTGAAGATGGCGTTGCCGTAGTTATAAAGAGCCAGCGCCGGCATACCGAGGAAGTACACCCGCAGGTAGAGCACGGCGCCGGGGTAGAGATCTTCTTTGGTGTTGAGCAGATGGAGCAGGGCCGGAGAACCCAGCAGGCCGATGAGCAGGAGCAGTACGCCCGCTGCCAGACTGACCAGCAGAGCCGAGTGGACGGTCTTCTCCACATCGTCGGGATGGCGCGCACCGTAGAACCGGGCTACCAGCACGTTGATACCGTTGCTCAGACCGATGAGAAAACCGGTGAACAGGGTGACGAAGATGCTGGTGGAGCCTACCGAGCCGAGGGCCGTGGAGCCTGCGAACCGGCCCACCACAGCCACGTCCGACATATTAAAGAGCACCTGCAGCAGATTGGACAGGGCCAGCGGCAGGCTGACCAGGAGGATCTGTTTGGCCAGAGGCCCTTCGGTCAGAGACTTTGCGGATGAACTCATAGTTTCTTTTTCCCTTTTCTTATCCCAAGACAGTACCCGCGCACACCGGGGTACAAGCTCTATTATAAAGATGTTTTTGCTTTTTGCAATATAAAAAGATGGCCCCCTGACAATAGAAAAGGGGCTGTTGCAAAATAGCTCCAACAAAAATGAGATAGACTTCTCCAACGACCCGGCCATCCTTGCCTGCTGGAACAGCGAGGAAGTCCAAAGAGAATTTGCCGCGTGGCAGGCGGAGCAGGCTCATCACGCCACCAGCAAAGAGAAACAGAGCGTTCCCGACGGGGAACGCCCTGTTGTACATATCTCTGTCGTATGTGGATTTTTCAGGGTGCGTCCGCAGGGGCGCACCCTGTTTTTATTTCATCGTGGTTGGGTGTACGTCAAAACGCATCACCGCAACTCCTTATAGGTTTCTTCCGACACCGGCTCGAACCACTCGTTAGAGGTGCCTTCGCCGGGTACTTCCACTGCCAGATGAGAGAACCAGCAATCGGGTGCAGCACCGTGCCAGTGCTTGACCTCCGGGGGAATATTCACCACATCGCCCGGATGCAGCTCCAGCGGCGCCTTGTCCCATTCCTGATAGTAGCCCCGGCCTGCCACGCAGACAAGGATCTGTCCGCCGCCCTTTGCAGCATGGTGGATGTGCCAGTTGTTCCGGCAGCCCGGCTCAAAGATGACGTTGTAAATGCCAACCTGTGCGGTGGACAGGGGGGCCAGATAGCTTTTTCCGCTGAAATATTGCGCAAAACCGTCGTTGGGTGCGCCGATGGGAAACACCATTTCACTCTGGTGCTTTGCCTTAGCATCCTCTGCAGCGTCCTCTGCCCAGACTTCCTTGGCCATGCGGAAAGCCGCCCACGCCTTGGGCCAGCCTGCATAAAATGCCGCATGGGTCAGGATCTCTGCAATCTCACACCGGGTAATGCCGTTGTTTTTCGCTGCCGTCAGGTGATACCGAAACGAGGAGTCCGTCAGTCCCTGCGCCATCAGTGCCACCACCGTCACAAGGCTGCGGTCCCGGAGGGAGAGTTTATCCTCTCGGCTCCACACCTGCCCGAATAGTACCTCATCGTTAAGTTCTGCAAATTTTGGTGCAAATTCGCCCAGAGCATCCTGCCCTGCTGTCTGTTTCACTGCCATTATACGTTCCTCCCCATCTCGTAAGCCTGTGCCATGGCAGAGGTGTTTCGCACCGCACCCGGCTCGTAAACGCCACATGCTACAAGGACTCCCTTTTCCACGGCACCTTCCACACAGTCTGCATAGCCCCGGAAGCAGGTCAGCGTAGTGTCCGCAGAGGCTTTTTCCTCGTCTGCCATGGTGGTGATGTAGTAGAATTCCTTGTCTTTGACCTCAAGCCACCGTGCCACGGTACGGTCGATCACTGCCTTCAACTGGGCACTGATGGAGTAGAAGTATACCGGGCTTGCCAGCACAATGACATCGGCATCGATCATCTTTTGCAGGATGTCTGCCATATCATCCTTGTGGACGCAGGCTCCGCCGTGGGTGCTGCAGTAGTAGCAGCCGGAACAGGGAGCCACCTTTTTCTCAGCGACCCGGATCTTTTCTGCTTTGTGCCCGGCATCCTGTGCTCCACGCAGAAATTCGTCGCATAGAATATCAGAGTTGCCGCCCTTCCGGGGACTGCCAGACAAAATCAATACCTTCTTGCTCATAGGAACCTCCTTGACAGCAGAGTGCATCCACATTATGATGTTGATAAAGTTTGATTTTATCATACAACTTAAAGCGCACTTTAAGTCAAGGGCTTTTTGAAAAACGGAGGTTTCAGATGATCTATACCGTAGGCGAAATGGCACAAAAGCTGGGCGTACCTGCCTCCACCCTGCGCTACTACGACAAAGAAGGGTTACTTCCCTTTGTGGAGCGTTCCTCCGGCGGCATTCGGATGTTCCGGGAAAACGACTTCGAGTGGCTGCAGGTCATCCGCTGCATGAAAAAAGCCGGAATGCCCATCAAGGATATCCGGCAGTATATTGAGCTTTCCATGCAGGGAGACGACACCATTGACACCCGGCTGGAAATGTTCCGGCATCAGCGGGAGGTACTCACCCAGCAGATCCAGCAGTTACAGCATACGCTGGAGACCGTGGAGTATAAATGCTGGTTCTATGAAGCCGCCAAAGCCGCTGGGACGGTAGATGTCCCCGGTGCAATGACCGATGCGGATGTGCCGGAGCAGTTCCGTGCCATCCGACAGGAGCTGCGAGGACAGAGGATGCCGAATAGCGAAAGATAAGAAATGCCGTTCCGGTTGCTTTTGGAACGGCATTTCTCTTAATCTTCTAACCCACATCCCGGAGCAGCAGCTCCACGCAGCCGTCGGGAACGAGCCGGAATTATCATTTCCGAAAAAACAAAAAATCCGAACCCTTCTCCTATCGGAAAAAAGTTCGGATTTTCATTGTTTGGTGCGACCGGGAGGATTCGAACCTCTGGCCTTCCGGGTCGGAGCCGAACGCTCTATCCAGCTGAGCTACGATCGCACGATTTGTACTGATGAATCAGTACAATATAGTATAGCACAGCCTCTTGCAAAATGCAAATAAAACTTCAGCGGCGATTCCGCAGCCAGATGCAGTACAGGCCGTCCGTGATGAGCGTCTCACGGTAGAGGATGGGCGTGCGGCAGGCGTCCCGGATGGCCGTGGGCAGATTACCGGTGGCGTAGAACTTCGTCTCAGGGCCAAGCTCGGCGCAGAAATGGTCAGCCAGCCCGTCCAGCATCCCGGCAGTGCCGAGGACAAAGCCGTTCTGCAAGCAGGCGGCGGTGTTCTTGCCCAGTACAGAGGCGGGCGCAGGCGCGGAAAGGTCGATTTGAGGCAGCTGGGCGGTGTTCTGCACCAGAGCAGCCAGCGAAAGCTGCGGCCCCGGCAGGATGACGCCGCCTACAAGTTCCTGTTTTCCGTTGACGGCCATCAGGGAGATGGCTGTGTCGGCAGAAATGACCACCAGAGGCCCCGAGCCCTCGGCCAGTGCGGCCACCGCGCCGCAGAGCAGTTCGGCACCCAGCTGGGCAGGGTTGTCCAGCCGGAGGCGGATGCCGCTCTTGAGCCCCGGCCCGACGGTCAGGATGCGCACCGGGCAGAGCATCTGCAAGGCGGCCAGCACCCGCCCCGTCAGCGCAGGCACCACACTGCCCAGAATGCCGCCCTCGATTTGTTCTGGCGAAGCGCTGTGGAGCGAAAGCAGATTCAGCAGCCGCAGGCCGTATTCATCGACGGTGGCGGCGGGATCGGTGTGGAGCCGTCCGCAGAATTTCAGGTCGTCGTGCTCGTAGCCGCCAATGGTGATGTGGGTGTTGCCGAGATTGACAGTAAGTATCATGGTTGGTGTCTCCCTGCTTGCTTATAATGTATATATAATATATAACACCTTCGTCTCCCCTTGGCAAGGGGAGAGGCTGCGGCCATGGCCGCAGCGGAGGGGTTGGGGCCTGCCGGAAGATGAATTTTGGAGAAAGAAGAAAAAACCTGAAAAAGCTTGCAAAAAAGTGTTGACATCCGGCCCGGCGTATGGTATTATACTTGAGCGCCAAGCGCCGAGACGAAAGAATGACTTCTGAGTCTCGGCTGGAAGTAAAGCGAAAAGAACCAATAGACGTCCGAAAGTTCCGGCCAGCGCCGAGAAACCGAGAACGCTCCAAGTTCGCCGGAGAAATCCGAATCACGAAAAACTTCGAAAAAAGGGCTTGACAAAAAATCACTTCTGTGATAAAATAATCAAGTCGTCAGCCGCATGGCTGAGGCGCAAACAGGACCTTGAAAATTGAACAATATCGAAA
>ENA-OXET01000018-OXET01000018.1-human-gut-metagenome-genome-assembly--contig:-NODE-18-length-163670-cov-12.153348_pt1 | contig 163670 bp, 169 predicted proteins | sample MGYA00249831_ERZ652256 | MGnify/ENA primary metagenome ERZ652256 (study PRJEB26925, sample SAMN05826983) | human gut metagenome | biome: ENVO:2100002; feature: ENVO:00000062; material: ENVO:00002003... | reverse complement strand
AGGCGCTCCGCGCCAGCTCCCCCAAAGGGGGAGCCCTTGGCAGGCCGGGCCACTTCCTACTGCCTGCCTGAGACCCGATATGGCGCAAAAGGGCGGGCCTTGCTACAGAGGGCAGCAGCTTCTGGACAAGCGCACCTTGTTAAGCTGCCGCTGGCCTAGACAGCGGAGCACTACCGTTCCCGAGACATCGAGCTTTGCTTGTCCAGCATGAAACCCCACCGACACGCCAGAGGCTCCCCCTCTGGGGGAGCTGGCGAGCGAATGCGAGACTGAGAGGGCGCCCCCATAAGTACGACTTATTACGAAAATATGAACAAAAACCCGAAAAAGCCCTACCGTTCCCGGTTCCGGTCTGCTATAATTTTCTATGCTTGTTACAAAAACCTGAAGTGAAGTAAAGGAGCCAGGAATATGATAAAAAGCGCTGAACTGGAAAATTCGGCATACGAGTTTGAGGCGAAAATGCCGCTGCGCCACGCGGTCCCGCTGGGCTTGCAGCACGTGTTCGCCATGTTCGTGGGCAACCTCACCCCGCTGCTCATCATCACCAGCGCCTGCGGCCTCGCGGGCGGTGAGTTCGCAGACCTGCAGGTGAGCCTGCTGCAGAACGCCATGTTCGTGGCGGGCATCGTCACGCTGGTGCAGCTGTACGGCCTCGGCCCCGTGGGCGGCAAGGTGCCCATCATCATGGGCACCAGCTCGGGCTTTCTGGGCGTGTTCAACAGCGTGGCTGCCACCATGGGCGGCGGCGTCACGGCCTACGGCGCCATGATGGGCGCATCCATTCTGGGCGGCCTGTTCGAGAGCGTGCTGGGCGTCTTTCTGAAGCCCCTGCGCAAGCTGTTCCCGCCGGTGGTCACCGGCACGGTCGTCCTGTCCATCGGCCTGTCCCTCATCTCCGTGGGCGTCAACTCCTTCGGCGGCGGCAACGCGGCCAAGGACTTCGGCTCGGTGGAGAACCTGCTGCTGGCCGTCTTCGTGCTGGTGGTCATCCTCCTCTTCAAGCACTGGACCAAGGGCTTCCTCAGCTCTTCCTCCATCCTCGTGGGCATCGTCGCGGGCTATCTGGCAGCCATCGTCATGGGCTTCGTCCTGCCCACCACCGGCGTCACCGCCGACGGCGTGGAGTTCACCAAGGCATGGGTGCTGAACTGGAACAAGGTCGCTGAGGCCAGCTGGTTCGCCATCCCCAAGCTGGTGCCGGTCCAGATCGTCTTCGACCTCCGCGCCATCCTGCCCGTCATGATCATGTTCATCGTCACCGCCGTGGAGACGGTGGGCGACATCTCCGGCGTCATGGAGGGCGGCATGGGCCGCGAGGCCACCGATAAGGAGCTGAGCGGCGGCATCATCTGCGACGGCCTCGGCTCCACCGTCGCCGCCTGCTTCGGCGTCCTGCCCAACACCTCCTTCAGCCAGAACGTGGGCCTCGTGGCCATGACCAAGGTGGTCAACCGGGGCGCACTGGCCACCGGCGCCGTCTTCCTGATGCTCTGCGGCCTCATCCCCAAGCTGGGCGCGCTCATCTCCATCATGCCCCAGGCCGTTCTGGGCGGCGCTGCCGTCATGATGTTCTCCTCCATCGTGGTGTCGGGCATCCAGCTCATCACCAAGGAGAAGATGACGCCCCGCACCCTGACCATCGTCTCTGTGGCGCTGGGCGTGGGCTACGGCATGGGTGCAAACGCCAGCATCCTTGTCAACACCCCCCAGTTCGTCCAGCTCATCTGCGGCGAGAGCGGCATCGTGCCGGCTGCCTTCGTGGCCATCCTGCTCAACTGCCTGCTGCCCCGCGACGAGAAGTAAGCGTTGGCGCACCGCGGCCTCCCTGTCTTTGCAGGGAGGTCTTTTTGTGCTATAATCATCCCAGTCTGAAAGAGGGAAGGAGAACTCTATGGAACCGCAAACTGCCGCCCGCTATCGTCTTCTGGACGAGCTGCGGGGACTCGACCTCATCAGCATGATGCTCTACCACGGGATGTGGGACGTGGTGTTCCTCTTCGGCGTGGCCCAGAAGTGGTACACCGGACGCCCGGGCTTTGTGTGGCAGCAGAGCATCTGCTGGGTCTTCATCCTGCTTTCGGGCTTCTGCCTGCCGCTGGGGCATCATCCGTTCCGGCGGGGAGCCGTCGTCTTCGGGGCAGGGGCGCTGGTCACAGCCGTCACCCTCCTCTTCCTGCCCGAGGAGGTGGTGTGGTTCGGGGTGCTGACTCTGCTGGGCTCGGCTATGCTTCTCACCGCCGCGCTGGACCCGCTGCTCCGCCGCGTCCCGCCCGCCGTGGGCGTGGCCCTCAGCGCCCTGCTGTTCTGGGGGACCTACCCCACGATGAACGGCTTCTGGAACCTGCCGGGCGGGCGTCTGGCCCTGCCGCAGGCCCTCTACGCCAGCTGGCCCACGGCCTACTTCGGCTTCATGCCCAAGAGCTTTTTCTCCGCCGACTATTTCCCGCTGCTGCCCTGGCTGTTCCTGTTCTGGGCGGGGTACTTCCTCCACCACCTCCTGGGCCGCGGACGCCTCGCGCCGCTGCGCCGGTCGGTCTGCCCGCCGCTGGGCTGGATGGGCCGTCACTCGCTGGTGCTCTATCTGCTCCATCAGCCGGTCATCCTGGGGGTGCTGACGGTGGTGTTCCGGCTGGTGAGAGGGGGGTAAGGCTTCTGGAAAAGTTAGCCTCTGTGACCGCTTGACAAAGGGGCGGCGCTGTGGTATCCTATGGACAGTTAGAGAAATCTAACTGAAGAGATGCGTCTGAGCCTGCTTCCGACGCATTTTTATGGAGCAAAAAGTTAGAAGCACCTAACCCAATAAATCAAAAGTGAGGCTGAATATTATGAGCAAAGTAGCAATCGTATTCTGGAGCGCCACCGGCAACACCGAGACCATGGCAAACTGCATCGCAGAGGGTGCAGGCGCTGCCGCCACCATCGTCCCCTGCGCCGAGATGGACGCAGCAAAGCTGGGCGAGTATGACGTGGTGGCCTTCGGCTGCCCCGCCATGGGCGCTGAGCAGCTGGAGGAGAGCGAGTTCGAGCCGATGTTCGCGGGCCTCGAGGGCTCTCTGAACGGCAAGAAGGTGGCCCTGTTCGGCTCCTACGGCTGGGGCGACGGCCAGTGGATGCGCGACTGGTGCGAGCGTGTCAAGGAGGACGGCGCACAGCTGTTCAGCGACGAGGGCCTCATCTGCAACGAGACGCCCGACGACGACGCTCAGGCTGCCTGCCGCAAGCTGGGCGCCGATCTGGCCAACTGGTAAAAAATAACACCGGCCCATCCTGCATCATCCCGCGTCTTTGGGGCAACCTAGGGACAAAGAGGTGATGAATGAATGGAAAACACAGGTGTCCGCTGTGATGTCTGCGAGTGCCGCCACAACGTGGGGAGCAGCAAGTGTGACCTGCCCGAGATCACGGTGACGGAGCGCTGCACCTGCTCTTCTCAGCAGGTGGACATCCCGCACTACTGCCAGAGCTACGAGAAGAAGTAATCTGCGCAAAAAAGACCTCTGCCCGACAGCCGGGCAGGGGTCTTTTGCTGTCAGAAGCTGTTTTCATAGGCGGGGTGCAATGCTTATGAAAACGGCTTCTCTAGTGGAGGCTGACGCCGAAGGTGGGCAGGCTGCGCAGCAGGGTGCCGACGCCGTGCATCTCGTAGATGCCGAAGCCCAGAGCGCTGGCGGGCAGGAGGTTCTCGGCCCGGTCGTCGATGAAGATGGACTCATCGGCCCGGAGATGGTACTTGTCCAGCAGGGCCTGATAGATGCGGGGGTCGGGCTTGTTGACCTTCACTTCGCAGGAGGCCACGCCGCCGTCGAAGAGGCCCTCGAAGTCCCGGTGCATCAGCAGGTCCAGCACGTCCTCGGGGATGTTGCTCAGGTAGTAGACGCAGTAGCCGCGCTGCTTGAGCTGCTCCACCAGCGTCTGCATCCGGCGGCGGGGGCGGAGCATGCTCATCCAGTCGTCCAGCACGCCCTCCGCCTCGAAGCCCCGGCCCACGGCTCTGGCCCGCTGGAGCATCCGCTCGTTGGCCTCCCGGCGGGTGATGCGGCCCGCGTCCAGCAGCCGCCACTCTCTGCTGCCGAAGGTCAGGTCGTAGACCTCCTCTTCCAGACCCCGGTTCCCGAACAGGTCGATGAGGTACCTGTGGGGGTCGAAATCCACCATGACGCCGCCGAAGTCGAACACAATATTTTTATACATCGATGATACCTCTTAAAAAAAGTTGGGATGTTCTGCGCCCAGTATAGCACATCCGGGGCAGTGTTTTCCAGTCCTTTTGCATGGTCCGGCCCGCCCCGGCATAGGATGGGACTGTAAGGGGGCGGGGGAGATGACCTTTCGGGAGCTGTGCAGCAAGGAAGTCGTCCAGCTGAAGGACGGGGCCTGCCTTGGCCGGGTGGACGATCTGGAGCTGGACGCCGACACGGCCCGCATCGGGAGCTTGCTTCTGCTGGGGCGGCCCCGGCTCTTCGGGCTGCTGGGCCGGGACGAGACCCTGACCATCCCCTGGGCCGACATCGAGCGGATCGGTCTGGACGCCATCCTCGTGCGGACGGACATCCCCGCCCCGCCGCCCTCCCACGGGGGACTGCTGGATAAATTGCATCAGTGGCTGAACGGATGAAAGATTTTCACCCGTTTTTTGTCCGTCAGGGCTGGATTTTGGAGGCAGGATGATTATAATAGAGGACTGGGGCGGAGTCTGCCGCCTCAAATAATAAGAAAAACGCAGAAGTGAAAGGAACTTCTTTATGACACACCATCCGAGTGCTGCGTCCCTCCGGCTGCACGGGGCGCGGCTGCTGTTTCCGCCTGCGGCCACCCTTCTGTTTCTGGTGCTCACCGAGTACATCGCCCGCGGCGCCCTGAGCAAAGATACCTTTGTGCAGTACATCTTTCCCCACGAAGAAGCCTATCTGCTGGCGTGGGGGCTGCTCTTCCTCGTCTGGATGGCGGTGGACTGGCTCACCCGCTTCGCCCCGCTGGCCACCCTCCTGTCGGCCCTGCTGGGCTGTCTGCCCGCCACGGTGGACTTTTACATCCTGCAGCTCCGGGGCGAGCCCTTCCTCCCGTGGGACCTGATGCAGGTGTCCGAGGCGGCCGGCGTGGCCTCCGCGGCGGGCATCCACGTCCAGAAGAGCATGGTCGTCTCCGGCGTCGTGGTGCTGGCTCTGACCGTCGGCTCCTTCTTCCTCTACCGGGGGCGTCAGAAGCTGCCGTGGGTGCAGCGTCTGGCGGGCTTCGCGGCCAGCACAGCGGCCACCTGCGCCCTCATCTTCGGGGTGTTTTTGCAGCCTGCAGTCACCCAGTCGCTGGGAATCCTGCCCGACGCATGGATGCAGGACCGCTACTACCGCTATTACGGCGTCATCACCAGCTTCCTCACCAACCTGACGAATCTGGAGATCGACAAGCCCGAGGATTACTCGGAGGAGGCCGTCAACGCCATCCTCGACGACGTGGAGGCAGGGGAGAAGTACACCACCGGCCCGGTCTGGCCCGGCTCCTACGCCGCCCAGACCCCGGCAGACGAGCGGGTGAAGCAGCCCACCATCCTCTACGTGATGGACGAGTCCTACTGGGACGTCTCGGAGCTGGAGCAGTACGGCTTCCGGTTCGACACCGACGTCTCGGCCAACCTCCACGCTCTGCAGCAGACCAGCGCCTATGGCCGGGTCTACAGCCCCAGCTTCGGCGGCGGCACCTGTGACGTGGAGTTCGAGGCCCTGACGGGCTACTCCGTCTCCTATCTGCCCAGCGGCAGCAAGCCCTACCAGCAGCATGTGACGAGGCCCATGTTCGCCCTGCCCAGCTACCTCAAGACGCAGGGCTATCAGACGGCGGCGGTCCACTGCTTCTGGGCCAGATACTGGAGCCGCGACACGGCCTACCCCAACCTCGGCCTCGACGACTTCATCAGCCTCGAGAAGATGCAGGGCGTCCAGAAGGTGCGCCGCCACTACTGGACCACCGGCCTCGTCACCGACGACTCCATGGCAGACCAGATCATCGGCCAGTACGAGACCATGAAGGCCCGGTCCGACGCCCCCGTCTTCCTCCACGCCGTCACCATGCAGAACCACACCAATTATAATAAGGACAACTACCCCGACGACCAGCGGGTGAAGGTCACCGAAGCCCCGGCGGGCCTCAAGGCCAGCACCGTGGGTGCGCTGGAAGACTTTGCCACCGGCATCCGGGACGCCGACGCCATGCTGGGCAGGCTGACGGACTACTTCTCCCAGGTGGACGAGCCGGTCATCCTCGTGTTCTGGGGCGACCACTACAACCCCATCGACTCGGGCTACGACATCTACACCCGCAGCGGCTATGCCAGCGGCTCCAGCGCCGACCCCCGCCTCCATCAGACCACCCTGCTGATGTGGTCCAACTACTCCGACCGGGCGGTGGACCTCGGCACCATCGCCGCCTACGACATCTCGCCGGTGATGATGGAGCTGTTCGGCCTGCGTCAGCCCGCCTACTTCCAGTTCCTTGGCCGTCAGCTCCGGGCCGCCTACCGGGCCAACACCCGCGGCACCATTCTGGAAAAGGACGGCACCGCCTCGAACGAGCTGACCCCCCTGCAGCAGAAGTGGAGCGATGAGCACTGGCTGCTCCAGTACGACCTCATGTTCGGCAAGGGCTATGCCCTGAGCCGGATGGGGCTCGAGGAGCTGTCCGAGGGCGCAGATTGACGAAAAACTACGATTCTTTTTAGAAAAAAGCACGAAAACCCCTTGCAACGGCCAGAGGTTTGTGCTATTATTACTTAGCATTACACACGCATCACTATGCCCTTTTGTGCTCTGATGAGTTGAGGGCAGTTCACGGACATCCGATATGTCAGTGGATCACGGTGTGCGGAGGCAAAACAAATTTTGGAGGTAATTTTACTATGGCAGTCGTTTCTATGAAGCAGCTTCTCGAGGCAGGCGTTCACTTTGGTCACCAGACCCGCCGCTGGAACCCCAAGATGGCGAAGTATATCTTCACCGAGCGCAACGGCATCTATATCATCGACCTGCAGAAGACCGTCAAGAAGCTGGACGAGGCTTACAACTACGTGAAGGAAGTTGCAGCTGAGGGCGGCGACATCCTGTTCGTCGGCACCAAGAAGCAGGCTCAGGAGTCCATCCGTGACGAGGCTCTGCGCTGCGGCATGCACTACGTCAACGCTCGCTGGCTGGGCGGTATGCTGACCAACTTCCGCACCATCCGCAAGCGCATCGACCGTATGGCTCAGCTGCAGAACATGAAGGACAACGGCACCTTCGAGCTGCTGCCCAAGAAGGAAGTGGCCAAGCTGGAGCTGGAGATGGAGAAGCTGGACAAGTACCTCGGCGGCGTCAAGAACATGAAGACCCTGCCCAAGGCCATGTTCATCGTTGACCCCCACAAGGAGCGCATCGCTGTTGCTGAGGCCCGCAAGCTGAACATCCCCATCGTTGCTATCGTTGATACCAACTGCAACCCCGATGAGATCGACTACGTCATCCCCGGCAACGACGACGCTATCCGCGCTGTCAAGCTGATCGCTGGCGCTATGGCTGACGCTGTGCTGGAAGGCAAGCAGGGCAACCAGGAGGCCGCTCCCGCTGAGGACGCAGCAAACGCCTGATTTCCCGAAATTCTCACAAACCAACAAATACTGTGTAAGGGAGAATACCAAAATGGCTATTACTGCAAAGGACGTTATGGAACTGCGCAAGCAGACCGACTGCGGCATGATGGAGTGCAAGAAGGCTCTGACCGAGGCTGACGGCAACTTCGAGAAGGCTGTCGAGATCCTGCGTGAGCGTGGTCTGGCTACCGCCGCCAAGAAGGCAAGCCGCGTGGCTGCCGAGGGCATGGTCTACGCCGATTACTGCCCCGCGTGCAAGGTGGGCGTCGTCATCGAGGTCAACGCCGAGACCGACTTCGTCGCCAAGAACGACAAGTTCGTCGCCTTCGTCAAGGAGGCCACCAAGGTCATCATGAAGCAGGACCCCGCGGATGTCGAGGCTCTGATGGCATGCAAGACCGAGAGCGGCGAGACCGTCGATGAGGCTCTGAAGAACCTCATCCTGGTCATCAAGGAGAACATCAAGGTCCGCCGTTTCGTCCGTTACGAGGGCGTCTGCTCTGCATACGTCCACGGCGGCGGCACCCACGGCATTCTGGTCAACTTCGAGACCACCAACGGCATCGAGGCCAAGGACGAGTTCGCTGCATACGGCAAGGATGTTGCCATGCAGGTCGCAGCTGCCAACCCCAGCTACGTCGATGAGGCTGCTGTCCCCGCTGAGGTCGTCGCCAAGGAGAAGGAGATCCTCCTCGCTCAGATGGCCAACGACCCCAAGAACGCCAACAAGCCCGACGCTGTCAAGCAGAAGATGATCGAGGGCAAGATCAAGAAGTACTTCAAGGAGAACTGCCTGGTCGATCAGGAGTTCGTCAAGGACGGCGACCTGACCGTCGGTCAGTACACTGCCAAGGTCGCAAAGGACCTGGGCGGCGACATCAAGGTCATCAAGTTCACCCACTTCGTCAAGGGCGAGGGCCTGGAGAAGCGTTCTGACGACTTCGCTGCTGAAGTCGCAAGCATGGTGAAGTAAGCCGGCTTCTGCTGCTTAAAGCATACGAGAGCCGCAGTGCCTGTAACAGGGCGCTGCGGCTCTTTTTGTTTGTATTTGCGCGGCAAATGTGCTATTATGAGGGCTATATAAAAGAGGGGAGAAGAAATCATGAAGATCGAACCCAGAACATTCACCCTGCCCAGCGGGGAAGTGCTGACGGTGCGCAGCTTGTGCGCGGACGATGCAGAGGCGCTGAATGCATTCCGCTATGCGATCTACAGCGAGACCTATTTTATGGCCCGATACCCGGAGGAAGGCGCGAATCTGGAAACGGTGCAAACCGGGCTTGCAGCCTGCAGGAAAAGCCCGGTGAACTTTGAGGTAGGCGCCTTTGCCGGAGAAAAGCTGGTGGGGGAGTTTGGCGTTGCACAGGTGCGGCCGCATATCAAATACCGCCATCGTGCCGTAATGGGCATCTCTGTCCGGAAAGAGTATTGGGGCTGCGGTCTGGGCAGTTATCTGATGCAGCTTGCCATTGACCAGACCCGGGCCAACGGCTTCGAGCAGTTGGAGCTGGGGGTGTACAGCGATAACGCCCGCGCCATCCATCTCTATGAAAAGTTCGGCTTTGAGCGCTATGGCATCCAGCCCCGGGCCTTTAAGCTGAAGGACGGCACCTACCGGGATGAGATCATCATGGTGAAGATGCTGTAACCGGAACAGAACAAAAACGCCGCCGACGGCTTTCGAACCGTCAGCGGCGCTTTGCTTATTCAGTCAGCAGCGGTCAATGGATCAGGCCTTGGCCTCGCTGTTGTGCTCTGCCTTCTTGTAGGCGGAGAAGGAGTGGAACACGATGTTCAGGCCCAGAACGATCAGCAGGACAGCCAGGATGAGCTGCAGGCCGTTGGCGATGAACACAGCGCCCCAAGTGGTCTCACCGGCAGGGATGGTGACGGCAGCGGCATTGCTGATGGCCTTGACCATCGCCATGAGACGCTGCACCAGAGCGGTGAAGGTGACGCAGAGCATGATGATCAGCGGGGGGAAGAGCATCCTGTTGCTGCGGCCGGTGACCTTCAGGAAGACGCACAGGGTAGACAGGACCAGAGCGCTCAGCAGCTGGTTTGCAGAGCCGAACAGGGGCCAGATGTTGGCGTAGCCGATCTTGGTCAGGATGAAGCCGAACACCAGAGTGATGAAGGTGGAGAAGTAGACATTGCAGAGCAGCTTGCGCCAGCCCTCAGCGTGCTCCATGTCGTCCACGCTGAACAGCTCCTGAAAGCTCATGCGGCCGATACGGGCCACGGCATCCAGACTGGTCAGAGCCAGTGCGGAAACGCACATGGTCATAAAGACGGTAGCGGCATAGGCGGGGACACCGAACATCTCAAAGAAGCCGGCCACGCCGCGGCTGAAGATCTGGAAGGGGGTACCGGCGGCGGGGGTGCCGTCGGCAGCGGCAGCGGCACCGGCGACGCAGAGGGCCAGAACAGCCAGCAGGCTCTCGAGGATCATGGCGCCATAGCCGACCTTCAGCATATCCTTCTCGTTCTCGACGGTCTTGGAGGAGGTGCCGGAGGAGACGAGGCCGTGGAAGCCGGAGACAGCACCGCAGGCCACGGTGACGAACAGGATGGGGAACATGGTGCCCAGCTTCTCGTTGGTGAAGCCGGTGAAGACGGGCAGGTTCATGGTGGGATGGGCCACCAGCAGGCCGACCGCGGCGCCGATGATCATGGCCACGAACATGAAGGTGGTCATGTGGTCACGGGGCTGCTTCAGCAGCCACATGGGCAGAACAGCGGCAAAGAAGATGTAGACGAAGGTGATGTAGCTCCATGCGGCCTTGCCCAGAATGAGGGGCAGGTTCGCGCCGATGACGAAGGACAGCACGATGAACACGATGCTGATGACGCTCTCCTTCCAGCCGGAGAAGCTGAACTTCTTCTGGATGAGGCCGAAGACGACAGCAAAGACCATGAACATGATGGAGACCATACCGGCAGCGCCGTTGGTCTGCGCAGCCTCCGCCAGAGCGCCGTCGGCGCCGAAGGCGTTGAAGGTTCCGGCCACCATGTCGGCAAACGCTGCAATGACGATGCCGCAGAACAGCCAGCAGAACAGCAGGAACAGCTTGCGGCCGGTCTTGCCGATGTACTTCTCGATGAGCATGCCCATGCTCTTGCCGTCGTTCTTGACGGAAGCGTAGAGAGCGCCGAAGTCGGTGACAGCGCCGAAGAAGATGCCGCCCAGCAGCACCCACAGCAGGACAGGCAGCCAGCCGAAGGCAGCAGCCTGGATGGCACCGGTGACAGGGCCTGCACCGGCGATGGAGCTGAACTGGTGTGCAAACACGGTCCAGCCGTTGGTGGGGACATAGTCACGGCCATCCTCGTGGACGACTGCGGGGGTCTTGGCGGTGGGGTCGATGCCCCATTTGTTGGCCAGCCAGCGGCCATACAGCGTATAAGCGCCGAACAGACACAGGGCTGCGATCAAAACGATGACCAGCGTATTCATTTCTTTATACCTCTTTCCTTTCTTTCACATCGGCAATGGCCGAAGCAGGACGGCTGTGCCCAAAAGCAGGGCAGGCGAAACGGCCTGGAGGGGTGAAAAAAGCCTCCGTCCTCATGAAAGACAGAGACACAAAGATGTGTCCCATCTTCCTCGAAGACGAAGGCCAAACGGTGCAGCTGCACCGGTCGCTCTCCGCGGTACCACTTCGTTTGCTGCGTTCGGGAGCAGCCGCTTGCGCGTACAGGCGTTCCTGCCGCCGATACGCCGCCCTGTAACGTGGGCTGAACGGCCATGCACTACTGCCGCAAGCGGGTTCGCACAGGCTGCTCGCAGGTGAGGGCTGATCGCACTGTGCTGCCGTCTTGCACCGGAATGGCGGCTCTCTGAGCGCAGGGAATGCGAAAAGTCATGTCCTGTTCATTGCATTTGCCGAATGATTGTGTATACTTTAGTCCCGATTTCATAATTTGTCAATATAGTTTGGGCAAGTTAGGAGACTCTGCCATTTTTGCGGGGGAGAGATTAAGAAAATTTAGGCGATTTTTGTTCAGATGTGAGATGAATAAAACTGAATGCCTCCACAGGTGAAATCTGCTAAACTCCCGGAAAGAAAGACCGGACACTTGACTTTTACACTTTCGAGTGCTAAAGTAACAGAGTAATCGAAAGACCCCTGCCGCACCCCGCGGCACTTTGCCCTGAAGGAGGCAGCTATGGCGGACAAGAACCCCAGAAGAAACCCCACCACCGACGCACTGTTCGACGCGATCCTGAGTCTTGAGACGAGGGAAGAATGCTACAACTTCTTCGAAGACCTCTGCACGGTCAAGGAGATCTCCGATATGGCCCAGCGTCTGGAAGCGGCCAAGCTCCTGCTCGGCGGCAGCACCTACGACCAGATCGTAAAGGCCGTGGAGATCAGCACCGCCACCATCAGCCGCATCAACCGCTGCATCCAGTACGGCTCCGGCGGCTACCGCGACACCATCGAGAAGGTACACAGGAGCGCAAAGCCGGAGTGACATCCGGGCGGCGAGGCACATAGGATGGACTGCGCCCGATCCCTATTATAGAAAGGAAGGTCCTTCTTATGGCTGATACCACCAACTGCACCCCCTGCGTTTCCTGCGGCTGCCCCGCGCTGCCGAGAGTTTCCCTCGACCAGGCCGTCATCGACCTGATGGAGAGCATCGCTCTGCAGGAGTCGGCCCTGAGCCACATCCTCTGCGCCGAGACCCAGAAGATGAAAGCCGCCCTCAGCATGGAGGAGCTGGACCTGTGCAAGCTGCTGGAGGTCAACGACTCCGCCACCAACATGGTCCACGCCGTGGCGAACCTTGAGCTGGTTCTGAAAGAGAAGCTGGAATTCATCGCCAACAACCTCTACTACCCCTCGACGGGGAACGGCACCACCACCGAGAGCTGATGTCAAAATGCGACTGCCCGCCCGCAATGGGTGGGCGGTTTTTCCTTTCCGGGGCGGGGCTGCCTAAAAATATGTATAAAAGTCGGAAAAGTGTTTTGTTGGAATTGCTGAATATCGAAATCTGTGCTATACTATATAATGTTTATCCAAAGAGAAAGGGGAACCTGACCTTGCTGCACTACGATGCGATCCTGTTTGACGTGGACGGTACGCTCATCGATTCCGCCCCCGGCATTCTCAATACACTGGAAGAGGTTTTCGGCTCCATGGGCGTTGACGTCGCCCGGAGCGACCTTGGCCGCTACATCGGCCCGCCTCTCCGCAAGAGCTTCGGCGAGCATTTCTCCGACCCTGCAAAAATCGAGGAGGCCATGAAGCGCTACCGCGTGAGCTACGCCGCCAAGGGCTGCCACGAGGGCGATGTCTACCCCGGCGTGGTGGAGATGCTGGGCCGTCTCAAGGCTGCGGGCCTGACCCTCTGCACGGCCACCTGCAAGCCCACCGACGTTGTGAGGCCCATCCTCGAGGAGCAGGGCCTTGCGCCTTACTTCTCCTTCGTGGGCGGCGCGTCCATGGATGAGAGCCGCGACAACAAGACCGACGTCATCCGCCACGTCCTCGCCCAGCCCGTCATGCAGGGCAAGCGGGTGCTGATGGTGGGCGACCGCCGGGACGATATGCAGGGCGCTGTGAACTGCGGCCTGGACGCCGCCGCTGTGCTCTACGGCTACGGCGGAAGGGAAGAGGTCGCCCCCTTTGCGCCGGTCTTCATGGCCGCCGACTGCAAAGAGCTGACGGACTGGGCTCTCCGCCCGGTGGACGAGCCTTTCCATTCCTGAAACGAGAGGGACTGAAGCTATGAGTCAAAAAAGACAACAACAAAACGAATCCATGACTCCCATGCAGCATCGGGCCGTTCTGGTCTGCGTCCTCTGCGTGCTGGCGGTGCTGCTGACCTTCGGCATCACCACCACCCTCCTCAAAAAGGAGGAGTCTGCCCCCTCCGTCTCGGAGCCTGCAGAGGGGCCCGCTGCCCCCGGCAAAGACCTGTCGGGCCACTACCAGATCGACAACACCTCCGCCGCTCTGCTGACGGAGACCGCCGACGCCGGCACGGACTATCTGAACAACACCCTTTTTCTGGGCGACTCCAACACCGTCCGCCTCTACAACAACGGCCTCATCTCCCTGCAGCAGTTCTGCGCCAAAGAGGGCATCGGCACTCAGGTGGCGCTCAGCGAGGGCATCGTTACCTTTAAGAAGGACCCCAACCACTACACCATCCCTCAGGCGGTGGCCATGATGAAGCCCCGCCGTGTGGTCATGACCTTCGGCACCAACGACACCGGGATGGAGGTCCCGGACTTCATCGCCCACTACACGGCCCTCATCCAGGCCATCCAGCAGAGCTATCCCTACACCGACATCATCGTCAACACGGTGCCGCCGGTCCCGGCTGACCACTCCAACTACCCCCACATGGATCAGGCCAAGATCGACGACTTCAACATGGCCCTTCTGGCTCTCTGCGAGCAGCTGGGCGTCCGCTTCCTCAACTCCGCCGAGGCCCTCAAGGGCAGCGACGGCTACGGCATCGCGGACTACTACACCAGCGGCGACATCCACCTCAAGAGCGCCGGCCTCAAGGCAGTGCTGAACTATCTCCGCACCCACGCCCTGCAGACCGAGGACCGCCGCCCCGACACCAACAACATCCCCACCCGCACCATGGAGTATGTCTCCAACCCCAGCTCCGCCGTGGCCGCTCCCAGCTCGGAGGCTGTCAGCTCCAGCGAGAGTCAGGCCGAGAGCGCCAGCAGCCCGGAGAGCTCTTCCAGCGAGAGCACCGGCGAGGACAAAAAGTACGAGGCCCGCTACCGTGTGGACAAGAACGGCGGCGGCACCCTGAGCGTCGGCAATGACACCGGCAACAGCTCTGTGACCTACACCGTCACCGACCCCGATAGATCCATCACCGTGACCGCTGTCCCGGCGGAGGGCCACGTCTTCGTCAAGTGGAGCGACGGCCTCACCAGCAAGACCCGCACCGACACCGACTTCAAGCAGAATCTGGACGTCACGGCAGTCTTCGGCACGGCCTCCGTCCAGATCACCAGCGAGGGCAAGGGCGCTGTGGGCAGCTCCTACACCTTCAAGGCCGCCTTGAGCGGCAAGTACGCCAAGACCGAGAACCTGCGCTGGTACGCCAACGGTCAGGAGGTCACGCAGGCCGCCGGCAAGTCCAGCATCACCGTGGTGGTGGACAGCTCCATGGCCAACGCTTCTTATAAGATCCACGCCGTCGTCACCTACAACGACTGCAAGGTGAGCAGCAACACCCTGACCATCACCATCGGCAGCGGTGTGACCAGCGAGTCCGGCTCCACCAGCAGCTCGTCCTCGTCCCATGCCGGTTCTTCCGGCAGTACATCCTCCTCCTCTGCAAGCTCGGGCAGCTCTTCGAGCAGCACCAGCAGCTCGTCGTCGGCATCGTCCGGCACGGCGTCCGGCAGCTCCAAGGCAGAGTCGGAGTCCGAAAGCAAGGCCGAGAGCGAAGCAGGATCCAAATCCGAAAGCAAAGCAGAGCCCAAGGCAGAAACCAAGTCGGAAGCCTCCGCCAGCAAGGAAGCCGAAGGCAAGGCAGAATGACGCCCTGCACCTTCCTCTGCGCAGCCGCATAGGCTGAGCCGAGAGGAGGCGAGCGGATGCTCCGTGAAGAAATGCAAGTCCTCGGCCTGCCCGGCGCAGAAGATGTGACCGACGGCAGCGTGGACTACTACGACATGGATTGGGAAAACGTCGAGAACGGCGTGACGGAGGAGCAGATGGCAAAGTGCATCGCAAAAGCGTGCGCCTGCGCGCCGCGCTGTAATTGCAGCGGGAATCTGCCGGACCAGTCCGACGAGGAAGCCTATGAAATGACGTTGGAAGGATAAAAATACGAGAAGCCAGCTCTGCCGGGCGGGGCTGGCTTCTCGCTGTTCTCAAACCGCACCCCAGCCGCGCCCGCTCAAGGCGGCAGGCGGCTCGAAACATGATAGAGAAGGGAAAGAAAGATGGCAAAATATTATTGCATCCTCTTCGATGCAGACAATACACTTCTGGACTTTGATGCCGCCGAGAACAAGGCGCTGGCTGAGACGCTGGTGGAATACGGCATCGAGCCGGACGCCGGGACGGTGCAGACCTACCGGGACATCAACTCGGAGCTCTGGCGTCAGCTGGAAAAGGGCCAGATACGCCGCGACAAGCTGATGGGGGAGCGCTTCACCCGCTTCCTCAAGGCCATCGACGCAGCCGGTGACGGCGTGGAGATGAACCGCTGCTACCTCGACCACCTGTCCTCCCACCCCGACCTGATAAGCCCCAATGTGCCGGACGTCCTCGGGGAGCTTTCCGAGGTGGCGACGCTGGCCGTCGTGACCAACGGCTTCCAGAAGGTGCAGAGCCGCCGGGTGGCAGAATCCGGCATCGGGGCCTACCTTGAGGACGTCTTCGTCTCCGAGAAGCTGGACAGCGAGAAGCCCAGCCGCCGCATCTTCGACTCCGCCCTCCGCGCTCTGGGCGTGGAGAACCGGGAGCACGTCCTGGTGGTGGGCGACAGCCTCACCAGCGACATTCAGGGCGGCGTGAACGCGGGCCTCGACACCTGCTGGTTCAACCCCGGCCACGCCGAGAACCCGGGCAAGGTGAGCCCCACCTACGAGATCTCCTCGCTGGAAGAGCTCTACCCGCTGGTGATGGAGCCGGAAGAGCTGGCGAACCTCGGCCTCAAGCACCGCCGGCATCAGCTGTAACGGCGGGAATGTCCCTATCCACCCTACTGGAAAAGAACACGGAAGAACGATATGCTGATTCATTTGGAAAAACTCGGAAAGAGCTTTGGCGAGAAGGTCGTCCTGCACGACGTGAGCGCCAGCGTGGAAAAAGAAGACCGCATCGGCATCGTGGGCCAGAACGGCGCAGGCAAGACGACCCTGCTCAAAATTCTGACCGGCGTCTACACCGACTATGACGGCGAGTTCAGCGTGACCCACGGCGTGACACTGGGCTATCTGGAGCAGAACGCAAAGCTCGATGTCACGCTGGATATTTACGGGGAGATGCGCTCCTCCTTCGCCCCTGTGCTGGACGCCATGGCCCGGATGCAGATTTTGGAAAAGAAGATGGCGGCCTCTCCCGACGACGCCGCCCTTCTCGAAACGCACGACGAGCTGCAGAACATCATCGACGCCGCCGACGGCTACAACATGGACGTCAACATCAAGAAGGTGCTGTCCGGCATGGGCTTTGCGCAGGATACCTGGAGCAAGAACGTGGGGGTCCTCTCCGGCGGTGAGCTGACCCGTCTCCGTCTGGCCAAGCTCCTCCTCGAGAAGCCGGACGTCCTCATTCTGGACGAGCCCACCAACCATCTGGACTTCGCCACCATGGAGTGGCTGGAAAACTACCTCAAGGGCTACTCCGGTGCCGTTCTGGTGGTCAGCCACGACCGCTATTTCCTCGACAACGTCTGTACCAAAATCTGGGAAGTCTCCTTCCAGACCATGACCACCTACAAGGGCAACTTCTCGGCCTATCTGCCCCAGAAGGAGGCCGCCGACGCCCTGCGCCAGAAGCAGCACGACGCCGACGTGGCGCTGGCCGAAAAATTACAGGACTACATCGACCGCAACCTCGTCCGCGCCTCCACCACCAGGATGGCCCAGAGCCGCCGCAAACAGCTGGAAAAGCTGGAGATCACCGAGGCCCCTCAGGACGAGACCAACCAGCTCAAGTTCCGCTTCGAATACGACGTGGAGCCGTGGAATGAGCTGGTACTGCTCAAGAACCTGACCATTCAGATCGGCGGCCGCACCCTGCTGGAGCCCTTCACCTATACGGTCTGCCGCGGCCAGCGGCTCATCATCGCCGGCCCCAACGGCGCAGGCAAATCCACCCTGATGCAGGTGCTGGACGGCAAGCGCCGCCCCTCCGGCGGCATGGTCCGCCTCGGCACCGGCGCACGGCCCAGCATCTTCGCCCAGCAGCAGAACCGCATCGGCGCGGGCCGCGTCATCGACGTCATCTGGAACAAGTACCCCCGGATGACCGAGCTGGAGGTCCGCAGCCATCTGGCAAAGCTGGGCTTCCGGGGCGAGACGGTCTTCAAGCCCTGCGAGGCCCTGTCCGGCGGCGAGCTGGCCCGACTGCGCTTTGCAGAGATCGTGCTGGAACGCCCGAACCTGCTGTTTCTGGACGAGCCCACCAACCATCTGGACATCTACACCCGCGAGAACCTGACCGAGGCGCTGATGGCCTACACCGGCACGCTGCTCCTCGTCACCCATGACCGCCACCTGATGAACAGTCTGGCCTGCCCCATCCTCTACCTCGAGGACGGCAAGGCGGTCATCTACCCCAGCTATGACGCCCTGATGGGCCGCGCCGCTCCCGCCCCCGTGGCCGAGAAGAGCAGCGAACCCGCCAAGGCGGGCTACGGCAAAGAGCAGCGCCGCCGCCGGGCCGAGCTGCGCGCCAAGATCAAAGCCTGCGAGGACGAGATGGAAGCCTGCGGCGCCCGCGAGGTGGAGCTGGAAAACGAGATAAACTCGCCGGAGGTCTACAACGACCCCCAGCTTTTGCGGGAAAAGAGCGACGAGCTCAGCGACCTGCGCTTCCATCAGGATGAGCTTTTTGCCGCATGGGAGGCCGCTGTGGAGGAGCAGGAGCAGTACGAGCAGACCGCCGGCGGCGAAGAATAAACGATGCAGCAAAGGGGGAGAGCCGATGGCAAACCGAAACCATGACCCGAAGAAAACACAGGAGATCGCACTTTCCGGCCTGCTGTTCGCGCTGGCGATGGCGCTTTCCTTCATCGAAGGCACACTGGTCATCCCGGGCCTTGCACCGGGCATGAAACTGGGCCTTGCGAATATCGTGGTGATGTATGCACTGTTCTTCATGGGGGCGCGGCAGGCGCTCTATCTCGACCTGCTCAAGGCGCTGTTCGTCTTTCTCGTCTCCGGCTGGACGGCAGGCTTCCTCTCGCTCTGCGGCGGACTGCTGTCCCTGCTGGTGATGTGGGTGCTCTACTATAAGCTCCCGTTCCGGCCCACATGGTTCATCCTGTCGGTCTGCGGCGCACTGTCCCACAACATCGGCCAGCTCCTTGGCGCGGGGCTCATCCTGTCCTCGGCCATGTCGCTGTACTATGCGCCGGTGATGCTGGTGCTGGGCCTCGTCATGGGCGCCCTCACGTCCCTGACCCTCCGGGCCATCCTGCCCGCACTGGGCAGACTGGGCTATAACACCCGGGAAAAGCGCTGAACGGTTGCATCTGCAAACATTTTTCGCTATAATAAAATGATAGATTTGATATGACCCTACAAAAAAGCCGCCCTTATGGATGACTCGCATCCGAGGGACGGCCGGGAGGTTTTGTACTATGTCTGAAAAAGTTACGGTCAAGGTGGAGCGGAGCGTCCTCCACCTTCCGGCCATCGCCCTGCGCGGGCTGGTGGTCTTCCCCAACAATCTGCTCCACTTCGAGGTGGGCCGCGAGAAGAGCATCGCCGCCGTGGAGTGGGCCGTCAGCAACAACTCTGACGTCTTCCTCGTGGCACAGAAGGAGATGAAGGTCGAGGACCCCAAGGCCGCCGACCTCTATACTTACGGCGTCGTGGCCGAGGTCAAGCAGGTGATGCGGGTGTCGGACGACCTCGTCCGCATCCTGGTCGAAGGCAAATACCGCGCCAGACTCTCCGAGATGGAGGGCGACGGCAGCTTCCTGCTGGCCACCGTCCGCCCGGCCCCGGTGAAGATGGCGAAGCCCGAGGAGCTGCCGGAGGCGGACGTCCTCGTCCGCAACGTCAAAAAGAGCTTTGACGACCTGCTGGCTCTGAACCCCCACATCGGCAAGGACGTGGTGTTTGCCATCACCACCAGCACCGACGCCGCTTTCCTGTCCGAGTACATCCCGGCCAACCTCCTGTTCCGCTTCGAGGATAAGCAGGCCATTCTGGACGAAGGCACCCTGATGGGCCGTCTGCATCTGCTCATCGAGAAGATGCACCGGGAGCGCCGGATGCTCGAGATCGATAAGGAGATCGCCCAGAAGGTAGACGAGGCGATGGACAAGAACCAGCGCGACTACTACCTCCACGAGCAGCTCCACATGATCAGCGAGGAGCTGGGCGAGGACGACGATACCACCGCCGAGACCGAGGAGTACCGCCGGAGGATCACGGCCCTCCATCTGGACGAGGACCGGGAAAAGAAGCTTCTCAAAGAGGTGGACCGCCTCTCCAGGATGCAGAGCAGCAATCAGGAAGGCACGGTCATCCGCACCTATCTGGACACCTGCCTCGACCTGCCCTGGAACACCTTTACCGAGGACGATCTGGACATCGCCAAGGCCCAGCGGGTGCTGGACCGGGACCACTACGGCCTGAAGAAGGTCAAGGACCGCATCCTCGAGGTGCTGGCCGTCCGCAAGCTGGCCCCCGACGTGAAGGGCCAGATCATCTGCCTCGTCGGCCCTCCGGGTGTCGGCAAGACCAGCATCGCCCGCTCCATCGCCGAGAGCCTGAACCGCAAGTATGTCCGCATCAGCCTCGGCGGCGTGCGGGATGAGGCCGAGATCCGCGGCCACCGCCGCACCTACATCGGCGCAATGCCCGGCAAGATCATCTCCGCCATGATCTCTGCCAGGAGCGCGAACCCCCTGATGCTTCTGGACGAGATCGACAAGCTGGCAGGCGACTTCCGGGGCGACCCGGCGGCCGCTCTGCTGGAAGCCCTCGACCCCGAGCAGAACAGCACCTTCAACGACCATTTCATCGATATGCCCTTTGATTTGAGCCATGTGCTCTTCATCACCACGGCCAACGACCTCAGCGCCATCCCCGGCCCGCTGCGGGACCGGATGGACGTCATCGAGCTGCCCAGCTACACCCGGGTGGAAAAGTACAACATCGCCCGGAAGCATCTGGTCCCCAAGCAGCTGGATGCCTGCGGCCTGACCGGCAAGGTCACCTTCTCCCAGAGCGCCCTCTACGGCATCATCGACGGCTACACCCGCGAGGCCGGCGTCCGCAATTTGGAGCGCACCATCACCAGCGTCCTGCGCAAGTGCGCCCGGAAGATCGCTTCCGGCGAGGCGGAGAATGTCTCCGTCACCGGCACCGGCCTCGAAAAGCTGCTGGGACCCCGGATGGTCAAGCCCGAGTTCCTCAACCGCACCAACGCCATCGGCATCGCCAACGGTCTGGCATGGACCAGCATCGGCGGCGAGACCCTGCCCATCGAGGTGCAGGTCATCGACAACGGCAGCGGCAAGATCACCGTCACCGGTTCTCTGGGCGACGTGATGAAGGAGAGCGCCCAGCTGGCCATCACCTATGCCCGCGTCCATGCCGCAGAGTACGGCATCGACTCCGAGCGCCTCAAGAAGTGCGATTTGCACATCCACGCCCCGGAGGGCGCAGTCCCCAAAGACGGCCCCTCTGCCGGCGTCACCCTGACCACGGCCCTCATCTCCTGCCTGTCCGGCATCCCGGTGCGGGGCGATGTGGCCATGACCGGCGAGATCACCCTCCACGGCAATGTGCTGCCCATCGGCGGCCTCCGCGAGAAGAGCATGGCCGCTTACCGCGAGGGGATGAAGACCGTCCTCATCCCGAAGGACAACCTGTCCGATCTGTACGAGGTGGACGACGAGGTCAAGAAGAACATCGAGTTCCTGCCCATGCAGAGCCTGTCGCAGGTCCTCGCCGCAGCCCTCCTCAAGCCCAAGACGGTGTCTGCGGGCCACCCCCGCACCAGGAAGGTAAAGCCCGCTGAGGCTGCGGCCCTGCCGCAGACGGCGGAAAAGCCGCAGCCGGGCGCGGTCTGCTGAGACGAAAGGAGCGAAGCTATGAACTATAACAAAGCGGATTTCATTGCAAGCTACGGCATTTCCAGCCAGCTGCCCGAGAGCGACCGCCCGGAGCTGAGCTTCTCCGGCCGCTCCAACGTGGGCAAATCCAGCCTCATCAATAAGCTCTGCAACCGCAAGAATCTCGCCCGCGTGTCCGGCACGCCGGGCAAGACGGCTACCATCAACTTCTACGCGGTGGATGACTGCTACTTCGTGGACCTGCCCGGCTACGGCTATGCCAAGGTGAGCAACGCCGACCGTGAGCGCTGGGACGACCTCATCAACAGCTACTTCGAGGCCCAGCGCCGCCACACCCTGCTGGTCCAGCTCATCGACTGCCGTCACGCCCCCAGCGCCGACGACATCCAGATGCTGCAGTATCTCCACTACCACAACATCCCCTTCGTCGTGGCCCTGACCAAGGCCGACAAGCTCAAGAAGAGCCAGCTGGCCCAGACGCAGGAGGAGTTCGAAACGCTCTGCCTGCCCTACGGCTGCCAGAAGGTGGTGCTGACCAGCGGCGAGAGCGGCTGCGGCATCCCGGAGCTGCAGGCTGTGCTGAACGCAGCCGTCGCCGCCGAGTACGAGGCAAACGCAGAGGACGCGGAGTAACGCAATGGCTTACAACGAATTTGCTTATTTTTACGATGAGTTCAACGGCGAGGCCGACTACGAGGCCCTGTATGCCCACATCAAAAAAGAGCTGGACGCCCACGGCATCCGGGACGGCATCCTCGCAGACCTGGGCTGCGGGACAGGGGAGCTGACCCTGATGCTCACCCAGGCGGGCTACGATATGATCGGCATCGACCAGTCGGAGGAGATGCTCTGCGTCGTCCGGGACAAGGCGGAGCAGCTGGGCCTTTCCGGCGGCCTGCTTCTTTTGCGGCAGGACCTGCTCAAGCTGGACCTCTACGGCACCATCCGGGGTGCAGTGTCCACCTTCGACACCTTCAACCACATCCCGGACCTGGACAAAGCCATCGCCAACGCCGGTTTCTTTATGGAAAAGGGCGGTGTGCTCCTGTTCGATATGAACACGCCCTATAAGCACCGGAACGTGCTGGGCGAAAACGTCTTTACGTTTGAAGAAGAGGACGCCTCCTGCGTCTGGCGCAACCATTACAGCGCCGCCGACCGCCGGGTGGAGATCCGCGTGGACATCGACTACCGCGAGACGGGGGAGCACTTCCACGAGCAGTTCTACGAGTACACCTACGACCTCGACACCATCCGCGCCGCTCTGGAAAAGCACGGCTTTGCGCTGGAAAGTGTCTGCGACGGCGAGAGCTTTGGCCCTCTGACCGACGAGAGCGAGCGCTATTTCTTCTGCGCAGTCAAACAGTATACCCAACTGGAGGAACAATAATATGTCGAATCTTATCCGCGGCATTTCGGAAAACGGCGGTGTCGTGTTCTGTGGCGTGGACTCCACGGAGATCGTCCGCACGGCAGAAAAGCTGCATACCACCAGCGCCACCTGCAGCGCAGCCCTTGGCCGGCTGCTCACCGGTGTCTCCCTGATGGGCGCGATGCTCAAGGATGATGGCGACTCCATCACCCTGCGGGTGTCCGGCGGCGGCCCGGCGGGCGTCGTCATCGCCTGCACCGACGCACACGGCAACGTCAAGGGCTGCATCGACCACCCGCTGGTGGAGCTTCCCGCAAAGGAGAACGGCCATCTGGACGTGGGCGGCGCAGTCGGCAAAGACGGCGTTCTGACCGTCATCCGGGACAACAAGCTCCAGAAGGAGCCGACGGTGGGTCAGGTGCCGCTGGTGTCCGGTGAGATCGCCGAGGACATCACCAGCTACTACGCCTACAGCGAGCAGATCCCCACCGTCTGTGCGCTGGGCGTTCTGGTGGACAAGGACCTGTCCATCGTCTGCGCCGGCGGCTATCTGCTGCAGCTCCTGCCGGGCGCGACCGATGCCGAGATCACCCGTCTGGAGCAGAACATCGCCGCCATGCCTTCCGTCACCGAGATGCTTCGGGCAGGGAAGACCCCGCAGGATATGATGGAGCTGGCAATGGCGGGCTTCGACCCGCAGGTCCTCGATACCCGCGAGGTGAAGTATCAGTGCGACTGCAGCAAGGAGCGCACGAAGGATATGCTCCTCAGCCTTGGCCGCAAAGAGCTGGTAAAGCTCCGGGACGAGGACCCGAAGTGTGAGGTGGTCTGCCACTTCTGCCACACGAAGTATGCGTTCGACCTGAACGAGCTTCTGGCCGAGACGACCCCGGAAGAGAAGTAACAAAAATCCATAATCACAAATCGCCGCATGGCCGGAGCAGAGGAGCTCGGGGCTGTGCGGCGTTTTCATTTGCAGATGTCGGCGGTGATGGTGTAGACGACCCGGTAGTGGAGGGCGTTTTCTTCGACGGAGACGTCCTCTTTGCGGGCCAGAAGCTCAAAATCAGGCCAATTTTGCTGTAAAGCTCGTTTGCTTTGCAGTCTTGCAAGGGCCAGAGCCTGCTCTTCGGTCCGCTCCAAATCGGTGGAGGCTTTGTAATAATATGTCGTTTCTTCGATAAAAACAGGAATGGGAAACCCGAAGGCTTCTGGCTGGCAGTGCCGGACGACGGCTGCGGCCTCTGCCTTGCCCGGAGCAGGACGCAGGGAGGGCAGAGCGACAGCATGGCCGTCCCAGAACAGCGTCCGATGCACGGCCTGCTGCCCTGTGAGCTGTTCGATGGGCAGCGTCAGGGCAGTATCCTGCTCGTTTTCCCACTCGAACTGCGCCCGGACGCTGCCCGCCGCAGGCTGAAAGATGAGCGTTCCGTCCCGTTCGGCGCGGGCTGTCCCGATGAGGCCCTGACCGGCTTCTACGGCCTGGCCGGGGACGACGAGCATCGTCCCGCTGACGAGGTTGGTGCGAACGACCGTGCCGGACACCCTGGCCCGGAGGCCGTGGAGCGTCCCGGCCGCGATGTCCGGCACTGGTTTCGCCGCAGCCGCCTCCGCCACCAGCTTTCCCTTCATAAAGTTGAGGCTGGCCCAGGAAAACTCACCGCTCTGGAGCAGGGCGTATTCTCCGGCGGCGAGCTTTTCCTGTGTGACGGCATTTCCCGGGAAAAGCCCTGCCTCCCACAGGACGACGGCGGCCCGCGCCTGCTGGCCGGGCGTCAGGCCCACCGGCTCGACGAACCAGATAAAGCCCTGCAGCCAGAGCAGCAGAGGGAGAAAGACAAGGCATCCGGCCCAGAGCCCCCGCCGCCGGAGAAGGGGACGGATGCAAAAGAAAAGACCCTGCCGTTTTTGGATGCGCAGCCGCACCCGCCGTCTGCGGGCCAGAGCGGCCAGCTTCCGATAATGCCATGCGGCGCACCGGGCCGAGAACCCGCCGGGCCGGGGAACGATGTCGGAGAGATGCAGCCCGCCTGCGGCCGCAGCAGTCAGCAGACCTTCGGCATCGCCGTTCTGCGCCGCAAAGGTGACGCCTGCCCAGAGCTGTGTCCATTCCATGGTAGAAAGCTCCTATTCCTTTGAAAAATCGGTCCGCAGGATCTGCCCCCGCAGGGTGAGCCTCCGGGCGGAGAGTGTCTCTATCTTCAAATCGTCGCCGTAGACCGTCAGAGTGCCGCACCCCAGCTCGAGGCAGAGCTTGCCTTCTTCGTAGGAGCGGATGCGCCGGAACTGCTCGATCTCCATCCTTCTGCCGCTCAGGTAGACCGAAGCCCGTCCGTAGAAGTCCCCGGGCGGCTGACGGAACATCCGCCGGAACCAGCCGCGCAGGGAATGCGTTTGCTTTCGTTTTCTTCCCACGCTGCTCCCTCCCGCCATGCAAACCGCTGCCAATTACCACATATATATGGAAATGGAGGGTGCGCGTATGATTCAGAAAGAGAAAATCCGGGGCGTGGGGTATTTTTTGATGGCGCTGGCCGCGGGTCTGCTGCCGTTTGCCGCGCCGGATGCCTGTGCGCAGGCCCTGCGGGAGGGGCTGGCGCTCTGCGGCGGCCCGCTGCTGCTCTCGCTGTTCCCGTTCCTCATCGTGTCCACGCTGCTCATCCAATGCCCGGTGGCGGATGTGCTGGGGCTGCCCTTCTGTCCGGCGGCAAGGCTCATCGGGGTCCGCGCTCCGGCGGCTGGGCGGGTGCTGCTCATCGGCTCTCTGGGTGGCTTTGCCCCCGCAGCAAGTGCCGCCGCCGGGGCCGTCCGCTCCGGGCAGCTCACCGCGCGGGAGGCCGATGCGCTCCTTCCGGCCTGTGTCTGTTCCGGCCCGTCCTTTGTGATACTGGCTGTCGGGCAGTCCATGCTGGGCAGTGCAGAGCTGGGCGTCCTGCTGTTCCTTGCACAGGTGGCGGCGGGCTATCTGTCCGCCGCGCTTCTGGCGCGGCTGGGAGGGACGCTTGGGTCAAGGACACACCCCACTGTCCCGACCGCTTCGCAGCCTCTCCGGCTGGACGGCATCATCGCGCAGGCGGCCCAGACCTACCTCAAGCTCTGCGGCTTCGTCCTGTTTTTCCGGATGCTGGCCGCAGGAGCGGGGGAAGTGCTGCCCTCGGGTGCAGGCGTTTTCTGCGCGATGCTTTTGGAGGTCTGCTCCGGCTGTGACCTGGCGGCAAAAAGCGGCCGGTTCGCCAGTATGCTGTGCTGCGCGGCGCTGAGCGTGCAGGGGCTTTCTGTTCTGATGCAGGTGCGGACCATCTGCCCGCCCGAGATGACCCTCCGCCCGCTCTACCGCGCCCGGCTGCTCCATCTGCCGCTTTCGCTGCTGGTATTCTATCTTCTCCTTCCTCAGCGGGCGCAGGAGACGTTCAGCAGCCTGTGCGGCCGCGTGACCACGATGCGCCGCCTCCCGCCCGACTGTGCGCTGCTGGTGTTTCTCGGCTGCTGCTTTGTGGTCTGTGAGCTGAGCCGCGTCCTTGCAAAGGAGCCGGATCAAACACAGAGGGATAAAGTTGCGAATCAATCTTGACAGCTCCCGGCTTTTATGGTAGAATATCACACGTTGCAGAGATTGCAATGTGCTACTGTGGCTCAGCCGGTAGAGCAGCTCACTCGTAATGAGCAGGTCGTCCGTTCGAATCGGATCAGTAGCTCCAAAGTAAAATCTCCGAAAAGCGGCTTCGCGCCTGGCTTTTCGGGGATTTTTGTTTGTCTGCGAAAATGCCTTTCGAGGGGGATGTGGGCGCTGATTGCCTTAATTTCCCGGAAAGCTTTTTGAAATGCAAGTCAAAAAGGACAAGAAACAGGTCGGCCGGGTGCTGGCAGAGAAGGCTGCGTTATTTTCTTGACTTGCGATAAAACGGGAAGGAAACGATACCGCCAACCGGTATATGACTCGTCCAAGGGGGTATTTTATTACTCTTCGTTGAACGCTTCCTCCTGCGCATGGAACCGCTCGAGGAAGCTGTGCTCCACACCCTCGGACTTGTAGCCGGGCATGGTATCCAGCGCCACTGCGTGGATGCTGCGGAAGATGCTGTTTTCGATGTTGGGGTTATCCCGCTTGAGGCGGCGGAGCAGAATTTTCGTCTCCTGCCGCTTGGAGCCGCCGCCGCCGTTGTCGCACATGGTGCAGTTTTCGGTAAAGCGGCAGGCGCACTGGATGAATTCCAGCTCATTGTAGCGCTTCCACGCCAGAATATCTTCCTCGCGGATGCAGTACATCGGGCGGATGAGGGTCATGCCGGGGAAGCTGGTGCTGTGGAGCATGGGCGGCATGGCCTGCAGCTGGGAGCCGTAGAACATACTCATAACGGTCGTCTCGATGACGTCGTTGAAGTGGTGGCCCAGTGCGATTTTATTGCAGCCCAGCTCCTTGGCCTTGCTGTAGAGGTGGCCGCGGCGCATCCGGGCGCAGAGATAGCAGGGGTTCTTGTCGGTGTTGTTGGCCACAGAGAAGATGTTGCTCTCGAAGATGGTCACAGGGATGTGGAGCAGCTCGGCGTTGGACTCGATCTTCTGGCGGTTTATCTCGTTGTAGCCGGGGTCCATCACGAGGAAGACCAGCTCGAACGGCACATCGCTGTGGCGCTGAAGCTCCTGCATCAGCTTTGCCATCAGCATCGAGTCTTTGCCGCCCGAGATGCAGACGGCAATTTTGTCCCCGGCCTTGATGAGCTCGTAGCGCTTCACCGCTACGATGAAGGGGGTCCACAGCTCCTTGCGGTATTTTTTGATGATGCTCCGCTCAATGAGCTGGTAAGGTTCCATTTCGCGTTTCATGGCTCTGTCCTTTCTTTTTTCTCACAGCTGGGTCAGCCGGGTGCAGCAGGCGTCAAAGGCGCGGAGAAAGCCGTCCAGCTCCTCCTGCGTGGTCAGGTGGCTCAGACTGATGCGCCACGAGGAGAGGGCGTTCTTCCGGTCGCGGCTGACGGCGAACACCGCCCGGGAGGGCAGGCCGTCCGACGAGCAGGCCGACTTGACCGAGACACAGACGCCCTCCGCATCCAGCTCCCGCTGGAACACGGTGCCTTTGACCTTCTCAACGCTCAGGTTCAGAATGTGGGGGATGGCACTCTCCGGGCTGTTGATGCGGACCTTTGGGTACTTGCTCAGAGCGGTGCGGAGATACAGGTTTGCCTCTTTCACCCGGGCAGAACGCTCCGGCAGCTCATTTACCGCAGAGTCCAAGGCCGTCTCGAGGGAGGCCGCCAGAGCCACCGTAGGCGTACCGCTGCGGTAGATGGTGGTGCTTTCGCCGCCGTGGATGAGAGGCTCGAGAGCCAGCCGCCGCCGCTTGAGCAGCAGGCCGATGCCGTTCAGGCCGTAGAACTTGTGGGCCGTCAGGCTCATGGTGTCCACGCCCTCGAAGGAGACGGGGATCTTGCCCACGGCCTGGGTGGCGTCTACGTGCAGGTGGCAGTTGGGCCATGCCTGCAAAATTTCCGAAATTTCTTTCACCGGCTGCACGACGCCCAGCTCACTGTCCACCAGCGTCACCGCTACAGCGATGGTATCGGGGCGGAGAAGCTCTTTCAGGTGCTCGAGGTCGATGGTGCCGTCCCGCCTGATGTCCACGAGGTCGATTTCATAGCCCTGCTCCTGCAGAGCGGTCAGGGTGCCGCTGACGGAGGAGTGTTCCAGCGGGGTGGAGATGATGTGCCTGCCCAGATGGCGGGAGAGCTTTGCCAGCCCCTTGAGGGCGAAGTTGTTGGCCTCGCTGGCTCCCGAGGTATAGATGACCTCGGCGGGCTGTGCGCTCAGCAGCCCCGCGATGGTCTGGGTGGCGTGGTCAATGACCCGTTTTGCGTCCCGGCCTGCCTGATGGCGGGAGTTCGCGTTGCCGGGGCAGCTGCGCTCTACCTCACAAAAACGCTCCAGCACCCGGGAGTCTGCGGGGGTGTTGGCCGAATAATCCAGATATATCATAAGTGTCCTTCTATAATAAATGGTACAACTGCTGTCGTTTCGGATGCCGCCGGCCCAGTGACCAACTGCGGCAATAGGTTATATTATAGTGCGGAATGCGGCATATTTCAAGGCCGTACGGCCTCTGCCGACAGAAAATCGCCGCAAAATACAGGAAAAAGGTTGTCAGCGTCCTTCTTTTATGCTATACTATGCCGAAGAATGAAAGGAAAGGGGAGAGCGGGATGCTGAAAAAGAAATCGTCCTTTGCACGCATCGGCTGTATTTTCCGTTTCCGATTTGGTCCCGATTTTTGAGGCATTGCCGCTTTCCCGCGGTAGTGCCTCTTTTTTTGGGCCGCAGATAGAAGGAGGAAATAATGAGTCAGAATATTGATTACTCCAAGGGCATTTACGACGCCCGCCAGCTGGGTGCCGGGCGGATGCTGATCCTGGGCGTCCAGCACATGTTCGCCATGTTCGGTGCCACCGTGCTGGTCCCCCTGCTCACCGGTCTGAGCGTTTCGACCACCCTGCTCTGCGCAGGTCTGGGTACGCTGCTGTTCCACTTTATCACCAAGGGGAAGGTCCCGGCCTTCCTCGGCTCGTCCTTTGCCTATCTGGGCGGCTTCTCCATCGTGGCCCCCATGCTGGCTGACGCCGACGGCAATCTGACCATCGCCAACACCCGGATGCTCCCCTACGCCTGCGCAGGCGTGGCCTTCTCGGGTCTGGTCTATCTGGCCGTCAGCCTGCTCATCTCCACCTTCGGCATCCGGCGCATCATGCGCTTCTTCCCGCCGGTGGTCACAGGCCCCATCATCATCGCCATCGGCCTCATCCTCGCCCCCTCGGCCATCAGCAACTGTCAGGCAAACTGGCTGCTGGCCTTTGTGGCTCTGGGTACGGTCATCGTCTGCAACATCTGGGGCAAGGGCATGGTCAAGATCCTGCCCATCCTGATCGGCGTTCTCGTCTCCTACGCAGTCGCCCTTGTGACCGGTGCCGTGGACTTTGAGCGCATTGCCTCCGCCGCATGGTTCGGCATCCCTCTCCACAAGGAAGCCATGGGCCTCTTTGCCATCGACGGCAGCCCCGAGTTCATCAGCGCCCTGTTCACCATCATCCCCATCGCGCTGGCTACCATGATGGAGCACGTCGGTGACATCGCCGCCATCAGCGCCACCGTCGGCCACAACTACATCAACGACCCCGGCCTGAACCGCACCCTGATGGGCGACGGCCTCGCCACCACTCTGGCCGGTCTGCTGGGCGGCCCGGCCAACACCACCTACGGTGAGAACACCGGCGTCCTCGCTCTGAGCAAAATTTACGACCCCCTCGTCATCCGCATCGCCGCTGTGCTGGCCCTCATCCTGAGCTTCAGCCCCAAGTTTGAGGCCGTCATCAACACCATCCCCACCGGCATCATCGGCGGTATCAGCTTCGTGCTCTACGGCATGATCTCCGCCATCGGTGTCCGCAACGTGGTCGAGAACCGGGTGGACTTCACCAACAGCCGCAACCTCATCATCGCCGCTGTCATTCTGGTGTCTGCTCTGGGCTTCAACTCGGTGGGCGGCCTGACCTTCGCGGTCGCCGGTGTGTCCATCAACCTGTCCGGTCTGGCCATCGCTGCTATCGTGGGCATCCTGCTCAACGCCGTCCTTCCCGGCAACGATTACGAGTTCGACTCTGCCGATGGTGCCGGTGCTCCTTCCAGCGGCAATCTGCAGGTCTGACCTCGACAGGGAAGCCCCTTCTTCGGCAGAAGTGACAGCTTTTTGAAATGTTCTTTGGGCAATGTGCAAGGCTTCAAATAAATGAGAATAATTCTTAAAATCAGTCTTGACTAACCAGGAATCATTGGCTATAATAGAGTCAGGAACAAGATCTGCTGTACCAGAGCAGACCCCTAAAAAAACAACAAACCAAATGGAGGATAAATCTTATGAAGAAGTACGTTTGCACCGTCTGTGGCTACATCGCTGAAGGCACCATCCCCGAGCAGTGCCCCGTCTGCAAGGCTCCCGCTTCCGCATTCGTCGAGAAGACCGGCAACACCTACGTCACCGAGCACGTTGTGGGCATCGGCAAGGCTGAGGGCGTTCCTCAGGAGATCGTCGATGGTCTGCGCGCCAACTTCGAGGGCGAGTGCAGCGAGGTCGGCATGTATCTGGCAATGGCCCGTGTGGCCGAGCGTGAGGGCTACCCCGAGATCGCCGAGGCTTACAAGCGCTATGCCTACGAGGAGGCAGACCATGCTTCCCGTTTCGCCGAGCTGCTGGGCGAGGTCGTCACCGACAGCACCAAGAAGAACCTGATGATGCGTGCAGAGGCCGAGTGCGGCGCCTGCTCCGGCAAGATGGACCTGGCCAAGAAGGCTAAGGCTCTGAACCTCGACGCTATCCACGACACCGTCCACGAGATGGCAAAGGATGAGGCCCGCCATGGCCGCGGCTTCGAGGGCCTGCTGAAGCGCTACTTCAACACGGAAGTCTGAGCAAGGGTACTCCAGTCATTGTAATACGCCGCCCCGGCGTGCAGCTTGCAGCTGCTGCCGGGGCGGCTTTTTTGTGGGAAAGTATTTACAAAAGTCTTCGCAGTCGCTCCAGCTCTTCTACGGTATCTGCATCCTCCAGCTCTTCCTGCCGTGCCGCATATACCGCCCGCACAGACTCCGGATGCCGGCGGATGACCACGCCGCCGCCCTTGCCCTCGGGCAGGGAGCACAGGGCGCCGAAATAACTGCTTCCGAACAGAGCGGGACTTCCCAGCCGCTCCGTGCTGTCCTCGGCACGAAAGCCCAGCCGGAGGATGGCTCGTTCTTTTTCGTCCAGCGCTGAGAGATCGCGCACCATCGCCTCGAGGCTTTCTTTCCGCAAGAGCGGCTGATCTCCGGGCAGGAAGATGCATCCCGCAAGGCCGGGCAGCTCCGAAAGCAGCGCTTCGAGGCCAAGCCGCACCGTGTCGTTCCGGCCCGGCAGGCTGTGAAGGATGGTTTTCATGCCCGCCTTACAAGCGAGTTCAGCCACTTCCGGCGAGCGGGTCACCACCACCCGGGCCGCGAGGGCGGGCGTCTCTGCTGCGTCCAGCGCCCGGACGATAAGAGGCGCACCGCCGAAGTCGGCCAGCAGCTTATTGGAGCCGAACCGCACCGCCCGCCCCGACGCCATGATGACGCAGCCCACCGCCCTGTTTTCCGTGTGCTCCATCCCGCAGACCTCCCGAAATTTCCGTTGTCGTTCGTTGCCGAATTGATGCTTTCTGACGATAGTATTATAGCGGATTTTGTGATAAAATAAAAGAAAAAGGTCACAGGAAAAAGAGAGGATACTGCATATGATGACCATTCGGGAATACAAGCGGGCTGAAAGCCTCGAGGAGGCTTGGCGGCTCAACCAGAAGCGCCCCAACCGTGTCCTCGGCGGCATGATATGGCTCAAGATGGAGAATATCAATGTCGGCACGGCCATCGACCTGTCGGGCCTCGGCCTCGACACCATCGAGGAGACGGACGAGGGCTTTTCCATCGGAGCGATGGTGACGCTGCGCCAGCTCGAGCTGCACCCCGGCCTCGCCGCCTATACGGACGGTGCCGTGCGGGAGTCGGTGCGCCACATCGTGGGCGTCCAGCTGCGCAACCTCGCCACCGTGGGCGGCAGCATTTACAGCCGCTTCGGTTTCTCCGACGTGCTCACCATGTTCCTCGCGCTGAACGCTTCCGTAGAGCTTTATAAGGGGGGCGTCGTGCCGCTTGCCGAGTACGCCCAGCGCCCCTACGACCGGGACATCCTCGTGGGTGTCCTTGTGCCGAAGGAAAACGCCCGCGTTGTCTACCAGTCGGTGCGCAACAGCCAGACGGACTTCCCGGTGCTGACCTGTGCTGCCGCAAAATTGGCGGACGGCAGCATCCGCGCCGCCATCGGTGCGCGTCCGGGCAAGGCTGTGCTCTACACCGCCGCGCCTGAGGCGGGGGAGACCGCCGAGGAATTTGCTGCCCGCTTTGCCGCCGAGGTAAAGGCCGGCATCAAGACCGAAAGCAATCTTCGCGGCAGCGCCGAATATCGCCGCCATCTGGCCGGCGTGCTGACGAAACGCGCCGTCGGCCGTCTGGAAGGCTGAGGAGGACACCATGCAGATAACACTTACATTGAACGATAAAAAGCTTACCGCCGACGTGGCCCCCGACACTCTGCTCATCGACTTCGTGCGCAGCCACGGCTGCCTGAGCGTCAAGCGGGGCTGTGAGACCTCCAACTGCGGCCTCTGCACGGTCTTCCTCGACGACAAGCCGGTGCTGTCCTGCTCCGTTCTCGCGGCCCGCGCGGATGGCCATAAAGTGACCACGCTGGAGGGCCTGCAGGACGAAGCCGCCGAGTTCGGGGCTTTCATCGCGGATCAGGGTGCAGAGCAGTGCGGCTTCTGCAACCCGGGCTTCATCATGAACGCCCTCGCCCTCTTCCGGGAAAAGGAGTACCCTGCCGACGAGGAAATAAAAGAGTATCTTTCCGGCAATCTCTGCCGCTGCTCCGGTTATGAGGGTCAGCTGCGGGGCATCCAGAACTTCCTCGCGTGGAAAAAGGCGAAAAAGGAGGCGGCAGAATGAACACGGTCAACAAACCCTTCCGCAAGAAGGATGCCATGCAGCTGGTGACGGGCCAGCCTGTCTATATGGACGACCTCGTCCCCGCCGACTGCCTCATCGTGAAGCTCCTGCGCTCTCCCCACGCCAATGCCATCGTGAAGAGCATCAACACCGCTGTGGCGAAGAAGGTGCCGGGCATTGAGGCTGTCTTCACCTGGGAGGACGTGCCGCAGGATGCCCGCCGCTACACTCAGGCCGGCCAGACTTACCCCGAGGCCAGCCCCTATGACCGCCTTCTCATCGACCGCCACGTCCGCTTTGTGGGCGACGTGGTGGCCATCGTGGCAGGAAAAGACGATGAATGCGTCGATAAGGCGCTGAAAATGATAAAGGTCGGGTATGAGGTGCTGGAACCTGTGCTGGACTACCACACCGCCAAGGATAACCCCATCCTCGTCCATCCGGAAGACAACTGGGAGAGCCTCTGCCCTGTGGGGGGTGATAACAAGCGCAACCTCTGCGCCCACGACGAGTGCGGCAGCGGCGACATCGACGCCGTGCTGGCCGACTGCGATGTGGTCATCGACCATGTCTACCATACCAAAGCCTGCCAGCAGGCCATGATGGAGACCTTCCGCACCTATTGCAGCATCGACCTCTATGGCCGGCTGAACGTCCTGAGCTCGACTCAAATCGTCTTCCACGCCCGCCGCATCATTGCAAACGCGCTCCACATCCCGAAATCCATGGTGCGTGTGACGAAGCCCCGCATCGGCGGCGGCTTCGGCGCGAAGCAGACGGCTGTCTGCGAGGTCTACCCAGCCTTCGTGACCTGGAAGACCAGAAAGCCCTCGAAGCTCATCTTCACCCGGGAGGAGAGCCAGATCGCCTCCACGCCCCGCCATGAGATGGAGATCCATCTTCGCCTCGGTGCAAACAAGGATGGCCGCATCCGGGGCCTCGACCTCTACACCCTCTCCAACACCGGCGCTTATGGCGAGCACGGCCCCACGACGGTGGGACTTTCGGGACATAAATCCATCCCGCTCTATAGCAGCGCTGAGGCTTTCCGCTTTACCTATGATGTGGTCTATACCAACCATATGTCGGCGGGCGCATACCGCGGCTACGGCGCGACCCAGGGCCTGTTCGCGGTGGAATCCGCCGTCAACGAGCTGGCCGCGAAGCTCCATATGGACCCCTTCAAAATCCGAGAAATGAACATCGTCCACGAGGGCGACGTCATGCCCGCCTACTACGGCGCGGTGAACACCAGCTGCACCCTCGACCGGTGCCTTGCAAAGGTCCACGAGATGATGAACTGGGACGAAAAGTACCCCCGCCGCGACATGGGCAGCGGGAAGATCCGTGCCGTCGGCATGGGCATGGCGATGCAGGGCTCCGGCATCTCGGGCATGGACGTGGGCAGCGCGACCCTGAAAGTCAACGACGAGGGCTTCTACACCCTGCTCATCGGTGCCGCTGATATGGGGACCGGCTGCGACACCACGCTGGCCCAAATTGCTGCCGAGGTGATGGAATGCGGCCTCGACGATATCACGGTCTTCGGTGCGGACACTGATACCTCGCCCTACGATTCCGGCTCCTACGCGTCCAGCACCACCTACATCACCGGCAAAGCCGTCGAGAAGTGCGCGCTGAAGCTGCGGAACCAGATCTGCAAGCTGGGCGCTCAGCTGCTGGATTGCAGCGAAAATGACGTGGAATTTGACGGTAAAACGGTATTTATCTCGGCTGACCCGTCTGAATCTGTCTCGCTGGGTGATATTGCCACGGCCTCCATGTTCGGCCACGACATCCCGCTGGAAGTCACCGAGACCCACATGTCGCCCCTGTCGCCTCCGCCCTACATGGTGGGCGCTGCCGAGGTGGAGGTGGACACCGAGACCGGCGAAGTGAAGCTGCTGGAATTTGACGCCTGCGTGGACTGCGGCACCCCCATCAACCCGAACCTCACCCGGGTGCAGGCCGAGGGCGGCATTTTGCAGGGCATCGGCATGACCCTCACCGAGAACGTCACCTACGACCAGCGCGGCTGGCCCATGGAGAATTCGCTCATGCAGTATAAGCTCCCCACCCGCGTGGACGTGGGCAAGGTCCGGGTCGAGTTCGAGAACAGCTACGAGCCCAACGGCCCGTTTGGTGCGAAATCCATCGGTGAAGTGGTCATCAACACGCCGCTTCCCGCCATCTCGGACGCCATCTGCAACGCCATCGGCACCCGCTTCTACGAGCTGCCCATCACGCCCGAAAAAATCGCAATGGCAGTGGCCGAAACAGAGGGTGCGGTCTGATGACCGGCCTCGAGGCTCTGCCATTCCTCGGAGAAACTGGACACGTTATTTCTCTGGTGGGCGGCGGCGGGAAGACAACATTGCTCTATGCGCTGGCCCGCCATTATTCGGCGCAGGGACAGCGGGTGCTCGTCTCCACCACGACCCACATCCAGCGTCCGGACGCGAACTACGCCACTGATGAGGCGGCGCGGGACGCCCTCTGGCAGGCTGGCACCTACGCCGCGGCGGGGGTGCCTGCCGAAGGCGGGAAGCTGACCATGCCGCCCTATCTGGACGACTGGATGGCCGAGGCCGACACTGTTTTGCTTGAGGCGGACGGCGCGAAGCGCCATCCCTGCAAGGCCCCGGCCGCTCATGAGCCGGTGCTCCTGCGGTCAAGCGACATCGTGCTGGCGGCAGCCGGGCTGTCGGCGGTGGGAAAACCACTGCAAGACGTCTGCTTCCGCCTCGAAGCGGCCTGCACCCTGCTGGCCGTGCCGCCCGAAACGCCCCTGACGCCCGCTCTGCTGGCAAAGCTGCTGGCAGACGATGCGGGCGGGAGAAAAAGCGTCGGCACGCGGAAATTCTACGCCGTCCTCAACCAGGCCGACGACGCAGCCCGCCGTGCAGCAGGGGAACAGACACTTGCCATCTTGAAAGAAGCTTACGATGTGACAGGATGTTTGACACACTTCGAGGAAGGAGAGAGAGCCTGATGGCAAAAGAGGACAAAATCGTCTTCTGCACGGGCGGCGGCTGTACTGCCAAGCTCGGCGCGGGAGTGCTGAGCCATATTCTGGAAAAGCTGCCCCGGGGTGAGAAAGACCCCGACCTTCTCGTGGGCTACGACAGCCGGGACGATGCGGCTGTCTACCGCATCACCGACGACATCGCGCTGGTGCAGACGGTGGACTTCTTCCCGCCGATGGTGGATGACCCCTACACCTTCGGCCAGATCGCGGCGGCAAACGCTCTCAGCGACATTTACGCCATGGGCGGCGAGGTGAAGACTGCACTGAACCTCGTCTGCTTCCCCGAGAGCATGGATCTGAACATCCTCGGTGAGATCCTGCGCGGCGGCGCAGAAAAAGTGGCCGAGGCGGGGGGCATCCTCGCGGGAGGCCACTCCATCGCCGACACCGGTGTGAAGTACGGCCTGTCCGTCACCGGTCTCGTGGACCCCCGCCGCCTCACGGCCAATGATACGGGAAAGCCCGGCGACAAGCTCATCCTCACCAAGGCGCTGGGGGTGGGCCTCATCTGCACGGCCAACCGCGTGGGCGAAGCTGCCCCCGGCGCCATGGACGCCGCCGTGGCCTCCATGACGACCCTGAACAAGTCTGCCGCCGAGATAAGTCGAAGCTATGATGTTCACGCGGCCACCGATGTGACCGGGTTCAGCTTCCTCGGCCACCTCCACGAGATGATGGGCGGGCGGCTGTCCTGCCGTATCGACGGCAGCGCTGTGCCGGTCCTGCCGGGTGCGTGGCAGGCCGCGGAGGACTGCCTTTATACCGCCGCCGGTCAGCGCAACCGCAACCACACCGGGCCTTTCGTCCGGTTCGAAAATGTGCCGTTTGCCATGCAGGAAATTTTGTTCGACCCCCAGACCTCGGGCGGACTGCTGCTTGCCGTGGCTCCGGAAGAGGCCGAAAGCCTCCGGGACGAGCTGCAAAAAGCCGGCCTCCCCGCACAAATCGTGGGAGAGATCACAGAGAAGCGGGACACCGAAATCGTTGTGTCCTATCCTGAATAAAACATACGATAGAGAGGGAAAACTATGCGGAAAGTTGATGCCAGAGGGGACGCCTGCCCGCTGCCTGTAGTAAAGGCAAAGAAAGCGATTGCTGAACTGAATGGCGCAGGCGAAGTCGAAGTGCTCGTGGACAACGAGATCGCTGTCCAGAACCTCACCAAAATGGCCCAGCAGAAGGGCTGCCGGTCTGCCGCCGAAAAGCTGGCCGAGCGGGAATACCGCGTCCTGCTCACCGTGGGTGAGCCTGCGGCAGAAGAAGAGGAAGCTCCGGCCTGTGCCCCTGACGCCCGTACCGATACGGTGGTGGTCATCGCGTCCGACAAGATGGGCGAGGGTGCTGAGGAGCTGGGCAAGACACTGCTGAAGGCTTTCATCTTCTCGCTGACCCAGCAGGACAAGCTGCCCAAGACCATCCTCCTCTATAACGGCGGTGCGCACCTCACCTGCGAGGGTTCGCCCATGCTGGACGACTTCAAGGCGCTGGAGGCTGAGGGCGTCGAGATCCTCACCTGCGGCACCTGCCTGAACTTCTACGGCCTGACCGAGAAGCTGGCCGTGGGCGGCGTGACGAATATGTACGTTATCGCCGAGAAGATGCTGAACGCCGGGAACGTGGTCAAGCCGTGATCTACCTCGACAACGCCGCCACCACCCTGCAAAAGCCGCCCTGCGTGGGACAGGCTATGCTGGATGCGCTGGAACATGCGGGCAATCCGGGCCGCGGGGCGCATGAGCCGCCCCTTCACGCGGCCCGTATCGTCTACCATGCCCGTGAGACGCTTGCAACACTTCTCCATGCAGAAAGTCCAGACTGCATTGCTTTCACGGCCAACGTGACCCAGGCGCTCAACACGGCGCTCTGCGGCCTCGTCCGCCCCGGCGACCATGTTATCACGACGGTCTGCGAGCACAACTCGGTGCTGCGGCCGCTCTATCGCCTGCGGGAGCAGGGGGCAGAAGTGAGTTTTGTGGAGGTGGACGACACCGGGCGGCTGCGGTATGAGCAGTTCGAAAAAATTCTCCGCCCCAATACCCGTCTTGTCGTGGTGACGCACGCTTCCAACGTCACAGGCGATCTTACGGACCTTGCATTTGTCTCCGCTTTTGCAAAAAAGCACGGTCTTACGCTGGTCGTGGACGCGGCCCAGACTGCGGGCGCACGGCCCATCGACGTGCAGACGCTGGGGGTGGATGTTCTCTGTTTCACCGGACACAAGGCGCTGCTGGGTCCGCAGGGGACCGGCGGGCTGTATGTCCGCCCCGGGCTGACCATGGCTCCTCTTGTGGTGGGCGGCAGCGGCATCCACAGCTTCGACGAAACACACCCCTCTCAGATGCCCACAGCGCTGGAAGCGGGGACGCTGAATGTTCCCGGCCTCGCGGGCCTCGGGGCAGGCGTGGAGTGGATACTTTCGCAGGGCGTCGAGGCTCTGCACGAAAAAGAAACAGCTCTGACCCGCCTGTTCCATGAGAAAATCGTCCATGCTCCCGACGTGAAAATCTACGGCAGCTTCGACGAAACAGACCGCGCGCCCATCGTCTCCCTGAACTTCGGGGATGAGGACGCCGCCCGTGCCGCCGACATCCTCTGGGAGGACTACGGCATCTGTGTCCGGGCGGGCGCTCATTGTGCGCCCCTCATCCACAAAGCCCTCGGCACCGTGGAGCAGGGGATGGTGCGGTTCAGCTTCTCCCACCAGAACACAGAGGCCGAGGTGCTCAGAGCCGCCGAGGCGGTCTGTGAGCTGGCCGAGGAGGGCTGATGTGCGCAGAAAACGACAATACATCGTTCTTTCATTTGCTTCTACGGCCCGCGCGATGGGCTGGGAGAAAGAGTGCGCCGCCCGGGGGATCCCGGGGCGGCTCATCCCGCTGCCCAGTGAGATCACGGCAGGCTGCGGCCTCGGCTGGCGGATGCTGCCCGAGGACTGGCAGGCGTGGCAGTCTCAGCTGAACGATGCGGGCTACGATGCTGCCACACCGGTGGAGCAATAAACCATAATGGAGAAATTCTATGTCGATTCGTGAGTTTTTGGACGCCTTGCGCAGCACACAGGGGCAGCATACGCTGGCCGCCGTACTGGAAGGGCCGGAAAGCGGAGAGCGGCTTCTTCTTTGTGAAGGCGTACCCGTCTGGCCCGCAGGACCGGAGGGTCTGCTGGCCCGGAATCTCCCGGCGCTGGCCGGGTGTGGTGCAAGCGGCATCCTGACTCTGGAAAATAAGCGGATCTTCGTCGAGAAATTCGGAGGCGCGCCCCGGCTCGTCATCTGCGGCGGAGGCCATGTGGCCGAGTCCGTCGTCCGGCTGGCCGTGATGCTGGGCCTGCCCGTCACCGGTCTCGAGGAGCGGCCGGATTACGCTGACGCCCTTCGCCGCGCCGGGGCAGAAAAGGTCCTCTGCGGTCCTTATGCCGAAAATCTCACCCAGGTGGAGGGCAGTGCGGAGACCTGCTTTGTTGTCGCCACCCGCGCCCACTCCTTCGACGTGGAATGCCTTACCGAAATATACAAGAAACGATTTGCCTACGTTGGTATGCTGGGCAGCCGAAGCCGGTCGGCCCTTGTCCGCCGCCAGCTCATCGAGGCCGGAACTGCCCCGGAAAAGGCCGAAGAACTCCACGCCCCCATCGGCCTCGCCATCAAGGCGCAGACAGCGCAGGAAATCGCACTATCCATCCTCGCGGAGATCGTTGAGGTGAAAAATGGCCGTCAGCAGACGGAAGGCTTCCCGCCCGAGCTGCTGAATGCGCTGGATGCCTGCACGGAACAGGGAAAGGCTCCTGTCCTTGCGACCATCGTTTCCCGCCACGGTTCGACCCCCCGGGAGGTGGGCGCAAAGATGCTGGTGCTGCCGGACGGCAGATCCGTGGGCAGTGTGGGCGGCGGCATCATGGAATACCGTGTGCAGCAGCTTGCATCAAAAATGCAGGCGGGCGAGGCTGCGCCCTGCCAGCTGGCAGAGTATTCAGCCAGCGCAAAAGAGGACGATGCGGCGCTGGCTGCCTGCGGCGGCTCGATGAACGTGTTCCTGCAGCTGCTCAAGGAGGAAGAAAATAATGAAGCGTGATGACGTCATCCTGGTGCGCGGCGGCGGCGACCTCGCCACCGGCACCATCCATCGGCTGTGGTCGGCGGGATTGAAAGTGCTCGTGCTCGAGGCAGAGCATCCTGCCGCCATCCGCCGTCAGGTCTCGGTGAGTGAGGCCGTGTATGAGGGCGGGGCTGTCGTGGAGGGAATGCGCGCCACCCTTGTAAAAACGCTGGATGAGGCCGTTGTGGTCTGGCATCGCGGCGATGTGCCGGTGATGGTGGACCCGAAAGGGGAGCTCATCCCGCAGGTGCGGCCTGCCGCGCTCGTTGATGCCATCCTTGCAAAGAAAAATCTCGGAACGACGCGGGATATGGCTCCGCTGACCATCGCGCTCGGCCCGGGCTTTACCGCCGGTGTGGATGTCGATCTCGTGGTGGAGACCAAGCGCGGCCACCGTCTGGGCCGTATCATCCGGGAGGGTGCGGCCATCCCCAACACGGGCGTCCCCGGAGTCATCGGCGGCTATGGTGCTGAGCGTGTCATCCACGCAGAAAAGGCCGGTGTCTTCCGGAATGTGTGTGCCATCGGAGATCTTGTGTCGGCGGGTGAAACGATCGCGGAAATCGAAACGCCGGACGGCATCCGCACTCCGGTGACGACCCGCATCGCGGGCATCCTGCGCGGTCTGCTGCGGGATGGCTACCCCGTCACGCCCGGCTTCAAGGTGGCTGACGTGGACCCCCGCCGGGAGGAGCTGGAAAACTGCTTCCTCATCTCCGATAAGGCGCGCTGCATCGCGGGAAGTGTGCTGGAGCTGATCGCGGCAAATCTGTGGAAATAATAAAAAGGGAAGGGACTGCCTTGGGCAGTCCCTTCCCTTTTTTACATCAAATATCCAAGCCGGTAATCCCCGAGACACACCCGAAGTGCGCCCCACGTCGAGGAGAACTCGATGCCGTGAGCCCGGAGCTTCCCGGTATCCATCGCGAGGTTGCGGGTGAGATCGGATTCCTCGATCTTCACATCCACCTGCAGTAAATTGGCGAAGCATCGTGCTGTCTCGACCATATCTCCGTCGCACTCGCTGCCGAAGTTGTAGACGCCGCCGGGCAGCTCCATCGCAGGGACGAGGTTCTCGATGACCTCCCGCACATAGCCCACGCCCCGGTAGTCATTGCGCGAAAAGCGCAGCACTTCGCCGGTCTTTGCCGCCTTCAGGATGTTCAGCGGCAGGTTGCCCCGGATGGGCAGATGATAGCCCGGGAGGTCGTACATCCAGGGCAGACGGAGCGCCACAGCGCCCGGGCAGCGGGCCAGCACCCGGGCCTCGGCCTCGAGCTTGTGCTGTCCGTAGACGTTGGAAGGGGAGAGGGGCAGCGTCTCTGCCAGTGCCCCCCGCTGCGTCACGCCTGCATACACCTGGTCGGAGCTGCAGGAGAGCAGCTTTGCGCCCACCTCCTCCGCTCCCTTCGCCACCCACTCGGGCAGCAGGACGTTGGCGCGGAAGGAGTCCTCCGGCTCCTGCTGGCAGTACTGGGTGTTGGAGAGGGCCGCCGTGTGGACGATGACGTCCGGGTGCTCCTTCAAAATGAAGCGCAGCACCGCGTTTTCGTCGGCAGTGCGCAGGGTGTCGGACGGGAAGGCGCAGAGCGCAAACTGCCCCCGCCACATATCGAGGATGCGCGCGCCCACAAAGCCGCCTGCACCGGTCACTAGAACTCGTTTCATAGGGCAGTCACCTCAGTGAACAAGGAACAGTTCCAGCACGAAGACGACGGCGCAGCAGGCCACCGACACCTGGAACAGGCTGGCTCCGAACCATGCCGCCGCAATGCCCACCACCAGCGCCACCGCACCGGCTGCCGGACTCTGGGTGGCGTTGACGATGGCCGGGAAGGTCATGACCGCCAGAGTGACGTAAGGGACGTAGTACAGGAACGACTGGATGAACCGGTTTTTGATGGGCTTCCGGATGAGGGTCAGCGGCAGGATACGGATGGTGTAGGATACGGCGAACATCACTGCGATGTAAAGCCAGTTGCTGCGGATCATTGTTCGGCCTCCTCACTCTGGGTCTTGACGGGGAATAACAGCGCGCCTGCGCAGGAAATGGCCACTGTCAGGATGATGGTGCGGGTGCCGTCCGACAGGGCGGAGATGCCCGGCAGATAGGTGCAGGCAAAGCTCAGCGCAAAGCTGATGGCCACCAGCGCGGCCACGATCTTATCCTTCCGGGCCGGAGGAATGATGATGGCGAGGAACATACCGTAGAGCGCCACGCTCAGTGCGCTGACGGCCCGCAGGGGCAGCAGATTGCCCGCGATGATGCCCAGCGCTGTACCCGAAGCCCACGCCGGCGCAGCCAGCGCGATGGCGCCGTAGGTGTAGAAGGGGTTCAGATAACCCGGCCGGGCGATGGTGATGCCGAACAGCTCGTCCGTGACGTCATAGCCGATGATGAGCCGGTGGAAAAACGGCGTGCCGGGGGCGAACCGCTGGGCCAGCGCACAGCTCATCAGCAGATAGCGGGCGTTGGCGATGAGGGTGATGATGGCTACCTCGAGACAGGTCGCGCCGCTGGCAATGAGGGCAAAGGCGGCGTACTCGCCCGCCGAAGCATTGTTGAGCAGGCTGGCCACGAAGCCCTGCAAAGGTGTAAAGCCCGCCGTCCGGGCCGCGATGCCCAGTGAAAACGACACCGCAAAATACCCCAGCGCGATCGGCACACCGTCCCGCATCCCCTCGCAGAACACCTTGCGGCTGAAAGCGTAGGGTTTGGCGGGCTGTGCGGAGCAGAGAGTCTGGTTCGACGACTCATGCGTAGTTTCCATGAGAAAAGCTCCTTTCCAATTTCAAACACAAACCCTATTATAGCATAGTTCGAGAGAAAATGACATCGGTCAGAAACGAAAAAACCACAGCTTTCACCCCTGAAAGCTGTGGCATTTTCAAGATGGACTGCTTACCTGAACAGCTTACGGCCAGCCCAGATGCAGACACAGGCGCCGATGACCGAGACGATGATCTCACCCACGAGGCCGGTAGCGGACAGGCCCACGAGGCCGAAGAGGATGCCGCCCACAAAGCTGCCCAGGATGCCCAGCACGATGTTGCGCAGGGCGCCGGTCTCACTGCCCATGATGCGGCCTGCGATGGAACCGGCCAGCGCACCGATGAGAAGGCTGAAGATAAAACTGAACATAAGAAAAACCTCCTGAAATATGTAAAATCAGACGTTGGACGCTTCCTCCCGCGCGCAGCGGCAGATGTCCGAAAGACAGCATTTTTCGCACTCCGGCTTCCGGGCATTGCAGACGGCCCGGCCATGCATCACGAAACGGTGGCACAGATCACTGCCCTCTTCGGGCGGGACGATCTTCCAGAGCGCCATCTCCACCTTCTGCGGTTCCTTGATGCCGTCCACAAGGCCGATCTTGTTGCACAGGCGGATGCAGTGGGTGTCGGTGACGATGGCGGGCTTGCCGAACACGTCGCCCATGATGAGATTGGCGCTCTTGCGGCCCACGCCGGGCAGTGCCAGCAGTTCCTCAAAGGTGGTCGGCACCTTGCAGTCGTACTTGTCCCGCAGCATCCGCATACAGGCCGAGATGTCCCGGGCCTTGCTGCGGCCCAGCCCACAGGGTTTGACGATGGCTTCGATGTCCTCGGGCTCTGCCTCGGCCAGCGCGGCCACCGACGGATATTTTGCAAACAGGTCCTGCACCACGATATTCACCCGGGCGTCGGTACACTGGGCCGCCAGCCGGACGCTCACCAGCAGCTGCCAGGCGTGGTCGTAGTCCAGCGTGCAGCCTGCGTCGGGATACTCCGCCTTGAGCCGCCGGATGACCTCCAGAGCCAGCTCTTTTTTGGCCGTCAGGTCTTCGGCGGAGATGTTTTTTCCGCGCATACATTTCCCCTCGTTTCTTGATTGGAATGGCACAAGCATATCATGTTTTGCGAAATTTGTAAATGCTTTGCCGTTTATCTGAGAATCATTTTCATTATTTCTCTTGCCGCGGCGTGCAAAATGCGCTATACTATCAAAGAGAAGGATTCTCATGATCATTTTTGGAGGGAAGACCTATGAACGAACCGCTGGCGCAGCGTCTGCGCCCCAAAACGCTGGCCGATGTCTGCGGCCAGCAGCATCTTCTGGCCGAGGGACAGGTGTTCCGCCGCACCATCGAGAGTGGTCGTATCCCCAACATGATCTTCTACGGCCCCTCCGGCACGGGCAAGACCACCGTCGCCCGCATCATCGCCGAGAACAGCGGCATGACCCTCCATAAGCTCAACGGCACTTCCTGCGGCACCGGCGACATCAAAGCAGTGCTGAAGGACATCGGCACGCTGGCCGGGGCAGGGGGCATCCTGCTCTACCTCGACGAGATACAATATCTCAACAAAAAGCAGCAGCAGAGCCTTCTGGAGTGCATCGAGGACGGTTCTGTCACCCTCATTGCCTCCACCACCGAGAACCCTTACTTTTACATCTATAGTGCACTGCTGTCCCGCTGTACGGTGTTCGAGTTCAAGTCCCTCTCCGCCGCCGACGTGGAGCGGGGCATCCGCAACGCCCTGAAAAAGCTCTCGGAGTCGGAATCACAGCCTGTCGTGATGGACGAGGACGCCTGCGCCTACCTCGCCGAGAGTGCGGGCGGCGACCTGCGCAAGGCGCTGGGCTGTCTCGATTTCGTGGTGACGGCGGCCCCCGTGGACGGAACCGGAAAGCACATCACCCTCGAGATGATACAGCAGGTCACCCGCCGCACGGCCATGCGGTACGACCGGGACGGCGACGACCATTACGACATCGTGTCGGCCTACCAGAAGTCCATGCGCGGCTCCGACCCCAACGCCGCCCTCCACTATCTGGCCCGTCTGCTGGAAGCGGGCGACCTGCCCTCGGCCTGCCGCCGGCTGATGGTCTGCGCCTGTGAGGACGTGGGCCTTGCATACCCGCAGATCATCCCCATCGTCAAGGCGGCAGTGGACGCAGCCAATATGGTGGGTCTGCCGGAAGCCCGGCTCCCGCTGGCCGATGCCGTCATTCTCGTGGCAACCAGCCCGAAATCCAACAGCGCCCACGACGCCATCAATGCGGCCATCGCCGATGTGCAGGCGGGGCGCACCGGCCCCATCCCGCGCCAGCTGCAGAACAAGCACTTCGACGGCGAGGATGCTGCCGTCAAGGGCCAGAACTACAAGTACGCCCACGACTATGAGAATCACTGGGTGGACCAGCAATATCTGCCCGACCTGCTCAAGGACGTGAAATACTATACGTTCGGCGACAACCGCGCCGAACAGGCCGCCCGGGCCTACTGGGCGAAGATCAAGGGGGAAGACAAGCTCTGAACCCGGCCTTTATCCCGATACACACCCCATCAGAAAAAGGAGAAAGACCATGCGTTATTCCAAACAGCGCGAGCTGGTACTGCAGAAAGTGGAGCAGCTCTGCGACCACCCTACTGCCGAGGAGATTTTCGGCCTCGCAGTCAGGGAATGTCCCGGCCTGAGCCTTGGCACCGTCTACCGCAACCTCAACAGCCTCGTAGATGCGGGCCGCGTCCGCCGCGTCTCCATCCCGGGCAAGGCTGACCGTTTCGACCACACTCTGGGCTGGCACAGCCACCTCTATTGCAACTGCTGCGGCAGAGTCGTGGACGCCGACGTGGACGAAAAGCAGGTGATGAAGCTGGTGCGCAACCAGAAGGGCGTCGTGCAGGACTGCGCCGTGGTGCTGTTCGGCCTGTGCGAGGCGTGCGCCGCCAAGCAGGCTCAGTAAAAATAAGCTCTTGCTCTCCAAGGCCAAAAAGGGTATACTATAAAGAGCTTTCTTTATAGTATCAGTATGTCTGCTGCCGGAGGTGTGACCCCGGAGGCAGAGAAGGATGGTTTCATTGGAGTACATAGCATTTGAACATAACAACGCGGCGGCAGAGCTGGTCAAGCTGGCCTATGACACCCCGCCGCTGGCCTTCGTCCACAGCTACGGCTGCCAGCAGAATGTCAACGACGGCGAGCGCATCAAGGGTGTGCTGGTAGACATCGGCTACGGCCTGTGTGACAAGCCTGAGGACGCCGACCTCATCCTTTTCAACACCTGCGCCGTCCGTGAGCACGCCGAGCAGCGCGTCTTCGGCAACGTGGGCGCCCTCAAGGGCCTGAAAGAGAAGAAGCACGGCCTCATCATCGGCCTCTGCGGCTGCATGGCCAACCAGAAGCACGTCGTGGAAAAGCTGCGCCGGAGCTACCCCTACGTAGACCTCGTGTTCGGCGTGGACGGCATCGACACGCTGCCCCAGCTCATCGCCCAGAAATTGCACAAGCACAAGCGGGTGCTCATGGAGCCGGCTCAGCGCCCCGTCATCGTGGAGAATATCCCCATCCGCCGCGAGAGCGAGTTCCGTGCCTGGCTGCCCATCATGTATGGCTGTGACAACTTCTGCACCTACTGCATCGTGCCTTACGTCCGCGGCCGCGAAAAGAGCCGCAAGCCCGGCGACATCCTCGCCGAGTTCAAGAGTCTCGTGGAGGCAGGGTACAAGGAGATCACCCTTCTGGGCCAGAATGTCAACAGCTACGGCAAGGGCCTCGAGGAGCAGGTGGATTTCTCCGACCTGCTCAACCTGCTCTGCACCGTCCCGGGCGACTACCACATCCGCTTCATGACCAGCCACCCGAAGGACGCCAGCTTCAAGCTCATCGACACTATCGCGGCCCAGCCGAAGATCTGCAAGCATCTGCATCTGCCGGTGCAGTGCGGCTCGGACCGTCTGCTTGTCCAGATGAACCGTCACTATACCGTGGAGCATTACCTCGAGCTCATCGAGTATGCCCGGAAGAAGGTCCCCGGTATTACCTTCTCCAGCGACATCATCGTGGGCTTCCCCGGTGAGACCGAAGAGGACTTCCAGAGGACCCTCGAGCTGGTGCAGAAGGTGGGCTATATGCAGCTGTTCACCTTCATCTACTCCAAGCGCACCGGCACCAAGGCGGCAGATATGCCCGACCCCACCCCCCGCAAGGAGAAGACCGACCGTATGACCCGCCTGCTCAAAGTTCAGGACGACATCGCAATGGCCCTCGTGAAGGCTCAGGTGGGCCAGACCGTCCGCGTCCTCGTGGAGGGCTATGGCCGCAATGAAGGCACCCTCTCGGGCCGTCTGGACAACAACCTTACCGTCGAGTTCAAGGCTGACTCCGCCCTCATGGGCAGCTATGCGATGGTGCGCCTCACGGGCGCCCGTGCCACCGTCCTGCTGGGCGAGCTTTCGGAATAATATTGATATTCTGGATACACTATCCTAATATATAACACAGGAACGATAAAAGGAGACTACTACAATGGATTGCATCGACCTTTTCAAGCGTGCCGCCATGGCACTTCAGACCGACTCCCGCTATCTGGCTATGGACCAGGCCCGCAAGATGAACGACAAGGACGAGGAACTGCAGAACCTCATCGGCGAGTTCAATCTGGCCCGCATGGACCTGAACAACGAGATCGGCAAGCCCGAGCGCAGCGATGAGCGCATCGCCGAGCTGAACCAGAAGGTGAACGACCTCTACGGCAAGATCATGGCCGATGACGGCATGGTGGCCTACAACGAGGCAAAGCGCGACTGCGAGGCCCTCGTGAACTATATCGACGCCATCATCAACACTGCAATGAACGGCGGCGACCCCATGACCGTGCAGGAGCCTTCCGCTTCCTGCACCGGCAGCTGCTCCACCTGCGGCGGCTGCCACTAAGGCTTAAACCATGAAACACAAAACGCGGCTGTGCAATGCAGGGCCGCGTTTTGCTTGCAACAGGCGGTTTTGGATGGCAAACCGACAACTAGGGGAGGAAGGTGAACGGTCATGGCAGAGCTTTCGCCCATGATGCAGCAATATCTGGAGATCAAAAAACAACATAAGGATGAGATTCTTTTCTACCGCATCGGTGACTTCTACGAGATGTTCTTCGACGATGCGCTCACAGCCTCGCGGGAGCTGGATCTGACCCTCACGGGCAAGCAATGCGGCCTCGAAGAGCGCGCGCCCATGTGCGGCGTACCGTTCCACAGCTATGAGGGCTATGTGGCCCGCCTCATCTCGAAGGGCTACAAGGTCGCCATCTGTGAGCAGATGGAAGACCCGGCCAAGGCCAAGGGTCTTGTGAAACGCGACATCATCCGCGTGGTCACGCCCGGCACCGTCATCGAGAGCAGTATGCTTCAGGACGACAAAAACAACTACATTGCGAGTATTTTTCTGAAAGGCGGCGCAGCGGGCCTTTGCTTTGCGGATGTCTCCACCGGCACGGCCCATATCACAGAGCTCAAGCGGGAAAAGATCGCCCCGGCGGTCATTGCGGAGCTCTGCCGCTACCACCCCAGCGAGGTGCTGATGAACCCGGGTCTGCTGGACTGCCGGGAGATCACTGCCTACATCAAAAAGAATATGAACTGCGCCGTCGAGCTGGTGGAAGAGGAGCGGTACGCCCCGGGCCTCGTGGCCATCTCCCTCGAGAACCAGTTTGGCCGCGACTGGGCCGCAAAGACCGGCATCGCAGAAGACGGCCTTGTCCGCCTGGCAATGGCCGCTCTGCTGGAATATCTCCATGATACGCAAATTAAAGGCGTCGAGCGCCTGAAAACGGTCATCACATATAATGAAGCTCAGTTCATGAGCCTGTCGCCGGTCACCCGGGCAAATCTCGAGCTGACCGAGACGCTGCGGGGCCGCGAAAAGCGGGGAACGCTGCTCTGGGTGCTGGACAAGACCAGCACCGCCATGGGCAAGCGGATGCTCCGCAGCTGGATCGAGCAGCCGCTCATTTCCAGTGCCGCCATCAACCGCCGCCTCAACGCGGTGGAAAGCCTCGTGAACCAGACCATGCAGCGGGGCGATCTGATCGAACAGCTCCACTACATCGCCGATCTCGAGCGCCTGATGACCCGCGCGGTCTACGGCTCCGCCACCCCCAAGGAGATCTACACGATGGCCCAGACCTGTGAGCGCCTGCCGGAACTGCGGGCGCAGGCCGAGAGCTGCAGCTGCCCGGAGCTGACCTCTCTTGCGGGACAGATCGACCTGCTGGACGATGTGAAGACGGCCATCCTCGCCGCCATCGACCCGGAAGCGCCCTCCACCCTCAAGGACGGCGGCGTCATCGCCAAGGGTTACCACCCCGAGGTGGACGAGCTGCGCTCCATCCGGGACAACACCAAGGGCGTCCTCGCCCAGCTGGAAACGCGCCTGCGGCAGGAGACCGGCATCCCCAAGCTGAAGATCGGCTACAATCACGTCTTCGGCTACTACATCGAAGTCAGCAACTCCTACAAATCCATGGTCCCCGAGACCTACATCCGCAAGCAGACCCTCACCTCCGGCGAGCGCTATATCACCCAGGAGCTGAAAGAGCTGGAAAGCAAGATCTTAGGTGCGCATGAGCGTCTCATTGCGCTGGAGCACCGGCTCTTCTCGGAACTGCTGGAAACGATCGGCGGTCAGCTCGACCGCATCCAGCGGACGGCAAATGCTGTGGCCGAGCTGGACGTGCTGGCGGCGCTGGCGCAGGTGGCCGCTGAAAACAACTACTGCCGCCCTGTGGTGGATGACAGCGACGAGCTGACCATCACCGAGGGCCGCCACCCGGTGGTCGAGCAGATGCTGAAAGGCAGCCTCTTCGTCCCCAACGATACCAAACTCAACTGCACCACCGACCGCTGTCTCATCATCACCGGCCCGAACATGGCAGGCAAATCGACGTATATGCGCCAGAACGCCCTTATCGCTCTGATGGCGCAGATCGGCTCCTTCGTCCCGGCGTCCAGCTGTCATGTGGGCGTCGTGGACGCCATCTTTACCCGCATCGGCGCATCGGACGACCTTGCCGCCGGCCAGTCCACCTTCATGGTCGAGATGACCGAGGTGGCCGAAATTCTCAAGAACGCTACCCCCAAGAGCCTCGTTGTGCTGGACGAAATTGGCCGCGGCACCTCTACCTTCGACGGCATGAGCATCGCCCGGGCCGTCGTGGAGCATATCTCCGACCCGGCCAAGGGCCTCGGCTGCAAGACCCTCTTCGCCACCCATTACCACGAGCTGACGGACCTGGAAGGGTCCATCGAGGGCGTCAAAAACTACAACATCGCAGTCAAGAAGCGGGGAGAGGACATCACGTTCCTCCGCCGCATCATCCGCGGCCCCGCCGACGACAGCTACGGCATCGAGGTGGCGAAGCTGGCCGGTCTGCCCGGCACCGTGACCCGCCGCGCCCATGAGGTGCTGCGCACGTTGGAAGCGTCTGCCCCGAAGAACAAGGTGGAGCAGATGGATTTCGACGCCCTGCAGGAGTATTCTTCGCCCGCCGTCCCCAGCGAGATGATGGAAAAGCTCGAGGCACTGGACGTTGAGACCCTGACCCCCATCGAGGCGCTGAACTTCCTCTACGAGCTGAAAAAGACCCTGAGCGGCAGCCTGAATGGCTGATTTTATTTGAAACGGAGGGAAACGAATGGCAGAGATACACGTTCTCGACAAGCACACGGCAGAACTCATTGCCGCCGGTGAGGTGGTCGAGCGGCCCGCATCGGTCGTCAAGGAGCTTCTGGAAAACTCCATCGACGCCGGTGCGTCTCAAATCACCGTCTCCATCGAGTCGGGCGGCGTCCGTCTGATTGAAATCAGCGACAACGGCACCGGCATCGAGGCAAAATACATCCCCACGGCCTTCATCCGCCATGCCACCAGCAAGATTCGGACGGAAGACGACCTCACCAGCATCCACACGCTGGGCTTCCGCGGCGAAGCGTTGGCCTCTATCGCCAGCGTGGCCCGCGTCGAAGTGCTCACCCGCACCGAGGCCGACGAGTGCGCTTCCCTCTACCGTATCGAGGGCGGGGAAGAGCAGCCCATCGAGCCGGGTGCGCGAGGCGTCGGCACCACCATCCGGGTCTGTGACCTTTTTTTCAACACGCCTGCCCGGATGAAATTCCTCAAAAAGGATTCCAGCGAGGGTACTTTCGTGGCCGACATCGTGGGCCATCTGGCCCTGAGCCACCCAGAGGTGAGCTTCAAGTTCATCCGCGAAGGCAAACTGCAGTATGTCACCCCCGGTGACGGCCAGCTCCGCAGCGCAGCTTACGCCGTGCTGGGCCGGGAGTTCAGCCGTGACCTCGTGGAGGTGGATAACCGCGAGGGCGTCTACCGCGTCTGGGGGCTCATTACCCAGCCCCGCAGCTGCCGCGCCAGCCGCAGTATGCAGTATTTCTATATCAATGGCCGCTATGTTCGCAACCGCACCATGATGGCGGGCATGGAGATGGCGTTCAAGGGTACTATGATGCAGGGCAAATTTCCTGGAGGGATCCTGCTTCTCGAGATGCCTGCCGACCTTGTGGATGTCAACGTCCATCCGGCAAAAACAGAAGTCCGCTTTGCCCGGGAAAACGACATCTTCGACCTCGTCTACCATGCCGTCAAGCTGGCACTGAGCCAGCCGGGTACAGGGGAGAGACAGTTCGTCTTTGACAGCGAGAAAGAGGATGATGCATCCAACAAACATGAAAATAGCGGAAATAAAGAAGAAAATGCTGTAAAGAACAATAACTTTACAGGACTTTCGGCGGTGATTTCGGGCCAGGCAGAGCCGGGAAGCCTGCCGCACCTGGAGGAAAAACCTCTCCGCCCGGCGGCACCGGCAGCGTCTGCGACACCCCGCCCGACACAGCCCTCTGCCCCGGAGCGGGACATCCTCCCGCTGCCCGTAAAAGCCCCGGAAAAGGCTGCGCCGGCATCGGAACACACATGGACAACGGTTGCGGCCTCCGAGCCTCTTCCGATGAACGCTGCCCTCCACAGTCCTGAGCCGCCGCAGGAGGAAAGCGCCCTTGAGCCGCCGCCCTTCCGGGCTGCATCCAGTGAGTCACAGCTGGACATCGAGGCAGACATCGACCTGCCGGATGTCACCCGCGACCACATGGCCGCGTGGGAGCCTGCCCCGGATGAACCGGAGCGTCCGCCGCTGCCGGAGGCTTCGGATGAGCCGCAGCAGAGCGCAGCCCCGGAGCAGCTGGGCTTTGACGTTCAGGATGGCCCGGAGCCCCTGCGGTATGTGGGCGAGATCTTCCGCACCTATATCCTCGCAGAGCGGGGCGACGAGATCTGCATCATCGACAAGCACGCCGCCCACGAGCGCCAGCTTTTCGAGAAGCTGGCCGCCCACTACGGCGATGTCCCCAGCCAGCTCCTCCTGGAGCCGCTGGTGGTGGAGCTCTCCGCCGAGGAAAAGACCGCTCTGCTGACCAACCTCGACCTGCTGGAAAGCGCCGGCCTCGAGGTGAGCGATTTTGGCGGCAGCTCGGTCTGCCTGCGCTCGGTCCCCGCTGATGTGGAGCAGGGCAGTGCCGAAGATCTGTTGGTCGAGCTGGCGGCAAAGCTGGCCCACGGCAGCCGCGACGCGTTGAACGAGCGGACAGAGTGGGTGCTCCACTCCATCTCCTGCCGCGCCGCCATCAAGGCGGGCGACCACACCTCGCCGCAGGAGCTGATGGCGCTGGCCGAAAAAATTCTCTCCGGCGAAGTGCCGCCCTTCTGCCCCCATGGGCGCCCCTGCGTCCTCAAACTCACCCGAAAGGAGCTGGAAAAGCAGTTTGGCCGAATCGTGTAACAAAAAGCATCCGGTGCTGGCCGTCGTCGGCCCCACTGCCACCGGCAAGACCGCTCTCGGCGTGGCGCTGGCCGAAGCTTTCGAGGGCGAAGTCATCAGTGCCGACTCGATGCAGATCTATAAAGGATTAGACGTCGGTACGGCGAAGGTCGCGCCCGAAGAGACCCACGGCGTCCCGCACCATGCGGTGGATATTCTGGAGCCGGATGAGCCCTTCAGCGTGGCAGATTTCGTGACACTGGCCGGAACGCTCGAGGCTGACATTTCCGTCCGGGGCCGTCTGCCCATCCTCGTGGGAGGCACGGGCCTCTATGTCCAGAGCTTTTTGTACGGTGTCCGCTTCGCCGCCGAGAAGACGCCGGACGGCCTGCGGGAACAGCTGGCCGCTGAGCTGGCGGAAAAAGGCCCGGAGGCCATGTACAAAGAGCTGCAGACCGCCGACCCGGAAGCCGCCGCCGCCATCCATCCGAACAATCAGGTGCGGGTCCTGCGGGCGCTGGAACATTTCCGTGCCACCGGCAAGCGTCTGAGCGAGCAGAAGGCCCAGTCCCTCCCGCCGGAGCGGCCCTATCGTTCGCTGGTGCTGGGGCTGGACTTTCCCGCCCGCGCCCAGCTCTACCGCCGCATCGACCTGCGGGTGGACAAGATGCTGGACGCCGGCCTCCTCGATGAGGCAAAGCTGGTCTATGACCACCGCCAGACCTACCGCACGGCAGCGCAGGCCATCGGTTACAAGGAGTTCTTCCCCTATTTTGAGGGAACGGCCCCGCTGGATGCCTGCACCGAAAAGCTCAAGCAGGCCTCCCGCAACTACGCCAAGCGCCAGCTGACCTGGTTCCGCCATATGGACGGCGTGGTCTGGCTGGACGCCTCTGCGCCGGACGTTACAGCCCGGGCCGTGCAGCTGGCCCAAGAATTTTTAGCGAAAGGGTGACCTTTTATGATGGATAGACCACGCTCTGCTCCCGGCGCGTCCAGCGCTTTGGGCAAGCTGGCAGGCTTCGTCATCGCCGTCGTGGTGCTGGCGGGCATCTATGTGGGCTATCAGGCCCTGCAGGTGCTCTTCCCGCCCAACACCTACGAGACGGCACTTCTTGCCACCGTGGCGGATACGGTGGACGCCGACGGCGTTCTCCTCTTCGATGAGGTCTATGTTCCCGGCGGCGGAACGCTGGGCTATCTCGCGGCCGACGGCGAGCGCGTCTCGGCGGGGGCTGCGGTAGCGGAGCTCTACAGCAGCCCGGAACAGGCGGGCCTCCGCCAGCAGCTCACGGGCCTGAACGACCAGATCGAGCTTCTGCAGCGCTCTCAGAATACCACCGCCACCCAGCTGGATTCCCTGAAAAAAGAGCGGGCTTCCGCGCTTTATGATATGATGGATGCGCTGGACAGCTCTGCCTACGACGAGACAGCCCAGGGCGAAGAAAACTACATCCTCGCTCAGAACAAGCTCTGGGTCATCACCGGTGAAGTCTCGGACTTCTCGGCCCAGATCGCCTCCCTCACCGAGCAGTCGGCACAGGTGCAGGCCCAGCTGGGGGAGCCGACCCAGATCACCGCCCCTCAGACGGGTTACTTCATCCGCAGCTCTGCCAGCGGACGGCTCAACGCCGGGGCGGACGACATCCTCGCACTGAACACCACCGACCTGCAGGCGTATCTGAACTCTGACCCCGAGCTGCCGCTGGACGGCTGCGCAGGCAAGATCGTCTCGGGCTTTGCGTGGCGGTACGTCGGCCTCTGTTCGGCCAAGGAAGGGGAGAAGCTGCTGGGCGGCAACGGCAAGCCCCTGACCCGCTCGGTGAAGATAAAGTTCCCCGGCCAGATGGAGACGCCCCTCAAGGCCTCCGTCTCCGAGGTGGCCATCGACGAAGCGACCGGACTGGCCCGCTTTGTCATCACCTGCGAGATCATCAACGGCGATGTGCTGCGGCTCAACCGGGCCGGCGCCCAAATCATCGTGGACGAGACCACCGGCCTGCGCGTCCCCATCGACGCGATCCATTATCTGAAAGAGGACGGCACCGAGTCTGAGACGCAGGGCGAGAACTACATCCCGGGCGTCTATGTCAAATACGGCAATCTTGCCCGCTTCTGCAAGATCGACCCCGTGGATAATGACCATCCGCTGGTGACGGACGGCGAGTACCGCATCGTCATGCCCAGCAGCTCGGATAAGACAAAAACCGTCAGCGAAGTCCGCCTTTACGACGAGATCATCGTCTCCGGACAAAATTTGTATGATGGAAAGCTTTTGTAGTTATTGACATCTGACGCAAAAAATCAGATAATAGAAAAAGCTATTAGCACCTCTTTTTCACAAAGGGGTGCCAGGCAGCGTGAGCTGCCCGAATGAAAGGAGCAAGTTTCTATGTCTTTTGTGGACAGCCTGAAAAAAGGGCTTTTCGGCAGTGAGGACGATTACGACGATCAGTACATGGACGACGGTCCTCAGATGGTGAATAACAACAGCGGTCTCGGCGTCGCAGGCAACGAGGGAGAGGACGAGCCCGAAGAGGGCGCAGCCCCCAAGCGGAACGGCAAGGTGGTCAACATCCATGCTACCACCCAGCTCAAGGTCGTTCTGGTCAAGCCTGAGCACTTCGAGGATGCCAGCACGATTGCAGACCACCTGAACAACAAGCGCACCGTCGTGCTGAATCTGGAATCCACCAACAAGGAAGTTTCCCGCCGTCTGGTGGACTTCCTCTCCGGTGTGGCCTACGCCAACAACGGCCAGATCAAGCGGGTGGCCAACAGCACCTTCATCATTACTCCCTACAATGTAGACATCATGGGCGACCTGCTGGACGAGCTGGAGAACAATGGCGCGTTCTATTGATACCCAGCAAAGCGCCGTGCGGGGCTTCGTCCCGGCGCAGAACGATGAGGAACGCTTCCTCATGCGTCATGTCGAGGACCTGGCCCGCGCCGCCTTCGGCCGGGGCATCGCCCGTTATTCGGCGTTCCTGAGCGACAGGGAACAGCAGCTGGCGCAGGCGGCACTCAACCGTGCCGGTGCGCCGGAGGAAAGCTGCCGCTTCGAGGGCGGCTGGCCCGACGCCGAGCGCCGGGTGCTCTGCCTCGAGCCGGAAGACTGTTACCCTGCAAGCCCTGTCTGCTGCGTCCGGCTCAGGTGCCGTGCGCTGGCCGGGGCGCAGCTGCCCGTCCATAAGGATTATCTGGGCAGCCTGATGGGGCTCGAGCTTCGCCGCGAGGCGCTGGGCGACATCGTTCTGCCGCCGGAGGAGCCGGGTACCGCTTATCTGTTCGCGCTGGAGCCTGCTGCGGCCCTTATCTGTCAGGAGCTGCGCAGTGTGGGCCGCACCGAGGTGACGGCTCAGCAGCTGGCGCTGGACGAAGTACCGGAGTTTGCGCAGGCAGAGCGCCGGCTACAGACCGCGACCGTATCGTCGCTGCGTCTGGATGCCGTACTTGCCGCCATGCTGCGGTGCAGCCGGGGCATGGCCACAGAGCTTGTGGCAGTGGGAAGGGTAGAGATCAACCATCTGCCCGTTTCCAGCGCCCATGCGCCGGTATACGAATCTGATGTGTTCACAGTGCGGGGCAAAGGGCGCTTCCGCCTCACAGCCCTGCCGGGCAAGAGCAAAAAAGACCGACAAATCATCGAGTTCTTCCAATATTGAGATATTGAGAAGGACGACTGGGTAAAATGGAGGAGATCATTATGCTGACACCGCAGGACGTGCGCTCTGTGCAATTCGAAAAGAACCTCCGCGGCTACCGTACCGAGGATGTTGACCGCTTTCTGGATAAGGTAGAGCAGCAGCTCGGGCAGGATGCGGAGCAGATGGAGGCCCTGCGCAAGCAGGTGGCCGACCTGACTGCCGAGAACGAGACCCTGCGCCGCAATATGCAGAGCTATGAGGCCGACGGCGATATGCTCAAGAGCGCCCTCATCAACGCGCAGCGCATGGGCGAGAACGTCATCCGCGAGGCCAACCAGAAGGCCGAGGACATCCTGCACCGTGCAAATCTGCGCGGCGACGACATCATCCGGGATGCCAACGAGCTGCTGCAGAAGGCCAGCGACCGCGCCGACGAGATCATCAGTGACGCCAACGACAAAAAGCTGGCCGAAGAGCGTGAGTATGACCGCGTTCGTCTCGAGGTCACCCGCTTCAAGTCCGACGTGCTGAACCTCTACCGCACCCATGTGGAGTCCCTGAGCCGTCTGCCGGAGTTCCAGCAGAAAGAAGAGACCCCCGCACAGGATGCCGAGGCTGAGCTGCCCGAAACCGAGGATGCCGATACCACCGAGGAAGCAGCGCCCGCTGCGGACGCTGCCGAGACGGAAGACGCCGCCCCCGAGAAGGCCGGCGAGGACTTCTGGGAGAAGGACGAATCTCAGCTCAAGCTCGACCCGCCCCCGGCAGACCCCAACGCTGTCTTTCAGGGCGTGAGCTTCAGCGAATAATTCCCTAAGCATCGACAGCAAGGCGCCATTTGTGAGCCGTAAAGCTGTTTTGATAAAATAAGCGCATAGCTGCGCTGTTTGCGACTGCAAAACCAATAGAGGAGAGTGTAAAACCAGTGGCTAAGAATAAGTCTCAGTACGACAGTACTCTGAATCTGCCCAAGACCCTGTTTGAGATGCGCGCCGGCCTGCCCAAGAAGGAACCGGTCATGCTCAAGGATTGGGACGACAACGACCTGTACAACCAGCTCATGAAGCACAACGAGGGCAAACCTCAGTTCATCCTGCACGACGGCCCTCCGTATGCCAACGGCAATATCCACATGGGTACCGCGCTGAATAAGATCATCAAGGACATCATCATCCGCGAGAAGAACATGGAGGGCTTCCAGGCTCCCTATGTGCCCGGCTTTGATACCCACGGCCTGCCCATTGAGCTGAAGGCCCTGTCCTCCGTCGGCGAGAAGAAGAAGGACATCTCCAAGCTCGAGCTGCGCCAGATCTGCGAGAAGTTCGCCACCGAGCACATCGACATCATGAGCGACCAGTTCAAGCGTCTGGGCGTTATCGGCGATTTTGAGCATCCCTATCTGACCCTCAAGCCCGAGTTTGAGGCCCGTCAGATCGAGATCTTCGGCGAGATGGCCAAGAAGGGCTATATCTACAAGGGTCTGAAGCCTGTCTACTGGTGTCCCGACTGCCGCACCGCTCTGGCTGAGGCCGAGATCGAGTACGGCGAGGACGAGTGCGACTCTATCTTCGTCCGCTTCCACGTCTCTCAGGACCCCAACGGCGTTCTGGCAAAGCACGGCATCCCGATGGAGAAGACCTACTTCGTCATCTGGACCACCACCACCTGGACCCTGCCCGCCAACGAGGCCATCTGCCTGAACGGCCAGTTCGAGTACTCCTTCGTCAAGATCGGCGATGAGTTCCACATCATGGCCACCGACCTTGTCAAGAGCGTCATGGACTCCTGCCATATCACCGATTACGAGGTGGTGGGCGAGCCGGTCAGCGGCGCTGAGTTCGAGCTGATGCGCTATAACCATGTCTACCTGCCCAAGGAAGGCTGGGTCATCCTCGGCGACCACGTCACGCTGGAAAGCGGCTCTGGCTGCGTCCACACCGCCGGCGGCCACGGCGTCGATGACTTCAACGTCTGCCAGAAGTACCCCCAGATCCCCATCACCGTCCCTGTGGACGACGGCGGCTATCTGACCGAGCAGGCCGGCAAGTACGCAGGCCAGCGCGTCTGGGCTTCCAACAAGACCATTCTGGCCGACCTGACCGCCGCCGGCGCTGTCATGGGCCAGCTGCACATCAAGCATCAGTATCCGCACTGCTGGCGCTGCCACAATCCCATCATCTTCCGTGCTACCGAGCAGTGGTTCTGCTCCATCGCCAAGTTCCGTGAGGACGTCTACAAGGCCATCGACACCGTGACCTGGATGCCCGACTGGGGCCATGACCGTATGCACGGCATGGTGCGCGACCGCAACGACTGGTGCATCAGCCGTCAGCGCACCTGGGGTGTGCCTATCCCGGCCTTCTACTGCAAGAAGTGCGGCGCTTACCACATCACCGACGCCACCATCAAGGCCGTCAGCGACCTGTTCCGCAAGGAGGGCTCCGACGCCTGGTACAAGTATGACGCTGAGCAGATCATCCCCGCTGGTGAGGTCTGCGAGAAGTGCGGCACTTCCGAGTGGACGAAGGACACCGACATCATGGACGTCTGGTTCGACTCCGGCTCCACCCATGCTGCCGTTCTGGAAGAGCGCCCCGAGCTGCGCTTCCCGGCCGATATGTATATGGAGGGCGGCGACCAGTTCCGCGGCTGGTTCCAGTCCAGCCTGCTGACCAGTGTCGCAAGCAAGGGCTGCGCACCCTATAAGTCCGTTCTGTGCCACGGCTGGGTCGTGGACGAGCAGGGAAAGCAGATGCACAAGAGCGCCGGCAACGGCGTCGAGCCCAGCGAGATCATCAAGGACTACGGCGCTGACATCATCCGCCTGTGGGTGGCTTCTTCCGACTACACTGTCGATGTGCGTGCCGGCAAGAACATCTTCAAGCAGCTGAGCGAGGCCTACCGCAAGATCCGCAACACCGCCCGCTTCATTCTGGGCAACCTCGACGGCTTCGACCCCAACACCGACTGTGTGGCTGACGACCAGCTGCAGGACATCGACCGCTGGGCTCTGGCTGCGCTGGATGACCTCATCGTCAACACCAACGCCGGCTATGCTGTGTATGACTTCAACAAGGTCTACCACGCTGTCTACAACTTCTGCGTCGTGGCCATGTCCAACTTCTATCTGGACGTCACCAAGGATCGCCTGTACTGCACCAACGGCACCGGCCGCAAGGCTGCGCAGACCGCGATGTACAAGATCCTCGTCGCTCTGGACAAGATCATCGCTCCCATCCTCTGCTTCACCAGTCAGGAGATCTGGGACTTCCTGCCCAAGACCGAGGCTATGAACAAGTACGTCGTCTTCGAGGATATGCCGAAGGCTGGCCAGTACGCAGCTGACGATGCCTTCAAGGCCAAGTGGGCGCAGCTCATCGCTGTCCGCGACGAGGTCAAGAAGGTCCTCGAGCAGGCCCGTGCAGATAAGCAGATCGGCGCTTCTCTCGAGGCTTCCGTCACCCTGTACTGCAATGACGCCGTCTACGACCTGCTCAACAGCATCCCGATGGACGAGCTGGCCGACCTGATGATCGTCTCCCATGTGGAGCTGGTCAAGGGTGAAGGCGGCGCAGCCAGCGCCGTCGAGGGCCTGGGCGTTGCTGCTGCACACGCCACCGGCGACAAGTGCGAGCGCTGCTGGAAGTACTCCGCAGACATCGGCACCCACGCTGCTCATCCCACTCTGTGCGCACGCTGCGCCGCTGTTGTGGAGGGCTAAACCATTTCGTATCTCTGGCGGCGCACCCGGCGCAAAAGGGGGCGCCGCCTTTTTCAAAAAATCAGGAGAAACTATGGCATATGTCATTCTGAATCTGGTCTGTGTGGCCGCGCTGGTGGGCATCGACCAGGCCATCAAGCTTTGGGCTACCCAGTATCTGGCCCCTGTGGAGGCCATCACCGTCATCCCGCATGTGGTGGAGCTGCGCTTCGTGCTCAATCAGGGCATGGCGTTCAGCCTGCTGAGCGGAAAGCAGCTCTTCCTTATCCTTGCCACCAGCGCCGCGCTGCTGCTCGTGGCCTATCTGCTGTTCTTCCGCAGCCGCGGCAAGCTCCTGCAGCAGATCGCCTTCATCCTCGTGCTGGCCGGCGGCATCGGCAACCTCATCGACCGTGTGCTGAACGGTGAGGTCGTGGACTACATCAACCCGCTGTTCATCGACTTTGCAGTCTTCAACTTCGCCGACATCCTCGTCTGCGTCGGTGTGGCGCTCTGGGTGCTGGTCATCCTGCTGGAAGAGGTGGAAGATAAGCCCTCGAAGGAGCAGTAAACCATGGAACAGCGTGAATTTATCGTGGAGGCGGAGGCCGCGGGCCAGCGCATCGACCGCTTCCTCAGCGGGGAGGACACCGGCCTTTCCCGCAGTGCGCTGCAAGGCCTCGTGGCGGAGGGTCATGTGCTCTGCAACGGCAAAAGCATCGCCAAGAGCCTCAAGCTCAAGGCGGGGGACACCATCCTGCTGGAAATTCCTGACGCAAAGCCTATCGAGGCTGTGCCGCAGGACATCCCGCTGGACATCGTGTACGAGGACGACCACCTTCTGGTGGTGAACAAGCCCAAGGGCATGGTCGTCCACCCGGCCCCGGGCAACCCGGACGGCACGCTGGTGAACGCCCTGCTCTGGCACTGCAAGGGCAGCCTCTCGGGCATCGGCGGTGAGATACGCCCCGGCATCGTCCACCGCATCGACAAGGACACCAGCGGCCTGCTGGTGGTGGCGAAAGATGACGCCACCCACATCGGCCTGTCCCAGCAGATGGCGGTCCACAGCGTGGAGCGCGCCTACCAGACCGTCGTCTACGGCGGCTTTGCGCAGGACGAGGGCTTTGTGGAGGCAAATCTGGGCCGCTCCAAGACCGACCGCAAGAAGATGGCGGTCTACCCGGCCGGCGAGCCCCACACCAAGTATGCCTACACCGGCTATAAGGTGCTGGAGCGCTTCGGCGGCTTCACCCTGCTGGAATGCCGCCTCAAGACGGGCCGCACCCATCAGATCCGCGTCCACATGGCGTCCATCCGGCATCCCGTGGCGGGCGACCCGGTGTATGGCCCCCACAACTGCATCACCAAGCTCCACGGCCAGTGTCTCCACGCAAAGACATTGGGCTTCATCCACCCCATCACAGGGGAACATCTCCGCTTTGACTCGGAGCTGCCGGAGTATTTCACCCACTTTATTGCATCGCTCAGGAGGGGGACTGTATGACGAAACTTCTCGATTCTACGCTCGTACTCTGCGATCTGGACCATCTCCTTTTGGCCGGTGACGGCAATATGCCGCAGGTCGTGCGGGATGTGCTCCAGCTGTTTTCCAGCCGGGGCGGCAGGCTGACGGTCTTCAGCCAGCGTTCGCCCCGGGCCGTCCGCGCCGTGCTGGGTGGGCTGCGCCTTGCTGCGCCCGCGCTCACCTGCGGCGGTACGCTGGCCTACCGGTTCTCGGAGGGCAGCGGCCAGCCGCTGTGCAGCTTCGCGGGCTGTGAGGAATCCATCTTCAAAAAGCTGCCCGCAGCTGTGGGCCTCGGCATTGCGCTGCAGATGGCCGACGGCTCTACCCGTGTGCTGCGGATGAGCACCGCCCTCGAGCGCCATCTGCGCCGGGAGTTCACCCCCTTTACGCTGTGCAGCCCCGCCGACGTCAAGGGTGAGGACGTGCTGCGCATCCTGCTCTATCAGGACCGTCAGCAGCTGCCCATTCAGGCCCTTCTGGAAAAGGCGCTGGGGGACAATGCCGCCATGCTGCGCTCGGAGCGCACCGGTATGGACGTCATGGTGCTGACACCGGGTGCCGTCTCGGCAGAGGCGATGCTGGGTGCGGTCTGCCTGCCCGTCAACTGCACGGCTGACCAGCTCACCGTCGCCGCCGGGTGCAGCCAGATGCTCGAGCTGGTCCGTCAGGCCAGGCAGAGCGTCGTTCCGGCTGATGCCCCGGTGGAGCTGCGCCTTGCCGCCGGCCAGACGACCCTGACCGACCACGACACCGGCGCCGCCGCAGAGTTTTTCTATGGCCTTGTGCGAAGTGCCGAAGCTGCATCGTAAAAATTGTGTAAAGTCTCCTGCAAATTTTCCGCAGGAGACTTTCTTTTTGGAAGGATTTCGAGTACAATGAAGGAAACTATGTTCACACCCCGCGAACGCCGCTTTCTGGCACTGGCGGCGGCAGCGGCGGTCTGCATTGTCAGTCTGGCGTTCTGGTATGCCGTGCCGCCATCCCCGGCGCAGGCTTCGTCAGCGGCAGTCGAGCCTCTGCGGGAGTCCTTCCGCGTGGACCTCAACACCGCCGGGGTGGACGCCATGACCACACTGCCCGGCCTCGGGGAGAAGAAGGCGAGAGCCGTTCTGGAATATCGACTTGCCCATGGCCGGTTCCAGAGCCTCGATGAGGTGGCACAGGTGCCGGGCGTTACACAGGATATGATAGACGAATGGCAGGGCCTCGCCTATGTGAGCTGAGAGGGGAGACCTTCTCGGGAAAAAGGAGTTATCATGAGTGAAGAGAGCATTTTTATCAACCGGGAATTGAGCTGGCTGGACTTCAACCGCCGCGTGCTGGTGCTGGGCAAGGATAAAAATGTCCCGCTGGCCGAACAGCTCAAGTTTCTGGCCATCTACGGCTCCAATCTGGACGAGTTCTTCATGGTGCGCGTCGGCTCGCTCCAGGAGCGCGCCAACCTCATGCGCGGCAAGAAGGAAAAGCGGGAAAACAAGACGAACATGACGGCGGAAGAGCAGCTTGCCGCCATCATGCCAAAGACCGCTCAGCTCCAGGAGGACTGCGACAAATACTACGCCAAAGCGCTGGAAAATCTGGCCGCCTGCGGCTACCGCAAGGTGGATTTCGACAAGTTGAGCAAAGAGGACGAGCACTTCTGGAAAAAGTATTTCCAGAGCGAGCTTTTCCCCATCCTCAGTCCCCAGATCGTGGACAGCCGCCACCCGTTCCCGTTCCTGCGCAATAAGGAGATCTATCTCGGCGTCCTCCTTCACGAAAAGCACACCTCGGAGCACACCCTCGGCATCGTACCCATCTCAAGCCAGATGGAGCGGATGCATTTCGTCCGGAAGGACAATGAGACCTGCTTTGCCCTGACGGAGGAGCTGGTGCTCCATTACGCGGCCCTCATCTTCGGCAAGGAGAACGTGCAGGAAAAGTGCCTCTTCCGGGTCACCCGCAACGCCGACATCGACGTGAAAGAGGGCATGATGGACCATGACATCGACTACCGCGAGATCATGGCCGATCTGCTCAAGCGACGCCGCAAGCTGGCCGCCGTCCGTCTGCAGGTCATCCCCGCCGCACCGCAGGTCGCTCAGCTGCTCTGCAGCCGCCTCGAGCTGACCCACAAGCGGGTCTTCGTCCAGAAGAGCCCTCTTGACCTGAGCTTCTTCTACAAGCTCACCTCCCGCATGGAGTCCGACGGCCACCCCGAGCTGTTCTATACGCCTGCCCGGCCTATGCTGCCCCCGCAGGACTACGACCTTGCCGCCGAGGTGGAAAAGCACGATGTGTTGTTGAGCTATCCGTACCAGTCCATCCGCCCCTTTATTGCGATGCTGAAAAAGGCCGCGCAGGACCCCGACGTCATCTCCATCAAGATGACGCTCTACCGCATGGCCCGCGAGTCTCAAATCGTACAGGCCCTCGTGGAAGCCGCCGAGAACGGCAAGGAAGTCGTGGCGCTGGTGGAGCTGCGCGCCCGCTTTGACGAACAGAACAACATCGACTGGTCGAAGCACCTCGAAGAGGCCGGATGCACGGTCATCTACGGCTTTGATGACTACAAAGTCCACTCCAAGCTGACTCTCATCACCAAAAAGAGCGCCCACGGCTACTCCTACATCACCCAGATCGGCACCGGCAACTACAACGAGAAGACCAGTGAGCTCTATACCGACTACTCCTTCATCACCGCCGACCTCGGCATCGGCGAGGAAGCGTCCAACGTTTTCCAGAACCTTGCCGTGCAGAAGCTGACGGAGGAGAGCGAAAAGATGCTGGTGGCACCCCTCCGCTTCAAGAGCGTGCTGCTGGATGAGATGGACCGGGTCATCAACGCCGCCCGTCTGGGCCGCCCGGCTTCCATGGTTTTGAAGAACAACTCCATCTCCGATAGAGATATTATCCTCAAGCTCGAGGAAGCCAGCTGTGCCGGTGTCCGCATCGACATGATCGTCCGCGGCATCTGCTGTGTCCGCGCCGGTGTGCCGGGCAAGACCGAAAACCTCCACATCCGCAGCCTCGTGGGCCGCTACCTCGAGCATGGCCGAATCTACAGCTTCTATGACGGCGTCAACACCCGCATCTATATCGCATCCGGCGACTTTCTCACCCGCAACACCGAGTGCCGCGTGGAAGTCGGCGTCCGGGTGGAAGACCCCGTCCTGAAGGAGAAACTGGACAGTATCCTCCGCCTCCAGCTCAGCGACAACGTCAACGCCCGCGAGATGCAGCCGGACGGCAGCTACCAGAAAGTCAAGCCCGCCCCCGGCGAGCCGCTGGTGAACAGCCAGATGGGGATGTACGACCTTCTCCGCGACGACTGGACGGCCCGCGACAAAGCGCCTGCACCGGCCTCTGTCGTTGAGACGCCGAAGCCCCAGCCCGTCAAGGCTCCGGAAAAGCCTGCCGCACCGGAAAAGGCGGCACCTCAGCCCGCAAGACCCGCAGAGCCGGAAAAACAGCCAGCACAGCCGGAAGAGGCCGCTCCCGCCCCGATGCCCATCGTCGTCACCGAGAGCCGCCCCCGACGCACCGGTCTGCTGAGCCGCCTGCTCGAGCACTTCCTGAAATGATCCCCGATGCCGCTGGCCCGCAAGGCCGGCGGCATTTTATATTGTCCTGCCGCATACAGTACAGGAAACAGGAGGGACGCCGATGGGGACAAGACAGCATAAAACAAAGGGATGGGTGATTTTTGCGGTGTTCTGCGCTGTCCTGTTCTGCGTGGCCGCGCTGCGGGCCTGTGCCGCAAAAGCCGCGCCCGAGGGCTGTTCGCTGAAACGGGTGAGGCCCGCGCAGAAGGCCTGCTTCCCGCTGGGTACGACGGCATGGCGGGTCTCGGACGCCTACGGCTGGCGCACCGACCCCATCACCGGCGAAGAGACGTTCCATCGCGGCACAGACCTCGCATGTTCGGAAGGCACGCTGGTGCTGGCCGCGATGGATGGCGTCGTCACTGCCGCCCGGCGGAGCGCGACCTACGGCAACTACCTCTGCCTGAGCCACAGCGGCGGGCAGGAGACGCTTTACGCCCATCTGCAATACCTCTTCGTTCGGGCCGGAGAGGTGGTGCAGGCAGGTCAGCCGCTGGGGACAGCGGGGGAGACGGGCCGCTCCACCGGGGCGCACCTTCATTTTGAGCTTCTGGAACAGGGCGTCCGCTATGATGCGGGGGCTCTGCTGGGCCTGCCATGAGGCGGCTCGTCCGGCTGGGGCCGCTGGTGTTCCGTGACCCGCTGCTGCTCTGCGGGGCGCTGTATCTGCTGCTCTGGTTCGACGCCAGCGGCTTCCTGCGCATCGGTCTGTGCGCCGCCGTCCTCCACGAAATGGGTCATATCTTCGTCTATCTGCTCCTGTTCCGGCGCTTTCCCGTCATCGAAGTGACCATGACCGGCTTCTGTATGCGGACAGGGGGTCAGACCCTCACCCGGGGGCAGACCTTTCTGCTCGCTGCCGCCGGGCCGGGCATGAATGGCCTCCTTGCCGCCATCTGGGCAATGAGGATGGGGCAGTGTGCGACCATCCGGGGCAGTGCGTTCCTTGCGGCCAATCTGCTCACCGGGGCGTTCAACCTTCTGCCTGTCCCACCGCTGGATGGAGCTCAAATGCTGCGATGTCTGTTGCAATCTTCGCCCAAATAGGGTAAAATATATAAATATACAATCCGTGTTGTTAAATGGAGGAACTTGATGTTTGATCCGAAACTGAAAGAAGCGCTGTCCCGGGTGCAGAAGCCGGGCCGTTACACCGGCGGCGAACCGGGCAGCGTCTATAAAAATAAAGACGAGGTAGACGTCCGCTTCGCGTTCTGCTTCCCGGACACCTACGAAGTGGGCATGTCCTTTCTGGGCGAAAAAATCCTCTACGAGCTGCTGAACAGCCACGAAAACTGGTGGTGTGAGCGCGCCTTTATGCCGTGGCTGGATATGAAGGCCGAGATGGAGCGCTTGGGTCTGCCCCTCTACACGATGGAGAGCAAAGACCCCCTCACGGCTTTCGACGCTGTGGGCTTTACGCTCCAATATGAGCTGTCCTACACCAACATCCTCGCCATGCTGGATCTGGCGGGCATCCCGTTCTACTCGAAAGACCGTGACGAGAGCTGGCCCCTCATCGTGGCGGGCGGCCCCTGTGCCTGCAACTCCGAGCCCATCGCCGACTTCTTCGACGTCGTCCAGCTGGGCGAGGGCGAAAACCAGCTGCCCGGCATCTGCGCCGAAATCGAAAAGGCCAAGAAGGAGGGCGGCGTCTCCAAGAAAGAGCTGCTGCTCCGCATCGCCAGGATCCCCGGCGTCTATATCCCGGCTTTCTACGACATCGAATACTACGAGGATGGCCGCGCCAAGTCCATCACCCCCAACGAGCCGGGCATCCCGGCGGTCATCACCAAGGCCATCATCAAGAACCTGAACGACTTTGCGCCCCCGACCAACTTCGTCGTCCCGATGGTGGGTGCCATCCAGGACCGCGCCAGCGTCGAGGTGCTGCGCGGCTGTGTGCGCGGCTGCCGGTTCTGTCAGGCAGGCTTCCTCTACCGCCCCATGCGCCAGCGCGACGCCAGCCTGCTGAACAAGGCCGCACAGGACCTCTGCGCCAACACCGGCTACGAGGAGCTGAGCCTTTCCAGCCTGTCCACCTCCGACCACAGCCAGCTCGAAGAGCTGCTGGACGATTTGAACGGGTGGGCGCCGAAAGAGCACGTCAGCCTGTCGCTGCCCTCTCTGCGGATGGACAACTTCTCCCAGAGCCTCATTGAAAAAACCACCAAGGTGCGCAAAAGCGGCCTGACCTTTGCCGCTGAGGCCGGCACCCAGCGCCTGCGCGACGTCATCAATAAGAACGTCACCTGGGACGAAATCGAAAAGACCTGCTCGCTGGCCTTCGCCAACGGCTACACCTCCGTCAAGCTCTACTTCATGATGGGCCTTCCCACCGAGACGATGGAGGACATCGAGGGCATCGCCGAGACCGCTCAGAAAGTGGTCGATTTGTTCTACTCCAATCCCAAGCACGCCAAGGGCCGCGGCGTGCAGGTGACCATCAGCTGCGCCTGCTTCGTGCCGAAGCCCCACACCCCCTTCCAGTTCGTCCCGATGGATACCGAAGAGATGCTGCAGGCCAAGCAGAAGCACCTGCTCGAAAGCGTCCGCAGCCGCAAGATCAAGGTCAACTACCACGACAGCACCACCAGCTTCCTCGAGGGCGTCTTTGCCAAGGGCGACCGCCGCCTGGCTCCCGTCATCCTCGAGGCCTACAAGCGCGGCTGCTATTTCGACGGCTGGGAAGAGTGCTTCAAGTACGACACCTGGATGCAGGTCTTCGAGGACATGGGCATTGACCCCAAGTTCTACTGCCAGCGCGCGATCGGTCTGGACGAAGTGACCCCGTGGAGCCACATGGACTACGGCGTCACCCACGAATATCTGGTGCGGGAGTACAACAAGGCCCTCGGGGCTCAGACCACTCAGCCCTGCAACCGTGCCTGCCACGGCTGCGGCGCAAACCATCTGTTAGGAGGACCGTGCTTTGATTACAGTAAGGATCTCGTTTAAGAAGATGAACGAAGCCTCCTACATCTCCCTGCTGGATATGCAGCGGGTGATGCAGCGGGTGCTCAAGCGCAGCGGCCTGCCGGTGTGGCATACGCTGGGCTTTAATCCCCACATCTATATGACCTTTGCCTGCCCGCTCTCGCTGGGGCAGGAGAGCCAGTGCGAGTGCGTGGATGTCAAGACCGAGGCCGAAAACCCCGATTTTGCCCAGTGGCAGACGGCGCTGAACGCCATCATGCCTGCCGGAATCGAGGTCTACCGCGTGGAGCCGGTGAAGATGAAGGCTGACGCCATCGCTTACGCCTGCTACCGCATCCGCTACCCGGCGGACGCCGCGGAAAAGCTTGCACAGTACAACGCCCTCGACAGCCTGCCGGTGGAGAAAAAGAGCAAGCGCGGCGTTAAGATGGTCGAGATGAAGGAATATGTCCCCACTCTCGAGCTTGTGACGGAAGGGGAGAGCGTGAGCTTTGCGGTCTGCCTGCCTGCCTCGCAGGACCTGAACCTGAACCCCTCGCTGCTGACGGCGGCGCTGGAAGCAAAATTCGGGGTCCCGGCGGCGAACGCCTCCATCCTGCGCACCGAATTTCTGACGAAAGACAAGCAGAAGTTCGAGTAAGAACGGTCTATCAAAGCCAGAGCGAAAATTTTTGCATAAATTTGCCCGAAACGCTTGCTTTTACGGGCGGTTTGTGCTATCCTATTAAGGCGTTAGTGTCCGCTGAGACCACAGCGGGGTTAATGACACATATCATTAAACGGGCGGTCCTCTGACGGCAGTTCGCCGTGTATGAACGTCTAAAAACAAATGGAGGAATTCAAAATGGACGCACTGAAGATTATTTCTGAAGGCAGCATCAAGGCTGAGAAGCCCCAGTTCAACGTCGGCGACACCGTCCGCGTTGATGTTCGTATCAAGGAAGGCGAGCGCGAGCGTATCCAGGCTTTCGAGGGCACCGTCATTGCTAAGAAGCACGGCGGCGTCGCAGAGACCTTTACCGTTCGCCGCGTTTCCTACGGCGTCGGCATCGAGCGTGTCTTCCCCATCAACAGCCCCTTCGTCGAGAAGGTCACTGTTGTCCGTAAGGGCAAGGTCCGCCGCGCAAAGCTGTTCTACCTGCGTGGTCGTACCGGCAAGGCTGCCAAGGTCAAGAGCGATATTTGATGATTCCCCGTTTCAAAGCGGGAGAAAAGGGGACAACTCGTTTGTCCCCTTTTTTCTGTTATACGGCGCTTTTGGCGCAGAGACAGAGAAAATAAAAACGGGCAGAAGCCCGGATAAAGAGGTGCATCGGATATGGAACAGTCACAGCCTGCTGTCCGTGGGCAGGGCCTGCTGGAATGGTACGAAGCGCTTATTTCGGCGGCGCTGGCGCTGGTGCTGGTGTTTTCCTTTTTCTTCCGTATCATTCAGGTGGACGGCGAGTCGATGGTGCCTACGCTGGAAAACGGCGATAAGCTCGTCGTCTGGGGCGCAGGCTATGAGCCTCAGCGGGGCGATGTGGTCATCGTGGACAGCTACACCAGCTATGGCCGCCCTCTGGTCAAGCGTGTCATCGCCAAAGGCGGCGACACCATCTCCATCGACTATGCCACCGGAACGGTAGAGGTCAATGGAAAGGCGCTGGAAGAGGATTACATCGCAGAGCCGACCTATCTGGGCTATGATGTGGAGTTCCCGTACACTGTGCCTGAGGGGACGGTGTTCGTGATGGGCGACAACCGCAACGCCTCGCTGGACAGCCGCTCGAGTTATGTCGGCTGCATCGCTGAACAGGATATACTGGGCAAAGTGCTGCTCTGCTTTTTGCCCTTTTCGGATTTTGGAGTAGTAAAATGAACAATCAGGACACCCGGTTTGCAAACCAATATGCCATCCAGTGGTTCCCGGGCCATATGGCCAAGACGCTGCGGATGATGGAGCAGGAGATCCAGCACGTTGACGCCAGCCTTGTACTGCTGGACGCCCGCATCCCGCTGTCCAGCCTCAACCCGGAGATCGAGCGCATCACGGCCCGCAAGCCCAAGCTCTATGCGCTGAACAAAGCGGACCTCGCCGACCCCGCCGTGACGGAAGAGTGGATACGCTACTTCCACGAGGCGGACGCGGGCTGTGTCGCCATCAGCGCCAAGCAGAAAGGCGGCGCGAACGCCGTCAAGGCCGCGATCGAAAAGGAACTGTCCGGCCTGCTGGCACGCCGCCAGAACCGCGGCATGGCCGGTGCCAAGACGCAGGTCATGCTCTGCGGCATCCCCAATGTGGGCAAATCCACCTTCATCAATACCTTCGCAGGCTCTGCCCGCGCCAAGGCGGCTGACCGTCCCGGCGTGACCAAGGGCAAGCAGTGGGTCAGCACCGAAAAGTTCGACCTGCTGGATATGCCCGGTGTGCTCTGGAAGAAGTTTAATTCCAAGACCATCGCCTCGAATCTGGCCTTCATCGGCTCCATCAAGGATGACATCCTTGATGTCGAGGAGCTGGCCATGAACCTTCTGGATGAGGTGCGCCGCAACTATCCCGACCTCGTGGCCCAGCGCTACAAGCTGGATGCCGAGACGCTGGCTCTGCCGCCCTACGAGCTGATGGAAGCCATCGGCCGCAAGCGCGGTCTGCTGGTGCGGGGCGGCGAGGTGAACACCGAGCGCTGTGCCGTGATGCTGGTGGATGAGTTCCGCGCCTGCAAGTGGGGCCGCATCTCCCTTGAGCGCCCGCCCCAGCGGGACGACATGGCCGACTTTGCCGAGGAGGACGAGGAATGAAGCGCCGGACGGATGAGGAAATCTCCGCGCCGCTCTACGCCTACGATGCCGACATCCGGGCGCAGTACGGCTGTTTTGCGGGCGTAGACGAGGCAGGCCGCGGCCCGCTGTGCGGCCCGGTCTGCGTGGCCGCCTGCATCCTCGACCCCGAGGCTCCGGTCTACGGCATCAACGACTCCAAGAAGCTGAGCGAGAAAAAGCGGGAGGCTCTTTTCGACCAAATCGTTGAAAAGGCATTGGCTTACAGGATCGTCTTCGTCGGCCCCGACATCATCGACCGCGACAATATCCTGAATGCCACCATGGGAGGGATGTGTCAGGCCGTGGAGGGGCTGGACATCGTGCCGAACCTCGTCCTTGTGGATGGCAACCGCATCCCGGCCGGGCTGACCATGCCCGCGCAGCCGGTGGTGAAGGGCGACGCCACCAGCGCCAGCATCGGCGCAGCGTCCATTCTGGCCAAAGTCAGCCGTGACCGCTATATGCTGGAGCTGGACAAGCAGTATCCCCAGTATCAGCTGGCAAAGCACAAGGGCTACGGCACCAAGCTCCACTACGAGCTCATTGCCCAGTACGGCATTCAGCCGTTCTACCGCCGCAGCTTCCTCAAAAAGCAGGGCTACTGGCCCGAGGGCAAGTGATGGACCGGGCCGGGACAGGCCGCAGGGGAGAGGCAGCCGCCGCGCGTTTCTACGAGAAGCAGGGTGCGGCCCTCATCACCCACAATTATCACACCCGGATGGGGGAGATAGACCTCATCCTGCGGGAACCGGACGGAACACTGGTGTTCTGCGAGGTAAAGACCCGCGCCAAAGACTCTCTGGATACCCCCGCTGCGGCGGTCAACGCCGCCAAGCAGCGCCGTATCATCGCATCCGCCGCATGCTATCTCCAAAGCACCCATCAGAGCGACGAGCCGGTGCGTTTCGACGTGGCCGAAGTCGTCCCTCTTGACAGCGGGCGCTGGATGGTACATATTATAAAGGGTGCTTTTTGCGCGAAATAGCAGGAAGTGCCGGTGGGAAAAGACAGAAAACGGCTCTGGGCCGCTGCCGCACGACGAGGCCAGGTGATGGGCCTTTTGGCAAAAAGGAGCGATAAGGATGAAATTTTTCAGCACGAGAGACCATTCCCGCATTGTGACCGCCTCTCAGGCGATCGCACAGGGCCTGTCGGATGAGGGCGGCCTGTTCGTCCCGGAAAGCTTTCCGCAGGTGGACGTGGAGGCATTGTGCCAGCTGGATTATCCGGAGCTGGCCGCTGCCGTCGTCAGCGAATATCTGACCGACTACTCGAAAGACTTCCTCGCTGAGGCTGCTCGCACGACTTATGGTGAGGCCTTCGGCGGCAAGGCCGGTCATCTGGCCCCGGTGGAGGGCGATACCTATGCCCTTGAGCTGTGGCACGGCCCGACCTGCGCCTTCAAGGATTATGCCCTTCAGCTGATGCCGAAGCTCCTCGTGGAGGCAAAGAAGAACCTCTCACGCACCGAAAAGACCCTCATCCTCGTGGCGACCAGCGGCGACACCGGCAAGGCCGCGCTGGACGGCTACCACGACATCCCGGGCGTCGAGATCGCCGTGTTCTACCCCACGGGCGGCACCAGCGAGATCCAGCGCCTGCAGATGGCCACGCAGGAGGGCGCAAATGTCGCCGTCTATGCCGTGCGCGGCAACTTCGACGACGCCCAGACCGGCGTGAAGAGGGTCTTCGGGGATAAAGCCATTGCGGCCAGACTGGCCGAGCGGAACATCCGCCTTTCCAGCGCCAATTCCATCAACTGGGGCCGCCTCGTGCCGCAGATCGTCTATTACTTCGCCGCCTATGCCCAGCTGCTCAAGGCGGGAAAGATCGCCTTCGGCGACAAGGTCGATTTCTGCGTCCCCACCGGCAACTTCGGCGATATTCTGGCCGGTTATTACGCCAAGCAGATGGGCCTGCCCGTCGGCAAGCTGGTCTGCGCCTCCAACCAGAACAACGTCCTGACCGACTTCCTCTCCACCGGCACTTACACCGCAAAGCGGGAGTTCTATAAAACCACTTCGCCCAGCATGGACATCCTCGTGTCCTCGAACCTTGAGCGCCTGCTCTACCACGTCACCGGCAGCGATGCCGAAGTGGCCGGCCTGATGAAGAGCCTGAACGAGACGGGCCGCTACACCGTCCGTCCCGAGACGCTGAAGGCCATTCAGGAGAGCTTCGACTGCGGCTGGAGCAGTGAGGAACAGGTAGCAGGGGAGATCCGCGCCCGCTGCGAGAAGGACGGCTACCTCTGCGATACCCATACGGCGGTGGCTTTCCATGTCGCCGCCCAGAAGAAGCGGGACTGCGTGCCGATGGTGGTGCTTTCCACCGCCTCGCCCTTCAAGTTCCCGCGCAGCGTGCTGGAAGCTCTGGGCCACGCTGCCCCCGAGAACGACTTTGAGGCCATGCAGGCGCTGGAAGAGGCTACCGGCCGCACCGCTCCCGCAAGTCTCGCCGTCCTGCGCCAGAAGGCCGAGCGGTTCAGCACCGTCATCGACCCGGCTCAGATCGCGGAGGCGGCACTGGGCTGTCAGGCTTGACGAAAACCAGAACAGGAGTAAATAAACTATGGCACTTTTTGCGCTTGGCGATACCCACCTTTCCCTGGGCGGCTCCAAGCCGATGGACGTTTTCCCCGGCTGGAACGGCTATGTGGAGCGGCTGGAGGCCAACTGGCGCAAGCTCGTAAAGCCCGAGGATACCATCGTCCTTGCAGGCGACATCAGCTGGGCCATGCGTCTTACCGATACCCGCAGGGATTTCGAATTTCTGCAGCAGCTGCCCGGCCAGAAGCTCATCATGAAGGGCAATCACGACTATTGGTGGACCACCGCCAACAAGATGAACACCTACCTGAAAGCCGAGGGCTTCGATACGCTCCACATCCTGCACAACAACTCCTACTCCGTGGAGGGCTACGCCATCTGCGGCACCCGGGGCTGGCTGTTCGATGTGGGGGAGCCTCACGACGAAAAGGTGATGAACCGGGAGATAGGCCGCTTGAAGATGAGCCTCGACGCCGCAGAACCCGGGCTGGAAAAGCTGGTGTTCCTGCATTACCCGCCGGTCTACACCGGCACCAGCGCCCCCGAGATCGTGGCGACACTGAAAGCCTACGGCATCAGGACCTGCTACTACGGCCATTTGCACGGCAATGCCATCCGCTATGCGGTGCAGGGCGATGTGGACGGCATCCGCTACAAGCTTGTCAGCGCTGACGGTCTGCGGTTCTGCCCCTACCGCATCAACTGAGGCAGAGACCAGAACAGCGGAAATGACAAAAAGTCAAAATTTGGGGTGGCAATTCCATCACGACCGTGCTATAATAGGTTGTGACGCGATTGTTGCACCCAATTTGAGCGCGCGCGTCCCCGCATTTCGCAAACAGCAAGGACGCGGTGCGCGGTTGCAGGCGGCAGTTTTCCCGCTGCCCCAACGCAATAGAATATTTGAGTGGAGGATACACAAATGAATTTCATCAAGTGCGAAAAGCTCGAGAAGAGCATGGCAGAGCTGCAGTTCTCCATCGACGCTGAGGCTTTCAAGGCTGCAGTTGCCGATGTTTTCAAGAAGGAGGGCAAGAAGTACCCTGTTCAGGGCTTCCGCAAGGGCAAGGCTCCCAAGGCTCTCATCGAGAAGATGTACGGCGCTGATGTCTTTACCTACGACGCCATCAACGAGCTGTTCCCCGCAGCTTACGAAGAGGCTGTCAAGGCTGCCGGCATCGAGCCGGTCGGCCGTCCTGAGGTCAGCGTTGACTCCGCCAGCGAGGCTGAGGGTGCTGCCCTGACCGTCAAGGTCGCTGTCAAGCCCGAAGTCAAGATCGGCGCATACAATGGTCTGACCGTGGAAAAGACTGTCCATACTGTTTCTGACGAGGCTGTCGAGGCCGAGCTGAAGCGTGTGCAGGAGCGCAACGCCCGTGAGCTGACCCGCGAGGGTGCTGCCGAGAACGGCGACATCGTGGACATCGACTTCGAGGGCTTTGTGGATGGCGTCGCATTCGAGGGCGGCAAGGCTGAGCACTACAGCCTGACTCTGGGCAGCGGCAGCTTCATCCCCGGCTTCGAGGACCAGATCGTCGGCCACGCTGCTGGCGAGGAGTTCGACGTCAACGTCACCTTCCCCGAGCAGTATCAGGCTGCTGAGCTGGCTGGCAAGCCCGCTGTCTTCAAGATCAAGCTGCACGAGGTCAAGTACAAGGAGCTGCCCGCTCTGGACGACGAGCTGGCTAAGGACTGCTCCGAGTACGACACTCTGGACGAGTTCAAGGCTTCCATCCGCAAGAACAACCAGGAGCAGCTGGACAAGCAGGATGACCTGGCTGTCGAGAACGCTCTGGTCGATCAGGTCATCGATGGCATGGAGGCTGAGATCCCCCAGGCTATGTACGATGTCCGCATGGACGAGCTGGTCAATGACTTTGCTTTCCGCATGGAGCAGCAGGGCCTGCGCCTCGAGGACTACCTGAAGTATATGGGCCAGTCCGTTGACCAGTTCCGTGCTTCCTTCATGCCTCAGGCTGAGAAGCAGGTCAAGATCCGTCTGGCTCTGGAGGCTGTCGCAGCTGCCGAGAACATCGAGGCTTCTGAGGACGAGCTGAACGCAGAGGTCAAGCGCATCGCTGACCAGTACAAGATGGAAGAGGACAAGGTCCGTGACCTCATCAATGTCGATGAGGTGAAGCACGACCTGGCCATCAACAAGGCCATCGACTTCATCAAGAGTCATGCTAACGTCGTGGAGAAGGCCGCTGAGGCCGAAAAGACCGAGGACGCTCAGTAATTCTGGCGCACAAGGTCACACAGGGCAGGGAGTGATCCCGGCTCTGTAAGCGAAGGTTGTTGAAATTGACCGATACGGCTACGGCCCATGTGCGCTTGCCGTATCGGTCAATTTTGCAAATACAATAATTTTCATTCAGGAGGCGAACCCTATGAGTTTTGTTCCTTACGTTGTCGAGCAGTCGGCGCACGGGGAGCGTTCCTACGATATTTTCTCCCGTCTGCTGAACGACCGCATCATTGTGCTGAGCGAGGATGTCAACGACACCTCCGCCAGCCTTGTCGTGGCACAGCTGCTGTATCTGGAAGGGCAGGACCCCGATAAGGACATCAGCCTGTATATCAACAGCCCCGGCGGCTCCATCAGCGCAGGTATGGCCATCCACGATACCATCCAGTATATCAAGTGCGATGTCTCCACCATCTGCATGGGCATGGCTGCCTCGATGGGCGCATTCCTGCTGGCCAGCGGCACCAAGGGCAAGCGGTTCGCTCTGCCCAACGCTGAGATCATGATCCACCAGCCGCTGATTGCAGGCGGTCAGGGCGGCGGGCTGTCCGGACAGGCTACCGACATCAAGATCCACGCGGACCACATCATCCGCACCCGTGCCAAGATGAACCGGTTGCTCAGCGAGTACACCGGCCAGCCGCTGGAAAAGGTGGAGCAGGATACCGAGCGCGACAACTTCCTTTCTGCGCAGGAGGCCAAGGAATACGGCCTCATTGATGAGGTCATCACCCACCGCTGAGCGGCAGAAAGCAATACACTCAGGATAAGGAAAAACGGTTATGGCTAATAACAATTCCGGCAGAGATAAAAACGAAAAGGATCTGGTCTGCAGCTTCTGCGGCAAACATCAGGACGAGGTGGAGCGGATGATCATCGGCCCCGGCGTGAACATCTGCAGCGAATGCATCGGCCTCTGCGCCGACCTGCTCTCGGACAAGCCGGATCATCCGGGCAGCAACAGCTCCCGCCCCAGCCGCGGCAGCGCCAGCCGGGCGTGTATCCAGCCCGCAGATGATCCCGCCATCAACATCAAGACCCCCGCAGAGATCAAGGAGGGTCTGGACCAGTATGTCATCGGTCAGGACGAGGCCAAGCGTGTGCTGGCCGTCTCGGTCTACAACCATTATAAGCGCATCCTGAGCGGCAAGGGCGCAGACGTTGAGCTGCAGAAGTCCAACGTCCTGCTGCTGGGACCCTCCGGTGTCGGCAAGACCCTGCTGGCCCAGACGCTGGCCAAGATGCTGGGCGTTCCCTTCGCCATCGCAGACGCCACCACCCTGACGGAGGCCGGCTATGTGGGCGAGGACGTCGAGAACATCCTGCTCAAGCTCATCCAGGCCGCGGACTTCGACGTCCAGAAGGCTCAGATCGGCATCATCTATATTGATGAGATCGACAAGATCACCCGCAAGAGTGAGAATCCCTCCATCACCCGCGATGTGGGCGGTGAGGGTGTGCAGCAGGCTCTGCTGAAGATCTTGGAAGGCACCGTCAGCAATGTTCCCCCGCAGGGCGGCCGCAAGCACCCCCAGCAGGAGTTCATCCAAATCGACACCACCAACATCCTCTTCATCTGCGGCGGTGCGTTCGACGGTCTGGACAAGTATATCCTCCGCCGCACCGACAAGTCTGCACTGGGCTTCGGCAGTGCGCTGAAGGATAACTCCAGCGAAGCCGAAAAGGCCCTGCTGCGGAAGGTCGAACCCCACGACCTCGTCAAGTTCGGCCTCATCCCCGAGCTGATCGGCCGTCTGCCGGTCATCACCGTGCTGGACGACCTGGACGAGGATGCGCTGGTGCGCGTGCTGAAGGAGCCCCGCAACAGTCTGGTCAAGCAGTATAAAGAGCTGCTGTCGATGGACAATGTGGAGCTGGACATCACCGACGAGGCTCTCCATGCCATCGCCCGCAAGACCATCGAGCGCAAGACCGGCGCCCGCGGCCTGCGCAGCGTGATGGAGAACATCCTCATGCCCATCATGTACGATGTGCCGAACGACCCCACCATCATCCGCGTCACCATCGACGAGGACACCGTGGAGGGCGGCGAAGCGCACATGGAGTACGGTGCGGTGCGCAAGCGCTATAAGAGCCAGTCTTCCCTGAGCTGAGCGTCAGCGCACAGCAGGGAAGAGCAGCCCCGCTGAAAGCTTTTTGCTTTTTGGCGGGGCTTTTTTGTGCCATCTGACTTGTTTCCGAGACCAAATTGTAGTAAACTATAAAAGTCTGGAGCTGCGAGGAGAATACCGGGACGGCCCACTGGCATGGGACTGCTCCGCGGATGGCGGCACCGGACATTTTGTGGGAAACAGAAAGTACGATAAAGGAGTGTGTGTTATGGCAAATTATTTTGAGATGCCCCGCGACGAACTGACTGCCGAGAAGGCAGCTCTGGAAGAAAAGTACAAAAAATTTCAGGCAATGGGCCTGAAGCTGAATATGGCCCGCGGCAAGCCCGGCCCTCACCAGATGGACCTGGCAATGGGGCTGCTGCAGATGACCGATTACACCACCGACGCCGGCACCGATGCCCGCAACTACGGCGACCTTGAGGGCCTGCACGAGGCCCGTGAGCTGTTCGGCGACGTGATGGGCGTCAAGCCCGAGGAAGTCTTTGTGGGCGGCAACTCCAGCCTGCAGATCATGTACAACCTCATTTCCATGGGCTACTGCTTCGGCTTCCCCGAGTCTCCCTGCCCCTGGTCGCAGGTGGAGAAGCGCAAGTTCCTCTGCCCGGTACCCGGCTATGACCGCCACTTCGCCATCACCGAGGAGTTCGGCTTCGAGCTCATCAGCGTTCCCATGACTCCGACCGGCCCTGATATGGACGTTGTTGAAAAGCTGGTGGCTGAGGATGATACCATCAAGGGCATCTGGTGCGTGCCTCAGTATTCCAACCCCGACGGCTACACCTACAGTGACGAGACCATCGACCGGTTCGCCAAGATGAAGACCGCCGCTCCCGACTTCAAGATTTTCTGGGATGAGGCTTACATCGTCCACCACCTGACGGACGAGATCATCGAGACCCCCGTCCTGCTGAACGAGTGCAAGAAGTACGGCACTGAGGACCGCGTCTTCATGTTCACCTCTACCAGCAAGATCACCTTCCCGGGCGCAGGCGTCTCTGCGCTGGCCTGCAGCGAAGCCATGATGAAGTACATCTGCAAGCGCTTCTCGGTCATGATCATCAGCTATGATAAGATGAACCAGCTGCGCCACGTCCGCTTCCTCAAGAACAAGGAAGGCGTTCTGGCCCACATGGCAAAGCACCGCCGCCGTCTGGTACCCTGCTTTGATGCCGTCAAGACGGCCTTCAACGAGGAGCTGACTCCCTGCGGCGACATCGCCCACTGGACGAACCCCAAGGGCGGCTACTTCATCAGCCTCTATGTCATGCCCGGCTGCGCCAAGCGTGTGGCCCAGCTGTGCAAGGACTGCGGCCTGACCCTCACCGGCGCAGGCTCCGCTTACCCTTACCACAAGGACCCGGACGATGCCCATCTGCGCATCGCGCCCACTTATCCCAGCCTGGACGAAGTGGAGACTGCGTCCGACCTGCTCTGTGTCTGCGTCCGTCTGGCCGCAGTCGAGAAGCTGCTGGCTGAGAAAGCCTGATCCATCGCACAAGATCCCCGCTGTGCTGCCGCTCTGACGGCGCAGCGGGGATTTGGAAGTTGTTTTCATAGCCAGAGTGCGCCAAAAGGCAGTTCGGGCGGTGTGCAAGGGTTATGAAAACAGCTTCTTATTATATTTGGAGGTTTCCCGATTCATATGAAAACGAAAGGCAAAGCATGGCAACTTGTCCTCACTGTGCTTTTGATCGCGGCGTTCGTCTATACGGCATTCTTTGGCGTCGCAGTCAAGTACGGTGATGTGACCAAAACCTACATCAAGGGCGCGAAAGACATCCGCTTTGGTGTGGACATCAAGGGCGGCGTCAACGTCACCTTCGTCCCTTCCGACGGCTATGACGCCACCGACGACCAGCTCGAGGCTGCTCAGCTGGTCATCGAGAATCGTCTGGTCGCCCTCAACGTGACCGACTATGAGCTGTATGTGGACAACAACTCCGACAGCCTCATCCTCGAGTTCCCGTGGCAGTCGGGCGAGACGGAGTTCGACCCCGAGGCCGCCATTGAGGAGATCGGCACCACCGCCTATCTGACCTTCCGCGAGGGGAGCAGTGCAGACGGTGAGCTCGTCCTCGACGGCTCGATGGTGGAGAGCGCAGCTGCCCAGTACGGCCCCGTCAACGGCAGCAGCTCCGAGTACTATGTGGCGCTCAAGTTTACCGATGAGGGCGCCAAGGCATTCGGCGACGCGACCACCCGCCTGTATCAGACCGGCGGCACCATCAGCATCTGGCTGGACGACGAGAACGTCAGCACCGCCAGCGTCAACGCCGCCATCACCGACGGCTCTGCCATCATCACCAGTTCTGCGTCGAGCCCCTTCACGCAGGAGGATGTGGTCAAGATGGCCCGCCAGATCAACTCCGGCTCTCTGCCCTTTGCGCTGACGGTGGACAGCTACTCCACCATCAGCCCGAGTCTGGGCGAGAACAGCCTGAGCGCCATGGTGCTGGCCGGCGTCATCGCCTTCGCCCTCATCATGGTTCTGATGACGGCTCTGTACCGTCTGCCCGGCTTCCTGGCCTGCATCGCTCTGGCCGGTCAGGTGGCGGCTACGCTGGCCTTCGTCTCCGGCTACTTCCCGGTGTTTGAGAGCTTCACCCTGACCCTGCCCGGCATCGCCGGCATCATCCTCGCCATCGGCATGGGTGTTGACGCCAACGTCATCACTGCCGAGCGCATCAAGGAAGAGCTGCGCAGCGGCAAGAGCCTCGACGGCGCCCTCAAGAGCGGCTTTGCCCGCGGCCTGACTCCCATCATCGACGGCAACGTGACCATCGTCATCGTCGCCATCGTGCTGATGGGTGCCTTCGGCCCATCTGACGGCTTCTTCGCCAAGGCCCTGCACTTCGTCTTCTTCGCCTTCGGCCCCTCGACCGCAGGCACCATCTACGCCTTCGGTTACACGCTGCTCACCGGCGTGCTGCTCAACTTTGTGTTCGGCATCTTTGCTACTCGTATCATGATCCGGGGCGCTGCCTCTATCAAGGCTCTGCGTGACCCCCGCCTCTACGGTGCCGATGCTCCCGGCAAGACCCCGGCAGAGAAGAAGCAGGTCAACTTCGTCGGCCTGCGCAAGCGCTTCCTGACCTTCTCCGCCTGCCTGATGGCAGTCATCGTCCTCTGCGCTGTGGTGCTGGGCGTCCATCTGGACACCGAGTTCACCGGCGGCGCGATGATCACCCTGAGCTACGAGAACAGCTTTGAGATGTCTGTCGTCCAGAAGGCCGCCTCCGAAGCACTGGGCAGCAACGGCCTGACCCTGCAGACCGGCGAGAACGTCGCGACAGGGGAGCAGACTCTGAAAATCTCGATGCCCGGCACCGAGACTGTCACCACCGACGAAGTGCAGACCCTGCTGGACTCCCTGAATGAGAGCTGCCCGGACAACTCCTTTGCACAGCTCTCTCTGAGCAATGTCAGCGCCGCAATGGGTACCAAGTTCCTCCAGAAGAGTCTGGTGGCCGTGGTGTTCGCACTGGTGCTCATCCTCGCCTACATCGCCTACCGCTTCAAGAATATCGGCGGCCTCACCGGCGGCATGATGGCTGTTCTGGCCCTGCTCAACGACCTGATGGTGGTGTTCGGCACCTTCGTGCTGCTGCGCGCCCCGCTGGACGGCAATTTCATCGCCGCCATGCTCACCATCCTCGGCTACTCTATCAACGATACCGTCGTCGTCTACGACCGTATCCGTGAGAACCGCGGCCTGCTGGGCAAGAAGGCCGGCTTCCAAGAGCTGGTCAACCATTCCATCAACCAGTCTGCCCGCCGTACCATCATCACCACCGTCACTACGGTGATGGCTCTGGCTGTGATGTGCATCGTCTCCAAACTGTACGGTCTGGACAGCATCTTCACCTTTGCCTTCCCCCTGATGATGGGCATGCTCAGCGGCGTGTATACTTCGCTGTGCGTCTCCACTTCCGCATGGGTGGCTTGGAGCGAGCGCAAAAACGCAAAGAAAAACTGAGCTTCTATCCTGACGCAAATCTGTCCTGAATCTAGGAGGAACGACCATGAAATGCCCCTATTGTGGCGCTGAGGAATCCAAAGTCATCGACTCCCGCCCTACCGAAGACAGCGAGCGCATCCGCCGCCGCCGGGAGTGCCTGAACTGCCATATGCGGTTCACGACCTACGAGGTCGTGGAAACGGTGCCGCTCATCGTCATCAAAAAGGATAACTCCCGTGAGCCGTTCGACCGGCAGAAGCTGCTCAACGCGATGCTTCGGGCCTGCGCCAAGCGTCCGGTGAGCTATGAGTCTCTGGAACGCGCCGTCAGCAGCATCGAGCAGACCCTGATGAGCACCTACGACCGCGAGGTGACGAGTGTGCGCATCGGTGAGCTGACCATGCAGGAGCTGAAGAAAATCGACGAGGTGGCCTATGTCCGCTTTGCCTCGGTCTATCAGCAGTTCGCGGACGTCGAAAGCTTCTTCAATGAGCTGAAAAAGCTGATGGGCGACCGTAAGAAGTAAAGTGTAAAAAGCACGAGCGCCCCATTCTCTGCCGCAGGGCAGGGGATGGGGCGCTTTTTGCGCCTCTTGGCCACGGGAAAAGAGCTTTTTTTATAGGGTCTGCATCTTTCGGAAGATACGCTGAAAGATGGGACATATAAAAATCCATATAGCTAGGGACACTTAATGCAGCTTCTTACAAATAGAATTGCTGAAGAGAAAAACAATGATAATGCAACGGAAATACCGGATGATCTTGCGGATAAAATCCATTTTATAAGACTGATTTTATGCCGGAATAAGATGATATAATTTCGAATAATATGGATTACACGAAATATAGCCACGTCTGAACGATTTAATTATACAAGCCTCCGCGACAGCCATTCCAGCGTCTCCACCTGAACCTGCGCCCGGCGCAGTTCACCAAATGCTTCCTCAGGGGCATTCAGCTCGAGATGTCCGTCCGCAGCGCGAAGGGCAGCTTCCAGTTCTGTGAAGTCCTGCGTGCGGAGCAGGTGATTCATCCCTTCCCGCATTTTGTCGCAGAGTTCAGCGCCCTCGGCCAGTGCCTGCCGCGCGGAAGGGAGGTCCTCGTCCCGGATGGCCTCCATGGCATTGTCGATGTCGTCCGAAATATCCTCAGCAAACTTCTGCACCCGCCAGCTGCTGTAAAAGGCCACACCCAGCAGTACTGCCACGATGCACAGACACGCATAAATTCGCTTCATTCCACACCTCTCACCGGGAGCTGCCCTTGCGGCGGCTCTCTTTTTTCAGCAGAAAATAGTCCTCCGTCTCGTTGCCCACTAAAAGCAGGATTTCCTCCGGCAGCAGGGTGTTGGCCTGCGCTGTTCGCTCGAGCCAGTCCCGGTCTTTGCCGCACCAGTGCAGATTTTCCTCGAGCACCTGTCCGTCCAGCACGAAGGGGATGGTCGCGTGGCTGTGCTCCACTTTCAGCTGCAAGTCAGCGAGGGTGGCGGTCTCTTTTTCGGGGCGCAGTGCCGCCGAGAGACTGCCGTTCGTCTCCACCACGGCGTAGGAGACATCCCGTGGGTCAAAGATGTTTTTGCCGCGCAGTGCCTCCAGCAGGTCGGCAGTCGTCAGCCGGAGGGTGCGCAGAGCGTTCTGGTCGATTTGTCCGTCCAGGATGACCGTCTTGGGACGGCCCGACATCAGGTTGAAAAATTTCTGGCTGCGGAAGCTCAGCGCCGACCCCAGCAGCTCCAAAGCCGCGATGAGGAAGAGGGGAATGAGGCTGGCCGTCACCGGCACTTCTTCCGACTCGATGGAGATGGACGCCAGATTTGAGATGAGGATAGTGGATACCAGCTCTTCGGGCTGCAGTTCGCCCAGCTGACGCTTGCCCATCAGCCGCATGGCGAACAGAACGCAGAGATAGATGAGCAGAGTACGGAAAATCAGAAGCTTCACGAGAAGGCCCTCCTTGTGGGTTGAATAAGCACCGTTGGTGGGGGAATACTGGCAGGAAAAGGGGGATACCGTATGCTGCAGCTTTCCTCATCGCTGGAAGAAAATCTGGCGGCGCTCAACGCTAGGTTTGGCGCTTCGGCGGATTTTTATGCCAAGCGCATCGAGCTTTATCACTGCCCGGGGGCCATCGTCCTTTTCGACAATATGGCCAGCCTCCAGTCACTCTGGTCGCTTTTACTGGACGCCGCCACCCGGCATACGCCCAGCCTCGAGCCGGAGCGGATGCCTCACAGCGGTACGCAGGTGTATGATTTGCTGATGAACCATTCCGGCTTGCCCGCCGAGGACAGCCCGGTCAAGGACATGGACGACCTCATCCGCCGCATGACCGCCGGCATGGCCGTGCTTCTGCTGGACGGGTGCAAAAAGGGGCTTGTCTTCTCGGTGCAGGGGCTGAAATCGCGCTCGGTGGAAGAGCCCTCCGGGGAAGGAAACCTTCGCGGCTCCCGGGAGGGCTTTGCCGACCTGCTGCGGGTCAATCTGAGTTTACTGCGCCGCCTCATCCGTACCGATACCCTCGTGATGGAGACCGCACAGGCCGACTGTGCCATGAAGACCGAATACGCCATCTGCTACTGCAAAGACAAGGCCGGCAAGACGGCAGTGGCGCGGGTGCGCCGGACGCTCCAGGAGGCAAAGCCGGAGGTCCTGCTGGATTCCAGCTACTTTGTACCGTGGCTTTTCCCGGCCAGGTGGCGGCTGTTTGCCCCGGTGAGCTATACCGAGCGCCCGGCTTCCGCCGCCGCAAAGCTCTGTGAGGGGAAAATCGTCATCCTTGTCAACGGCAGCCCCTCGGCGCTGGTGCTGCCGTCCCTTTTCTGCGAGAACTTCGACTGCCTCGACGACTACGCCACCACGGCAGTTTTTTCGTCGTTCCTGCGGGTCCTGAAGTACGGCTCATTTTATCTCAGCATCTTTCTGCCGGGCGTTTTTGTCTGTCTGGCGGTCTATCTGCCCGAGCTCATCCCACCGCAGCTATTATTCAAAATCGCGGCGGCAGAAAAGGCGACGCCTCTGCCGCTCTTTGCCGAGATGCTGCTGGTCATCATCTTATTGGAGATCATCCGGGAGGCCGGGCTTCGGATGCCTCAGACGCTGGGTCACTCGGTGAGCCTTGTGGCAGCGCTCATCATCGGTGACGCCGCCATCGGGGCCGGACTGCTGAGCACGCCGGTCATCCTCGTAGCCAGCATCACGGCCATCTCAGTCTTTGTGACGCCCTCGCTGTACGAACCGGCCACATTGCTGCGATTGGGCGTTACGCTGGCCGCCGGTCTGGCCGGTCCGGTAGGTCTGGTGTGTGCGGCCTTGGGCGTGTTGGCCGCACTGACGTCCATCTCCGCGATGGGGGTACCCTATCTTTCGGGCGCAGTCTTTTCGGGTGACGGCGTCGTCCGCCGCAACTATCGGGCGCTGTCCCGCCGCCCATTCACCATCTGGCAAAGGAGGGGGTCCTGAATGCAGCAAAAACAGACATTCTCGGCCCAGACGCTGACACTCAGCGTCGCGGCGGCAGAGCTGGGCCGCGCCTTCTTCGGGGCAGGGCAGACCGGCTCCGTCCGCGCCGTCCTGCTGAGCAATGTACTGGCGGCAGCGGCCTTCGTGCTCCTTGCCGCGCTCGTCTCGGTCAACGCCTCCCGTCTGAACCGCCCGGGCTTTGCAGGAAAGTGCATCTGTGCCGTCTTTCTGCTCTGGTATCTCTTCGAGCTTGTCCGGACAGCTGCAATGCTCCAACAAGCCTGCTGGGAACAGTTTGCGTCTATGGCCTTCATCGGTCTGCTGCCGTTCTTTCTCTGGGCCGGGTGGAGCCTCGGCTGTGAGCTGTACGACCGGATGGCCTCCGTCCTCGGGTGGCTCGTAGTGCTGAGCATCGTGTTCTGTGTACTGGGGCTGGCCGGACAGCTGCAATGGCAGGTGCTCGTGACAGGTGAGACGGCACATTCGTTTGTGCTTCCGGATGCATCTTTTTACCCAGAATATTTCTCTTTTCCGCTTCTCTGTATGAGCAAAAATAATGCGAAAATCAGCAAAAAGCCTGTCGTATGGCTTCCAATCATCGCTGCCGTCATTTCCTCGGGTTATGCGCTGGGGCTGGCACTTCTTTTCGGCGCACCGCAGGCTTACCCGGGCTATGAGCTGCTGCGGGCGTGGAGCTTCGGCGGCATCTCCCGCTTTGATGCCGCGTTCCTGCTCCTCTGGCTGGCGGCGGCGATCTTCCGCTTCGGCTTTATCGTCCGTGCCGTCCGGCTGCTCTGTGAGCGCCTTGCCGAAGGGCCTGTCAATGCGGAGGCTGCACGATGACCCGCCGGGGCTGGCTGCGGCTGATGGCCGCAGGCGTCCTCGTTGTCTGGCTCTGCCTTTTTTTGCACTGGGACAACACCGAAAAAAGCATGATACGCGCCCTTCTTGTCGAGACCAGCGGCGACAGCTGGACGGTGGGTCTGCTGTACCAGTTCCCGGAAGCCTCCGCCGATTCCTCCGAGGCCAAAGCCGCTATCCGTCTCTGTATTGGCCGAGGCCCCGAGCTTTCTTCTGCCATTTCTGCCGCCGAGGAAGCCCTACCCCAGCGGGCGGACTGGCGGCTCTGTGAGTATCTTCTGGCCGGGCAGGATTCGGTACGGCGAACGCTGTCTGCCTGTGAAGAACTGTTTCTCCATCGACCCTACGGGCGGCTGGCGTCCCGGGTGTTCGGGGGAAGTTTTTCAGTAGAGACACTGAAAGAGCGGGCCGATGAATCAGACGTCCTGCCTGAAAATCTCCTGCAATGCGTCAAAAACGCTGCCCCGGCCGCGCCCCGGCTCTATCAGCAGAGCAGCGGCTTCATCCTGCCTGTCGTGGAGTTGGAAGACGAGGCTGCACATTATAGGCCCGAAGCCCTCATCATCACCCCGGAACAGATCGGCCGGCTGACCGAGTCTCAGACGGAAATGGCGCTCTTATTGCAGGGCAAAAGCTGGACGGATACAGGGGATCATCGCTTTGCGCTGGAAGCCGGGCCGCTCCGCCTGCGCCGGGCCTTTTGCGGCGTGGAGTGGGAAGGGGAGAGCTTCCTTCTCCGGGTGAACGCGCTCTCACGCAATAATGCCCTGCCTGCCGACGCCGAAGCAGAACTGGAAGCTCTCTGTGCGGACACCGTCCGCCGCTGCTGGACGCTGGGGCTGGACATCTCCGGACTCGGTGCGCATCAGGCACTGCGTGACGGTCACTTTGCGCTCACAACAAAAAACGTCTGCCCTGAAATTCGGGCAGACGTGAAGCTCATGAAATTTTAAGAAGCCGTTTCGAAGATCACGGTGATGGTGGTACCCTCGTCCACAACGCTGTCCAGCTTGATGCGGGCGTTGTGGATGCGGGCGATGTGTTTGACGATGGCCAGACCCAGACCGGTGCCGCCGGTGGCTTTGCTGCGGCTCTTGTCCACCCGGTAGAAGCGCTCGAACACGCTGGTCTGCGCCTCTTTCGGGATACCGATGCCGTTGTCCTTCACGGTCAGGGTGCAGTGACCGTCCCGGGTACAGGCCGTGATGATCTGGACTTTTCCACCGGGGCGGTTGTAGCGGATGGCGTTGTCGCAGAGGTTCTGGCACAGCTCATCCAGCAGGCTGCGGCTGCCTGTCACAGGGGCGCTTTCGCCGAGGTAGGTCAGGGAGATATAGGAGTGCCGGGCGTTGACCTTCTGGCGCTCCACGCACTCTCGGGCCACATCCAGCAGATCGACCGTTTCCATTGCAGGCGCAGCACCCGTCTCGCTCACATTGTCGAGGTGGGAGAGCTGCAGAATATCGTTGACCAGCTGTATCATCCGGCTGGCCTCTACATGGATCTTGCGGGCAAAATCCGGCGTATCCGCGGGTTTTGCAATGCCGGTCTCGATGAGCTCCGCATAACCGGAGATGCTGGTCAGAGGCGTTTTCAGCTCGTGGCTGACATTGGCCGTGAACTCCTGCCGCATTTTTTCGTTATTTTCCCGCAGCATCCGGTCGGAGTGGATGTTCTCGGCAAAGGGGATAAGCTCCTTGTAGGGGACATTCTCCTGGATGTGGTCGAGGTCATCGGTCATCTTGAGCACAGGCTGGACAAGGCTCTTGGTCAGCAGTCCGGCAATGATAGCGGCTGCGCCCATCATCAGGAAACAGCTCAGCACGATGGCAGGCAGAGCGGCGTCATAAATCGACCAGATCGTCTCAGAATCCTGCGCCACCCGGAGGATGTCTCCGTTCGTCAGCAGCATGGCGTAATAATAAGTCTCATAGCCCAGCGTCTGGGAGTCGCGGCAGTCGCGGCCCACACCGCTCTTCATGGCCTGCTGTATCTCGGGGCGGCTCAGATGGTTCTCCATCGGCTGGTTGGTGGCCGATTCAAAGAGCACACTGCCGTCCGAGGCGATGAGAGTGATGCGCAGCGAGCCGTCCACATAAGTTTCCAGCTGGCTGGGGTCGTCCACCTGCGCACAGCCGACGGCCACAAGGTCAGTTTCCCTCTTGAGGGCTGTCCAGGCCTGCTCCCGGAACGCCTTGTGGAACACAAAGATGCAGAGCGCAGCGGTACACGCCAGCCCCGCAAAGCCCATCAGAAACAGCAGATAGCTTATTTTTTCTTCCATGCTGCGTGATTTCATTGCTCGAGCTCCTCCTCGCTGTCCGTCAGCTTGTAGCCCACTTTCCGCACCGTGCAGATGTACTTTCCGGCGTCGCCCAGCTTTTTGCGCAGGGTGCGGATGTGCATATCCACGGTCCGGCTCTCCACCGAGATGTCAGTACCCCACACCACCTGCAAAATGGTCTCGCGGGTGACGACAAGGTTGGTGTTTTCCAGCAGCAGGCGGAGCAGGCTGTATTCTTTGTAGGTCAGCTCCACCGGTGCGCCGCTGACGGTGACGCTGTGGCGGGCATTGTCCAGCAGGATCTCCCGGAAGCTGTAGACGTTGGGCCGCGCCTCGGGCTCTGCCCGGCGGAGGGCTGCCCGCACCCGGCTCAGGAACTCCATGATGCCGAAAGGTTTGGTGATGTAGTCGTCTGCGCCGCAGTCGAGGCCGCGCACGGTGTCCAGCTCGCTGGACTTGGCCGTTATCATGATGATGGGCAGACGCCGCAGGGAAGGGGCGGCGCGGAGCTTTTTCAGGATGGAGAAGCCGTCCTCACCGGGGAGCATCACGTCCAGAATGACCAGTTCCGGCGGCGTGGTGTGGACGGCCTGCCAGAAGGGTTCTGAGGACTCGAAGCCCACGGCCTCGTAGCCGTTGGACTGCAATGCATACTGCTCTAATTCACGGATGGCTGAATCGTCTTCTACGATATAGATCATGCCTGTTTGTCCTCCATTTCGGTGACGTTTTCGTCGGGGAAGAGATAGCGCTCACGGTAGCGGTTCAGGCGGCGCTGGAACTGCTCGCTCTCCTTGGTGGAGGCGTGGCCGCTGCGCAGGTCGTTGAGGTAGGCGTGGGTGTCGAAGCTGTCCTGTGCCACCTCGATCTGGGCAACTGCCACGTTGCTGCAGTGGTCGCAGACGCGCTCGTAGTTGGTCAGCAGGTCTTCCAGCACGAAGCCATACTCGATGGAGCAGCTGCCGGCCTGCAGGCGGGCGACGTGCCGTGCCTTGATGGCACGCACCAGCTCGTCCACGACGGTCTCCAGAGGTTCGACCTTGCTTGCCAGATGCAGGTCATCCTTGCGGAAGGCGTCGGTGGTGCGGTTCAGCACGTCCTGCACGGCGTCCTCAAGCACCTGCAGCTCTTCGCGGGCGTCGGTGGAGAAGTTGATCTCCTTGGTGTGCATCTCCTGTGCGGATTCCAGAAGGTTCACGGAATGGTCGCTGATGCGCTCGAAATCGCTGATGGTGTGGAGCAGAGTATTCACGCTCTGGCTGTCCGCATGGTTCAGCTCACGGCTGGACAGCTTGACCAGATAGGTGCCGAGAGCATCTTCGTACTGGTCAACCTTGCTCTCCTCATCCCGGACTTTCTGGGCCAGCGTATCATCCCAGGTGTGGGTCAGGCTCATGGCCTGCATGACGCCCACACGGGCCAGCTCGGCCATGTCAGCAGTAGCAGAGTGGGCGCGGGCCACGGCCACAGCCGGGGTGTTCAGCAGACGCTCATCCAGCAGAGCAAAGCTCTCTTTTTCGGCGTCGTCGGGGATGGTGAGGATGGCCAGCTTTTCCAGACCATTTGCGAAGGGGAGAAGGATGATGGTGGCCGCGATGTTGAAGGCGGAGTGGACCACAGCAATGCCCCAGGCGGCGATGGTCTCGTTCACAAAATCAAAGTGGACCACGGCGTTCAGACCGTAGAAACCGCCCAGAAAGACCGTGACACCGATGATGTTGAAGTAGAGGTGGACCATGGCAGCACGGCGGGCATTCTTATTTGCGCCCACAGAAGAAATCAGCGCGGTGACACAGGTGCCGATATTCTGACCCATGATGATGGGGATAGCGCTGCCGTAGGTGATGACGCCGGTAGCGCTCAGCGCCTGCAGGATGCCGACGCTGGCGCTGGAACTCTGGATGATGCCGGTGACCAGTGCGCCCACCAGAACGCCGAGGATGGGATTGGAGAAGCGGACGAAGAGGTTGGTGAACCATGCCTCACCCTGCAGGGGCTCGACGGCATTGGACATGGCAGTCATGCCGGTCATCAGGATGGCAAAGCCGATGAGGATGGTGCCGATGCCCTTTTTCTTCTCATTCCTGCCCATATAGAGCAGGATGCCGATGAAGGCGAGCATGGGGCTGAAGGAGGTGGGCTTGAGCATCTGGATCCAGATGCTGTCACCCTGCAGGCCGGAAAGGCTCAGCAGCCAGCTGGTGACAGTGGTACCCACATTGCTGCCCATAATGATGCCGATGGCCTGATGCAGCTCCATGATGCCGCTGTTGACGAAGCCGACCACCATGACGGTGGTAGCACTGGAGCTCTGGATGATGGCAGTCACGCACAGACCGAGGAAGAAGCCCTTGAGGGGGTTATCCGTCAGCTTGCTCAGGATCTTCTGCAGATGGCCGCCGGCCTGTTTCTCAAGGGCTTTGCCCATGATGTCCATGCCGAACAGGAACAGGGCCAGACCGCCCAGCAGAGAAAAGACATTGAATAGAGTCATGTTTTACTCCTCGCTTGTTGAAGCTTGCGTTTGTACATCGACAGCGGCCGTAGAGGACCCGTGCAGGAGCATGTCTCAACTTTTTACACGACCTGCACTGGATTTCACCGGTCCTATCCCTGATTATGAGTATACGAGTGGAATGTAAAATCGGAAACCGGCGAAATGTAAAACTCATGTAAAGTGAACTCTATCCCTGTCTCCTATTATATGGTTTTGGCCCCCGGATGCAAGCGCTGGCGCAAAACCAGAAAAGATTCCTGAAAGAATTGTTGTTTTTGCCGCCCGTCTCGATTATAATAAGGAAGGATAAGCTGTGCTGCCTTTTGGTATGGCGGAGCACAGAGGATGCAGGAGGAAAAACGAATGGGGAATTTCGCTGTTTCGCTCAAGCGGCTGGTCGAGAAGGTCAGCCTCGAGGTCATCTATACGCCCTGCGATCTGGACAAGATCAGCGTCGAGATCGCAGAGGTCAACCGTCCCGGCCTGTTTCTGGCCGGTTACTACGATTATTTCGATAAGCTGCGCTTACAGATCATGGGCCTTGCGGAGATGAACTTTCTGGCCGGTCTTACGCCGGAAAAGCGCCGTGAGCGCCTTGACCGGCTGTTCCGCCAGCGGCCTCCGGCCGTCATCCTCTGCCGCAACGAGGAGCTGGAACCCTTCCCGGAGATGCAGGAGCTTGCAAAGCAGCACGGGGTAGCCCTGCTGCGCTCCAACGAGACGACCTGCACCATGATGGGCAGCCTCATCAGCGTGCTGAACCTTGAACTGGCTCCCCGCATCACCCGCCACGGCGTGCTGGTGGAAGTTTACGGTGAAGGCATCCTGATTCTCGGCGACAGCGGCATCGGCAAGAGCGAGCTGGCCATCGAGCTGGTCAAGCGCGGCCACCGCCTCGTCGCCGACGATGCCGTGGAGCTGCGCAAGGTCTCCAACCGTCAGATCATGGGGACTGCGCCGGAAAACATCCGCCACTTCATTGAGCTGCGGGGCATCGGCATCGTCAACGTGGCCCGCGTGTTCGGCGTGGGCGCGGTCAAGGTGAGTGAAAGCCTCGACCTCGTCGTCCAGCTGGAAGCATGGGACCCCACCAAAAATTATCAGCGCACCGGCTTGGAAAGCGAGTATTATGACATTCTGGGCGTCAACATCCCCAGCACCATCATCCCCGTTTCGCCCGGACGCAACCTCGCAGTCGTGCTGGAAACGGCGGCTATCAATAACCGCCAGAAGAAGATGGGCTATAACGCCGCCAAGGAGCTGCTCATCCGTCTGGGCCTGAACGACACGATGGACTGATTTTCTACCGATAGAGGGAGAACGAATGGAACGATTGAAACAGGCTTTGTCCGCTGCGGGCATTGCATACAAAGAAAATGAGCCGCTCAGCGCGCACTGCACTTTCCGCATCGGCGGCCCGGCAGATGTCTTTATCCTGCCGGAAAATGAGGCGCAGCTCTGCGCCGCCATCAAGCTGGCGAAGGAAGCGAATGTCAAATATTATCTGCTGGGCAACGGCAGCAACATCCTGTTTGAGGATGCGGGCTACCGGGGAGCTGTCATCAATGTATCGGCCATGAAGAGCGCGATCGGTATTCTCGAAAACATCTGTTTCCCGGGCAAAGACCCGGCCCTGACTTACGATGCTGTCGTTGTCGGTGCGGACAAGATGCTCTCGTCGCTCTGCATGACGGCGCTGGAAAACAGCCTCACCGGTCTTGAGTTTGCCTACGGCATCCCGGGTACGGTGGGCGGTGCTGTCTACATGAACGCCGGAGCTTACGGCGGCGAGATGAAGGGCGTGCTGGTCTCCGTGCGGTATCTGACCGCAGAAGGGGAGAGCGTTGAGGTACCGGCAGAACAGCTCGACCTCAGCTACCGCCACAGCATTTTCGAAGAAAACGGCGGCTGCATCCTCTCGGCAAAGTTCCACCTCGCAAGAGGCAATGCCGCCGACATCCGCGCCAGGATGGACGACCTGATGGCCCGCCGCAAAGACAAACAGCCTCTCGACAAGCCCAGCGCCGGCAGCACCTTCAAGCGGCCGGTGGGCGCATTTGCGGCGGCCCTCATCGACCAGTGCGGTCTGCGGGGCTACCGCCATGGCGGCGCAGCCGTCAGTGACAAGCACTGCGGCTTTGTGGTCAATCTGGGTGGAGCGACCTGTGCAGATGTGCTGGCTCTGTGCGATGAGGTGCGTGCCATCGTGAAAGAAAAGACCGGCTATGACCTCGAAAAAGAAATTCGTGTGGTGAAAGCATAAAAGAAAGAGGCGTGCAAAATGAATCTTCTCATCGTCAGCGGCCTTTCCGGTGCAGGCAAATCTGTCGCCATGAATGCGCTGGAAGACATCGGCTTTTTCTGCATTGATAACATCCCGGCGGCACTGCTGCCCAGCATCACGGCGTTTTCGAAAGCGGGTGACAACCAGCTCAAGCGGGTGGCTCTCTGTATGGACATCCGCGGCTGCCGCACGCCGGAAGAAATCGAAGTGGCTCTTTCTCAGCTGGACGCGCAGGGGATAGAATATGAGATCTTGTTCCTTGATGCCCCGGACGAGGTGCTGATGCGCCGCTACAGTGAGACGCGCCGCCGCCATCCGATGAGCATTTCCGACGGCCTTTCCACCCGGGAAGCCTTCCGCAGGGAGCGCGGGATCCTGCAGCCCCTCAAAGACCGGGCGGATTATACCATCAATACCGGCCTGCTCTCGACTTCTCAGAACAAAGAGCGCATCTGCGACCTGTTCAACCAGAACGGCGGCGCGAAGAGCGCCATGCGGCTGACGGTCATGTCCTTCGGCTTCAAGTTCGGCATCCCGCCGGAGGCGGACCTTGTTTTGGATGTCCGCTGTCTGCCCAACCCTTTTTATGTCCCGGAACTGAAGCATAAAACGGGTCTTGATGAAGAGGTCGTCGATTTTGTTATGAGCCACCCGGAGGCGCAGGAGCTTTTGAAGCGCTATGAATCGTTTCTGGAATATGCTCTTCCGCTCTACGTCAAGGAAGGCAAAAGCCAGCTCACCATCGCAGTGGGCTGCACCGGCGGCAAGCATCGCTCCATCACATTTGCACGGAAGATCGCGGAATACTGCGAAAAGCTTGGCTACAAGCCCGGCATCCAGCACCGCGATTCTGTCCGTTGAAAGGGTAAACGTATCATGAGTTTTGCATCCCAGGCAAGGGAGGAGATCGCCCGGCGCAGTCTGCAGAAGGACTGCTGCGTCCGCGCTGCCGCCTATGGAATTGCCTGCTTCGCCAAGTACTTCGACGCCAGCGGGCTGGTGCTGCAGACGGAACAGGAGCTGACGACGCAGGTGGCTTCCCAGCTGTTTGCGCGCTGCGGCGTACAGGGCGACATCATCGAGAAGCAGCGTCCCAGCGGGGTGGTCTATGAGTTCAGCATCCGCGCACCGGAGCAGGTGGCGCGGATGCACGAGCTTTTCGGCACCACCGGCACCGAGACGAGCCTGCAGATAGACCCCGGACTGATTCGCTGCCAGACCTGCGTCAGCGCGTACATCGGGGCAGCTTTTTTGTGCAGCGGCACGGTCACTGACCCGCAAAAGGAGTATAACATCGAGTTTCTCACCAGCCGCACGAACCTTGCGCGCGACTTCGAAGCCCTGCTGGCGGAGCACGAGTTTGCGCCCCACCGCACCCGCCGCAACGGCGTGAACCTTGTTTACGTCAAGAGCTGCGACAACGTGGAGCGCATTCTTTCCTTTATGGGAGCGGCGGAGGCATCGGCCCAGCTCAGCGCCCAGAAGGCTGTCAAGCAGATGCGCAACCAGATCAACCGCCACACAAACTGCGATACCGCAAACCTGGGCAAGACGGCCCGTGCCAACGCCCAGACGCTCAAAGCCATCCGCTTTCTGGAAGAGCAGGGGGCGCTGAAAACGCTGCCCGAGGCGCTGCAGCAGGCAGCAGCCCGGCGGCTGGAATATCCTGATTTATCGCTGACGGCGCTCTGCGGATGCTTTGACCCGCCCATGAGCAAATCGGGCCTTTCTCACCGGATGAAAAAGCTGGAAGCGCTGGCCGACGCCCTGCGTCAGCGGCTCGAAGAACACACTGAAACAGAGGAGGCAGGAGCATGAGCGATGTGACCGAAGGGAACCGTCAGGGGAGAGACTTCGTTCATCTCCACATCCATACCGAATACAGCCTGCTGGACGGTGCCTGCCGTATCGACCAGCTTATGGACCGCGTCAAGGAGTGCGGCCAGAATGCCATCGCCATCACGGACCACGGTGTCATGTACGGCTGTGTCCAGTTCTATAAGGCCGCAAAAAAGGCAGGCATCAAGCCCATCATAGGCTGTGAGGTCTATGTGGCCACCCGCACCCGCTTCGATAAAGTCAACAAAATCGACGGCAACAACCATCTTATCCTGCTCTGCAAGAATGAGACAGGCTATAAGAACCTCATCAAGATGGTGTCCGCTGCCTTCGTGGAGGGCTTTTATTCCAAGCCTCGTGTAGACAAGCGGCTCCTCGAGCAGTATCATGAGGGGCTTATCTGCCTGTCTGCCTGCCTCGCAGGCGAGATCCCGCAAGCCATTCTGGCGGGAGACTACGAGAGGGCAAAGTCCACGGCCCTGTGGTATCAGGAACTGTTCGGCAAGGGCAATTACTACATCGAACTGCAGGACCACGGCCTCGAAGAGGATACGATCGTCCTGCCCCAGCTCATCAAACTGGCGCGGGAGACCGGCATCCCGATGGCGGCCACCAACGACTCCCACTATCTGCGGAAGGATGACGCCAAGATGCAGAGCATCCTGCTCTGCATCCAGACCGGCAAGACCATTCAGGACGCTGACCGGATGGAGTTTCAGACCGACGAATTCTACGTCAAAACGACGGATGAAATGTATGAGTTGTTCGCAATGGTGCCGGAAGCCTGCGCCAACACCCAGAAAATCGCGGACCAGTGCAATTTTGACTTCGACTTTGGACACACCAAAATTCCATATTACAAAGCCCCGAACGGGATGGACAATCAGGAGTTCTTCGAGAAGCTCTGCTGGGACGGCCTCGAGCGCCGCTACGGCTCGGACGTCCCACAGTCCAATAAGGACCGCCTGACCTATGAGATCGGCGTGGTCAAGTCGATGGGCTATACCAACTACTATCTCATTGTCTGGGATTATATCAACTACGCCAAGAGTCAGGGCATTCCGGTAGGCCCGGGCCGTGGCTCGGGCGCGGGCAGCATCGCGGCTTACTGTGTAGGCATCACCGACATCGACCCCATCCGCTACAACCTCATCTTCGAGCGATTCCTGAACCCCGAGCGCGTCAGTATGCCCGATTTTGACGTCGATTTCTGCTACGAGCGCCGTCAGGAGGTCATCGACTACGTCAACCGGAAGTACGGCGCAGACCATGTAGCCCAGATCGTCACCTTCGGTACCATGGCCGCCCGCAACGCCATCCGCGATGTGGGCCGCGTGATGGGTATGCCCTACCAGAGCGTGGATGTGGTGGCAAAGCAGGTGCCGATGGAGCTGAAAATGACGCTGAAACGCGCCTTGGAGGTCTCACCGGAGCTCAAGCGGATGTACGACAGCGACCCGCAGGTCACAGAACTTATCGACACTGCGCTGAAGGTTGAAGGTATGCCCCGTCACGCCTCCACCCATGCGGCCGGCGTCGTCATTACCCCGGAACCGACAGACTATTATCTGCCCCTGGCCACCAACGACGGCCTGCCTGTCACCCAGTTCAATATGACCGAGATCGAAGAGCTGGGTCTGCTGAAAATGGACTTCCTCGGCCTGCGCACCCTGACGGTCATCCGGGACGCGGAGGCTGCCGTCCAGAAAAAAGACCCGTCCTTCTCCATCCGGAAGCTGGATTATGACGATGCTTCGACTTATAAGATGCTGGGTCAGGGTGAAACAGAGGGCGTGTTCCAGCTCGAATCCTCGGGTATGAAACAGGTCCTCGTGGGTCTGCAGCCGCAGAACCTTGAAGATGTCATCGCTCTTATCAGTCTTTACCGCCCCGGCCCGATGGACTCCATCCCGACCTACCTGCGCAACCGCCACGAGCCGGATAAGATCAGCTATAAGACCCCTCAGCTGGCCCATATCCTCGACGTCACCAACGGCTGTATCGTCTACCAGGAACAGGTCATGCAGATATTCCGTGAGTTGGCCGGTTTCTCGTTCGGACAGGCAGATAACGTCCGCCGTGCCATGAGTAAAAAGAAGCACGCGGTGATGGAGGCAGAACGCGAGCATTTTGTCCATGGCTGCACCGAGCCGGGCCACGAATGCCCGGGCTGTGTCGCCAATGGCATCTCCGAGGAAGTCGCCAACGAGATCTACGATGAAATGTCGAGTTTTGCGTCCTACGCCTTCAACAAAAGCCATGCTGCCTGCTACGCTTACGTCGCATTCCAGACGGCTTATCTCAAGTGTCATTACCCCAGCGAGTTTATGGCCGCATTGCTCACCAGTGTGCTTGACAATACCGACAAAGTCATCGAGTATTCGGGCGAGTGCGCCCGCCTGGGCCTCAAGGTGCTTCCGCCGGACGTCAATATCTCGAACGGCGGCTTCACAGCGGACAACGGCAAGATCCGTTTCGGCCTGAATGCGGTCAAGAATGTGGGCCGCAACCTCATCGAGCGAGTCGTGGAAGAGAGACAAGAGGAGCCTTATTCGAGCCTCTATGACTTCTGTAAGCGGATGCACGGCACTGAACTGAACCGCCGGGCCGTGGAATGCCTGATCAAGGCGGGTGCCTTCGACAGTATGGGCGTCAACCGCCACAGCCTTGTGGAAGCCGTGGACGGCATCATCAAGAGCGTGGAGAGCGACTCCCGCCGCAATCTCGAGGGACAGCTGGACCTGTTCTCGGTGATGAGCGGAGAATCTCAGACCGCCGACACCGACAGCTATGAGATAAAGCCCTTCCCGGAGTACAGCCACACCGAACTGCTCCAGCAGGAGAAAGAGGTCAGCGGCCTCTATCTGTCCGGCCACCCGCTGGACGCCTATCGGGAACAGTCGGCACGCTTTGCGTCCAACAGCATCAAGGAGCTCACCGGCGAGGACGCTCACAAGCTAGACGGCAATCATGTCCGTATCGTGTGTACCGTCGTCAAAAACCGGATGATGACCACCAAGTCCAACACGATGATGGCCTTCACCAGCGTGGAGGACCTGACCGGTACGATGGAGGTCATCGTCTTTCCACGGGTACTGGATACCTTCCGCGATGCGCTCAAGGAGAATGCCGTCGTGGTCATCGAGGGACGCCTCTCCGTGCGTGAAGATGAGCCTTCCAAGCTGATGGCTGAGAGCATCTCGCCCATCGAGGGCTACGACCCCAAACGCCCGCAGGCCAACCGCCCCGACCTCATGCGGGATGCCGCCCAGCGGCTCTATGTCCGCCTGCCGTCCCGCAGCTGCCCCGAGTATGCAAAGGTCATCAATCTCCTTGAGATATTCGACGGCGATATGCCTGTCATTTTCTATCTCGAGGATGTCAAGCAGAAGCTCGCCGTACCCCGGAGACTCTATGCTTCGGGCCATCCACTGCTGCTCCAGGAGCTGAAACGTCTGCTTGGTGAACGCAATGTCGCAACAAAATGACATTTCTGTGCATCAATCATTATGTCTACGCTGTTTTCAAATGATTAACTTTGTGATATACTTGTCTAAGGCAAGCCATAGCAAATATGTTGCATCGAGTCGGCCCGCATCTGTGGAAGAAGGGGATGCGCGCGCCCCGAGTGGTATGTGAAGAAACAAATTGGAGGGAATCTCTCTATGGAAAAGCAAATCAAGACGATCGGTGTTCTCACCAGCGGCGGCGACGCCCCCGGCATGAACGCAGCTGTCCGTGCCGTGGTCCGTACCGGCCTGCACAAGGGCTTCCGCATGATCGGCATCCAGCGCGGCTATAACGGTCTGCTGAACGGCGAGTGCTTCGAAATGAACCTGCGCAGTGTCTCGAACATCATCTCTGCCGGCGGCACCATCCTCTACACCGCACGCTGCCTTGAGTTCAAGACCAAAGAGGGTCAGGATAAAGGCGCAGCCAAGTGCCGTGAGCTTGGCATCGACGCGCTGGTGGTCATCGGCGGCGACGGTTCTTACCGCGGCGCCCGTGAGCTGGCACACCGCGGCATCCCGATGATCGGCCTGCCCGGCACCATCGACAACGATATTGCCTGCACCGACTACACCATCGGTTACGATACCGCTATGAACACTGCTCTGGAGATGATCGACAAGCTGCGCGACACCACCCAGAGCCATGACCGCTGTAGCGTCGTCGAGGTCATGGGCCGCAACGCTGGTTACATTGCCCTGAACGTCGCCATCGCCTCCGGCGCTATGGCCGTGCTGCTGCCCGAGAAGGAATTCGATATGCAGCGCGACATCCTCGATAAGATCGTCGAGACCCAGCGCACCGGCAAGCGCCACTTCATCGTCATCGTGGCCGAGGGCATCGGCCACTCTCAGGAGATCGCCAACGAGATCCAGGCCCGCACCGGCATCGACACCCGTGCCACCATTCTGGGCCATGTCCAGCGCGGCGGCTCTCCCACGCTGCGTGACCGTGTGAACGCTTCTGCTATGGGCTACCACGCCGTCTGCCTGCTCGAACAGGGCAAGTATAACCGCATCGTCGGCATGAAGGGTGAGGAGCTGGTGGATTACCCTGTAGATGAGGCTCTCGAGATGACCAAGAGCATCGACCCGGTCCTCGTGGACGTGTGCAATACGATCTCGATTTGAGTTTTTGAACATAGCGCAGAGCTGTATTTCTCAGAAAAAGGGGGAAGGCAGCTCTGCTTTTTTTGTTTACGAAAAACACCGTTTTGTGGTATACTATCGCAAGAGAATCAAGACGCGGCGCTCTGTCCCGCGTCAGGCAGGAGAGTGGAACTGTGGAACTGGAACAAGCCAAGAAGCGCGTAGGGGAACTGCGCGCTGTGATCGAGAAGAATAACCGCCTTTATTACGACCAGGACGCCCCCGAACTCGAGGACTTTGAATACGACGCCCTGACGCGGGAATTGAAGGAGCTGGAGGCGCAGTACCCGGAGCTGGTCACTCCGGCTTCGCCCACCCAGCATGTCGGCGGCACCCCCAGCGGACGCTTCGCAAAAGTGACACATGCCGTCAAGATGGAAAGCTTGCTGGATGCATTTTCCTACGATGAACTGCGTGATTTCGACCGCAGAGTGCGTGACGCGGGTATCGAGCCGGAGTATGTCGTCGAAATCAAGATCGACGGTCTTTCTTGCAGCCTTGAGTACGAGAACGGTGAACTGGTCCGTGCTTCTACCCGCGGCGACGGTGTCGTGGGCGAGGACGTCACCGCCAATGTCCGGGCTATCAAAAAGATACCGAAGAAGCTGAAGAATGCCCCTGAGTTTCTCGAGGTGCGCGGCGAGGTTTATATGCCCCATGAGGCGTTCCAGCACCTCTGCGCCGAGCAGGAGCTGCAGGGCGCGGCACCCTTCAAGAACCCCCGCAATGCCGCTGCCGGTTCGCTGCGCCAGAAGGACGCCAAGATCACCGGGAGCCGCGGCCTTTCGATTTTTGTTTTCAACGTCCAGCAGGTGCGTGGCAAGGAGCTGACTACCCACGCGGAAAGCCTCGATTACCTCAAAAGTCTCGGCCTGCCGGTCTCTCCCCGCTACCACATCGTCCACGACATTGAGGACGCGATCAAGGAAATCGAGCAGATCGGCCAGAACCGCTCAAAGCTCGATTTCGACATGGATGGTGCGGTCATCAAGATCAATGACTTTGCCCAGCGCGATCGGATGGGCTCTACCAACAAGTTCCCCCGCTGGGCCATCGCGTTCAAGTATCCGCCCGAAGTCAAGGAGACGACCTTGCGCAGCATCGAGGTCGCTGTGGGCCGCACCGGTGTGCTGACCCCGACGGCCTGCTTCGACCCGGTCTTCCTCGCCGGTACGACGGTGGCCCGCGCGACCCTCCACAACGAGGATTTCATCCGCCAGTTCGGCCTCTGCATCGGCGATACCATTCAGGTGCGGAAGGCCGGCGACATCATCCCGGAGGTCATCGGCGTCGTCCATCACCCGGAGAACGCGGAGCCTTACCGGATGCCGACAGTCTGTCCGTCCTGCGGCGCACCGGTCGTCCATCTCGAAGACGAAGCTGCCCTGCGCTGTGTCAACCCGGAATGTCCGGCCCAGTCTCTGCGCAACATCATCCATTTTGCCTCCCGCGACGCGATGGACATCGACGGCTTGGGAACTGCCGTAGCGACACAGCTGGTGGAAAAAGGCCTCGTCCACTCGGCGGCGGACCTTTATGATTTGACGCTCGAGCAGCTGCTGACACTGGAAAAGTTCAAGGAGAAGAGCGCAGCGAATCTCCTCCACGCCATCGAAAATTCCAAGCAGAACAACCTCGACAAGCTGCTGTTCGGCTTCGGCATCCGCAACATCGGCGACAAGGCCGCTGCATTGCTGGCTGAGCACTTCGGCACACTGGAAGCCATCCGGGAGGCAGATATTGAAAAAATCAGCGAGATCGACGGTTTCGGAGGCGTGATGGGCCAGAGCGTGGTAGAGTTCTTCGCAAAAGACGGCACCACAGACCTTATCCATCGTCTGGCCGACGCCGGGGTGAACATGACCTGGAAGGGTGAGCCGAAGGGTGACAAGCTGGCGGGAATGACGCTGGTCGTCACCGGCACCCTCGAGACGCTCTCCCGCAATGAGGCGGAGGCTCTCATCGTCAAAAACGGCGGCAAAGCCAGCGGCTCAGTCTCCAAAAAGACGGCTTACGTTGTGGCTGGCACAGCAGCAGGCTCCAAGCTGACCAAGGCACAGGCCCTCGGCGTACCTGTGCTGACGGAGGAAGAATTCCTTGCCATGCTGCGGGATGAACCGGAAGCTTAAATAGAATAGACTCAAAAGGCTCATGCAGTGGGTGTCCCCGCTGTGTGGGCCTTTTTTGCGTTCTAAAAACTCTGCCGCCGCATACAGTAGGAGCAAGAAGCCAAAATGACGAGACCGAAGGAGAAACAAGATGGACGAGTATTACCGCGCTGTTCGGGCTCTGCCTGCATGGCTGGCGCGGCCTTTGAGCGCCCTGCCGCCGGACACTACAGAACAGGTACATGAGATACGCCTCCGGGTCGGCTGCGGAGTACAGCTGACCATCGGCGGAAAGCCCTGCTGCCCGGCGGAGCTGCCTGCTTTGCAGACGCTCCGGCTGACGCCCTTGCAGATGGAAGAGATATTCGTTACCCTTTGCGGCGGGTCGGTACACAGCCACGAGACAGAAATTGCGGCGGGCTATGTCACGCTCAGCTGCGGATGCCGCGCCGGGCTGGCCGGACAGTTTTACTGCGCACCGGGGCAGAGCGCCGTCTTGCAGGAGCTGCGCTCGGTAAATATCCGCGTTGCCCGGAACCGGGAATTTCCTCTGCCACAGAAGCTCCGGGATATTCTGCAGCAGCGATTTATCGGGATGCTCCTGATGGGGGAACCCGACAGCGGCAAAACGACCCTTCTGCGAGGTGTCGCCCGGGAACTTGCAAAACAGAACAGGGCCGTGGCCGTCATCGACGAGCGAAGAGAGATATTCCCCTCGGAAGAAAGCGCGGCGCTTCCGCTCGACATCCTCAGCGGCATACCCAAGGGACAGGCGGTGCAGATGGCTCTGCGCACCCTCTCGCCGCAGGTCATCTTGTTGGACGAGCTGGGTGGGATGGACGAGCTTTACGCGCTGGAGCAGGGACTTTTCAGCGGGGTGGAATTTATCGCGACACTTCACGCCGCCAGCTGGGAAGAAGCTGCCCGCCGTCCGCAGGTGCAGTATCTGCAAAAGTGCGGTGCGCTCCATGTGGCAGTGCTTCTGAAAGGCCGCACTGCGCCGGGGCAGCTGAAAGAGGTGCGTGTTTCGTGAAAACGCTTCGAGTCGTCTGTGCGCTGTTCTGGCTGGGCTGCGGCTGGTGCGCAGGGGATGCGGCCTGCCAGAATACGCGGCGGCATCTGGCGGCGCTGGAAAAGACGCTCTTGCTCTTGCAGCGTGTCCGGCAGGAGATCAGCTATCGTCACACGGACCTCCCCCTGCTTTTCCGCAGACTGAAACAGGAGGGGCTTGTCACGGGCGAAAGCTTCCGGGCGCTTTGTCCGCCGCCCGGTCTGACGCGCCCGGAACGCGATTGTTTCGTCGAGTGCTTCTCGGGCCTTGGCCGCACGGAGACAGAGCAGGAGTGCCAGCGGCTGGCATTTTATCAGGAGCGGTTCACGCTGTTTTTGCAGCAGGCGCAGGAACACGCCCGCCCGCAGCTGGAATTGAGTCACAAGCTGGGATTTGCTGCCGGACTGGCGGCGGCCATCCTCTGCCTCTGATGAAAGATAGGGGGGAATGTGTATGGACATCGACCTGATTTTCAAGATCGCGGCCATCGGCATCATCGTGGCGGTGCTCAACCAGCTGCTTATCCGCTCAGGCCGGGAAGACCAGGCCATGATGACCACATTGGCGGGGCTGGTGGTGGTGCTGTCCATCCTGGTCAAGCAGATCAGTGTGCTTTTTGTCACCATCAAGTCCCTCTTTGCGCTATGAGCGCCCTCACGATGCTGGGGCTTGCGGTGATGGGAGCTGTGCTGTACACCCTGTTCCAGAAAAGTGCCCCGGCTTTCGGGCTGTTCGTCTCGATGGGAGCCGCTGTCCTCGTGCTGTGGAAAATCAGTGCAGCGGCGCAGACCGTGCTTTCCGGGCTGACAAAACTGGAACAGCGGGCAGGCGGCGACGCCTTTTCCTGTCTGCTGCGGTGTACAGGTGTCATCCTGCTGGCCGATTACGCCCACTCGCTCTGCGAGGAGGCGGGGGCTGAATCGCTGGCGTGGTGTACGGCACTGGCCGGACGGGTGCTGGTGCTTGCGGCAGCGTGGCCTCTGCTGGAAGAGATCGGCCAGAAGATAGGGAGCATCGCGGGATGAAAAGAGACAAGCTTTTCCGTTTGAGTCTGGCAATACTGTTCTTGTGGACGAGCCTTGCACTCGCGGCCCCGGCGGCGATGGCCGCTTCGAGCACAGCTCTGCCGGGCAGTTCTCTCTGGGAGCCCTATTTGCAGCAGAGCCGCATCGACCTCGAAAAGGCGGCATCCTCACCGTGGGAAACACTGAAAAGCTTTCTTCCCCAGTCCTTCGGCGCACTGGTGCGCCAGACGGCAAGTCGTTATACGTCAGTGCTCCTGTTCCTGACGCTGACAGCGGTTCTGGGGCTCCTCGCCGGGGAATGCACCGATGGGGCCTTGCTGGATCTGGTGGCGGCAGGCGGCTGCGGCGTCCTGCTCTGGGGAAGCCTGCTGGAAGAAGCCCAGAAGCTTTGTGAACAGGTGGAGAGCTGGCGCAGCTTTCTGTTGGGGTTCCTTCCCGTCTATGCCGGTGTCCTCACGATGGGAGGGGAAGGAGCAGCAGGCAGTGCGGCCAGCGGAGCGCTGCTGACGGCACTCTGCTTTTTGGCTCAGCTGGCAGCGGCCTTCGTTCAGCCGCTGCTCCACTGCTATCTGATGCTCAGCATGGCCTGCTGCGTCAGCTCTGAACCAGCCCTCGGCGTTTTCTGCAAGGGCGTCGGCAGTGCGCTCCGTCAGGCGCTGGGCTGGGCCGGAAAAATTCTGGTGGCTCTGCTGGGCCTGCAGAGGGCTGCGGCATTCCAGCTGGACCGCTTTTCACTCCGTACCGGCCAGCTTTTGGCGGGGAGCGTCCCCATTATCGGGCAGACTCTCAGCAGTGCATCGGAATCCATCCTCGCGGGGATACAGCTCCTTAAGAGCGGGCTGGGGCTGGCAGCTCTGTCGGTGCTGGGCGCGGAGTTCGTGCCGCTCTATCTGGGACTGATGATACAGCTGGCTCTTCTGATGGGATGCAGCCTGCTCTGCAGCCTCACTGGCATCTCCCGCTGCCGCGCATTATTCGACTGTTTTGCCGAGGCAGTGCGCTGTATGGCAGCGGTGGTGGCGCTTTTCTTCGGGCTGGCGGCGGCAGGGGTAACACTGCTGTTCATCGTAGGAGGTGGTTCATGATGCAGGCACTGGAACGGGCAGCGGCGGTCTTCTGTACGGCCTGTATCTGCGCCGAGCTGCTCTCCCGCTTTGTCGGGCAGGGCTGGGGGCAGAAGTGCATAAAAGCGGTGGCGGGGCTATATATTCTAGTAGTCTTTGCGGATGCTCTGCCCGGCGCAAAGGCGCAGTTTACCGCATTGGAACTGCCGCAGGTGCCGGCGGTCTCGGTAGGCAGTCTGGAGGATGCTGTTCTGGCACAGACGGCAGAAGAACTCTCCCGTACGCTCGAAGAACGCTGTCTCAGCGAGGCGGGCGTTTCGCTCAGGCTGAATATCAGTCTGCGCCGGACCGCTGAGGGCGTGGAAGCGGCTGAGGTGCAGATCGTCCCTCGGGACGCCGTCACTGCCTCGCAGAAGCGGGCAATAGAAGCGCTGCTGGAAGGACAGCTTCAACTGGGACCGGAATGCATCAAATGGAACCGCCCCGGCGGGGAGGATGTGCCATGAACAACGAGCTTTTTTCGCGGCTGAAGGGCCTCGCGCAGAAGGAAAACCGCGCCCGGCTGGCGGTTTTGCTGGGCGCGGCGGCCATGCTGCTCATCCTGCTGTCGGAGCTGTTCACCCCTTCAGGGAAGACCGCCGCAGCAAGCGCCGCCCCGGCGGATGACAACGTCTACCGTCAGCAGCTCGAGCAGCAGCTTTCCGACCTCATCGCGCAGGTAGAGGGCGCAGGAAAGACAACCGTGATGGTAACACTGGAAAGCGGAGAGGAGACCATCTATGCTCTGGACACGCTCTCGGGACAGACCCAGGAACAACAGACCCATGTGCTGCTGGACGACGGGACCGCGCTGGCACAAACGGTCTGCGCCCCCAGAGTGTGCGGGGTGGCCGTGGTGTGCGAGGGCGGGGGAGATGTCCGGGTCGCCGCCCGCATCACCGAGCTGGTGGGAGCGCTGCTGGATGTCCCGTCCAACCGCATCTGCGTAGAGCAGCGCCGGGAATGATTTTTTGCAGCGATGAAATATAAGTTATGCAAGGAGGAGACACAAATGAGAGCTATCACCAAGAACACACGCAGGGTCACAGCGCTGACCCTTGCGGCCGCGCTGGTCGTGGCGGTATACCTTAACTGGCAGTATGCCCGCACCGGCATCGGCGTGGATGAAGAGGCTGTCAACGTCTCGGCGGTGGCTGTGGAGGGTGAGCCTGTGGCGGCACCCGTTACCGACGGGCTGATGACGGAGGCTGAAGCGGTATCCAGTGCCAACAAGAATTATGGGGAGGCCCAGCTCGTCAGCGTGGCCAACGATGCAGGAGCGAAATTCTTTGAGGAAGCCCGTCTCAAGCGCCAGAAAGCTCACGATGAAGCGATGGACACGATCCAGAAGACCCTCAAGACCTCGGGCCTTTCCGCCGAGGAGAAAAAAGGTTATACCCAGCAGCTGACTTCCAACCTCGAAGACCTCAACGCGGAAAATGAGATAGAAACGCTGGTCAAGGCGAAAGGCTTTGCCGACTGCCTCTGCTTTTTACAGTCCGGCCGGGCTGACCTGACCGTGATGACCTCCGGCGACGCGCTGACGGCAGCACAGGTGGCCCAGATACGGGACATCGTGCTCAGTAAGAGCGAGGTGACTGCGCAGAATATTACTGTGGTGGAAGTGAAGTAAGGTGTTGTATAAAACCGGAGAAAATGGTATAATGACATCAAAGACAAAAAAGTATCGATATATAGAGAAATAATGTGCGAAACTACACCAACACTACACCAGTGAAATCAAAGCAAAACACCAAAGCTCTGATATGACAACCAGCGAAGAGACGCAGGAGAGATCTTGTGTCTCTTTTCTTTTTCCCTCGGCATAAGCAAGTTCATGACGCAGGAGTCCATTTCCATTGTTACCATTTGATAAATCAAGATGTCGCGAGAGCACACTTGAAATTTATCAAAATGGAGTCAAGGAAAAATGAAACACGAGAAACCGGAACTCTCCAGAAAGAATCCCTACTGTCTGCCGAAGTATCGATACCTGGAACTCAAGAACTTCTGTTTCCAATACACCGACTGGAAACGGGCACTGGCGAGGCTGGATGGCTGGCGAGCGCAGGAGGGAGATATGGGTGGCATCGTAAAGAGCAACGTACCCTCTGACCCGACTGCACGAGAAGGAATGCTGAGGGCGTATTATTCGCAGCACATTGAACTAATTGACCGCTGCATTGCCAAAATGGAACCGGCGCTCCAAACGTACATCCGGAAAGGTGTAACTGAAGGACTGTCTTACAGGAGTCTTCGTGCAAGGGGATGTCCGTGCGGCTCCCAGATGTACTACGACTTCTACCGCAAGTTCTTCTGGCTTTTGAGCATCGAACGCCAATGACGCGACATAAAAAATGATTACGAGTGGAGGGGCAAGCATGGCACACGTTGAACTTTCTGAGCGGAATCCCTACTATATCTCAAAGCATCGCTACTATGAGCTCAAGCACTTCTGTCTGCAATACCCAGAGTGGAAAGAGGCCCTGGTGCTGCTGGACGCTTGGAAGGCAAAGCCGGAAGGGCTGCAGACTGTCACGATGAGAGGAAGCCGCGTCTCGAATCCGACGGAACAGGTGGACATTGCGCGGGCCTTCTTTACGAAACGCATCGACCTCGTGAAGCGGTGCCTCGATGAGATAGAGCCGTCCATAGCACCCTTCGTTCTCAAAGGGGCTACAGAATGTGTACCTTATGATATTCTGCGCATTCAGGGCTGCCCCTGCTGCCGCGAAAGTTATTACGAGGAATACAGGAAGTTCTTCTGGGTATTGAGCATCGAACGCGGGTAACGCGAAAATTTCAGCCGCCTTTATGAAAGGTGGTAGATACTTATGTTTAGTCTGATTATCGCAATTCTGATCATTGTACTGCTGGTGAAGGCGATCGGCCTCATTGGCGCAAAAACGGAAGAGGTGAGACAGAGAACAAAGAGAAGACACTAAAGAGCGGGAGCTGCTGAGAGATCAGCAGCTCTTTCTTTTTTGCGCAGGCGCGAAAATTTCAGCCTCCTTTATGGAAAGAAATGTTAATAATAGGAGGTAACTACTATGTTTAAGTATATTATTAAGGGTTTCGAGGAAATGATGGATTCTATCGAGAAGGGATTTAACGAGACGATGAACGTCTCTTACCCGGAGGTGGAACGCAATGAACTTGAGCTTATTACTGAATACTACATGGGTGTACGATAAAACATTTGACCGGAGACGGAGTCTGAGGAAACTCGGACTCTTTCTTTTTTCTATCCTAGAATAGAACATACACGCGAATTTTTCAGGCTCCTTTATGGAAGAAGAGGTCTTCCGAAGAACGAAAGGAGATTTTTTACGATGAAACATTACAAGAGAGTAAAGGCTACTTACGACCGCGGTTATGTGAACGCGATGGACAAGATACGTGTGTTTATCGAGAGCAACCAGAAAGTTATGTACATTGGTACAGGCGAGTATGCGAATGCCTCGACAGCGCAGGCATCTTACACGAACGCGATAAACCTGATCCGGGCCAGTGGTCTGGTACGAGCCGCTTGCAACAGAGGAGAATTATTTCTGATTCGCAACGACATCTGAGCCGACAAGGGCTGTGGAGAAATCTGCAGCTCTTTATTTTTTCATCACGCATTCGCCCAAAAGGCGGTGCAGAATATTACAAAGGAGAAAATCAAAATGGTGTATCTGGTTTACCTGCTTGCATTGATATTTATCGTGCTGGGCTTTCTGTTCGGTGTTTCGGTCGGGTGGAAGTGCGTACACGGCAGGAACGCGGTCGGGGACTTGATGATCGCCCCCGGAGACGAGAACGATCAGCCTTATATTTTTCTCGACCTGACGACATCCGTAGAATATCTGGAAAGCTCCGAATATGTGGTGCTGAAAGTGAAACCGCTGGAGACGCGAGAAAAACAGTCCGTTTAATGGAGGAAACTCCGAATTTACTGATAAAGGAGAAGATCAAAATGGAAAACAAAACATTATTGAACGAGACTTTGGAAAGTGGGATGGAATCGCTGAAAACGATGAAGCCCGGTTCTGAGGAGTATGTCGCTGCGGTGAACAGCCTGGCAAAGCTCCACGAGATGCAGATGAACGAGACTGCGGAAGAGAACAGCAAAACTGCGAAGGAAGACGAAATGCAGCTGAAGTGGCATCAGGTGGAAGCCGACGTGCAGAAGGCTGACTCTGACCGCAGGATCGAAATTCTGAAGACCGTGGGCGGCATTGCCGGAACGCTCATCATGGGCGGCTTATTCGTATGGAATCAGGTGAACGGATGGTTCAACGAGGAAGAAGGACACATTCCGCTGTCGCCGACATTCAAGGATGGTTCCAGAACTTTGATGCAGAACATCTTTAGAAAGTAAGGAGGACTGGAGAGTCTGAGGCGAAAGCTTCGGGCTCTCTTTTATTTTTATGAGATACCATGAAGAACCGCCCGACATCTGGACGAACTACTACGGCAAGGTATACCGCTGTGACCATCCGGTCTACCGTGTTTCGACCCTTTACATGGAACGGGACAAGGGGCTATGCGTCATCCAACAGCGCTACAACGAGGAAACCAAAGCGACCTACTGGGGGCCTATCGACCCGTGGCTGACCGACAAAATTTATCTGCGCAGCGGATTCAAGGAGTATTTTGATGCTCACGCAAAGAAGAAGGACTCGCATGGGTACTTTCCGACGGTCACTGTCCGACAGCTCATGTGGGCGCTGCGGATGAAGCCGCTGAAGAAAGAGCGATGGGAGACCAGCTTTGACCATGTACCGATTTGAGGGCCTTTATTTTTTCACTGGACTTTGATATAATATAAATAGAAGAATTGACTGGAGGTGCTTAAAAATGCCTGTATTATGTATGTTTTACGGCATTATTGTTCGGATGTACCGCGAAATAGGCGGGAAGCATAATACGCCTCACATTCACGCAGAATATTCCGGACAGGAAATCGTAGTTGCTCTGGACGGAACGATTCTGGAAGGAAAATTTCCTAAGAGCCAGATGAAGCTTCTGGATGCATGGATGGAGATTCACAAGGATGATTTGGCGGCAAACTGGAAGCTCTTGTCCAACGGCGAACAGTTCTTCCGCATTGATCCTCTGAAGTAAGGAGTGACTTTTATGTTGCAGCCGAAGCTTATTAAAGTTGAGCCCATTGATTCACTGAAGCTTCGCCTCTATTATGAGACTGGAGAAGTGAAGCTGTTCGATGTGACACCGTACGCAACCGGCTCATGGTATGGGCAGCTAAAGGATGAAGACTATTTCCGAACAGTTCAGATGCTGTCAGGAGGTATAGGCATCGAATGGCCTGAAGGTCAGGATATAGCCCCTCATGAGCTATACGAAAACAGTGTCATAGTAAAGAAAACTGCATAAGTCATTGATATTTTCGAGGAGAGCTTACGAGAAATCGCAGGCTCTTTTTCTTTTGCTCAAGACGCGAAAAATTCTCCTCATATTATGGGATAAAGCCCGAAACAAAGGAGAACATATTATGAGCGAATCTATTGGTAAGAAAATTTGGAACTATACGATTTCGGTCGGGCAGATCATTACGACATTCCTGATCGGGTGCGCTGCGGCACTCATGATGTGGCTGTTCGTACAGATTTTCCGGCCGTCGAAAGACTGATATTTTTACGATAGACCGGTAAACGACAAGAAACTGGCTTTATCCAAAGAGAGCTTATGGAAACATAGGCTCTTTCTTTTTGTCCGGCGCGAAAAATACATCTTCCTTTATCTTTATGGAGGTAAGAGGGCTTACATTCAAAGGAGAAAAATCTATGATGAAAGCTATTAAGAACTTTATGAACAAACCGATTACTTGGGGCGACAGCTTTAAGTGGAGCGGCACTTTTCTGGGGCTGTATGCAGCAGTCATCGGAGCATGTGTTGCTTACGAGAAGTGGACGAACTACAAGGCTGAAAAGGAAATGTTGAAGAAGATGCAAGAGAGCAATCTGGAGGATAATATCTGATAGATACACGCCCGCTTATCTCTTTTTTTTTTTAATGGAGGTTGAACACTATGGAGGACATTATGATCATCCGCTCGAGCTTTATGCGCCGCATCATCTCGCAGATCATCAACAAGGCGCTGAAAAAGCAGATGCCGGGCGTAGAGGTGGAACTGAAAGATATTCATGTGAACTGGCTGGACAAGGAACAGAAGGTGCATCTGCATCTGGAGCTGGACGCCGACGTAACGAAGGCTCAGCTCAACACCATTTTGAAGAATGCCGGGGTGCTGTGACGCGAAATTTTCAGTGTGCTTTATGAGATGGTTAGTCTCAGAATTATATTTTGGAGGTTGAACAATTATGAAGAAAGCATTGAAAATTGGTATTATGGGAATGATTGGATTTATGCTGTTTATATATGGAGGACTGAGCGGATACTGCATGGCATGGAGTAGACTCTATGATAGAGGAAACCACATTGGTGCATACGGACTTTCTTATATTGCAAGGCATACTTTCAGACCTGTATTTGCTAAGTACGTGGACGTCTTCATGGCAAGTTATACCAAATGGAAGAACTGACCATGAGAGCTTACGAGAAATCGTAGGCTCTTTTATTTTTGACGCGAAATTTTCAGTGTGCCTTATGAGATGGTTAGTCTCAGAATTATATTTTGGAGGTTTAATAATTATGAAGAAACTGGTTATGGCGATGATTGGCTGTATTGCAATCCGTTATGCGGTGGATACAATAGGTACTCTGTGTTATGCATGCGCATGGGGGGATTTGGTAGAATCCGAAAATGCTCAGGCAGCAGATGCACTTAATGACGTGTTTTACAAAAAGTATTGCAAGCGCAATCAGAAGGTCTTTAATTTTGCACAAAAGGCAATTATTGAACATATGAAAGAGAGCGAGTACTAATCAAAGAAGGGCTTACGAGAAATCGTAGGCTCTTTTATTTTTTCAAAATGGAGGTTGAACAATGAAACTGACGAAAACGTGCGCACGATTCCTGCGCAAGAACGCCGGGACACTGCTGGCTATAGGTGCATCTGTGGGCGTAGTGCTGACGGCCATCGAAACGGGCAAAGCGACAATCAAAGCCGAAAAGCTGGTGGAGCTGAACAAGGATGTGCCTGAGTACAGCATGAAAGAAAAGGTCAAGGACTGCTGGCAGTTTTATATTCCGGCGGCAGTGTTGGGCGCAGGCACCATCGGGTGCATCATCGGCTCGAACATGCTGAGCCGGAAAGAAATCGCAAGCCTGACCGCGGCTTACATGGCGCTTGGCAAGAGCTACCAGCAGTACCGCAGGCAGGTGGCGGAGCGAGTGGGCGGTGAAGAAGAGAAAGATATTCTTGCAGCAGCGCAGCGCAAGGAAGAGGCCTCCCCCGCTTCCAGCGAAAAAGTCCTTTGCTATGAGCCGATCTCAAAAAGATATTTTCATGCTACTGAGACAGAGCTGCTTGGAGCATTCTACGAGACGAACCGTGACTTTACGGAAAACGGCTACGTAGCATTGAACGACTTCTACGGATATTTGAACCTGGACTTTGTTCCGGCGTTGAATGACCGCGGGTGGAGCTTCGATTACTTTGCCGAGATGTGGGATAACTACTGGATCAACTTCAGCTATGTAAAACAGCACACGGATGACGGGCTGGAAGTATATTATGTGAGCGCCTTCCAGGAACCTATCGAAGATTACTTGAACTACGACCCGTACAAGGGGCTGTGCGAAAAGACCGAAGAAAAAGGAGACTGATATTTATGAAAAACATCAACTGGTGGAGAGTAGTAAGCATCGCACTGCTGGCAGGAAGCGCACTACTTGGCTTCGGGCATGACCTGATCGAGGACCAGAAGAGCGAGGACGAACTGCGCGGCATGGTGCAGGAAGAAGTGCAGCGTCAGCTGGCTGAAAAGAACAGCACGAACTGACGCGAAAAATTCAGTCTGCTTTATGGAAGAAGATCCAAACTGAACAAATAAAGGAGATTTAAATTATGTATGATCGCAACTATTACGCTCAGGTGGATGGCGCTATGATGAAGTTATGGAAGGACTTCGGCAGGAGACTGCTGCACGTGCTGGATGGTACGATGCGGTATATGCTGACCCTGCCGATCCGACTGTACGAATACATCTACGACACCATCTCCGGAGAACTGGAAAGTCAACGTGGAAGCAGGATTCGGTTTCAGAATTTGAAACGGGATGGACACATCTGAAAAAGGCGAGAGCTGTAGAGAAATCTACGGCTCTTTGTTTTTATAAATTCATTGATATTTTTGGAGGTACGAACATGAACTGGAAAGCACTGACCAAAACGGCGAAGAGGGCCCTCAGCCGGAACAGCTCGAAGATCTTACTGGGCTTGGGCATCGCAGGCGCGTTTACGGCGGTCGGCTTTGCAATCTCGGCAACGCCCAAGGCCATGATCCTGCTGGAGGAAAAGAAGCAGGAGCTGGGGGTCGAGAAGCTGGACGCCAAGACCATCATCAAGACGGCAGCGCCGGTGTACATCCCCACGGCCATCTCTATGGGCATCTCGACCGGATGCATCATCGCAGCGAGCAGCGTCAACGACCGGAGAAACGCTGCACTGGCAGCGGCTTACACCATGTCGGAGACGGCTTTGCGGAGCTATCAGGACAAGGTCGTGGAGACGGTCGGGTCGGAGAAGGCAAAGGAGATCAAGAAAGCTGTCGCGCTGGATAAGATGGCGAAATGCCCAGAGCCGAAGAATCCTCCTGTGGCAACGCCCCAGAAGCCCGATATCGGCAACGACTTTTACAACAAACCGGTCAAATGCTGGGAGAGCCTTTCCGGGACATACTTCTTCACGTCCAGAAACATGCTGGAAAAAGCCATCAACGGCGTGAACAAGCAGCTGCTCAGCGATTTCCGGGTCATGGAAAACGACCTGTTTGACTATCTGGGCATCGACCACAACCGGAACGGCGACCTTCTGGGCTGGGACACGGAAACGACTCTGGAGATCAGCACCTTCTACACATCGAAACTGGATGAGGATGGAACGCCCTGCCTTGTGCTGGATTACAGCACTCCGCCCAAGTGGCTGGGGTATTGATATTTTCAGACCCCGGCGCGAAAAAATCAGCGTGTCTTATGGAGGTAATACTCCGACATTATAAACTTATTTATAAGAAAGAGGTAACAAAAATGGACGAAATGAACAACGTGACTATGGAGAACGAGACTTCTATGATGGAGAACGCTCCTGTTGAGAACTTGGTTCCCGTTGAGGCGGAGAACTATACTTCGGACTGCGGCTGTGAGAGCAATGCAAACCTCGATCTTGGCAAGATCGTCAAGATCGGTGTTGGTGCTGCGCTGCTCATCGGCGCTGGTGTGAAGTATGGCATCCCTGCTGCAAAGAAGGGTTTCAAGCACATCAAGGAGAAGATGGCCAGCAAGAAGGCGAACAAGAACGAGGGCATCGACATGGAGTCGAAGGATGTGACTTCTGACGAGGAAACTTGTGAAGAAGAATAATGCTTGATAAGCGAGAGCTGTAGAGAAATCTGCAGCTCTTACTTTTTTATTTTGAAAGGACGACAACATGGCAAAAATCGATATGCCCACGAGCAGCCTGAACCAGACCCCCGGGCAGCAGCCGAAGAAAAAGCTGGAGAAGGTGACGACCGGCAAGGTCACGGTGCGCCAGCAGACTGATATTCAGAAGGTGGCAAGCGCGTTTCTCGCAGAAGACCTTGCCACTGTGAAGGAGCGCATCATCAACGACTATGCCATCCCGATGCTGAAAAACGGCATCTGGAGCATTTTCAGCTCGGCACTGAGCCTTATGATATTTGGCGAGGACAAATCCCGCTCGCAGAGCTCAAACTATGTGCGCGGCTCCAGCAACAGCTACGACCGCTATTACGCCAACCCCAACCGGAGTCAGCCGGCGAACCAGCGGGTCATCCCGAATTGGCAGAACCTGACCTCGGACTCCCGGGCAGACATGGAAGGCATTCTCGACCAGATGTGGGAAGCCATCCGGGAATACGGGCAGGTATCCATCGGCGACCTCTACGACCTTGCGGGCATGACCTGCAACTTTACCGACAACAAGTATGGCTGGAAGGACTTGACCGGCGCATACATCAAGAACGTCCCCGGCGGGTACAGCATCGTGTTCCCGAAGCCGGTGCCTCTGACTTAACAGAAAGGACTGATATTTTATGAAAAAAGAAGAAATGATGCTCAAGGCGACCCAGATGCTGGCAAAGGGCAAGTTCAAGCTCAAGAAAGCCGGCCCCACCATTATGATCGTGGGTGCGGCCATCGGCGGCGTAACGGCGGCTGTTCTGGCCTGCAAGGCAACGCTCAAGGCGGAAGAGATCATCGCAGAGCACAACGCTCAGATCGAGACCATCCACGCCACCAAAGCACAGGTGGACAGCGGCGAAATGCAGCTGAAAGATGATATGAAAAAAGATATTACTACCACTTATATCCACACCGCCGTATGGCTGGCAAAGGTCTATGCCCCTGCGGTGACGCTGGGCAGCCTCTCGCTGGCCTGCATGTTCGGCAGCCATCATATCATGTCTAAGCGCAACGCAAGCCTGACCGCGGCCTACATCGCCATTGACAAGGCCTTCAACGAATATATAGGCCGTGTTACGGAGCGCTTTGGCGACCGTGTGCAGCAGGAGCTGGAGCACAGCATCAAGGCTGTCGAAGTGGAGTCCACGGCAAAGAACGAGGACGGCACCGAGGAAGTCATCCGGGAGTACGCAGATGTTGCGCGGGATGCCAATGACCCGTACTCCATGATTTTTGACGAGAGCTGCAGCCTCTGGGAGAAGGACTCCATGCTGAACGCCATGACCATCCGGAACGTGGAGAATGCGGCGAACCGTCGGCTCAGAACCAACGGCCATCTGTTTCTGAACGAAGTCATCGATATGCTGGACCCCTACGGCAAGGGCTGCCACCGGACGGCGGTCGGTCAGGTCGCGGGCTGGATCTATGATCCGAAGGACGAGACGAAGCAGAACTGTGTCAGCCTCGGTACGCACTGCTATGTTCCGGGCAATGAAGCTCTGAACGACTTTATCAACGGCGACGAGCGCTCTGTGATACTCCACTTCAACTGCGACGGACCCATCATCAACAAGATCTGAGACTGATATTTTGGAGGGATAGCTATGGCAAGGATCGCAAAGAGACTCTCTTATGTATTCGCAGTCATGGCCGGGGTGTGCTTTGCTTCCGGTCTGGCTGTTCTTGCTGAGTGAAAGGATATTTGCTATGGACGGTTTGGAAAACGTGTTCCTGTTTCTGGACTATCTGACCGACACCCAGCGCAAGCGCCATGTTGTGGGAGGCGTTCTGATGAGCGTCTCCCTTTTCTTTGGCGGGCTGGCATTCACCCTGATGACCGTAAAAGGAGACCCCGATGAAGAACGCAATGCATGATATTTTGCTCTTTGGCGCTGGCTTCGCAGCCGGAGCTTACTTTATGCACACTGTGATGCAGCGTGCCTATGACGAAAAATACAGGAAGGAGGCGCAGGACTTGAAGGCACACTGGGAAAAGCGGGAAGCCAATCTCGACGAAGAGGTCGAGAAAAAGGCAAACCAGAAGGGCTTTGAGCTGGCGATGGGGCCTTACCGCACCGAGAGCGACCCGGAAGATATTCGGAAGCCGGAGCAGGCCATCGAGATCATCGAGCCGGATGAGTTTGGCGCAGATGAGAATTATGAGACCGGCTTTCTGAGCTTCTACGCGGATGGCAAGCTGGTATTCGACGGCGAAGACGAGCCGATGGATGAGGATGATATTTCCAGAGCCATCGGCGACGAGGCCTTGAAGCACTTCGGCGAGTTCATGCCGAGCACCATCCATGTCCGAAACCACAACTATCACAAGGATTACGAGATCCTGCAGGTGAACCAGAGCTTCTGTGACCTGCACCCGGATGAGGAGGACGAATGATATACACAGACCTTGCCGGTCGATATTTCGACTGGCTTTATGAGCGGGTCTGTGGAGACTGGGAGCCGAGGGGGCTTTCGTTCCACAGACTGCTCACTTTTTTATACAACCAGAACTTTACCCCGTCTTGTGAGCTGGATGGGGCTCGCGCAGAGGACGGCCTCGACCTGCGATACCGGTTTGCTCAGACGCAAAATGTCGTGTATCAGGACGTTCAGGATGCTTTCACCGGTATTCCGTGCAGCATGCTTGAGATGATGGTGGCACTGTCCATCCGCATCGAGGAGCATATTCTGGAAGATGCTGCATCCGGAAACCGGGTGGGACAGTGGTTCTGGAATATGGTCGTGAGCCTTGGGCTCGTAGCCATGGACGACACCCGCTTCGACGAGGAGAGGGCGCAGAGTGTGCTGGACCGATTCAATGCCCGGGAATATCAGCCCAACGGTGCGGGCGGACTTTTTACGCTGATGCATCCGACAGAGGACATGCGGACCATTGACATTTGGTACCAGCTGATGGGCTGGCTGGCGGAAAATGAAGCCTGATATTTATGTATCGAAGATCTGCATCACGATGGAAGGGGTTATTGAACAATTTGTCGATGATGAAAGAGTTTTGATGCGGATCACATCGTGCCGAAACACGGAACACATTGGTCGGCTGATATTTACCGACCTGAATTACTGGAGGAAAATGAACAATGGAAATGATGAATGTCATGTACGAACTGGCGACCACCAAGTCGGCTCTTGAGATGGCGGAGACGACCATCCGGAAGCAGCGCGGCAAGCTGCTGCGGAAGAATATCCTCATCGCCGGGCTTCTCTGGTTTGGCTTTACTGCCTGCAGGATGCTTGGCGAGAGCGACGAGAAGCGCAACGAGGCAGAGGAAAACGCCAGGACGCTCAAGGTAGCACTGGCTCGCACGCAGCAGGCGCTGGACGAGGCAAACAGCAAGAACGTCGAGCAGTTCTGGGCAGAAGACAGTGTGGGTGAGCCGGAACCCGAAAAAGATATTTGCTGCGACGGCAGGGCCAGCATTACGAAGAAGCCGGAATAAATCTCACAGAAAGGAGGAAATCGATTCATCATGAGCGATTTCTTCAAAATCGACACCCGCCCGGGAAAGCGGGGCGTAACGGAGATTTATCCGAAGTTCATCGTCGGTAAGCCGAACGATTTGATGATACGTGGCTCTGACTTCTACGCCATTTGGATGGAAGAACGAGGGCTTTGGAGCACGGACGAGCAGGACGTCATCCGAACCATCGACCGGGAGCTGCGAATCTATGCAGATGAGTACCAGAAGACCCACGACAACGGCTTTCACGTGTTGTATATGTGGGATGCGGAGTCCGGCATGATCGACAACTGGCACAAATACTGTCAGCGGCAGATGCGGGATAACTTTCATCCACTGGACGAGGTATTGATATTTTCCAATACTCCGGTCAAAAAGGAAAGCTATGCCTCCAAGCGTCTGCCGTATCCGCTGGAACCCGGGAACATAAGCGCCTATGACGAGCTCATGGGCGTTTTATATTCTCCGGAGGAACGCGAAAAGCTGGAATGGGCGGTTGGGTCTGTCGTGAACGGCGATTCCAAAAAGATACAGAAGTTCGTCGTGCTGTATGGTGCTCCAGGAAGCGGCAAGTCTACGGTGCTGAACATCATAGAGAAGCTTTTTGAAGGCTACTGTGGTGTGTTTGATTCAAGGGCGCTGGGCTCATCCTCCAATGCATTTGCGCTGGAGGCCTTCAAGTCGAACCCGCTGGTATCTATTCAGCAGGACGGCGACCTTTCCCGCATCGAGGACAACACCCGGCTGAACTCGCTGGTCTCCCACGAAACGATGCTGGTGAACGAAAAGTTCAAGAGTCAATACCCCACAAGGTTCAACTGCTTCCTCTTTCTTGGCACAAACAAGGCAGTCAAGATAACCGATGCGAAATCGGGTCTTATCCGAAGACTTATCGATGTGACCCCCACGGGAGATAAGCTGCCTGTAAAGAGGTATCTTGACCTTGTGAACAAGGTGAATTTCGAGCTTGGCGGCATTGCGTGGCACTGCAAGGAGGTCTATGAGGCAAATCCGCGCCGGTACGACGATTACATCCCGACCCGGATGCTGGGTGCGTCCAACGACTTCTATAACTTTATGCTGGACTCCTTTTATATTTTTAAGAAGGAGGACGGCGTGTCGCTAAAGCGTGCGTGGGCCATGTACAAGGACTACAACACCGAAACGAATGTCCAGTATCCGTATTCGCGCAGAGCATTCCGTGAGGAGCTGATGAATTATTTCTCCGATTACAAGGAAAGGGAAGCCGATGTGAACGGGGAGCGCGTTCGGAGCTACTATAGCGGCTTCAAGGTGAACAAGTTCCCGGAGTTCGCCGAGGCCCCTCAGGGGAAAGCTGAGGAGAAAGACCCTCCGTCTCCGTCATGGATCGAGTTCAAAGAGCAGCACTCGCTTCTGGATGATATTTGTGCGGGGTGTCCTGCGCAGTATACCAATGATGGAGGAACCCCGACCGATAAATGGGAAGATGTCCGCACGACGCTGGCTGAGCTTGATACGTCGAGGCTCCATTACGTGCGGATCCCGCAGGAGCATATCGTCATCGACTTTGATATTCCGGGACCGGACGGAAAGAAGTGCTTTGAGAAAAATCTCAAAGCAGCATCCAAATGGCCCCGGACTTATGCGGAGCTGAGTAAATCCGGTGCGGGAATCCATCTGCATTATATTTACACTGGTGATGTTGCAAAGCTCAGCCGCATTTACGACGAAAACATCGAAGTCAAAGTATTTACCGGAAAATCTTCACTGCGGAGAAAGCTGTCGAAATGCAATGATATTTCGGTGGCGTCCATCAGCAGTGGTCTACCATTGAAGGGAGAAAAAATGGTCGATGCAAAGCAGGTCCAGAACGAAAGGCATCTGAGGATACTGATCAAAAAGGCACTTGCCAAGGAGATCAGCCCTTACACGAAGCCGAATGTGGATTTTATTGCCCACGTTATGGAGGAGGCATACGAGGGCAATGTGGTCTATGACGTGGACGATATGCGCAATGCTATCCTGCTCTTTGCCGCAAGCAGCACGAATCAGGCTGATATTTGCGTCAAGACGGTGGCAAAGATGCATTTCAAGTCCAAAGAGGAAGCAAAGAGCGAGACTGATATTTTGGAGGCCCCTATCGCGTTCTTTGACTGTGAGGTTTTTCCGAACCTTTTCCTCATCAACTGGAAACTGGCGGGCGAGGATAAGCCGGTTCATCGCATGGTGAATCCTACCGCCAGCGAGGTCGAAGCGCTGACAAACTACCGGCTCGTCGGCTTCAATAACCGCAAGTACGACAATCATATGCTTTGGGCTTGTATGCTGGGGTGGACAACGGAACAGCTCTATGCACTGTCGAACCGCATCATCAACGAACATACCGGTTTCTTCGGTGAGGCGTATAATCTGTCTTACACGGATATTTACGACTTCTCTGCCAAAAAGCAGGGTCTGAAGAAATTCGAAATCGAGCTGGGCATCCATCACCAAGAGCTCGGCTTACCATGGGACCAGCCCGTGCCGAAAAGCCTTTGGGACAAGGTCGCGGAATACTGCGACAATGACGTTCTGGCAGCAGAAGCCGTGTTCAACGCACGTCATGCAGACTTTGTAGCCCGGGAGATCCTGGCAGATATTGCCGGACTGACGGTCAACGACACGACCAACACATTGACCACGCGCATCATCTTTGGTAAGGAAAGGCACCCGAAGCTGGTTTACACCGACCTTGCGACCGGAGAACAGGACGCTTTGACCGAGGTCGAGCCTGATATTTTGGTGTCCAAAAACATCATCAATGCCTTCCCGGGTTACGAGTGGACCAAAGGCGACGATGGCCGAATGCACAACATGTTCCGTGGAACCGACCTTGGTTTGGGCGGCTATGTCTATGCCGAACCTGGCATGTACTGGAATGTCGCGCTGCTGGATGTGGCATCGCTGCACCCGCACTCGGCGGTCGCCATGAACTACTTTGGTGAGTACACCAAAAACTTCAATGACCTTATGGATGTGCGTATCTATGTCAAGCATAAGGAGTACGACAAGGCCAAGAAGCTCTTTGGCGGGAAGCTGGCCAAGTATCTGGATGACCCTGCACAGGCGAAAGCTTTGGCACAGGCACTGAAGATCGCCATCAACTCGGTGTACGGATTGACCAGTGCAACCTTCGACAATCCGTTCCGCAACCCCAAGAACGCCAACAACATCGTGGCGCTTCGAGGGGCTTTATTTATGCGCACTTTGCAGGATGAGGTACAGCAGCGTGGTTTCACGGTTGCCCATATCAAGACCGACTCCATCAAGATCCCCGGTGCTACGCCGGAGATCATCGACTTCTGCATGAAGTTTGCAGAGAAGTATGGCTACCAGTTTGAGCATGAGGCTACCTACGAGAAGATGTGCCTCGTGAACAATGCGGTCTACATTGCAAGGTATATGGACGCAGCTGACTGCAAGGCTCGGTATGGATACGTGCCGGGAGATAACGAGAAGGAAGGCGGAGAGTGGACGGCCACCGGTACTCAGTTTCAGGTTCCGTATGTGTTTAAGACGCTCTTCTCTCACGAAGATATTGTGTTCAATGATCTCTGCGAGACCAAATCGGTGTCAAAGGGCGCTATCTACCTCGACAAAAACGAGGACTTGGCCGAAGGAGAGCACAATTATATTTTTGTCGGACGCGTTGGCCAGTTCTGCCCTATCAAACCCGGATTCGGCGGCGCACTGCTTGTGAGGGAAGCCGGTGCCAAAGACAACGGTGAGACCAAGTATGACTCTGTGACAGGTGCGAAAGATTATCGCTGGTTGGAAAGCGAGATGGTCTATAACCTGCATCTGGAGGACACTATTGACCGGTCTTATTTTGATAAGATGGCAACGAAAGCTGTCAAGGCCATTTCCGAGTATGGTGACTTCGAGCAGTTCGCTTCTAACGATTTGGGTGAACCGCCTTGGCAGAAGCCTGATATTCCGTGGGACGATGTACAGGATGAAGCTGCACAGAATTTTAATGTAAGATAAGGAGATTGATATTTTATGGCGAACAAACTGTATGATTCCAAAGGACAACTGATTGGCTATATCGTAACCGTCGCCGTCGAGAAGAATCTGCCCGACGACCTGACGAGAGTGATTCTTCATACTGGTCACGAACTCACATTTCGCCCGGGTGAGCTGATCGCTGATCGGGGCGGTAATTGGCGTATTCGTTATGGAGGGCTCAATGCGGGTAAGAAGAGTACTTCTGCTACGAATGCAGCTGCTATCAAGAGAGTCATTTTCAACCCTCCGGCTACGGTTGTTTATTGGTCGGACCGCACCAAGACCGTCGTGAAGTGCAACGTCAATGATATTTTCGATCCGGAAAAAGGCTTGGCTATGGCTATCGCGAAGCGGTGCGTAGGCAATACCGGTGCATATTATGCTGAGATCCGGCATTGGGTCGCTGAATGCGGAAAGGACTATCCTGGTAAGCCCTATACGGAAAGCTCTTCTGTCGAGAATGATGCGCTCAAGAAGTACATCGATCAGGCAAAGAAGAGCTACGAAGCAGCTTTGGAGGCGGCAACAAAAGGCCATCCTGCGAATTTTCTGTCTGAGATGGGCCGAGTGTCGGCCGCGCTTTCCATGCTGGAACTCGAAATCAACAAGTAAAAAGGAGACTGATATTTATGTACACCAAGCGTCAGAAAGTTAACATCGATGACACCCGTTTCATCTTTACCACCAATTTCTCCGGCGACCCGAGCCGTGACCGCTTTGGCTCGGACAAGCGCCGCGTCAATGTGGTCATTCCTACTATGGATCTGGTGAATCACCTCATGGATCTCGGCGTGAAGGTTCGTCAGACCAACCCGAATCCTGAGCGCACCTACGACGAGCCGTTCGTTCCGACCTACTTTGTGCCGGTGACGATCAATATGGATTCCAAGTGGCCCCCGCATGTCTACTGGGTCACTACTTCCGGCAAGAGGCTGCTCTGCAACATTGATACGATCGGCCAGCTGGACTTTATCCGGGTCAAGAATGTCTGTCTCCAGGCAAACCTTGTTGAGAAGCGCAACAACCCGGGCGAGTTCAGCCTGTATGCGGATGTGATGTACGTAGAGCAGGATGCTGACGCTGATCCGTATGCAGAGCGCTATGCCCGGTTTGCGGCTCCTGAAGCAGACATGGCAGAGCCGAGCGATTACACCGAAATTCCGTTCTGAGGTGAAGCATATGAAGAAACTGTTTATCAGCTGCCCGATGAAAGACCGTACCGAAGCCCAGATCCGTGGGACCATGATGCAAATGCACAACATTGCCGAGGCTGTCTTCGGCGAAGAGCTGGAGGTTATCCAGACCTATATTCCTGATCCTCCGAGTGGCATGAACCAGGCACTCTGGTGTCTCGGCGAAAGCATCAAGATGCTTTCGGAGGCCGACTATTTCATCGGCATATATGATGAAGAGAAAGCGTACCGTGGTTGCGCAATCGAGAACCAGGCCGCAAAGACTTACGGCATTCCCAGTTACACCATCAACCTGAACTATGTGGCTCGGGATGTCGTCGAAGCACGGGCGAAAGAAGCTCGTAAGTATAGCTGCTTCGGTTACTAATCAATGATATTTCGAGTGCCGGGGTCAGTCTCTGGTCGAATGCCCAGTCGGTGAGTGCCCACGTCGCAAATGGCGGCTCTAAGGAAACAGCTCGATTTATATTTTTGATGTGCAATTTGGGAGGTTGACAGTATGAAAGTTCTGAGGGTTCGCCCAAAGCATTACCCTGAAGTGATCGACATTGACTGTTCTCTGGAATCGCTCCAGAAAGAGGTGGAAGGCCCGATTCAGGCTGTTTACCCGTGGGACGATGAGGTGGCATTGGTTTGCAACGAAGAAGGAAAGCTGCATGATGATTGCATGGAGAAACTCAACCGGACGCTCGACGGCCCTTATGGTATCCCCATTGATACTATCGTTGGAACATTCCTGATTGTAGGCCTCACGGAGGATGATTTCGGTGAGCTTTTGCCGGAGTTCGTCGAGAAGTACGAGAAGATGTTCCATCAGCCGAGAAAGTTCGTAACCTACACGGATAGTGAAGGTAAAGTGCATCTCGACGTTGACTATTGTACACCTGAAGAATAAGCACATGAGAGCCCTGGAGAAATCTTGGGCTCTTTTATTTGAGTCATTAGCATGGGCTGTACGGTGGGTTCGATTCCCGCATGACTCGCAACCGGGCCAAAGAGCCTGATATTTGAACAATAGAAGGAGCAAGGATTATGAGCAGAGAAAAAGTAAAAGAGATCGTCGATTACATGGTTTCGGAGGGTATGCAGAACACCAACTACGGCTGCTGGGCCTTTGATATTCCGGAACTGTGCGACAAGTTCGACCTTCCGCTGGAATGGTTCTATGAGCACAACGATGATATTTGCCGTGAACTCGACGAGCGTGATGAGGTTGCTTATTACGAGCAGGCCTATGACTGGAACAATCATCCGCTGAATTACAACCTGGTTTATTACACGGACTTCTGCCATCTTGAGGAGGCGTAATATTTATGGGCGGACTTCGCAGAGTAGATAAGGCTTGCAATATACGTCCTGCTGCAAAAAGCACAGACTCCACTAAAAAGAAAGAACTCTGGAAGGTTTTCCGTAAAAATCGGAAGGAACTCTTTGCTTATACTGTCAGAGGGGAGGGCGAAGATGAGGAAGAGGCGACGATCTCGCTTCTGGCCTACGAGAATCACTGCGATAAAAGTGCCATTTATGTGACGTTGGAAATGAGGTGAGCGACCTGATGTCAGGTGTAACGCTCTACGACTATCAATTAGATGCGATCAACCGTATGAAAATCGGATGCATCTTATGCGGAGGCGTAGGAAGCGGAAAATCGAGAACGAGTTTGGCGTTTTACTACAGACTCTATGGTGGACAAATAAATACAAAAGAATATGCAAGGATGACAGAACCACCGGATCTTTATATCATTACCACAGCTCGAAAACGAGATACCGGCGAATGGGACGAGGAATTGGCTCATTTCTACATGGGAACGGACCCGAAACTTGATATTTACGAGCATACGGTCGTCGTAGACTCGTGGAACAATATTGGGAAGTACGTTGGCGTGAAGAATGCGTTTGTTATATTTGATGAACAGAGAGTCGTTGGCAGTGGTAAATGGGTCAAGTCTTTCCTGAAAATCGCAAAGGAAAATGAGTGGATTCTTCTGAGCGCTACGCCGGGGGACTGCTGGACAGATTATATTCCGGTGTTCATCGCAAATGGTTTCTTCCGAAATCGGACTGAATTCAACAACCAGCATGTGGTCTACAGCCGCTTTTCCAAATATCCGAAGATCGACAGATATTTGAACACGCAGCGACTGGTACGGCTGCGGGAACGGATTCTGGTTGACATGGACTTCGAGCGGGCCACAGTGTCCCACCATGAGAATATTTTCGTAGACTACGATAAGCCGAAGTATTTGCAAATCTGCAAGAACCGCTGGAATCCTTGGGAAGATAGACCAATAGAGACAGCCAGCGAGTTTTGCTATATGTTGAGGAAGCTTGTCAATTCCGATGAAAGCCGGCAGCAGGAAGTCCTTGATATTTGCATGACGCGGCCAAGAGTGATTATATTCTACAATTTCGACTACGAGCTGGATATTCTGCTCGGGTTGAACTACGGCACAGGGGTTGAGGTTGCCCAGTGGAATGGTCATAAACATCAGCCAATTCCTGACGGTGACAGGTGGGTTTATCTCGTGCAGTACAACGCCGGGGCAGAGGGCTGGAACTGCATCAAGACGGACACCATTATATTCTACAGCCAGAACTACTCCTATAAGATTATGGAGCAGGCTGCGGGGCGAATCGACAGACTGAATACGCCGTATAAGGATCTCTGGTATTACCACTTAAAGTCCCGAGCAGGAATCGACCTCGCTATTTCAAGGGCGCTGAACTCAAAGAAAGCGTTTAACGAAAGGAAATTTTATGGAGCATGACATTTATGATTCTTTGAGGCGTACTGCGACGACCTGTGAGCAACTTGCAGATGTCTTAAACGCGATCGCGGAATGCTGCGAGAAAGTGACGGCTTATTTTATGGACTTGTTTGAAGAAATCAAGAGTATGTTGAGTAGGCTTGTCAATTCCGATGAAAGCCGGCAGCAGGAAGTCCTTGATATTTGCATGACGCGGCCAAGGCAGCCATTAAAGATGATTCTACAGAAGCTGCGTCCTGACTACAAGGACAAGTGCAAAATCCGGTGGCTGAATATTCCCAACAAGGTTATGCAGGGAAGAATCAGGAGGTTCTGCTAATGAGAAATATTTCAAAGAAAAATAGAAAGAAGCTTGTCAAGGTTCTCCATGCTAATTGTCATTGCACGAAGACTTTCAACGATTCCATCGTGACATTTTATCCATATCAGAGTAGTCCGTTATCTGCTGTTTGGAAATATCTGGTCAGAAGGCCTGATGGTGTTTTTGTTGGGCGTTTTCTAATTCTACCAGAGGAGCCACTAATCCCGGTTAATGCAAGATACTGTCTGATTCATTGTCCTGAGCAACTTTTTAATCCAAGAGCTCACATTGAAATCAATAAACAAATTGTCAATAGACTAAAAGAGCGCAACCAGCTTTATGCTGTTTATTACACATGGAGGAAAAAGAAATGATCAAAGATTCTGGAGAGCGCACCGAGTTTGAAACCGGTGCCAAGCGCGACATGCACGCTGGAAAAGGTCGAATGGACCTTCTGCCTTGGTATGGCATCATGGAGGTCAGCAAGCACTGCGAGGAGGGAGCACTGAAGTATGGCGAGCACAACGTGGATAAGGGCATCCCGCTACATTCGTTGCTGGACAGTGCTTCTCGGCATCTGGCAAAGTACATGGTCGGCATGGACGATGAGGATCACCTGCGTGCTGCCTGCTGGAATCTACTCTGGGCATTGAACCAGCGAGAGACGCATCCGGAGTTGGATGATAGGTGGAAGCTACCGACGCTGGATGCAGAGTCAGAAAGTATTGAATTCGAGGACGATATTTGCGAACCGGCTATATGCATCAGTTGTAACACGTGCGGTGCTCAATTTATTATCGCCAAAAAACAATGGGAGGCCGCTATGGAAAAGTCACCGATTGTTGATTCCGTTCTTGGAAGGTGCAGCCATTGCATGAAAATTACTGGCTTTACGGAGGTAGGAACAAATGAGTGACTGGATGCGCGAAGTGGACTATGCGACCCACTGTCCGAAGTGCAAGAACTTCAAGGTGCTGGAGACGGACGAACCCTGCAACGAGTGCCTGACGGAGTGTGCGCGGGAGGGTACGGTGAAACCTCTGAAGTTTGAGGAAGCAAAGGTGAAAATTAAATGAGAAATATGTCTAAGAAGACACGAAAACTTATTGATCGAAAGGTCGTCCATAAGTATTTCTGGTTCAATTATTTGGAGGGAAGCATATTCTATCACTCAAACCATGTTTGACCTGCACGTTTGTGGATTGGTGATGCAGTTGACCATAATGACAATACTCAGTGTTGGATGTATGTGCCAGCTCATAAAGAATATGTGCAGGCAATTCTGATTGTGAAAAAGGGCGCACCACTTTCTCCTAAAGTTTCTGAATGGATTAACCGTCGCCGAAAAGAATTTGGATGCAAAAAAGGAGGACTTCGTAAAAATTATATTGCGCAAAATCGTTGATTTCGTCAAAAAGATATTCTGGACAGAGCCGTGGAGAAATCTGCGGCTCTTTATTTTATGAAAAGGAATAAGAAATATGCTTCAGAAAATTATCGCGTTCGTTATCAATTTCCTGATACTCAGCTCTCCGTATGACTGGTTGATGGATATTTTCAAGGATGCTCGTCAGCGCAAGTTCCTCAATCCTCTGAGGGAGCTGGAAATCGCGGAGAATCACTTCAACTTCTGCGATCAGGAGTACGCATCGGAGGCTATCTTCGAGCTGTGCGCTGCTGAGAGTAGAGTTAAGACACTAATGGGAGGCGCCACATTATGACGTACTACCATCAGATTTATCGTTGCCGCAAATGCGGGAATGAGTTCTGCCCGGTGACGGTACATACCGAGACTGTCATGTATATTGAGCTGAATAATTTCCTGAACAGGGTCAATGGCGAACTTGAGTGGGATCACAAAGAGATGCCTTTAGCACCGAGGCTGTATAGGGCACATACATGTCCGAACGGTGACATCGGCGTTGGGGACTTCATCGGGTACCAGAAGGAGGAGCAATGAGTATGTATGAAAAAATCGGCAAGTTTATTGGCGGCGTTCTGGCGGTGACTATCACGGCCTGCGCGTGGCTGATAATCATTGCATTTACGCTGAAGTGCCTGTGGTTCATTATCTTCAGATTCTTGGGGTGAGGTGAATGATGCATAGTGATATTCGTTGGATAGCCGACCTGGTAGATACAGGAAAAATCACAGTTAACCAGGCAAGAGAGATAGTAAACGCCGAAACGATTGATATTTTATATGCAAATAATGAGCCGTGCATCATTCTGATTCGCAATGCCGGCGAACCAACGAAGGAGATCGGGCTATATTCTGAGGATTATGAAACTCATAAGCTGGAAATGGTAAAAGCCAACGATACGCTGCAAGATGTGGTTGAACTATGCATTCACAATGAAATCAGCTATCGAGATGCTCAGCTATGGTGTTTGGCGAATAATATTTCGTTTCGCAAATTTGACCGATGGCTGTACTATGCACTGCGGGATCAAGAAAGAGATATTCCGTCCGAGCCTCAGTATTGGCTGCACCGACTCGCTTTGTTTTTTAAGCGGTATTTTGATTTGTTGCTCAATTCGATTCTGGAGGTTTTTACATGAATGAGGCATTTGGAGCTTATACTCAGTTAGCTGGAAGGTGCGCTGTTTGTCATAAAGCCTCTACCTGTGATCATAAAAGAATGGAGCATCTTGGATATATTATTCCGATCACAGATCTTAATATCAATATTGTTGTCGCAAGAGCCAACGGAAAAAGCCTCGGTCAGCTTGAAATGTTGGATAGATTGATGAAAAGGAGAACCAATTATGAAAATCGTTGAACCCAAATACGAAATCCTTACTGATATTTCTGAGGGCGGCATCAAAGAGCTCCAGAAGATCGAGCGAGTGGCCCGGATCTGCTACAAGAGCGAGGACAAAATCACTCCGGATGGCGAGTCGGCAAAGAAACTGGTTGGCTTTCTGGTGAAGCAGGGGCATGAGGCTATGCTGGAGCATTCGCAACTGTCCGTGCTGTTTACGTGTGACCGGGGCATTGCCAATGAGCTGGTGCGGCACCGCATTGCGAGCTTTGCACAGGAGAGCACACGGTACTGCAACTACTCGAAGGAGAAGTTTGGAGGGGAGCTGACGTTTATCTGGCCTTCTTATATTCGTGGCGAGCAGTATTGTGAACTGAACGATAGCGAGGTTACGATCAAGAGTTCGTTCCTTGAAGCCATGACTTATGCCGAAAAGGACTACAAGCTTATGATCGCTAACGGCATGCGTCCCGAACAAGCTCGCTGTGTGCTGCCGTTGTGTCTGAAGACAGAGATCGTGATTACTGCAAACTACCGTGAGTGGCGCAACATCTTCAAGCTGCGTACTCCTGTGGCGGCGCATCCACAGATGCGTGAGCTGATGTGTCCGCTGCTGCTGGAGGTTCAGAAGAAGATTCCGGTGGTGTTCGATGATATTTACACATTCTGGCCGGCGGATGACCAGACGCGGAAGGGGAGTATGGTGAAGTAAGCATGAAGAAAATTGACGAACGATATATTGAGGTATTAGATCAATTCGGATTCGGCTTATACACGACCAAAGCGGGATGTAATCTCTATCACGATAGTTCATGGGGATCATATATTGTAAACTTTAATGGAGACGACTTTGTCGAGATGTTTATTGGTTATGCTGAAACCTTCGATCCGAATGAATATGTAAGTTTACATATCAAGAGTCACAGGGTGATTAAAGATATTGGCGAGATGCTTAAAAGTGCAAAAGAAATTCAGATTTTGCTGTTAAAAGTAGCCATCGAATTTGTGAAAATCAGCAAAGAAAGTATGGTGAAAGCTGATGCATAAGGTCTTATTCACTATTGGGTTCGCTTGTCAAATCTTCTATTTCGGGAGTCGTTACGGGGTAAAACTCGAGAAAGATATTACTGAAGTCATATACGGCATAGGTGTTATATTGGCGTTAGCATCTTTTGCTTTATATTGAAAGAATGTGATTATGATGCAGCAGAAAACGTATGATTTTCTTGTGAAGATGCGGAAGGGAGTATGGTGAAAGAATGAACGATTCCACTCGGGAATTTCTTCTTTGGCTTGGCATTCCGGACAAAATGACCGGCTTCGAACTGCTTGGCGAGACGTTGGAGCAGTCGATGGAGTACGTTCGGAAGGGCAGGAAAATCAACCAGACGGATATTTTCATCAGCCTGAGTAAGCGGCATGGGCAATCATACAACTCTATCGACCGAGCGATACGCAGGGCCGTGGATTTTGCGGCTTATCGCACGGATGAAACAGCAAAGCGAAACTTGTGCGAGGTCATGGGAAATGTCTACTATGGGTCGGTTTCGGTCAAGAGCTTTTTGTATGCTGCGGCGGGATGGCTGTTGCTGAGAGAAGATATGGAGTAAAGCACTGAGCCGTGGAGAAATCTGCGGCTCTTTATTTTTTCTATTCTAGAATAAGAAGTAAAGGAGAAATTATTATGGAAAAGAAAATTAGCTGGAAAAACGCTGTAGAATATGGCGGAATACTTGTTGGTGCTTTCTTGACTGTAAAGTACCCTGCTACTGTCTATGTGTTGTTTTTGATTTTGTGGGGGATTCGGAACTTGTAACATCCGCGATTTCTGAAGAATGAATCGCTCTAGCGGGAGGTGTAAGTTTCTTGAAAAACGTATGATATGTACGCCAGCCAATAAAAGTTGATGAACTTAAATCCACAATAGCACCCGCTGCTAGTCCACCAAGCCATTCCCAGTCGCTCAAATTGATTGTTCCGGTTTCGCCATATTTTGTAACTGCTCGATACCCAGCAGCATTGTTTATTGAATCGATAGCCTCTCGAGGAATGCTGTCAATTAAATGTTCAGCCATGTGATTTCCAAACTCGACCGCATACGGTTGAAAAGCTTTTGCGGCTAAAGCAATGGTACTCTTAGACATGATAAATACTTGAACCTCATGGTCTGACGGCTCAAACCCCGCAATATAGGCTACAGAAAGACTCATTAGAATTTGCAGCAAAACACTTGCAGCAGCAGCTGTCTTTTTAACTGAAGTATAATCAGGTGTATCCGGAAAGCTTGAAGGCACTCCTAGAAGAACGATTTGAGGTATAAAAGCACTGATGAGATGACTTGCTGCCTTCTGAGGCCTTGGATACTTTTCAAGATACTGGTTGGCCATGTTTGCACTTATTGTGGATAAGCCAGTTTTATCAATCAGATCGCTATAAGAAAGTAAAATGTCAGCTATTTTTATGGATTGAACTGCCGGTAAATCGGACATATGGACTCCTTTCACTCGATAGGGGCGATGAATCAAGTGTACCACATGAAAACAAAGAATGAAAGGAGCTATCATGATAAAATTCAAAAATAATATAAAGTGGTCTCTTCCGCCCTAAAATCCTTGACGTTTCAACACTTCAATGGTATTCTTAATTCAATGACGAGGAGGTGCTTTTATGGCACGAACGGTAAAATGTCCTAGCTGTGGCGGCGAGCTTACGGTTAAAGATGAGAACCGCGACTTTATGTTCTGTGAGTATTGCGGGACGAAAGTGCGGCTCGATGACTATCAGGAGACGCATCGATTCGTGGATGAAGCACGGATTCAGGAGTCTAAGGACGCCAAGGAGCTCGAGCTGAAGAAGATGGAGTTTGAAGAAAATAAGCGGCATGAGCATGATGCGCAAGCAAAAAAAGTTCTCATAGGCGCGTTGATTCTTATGTTTCTGCTATCACTTTTCATTTGGCTAAGCGAAAAAGGCATGATTTAACCGGTCGAGCGAGGCCCTAATGCCCAAAAGCCCACTTTCTGCCCACTTTTGAAAATATTTTTAGCCACAAAATTTAACGTATTTACGTTAAAAATATACAAAAAGCCCAAAAGCCCACTTTTTTATTCAATTTAATAAAAATTTTGATAAAATAATATAATAACTAACGATAAAAAGTGGGCTTTTGGCCATAGCACAAAAAATTCACATTCTGTCTATAATGTAGACTTGCATAAACTTGCCAATGAGCATATAGTAAAGACTACCGATGACCGCACTTTTTCGAGAGGTGAAAATAATGAAAGACTACGAGAAGTCCTTTATCAATGACGCCGGGATTGAAGAATGGGTAACCACCGATAGCTTCGGAAACGAAGTACATTGCTACGCCGACAAGTTCGCTGAGGTACATACCAAAGCTCCGATTTGCGAATGCGGCACACCACTGGTCGAAGAAGCATATGAGGAGTGGTACTGCCCCAAGTGCAAGACTACCCGGAACAGCAGTGAATTTTCAAGGCCTATCCGTCCTGAGAGCTATATGGCACACAATCTTGCACCCCATGAGGATTTCGGCGAGTATAAGTATATGCCCGATGCAACTGGCCACATGATGTTCGAGGCAGGTGCGCCGAATTACGACCTGGAATTTTTCAATCTCAACTAGCAGATAACATATTTTCTTGGCCCTTACATGATTTGCGTAAGGGCTTTTCTTTTTGCCCCCAAAACCCATCTCGCGTGAAAAATTCACGCGAAAAAATCTGCCTCTTTTATGAGGAGGAGTAGAATGCGTCTCAGACGTGCTCTACTCCTTTTTTTTATTTTGGAGGTTGACATGTTAGAAAACACATTCAAGACCGGCTTGGTGAAAGAGCTGAAGTCTCGCTTTCCCGGCTGCATTGTGCTCCACGCAGACCCTAACGAGATACAGGGTATTCCTGACCTCGTGGTTCTGTACGAAGACACATGGGCCGCACTGGAAGGCAAGAAGTCAGCAAGAGCATCTCATCGCCCAAATCAGGACTATTATGTAGAAAAGATGAACGAGATGAGCTATGCTGCTTTCATCTACCCGGAGAACAAGGAGGAGATACTGAATGAACTGGAACGATCATTCCAGGCTCGTGGGTCAGCATGCCTTTCTGGGTGCGAGTAAGTATCATTGGATAAACTATGATGCTGCGCGCCTTGCCGAGACCTATGCCAGCTATCAGGCCAAGGAAAATGGCACAAGGCTGCACGCATTTGCGGCAGAGTGTATTGCTCTTGGTCAGAAGCTGCCGAAGAGCAAAAAGACGCTCAACGCCTACGTCAACGATGCCATCGGCTTCCGTATGACACCCGAACAGGTGCTCTTTTATTCGGGCAACTGCTTCGGCACGGCAGATTCTATCACTTTTAAGAACAATTTACTGCGAATCCATGACCTCAAGACTGGAGCTGTTCCTGCACATATGGAGCAGCTCTTTATTTATGATGCACTTTTCTGTCTGGAGTACCGCGTACACCCGCAGGACATCCAGATCGAAAACCGCATTTATCAGAACGATGATGTCTTTACGGTCAACCCGACCGAGGCCGAAATCAAGCCTATCATGGACAAAATCATCGAATTCGATAAAATCATTACGGAATTGAAGTTAGGAGAAGCAGTATGAATCCGATTGAAAAAGACATCAAATTCTTTTATGACGTGGACGACGAGACCGACAGCCTCGAACACTACGGTACTAAGCGACATTCCGGCCGCTATCCGTGGGGATCTGGTGAGAATCCTTACCAGCGTTCCGGCGATTTTCTTTCCCGTGTTGAGGAACTGAAGAAGACCGGCAAGTTCACTGAGAAAGAGATTCTCGAACAGATCAATGCAACGCTGCCCGACGAGTACAAGATGGGAACGACTGAGTTCCGAGTTGCTCAGCAGAAGGCTCTTCATGAGCGGAAAGCGCTCCAGTACGACCAGATTCGCGCTCTGAAGCAGGACAATCTGAAGTGGACTGAAATCGGCGCGAAGTTAGGCCTTTCTGAGTCTACTGTTCGCTCCATGTACAACAACGGTATCGGCGAGAAGGCAAATCAGGCTCAGAAAATCGCCGAGACGCTGAAGGCGGAAGTCGATAAAAAGGGCATGATTGACGTGTCTGAAGGCACAAATCTGGTTCTTGGCGTCTCTGAAGGTAAGCTTGACGAAGCCATCTACATCCTCGAGGCGGAGTATGGTTATCAGCGCTACGGCGTTGGTATTCGTCAGCCAACCAACATCAACCAGCAGACAAATGTCACTGTTTTGGCAAAGCCCGAGTACAACCAGAAGTATGCATATGAGCATCAGGGTGACATTCAGTCTTTGGGTGACTACCACTCGGATGATGGTGGTGAGACATTCCAGAAGCTCCAGCGTCCGTCCAGCATGAGTTCCGACCGTGTTGCGATTCGCTACGGTGACGAAGGGGGTTTGGACAAGGATGGTGTCATCGAGATTCGCCGCGGCGTGGATGACCTGAGCCTTGGCAACAGCCACTATGCGCAGGTCCGCATTATGGTGGATAACAGCCACTATCTCAAGGGTATGGCTGTTTATTCTGACGATGTGCCTGATGGATATGATGTCATTTTCAATACGAACAAACCCTCTGGCACGCCCAAGATGAAGGTGCTCAAGCCCATCAAGGATGACCCGGACAATCCCTTTGGTGCAGCTCTTACTGCGGCTGGACAAAGCGAGTACATTGGTGCCGACGGGAAGAAGCATCTTTCCCCCATCAATAAGCTCCGTGAGGAAGGCGAATGGGACACGATGGCAAAAAATTTGTCCTCGCAGTTCCTCTCCAAGCAGCCCATCAAACTCATTAAGCAGCAACTCAATCTTACTCTGGCTGACCGCAAGGCTGAGTACGAAGAGATCATGAACTATGACAACCCGACTATCAAGAAGAAACTGCTGATTGATTTCGCAGATACCTGCGAGGGGAACTCAATGACGTTGAAGGCTTCGTCTTTCCCGGGTCAGTCTACTAAGGTCATCCTGCCCCTGACTAAAATCAGCGAGAAAGAGTGCTACTGCCCGACTTATGAGAACAGCACTCAGCTTGCACTGATTCGTTATCCTCATGCGGGTACTTTTGAGATTCCTATCGTTACGGTCAACAACAAGAATGTCAGTGGCAAGCGAAACTTCGGCAATATTCAGGATGCCATCGGTATCAACTCCAAAGTCGCAGAGCGCCTATCTGGTGCAGATTTCGATGGTGATACTGTCGTTGCTATCCCCATTTCCAGCAAGGTGGCCGTCAAAGCGACAGCTGCACTGAGAGACCTGAAAGACTTTGACCCTAAGACTGCTTATGCTGTCCCGGAAGGCAACCCGAATGGTGTACGCCTGATGAAGAAGGAAGAGAAGCAGAAAGAGATGGGCATCATCTCTAACCTCATCACGGATATGACCCTCCGCGGTGCAGATGAAAAGGAGATTGCTCGTGCAGTCAAGCATTCGATGGTAGTCATCGATGCAGAAAAGCACAAGCTGGATTACAAGCGGTCTGAGCGGGAGAATGGTATTCAGGAACTGAAGAAAAAGTGGCAGATTCGTGTGGATGAGGACGGCAATGAACACTTTGGTGGTGCATCTACACTGCTGTCTCGCCGTAAGCAGACCGTATATGTCCCCGAACGTAAGGGTAGTGCCCACATTGATAAGGAAACTGGTGAGCTTATCTACAAAGAGTCTGGCCGCCGGTATTTCGATAAGAAGAAAGGCGAGTTTGTTGATGCACAGCAGAAGGTAAGCCTTATTTCCATGACGCCCGATGCGCGCACCCTCTCTTCCGGTACACCGCAGGAGAATCTGTATGCAGATTTCTCGAACGAGCTGAAATCACTTGCACGGCAGGCTCGGAAAGAAGCCGCTAACATGAAGGGTTTGGTTTACAGCCCTTCGGCTGCGAAAGAGTATCGCACGGAAGTTGATTCCATCAACGCGAAGCTTGAGGCTGTCATTGCTAACAAGCCGAAAGAGCGCCGCGCCATGGTGATAGCAAACGCGAACATTAAGGCAAAGATTCAGGCTCTGGACCTTGATCCTAAGCTTGACAAGAAGGAAATCAAGAAGATCTCTTCCGTTGAGATGCAGCGTGCGCGTGATTCAATCGGCGCAAGCGGAAGCAAGACACGCATTGTGTTCACAGACCGTGAATGGGAAGCTGTGCAGAAAGGCGCAATTTCGGATTCCAAGTTGACAAAGATTCTTAATGCTTCTAAGTCGGACGAAATCGTAAAGCGCGCGATGCCGAAAGCAGCGACTGTAATGACCAGCGCGAAGATGGCCAAAGCAAAAGCGATGCTCGCCAACGGGTATACCTATAACGAGATTGCCAAAGCTTGTGGTGTTCCTGAGTCCACTGTCTACAGTGCTCTTAATAAGTAAGGAAGGCTTTGAATTATGATTCGATGCTTTTTAACAACGACCGACAACCCTTACAATCCGTACAGCCAGTTCGAGGACTGGTATAGATTCGATATTGATAAGGGGTACAACTCCTGCGGTCTGCTGATGCGGGTGGCCTATACCTCTGACCAGCTGACGGATGCGGAGAACGCATACGAAATTGAGCAGGCTATTGACGAAATCATCGCCAATGACCCGCTCAACATCTACAAGAAGCTCAAGATGGAGGTCAAAGACGACACGACCCTTGCGCAAAGCGCGTAAGGGGATAGGGAGGGGGTCGCAAAATCAACACCCCCTCTCAAATCGCGCCGGTCTTTGATATTTCTCCGGAGGGAAAATTGATATTTGGGCTTTCATGCCTGGTATTGATCTCCATTGATATTTTATAGAGCAAACTTGCCGAGGTCTGGGGAGTAGACCGGGCTTCGGCGGTTTTTCTAAGGGTTCACGGGCGTTGTTTCTCCATTTGCACCGCTTGGACGATGCCTTGTACGGGATACGTTTTCTTGAATGTTCAACCTCCTAACAGAACTTTCATACTTTTTCTCCTTTCAGCTGCTTTGCATCAGGCTGCCCGTGAACCCTTAGAAAAGCCTTTATATTTTTTGCCAGAGAATTAGTCTCGGCTAACCCTGCGCGGCAAAATACCAGTGATGCCGTGTAAAAAAAAAACAGAAAGGATGGTGCCGGAAATGGGCGCAAGAAAAACTTCCGGCGCCGACCTGCCCGCAATGAGGCCGGCACTGACTCCGGAAGCGAGAGAAAACCAGATGATCTCACTGGCGATGGACTTGGTGGAAAAGCGGATACGGGAAGGAACAGCCTCTTCTGCAGAGACCACTCACTTCCTGAAGCTGGCGACGAGTAAAACGATGCTGGAAAAGCAGAAGCTCGAGGAAGAAAACAAGCTGCTGCAGGCGAAGACTGAGGCCATCAATGCAGCGAAGGACAACGAAGAGCTGTACCGGGAAGTGCTCAAGGCTATGAGAGAGTATTCCGGCGAGGATGATGGCGAAGGATCGGAAGTTTTTATGGAATGAGACTATAAGCCGGCGATGAGTAAGACGATGCGGGAAAAGCAGAAGCTCGAGGAAGAAAACACACTGCTGCGGGCGAAGACAGAGACGCTGCAAAATGCAAAGCACTCGGACGAGCTGTACGAAGAGGCCATCAAGGCGGTGTGGAGATACAACGGCAGGGGATGACGAGTATGACTTTTGAAGCAGTATCCGGGTGCAGAAAAGGTACGCGGATGATCAATCGTCGTCTCCGGAGTTCCAGTCGGTGTTGATACATCCACAGCGTGGGCAGACCCAGTAACCATATTCGTTGTCATCGTCTTCCCACGGGGACGTATAGTATCCGCCTGCAAGAGGAGCGCCGCAGTTCATACAGTTCTCAGAGAGATAGGACAAAATATCCCAATCGGTGTATGTATCTTCGTCTGAGTCATCAGGTTCGTAAGATACAGGATCGTTCACCACTTCGTCCGCCGCATCACTCAACGAATCGGACGGATCTGAGGTAGGCGTGGGAGACTGAGGAAGCTGGCAAGAGGCGTCGCTTTGGCGCTTATACTCCCAGAAAAGTCCACAGACAGCAAGTATACCGAGCAGGATGACTTTGCGATGACGCTTTACAAATGCACCTGTAGCAGAAACGGCATTGGATACGCTCGTTTTTACCCTCGTTTTCATACTTACTTTTTGCTCGGTATCGGGGTAATTGAGATGAAGCGTTTTATGGCATCCGGAGCATATGATCTCGTCTGGATGACTTTCGTCGATCGGGTTCTGGGTGCCGCAGGAAGAACAGGTGGCAATTAACATAAAGATACCTCTCCTCATCGAAATGTTCCGGTTACGAAAGAGTATATCACAGCAGAAGAACCTTGTAAATTACCGAAAGGGAAGGCCGATAAAGTAGAATGAAAAGCTATTCGGAGCTGTGCAGGCTGGGGACGTTTGAGGATAGGCTTGGATATTTGCAGCTGCATGGGGAGGTGGGGAAGGACACCTTCGGGTTTGACCGATACCTGAACCAGGACTTTTACCGCTCGAAGGAGTGGCGGCAGTTCCGGGACAGGATCATCGTGCGGGACGGAGGCTGCGACCTCGGGTGCAAAGACCACCCGATCGCGGACATCGCGGTCAGCGGTGGAAAGATGAGCCGGGCGCGCATTACGATACACCACATCAACCCTCTGACGAAAGAGGATATTCTCGAGCACCGGGAAGCATTGTTCGACCCGGAGAATGTGATCAGCGTGTCGGATGCGACCCACAAGACCATCCATTACGGCACCGGGGACGGGCCGAAGATGCCGGATGGCAAGAGAACAGCAGGGGATACCTGCCCTTGGAGGAAATAGGATGAACTGGACGACGGCTTGGCTTAGCATGAAGCAGGGGTACAAAGTGAAACGGCGGGGCTGGAAGAATGCCTACTGGCGTATTTCCGGCACAGAGCTTCTGATCCACCTGGAAAACGGCGAAGAGGTCAACTTCCGCAAGGTCAAAGATATTGGCATGATGCTGAATGTGACCTGCTGCGATGACTGGGAACAGGTTATGGAGTGATAAGATGTACGCGAGAAAAAAGTTTGACGAGCGGGAAGCGGAATACAGTATCCTTCTGCGGCGGAAGCTGGAAGAGGCAGAGGCAATGCTTCAACACCTTGCACCGAGCCGCGCGAGAAGCCTGGCACTGACCAAGCTGGACGAGGTATTGCTCTGGGCGAATGTGGGTATTTCGGAAGCCGGGCTCCAGCAGGACTATACGGCTGTACCGCGGAACAGAGGCTTCGACTTTGACGATGCTCTGAAATCCGGGCTGGTCACCGTTGATCTTCAGAAGCTGACCGAGATTGTTGAAGCTGCTGCACAGAAAGAAGCGACCCATGGGAAGGACGGCGCGCCTCGCCATCTGGCCGAACTGGAACTGCTGGCGAGGGCTCAGAAGGACTGGTATTATGCCATGCTGAGCTACATTATGGGTGGCGACAGCGATGCCAAGGAGGAATCAAAATGGAACAGAGAGACTTTATGACCAGAGCAAAGCAGCTGGTGGTGGACTACTTCAACAGTCATGTGGACGCAGCCGACGGTAAAAAACTGACGATGGAGGATGTGTTCGTCATACGGTTCTCGAAGACCTTGCAGAACTGGAAGGCGCTTGTGAGCGCCACCGTATCTGACGTCATGTACTATGAGATCACCCACAATGGCGACAAGAAGGAGACCTACCTTGACGTGTATAAGAAGTGGGGGAGAGCCAGTGCATTGCGGACGGAAACACTGCACATTGACGGAGGCGCGGCATGGACAGTATCCTGACAAGTGTGAAGAAGCTGCTGGGGATAGCGGAGAGCTACACGGAGTTCGATGCGGACATCATCATGCACATCAACGCGGTATTTCTGGTGCTGCAGCAGCTGGGCGTGGGGCCGGAGAAGGGCTTTGGCATCGTGGACGCAAGTGCCGTGTGGGACGATTTTCTGCCCGGAGACGAGCGGGCGAAGACCATCGCGTCCTACATGGGCGCAAAGGTAAGGCTCGCGTTCGACCCGCCGCAGAGTTCGACCGCCATGGAGGCGCTGAAAAATACCGTTGCAGAAATGGAGTTCCGGCTGAACATCGAGTTTGATAAAGCGGAGTCATAACGGAGATCGGCGAGGACTCCTGCTGCGGTGAAACGGAACGTGTGAGCACACCCTATGAGGGAGACATGGATGAAACGATATGCATGATATACAGGAGGAAGCGATGCGTCTATGGGCGGCTGAAACGGTGAACTGGAATATGACGGACGCTTACAGCCTCTGCCGGACCTGCGCCAACTTCAAGTCATTGAAATGCCCGAACTCGAAGGAGTGCTTCGACAATCCGAAAAAGCCGTATTACAAAGCGAGACACTGTGACAGCGCTACCTTATTATACTGGACCTTGATGAAAACCTCATTTTCGCTGCGGTACGGCACGAACCTGCAATGAATAGGACTTAGGAGAATAAAATTATGGCACTCTCGAACACGGCCACGCCCATCTACTACGGCCGGTTCCGGGAGGCCGTGATGCGGGGCGAGATACCTGTCTGCCGGGAAATTTCAATGGAAATGAACCGGATCGACGACCTCATCGCGAACCCGGGCGTTTACTACGACGACAAGGCCGTCAACGGCTTTATCAAGTTCTGCGAGAGGGAGCTGACACTGACCGACGGCAGTGATCTGAAACTGCTGGACAGCTTCAAGCTCTGGGCAGAGGAGATCTTCGGCTGGTACTACTTTGTGGAACGGAGTGTGTACGTGCCGGAGCCCGGAGGACACGGGGGACACTACGAGCGCAAGCGCATCAAGAAGCGGCTCATCACCAAGCAGTATCTCATCATTACCCGTGCGGCCGCAAAGACCATGTATCTGGAGTGCTTACAGGCCTACTTTATGACGGTGGACAAGAGCACGACCCAGCAGGTGACGACCGCCCCAACCATGAAACAGGCAGAAGAAGTCCTCTCTCCGTTCCGGACAGCACTGGCGCGGGCGAGAGGGCCTGTTTTTAAGTTTATGACCATGGGCAGCATCCAGAACACCACGGGTGCAAAGAGTGACCGGGTGAAGATGGCCTCCACCAAGAAGGGAATCGAGAATTTCCTGACGGGCTCGCTGCTGGAGATACGCCCCATGACCATTGAGAAATTACAGGGCCGGCGCGACCGTGTGGCGACCGTGGACGAATGGCTCTCCTGCGACATCCGGGAGGACCCCATCGGCGCCATCGAGCAGGGCGCAGCCAAGAACGAAGATTATCTCATCGTGGCGGCAAGCTCGGAGGGTACTGTCCGAAACGGCTGCGGCGACACCATCAAAATGGAGTTGATGGAGATCCTGAAGGGCGAGTATATCAACCCGCATGTCTCCATCTTCTACTACAAGCTGGACTCTATCGACGAAGTAGGCAAGCCGGAAATGTGGCTGAAGGCGAACCCGAACCTCGGGCAGACTGTGAGCTACGAGACTTACCAGCTGGATGTGGAGCGCGCGGAAAACTCGCCCGGCGCACGGAATGATATTCTGGCCAAGCGCTTCAACCTGCCGATGGAAGGCTACACCTACTTCTTTACTTATGAGGAGACCCTGCGGCATCGACACCGGGACTTCTGGCAGATGCCCTGTGCTATGGGCGCTGACCTTTCGCTGGGCGACGATTTCTGCTCGTTTACCTTCCTGTTCCCGCTGGAGAACGGATATTTCGGGGTAAAAACGCGGGATTACATCACCAGCTACACCCTCTCACAGCTTCCGCTGGCGATGCGGCAGAAGTACGAGGAGTTCATGAACGAAGGTACTTTGCAGGTGTTCGACGGGACTGTGCTGGACATGATGCAGGTTTACGACGACCTCGACGCCTACATCCTGCAGAGCGAGTACGACGTGCGGGCCTTTGGCTACGACCCCTACAACGCGAAGGAATTCGTGGAGCGGTGGGCGCAGGAGAACGGCCCCTTTGGCATCGAGAAGGTCATTCAGGGCGCAAGGACGGAGAGTGTGCCGCTGGGCGAACTGAAGAAGCTGAGCGAACAGAGAAAGCTGCTGTTCGATGAGGCACTGATGGAGTTTGCCATGGGTAACTGCATCACGCTGGAGGACACAAACGGGAACCGGAAGCTCTACAAGCAGCGGCACGACAAGAAGATCGACGCCGTGGCGGCGCTGATGGATGCCTACGTGGCGTGGAAGCTGAACCGGGATGCATTTGAGTGAGGGTTGATAAACCGGAGGTGAGAAATTCAAAATGGAGCACGGCTGTTCGAGAGGGGCAGTGCGCAGAAGAGCTATAAGTATAACCAGAGAGTGAAAGTGAGGGACAATGTGAACGACTGGTGGAATTATCTGGAGCACAGCGGACTTGGCAAAGAGCAGAAGGGGCATAAGAAACTGCGTAAGGCAAAGCAGAAGCTGCATCCCTGCTTCGCGAAGCCGCCAACAAAATCGACTCCTGACAGGAGGTGACCGCAAAAAATGCAGGGATACAAAGATGAGCTGTACCACTGGGGCATCAAAGGCATGAAGTGGGGCGTGCGGCGATACCAGAACAAGAACGGCACCCTGACGGCCGCGGGCAGGAAGCACTATGGAGACGGAAACGCCGGTGAGGACGCAAAGCCCAAGGTGGAATATGCGCCGAAGCGCTCGGGCAGGAAAGCCGAGGATTACTCCGATGAAGAGCTGCGGGCGCGCATCAACCGGCTTCAGATGGAAAAGCAGTACCGCGACTTAGAGGGGCAGACCAACATCCGGGCCGACGACCCCAACAAGGAGCTGAAGGCCGAAAAGGAGCGCTTGCAGCTCCAGAAGGACGTGAAGCAGCTGCGGAACGACGTGTACGGCGGCAAGAGCTTTGTGAAGCAGGTCATGTCAGACGCCGGAAAGCAGGTGCTGACCAAGGCTGCGGCTGGCGTGATGAGCTATAGCGCGAAGAAATTCGTTTCGGATGTGCTGGGTAACCCTGAACTGGCGAATGCTGTGGTGAACGGCAGTGCTGCAAAGCAGGATCAGCAGAAGAAAGACGACCAGAAATAGCCCTCTCAGGCGCTGGCGCGCCAGCTCTCCCATAGGGAGAGCCATTGGCATGCCGGGTAAGTCCCTACTGGACGAAAAAGGCTTACTAAAATTTCAAAATGGCGGGCCCTGCTACCAAGGTCAGCAGATGCTGAATCTAGACAGCAGGGCACTACAGTGTACGAGATAAGAAACTTTGAGCAAAACAAAAGAAAGTTGACCGCCCCGCCAGTGGCTCCCACTCTGGGGGAGCTGTCGAGCGGAGCGAGACTGAGAGGGCTACAAAATGGAACTTTCCTTTGGCTCCAGGCTGAAACACGCCTGGAACGCATTTCTGAACCGGGACCCTCCCCGGGTGTACGGAGGGGGCTACAGCTACCGGCCCGACCGGCCAAGGCTGAACCGGACGACCGACCGTACCATCCTGACGGCAATTTACGCCCGGATGGCGCAGGACGCCACAGCGATCACCATAAACCACGTAAGGCTCGACAAAAACGACCGCTTCGATGCGGTGTTGGACTCGGGCCTTAATTCATGCCTGAACCTTTCGGCCAACAAGGACCAGACGGGCAGGGCTCTGCGGTACGACACCTATCTCTCCCTGCTGGACGAAGGTGTCATCGCCATCGTGCCGGTGGACATCGACGAGGACCCGGTGACGGGGGAGACAGAGATCCTATCGATGCGGGTGGGCAAGGTGAAGGAGTGGTACCCGGACGATGTGCGGGTGGAGCTTTACAACGACAGGACCGGGCAGAAGGAGGAAGTCATCCTGCCGAAAGAGCAGGTGGCTATCGTGGAGAACCCCTTCTACTCTGTCATGAACGAGCCCAACAGCACCGTCCAGCGGCTCATCAGCAAGCTGCGCATCATGGACGCCGTGGACGAGCAGGCCGGAAGCGGAAAGCTCGACCTTATCATCCAGCTGCCCTACACCGTGAAAAGCCCTGCCCGGAAAGAACAGGCGCAGGAGCGGCGGAGGACACTGGAAGAGCAGCTGGCGGGCAGCCGATACGGCATCGGCTACATTGATGCCACGGAGCATATCACCCAGCTGAACCGGAGCCTCGAGAACAACCTGCTGAAAAGCATCGAGTACCTGGCCGACATGGCTTACAGCCAGCTGGGGCTGACGCCGGAGATCATGAACGGCACAGCGGACGACACTGTCATGACCAATTACGAGAACCGAGTCATCGAGCCCCTTGTGGCGGCTGTGGTGGATGAACTGAAGCGGAAGTTCCTGAGCCGCGAAGACCTCAAGGCTAAGCAGAGCATCATGTACTTCCGCGACCCGTTCAAGCTGGCACCCGTCTCGATGGTGGCCGAGATGGCAGACAAGTTTACCCGTAACGAGATCATGACGTCGAATGAGTTCCGTCAGGCCATCGGCATGAAGCCCTCGAAAGATCCCAAGGCAGACCAGCTGCTGAACAAGAATCTTTCTCCGAACGCGGAACAGGCGGCACAGTTTGGCAGTGACCCCGCCGCGAGAAGGAGAGAGACGGTTGAGAAGCTGGTAACGGAATAGCCCTCTCCGTCAGCTTCGCTGACACCTCTCCCAGAGGGAGAGGCCTTGGCATGTCGGATGTGTTTCGTCTGGACAAGAAAAGCTCGATATGGCGTAAACGGTAGTGCGCTGCTGCATAGGGCAGGTTTCACGGAAACTTTTGTTTGAAAGCGGAGCACTACCGCTCACGATAAGAGAAAACGTCAAGCGTTCAAGACGAAAGCTGACCGACACGCCAGTGGCTCTCCCTTTGGGAGAGCTGGCGAGGAGCGAAGCGACGAGACTGAGAGGGTAAGGACACTGACCTATAAGAAAGGAGGATATAAAAATCAAAATGGTGAATTTTGACTACGACTGCAGCGGCTGGGCGACGAAGGCGAACACGAAGTGTTACGACGGTCTGACCATTGCAGAAGACGCATTCAAGGACTGCAGCGGCCAGACTGTACCGTTGGTGTACAACCACGACCACTCGAGCCTTGACAATCTCATTGGTCACGCACTGCTGGAAAACCGCAAGGGCGGGGTCTACGCCTACGCCAAGTTCAACGACACGCCCACCGGTCAGACGGCCAGGAAGTGCGTGGAGAACGGGGACCTGAACGCTTTTTCCATCTGGGCCAACGGTGTGCAGAAGGCCGGACGGGTGGTGAAACACGGCGTCATCCGGGAACTGAGCCTCGTACTGGCAGGCTGCAACCCCGGCGCGCTCATCCAGGAAGTGGTGAAGCACAGCGCTGACAATATGGACGATGAGGGCTGTGAAGCCTTTATCTTTAACGACCCGGGCAGTCTGAGCCTTGAACATGGCATGGACCCGGATGGCAACCCGCTGGAGGAGGCCGTACTGGCCCACTCCGACGACAAGAAGGAGAACGGCAAGATGGCCGAGGAAACCAACGGTAAGACGCTCAAAGAGGTCTACAACAGCATGACCGACGAGCAGAAAGAGTGCTGTCATGCGCTTGTTGGCCTTGCGATGGAAAAGGCAGACGGCGAGGATGGCGAAGACGACGGCGAGGAGGATACGACCGTGAAGCATAATGTGTTTGACCATGATACCAGCGAGACCGTGCTGAAGCACAGCATCGGCGACATCAACGCTGTCATCAAGGGTGCCAAGAGCAGCGGCACCATGAAGGCGGCTTTCGAGAACTCGGACATCACCAGTGAGGAGCTGGCCTACCTGAGCCACGGCATCGACAACATCGACTGGCTGTTCCCGGAGGACCACCTGCTGGACACCACGCCCCGCATCATCGACAAGCCCGACGACTGGGTGAGCGTGGTGATGGGCGGCGTGAAGCACATCCCGTTCAGCCGCATCAAGAGCATGTTCGCAGACCTGACCGAGGAAGATGCCCAGGCCAAGGGTTACATGAAGGGCAACTTCAAGAAGGAAGAGGTCTTTGGCCTGCTGCGCCGCTCCACCGGCCCGACCACTGTGTACAAGAAGCAGAAGCTCGACCGCGACGACGTCATCGACATCAACAGCTTCGACGTTGTGGCATGGCTGCACAACGAGATGCGCTACAAGCTGAACCGTGAGCTGGCGCTGGCCTATATCCTGGGCGATGGCCGTCAGGCGGCAAGCGAGGACAAGATCGACGAGAACTGCATCCGTCCCATCTTCAACGATGCCGACCTGTTTACCATCAAGGTACAGGTGGCTACGACCGGCCTGACCAAGGTGGAGGACAAGTACAAGGCCTTTATCAAGCAGGTCATCCGCAGCCGCAAGGAGTACCGCGGCAGCGGCACCCCGGTTATGTTCACCACTGAGGACGCTCTGACCGAGATGCTCCTGCTGGAAGACAACATGGGCCGCACGCTCTACGCCGACGAGGCTGCGCTGGCTCGCAAGCTGCGCGTGAGCAAGATCGTCACTGTGTCTGAGATGGAAGGCCGCAAGGGTGCCAAGGGCGGTGATCTGGCCGCTGTCATCGTCAATCTGGCCGACTACACCGTGGGCGCAGACAAGGGCGGCGCTGTCTCCATGTTCGACGACTTCGACATCGACTACAACGCCATGAAGTACCTCATCGAGACCCGCTGCTCCGGCGCACTGACGACTCCCTACAGTGCGATGGCCATCGAGTGGGCGGCTGCGTAAAGAGCGCCGGACACCCTCTCCGTCAGCTCTTTTGACAGTGTCCTTGCCCTCTCAGGCTCGCTCCGCTCGCCAGCTCTCCCAAAGGGAGAGCCACTGGCGTGTCGGGCAGCTCTGAGCTGGACGAGAAAGTCTGATATTTCGTGAACAATAGTGCCCTGCTGCAGAGGCAAGGCCCTACGAAAGGAGATCAAAAATGACCCTGAAACCTTTTTATGACCGTACCGAGGACGTACATGTGGGCGCATATATCGCTTACGGCCACACCGACAGCAAGCTGTATGCTGACGCCGAGCACAAAGTGAAGGTGAGCGCCGCCGACATTGGCCGCGCCTTCATGCTGGGCCGCCTTATCATCTGCGACAACAAGAACTATTTCGCGCCCATCGCATACGCAGAGGCGACCGGCGTGAAGACCTATGACGGCACTGCCGCCAAGACCTGGACGACAAGCAAGGAGTAAACCTCTCAGGCTTTCTTAAAAAATCAAAATAGGATGGAGATCTGCGATGAAGTGGAGCGGGAAGATCGGGTTTGCGGATGCGACGGGCGAGGAGAGCCCCAGCGTATACGTGGAGAAGATGGTGGAACGGCACTATTACGGCGACGTATTGGAGTTTGGCCGCCAGATGCATACCGGCGAAAAGGTGAACCCCGACATTACGGTGGGCAACCAGCTGAGCATCCTGGCCGACCCCTTTGCCACCGCGAATCTCTACGCCATGCGCTACGTGACCTTTATGGGGCAGAACTGGAAGATCGAGGGGGTAAAGGTACAGTACCCCCGGCTCATCCTGACACTGGGAGGGATATGGAATGGAACCACGGCTGAAGCTTGACGCCCTGCTGCGGAATGTGCTGCGGCAGGCACGCAAAGCAGAAAACCTCTATTTCCAGCCGCCCTCCGGATACAGGCTGAAATACCCCTGCATCGTGTACAGCGAGAGCCGCATCCAGAACCGCCACGCAAATGACAAGGTCTATCTCCAACATCCGTTTTACACGGTGACGGTGATAGACAGAGATCCCGATTCGAAGTTGAAGACGGCCGTAAGCGTGCTGCCCAAGTGCGCCTGCGACCGTTCTTTTATTTCGGACGGGCTGTACCACACGACGTTTACCATTTATATATAAGGAGGAAATTTATGGCTAGATTGATCTGGGATGCAACCGGTAAGAAGCAGTTCGAGATGGGTACCAAGCAGGGTGTGCTGTACCCGATGGGCGCTAATGGCGCTTACAACAAAGGCGTGGCCTGGAATGGCCTGACTGCCGTGACCGAGAGCCCCTCCGGTGCGGAGGAGACGAAGCTGTACGCAGACGACATCAAGTATGCTTCTCTGCGCAGTGCTGAGGAATATGACTTTACGGTGGAGGCCTATACCTATCCGCCCGAGTGGGAGCCCTGCGACGGCTCCGCACAGGTGACGACCGGTACCACCATCGGCCAGCAGAAGCGCAAGGCTTTCGGTTTCAGCTGGGTGACCACCATCGGCAACGACATCGACCCTGAGGCCGGCCAGAAGATCCATGTGGTGTGGAGCGCAACTGCCTCTCCCTCTGAGAAGAGCTATGCGACCATCAACGACAACCCGGATGCCCTCACCTTCAGCTGGGAGTGCTCGACTTCTCCGGTGAACGTGACCGGCCATCGCCCGACCTCTCACATGGAGATCGACTGCACCAAGCTCAAGGAGAAGACCGTGCTGGCTATCCAGAATAAGCTCTGGGGCGCTGACGGCGGTTCTGGTGCTAAGGATGCCAGCGAGGCCACCCTGCCCAGCCCGGATGAGCTCATCAAGCTGATCACCGACAGCGAGAAGGCGGCGTAAGGCTCTGCCTTTGGAGCGCTGTAACAAGACGAACCTCTCCGTCTGCGCTTCGCGCAGCCACCTCCCCTAGCGAGGGGAGGCTTTGGCAGGACGGGAAGGTCTGAGCTGGACGAATGAAGTTTCGTTTGGGCGTAAACGGTATTGCCCTGCTACAGAGGCAAGGCAGAAGGAACTTTAAGGAGGAGAAGACACTATGCTCAAGAAGACGATGACCACCGTGGATTTCGGTGGTACCGAGAGAACGGAAGACTACTACTTCAACCTGACCAAGGCGGAGATCATGGAGATGGAGCTGAACACCGAGGGCGGCTTCAGTGCCATGATCAACCGCATCGTCGAGTCGAAGAGCCAGCTGGAGCTCGCACAGCTGTTCAAGCAGATCCTCTGCAAGAGCTACGGCGTGCTGAGCCCGGACGGCCGCAAGTTCATCAAGAATCAGGCCGTGCTGGACGACTTTATGGCCACTCAGGCCTTCAGCGACCTGTACATCGAGCTGCTGGAGGACGGCGGCAAGAAGGCTGCCGACTTCTTTGAGGGCGTGATGCCCGCCGACATGCAGGATAAGCCCGGCACTGCGCCTGCACAGCCTGGTCTGGCCGTGGTGAGCGGCAGTGTGACGGAGAATCACTAAACCGCTCCGTCTGCGCTTCGCGCCAGCTCTTTTGGCAGTGTCCTTGCCCTCTCAGGCGCTTCGCGCCAGCTCTCCCAAAGGGAGAGCCACTGGCGTGTCGGGAAGGTATGAGCGGGACGCTTGAGGCGCAATATGGCGAAAAAGGGCAGGTGCAGAATAAACCTCTCCGTCTGCGCTTTGGCAGGACGGGAAGGTCTGAGCTGGACGAAGAAAGTTTCGTCGAAACGTAAAATCGTGGGCCCTGCTATAGAGGCTCACTCCATCAAACTATGCCAGAGAGGGTGACAAGATGCTGACGTTGACGATCCCCGGGGAGCAGAGCTGGGACCCCGTAAAAGCGGAGTTCCATTACACTGCCCCGACAGAGCTGAAGCTGGAGCACTCGCTGCTCTCTCTGGCTAAATGGGAAAGCAAGTGGCACATACCGTTTTTACAGAATGCGGGAACGATGACCCCGGAGCAGATGCTGGACTACCTGCACTGTATGACTGTGTCGAAGGGTGCTGCGCCCGACGTCTACCGCAAGCTGAAAAAAGAACAGTATGACGCCATTAACCGATATATGGACGACCCCGCCACCGCAACGTGGTTTCGCGGGGAAGGGAAACCGAACGAACCCAGGAAAGCAGCACCCCGGCAAAGACACCGTACGAGTGAGACGGTGACGACAGCCGAGGTGCTTTATTGTCAGATGTTCCAGCTGGGCATCTCGAAAGAGTGTGAGCGGTGGCACCTGAACCGATTGCTGACCCTTATCCGGGTCTGTCAGGAGAGCCAGACACCGCCGAAGAAGATAAAGAAGGGCGACCTGCTGGCCCAGCAGAGAGCACTGAACGAGCAGCGGAAAGCGAGATTGCATACGAGGGGGTAGCCCTCTCCGTCGGCTGCGCCGACACCTCCCCTAGCGAGGGGAGGCCTTGGCATGTCGGATGTGTTTCTACTGGACAAGGAAGGCCCGATATAACGTAAACAGTAGTGCGCTGCGACAGAGGACAGGTTCCAATGAAACCTTGGTTTGAAAGCGGAGCACTGCCGTTTGCGAAAAGAGAAACTTCAGGCAATCAAAATGAAAGCTGGCCGACACGCCAGAGGCTCGCCCTTCGGGAGAGCTAGCGAGGAGCGAAGCGACGAGACTGAGAGGGCTATGTCCAAAGTTATCATTTTCCGCCAGAAAGGCGACTGGAAGAAGACGAGGGATTTTTTGAAACGGTGCTCGGAGATGCAGCTGGACGATGTGCTCGACCGGTACGGGCAGGAGGGCGTGGAAGCGCTGGCGAGGGCCACCCCGAAGGACACCGGCAAGACCGCCGCCAGCTGGAGCTACCGGGTGACGAAGGGAGAAGACCGCATTACCATCACGTGGTCGAACTCGAACATCGTGGACGGTGTCCCCATCGCGGTCATCCTGCAATACGGACACGGAACGCGGAACGGCGGATACGTGGAGGGCGTGGATTACATCAACCCTGCGATGCGGCCTATCTTTGACCGGATCGCGGCGAGAGCGTGGGGCGAGGTGAGGAGAGAATGAGTCAGGAAGTAGACAGCCGCGTTGTCGAAATGCGGTTTGACAATGCAAACTTTGAAAAAAACACCAGGAAGACCATCGCCAGCGTAGACCGCCTGATGGAGAAGCTGCAGTTCAAGGGGGCAGAGAAGGGCCTCGAGAAGCTGAACGCTGCGGCAAAGGACGTGGACTTTGGGCCGATGGACGAATCGCTGACCGTACTGGAGCGGCATTTCAGCGCTTTCGAGATCGTGGCGGCGACGGCACTGGTGAACATCACGAACAAATTCGTGAACGCCGGAGAGAAGCTGGTAAAGAGCCTCTCGGTGGACCAGGTGATGAGCGGCTGGGACAAGTACACCGAGAAGACCGGCAATGTCCAGACCATCATGAACGCCACCGGCAAGAGCATCGACCAGGTGAACGGCTACCTGAACAAGCTGATGTGGTACTCGGACGAGACGAGCTACAGTTTCAACGAGATGACCAGCGCGCTTTCGCAGATGACGGCGGCAGGCGGCAGGATCGACAAGATGATCCCCATGATCATGGGCATCGCGAACGCCACCGCAGACGCGGGCAAGATTGGCTTTGCGTTCCAGAGCACCATCAGAAACCTGACCCAGAGCTACAGCGCCGGACATTTGCAGCTACAGGACTGGAAGAGCCTGAACCTGATGGGTACGGCGACGAAAGCCCTGAAACAGGAGCTTATCGACACTGCGGTGGAGCTGGGTGTCATCAAAGAAGGCGAAGTGACCATCGCCAGCTTTGAGTCGAGCCTGCAGAAGAAGTGGGCCAACACGGAGGTCATGGAAAAGACCTTCGCAAAGTATGCTTCCATGATGGAGGCGGCCTATGAGCTGACCCAGAAGAACCCGGGCATGACCAGCTCGGAGGCGCTGGAACAGCTGAAGGGACAGTACGGGGAGCTGGCAGAACGCGCCGCTCTCGCCGCCCAGCAGGCCACCAGCTTTGCACAGGCCATCGACTCGGCGAAAGACGCTGTCAGTTCAAAATGGATGGCCGTGTTCGAGACGATCTTCGGCAACAAGGAAGAGGCCACCGACACATGGACGGAGCTGGCGAACCGGCTGTACGACATCTTTGTGCCGCCCATCGAAGCACTGAACGATCGGATGAAAGAGGGCCTTGACAGCGGCTGGCAGCAGATGCGGGACGCTTTCGGCGACCAGGCAGACGCCTATACGACGGTGCTGGAAAAGCTGGCGCTGGCAAAAGGCGCCGTGACCGAAGAAGCTATCGAGGAAGAGGGAAGCTTTGCGAAAGCTCTGCAGAAGGGCAAAGTGGATGCGGAACTCCTGACGACGAGTCTCAGCGACACCATCAAGACCTATGCAGAGCTGCTGGAAACGATGGATGAAGCCGACCCGAGATACCCTTACATTCAGAAAGACTACGAAGCCTTTCTGAAGCTCAACGATGCGGTGGCAGATGGCAGTCTCGACCTTGCGCAGTATGCAAAAGGGCTGACGGAGGTGTCGGGCCGGGAGCATCTGTTCAACAGCGTATGGAACATCTGGGACGCCATCGGGAAGGTCGCAGGCTCTATCCACGACGCCTTCGCCGAGATATTCCCGCCGACCAGCGGAGAGCAGATCCACTCCATCGCCGAAGGGCTGGATGTGATGACCAAAAAGCTCATCATCACGGATGAGACGGCAGAAAACCTGAAGAAGACCTTCAAGGGCGTCTTTGCAGTGGTGAAGGTGCCGCTGACCGCCATGACGACGCTGGCGAAGACCGGGGCAAGGGCTTTTGGCGTACTGGCGGACATCTCGCGGCCGGTGGGAGCCGTGCTGCTGGAAGTGGCAGGAAACATGGGGAGCTTTGTGTCCGAGATGCAGAGCACTCTGCTGGGAAGCGGGACGCTCGGCGAGAAGCTGGACGCCATCGCGAAGAGCGCCAGGAAGCTGCTGAACCCGCTGACGACGCTGGACGGTGTGCTGAAGAAGAGCATCGGCGAGAAGCTGACCGAGGCGAGGAAGGAAATTTCAAAATGGGCCGACAGCCTGCCGGACGGAGTGCGCGAGGGGGTCTACACCCTGCTGGGCATTCTGGAAGGACTTGGTGCCGGTACACTGACCGTGGCTGGTGTCGTGGGCGGAGCGCTGAGCGGCCTGAAAAAGAGCGCGGTCAAGGCCCTCGAGACGGTGGGCAGCGTTATCACCGGGCAGAGCAGGAAGCTGAGCGGATATAAGGACGTGCTGACGAGCCTGCCCGCCATCGTGGGAGCTGCAGTGAGCGCCTTTGCCGAGGAGTTCAAGGGCGCTGCCGGGAATGTGGAGAGCGCGGCGTCCAGAGTCTACGAGCCGATGAAGGCCTTTTTCAAGGCACTGAAAGACGGATTCGACTCCATCAGCGGAACGGATATTTACCGGTTTATGAGCCTTCTGGACGTTGGGCTGCTCTCCTACGCCATCGCACAGTTCGCCAAGGCTATGAACAGCCTGCGGAAGATGCTGGCAACGCCTCTGTCGAATATGCTGAACAGCATTTCGGGAAGCTTCAACGCGCTGACGGGGGCGCTGAAAACATGGCAGAAGCAGGAGAACACCAAAATCCTCACGGGCATCGGCTCGGCCCTGCTAATGCTGGCTGGGGCCATGTTCATCATGAGCCGCATCGACCCGGAGCGATACACCTCGGTGCTGGTTGGCACGATGCTCCTCATTGCAGAACTGGTGACGGCGGCAAAGCTGCTGAAACCGGAAGTGAAGGCCTTTGACTCTGCGGTGAGTGGGCTCGGCACACAGCTGCTGAAAGCCTCTACCCTGTGGGGCACTGCGGCTGCGCTGCTGGGACTGGCCGCAGCGACGAAGGCTATGTGCTCGGGATTCGTGGCCATCGCAGACGCCATCAAGGGCGAGAACTTTCTCCAGAACCTCGCGGCCTTTGCGGCGGCAGTGACCGGTATGTACGTGCTGACACGGAACATGGGTCTGCTCATTGCGACCGTGAAAGCCCGTGACCTCGTGGTAGGCGGTAAGACATTGCTGGGCATCGGCGCGGCGATCATTGAAATGGGCGTGGCCATGCGCATTGCGGCAGGCGCTGTGGAGCCGCTGAGCAAGATACCGTACACAAGCCTCTTCAAGGCGACTGCGGCACTTGCGGCAATGGCCTCCATCCTCACTGCAATGGGTGCTGCGCTCGTGCTGTTTCAGGCGGCATCCGATACGATGCTGGTATTTCAAAATGGACTCGCCATCGCGGCCATGGGCGGAGGCATGTGGGTGCTGGTGCAGGGCGTCTGTGCTCTGGCGGGGCTCATCACCGAGAATGTGGACGACGGCACCCTGAACACCACGAAGCTCGAGTACGCCACCACGGCCATGAAGACCCTGATGATCCTTATGACAGCCATGAGCGCACTTTCCAGCAAGACGAAGTTCAGCTCGGGTGCAGCGGTGCTGGCCATGGCAGGAGCGATGAACGCAGTGGCTGTGGCGGCCGCAGCGCTCTGTCTGATCCCGTGGCCTCAGCTGGGAAAAGCGGCTGCTGTGCTGGCTGGGCTGACCGGTGCGATGCTTGCACTGGGTGTAATAGGCTCAGCAGGATGGAGCGAGGGCGCAGGCATTTTCCTGATGGCGGACGCTCTTATGGCGGTGGCCGGAGCATGTCTGATGCTGAGCAAAGTGACGCTTCCGGATATGGCAAAAGCTGGCGCTGCATTGCTGGCTTTAAGTATCATAGGAGGCGCTCTGAGTAACTTTGCCGGTTCGGTCAACTTCATGGGCGTCAGTACCGGAATGCTGGCCATGAGCGCGGCTCTGCTGGTGCTGGCACCGGCCATCCGACTGCTGGGCGAAGCAAGGCCGGAACAGGTGGGCCAGGCATTACAAGTGTTCCTCGACGGGATGCTGGTGGTACTACTGGGCAGTGCGATGCTGACGGCAATGCCCCAGCTCGCCGTAGGACTCGAACTGCTGGCAAAGGCATTCGAGAAGTTCGGAAAGGGAATGCTCTACCTCGCCGGTGCAGGCGCACTCTTCGGCGCACTGGCCCTGTTTGCCGACCCGCTGTGTACGGCCATCATCAACGCCGCGCCGGACATCGAGGCTGCTCTGGTGGCTGTGGTGACACTCATCTGCGGTGCCATCAACCAGAGCGCCGAACCAATCGGCGAGGCCTTTACCACCCTGTGCAAGGTGCTCATCCAGACGGCTATCGACCTCATCGGCTGGGCATGGAGCGGAGAAGGCGGCGAAGGCAACGGTATCAAGGGCGCACTGGAAGAGCTGGGAAAGAACATCTGGGACAGCATCCGGGACATTTTTTCGCCCTTCAGCGGCAATGGAAACTTCCAGCAGAGAAATGTGGCGTTCAAGTTCAACCCCGATTTCAAACCCCAGCGCGTCAATGTCGCAGATGTCTTTACCTTCTCCGGTGCAAAAGACGACGCCGAAAAAGAGGGTAAGGAGATCGGTGGAAATGTCGCAAACGGAGGGGCGAAGGGTGTCGAGGAAAACAAAGCCCGCGCAACGGGTGCTGTACAGGGCATGGTGGACGACACCATAGATGCCGCCAAGAAGGGGTATGACATCAACAGCCCCTCGAAGGTCTTCGAAGAGATTGGCCGATACATCACGGAAGGTCTGGCCATCGGCATTGGCGACCAGAGCGTGCTGGCAGGGGCAACGTCGGCGATCCAGACTGTGGCGCAGAGCATCCGGAACGTCTTTACGACTTTCTGGGGCATCCACTCGCCGAGTCAGCTGGCGGAAGAGGACGGACGGAACATCGTGGAGGGACTGCGCCTCGGGATCGGAGACTCCGACCTGAGAAACCAGCTCTATGATGCGAGCTATGATTCTGCTTTGCAGGTGCGAGACGCTGTGGGCGCAGCACTGGACGAAGCCAAGAAGACTGCCTCGGAAAAGATGCTGGAACTTTACAGCATTATAAAGGCCAACCATCTCATGCCGGACGGAACGCTCCCCAGCGGAAAAGCCGGACTCGGGGCAAACCGCTACCAGCAGGCAGTACGGGACTACGAGAAGGCCAACGCCAAAGAAGACGCCAGGAATACGCCCTATCTCGGCGCAGACTGGAAGCCCAGCTCCATGTGGGACAAGGCAACGGAGGCGCTACGAAAGTACGAGAGCGGCGAGATCAAAGCGAAAGACGCCCTGAAGGACCTGACCGGCGAGGCAAGGGACTGGGCCGCAAAGCAGATCGGAAGTGCTCTTGGCCTGGAAGGCCTGAACCCGAGCGAATATGCCGACCTCATCCTCGAGCAGTACAGCGGCTATCTCCTGGACGACGCCCCCAAACCCACCGGAAGCGGCGGTAAAGGGGGCAGAGGAAGCTCCTCGGGCAAGGGAAAGACTCTGGCCGAGACCATCGCCGAGAAGTACACAAAGGAGCTGAAGGCCAACAAATACCTCCAGAATGCGGCCGACAAGGAATACAGCCTCTGGGAAGCAGGCGAAGGAAACACCGCTTCCATCGAAGCGCTCATCCAGAAAAAGGGTGAGACGCTGGCGAAGAGCATCGAGCTGCAGACAGCCCGTGTGGATATTGCACAGAGGCAGTACGACGAACTGGTCTCCCGGGCAGGCGCGAACGACGACAAAACGAAAGAAGCCTACACCACTCTGCTGGACGAGAAGAAGGCCCTCCTCGACCTGCAGCAGGCGAGGTTCGAGAACGCCTACAAGGCGGCCCTCGAGCGGTACGAAAGCGACGACAAGCTGGCTCAGACCGAATACCAGATCTGGGCGGACACCTACGAGAAGACCGCTTCCGTGACCGAGAAGAGCAACCGGAACATCAAGGCCATCAACAAGCGGCTGGCCATCCAGAGCGAGAAGACCGCCCTCGCGGAAAAGGCGTGGGTGGAAACGAAGGATGCCCTCGGCGAAGCAAGCCGCGTGACCCAGCAGGCGTATCTGGACTATCTGGAAGCGCAGCAGGAAAAGCTGGAACTGGAAAGCGAACTGGACAAGGCTCAGCTTGCGGCGTTCGACGACCTTTCGCGTTTCTACGACAGCCGCATCTCCATGGCACAGAAGCGGATGGACCTGCTGAACAAGCTTTACAATGACGGCGAGCTCTCGGGGCGTGCAGACGCTTATGAGGCCGCTGTGAAGGAGTACGGCGAGGGCAGTCTCGAAGCCCGGAGAGCGGCGACACAGGGGACCATGACGGCCCTGATGGGCGTGAACAGCGCACTGACCAGCATGAGATGGCAGATGAGCAGGGTCACGGCCATGCAGCGGAAGTACCAGACTGCCCTCGAACAGGCCGGAGGCAACCGCTACGACGAGACCGTCATGGCCGCTTATAAGGACATGATGGACTCCCGCTTGACCTTTGCGGACTATGTGGGAGACCTGGCCGACGCATTCGATGTGAGTGATGCCACGAAGCGCACTATGATGCAGCTGGGCGACGCCATCGCGAAGAACTGGAAACCCATTCAAAATGGATTCAGCAAGGTATGGACCCAGGTGGAAAAGCGGTTCCCCCAAACGGCGGAAAAGCTGGCAAACTTTGTGGGGCTCTACATGCGGGACGGCGCGACCGAGACCATCTCGGCCACCATGAACGCCATCGTCTCGGCCATGAACGGAGACTGGGCCAGTGCGGTCGCCAGCGGGCTGACTGCGGTGCTCGACGTCGTTGGCACGGACTTTGGGCAGACCCTGACCGAAGACATCAGCGCCGCGCTGAAGAAGGCCTTTGGCGGCAACGGACTGTTTGCGCAGCTTCTGACAAAGCTTTCCGGGAGCATCGACACAGGCGGAAGCGGAAGCTCGGGCAGTCTCTTCTCGGCCATCGGGAAGCTGCTCAAGGGCGGCGCGTCCGCTGCGAAGAGCTTTCTGGGAGGAGCGTCGAAAGCGGCCGCAGGAGCCAGCGGAGCGGCAAAGCTCATCCCGGTGCTGAACAGCGTAGGGACTGCCACCGCCAATGTGGCCTCCGGTGTGACCACCGTTGCCAAGGCGGCGGGAGCCGCCAAGGTTGCTGCCACTGCTGCCGGAGCTGCCACCTCGGGGACTCTGGCCAAGGTAGGCATGGGCGTTGCCAAGGTGGCCGCCAGCCTCGGCCCTCACGGACTGCTGGTGGGTGCCTGTGTAGCAGGTGCGGCCCTGGTAGGCACTGCCGTGGTGAAGAACTGGGACAAGGTGAAGGCCGGTATCGGCAAGGCCTGGGACTGGATCAAGGAGAAGGCGGCGAACCTCTGGAGCGGCGTGAAGGGACTCGTGGGCGGTGCGATCAACGTCGGCAAGAACGTCGTGGGCGGTTTATGGAACGGCATCAAGGGCGTAGCAGGTGGACTCTGGAACGGCATCAAAGGCATCGGACGAGGCATCATCAACGGCTTCAAGAGCATCTTTGGCATCCACTCGCCCTCGACGGTATTTGCCGGGATCGGCGGCTATCTGATGGAAGGTCTGGCGAAGGGCATCACCGCGACGGCCGACGGCGTGGACCGAAGCCTCGAAGAGGTAACGGACGGCGCACTGGCTGTGGCCATGAGTGGCGCGGAGCATCTGCTGGCGGCCCTGAACAGCGAGGACGACCCGGTCATCCGGCCTGTCGTAGACCTGAGCGACGCGGAAAGCAGCCTCAGGTGGATGGACGACCAGATGGCGGGCAGCTACACCCGCAGCCTGAACGTACAGCGCAGCGCAGCTCTTGCGGGCGCTGTGTCGGCGAAGGCAAACCGTCAAAATGGCGGCGACGAGAAGGACCCCGAGGACGACAAGACCGGCAGCGAAAACCACGAAGTCGTGGAAGCCATCCGACAGATGGGCGAGCGGATCGACGGCGTGGCCCGGGCCGTGGCTGGCATGAAGGTCGTGATGAACAGTCGGAAGCTCGTGGGCGAGATCAAGACCGACATGAACAACGCACTGGGCGCAATGGCAGAGAAGGGGCGGTAAGATGGGATTCGGACGCAATGCTGTGGGTGAAGGGATGCAGAGCTGGTCGAAGCTCACCTTCCACATCCCTGCCAACGCCCCGGTGAAGACTGTTTCGACCAACGAGCTGATGCTCATCCCGGCAGAACCGCTTTTTGTGGCACCCTTCGAGGAGGGCATCAGCACACTGGACGCGGCCCCGTGGCACGGCACCATCGAGTACAGCCCGCTCCTGAAGCGTGTATTCAAGAACACGGAGGGGAGCTGGAGCTTCTACTACGAGCCGGACGGGAAGAGCCACACCTTCTGGGACTGCTACGCCGACATCACCCACGACAGCGCAAGCGACGGCTGGATGGTGATAGACGGGACCTGGATCTCCGTCTATCACGCCCTGCTGTACTACCTGCAGGGGCGGCGTGTGCTGGTGGACGTGCCGGACGGCAAGGGAAACATCGTGACCTACAAGGGGCGCTGCTGGGTGAGCAGCTACACAACAGACGAAGACGGCAGGATCAAGGCGACCATCGGGTACAGCCTTGCTCCGCCGGAAGACCTGAATTTGTAAAGTGCGGTGTCCTGCTGTATTCTAATGGCTTTTCCGCGCAGACGGAGAGGTTTGTTTCCTACAGCAGGACATGACAGTTTACAAATTCGGACTAAAAACAGAAAAGAAAGATGCTCTAACGATAGAGCGCTATCACGAAACGAACCTCTCAGGCGCTTCGCGCCAGCTCCCCTAGCGAGGGGAGCCCTTGGCAGGACGGCTAAGTTTTGACTGGACGAGAAAGTTTCGTCTGGACGGGACGGCAGTGCGCTGCTACAGAGGATAGGTTTCAGAAGGAGGTGAATGGGATGGGCATACCACATGGCATCACGATCCGCGGATACACGGGGGCAGAGACCGTGGAGGTGGTGACGGCACGGAACGAGGCCGGCGACATCCCCGCATGGGACACTTATCCCGCCAAATCCGAATACTTTATGCCGCTGACGGTCAAAAAAAGCGGGCTTTCGCTCCGGACACTCAAATTCTGCGTCAAGGGCTATGTGCCGGGTACGATGCGTATCGTTCTGCGGCAGTACGGTTTTGACACGGCCTTGGCAGACGTCTTTGTGGACATTATCAAGGGGCTCAACGACGTCACGGCCAACATGGGAAGCATCGAGCTGAAAAAGAACGTGGAATATCAGCTCTACATGGCCGCTTCGAACAACTTCTACCCGCCCTCCATCCAGCCTGAATGGGTGGTGAAGAACGAGTACCTGGATATTCAGCACGGAAGCGCGTATTACAACGGCGATACGACGCTTATCTTCGGCGGGACTGTTGTACTGCAGGAGATGACGCTTGGCGACGAGCTCCACACATGGAAGGACCTGTTCCTCATCCCGGCATCCAGACCCATCGTGCAGCCGCCCATTGAAAAGACCATGACCCTCGACGTGGAGGGAATGAGCGGCGAGGCGGACCTCAGCCACGGACTGACCGGCTACCCGGTATTCAATGACCGGGAGGGAAGCTGGCAGTTTTACATCGACACCGACCGATGGCGGGAGGCAAACGGTTTCTGGGGGCCTGTAGGCAGCTTTGCGTACAGGGACATTATGCGCCGGCTGAACCAGATGATGGAGAGGCCCTTCCAGACCAAGATCATTTTCGACGACGACCCGCTGTTCTATTACGTAGGGCGCGTCTGGGTGAGCGAGAGGCCCAGCCAGCAGTACGACCACACGAAGATCACGCTCCGATACCGGCTGTACCCCTACAAATACCTGCTGGCGGAGGACGGAGACGACTGGCTGTGGGATACCTTCTGCTTCGAGACGGACATTGCCACCGTGAAAACGCACGATGTGGTGATGAAAGCAGGGGAGAGGGAGACCTTCCCGCTTGTATTCACGGACAAGCCCTCGGCGGTCTTCGTGACCAGTACCGGAGCAGCCACGGCTAATATACATAATCAAAATGGCGTGGATTACACCCTTTTAGGGCAGGAGTCGATGCCGAAGACCCAATACGTGTTCCTCACGAGCTTTTCGTCCGGGGGAACGAGCTATGAATGCCGTTTGCAGACTCTCGTTATGCCTCTGGTAACGAAGGAGTACGGCATCCACATGATGGGGATGGAGCTGGCACTCTACCCGGTGAGCACCGGAAAGGTGACGGTATCCATTCGGAAAAAGGGTGTCAGCGTTCTGCTGGCCAGCGACAGCTTTACCGTGACCCGGACCAGCAGCGGCACCGGCGTAGAGTACCAGATATTCGACGGCATCGGGCTCATGACCGACCTCGAGAAGAACACGGCCTATGAGATCGTGGTGGAAGCAGCCGGAAAGGTATACGTCCCGAACATCCCGAAGGAGTCCCTGACCGAGAACGATTATCTCGACTTCGGGACAGGAGCGCAGGCCATTGCAGCGGACAGCGGCGGATACAAGCTGTTCTGCGGGAGCGTGAGCTTCCATGCCGGTGAGGGCGCTGTGCTGAAGCCCGGCGTAAAGACCAACATCGGCATCGTGGGTACTGCGCCGGACAACAACGGGCGCGTCGTTGTGGTGCAGGCGGAAGAGGACACGAGTATCAGCATCGATTACAGGCCGGCGTACCTGTAAAGCGGGGTAGCCCTCTCAGACGCTTCGCGCCAGCTCTCCCAGAGGGCGAGCCACTGGCGTGTCGGGAAGGTCTGAGCTGGATGAATGAAGTTTTATCTGGGCGAGAACAGTAGTGCGCTGCGACAGAGGGCAGGCTTAGGAGATATTTCAAAATGAGATATAAAGTGTATGCGGGGCTGGTCAGCGTCACATTCCAGTCGAGCACCAAGGCCCGGTTTTACTGGGCGGAAAAAACGCTGGTCTACGACTCCTACGGCGATTCCGTCGAGGGAGAAGAGACGAACGGCATCGTGGCTGAACCTGTGGTGGACCTGGAGAACAAGAGCGCCGGGACGTTCTCCTGCCGAGTGCCGTATCAGGTGGTGACACGGTTCGGGCAGGTAAAGAACCCCTATTACGACAAGTTCACCATGGGGCGGACCTTCATCATGGTGGAAGAGGACGACGAATGCATCTTCTTCGGACGGGTGACGGAGTGCGAGCTGGAGTTCAACCTAGACAAGACCGTGACCAGCGACGGCATCCTGAACGAGCTGGAGCAGATCAACACGAGACTCGGCAGCGGCTCCTACAACACCTGCGCGGACTCTTCGGTCAGCCTGCTCGCCTTTGTCATGGGGGCGGATCAGAGCCGGAAGGGGGATAGCCCCGTAAACTGCATGGAGCGTGGAAAGGTGACGGTGGACGACCGAACGGTGAACACCAGCGAGACCGGCGACCAGTTCGGAAGCTTATGGAGCGTCCTGAGCACCTATCTGCTGGAAAAGGATGACGCCTACCTGAAGCTCCGACTGGCCAACGACCCCGGAACGGAGCGGTTCTTCTTTTACTACGACTACCTGAAGCCGGAGGACGTACCCCAGACGAGCCAGAGCATCGAATACGGCGTGAACATGCTGGACTTCGTACTGGATGAGAAATGCGGCTCCGACCTTGTGAACAGCGTGACCGCCCACGGCACCGAGACCGTCAAGCACGGCTGGTGGATCTTCAAGAAGACCAGCTACAACACCATCTCCAGCACGGCGAAGGACGACAAGTCCATTGCAAAATACGGTCTGCGGAGCCGGCACATCTACGTGGACGGGAAGACTTCCACCACCAGCAGCCTGAACAGCACGGCCGATGCCGAACTGAAAAAGTACAAGCAGAATGCAGAGCCGACCCTGACCATCAAGGCCTTCGACCGGAAGGACGTCGGCGAGAAGGTGGAGAAGCTGGGGTGTCTGCTCCGCACCCACATCCTGAGCAAACCTCACAGCTTCGACTTATGGATGGTATGCGCCAAGGCACGTCTGCCGCTGGATGCGCCGGACAACAAGGAGTTCACCTTCGGACTGACCAGCGCGTCTCTCTCGAAGCGGACGAGCGGGCTGACGGCCATGGCACAGATACTGCAGGACACCGTGAAGGGTACAGTGAGCTATCTGAACAGTATTGGGTAGCCCTCTCCGTCAGCTTCGCAATGCCACCTCCCCTAGCGAGGAGAGGCCTTGGCAGGACGGTAAGGTCTGAGCGGGACGCTTGAGGCGCAATATGGCGCAAAAGGGCGGGCCTTGCGACAGAGGGCAGGTGCTTCTGGACAATGCACTTTGTCAAGCTGCCGCTGGCCCAGGCAGCAGGGCACTACAGTCCACGAAACAAATAAACTTTGCTCGTCCAGAGAAAACCTGACCGACATGCCAAAGGCTCGCCCTCTGGGAGAGCTGGCGAGGAGCGAAGCGACGAGACTGAGAGGGTAGGAGGATTTATATGACATTCGAGGAGATCGTCGCGCAGATGAAAGAGGCGGTGGACGGCATACGGAAGGCCATCTACGGCGTACAGGTGCGCGAATACATCGCCAAGGGCATGGAGAACGTGGTGGAGGTGGGAAAGCAGACCATCGGCGCGGCCAAAGCTGCCAAGGCAAGCGAAGAGGCCGCCAAGACCAGCGAGACCAACGCCAAGGCAAGCGAAGAGGCAGCAGGACAGATCGCCGAGGATGCAGCGGACAGTGCCGCTAAGGCCAAGACCAGCGAGACCAATGCTGCTGCCAGTGAGCAGGCCGCCAAGACCAGCCAGGCCGAGGCCAAAAAGAGCGAAGAGGCCGCAAAGAAATACGCCGGCGATGCGGCTGCCATTGCTAACACCGACAAGACCCTCACCATCTCCGGCGCCGCCGCGGACGCGGCGGCCACCGGCGTGCGCATCAAGCTGTTGGAGATGGTGCATGGCA